>Ga0316204_10000029_pt1 | contig 690828 bp, 680 predicted proteins | sample 6monrhotite_MG_2_FD_205661 | JGI IMG/M metagenome (GOLD analysis project Ga0316204, IMG submission 205661) | Microbial mat bacterial communities from mineral coupon in-situ incubated in ocean water Damariscotta River, Maine, United States -... | ecosystem: Environmental > Aquatic > Marine >...
ACCCGTCCAATGCGGGTTATCAGCGCGACCTGTCCGTCAGCACTGACAGGCTGGGTGATGTAGCCGTAGCCCAAAATGACCTTAAGGCCGCACGGCAGTATTTTACGGACGGGCTGAAGATACGAGGAAAACTTGCTGAGGATGACCCGTCCAATGCGGGTTATCAGCGCGACCTGTCCGTCAGCACTGACAGGCTGGGTGATGTAGCCGTAGCCCAAAATGACCTTAAGGCCGCACGGCAGTATTTTACGGACGGGCTGAAGATACGAGGGAAACTTGCTGACACTGACCCGTCCAATGCGGGTTATCAGCGCGACCTGTCCGTCAGCACTGACAGGCTGGGTGATGTAGCCGTAGCCCAAAATGACCTTAAGGCCGCACGGCAGTATTTTACGGACGGGCTTGAGATAGGAGGGAAACTTGCTGACACTGACCCGTCCAATGCGGGTTATCAGCGCGATGTTGGGGTTTCGCACTATAAGTTGGCGGGGCTTGGCGGCAAGGATGCGCAAGAGCATTGGAATGCGGCCTATCTTGTGTTTAAGGCGTTAGATGATGCGGGAAAATTATTACCTGCTGATCAGAAAGGGTTGGAGTTTCTGCGCGGCAAAGCGGATGTGGATTGAAATTAATCTTCCTCGTTGCCCGGCCCGTCGTCCGCAACATTGCGGCCGAAATTTGGTTTGGGGCTGTCTTGGCCGGCGTCTATGATGCGGGTGCGGATGTCGCGGGTTTTTGTGAACTCGCGCAGCAGGGTCTCTCCGTCGCCCCAGCGGACGGCTTTTTTAAGGGCGGTCAGGTCTTCGATATAACGGCCCAAAACCTCCAGAACGGCGTCTTTGTTTTGCAAAAACACATCGCGCCACATCACCGGGTCAGAGGCGGCGATACGGGTGAAATCCCGAAATCCGGCCGCAGAGTATTTCACCACTTCGCCCCGGGTTACGGTTTCCATATCCGTCGCCGTGCCCACCAATGTATAGGCAATGAGATGGGGCAGGTGCGAAGTAGTCGCCAGCACTAAATCATGGTGGCCCGCGTCCATGAAAGTAACGCGCGAACCTATGGCCTGCCAGAATTTTTTGAGCTTCCTCGCGGCGGGGCTGGTTTCATCCATGCTTCCCTCTTGGGTAGTCAGAATACACCAACGGTCTGTGAACAATGATGCAAAGCCAGCTTTTGGCCCGCTATGTTCAGTACCGGCGATTGGGTGTCCGCCGATAAAAAAGATATGTTCAGGTAATATTGCGGTAATTTTTTCAACCACATCCGCTTTGACGGAGCCTACATCGGTCATGGTTGCATGCTTTTTCATGTGCGGGAGTAAAGTTGCTGCCGTGTCTACAATATTGCCGGGCGGGACGGCCAGAATGACTAAGTCCGCATCTGATGGATCGGCAGTTTTCGTAACTTGGTCACAGATGTCCAAGCTGACTAATGACGTGCGCACATCCGCATTTGTGTCGGTAATAGTTACCCTCTTTGCTGCACTGAATTCACGGCAAGCACGAGCGAGAGACGAGCCGATGAGACCGCCGCCAACGATCAGGACATTATCATAAATCGGATTAGATACGGGTTGCGTCGCCATGCTTTAGCCCTCAACAGGAAGCGGGATGGGCGTTGGCAAGACGCCGATGATTTTAGCCGCTTTTACCTGTGTGGTTAGAGTGCGTATCTCTGGGCTGTCGTCGGTAAAATATCCCGCCGCGCTATATAGGCTCCGCCCGTTCATTTCGGCGCGAGCTGTTGCTGTCATCCCTGCGCCTTCAAAAAGCTTGGCCAGGGTCAAGGGGGCAGCCAAAGTTCCGGCTTCTACATAGACAAGCGTCATGTCGTCGCCTGATGGTTCTATGGCCGCCTTGGATACGGCCACGGCGACCGGCCAGTCCCAATTACCAATGCGCGGTAAGGCGGCCAAGACATGCATGCCAGACATGGCACCGTCCGGGCCGAGGGCCGTCCACCAATTGCTCATCCCGCCGGGGGCCGGCAGTACCGCGACGCCCTCAAGATCAGAATAAGCGGCGGCAAGGGCGGCGCTTGTGGTCGGGTAGGTATGCGCGGGAATAGACGCGCCAAACCGGTCGCGCACCAATGACCATGACGACAATGCGTCCCCGACAAGAGCAATGTGCAAACCAATGGGGCCTTGCAAGGTGAGGCTAGCACTGGTCAGTTCGGCCCAAATATGGGATACGAGCTGGGGCGCGGTTATGCCCGCTTTTTGCGCCAAATCCCGCACATGGCTTTCTTCGCGCGATGGTCGCCAGACATTGGCGCCCGATTTGGCACGGCGCACGGCTGCGGCCAGATCCATACGCTCGGCGATCAAATTTAGCAAAGCCGTATCGACCCTATCTATATCGGTACGCAGAGCCGCCATTATGTCCGCAGTATTCGCATTTGGTTTACTCATTGGTTTGTGCCGCTTCCATTAAAGGATGAATGTCTGTGCTGGCTTCTTTTATAGTGTTCGTGGCTGAAGTACCCAAAACTCCGGAAGCGCCAAATTGTGGGCGGAGCAGGCGTTTTTTTTGCCGCTCCCCGCGTCCGGCATACAGGCGCTTGACCGCTTCTACAAGCACAAGTCCTGATAATCCAGGCCAAACGGTTTCACCAAATTTTTCAAAACCGATTGCCATAGATGTGCCGCACATTTTGCGTATGGGTGGGCAATATAGTGCGCCCGAACGGACCAAAGGCACAAAACCGCTTGCTTTAAGGGCGCCCGATAATTGCGTGCGCGAAAACGGGCGTCCTGCCCCGAACGGTGTCTTGTCAGACCGCGCCCACAAACCTGCACGGTTAGCGGCAACAATGACGATACGGCCTTCCGGCTTCATCACCCGCCAAAGTTCATCCAGCAAGGCTGGCATATGCGCCGCTTCTTCCAGTCCGTGAGCGACCAAAACTCTGTCAAAAACGCTCGGCCCAAAGGGAAGTTCGTGGTCCATAGTAAGCAATGATATATTGCCGCGGCTCGACATTTGCCGCGCTGCACCTTGCTCAGGCGGCATAGCGTAAATTATACTGCGTGCACTGTCTCTATAGCTGTGTAAATAAGGAATGCCGTAGCCATATCCCAAAACGTCCATCTCGTTTAAATCCGGCCACAGGGTTTGCAAACGCCGCGAGACCATAGCTTGCGCGGCCACGCCCATACGGGCGGTATAAAATTGTTCCAATTTTTGTACGCTTTGACGCACTTGTGACACCCCTTCCTTATGACTTTTTCCTTATGTGCTTTACACGCACCCTAACTATTTCATATAATCATCGTTATGATAACCCTGTTTCCCTGTTTAAATGATAATTATGGTTTTTTACTGGTTGAGCCAGAATCCGGCCTGTGCGGGGCGATTGATACACCGGACGGCGAGAGGATTGCTAAAGAACTGGATAGACGCGGCCTAACTTTGACCCATATCTTTAACACCCATCACCACCCAGACCATGTAGGCGGCAATCAGTTTTTAAAAGAAAAATACGGCGCGACGATTGTCGGCCCCAAAGCAGACGAAAAGCGCATTCCCGGCATTGATATTGCGCTGGCGGACGGGGCGGTTTTTAAATTTGGTGCCTATGATATTCACCTGATCCACACACCGGGACATACGCTCGGGCACTGTGCCTATTATGTGCCAGAAGCGCACAGCGTATTTGTCGGCGACACGCTTTTTACTATGGGATGCGGACGGTTGTTCGAAGGCACACCGGCGCAAATGTTTGCGTCCATGGCAAAATTGGCCTGCCTCCCTGCAGATACCAAAGTCTATTGCGCCCATGAATATACATTATCCAATGCAGCTTTCGCGTTAACAGTAGAACCGGATAATCTGGATTTACGCGCCGCCGTAGAACACGCCAAGACCCTCCGTGCCAAAGGCCTGCCAACGGTGCCAACCACCATAGCAGCCGAATTAGAAACCAACCCGTTTATGCGCGCGAAAACACCCGAAAAGCTGGGCAAAATCCGAGCGGCCAAAGATAGGTTTTAACTATTGGCCTAGGCCCGTTTAGCTTGCTTTGGCTGGCCTGTGAGGCTCACTTGCGGTGAGGGTGCTGGAATGCCGAACATAAAGCCTTGTAGATAATCCACGCCGAGCCTGGTCAACAAGTCTGCGTCTTCGCGCGATCCCACCATTTCTGCCACGGTTTTAACGGAAAATGTTTGCGCCAAATCCACCATCATACGCACAAATACCTGTTTGTGCGGGGTCAGGGATAAATCGCGGATAAAGCTGCCGTCTATTTTTATTTCGTCCGCTTCAATGGCCATTAAATTTCTAAAGGTCGTGTGACCTGCACCAAAATCATCAATAGAAAAACGACAACCAAGCGCCCGCACTTGCATAGAGAACTGCCCCGCCATAGCCGGGTCGTCCAGAGCCACAGTTTCAGTCATTTCTACGTTTACGCGTGTGCATTCCGGGCCAAGTGATTTAAGCGCACCGATATAATCCTTTGCCGTTTCCGCACTTTTGACAGTAGCGGCGGAAACATTAAGTGCGAGCTTGATGCTTGGGAAATTTATCAAAGTTTGTCGGGCTATTTCGAGTGCGCGCCTATCAAGTAGATGCACACATTCTAGCCGCTCAGCCGCCATAATAAATTCGGCAGCGGATGTCAGTTCGCCGTCTTTGCGGCGCAAGCGCAGCAAACACTCAAAATGATGGGTACCCCGCGTATCTGCATGGACAATGGGCTGGTAAGCCAATGTAATACGGCGATCATTGAGGGCATTGACAACATCGTCGCGGGTCAAGTCCGCCTTGTTTTGTCTTGGTTTAAGATCAGGCAAGTCGCGGTTATAAGCCACAAATGTGCCGCCCTTGAGGCGCGAATGCGCAATAGCCGTAGCCGCTTGTTGCATAGCATCGGCGGCACTGGTCGCTTTTTGTGACAGCGCACTACCGCCAATAGCAAATTTTGCATGAAGGTCACCGTGGGGGCTAGCATAGGGCGTTTCTGACACAGTTTTTAAAATCCGGCTTGCAATATTTGGCATTTCTTTAGTACCGCAGTCCGATAGGCCGATGCCAAATGAGCGTCCAGATAATCGTCCGCAGATATCCGGTGTACGAACGCAAGCCTTTAAGCGATCTGCCACAGATTTAACCAAACGGTCGCCTGCCTCATAGCCGTAGGTTGCATTGATATCCGTTATATTGGTGATGGAAAGTACGACATAACTGGCTTGACGGTCATAACGCTGCGCCGTTGCCAGCATATGGGTTAGGCCTTCGGCAATACGGGTTTTATTCCAAAGCCCGGTCAGGCTATCAAATGATGCATGATACCCCGCTTGTTCTTCTTGTATTTTGCGGCTCTGAATATTGGTGATCACACCAATGATGTGGGAAGCCTTCTTGCCGTCCCCGGCAATCCGTTGCCCGCGCTCTTCGACCCAAATATTGCGGCCATCAAATGTGCGGATTTGGTAATCAATTTGAAACTTGGCCCCATTCCAGCTTAAAGAACCAATGGCCTGATTTCGCGCACTGAGAGCATCGCCGCATAACCGCTCTGTGTATTCTGCTTCTGTGCGAGGGATGTCATCGGCGCGAGAACAAAACAGCGCGGCGGTCAAATCCTCGTCTCTCCAAACAAGTTCAGCTTCTTTTTCAACCAAGCGCCACGTATAAGTAGCCGCGCCCAAAAGCCCGATAATATCGCGCCCGCCGACTGCGTTTTGACGCGGTGTTTTGCGCGGTGTGTTGAGTTTTTCCTCGGCCTTCATAGCTTTCTTATCTGACCTCGCTTCGTGAATGCGAGACCCGCTTCCACTCCTGTTGCGTATATAATGCTTATTGCAACGCGACAATTACACAAACAGCCTTAAGAAACCGATACCAAATCAGAAAAAACAGCCTTAATTTAGATTAACTGCCAAAACCTTCACCAACGGCAAAATCACGTCTTGCACTGGCGATTGTGACGATAAACCCAGCCATAACATCCATTAAAGCCATCAACATGATTAAGAAAAACACGGATGTTGCAAATGCTTCAAGCATTAAAAACTCTATGAGGCAAAAAATGAATAATATCATAGAAAATGCATGGTTCATTATTGCAGCCCGCCCAACGCCTGTGGATTTAAGCAGTTCAAAGAACAATGTAACCAAAGCAACGGCCATTAAGGCGTGTCCAGGTGTGATCACCCAACTTGCCCCGCTCGCCATTTGTACGGACTGAAATGGCTCGTTAAGTCGTGTGCTCAGCTGTTCGGCGGTGGCAAATGTTGCGTCGGCAAATGCCATTATATTATAAATAATGATTGGTATGATCATTAATGGTAAAACTGTAAATGCGCCCATGATTGTTCCCCTTATAGATTTTATCACTTATATATTAGTATTTGAAACCAATATAGTAAAGCGTTTAGAGAATATAGTGCTGTCGCCTGTTATAGGTATCTTGTTTAAATTTTCCCCCCAAATTTATCCTTGAAATTTGTGTGGACGGCATTCAAAACATGGGTAAGCGGGCAAAACATGGGTAAGCGGGCAAAACATGGGTAAGCGGGCAAAACATGGGTAAGCGATAGAAAAGAGAACAATATGCATCCATCACTAGAGAGTTTAGCAAGCGGTTTTCCGTATTTAATTTTTTACCTAATGTTGGTAAGCGCTATTTATGTGGTCGGTCTGACAATATATGTGAAATTGACGCCCCACAAAGAAATAGCCCTTATACAAGAGAACAATATTGCGGCTGCAATTTCGTTTAGCGGATTGGTCATTGCTCTGGCATTACCACTCGCGGCGTGTTTGGTGATGAAAATCGGACTGGTTGATGTTTTGGTCTGGGGGAGCGTCAGTACATTGCTACAATTGTTCTTATTTCGTGTTTCCGACATGATTTTTGCTGGCATGCCCGAGCGAATTGTCGATGGGGAGGTTGCAGCAGCCACCGTATTGGCCGCATTTAAACTTGCCGGCTCCATAGTTCTTGCCTTTGCAATAGCAGGATAACAGGGCACCGTGCGCATTGTTCACTTTATTCCAGACTGGCTAATATATTTTTTGTTACTGGCTATTATTGTCGGGAATGTCATGAGCAAAGCGGAAAAAGCCGGCGTGTCAGAGCCGCCGCCGAGGCTGGGGCCGGCTCTGCCCAATGCAAAGCCAACTGACCCGACTTTGATAGTAGAAATCGATGCACCCCATTCAGGCATAGGCACAGCATTTGCCGTTGATAATGACGGTACATGGATGACGGCTCGTCATGTAGTGGATAGTTGTAGCTCGGTTGGATTGCGTCTGGGCGGTAATAAGCAAGTAAAAATGGATGTGGTCAAGCTTTCCAGCGACAGTGATACGGCCTTGTTGATGTCGCGCTGGAAACGTGTGCCGCTGGCCCGGGATCTGGCTAGTCGGCGCCAAATTGGGGAGCGCGGCTTTCTTATTGGCTTTCCCCAAGGCCGCCCTGGCGAGGTAGCAGGCGAGTTGATCGGGCGGCACCGCATGTTGATCCGCGGGCGATACCGCACGGCCGAACCGGTTTTAGCATGGGCGGAAATAGGCCGCTCGCGCGGTTTGAACGGCTCTATTGGCGGCTTATCCGGCGGCCCGGTTTTTGATAAAGACGGTGAGGTTATAGGCTTGGTTGCCGCAGAAAGCTCAAGGCGTGGTCGGGTTTATACCGTTGCCCCCGTCTCCCTAGCGAATGCATTACCCCCGCTGAGCAGCGTGCCTGAAAGTGATGCCCCCGAAAGTGATGCAATGGCAATAGAAAATTATGGTCGGCGGGCTGATAATTACCGCCGTGCCCGCCGCATTGCCCAAGTCGTTTGTTTGGTCGAATAAGTTTAGTGTGGCAAGCTTGGCCATATGGACAAGGGATCCACATGCTGACCATCTATGTGCGTTTCTATATGTAAATGCGGCCCTGTTGATTTGCCCGTATTGCCGAGTTGGCCGATTTGGTCGCCCGCCTTTACGCTTTGCCCGGCGACGACGTTGTAATTATTAAGGTGGGCGAAGACGGTCTGTATGCCGCCTGCCGTTTCTATGACAACGACCTTGCCCCAATTGGTATTGTTTTTGTAAATATCAGTAGCTTCTACGACGTGCGCGTCAGCAGGAGCATAAATTGGCGTGCCTAATTTGTTGGCAATGTCGATACCCGTATGCATTTTGCTGTCTAAGCGTTTGCGTACAACACCGTATTTAGACGTTAAACGACCTTGTACTATTACAATGGTTCTATCCGGTAAAGGCGTGGCTTTTCCGAAAGCGTTTTGCATGAACGTCACTGGTTTATCTACATTGAGTGTACTTTTCGGTAGGTCTTTGGCCAATGCACGCGGCGTCACCACACTGAGCATCAACAGTGTAAGAGGGACGGCTAGGGACGTTGCTAGCAGTAATTTTCTCGAAAGCTGTGGCACTGGAGCGCTATCACACAATCGTTGTACGCGCCGTGCCAAAAGCTTAGCCTGGGGGTGAATGCCAATCGCCAATATTGGTATTTGGGCCGGTGTTTGTATGTTTGATTTTTGTTCAGCGAACCGCACCAATGCGTGTGCTAATATATGTGCAGGATTATCTGCACTTGGGAGAGTTTTTTGGGTTCGCATTGTTGCGATGGCATCACATAGATTTTCCCGCTCCGCGCCGATTTGCTTGTTGATCCAGTAAAGGGGTAAACACCACCACAAAACGGCGAGGACAAGGCGCTGGGCGAGGTTTGTCCATAAATCATACCGGGCTATATGTGCGATTTCGTGTTCAAGGATGACACGGGTTTCAGGATTATCCAGGTTAAGCTGATAATTCAGAGGGACAGCGATCATCGGTGTCAAAAACCCCATAACGAGCGGTGCGCGTACTGTTGGACTTCGTATGATCGTTACTTTTCGCGATAATACATTTGCGTTTTTTAACTGAACCGGAATGCACCCGCGCGATAATTTCCGTCCTTGCCATGCGGCAAAACCAAGGCGCGATAAGGACACTAAACAGCCCGTAAGCCAGATACTGACAAATAAGAAGCCTAGACGTGATGCGGAGAGAACGTTCGTTGTCATTACCTCAAAATCGCTCACCCCTGCCAAAGATATTGCATTCGGCGTTGCCGTAGGAAGTAGAGAGTTTGCGGCTGGCAATATTTCAGCTGACATATTAAGCCCAAAGGATGTGGCCGGTAAAAATGGCAAAGCTAGCAACAAGGCCGCGCCAAATAATCCGCTAAGCGCAACGCGATATCGCGCCGTAATTTGTCCGCGTGGTAACACGTATAACACACAAAAAATAATGGCGGCCAATAAGGCGCTTTGCCAAAATATATTGCGGCCGATCATAGAAAGGATTTCAATGATCATTTGGTGTCTCCTTGTGTGTTTTATCTAAAATAGCCCGTAGAGCAGTGATATCGTCTTTGGACAATGTGTCCGTCTCGACCAAATGCTGTGCAAGCGCACTGGGGGAGCCGTCAAATAAACCACCCAATAAGTTTTTTAATGCCTGTGTTTGTGCGGTGTGTTTGCTGACCTTGGGTCTGTATATCAGTGACCGACCTTGCTTGGAGAAACTTACATATCCTTTGTCCGCTAGAATACGTGTTGTAGTTTGCACCGTAGTCAGCGCCAGATTATATTCGTCCATGAGCTCGTCGGTAATTTGGCGAATGCTGGCTTCGCCGCGGTCCCACAATACACGCATAATGCGCCGTTCTGCTTTTGTCAGGGTTGGGGACAGGTTTTTTGATTGCGGTCGCGCCATAAACTAATTCCATAGTTGAATGAAATTTACCTATAGATGTCCACCTCATCAATTGTCAACTATAAAATTAGTTTTACTGTTATTTGCTAACTGAAATTTGTTCTAATTTTTCAATATCCGGACTTCGCGTTGTGGTAGGGGCATTTCTATGCCGTGTTTTTTGAGGGCGCGCCAGATTATGAAATTAAGGTCTGATGTGAATTTGTTTTCGCCGTCGTCTATGCCTTTGCACCAAAATTCGATAGCAAATTTAATACCGTAGTCGCCAAATTCGCGCAGTTCTAAATCAGGCGTTTCCGGCTCTTGCAAGACGCTGGGGTGTTTGGATACGGCGGGTATCAATATGTCTTCAAGCATGTCGATATCGGTATTATAAGTGACTGAAAAATACACTTCATAGCGTTGGCGCGGGTCTGAATGGGTCCAGTTTTCATAGGCATCTTCGATGAATTTGACATTGGGCACCATTATATCTTTGCCGTCTGTGGTTTCGATAGTTGCCGAACGCATATTAAGCGCAGCCACATAGCCTTCGCGGCCGTCTGGCAACAGCACATAATCTCCGATTTTTAAAGTGCGGTCGAGCAGGAGGATCATGCCGGAGATAAAGTTGGCCGCAATTTGCTGGAGGCCAAAGCCCAGACCAAGGCCGATGGCGCCGCCGAGCACTACGAGTGCGCCTAAATTAATACCGGCAATATTCATCAATAATATGAATAAAATACCGAACAGCACTATTTCGAATACCTTGGAAAACACTTCGCGCGTACCGGCGTCGATGCTTTCTTGCTTTTGAATAACCGCTTTGCCTTTGGTGTTGGATATCCGGCCAATCCAAAACAGGATGGAGCCAAAAATAAGAATATTGGCAACTGTCCAGGCCGGTACGGAAATATTGCCAAGTTCAAGCCTTGCATCTTCTTGCATGAATGTTTGAAATTCATCGAACCAACCAAAAACCTTGAGAAGGGCGATTGGTATGGCAATCCAGATTACGATTTTTTCCACCAAAGGGTGTTTGATAAACCGTTTGATCATCGTGTAAAGCAAGAACACAACCGCCAGGCCCTGGGCGATTTTGACCAGCCAGTATTGCCCCAAAAAGGGTATGTTTTGCAGGATCGGCGCGGCTATAGCGTACAGAGCAATCAAGGTTGCGGGGAAGATAATATCTCTAAGCTGCCAGGCAATTTTCCGCATACGGAGAGCTTTGCCGTCGACTGGTTTCTCCTTGAAAAAATCGACCCGCTTAATCAAGGTTTTCGTAATGAGGCGGGCAAAGAAATAGCCGAGAAAAACGGCAGCAACCATGGCTAAGAATGCCGGACTGGTGAGCCATTCAAATATCTGGTGCCCGGCTTTAACTGCTATGTCTTTTGCGCTGTCTAAAGCATTTGAAAGTGCAGACCCATTTGCATCGGCGGTAGGTGTTATATCAGCGGGTTCGGGCAATGTTTCGGGCTGTGTAGCATCCGTAACGGCAGGCTCATTATTGCTCGTAGTCTCTGCTAGGGGCTGTTTATGTGAGAGTTGTTCAACCGGTTCCGGCTGAGTTTCGGGCTGTGTTACCGGTTTTTCTTCTTGTTGTTGCTGTGCCATGATTTTTCCCACTTTTGTAAATTAGTTAAGCACAAGCCTGGCTTTTGTAAACACATTTGCGCAAATCCTCTTGACTCTAGTTAGTCTAATATCTAATTAGGTAATATGTTAAATAGTAAGGCATTCAAAGCATTGGCACACCCTGTTCGTAGAGACATCTTAAAACGTCTTCGAGGCGGGCAGCTAAGCGCAGGCGAAATCGCCGCCGCATACGATATGTCAAAGCCCAGCATGTCGACGCACTTTTCTGTGCTCAAACAAGCGCGCCTGATACAGGCGGAGCGTAAGGGCAACCACATATACTACCGTTTAAACGCCACGGTAGCAGATGAAGTGCTTTCAGGAATTATGGACATATTTGGTATAGAGCAGGAGAAATAGATATGAGAAAAATAATTATTTTTAGCTGGGCCTGCGTGGTTTTGATATTTGCCTTGGCATTTTATACATGGATGCAATTGCCACAGCTTGAACAATATCCTGTGCACTGGAATGCAAGCGGTGTACCTGATCGTTACGGCTCCAAGATGGAAGTGGCATTTGCGCTCTTCATCATGCCTTTCTGTGCTATTTTTACCTTTGGCATTTTCGTTTTAATCCCAAAAATCGAGCCAGTCAGGGCGAATGTAGAGGCCAATAGACGCCCTTATACATATATTTGGATACTGACCATGCTTCTCTTGGTTGGGGTGTCAGGATTTATTTCTTACAGCTATACCAATGTGGAAGCATCTCCTGAAATATCTGAAATGCCGATTTCGTTTCTTATCCTTACTATGAGTGCATTTTTTATCTTCATTGGAAACATAATGGGTAAATTTAAACGAAACTTTTTAATTGGCATTAGAACACCGTGGACGCTAAGTTCCGATTTGGCTTGGGATAAAACCCACCGCTTGGTTGGCAGAATGTTTGTCGGTATGGGGCTATTAAGCTTGGTCAGTACCTTTCTTATGAAACCCGAAACCGCGCTTTATATTTTAGTCGGACTAAGCCTAGCCATCACAGCATTTGCTTTAGTCTATTCCTATATAGTGTGGAATAATGACCCGGATAAACGTGCATAAAAACATAACTTAGGCTATGAATTGGTAACACTTTTGGGCTATGGGGTTTTGAAAGTTAGAAGGAATATTCATGGTATCACATCCTAAAAAAGTAGTACTGGCCTATTCGGGCGGGTTGGATACTTCAATCATCTTGAAATGGTTGCAAGAAGAAAAAGGCTGTGAGGTCGTTACTTTTACGGCTGATCTGGGGCAGGGCGAAGAATTAGAGCCTGCGCGGCGCAAGGCTAAAGCTTGTGGGGTCAAAGAAATTTTCATTGACGATTTGCGCGAAGAATTTGTCCGCGATTTTGTCTTCCCGATGTTTCGTGCCAACGCGCTGTATGAGGGTTTGTATTTGCTCGGTACATCTATTGCGCGCCCTTTAATTTCCAAACGCCAAATCGAAATCGCCCACATGGTTGGTGCCGATGCGGTGTGTCACGGGGCGACGGGTAAGGGCAATGATCAGGTACGGTTTGAACTGGCCTATTATGCCCTCAATCCAGACATCAAAATCGTCGCACCTTGGCGGGAATGGGAGCTTAATTCCCGTACTAAATTGATTGAATATGCCGAAAAGCACGGCATTGAAATCGCCACCGATAAGCGCGGCGAAGCCCCATTTTCTGTCGATGCCAATCTGCTCCACACATCAAGCGAAGGCAAAGCGCTTGAAGATCCCGCCGTAGAAGCTCCGGAATTTGTCTATCAGCGCACCGTATCGCCAGAGCAAGCTCCCGACAAGGCGACCTATATAGAGGTCGGGTTTGAGCGCGGTGATGCCGTAAGCATAGACGGCATCAATATGAGCCCAGCGACACTTCTGACGAGGCTGAACGAACTCGGCGGCGCTAACGGTATCGGCAGGCTCGATCTTTTGGAAAACAGGTTCATTGGCATGAAATCGCGCGGTATTTACGAAACGCCCGGCGGTACAGTCTTGCTGATGGCGCACCGGGGTATCGAGCAAATCACCATGGACAAAGGGGCTATGCACCTAAAAGACGAGTTAATGCCGAAATACGCCGAGTTGATTTATAACGGTTATTGGTATTCCCCAGAACGCGAAATGTTACAGGCGGCCATTGATAAATCTCAAGACATGGTCACAGGCACGGTGCGCCTTAAGCTGTATAAAGGTAGCGCCTCAATCGTTGGCCGCCGCTCCCCTTATTCACTATATTCCCAAGAGCATGTAACTTTCGAAGAAGACGATGTTTACGATCAAGCAGACGCAGGAGGTTTCATCAAAATCAATGCGCTGAGATTGCGTTTACTCAAAGCACGGGATAAAAAAGCCGGGAAAAACGATTAAACCTTGGTAATATATTAGAAAAACCTAATACTTTTGCGTATTCGGCATTTTAAGGGCTTGCTATGAATATGCTGTGACCCTAGATATAGCTTATCTCTTTTAGAGATTATAAAGACCGTCTGCTTCGCGCCCCGTTGCAGGCGGTTTTTTTGTGCCTGATGCACTTAATGGTGCCAAAACTCAACTCCCACTTTATTTGAGCCCCTTTCCTGTCTTTCTCTCTGGTTTTTTTTCAAGTATCTCTGTAATAGAGGGCAAACCTGAAAGGAAATTCTATGCGCTCTCTTCTTATCGCCGCCGCCACTACCGCTCTCCTCATTGGCTGTTCACCCGCCAAACAAGTGGCTACACCCGAAATAACATCTACACAACCCGTTCAAAGCACATCTGATCTACAAGCCCGTTATGACCAAATTGCCACGGTGGATTTGAGGGGAACGGACACCAGTTTTCTGAACGAAGAGCAGCGCAGTGTGGTCAATTTACTGATCGAGGCGGCCGCATATATGGACGAAATATATTTACGCCAGGAAGCGCGTAACAACCCGGATATTCGCAAAGATATAGCTACTTCGGATCACGCGCAAAAAGACCTGTTGCTTAAAATGTTCGACCGTCATTTTGGCCCTTGGGACACACTCGACGAAGATTATCCATTTTGGGGCGATGTTGAAAAACCGAAGGGGGCTGGCTATTACCCAACGGATATAACCAAAGAAGAATTTGCAGCATGGATTGCGGCCAACCCCCAAGACGAAGAAGCTTTTAATTCTTGGTACACAATTATCACACGCACGGATACTGGTTTGGTGGCGGAGCCTTATTCAAAGGTTTACGCCGAGTGGCTAGTGCCGGCTGCGGCAAAGTTACGCGAAGCGGCGGCGCTTACCTCGAACCCGTCTTTGAAAAAATTCCTCTCCTTGCGGGCGGACGCGTTTTTTACCGATGATTATTTTGCCAGCGAAATGGCCTGGATGGACCTCAAGGACACCCCGATCGAAGTGGTGATCGGGCCTTATGAAGTGTATACGGATAAACTCTATAACATCAAAACCGCATTCGAGGCTTTCATCACCATTAAAAACCCAGAGGAAAGCGCGGCTCTCGCCAAATATAAAAACTGGTTGGTGGATATGGAAAAAAACCTGCCCGTAGAAGAAAGTTATAAAAACTTTGCCCGCGGGTTTGAAAGCCCAATCGTTGCCGCCTACCAAATACACGGCGGCGGTGATAATGTGCCGGGCGTGCAAACCATAGCTTTTAACCTGCCCAATGACGAGCGGGTGCGCGAAGCCAAAGGCGCCAAGAAAGTCATCCTCAATAATGTGCTGGGGGCTAAATTTGATCTCATCCTCGCCCCAATGGCCGAGCAAATTCTGGTGCCTGAGCAATCCAAATTATTGGCTAAGAAATACATGTCCTACGGCACATTGTTTCACGAGCTTTCCCACTCGCTAGGCCCCGGTAAAATCGTAGTTGACGGCAAAGACACGGAAGTGCGGGCCGAATTACAGGAGCTATACTCCCCTATCGAAGAAGGTAAGGCCGACGTTATGGGCGCTTATAATATCTTGTATATGATGCAGCGCGGCGAACTTCCTATGTCTGAGAAGAAGGCGTTTTTGTCTACATATTTCGCGGGTCTATTCCGCTCTATGCGTTTTGGAACGGATAGCGCCCACGGCGGTGGGGCGGCCTACCAATATAGCTATTTCAAAGAGGTTGGCGCTGTCTATTGGGATGAAAGTGCAGGGCGTTTTCGTATCGATTTTGATAGATTGGAACAAGCCATATCCGATTTGACCGGCATTGTTGTGGTGCTGGAAGGCGACGGCAATTATGCCAATGCCAAAGCGTTCCTCGACAAATACAGAAAACTGGATGCCCCTGTAAAGCAGGTCATCGCATCAGCACAACATCTACCCACAGACATAGCCCCGATATATCCAGACAAGATTTAGGTTATTTTTGGGCTGTCACCCATTTGGCCCAAATGACGAAAATCTTTGGGCCTTCCATGAGGTAACGTCTCCACATACGCTTTGGTTCTGACGCCAAACGGTATAACCATTCAAGACGGGTCTTTTGCATCCAGGCAGGGGCCCGTTTTACTTTGCCGGCCAGAAAATCCAATGACGCGCCGACGCACAGACCCAGACCTTTGGCATTTCCCGTCTCAAGCGCGGCCTTGGCAACCATTTCTTGTTGGGGAGAGCCGACACAGATAAAGGTGAAGCGAGCCGGATTATCGGCAATAAATTTTGCCGCTGCTGCGACGGCTTCTGGTTTTTTGCGCAGCCCCATGGGTGGCTGATGGTGTTGCATACGGTTTAGACCGTAACGCTTGACGACCGCGCTAATCACATCATCATCTCCGCCGATGACATTGACGGGCTCACTCGGGTCAATAACTTTGGCAAATAGAGCTGCCGTTAAATCAGAGCCAGGGACGGCGTGCAGACTTGGCCCGGATATTTTAGCGAGTAATTGCAATATACGGCTATCACAAACGCTCAACCACGCGGCTGCATAGAGTGGTTTGAAAACGTCCGGCTCTTGGTTCAAGCGAACGACATGATCCACATTTGGTGTCACAATGAAACGAAATGTGTCAACGGTGGTTATGTCCGCACACCGCTTTAAGGTCGCGGCCGCGTCCAGATCGTCAAACCGGACACCGCAAAACATATTTTCATGCGAAACCGTACTCTTTTTTTGGCTTTGCCTGGTTGACTGTAACATCTGTAATGCCATGAACTGCTCCTGTTTCAGGAGAGGTGATAACCCAATTGCATAAAGATACCGTTTACACGGCTTTAATCGCGTAACAGTTCATTGACCCCGGTTTTGGCGCGGGTTTTTTCATCAACGGTTTTGACGATAACCGCACAGGCCAGGCTCGGCCCGCCGTTTTTATCCGGGAGCGCACCCGGGACAACAACGCTGTAAGGCGGTATTTCGCCGTAAGTTATGTTACCGGTATGGCGGTCAACGATTTTGGTGGACTGGGAAATAAATACACCCATAGCCAGTACCGATCCCTCGCGGACGATCATGCCCTCAACAACCTCGGAGCGTGCACCAATAAAACAATTATCTTCAATAATGGTCGGGGCTGCTTGGAGGGGTTCTAAAACGCCGCCAATACCCGCGCCTGCGGAAATATGACAATGCGCACCAATCTGGGCACATGAGCCGATAGACGCCCATGTATCAACCATAGTGCCCGCGCCGACCCGTGCGCCGATATTGACAAAGCTCGGCATCAAGACAACGCCCGGTGCAATATAGGCACCGCGCCGGACGATCGCGCCTGGTACGGCCCGCAGTTCGGCTTTTTCGAAATCACTATTGTCCCAGCCTTCGAACTTTGGCGCAACTTTATCCCACCATACGGCCCCGCCGTGCCCACCGGAAATGGACTGCATAGGGTTTAGGCGAAACCCTAAAAGCACGGCTTTTTTTAGCCATTGATTGACTATCCACTTTTTATTTGGCCAATTCCCTGCCGCCGTTGGTTCGGCAACACGAAAGGAGCCATCATCCAGACCCGCCAAAGCCGCATCCACGGCCTCGCGAACGACGCCTTTCGTCGAAATCGATAGGGTGTCCCGCTCATCCCAAGCCTTACTAATGACGCTTTCTAGTTCCTGTTTCATGCCGTTCATATCCTATTGTGCAATTCTATATATCTGCTTGCTTATATCAAACCAAGCATAAGACAAACCCCGTTATAAAAAATCACGAAACATAAAAACAACTTAAGATATATTTAACCACAACCTAATAGCGAGTATGAGTGTTCGTTAAAAGGGGAAGTTTATGGAAAACAGATATGATTTTATTGTTATTGGCAGTGGGCCTGCGGGTCGGCGCGGGGCTATTCAGGCGGCGAAGGCAGGCCAGTCGGTTTTAATCGTTGATAAGGGGCGCGATATTGGCGGTGTGTGTGTGCATACGGGAACCGTACCGAGCAAAACTTTGCGCGAAACCGTGCTCAATTTATCAGGTTGGCGTGAACGTGGTTTTTACGGCAGCGCCTACAAAGTCAAAGCCAATATATCTGCAGCAGATTTGAAAAAACGCTTACTCATGACCATTGAGCACGAAGTCAATATTCTGGACAACCAATTTGATAGAAATCATGTCACTCGCATGCAAGGAACGGCGCGGTTTATTTCTCGTGATCAGATTAGCCTTACAACGCCCGACGGAGAAATACACCACATAGAGTTTGGAAAAATCCTTTTGGCCGTTGGCACCAAACCGTTTCGCCCGGATTATATCCCCTTTGACGGCAAATCTGTACTGGACTGCGATGATATTCTTGACTTGCAATCACTACCCCGCTCCCTGACCGTCATTGGCGCCGGAGTAATAGGACTTGAATATGCATCTATCTTCAATGCGTTGGATATACCGGTTACAGTTGTCGAACCACGTAAAACGGTCTTAGACTTTCTCGACGCAGACATTGTCGAGGATTTTTTACATGATTTGCGCAAGCGCGGTGTCCGCATGTGTTTGGGCGTTAAGGCAAAGCAAATTAAAAACGATGGTAAGCGCTGTTTTGTCAAACTTGCCGATGGCCGCATCATCGAATCCAGCACCATTCTTTTTGCTGCAGGGCGCATAGGGTCAACTGACGAGCTTGGTTTGGACGCATGCGGTTTGGATGTAGACCACCGCGGACGCATTGCGGTTAACCGAAAAACCTTTGAAACAAAAGTGCCGAATATTTATGCTGCCGGGGACATTATCGGATTCCCGAGCTTGGCGTCCACATCCATGGAGCAAGGCCGCATTGCAGCTTGTCATGCCCTTGATATACCCAAAGCAAGCCCGCCTGACTATTTTCCTTACGGTATCTACGCCGTGCCAGAAATCTCGACAATTGGCCTGACGGAGAAAGAAGTCCGTGCAGCCAATTTGCCTTATCAGGTCGGGATTGCACGATTACGCGAAACATCGCGCGGGCAGATTATGGGTATCCAGGGCGGTTTGATGAAAATGGTATTCTCATTGGAATCCAGACAATTACTGGGCGTGCATATAATCGGCGAGGGCGCGACCGAGCTAATCCATATAGGTCAAGCCGTCCTTAATTTGAACGGCAAATTGGATTATTTTATCAACAATATCTTCAATTATCCAACTTTGGCGGAGGCTTATAAAATAGCGGCTTTGGATGCCTGGAACAAGATGCGCAATATATCCTTAGAAGACGAGGAAGAAGAAGCCTCAAAATCAGATGTACTAGCGGGCGTAGAATTTAACTTTGAAGACCTGCCAAACAATCCATTCGCAGACTTAAAGAGCGCCTAACCGTTCACATATAATCTACAAAATAAATTTGGATAGATCCGTATTCGTTGCAAGCTCACCCACATGTTTTTGCACATAGGTCTTGTCGATATTGATGTTTTCACCGTCCCTGTCAGATGCAGTAAAACTGATATCGTCCAGCAGACGTTCCATAACCGTGTGTAAGCGCCGGGCGCCAATATTTTCGACACTGGCATTGACCTCGGCTGATATTTTGGCGATTTCTTTGATGCCGCCCTCTGTGAATGTGAGCGTAACATTTTCCGTTGCCATCAAGGCGGTGTATTGCTTGATAAGGGAGGCTTCGGGCTCTGTCAAAATTCGCTCGAAATCCTCACGGGTCAGGGCGCGTAATTCGACTCTTATGGGAAGCCGTCCTTGTAATTCCGGCAACATATCAGAAGGCTTGGCAATGTGGAAAGCGCCGGATGCAACAAACAAAATATGGTCGGTTTTAACCGGGCCGTGTTTGGTGCTGACCGTCGTGCCTTCGATGAGGGGCAGCAGGTCGCGCTGTACGCCTTCGCGCGACACTTGTCCGCCGCCCGCATCGCTACGCACGGTGATTTTATCAATTTCGTCCAGAAACACGATACCGTCGTTTTCTACGAGGCCAATAGCCGTTTTAATCAAGGTTTCCTCGTCGAGCATTTTATCGGCTTCGTCGGCCAGTAAAGGCGCATAGGCATCTTTGACTTTCATTTTAACTTTTTTGGTCTTGCCGCCCTTGCCGAAAATACTGCCAAGCTCCATCATGCCCATAGAAGCACCCGGCTGGCCTGGGATTTCAAAGCCTTGGAACGGGGAACTGTTATCCGCCAGATCAAGTTCTACGTCCGTGTTGTCCAAATCACCCGCGAGTAATTTTGCGCGAAACTTTTCGCGGGTCGCTTCACCTGCATTTTCGCCGACCAGTGCGTCTAAAATGCGGTCTTCTGCTGATTTCTCAGCGACCGCTTCCACGTCTTTTCGGCGGTTTTCACGGGTTTGGGTGATGGCGATTTCTACGAGGTCGCGAATGATTTGCTCAACATCGCGGCCGACATAGCCGACCTCGGTAAATTTTGTGGCTTCGACCTTTAGGAAAGGCGCATTAGCCAATTTAGCCAAGCGGCGAGAGATTTCGGTTTTACCAACACCGGTCGGCCCAATCATCAAGATGTTTTTCGGTGTTATTTCGTCGCGCAGATCGCCGGCCACATTCTTACGCCGCCAGCGTGAGCGCAGGGCAATAGCTACGGCCCGTTTAGCAGCAGATTGTGCGACAATATGTTTGTCCAACTCAGAGACAATTTCGCGCGGTGAAAATTCAGACATAGACGTTCCTTGTTGACGTTCCTCATTCTTTCTTCACAGATAAGAAATGCGGCTGTTAATTCAAGCCTTATTGTGTTGGTGGCCTAGGTTGCGGAAAGATTTTCGCAAATGGGCCACTGGTCGGCAGGGCAAATAATATCAATTTGCGCGCCCCGTGCCAGCCAACCCCTAAAAACACAATACCGCCGCCGAGCAAGAGCAAGGTCAAAGCTATGATAGAACCAAAATTTAGCCCCGTATCTTTCATCAAAAACCCGATTGCAAATCCAGCATAGCCAAGGGACGAGACCAGCAAAGCCCGCCTGTTAATGGCAAGCCCAACCAGCGCCAATACGCCGATGATGACCAGCATGAACAAAGCGTCCGCCTTGCCGAGCTGTACCATGGGCAGTACGCCCATTATCTTTGTCACTTCGGGGTTTAAAACATATACGGCTAGACCGTGAATGATCAAAGGGGCGGCGGTAAAATGTAGCCAGAATGCATTGTCGGCAAAACGGGTTTTGCGGTCCGTGTCGCGGCTGTCATAGACAATGGCGGCCACAAACAATGCCAGCCCTGATAAAACCATCAGCAAACCTGCAGGGATAGTGCCGCCCAGAACGGCAAATACAATCATAATCAGCGACAAAGCAATAAGCGCGACTGCAAACGGCAACCGAAAGCGCCAATAAAACAAAAGCATGGCGAGCAGGGTCACAAGCGCAGGAACAAGGCCAGAGTGCCCCATATCTAATACTGCGCTTAGTCCTGTGTGTACAAAAATTAAATAAGCAAAAGCCAGCAATAATGTGGGCAGGTGCGCCCGTTTTTTGCGGCCAAAATACTCACACATCAACCATAACAAACCGGCACCGGCCAGATATCCAATGCCGCCGCCAAAAATACCAATACTGCTGAACATACCAAGCGCCAAAAGCCCGATGCCTATGCTGATAAATACATCCGAGAACGAGCGAACAAACCGCATATGTTCCTCGTCGCCAATCAGCGCAGATTGGGCATCAGGTTCAGTTTTATACTGAGCCCGCATATTGCGAGCCTGATCCGCATCAATAATCCCAGCCCTGAGGGCCTCGGAAATTTGTTCAGGTGTCATATTTGTCATAACGCAAGAATAGGGGAGTTTGTTCCGGGGAGCAAGTAGGCTGGTTTTGAATTAAGCAATTTACCTATTCTCACGTTCATGCAATGAAACTTGAATTGTATTTGGGCGCAAACCGTGTAAATAGCCCCCATGACCAAGTCAGAGCCTACAAATCCTGTTGCAAATCCGCGCAAAGTTCCGTGGACTGCTAGTGTGTTGACCTTGTTTCCGGACGCTTTTCCGGGGGTTTTGGGGTGTTCTGTGATTGGCAGCGCATTAAAAGATGAAAAATGGGCGCTGGAAGCTATAGACATACGAGATTTTTCCTATAATAAGCACCGTTCTGTTGACGCGAGCCCTGCTGGCGGCGGACCTGGTATGGTCTTAACGCCGGAAGTGAGTGCAAGAGCAATAGATAGCGTGGCGCGAAAGACTGATGGTTCAGTTGATACGCGACCGCTGATATACTTGACGCCGCGCGGCAAACCTTTGACCCAGAAACGGGTAAGGAAATTGGCCTGTGGCCCAGGTGTGATAGTGTTCTGCGGACGCTTTGAAGGGCTCGATCAACGGGTCATCGAAGCACGGAACATGGAAGAGGTCTGCGTCGGCGATTTTATACTCGCGGGCGGAGAAGTGGCGGCCCAGGCGATGATAGAAGCCTGTGTGCGGTTGTTACCGGGAGTTCTCGGCGGCAATACCTCGACCGAGGAAGAGAGTTTTGAGGACGGGCTTTTGGAATACCCGCTTTACGCAGGCCTGCGTAAGTGGGAGGACCGGGAAACCCCGGCAGTATTATTGTCAGGCAATCACAAGCGTATAGCACAGTGGCGCAGGGCAGAGATGGAAAAGATAACAAAGGAACGACGTCCCGATATGTGGGAAACCTACATTAAGGATAAAAAATAAATACCGAGCGAAAGCGAGGCAAGGGCGACCGCCCGCCGCGAAAGGTTTCGCGCCCTGCGGAGCGTTCGAGCCAACGGCTCGTTAGCGTGAGCGAAAATAAAACGGAGAAGTAAGATGAACATTATTGAAAAACTGAACAAAAAAGAAGAAGCGCGGCTTCTGGCCAACGGCAAAACCATTCCGGACTTTTCTGCGGGTGATACTTTAGTTGTGCAAGTGAAAATTAAAGAAGGCACGCGCGAGCGTCTGCAGGCTTTTGAAGGGGTTTGTATCGCCATCAATGGTAGCGGCCTCAATGAGAGTTTCACCATGCGCAAAATCACATATAATGAAGGCGTAGAACGTGTATTCCCGATCTACTCTCCGCTTGTGGATAGCATTGAGATTAAACGCAAAGGCAAAGTCCGCCGCGCCAAGCTTTACTATCTGCGTGAACGCCGTGGTAAATCCGCCCGCATCGCCGAGCGCGTATCAGGCCGCGGTATCGACCAAACACGCGGTAAAAAATAAACAGATTTGCTGACTTACTCTGTTTTTCGTAAGCTGAGCGGGTTTTCAAGACTAAAATAGATGACGGGTTCGTATTGTTCGGATCCGTTATTTTTGTTTTGGTGCCCGCAAGCGGTGTGTCGCCGCTTTTTTAAGGTGTGAAGCGTCAACTTCCATCATCGCAATTTCATCCCTAGCGCTACGTAAAAGATCAATACCGTTATTTTCACACTTTTGAGGAACTAGACCACACCATTTTTCGCCGGGATTTAGTAATGTTGGGAGTGTATTCGCAAATTTAATATTTGGGAAAACGAATGCGAGATGTGCTTTGTTTTGAAGTGATTTTACCCAATTAGTGTAAAGCTTACAACTAATGCCAGTAAGCGTTGTGGGTGTATCCCCTATATTCACAATAGTTACAGATACCCATAAAATCCCATCCTCACCAGGAGCTGCGGGAATTATTACTTGGTTTAGTCCGATATTAACTCTCAGTTTGGCACCTTTGGTATGGTGCTTATATATTTCCCAAACGAAAACTGCAGTTGATAAAAATGCAGCGTAGTAGGCAACAATTTCTACATTTAAGCTCATTAGGATGTTGCCTCCCTCAAATCAGTTTTTTCTCCCCGCCGCTCGCCCCTGTGTAGGCAGGGGTCCATCTATGGGCGGCCAGATTGGCAAGGTGTGGATATCTAACCAATATGGGTTTTCTTTTCTATGAGATTTAACTTCCAATCTCTTTTCCATTTTTTAATCTGCCGTTCCCGTTTGAAAGCTGCGTCGCGGATAGGATGTATTTCAAACCAAACCAGTTGGTCGCAATTAAATTTTGCCGTGAAACCATCAAATATTTTTTGTTTATGCTGTTCGGTACGTGCGGACAGATCATCTGTATGGCCAGTATAAAGGGTTCCCCTTAGCGTATTTGTGCATATATACGCATAGAACATATCATGAATATGGAGATATTCGGTGGGATTGACAAGGGGAGTAAAGTTAATCCTTTTACTTGGTAGGTGGACCCCTGCCTACGCAGGGGTGAGCGGGTTGTGGGGGGGGGTGTTGTATCTAAGTCCCTGCATTAACTTTGGCAACCCATTGGTCTACCCGGCGCTCAAGCACTGAAAGCGGCATAGCACCGCCGCCGAGTACCGTATCGTGGAAACCGCGAATATCAAATTTATCGCCCAGGTCTTTTTCGGCGTCTCGGCGTAACTCCTGTATTTTTATCATACCAATTTTGTATCCGGTTGCCTGTCCAGGCCAGGTCATATAACGGCGGACTTCCGTACGGGCCTGTGCGCTGGTAATTGCTGAGTTTTGCTCGAAATAAGCTACGGCTTGTTCTTCGCTCCAGCCTTTTGCATGCAAGCCAGTATCGACGACAAGACGTATAGCCCGCCAAATTTCAGACCCTAGCCGACCAAAGTCTGAATATGGATCCTCATAAGTGCCGTTGAATTCAGTTGCCAGCCATTCTGTGTACAAAGCCCACCCTTCGGAGTAAGCATTAAAGCGGGCCTGAGTACGGAATTTTGGTACGCTGGTTAATTCTTGCTGGATTGAGATTTGCATATGGTGCCCGGGCAGACCTTCGTGGTAAGCAATCACTTCAAGTTCGCGTTTCGGCATGGCCTTCATGTCTGACAAGTGCGCATAATAAACACCCGGCCGTGAACCATCTGGCGTTCCTGAACGATAATGCTGGGGAGCGCCGGCTTGTTCGCGGAAGGCTTCAACCCGTTTCACAACAAGGTCAGCTTTGGGAAGAATTCCGAAATAATTAGGCAGTTCTGTTTTAATGCGGTCATTTGCGGCCGTCGCCTCGTCTATATAGGCTTGGCGGCCCTCGTCCGTATTGGGGTAATAATATCTTGGATCGTCTTTATTGTCCCGAAGCTCGGTAAAAAAGGCTTGCAAATCCCCGTCAAAGCCGACCTGCTCTTTAATTTTGATCATTTCGGCGCGCAGACGCTTAACCTCATCAAGACCGATTTTGTGGATTTGGTCAGATGTCAAATCCGTGGTCGTATTGTTTGCCAGTCTCTCATTGTAATAAGCTTTGCCGTTCGGTAGAACGCCAACACCAGTGCCCAGTTCGGGCGTGTTTTTTATGTCTTCTTGTTGCCATGCGATCAGGTTTTCATAGGCCGGCTTCCAGTCGTCCAAGAGTGCGGCCCGTGCGGCAGTTTTTAAGCTGTCTGCTTTGGCTGCATCAATTTCGCCTTTGCTCTGCAGAGCGTCGATCTTACTCTGGGCATCCGCCCAAATAGCGCTGTCTTTCCCGTTGTCAAACGGCGCACCTGTAATAATTTTTTGCGCACTGTCAATTACGGAGACGAATGAGAAACGCGGAGGACGGACACCCGCTTGCGCATTGGTTTTAGATAAAACGATTAGCTGATTAATCACCCTGCCGGTTTCAGAAAGGCGGCTGATATAGGCTTCCATGTCGGACGCATTGTCTACTTTGTGCACAGCGATCAAAAACGTTGGGAATTGAGTGTGTACTGCGCCCATTTGTTCAAAGATATATCCGTTATTTCTAAATTTATCAGCCGCGACGGCGGTCCGGTATTGATATTCCCAAATATCCCAGGAAATTTTCGCGTCAGGTGTTAATTTATCATAGTCGAAATCTGTCTTCATCGCCTCGACGGTGGCTTTTCGCCATGCCATCTGTTTATCAGAGGCTTCTTGAGAAACATCATCCATTTTACCGTAATTGGTCTTCCGCCCAAGAAATGTTTGCTGCAAGGGGCTGAAGGCAAGCACTTCTTCAAACTTCTCTTCAAACCAAACGTTCAGGCGCGCGGATTCCGCAGCAATTTCATCTGCGGTATAAATGGCGGCCGGGGCTTGTTCCGGTGCTGACGTGGACTTTGACGATGAAGGCGAACAGGCGATCAGTGCGCTGGACGCCAAAAGTGCAATTAAGAAATGACTGGTCGGTTTTTTAAAATTGAATTTAGCTACAATACTCATGGTATATATTCCCTCGTGATTGTTTTTAATTTGCTTTAGTTTTCTGGGGGAAAGTCCGGTAAATATCGCGCAGAGTCAAGCTTTACTATCTTCGTGAAGGCACGGATACGCTTTTTGCTTTTCCTATCTTAGCCCCAAATGCGCCGCGATTTGGTCGGCTATGACCGTGAAGCCTGTGTGCGGGCCGCGTGGGCCTGGCTTGATATTGGGGCCAAAGGCGAGGACGGGGACTTGTTCGCGGGTGTGGTCATTGCCGGGCCATGTTGGGTCATTGCCGTGGTCTGCGGTAATGATGACAAGATCGTCTGGCCTTAATTGTTTGGCAAAAGCCTCGAGCATAGGGTCAAATTGTTCAAGCGCATTGGCATAGCCCGGCACATCACGGCGGTGGCCGAAATGCATGTCGAAATCTACGAAATTGGTAAAGACCAGGTCGCCGTCCTTTGCCGTTTCCGCCGCCTTCAAGGTCGCTTCCATTAACGCCGAATGACCGGACGCGGGCAATTTATGGGTAATGCCTTGGCCGGCGAAAATATCGCTGACCTTGCCAACCGCATGTACGGCACCGCCGGACGCGACCACGCGGTCTAGCAATGTCGGGCCAATGGGCGGCACGGCATAATCATGGCGATTGCTTGTACGGGCAAAATTATCAGGACTATCGCCCGCGAATGGCCGCGCAATGACGCGGCCGATATTATAAGGGTCAACCAATTTGCGGGCAATTTCACACAAGTTAAGCAAGCGCTCCAAGCCGAAATGCTCCTCATGGGCGGCGATTTGAATGACCGAGTCGGCGCTGGTATAAACAATGGGTTTGCCGCTTTTGATATGGTCTTCGCCGAGCTTTGCAATAATGGTGGTACCGGAAGCATGACAATTACCGAGCACACCGGGCAGGTCGCCTTGGCTGATAAGGTCGTCTAACAGGGCCTTTGGAAAACTGTCGGTTTTATCCAAAAAATAACCCCAGTCAAAGGTAACGGGTAGCCCTGCCATTTCCCAATGGCCTGATATAGTATCTTTGCCAGAGGAAAGCTCTGCGGCGCTTCCGTATTGGCCGATAATTTCCGGGTTCGGGTTAAGCCCGTCCGGCAGTTTTCCGCAAGCCATTTTTGCAGCAAGTCCCAATCCCAGTTTTTCTAAAAAAGGAATATTAAGTGTCCCGCTGCGCACGAATGTCTGATTGCGCGGGCTGGCAATATCGGCGCGGCCATCCGCGCACCACTGGGCAATATGCCCGAATGTGTTGGATCCTACATCCCCAAATTTGTCAGCATCCGGTGCGCCGCCAATACCGACACTGTCCATCACCAATAAAAACGCTCTTGCCATACTTTATAATCCTGAACCGATACGCTCTATAATCAGCGGGTTCTCTGGAGCTTCTTCAGACACAGTATAAGCCCGCTTGAGCATATTGCCAGCTTCGTCCGCATGGCTATTACTGCGGGCATGGATCCGCGCCAGCACATCACCTTTTTCAATTTTGCGACCTATAGGGGCGATTTGGTCAAACCCGACTGCGTAGTCAATTTTGTCATCCGGGAGTTTACGTCCTCCGCCCAAAACAATAACTGCCATACCAACTGCGCGCGTGTCTATTGCTGAAATTACACCGCAACGATCTGCCTTGATGTCGGTAATGATGGGAGCAGTTTCCAAATATTTATCAGGGTTTTGCATCAAATCAGATGGCCCACCGAGCGCCGTTACCATGCGGGCAAAAACGTCTGCGGCCTTACCGTTGTCAAATACGGCCTCAACCTTGGTGCGGGCCTCACTAATATTCAGGGCGAGACCGCCGGACACCAATATGTCTGCGCAAAGCGCTATAGTCACTTCGTGCAAACGGGCATCCCGTGTACCGAAAAAATGGTTGATGACATTGCGCACCTCAACGGCATTTCCCGCCGCGCTGGCCAATGGCTCATTCATGTCCGTAATAAGTCCAGAGGTTTTAACACCTGCGCCGTTGGCAACCGCTATTAAAGATTTAGCCAACGCTTTTGCATCCCCAAAATTGTTCATGAATGCACCGGAACCACATTTAATATCCAGCACCAACCCGTCCAATCCTTCGGCGAGCTTTTTGGACAAAATAGAGGCAGTAATCAGCGGCAAACTACCAACACTGGCAGTGGCGGAACGGATCGCATACATGGTTTTATCTGCAGGCGCGAGCGTGTGCGTCTGGCCAATGATGGCACAGCCAATATCCTTAACTGTGTTGCGAAACAAAACATTGTCCGCGTTCACATTATAGCCGGGTATGGCATTAAATTTATCCAAGGTACCACCCGTATGGCCAAGCCCTTGGCCTGAAATCATCGGTACATAACCACCGCAAGCGGCAATCACGGGGCCAAGTAACAGGGACACATTGTCCCCAACCCCGCCCGTAGAATGTTTGTCGAGCACAGGCCCGTCCAAATCCCATTTCATAACATCGCCGCTATCTCTAACTGCTTTGGTCAAGGTGACGATATCGTCTTTCTCCAAGCCATTTAGATAGACGGCCATAACAAATGCGCCAATTTGCGCCTTGCTGGTAGCACCCGTAGTGATGCCCGCGACAAAGGTTTGGATATCGGTAGCAGGCGGCGAAATACCGTCGCGTATCTGGGCGAGGAATTGCTGGGGAAGGAAGGTTGTCACTGTGTCGTCCACCACATCAACATATTGTCATCCCGGCCAAGCCGCTCTTGCGGTGCAGAGCCGGGACCTCGTACTTTAAACTGACCGCCGAGGACCCGGGTCAAGCCCGGGATGACAGTTATATGGGTTTTGCGCATGCCGAAAAAACTATGCCCCATAGGGCACCCAGACGTTTTTAACCTGAGACGCTTTTTCCATGAAGCGGCGACCATATGCAGATGCCCAATTTATCTCTTGTTCTTTGTGTGACCAGACCTGTTTGAGATTACCGATAGACGCGGCTTCTACGCCCGCCACACCGCCCGCTTTACCAAAATACCAAAGGGCACCCACTTCGTCGTGTTCGGCCAAGGTCGGGGTTAGCACATCATGTTCGCCCGTGATGATATTGACCACACCTGCGGGCATGTCTGAAGTTTCTAACACCTGATAAAAGTCTGTTGCCGCTAGAGGATGCACGTCGGACGGAACAATTACGGCGCAGTTGCCCGTGGCAATCACGGGTGCTAATGTCGAAATAAAGCCTAGCAAAGATGCGGACTGCGGGGCGACAATACCGACAACCCCGATGGGCTCATTCATAGCAATCGCAATATCGCGCACTGGTGGGGCGTGAACCGCACCGTCAAATTTATCGGCAAAACCTGCATAAAAGAACAGGCGTTCAACCGAAAGCGCCACTTCTTTTTTCGCCGCCGCCAAGGTGCAGCCCGTCATGGATTTGATCCGTTGGGCAAATTCGTCTTTGCGGGCGTCCAAATTCTCGCCGATATAAAAAATTATTTGTGCGCGTAGATGTGCAGTGGAAGACGACCATTTTGCGGCCTTACTTGCCGCTTCAACGGCGTTTCGGATGTCTTTGCGGTTGCCGCGACCTACTTCGCCCAGCAGGTTTCCGGCTGTTGAGATAACGGGCATGACAGAGTTGCCGTCAGGCCGTTTTTGCTTGCCGCCCACATAGTTTTTCGCCGTTTTGTCTATGCCTGATTCTGGTGCGCTTGATTTTAGTGCAGTTGGTCTAACCGCCTCAAGCGGGTTTGCGTCTGCGCCTTTTGGTTTGAGATAAGCCAACATGCCTTCGCGCCCGCCCTCGCGGCCATACCCACTTTCGCGCATACCGCCAAAACCTACCGCTGCATCAAGCTGATTGGTTGAATTGACCCAGACAACACCCGCCTTAATCCGCGCGGCCATATCAAGCGCCGTATTGATGTTTTCAGACCAGACACTGGCTGCCAATCCGTAGCGTGTATTATTGGCTAGCGAGATGGCTTCGCTTGGGGTGCGAAACGTCATGGCCACCATGACCGGGCCAAAAATTTCTTCGCGGGCCAAAGTACAGGCCGTATCCACACCCGTGATTAAGGTCGGACGCATGAAGCAGCCTTTGTCCGGCACAGAAATATTGGCTTGGTAAATATCGCCGCCTTCTTTCAGGCCAGCCTTAACCATGTTCTCGATACGGCTAAGTTGGGTTTTATCGACCAACGCGCCCATGTCGACGGCTTTATCCAGTGGGTCGCCAACGCGGAGTTTATCCATGCGGCGTTTGAGTTTTGTATAAAATTTATCGGCTACAGCCTCGCTCACCAACAGGCGCGAACCGGCGCAACACACCTCGCCTTGATTAAACCAGATTGCATTGACCACGCCTTCGACCGCGCTATCCAAATCCGCATCAGAAAACACAATAAACGGTGATTTACCGCCCAACTCCAAAGTGATTTCTTTGCCGCTGCCTGCGGTGGCTTTTCTGATAAATTTCCCGACCTCGGTGGAGCCAGTGAAAGCGATTTTGCTGATACCTTTATGGGCGACTATGGCTTGTCCGGTTTCGCCGTCTCCGGTGATAATGTTAACCACCCCGTCGGGTAATCCGGCTTTCATACACAGCTCGGCAAAGTAAAGTGCCGTTAGCGGAGTTTGCTCAGCGGGCTTCATAACCACCGTATTGCCTGCCGCCAAGGCAGGTGCGATTTTCCAAGACATCATCAATAACGGGAAATTCCACGGAATGATTTGCCCGACAACACCGTGCGGCACGTAGTCCGCAAGTTCGCTGTCCCGCAAACTGGCCCAACCAGCGTGATGATAGAAATGCCGCGCCACCAGAGGGATGTCAATATCGCGGGTTTCCCGGATCGGCTTGCCGTTATCCATACTTTCCAACACGGCCAGAACCCGGGCATGTTTTTGCACCAGACGTGCCAATGCATAGAGATATTTTGCCCGCGCATGGCCAGACAAAGCCCGCCAACTTGCACCAGCGGCATCCGCCGCTTTCACGGCTTTGGCGACATCGGCGTTACTCGCTTGGCTGACCATAGCCAGTTTGGAACCGTTAGCAGGGCTGCGCGCTGCAAACGATTGTCCGCCCGCTTTTGTCCATTTTCCGCCAATGAACAAATCGAAGTTTTTTTTATGGCTTGCGAGCCAGGCTTTAGCTTCCGCGTCACTTTCAGGGGCAGGGCCGTATTCTAGTGTATCGAATATTTCTTTTACAGACATTCTCTTATCCTAAACTAAAGACTGGTGGTGAGCGGCGGCGTAGCGTCCGGTGGCACGGTGCTCAAGTTGACGTTCTATATCCCCGAGCAGGCTAGAGGCCCCAAACCGAAAAAGCTCCGGCGTCAACCATTCATCCCCGAGCTCCTCTTTCATCATCGACATATAGACCAAAGCCGTTTTGGCGTCCGAAATGCCGCCCGCCGGTTTATAGCCGATCTTGTATCCGGTCAGCTCAAAATATTCGCGGATCATCCGCACCATAACCAGAGATACGGGCAATGTAGCATTGACGCTCTCTTTGCCGGTCGAAGTTTTGATGAAATCTGCACCTGCCATCATAGAGACCATAGAGGCTTTGGCCACATTGGTCAGAGTGCCAAGCTCGCCCGTGCCGAGGATGACTTTGATATGAGCATCTCCGCAAACTTCGCGGCAGCGCTTGACCATATTATATAAATCACGCCAATTTTCATTCAGTGCCATGTGGCGTTCGATCACAATGTCGATCTCTTTGGCACCAGCTTTGACAGACGCACGAATTTCAGACAGCCTTGTGCCAAGCGGTGTATGCCCTGCCGGAAACCCGGTCGAGACGGCGGCGACGGGAATGCCTGTGCCCTCTAGCGCTTGCACGGCGGTCTTGACAAAATTATTATAGACGCACACCGCACCGGGTTTGATGTTTAAACCTTCCGCGCCGAGCATTTTTAACACGTCTGCCCGCACCGGATGCCTTGCTTTGGTGCAAAGACGTCTAACACGACCATCCGTATCATCACCCGCCAATGTGGTCAGGTCGATAAATGTAATGGCTTTGAGCAGCCATGCAGTTTGATAATCTTTCTTGACCGAACGGCGCGTACCGAGCGTGGCGGCGCGGCGCTCCAGGGCAGAGCGGTTGATTTGAATGCCTTTGACATGTTTCATATCAAGGGGCATTCCTGGGTTTCTGGGGCCAGGGTTTCGGACTATACTCATAACTCTCTATACTGCCTTAGAAATGCTTTGATCAGGGCTTGGAATTGGTCTGCGGATTTGGCGGCCCATTCTTTGGTTTGTTTGTGTGTTATGGCGGTGGCAGACATGCCTGCGGCCATATTGGTAACGTTGGAAAACCCGACGGCTTTCAGGCCAAGAAACCGCGCCAAAATCACCTCGGGAACTGTCGACATACCGACCGTATCTGTGCCCAGGGTTTTGAGCATACGGATTTCTGCAGGGGTCTCGAATGCCGGGCCTGACAACCATGTATAGACGCCCTCAGGCAGTGGCACGCCGATGTCTTCTGCGCCGCGTCTGGCGGCAGCAATCAGCGCAGGGTCATAGGCATCCACCATGTCGACAAAACGCGCATCGCCGGGTTCGCCGATCAACGGGCTCGTGCCTGACAAATTTATATGATCGGTAATTAACATCTGCCATCCTGGCGGAATATCTTCGCGCAAAGACCCGGACGAATTGGTCACGCATACGGCACTGGCACCAAGGGCTTTCAAAACCTCTAGCGGCACCCGCATAGCGTCCGCCTTACCGTGTTCATAATAATGGGAACGACCGCCAAATACGGCGACGTTAACGCCCTCGATAGTCCCTATCACTAGGTTGGGATTATGGCCCGAAACACCTGCGTGGGGGAAACCCGGTAAATCTTCGTAAGGCACGGCCACCGCATCCTCGATCAAGTCAACCAGTCCCGATAGGCCAGAACCTAATATCATCCCCATATCTACAGTCTTGCCGCCCGTGCGCTCGTTGATTAAATTTGCTAGTTCCTTAATGTTTTCTTCGGCAGCCATAATTATTCCTCTAAATTGGTTTTACCAAATGCGTTGGGTAGTAATTCACCTAAGGTGTAGGACTGCAAACTCCCGTCTTTACTTTGTACAAATATGGGCAGGCTTGCTCCTGCGAATTCATTTATTTTTTGGCGGCATCCCCCACAAGGTGCCACTTTGCCGCCTCCTTTTTTGACAATGCATATCTGCGAAATTTCAAGACAGCCCCCTGCAACCATAGCCGCAATTGCGCTGGCTTCTGCACATTGGCCTTCGGGGTAAGCGGCATTTTCCACATTGCAGCCCGCATACACATTGCCGTCCACCCCCAATATAGCGGCACCAACTTGAAACCTTGAATAAGGCGCATAAGCGTTTTCGCGAACAGCCTGCGCCGTTTTTAAAAGATCCATATGGGGTATGCTTGCCATAGATGCTCCACAGAAAATATAGTTCGCAAAATCGCGAAACTCCTTTCTATGCCAAACAGAACATATGGTCTAGGGTTTTTACGTTTACTTTGGGCTTTACTTTCTCTCTTGCACATTCTCTAAAGCGCTATGCACAACACCCTTAAAAATATATTTGGATATGACGAATTTCGCCCTGGGCAAGAGCAGCCTATTCGTGATTTGCTGGCGGGGGAGAATGTGTTTTGTGTTATGCCTACGGGTGCGGGGAAGTCTTTGATCTTTCAAATTCCGGCGCTTATGGGGGCGGGTTTGACCATTGTGGTGTCGCCCTTAATCGCGCTGATGAACGATCAGGTTAGTGCGCTGAAATTACTGGGTGCGCCTGCGGAAACTTTGAACTCGGCGGCACCTCCCGAAGAGAATGACCGGATTTGGCAAAGTGTACGGTTGGGCGAAACCAAGCTACTTTACATGTCGCCGGAACGTTTGATGTCGGCGGGAACTTTGGCGGCGATGCGCACCCTAAATATCACTTTGGTCGCAGTGGATGAAGCCCACTGTATTTCCCAATGGGGGCCGTCGTTTAGGCCTGAATACGAAATGCTAACCGAACTTAAAACCCACTTCCCGAGCGCACCAATCATTGCTCTGACCGCGAGTGCAGACGAGGTGACACGAAAAGATATTGTCGATAAATTGTTCAAAGGCGATGTCAATATTTATGTTTCTGGCTTTGACCGTCCCAATATTTCTCTGGCCGTGACCCCTAAACAAAGCTGGAAAAGCCAGTTGGCGGCCTTTGTGAAAACAAGGAAAGGTGATAGCGGTATCGTTTATTGCCTATCGCGCAAAAAATGCGAAGACGCGGCGGCCACGCTGAACGGCCTTGGTCATAGGGCATTGGTTTATCATGCGGGCATGGATAAATTTGCCAGGGACGACAATCAAAAATGCTTTGTGCGCGACCCCGGTATCATTATGTGTGCCACTATAGCGTTTGGGATGGGGATTGATAAGCCGGATGTGCGGTTTGTATTTCACACGGATTTACCGTCTTCTATGGAAAATTATTACCAGGAATTTGGCCGAGCTGGGCGCGACGGCGACGCTGCGGATTGCGAGATGTTGTTCGGGATGGGCGATATTCGTATGCGCCGCCAATTTATCGAGGGGGACGGTTCGGGCGAAGCCGAAACCCGCCGCGCCCATAAACGCCTTGATAAGTTAATTGCTTATTGCGAAGCGCCAACTTGTCGCCGCCAGGCTTTGCTGGCTTATTTCGGCGATACGTCTAAGCCGTGCGGCAATTGTGATGTATGCCTTGATCCAATGGAGCTGACGGAAGGCACACGCGAAGCACAAATGGTACTGTCGGCGATTGTGCGCACGGGACAAAGATTTGGTCCGGCTTATATTTGTGATATTTTGGTCGGTGCAAATGTTCAGCGTATCCGTGATTTCGGCCATGACAAATTGCCAACATGGGGCGTTGGCAAGCACCTTAAAAAACCACAATGGCACTCCATTATCCGCCAAATGGTGGCTAGCGGATTTGTACATCTGGACGTGGCGGAATATGGCGGCATATCCATGACGGCGCAGGGCAAGGAGTTATTACGGGGCGCTACAGAATTTTCTTACAGACCCATGACAGTTAAACATATATCGGGGAAAGCGACGAACCCCCCGCGCGGTGCCAAAACCAGCCAAGTTGAGCAGTCTTTATCAGAAACCGAAATGGAAGTCCTCATCCGTTTGAAAGCCGCTCGTACTACATTGGCGCAAGAGCAGAACGTTCCGGCGTTCATGATTTTTCATGATAAAACTTTACGCGATATGGCAAGGCGGCGTCCGAAGAGCACCAGCGAAATGGCTAATGTTCACGGTGTCGGCAAAGCCAAGCTAGATAGGTTCGGGCAAATCTTTTTGGATGCTTTAAATAATGATTAAACCTTGCTCATGCTTGCTTTTACAGATATGACGCTCCTGTTGGCCTAAGGGAAATCGGTGTAAATCCGGTACTGTCCTCGCAGCTGTAAGCGACGAGAGATGCGCAAAAGCCACTGCATATAAATGCGGGAAGGTGTGTATCTCATCAGAGTCGTAAGTCAGAAGACCTGCCAACGCCGTCGCCAGCGCCGACCCGCCGGGAATAGCGGAGAGCAGGAACTTACCCTCGGTCGAGGGCCCCATGACGACACTTAATCAAACCCGTCTGCGAAACCGCAGGCACATTAGGAGTCGCCCATGAAACGCATATTATTAGCTGCTACAGTTGTGGCATGTATAGCCAGCCCTGCTTATGGGCAAATAGAAGATGTTTGTATTGATACAAATGAGGATTGTTTATCCGAAGACGTGGTTGTCGTTGCAAGGCGCATTGGGGGTGCACATTTAGATAGTCTTACAAGTCCTGCCACTGTTCTTTCCGCTGACGAGATACAATCCCGAGGGAATGATTATATTTCCGACCTTTTGAGAACGGTCCCCGGTGCATCCATAAACCGGTCGGGCCCGGCGGGTAGCCTGACGCAACTACGTTTGCGGGGTTCTGAAGGCAATCAAGTTTTGGTGTTGGTCGACGGCGTGGAAGTATCTAACCCGAACACAGGAGAGTTTGATTTTGCGTCACTACGTAGTGAAGACGTGGTGCGCATGGAAGTCCTACGCGGAGAGCAATCCGCTCTTTGGGGTAGTGATGCCGTCGGCGGCGTGGTCAATATTATCACACGGGCAGGTGAAATAGATGAGAGCTATAAGCTGTCCATAAAGGGTGGTAGTTTCAATACTTTCGAAGGACAAGTGTCTGCGGTTGTGCCTATAAAAGGCGCAGCATTGTCTATCAATGGGAATGTGTTTCGCACGGACGGCTATGATGTATCTGGAACGGGCGGCGAAGAAGACGGTGCCGAGAGTCGTGCGCTTAATGTTGGTTTGAACAATGTTGAACTGGGCGGGTTGGCGCTCAGCGCAAAGTATTCCGCAAGCTATGCCGTATCCGAATTTGATGCAGATGTGGATTTTAACGGACGGCTTGACGATGCATTGTCAGAAACACAAACCGATACCCAGACGGGCCGGATTTCTGCGCGGTTCAAAGTGGCCGGGTTTGAAAATCTGGTTAATTTTAATCTATCTGACACGGAACAAAACACGAGCGGTACGAGCTTCCCCAATGATACGATGGGTAAGCGCACGCAGCTTAACTGGGCGGCGGAAAAATCATGGGATGTGCATTCATTGACGTTTCTGGCCGAGACGGAAAAAGAACAGTTCTCAAATTTTGGCGGTATGGGTGCGGGGCAAAACCAAAGCGAAAGTATTCGCAATCACGCTCTGGCAGTAGATTACCGTTTCAAGCAAAATGCGATAAGTTTGAGTGTATCTGGCCGCGCGGATTTCAACGAGAAATTTGACAATAGCCAGACTTGGCGCGTCGGTGCGGGTTATGCCTTTAAAGACATTGGCGGTCGTGTACGGGCTTCGGTTGGTGCGGGCGTCAAGAACCCGTCTATGACTGAATTATTTGGTTTTTTTCCGGCGTTTTTCGTGGGTAATCCAGACATCAAACCGGAAACCTCAACCGGTTATAATATTGGCTATGATCAAGATTTTGGCGATTGGAATTTTAGCGCCGATTATTTTCGCTCGAGCCTCAAAGACGAAATTTTCACGGATTTTGGCGTGTTTCCTGCAACTGTGCGCAACCGCGCGACCAACAGCAAACGCGAAGGCCTAGAGTTTGAAGCTCGCGGTGCTGTCAGCGAAACCCTTGACATACGTGCATCCGTTACATTTTTGGACGCAGAAGAAAACGGTGTGCGCGAGTTGCGCCGTCCTCAATTTTTGGCCAGTGCAACGGCGACGTGGGCACCCATAGACCCGCTTAGCTTCACCCTTTCTGCCGATCATATGGGCAGTCAAATAGATACGGACTTTGCGACATTTAGCCGTGTGAAGCTGGGAGCTTTTACATTGGTGGGGTTGAATATGCGCTACGCACTCAACGATGTGATCACGCTTTCGGCGCGCGGCGAAAATTTGTTGGACGCGGACTACCAAGAAGTCGTTGGTTATGCAGCACAAGGACGGGGGGTCTATGCGGGCATTAGCGCTGATTTTTAGCCCCCTTTTGTTAAGTATGTTACTCACAGCTTGCGGTGTTGAGATGACAGAAGACACGGCGCAAATACGTGTCGTGTCTACATCCCTGTGCAGCGATAGCTATGTGCTAGACGCCTTGCCCCATGATAATATCGCAGCTTTATCATGGCAGTCCGGCGATAATGCGTCTACCGCACCAGAGAGCTTCAAAGACAAGCCAAAGGCATCCGATAACGCCGAGGTTTTATTGGCCTTAAATCCAACACTGGTCGTGTTCGGACCCGGCGAGGGCGGGGCGGTGAAACCCCTGCTTGATAAGCGCGGTATTCAATATATCAATTTGGTGTGGGGAGAAGGCTTCGAAGCTGTATCAGCTAATATGAATATAATTTCGGAAGCTTTACAGCTTGATCCTTTCACAATAAATCCTCCCCAATATTTCCCGAGAGGAGGATTGCGCCCTTCCGTACTCTATCTCTCTGCATCAGGTGCAACAGCAGGGCCAGGAACATATGTGGATGCAGCTATTCAGGCGGCTGGCGGTAGCAATATTATTGCTATGCCGGGATGGCACACACCAAGTATTGAAAGCCTGGTCGGTCTAAATCCCGACCTTATCGTCACATCATTTTTCAAAGATGGTTATGCTTCGGTCAACGAAGCGGGTTTGCGCAACAAAGCCTTACAGGACAAAATACATGGAATTTCGCGTGTAAATGTGCCGGGTAAGTTATGGCCGTGTGCCGGGCCTGGACTATTCGAAGCAACGCGTATTATTGGCAAAGCTATAGAGGAACTTGAATAATGCGGTTTACTCTTTTGATAATGTTTTGTGTCGTTGCTGCAGTGTTGTCCCTCAGCATCGGGGCTTTACATATTCCGCTTGGTGATTTGCTACCCGCCTTGTTCGGCAGTGGGAATGAAATCCATATCACAATTATGCAAGACCTGCGCGCGCCGCGTACTGTGTTGGCGCTGTTCATTGGTGCGGGATTGGGTGCCAGCGGTGCAGCACTGCAAGGGTTTACGCGAAACCCGCTGGCCGATCCCGGTATCCTCGGATTTTCTGCCACGGCGGCACTGGGGGCGGTGCTGGCTCTGTACTTTGGGCACCAGAATTTAGTGACACCTGCCGCGCTCACAGGTGCAGGGCTTGGGGCTGGGTTATTGCTGGCTATGGCTGGCCGGAGGCAAGGGGCAACGGTGTTAATATTGGCGGGCGTTGGTATTGGTGCTTTGGCAACGTCCCTCACCGGGCTATTGATGAACTTTGCACCAAACCCGTGGGCGCTTTCGGAAATCATTTATTGGTTGATGGGTAGTTTGCGCAATGCCAATTTTGATGCGGCGGTATTGTGTGGTGTCTTAACATTGGTCGGACTTTTGTGTTTGTTCTGGGCGGGGCCGGATTTACGCACGCTCAGCCTCGGGGAAGACACTGCGAAAAGTTTAGGTGTGTCCCTGGGCCATTTGCGTTTGTTATTGGTAATTGGCGTGGCTTTGTGTGTTGGTGCGGGTGTTGCAGCGGCAGGCGCTATCGGGTTTATCGGATTGTTTATTCCGCACATTTTACGGGGCCTTTTTGGTGCTGACCCCGCTAAGCTCATCCCGTTATCTGCTGTGGGCGGGGCAGGGTTTTTGGTTTTGGCCGATAGTGGGGTGCGCCTATTATCTACGAACGGAACGGTGCTGTATTTGGGCATTCTGTCGGCGCTTATCGGTGCACCGTTTTTTATCTGGCTGGCATTTAAGGCGGGGCGGTCATGAGTTTAGTTATAAAAAACCTAAGCGCCGGATATGGTAAGACCTCTGTGTTAAGCACAATTAACGCCGCGGCTGAACCGGGCGAACTTATCGGCTTGGTCGGCCCTAACGGTTCGGGAAAATCTTGTCTGCTGAAGACTATCGCCGGTTTGATTGCGCCGACCGTAGGTGCGGTTAGTCTTTCTGGGCACTCTGTACATTCTCTCATACCAAAAATTCGGGCACAGAAGATTGCATGGCTAGCACAAGACCGAAATACCGTATGGGCGTTATCTGTACGTGAACTGGTGTCTTTGGGACGAGCCCCTTACCGTGGTCGGCTTGGCAAACTTTCCGCAGATGACAAGAGTGCCGTTGATAATGCACTTTCATCTGCCCACTGCTCTAAGCTACAAGATAGGCGTTTTGATCATCTTAGCGGCGGCGAGCAAGCTCGGGTGTTGTTGGCGAGGGCTCTGGCCGTCTGTGCGCCGCTCATTCTTGCGGACGAGGCGACAGCTTCCCTCGATCCTTATTACCAGCTTTCTATCATGCAATCTTTGAGGATTGAAGCCGAGAACGGCAAAATCGTTGTCGCCAGCTTGCACGATTTATCCCTCGCACAGCAGTTTTGTGACAGGATTTGGGTAATGAATGCCGGTCAGCTGGTTGCAAATGATAGAGCGGATGCGGCACTAAGCGGCTCCGTCCTTGAAGATGTGTTTAAAATAAAAAACCTGAACGGTCAAATTACTCGCGTTTAGGCACCCCGCGTTCAAACACAAGAGAAAACATAACCGGAATTTCAGGCGTTATGGATGGTAAATTCGCCAACTCGCGCAGTTTTTCTACGCCGCCCTCAAACCCAAAAGTTTCAACATCCAATATGACGGGTGTGTGGCTCTCCACCATAACTTTGTTGTCGCCGAGCCGAGTAACAATAACCGCAACCCCTATAGTGTCATTTTTACCGTGCAGGTTTATGTGCATCGGAATGTCCATATTCTTGCGATCCCCAATATCCATTAACGAAAAAGCGGCTTTGTCTAATTGTACAGAGATGGTTGCTATTGGATAATTTTCGGTTTCAAATAAATGTTCGCGCATGCGTTTATTGCGAATATCAATATTTGTTTCGACGCTATCCAAAGCGATTATAATTTGAGCTTTACCATTGTTGTCAACCGTGCCGCTCAATTTACCAAATTTATTGACCTCAACGATTGTCCCTTTTTTCACACTGATAAATTCGACACGGGATTTTGCGTTCACCAATTGCCACGCGGCCGTGTTTTCTGCTTCTTTCACACCAGATTCAGGTGCTCCACAAGCGGCTAGCACAACCCCAAACAAAACTAAAAACAACTTAAATATACGCATGGTAACACTCCCTTTAACCCAAGTAGCTTAACACACAAAAACTAATTTGTGCTACGTAAATTTATTAGTTAGGAGGAATAAATTATCTGGAGTTAGCCTTGATTTCGTACATGGCGCGGTCAGCGCGATGCAAAATTTGTTTGGCGGTATCGTCAGGATAACAAGGACTAACACCCCAGGCACTACTTACAGATATTGTCTCGCCCGCCATATCAATGCGTTGCTCGGCGATGCGGCAAGCCAAGCTGGCTGCTTTGGCTTTCGCTTCAGCCACATCGGTTTTAAACAAAAGCACGGCAAATTCATCGCCGCCAATCCGTGCGACCATATCACAATCGCGCACAGTGGATTTTAATGCTTCACCGATTTTTATGAGCAGGTCATCGCCGATACTATGGCCGAATTTGTCATTGATTAGTTTAAAACCGTTCAGGTCAAAGAAAATAACGCTACACAGAATATCATAGCGAGACATCAAGACTTGCGCTCTACCAATCTCGCGCATGAATGCTCGGCGATTATAAATTGGTACCAGCGGATCTGCATCTGCTTTTTGCTCGAGCTGCAAAAGCTGGGTTTTTAAAATACTGATTTCGTCTTGTAGGCGCCTGATTGTATTTACAGAATCTGAAATATCATTAGCCGAGCTTACATCTGCAAGTGGTGCGGCGAAATTAACTGGGATGTTTAGGCCTGCCATAGTTTTACCAAAAGAATTGTACATTTGATAATGCACTAGCAAAATGGTGTTAAAAAAAAGCGAATGTTGATCGTGAACAAAGTGTTTATGTGGATATGGCTAAAAAGCGTTTACCGTCCACTTAATTTGTTGACCAAAGGTGGAATCAGGTTAGTTTCCGGTTTTTATGTGAGCTTGCTATGCCCTCTGAAACTTCAAAACCTGTTGCCATTATAATGGGCTCCAAATCTGACTGGCCAACTATGCAGTCTTGTGCAGAAGTTCTGGACGCGCTTGGCATTGGTTATGAGGCTCAGATAATATCCGCACACCGCACGCCAAAAAGACTGGTTGGATTTTCAAGCTCGGCAAAACATGACGGTTTCAAGGTTATCGTTGCGGGCGCTGGCGGTGCGGCACATTTGCCGGGCATGGTAGCGTCTATGACGGCATTGCCAGTTCTTGGGGTACCGGTTAGGAGCAAAGCCTTAAGCGGGATGGACAGTTTATTGTCCATCGCGCAAATGCCGGGCGGGATACCCGTAGGCACTTTGGCTATAGGCAGTGCAGGCGCAAAAAATGCCGGACTGTTGGCGGCGGCTATATTAGCGCTCGGCGATAAAGGTTTAGAAGAGCGGCTGGAACAATGGCGCGATGCACAAACCGAAAATGTTGGGTTTGATCCGCGTGACTGAGCTTAACAAAGGCGCGACCATAGGCATATTTGGCGGTGGTCAATTGGGGCGGATGCTGGTGCAGGCTGCGCAAAAATTGGGCTATAAAACCCATATTTATGACCCATTTGACGACACGCCCGCAGGCCGTATCGCAGACACCCAAACCATTGCGCCGTTCGAGGACACAAGGGCAGTAGAATTATTTGCAAAGAGCTGTGATGTACTAACCTATGAATTTGAAAATATCCCCATTGGAGCTATCGAACAGGCAAGCCAGTTGACCAGCGTCTATCCGGATAAAAAGGCACTGCAAACTTCCCACGATAGATTGGTCGAAAAAACCTTCTTGCGTGATAAGGCGGATACACCAGTGGTCGACTTTGCGGCCATCGAAACCATGAATAGCCTGTCAAAATTTGTCCGCTTATTCGGTGCGCCCGCAGTTCTTAAAACCCGCCGTTTTGGTTATGACGGCAAAGGCCAGGTTAAAATAGGCTCTGCTCGCGATGTCAAAGCGGGTTTTGCCCGCCTCGGCGGGACAGACTTAATCGCGGAAAGCTTTGCGCCGTTTGTGCGGGAGTTTTCTATCATAGCGGCCAGGGGAATAGATGGTTCAATTGCTTGTTATCCGCTAACAGAAAATGTTCACAAAGACCACCGCTTGCACACAAGTGTTGCGCCTGTGGGCGACCCGCAAAATATAAGCAGTGAAGCTCACGCCATTACCCATAGAATTTTAGAGGCACTGAATTATATTGGGGTTATGGGCATCGAATTTTTCGAGCTAGAGGGCGGAAAACTTATCGTAAACGAAATTGCCCCGCGCGTTCACAATTCTGGCCACTGGACCCAAAACGCGGGCTGTACCGACCAATTTGAGCAACACATTCGCGCCATAACGGGCATGAAACTCGGCAGCACTACGCCTAAGCATACCGTAAAAATGACCAACTTGATCGGTGATGAAATCCTGCAAGCAGATATGCTGGCAAAAAAACCGAACACATATGTCCACGATTACGACAAGAAAGACATAAAGCCAGGCCGCAAAATGGGGCATGTAAACGAGGTAATTGGGAGCGTTTAGCTGCGGCGTTTACCTCGCCTTTTGCCGTAGCGTAAGCCGCCGAGAATTTCTGCGGGGGACGGCATGTCGGACAAACGTTTCTTGACTTTAAACTTTGCGCCTTCGAACTGCATGACATTTTCTATGCGGGCATCCAGAAAAGCACGGGCTTTGGTTTTTTCTGGCTCGTCGTCTGTGAGCCAGCTTACCAAGCTTGTGCTGATGACGGCGCTAAGCGTGGTGCGTTTTGAGTAATAATTTATGTCCGTGGAAGTATCACCAATGGCGCGCCAAATGGTATCGGCTGCTGCCCATAATATTTTTGGGCCAAGCATTAATCCGTCAGGTAAGGCCGTCCGGGCAATGGCTCGTCTAGCTGCTTCTTCGTGGGGACCAATAGCGTATAACCTGGCTAGTACACCCGCTGTGACTTTGTCGCGAATGCGCATTTTTGTAAGGTCAAGTTTAGCGAGGTCGGTTTCGACCACTTTGTCCATTTCGGCGTTCCAAAACTCGATCATTTCGAGGGGGCCGCCTGAGAAATATAATTCTTCCGCGCCAACTGGCAGACCAGAATTTTCAACACCGCGCTTTAAGGATTTGCTCGTCCAGCCGTCAAAGGGAATATGGGGCAAAGTCGCTTGTAGTAGTGCGGTCCGTGCAGCATATGATGGATCTGTTTTGGTCATAGGGTTAGGTAGTGTACTCATAAACTCAGGCCAAAATGGTATGTGCCAATTTGCCTCAAGCTCGGAGCTAAATCTGCTTCGACCTGCGTCGTCAAAGCGCTCGACCGGGCAGAGAGCCCGATTTTCGCCCTTTTCCTAGCATATCTTCGCATATTTAGCTCCATTTTAGTCTGAGTGTATGAGTACACTACCTAGTTTAGCCAGTTTTTTTGCGCAAAACAACACGTGAAAACCAGGATTTAACCGAGGCCATACCGCCGCCCGATAAAACGCCATATCTAAACATACGCGCTGAACCCCAGATAACCAGAGCACTCGAAGCGATGAGGACGGTCATGGAACCCAAAGTTTCCCAAAGCGGTGGGTCGGAGGGTAGACGTATGACAGCGGCAAAGGGCGCCGAAAACGGAAACCAGGCTGCCGCGGTCAAAAGCGGCGAGTCGGGGAATGCTATACCGACAGGCACGACCATAATACAGGCGGTTAACACAAGCACCATAGGTGTCATCAGGGTTGAAGCATCTTGCATGCTTTCTGCCAAAGCGCCAAGCGCGATAAAAATAGAGCCGTAAAATACATAGCCAAGAATAAAAAACACAGACAAAAATATCAGCATTTTTGTGCTCAGGGCTTGGGTTAAACCTTCCGCGATGGCACCGTCTGCAAATTGTGTTGCTCCGTAAAATCCAATCCCGCCCAAGATAATCCACGGCAGTAATGAGGCTAATGTCAAAGCAGCAACACCGAGCAATTTTCCGAGAAATATTTCCGAAAACCGTGTGGTTGCCAATAACATTTCTAATACCTTATTGATCTTTTCTTCGACCATGGACATCAACAGCATGTAAGCGCCGGTAAAGACGGTAAACCAAAGCATCATAGAAAGCGCGGCGGCGACTAAATAGGGAATTCGGTCTTTGGCGGTTACGGTTTGTGTGCCGTCATCTCCAGCTTGTTTGGCGGGGTTTAAGGTGCTGACGCGCAGGGCATTTTTGCGTTCTTGCAGTGCTTGTTTACGGCTTAACCCTGCGGCGGCCATATAACTTTCGGAAGCAGCGTCGGCAAAATATTGGTTGGCGAGGCTGACCAGTTCACTTTTATTGGGAGCGGTTGACCAAAACTCGGCTTTGGTGTCTCCGTCTTGCTCAAAAATATGCAAGACGCCACTGAGAATCTGCGCTTCATTGTCTATGATGAGTTTCTCTGTACCCATTAAATAGGGTTTAAGCTTATCTATACTATTTGCAGGCGGGGGAATGAATAACAGCTTGGTGTCGGGCAGGTTCAGTAGTTTTGCCATGATCGGACTGGTTTCCAAGATCAACTCTCTGGCCGCATCAATACCTTGCTCATCAAGAACTTTGTTAAATGCTTCCTTGTCTTTTTGCGGAATGGTGACGCGAGCAGCACTGCGCAAAATATTTTCCAGTTCATTATTGTTATTTGTAATCAACAAGTCCTCAATAGCGCTGGCGTGTGATCTTGTTTCGTCGAGAATAGTCGCATAGCGCGTTGGCTCGGACTGAGACAAAACCAAGGGAAATAAAATGCCAAATATGATACCAAGAAACGGCCCAAGTGCGGTCAACCAAAACCCCCAAGTTTTGATATAACCAAGAAAATCACGTCTTGCGATAAGATAGGTTCGCCTGGGACTTATTGGGAAAGAGCTCATGATTGCTCCTCTTTGTTGACTAAATTGACGAATGCTTCATGTAGGCTTGGTCTTTCCGGTTCAAACCGGACCAATTGTAATTTTGCCTTAAGGCTGTCCGCCAGTACATGGCGGGCTTCTTTATTGGGCTTGAGGACGATATTATAGGTATTACCGTCTCGGTTTAAATTCTGCGACAGGGGCCCTAAAACGGCCTCGGCATTGGCGCTAGATGTTTCGATTTCCAGGCGGCGCGGTGCATGGGAAAGTGCTTGTTTTAAGCCGCCGTCAAATATTTTTTGTCCCTTTGAGAGCAGGACGATTTTATCGCACAGGCGTTCAGCATGCTCCATAACATGGGTCGAAAAAATTATTGTCCGACCGCGCTGGGCAATTTCGCGTACCATATCTTCCAGTAATTTCTGGTTTACCGGGTCAAGGCCTGAAAAGGGCTCATCCAGGATTAAAAACTCGGGATCGTGAGCAATGGCGGCGATCAATTGTACTTTTTGGGCCATGCCTTTGGACAGAGTCTTTATCTTCTTGCGCCCAACATCACCGAGACCGTAAAGTTTGAGCATTGCATCGGCGCGTATGAGGGCGCCTTTGCGTTTCATCCCGTTTAGGCAGGCGATATGGGCAATACCGTCACGGGCCGTAATTTTACTGTAAAGGCCACGTTCTTCGGGTAGAAAACCCACCCGTCCAAAAGCATTAGGCCCCGGCTTGCCGCCAAATAATTTGATACTGCCGCCGTCGGGCGCAATCAAGCCAAGCGACATGCGCAAAGTTGTTGTTTTGCCCGCACCATTTGGGCCTAAAAAGCCGACAATTTCTCCCTTGGCGACTTGGAAGCTGACACCGCGCACGGCTGGTTTTCCCGCAAAGGATTTGCTGACATTATTGACGTCTAATATGGGCATGGATGATTTTTCTAACATAGGGTTTCGAACTTATATATTTGTGGTCTTGTTATGCCAGACCATTGGCGCAATATCTTGTAAAAAATAGTTAAATCTTTCGGGTGCGGTATATGAGAGTGAAATTTGTTATCGGGGCGAATACTTGCCCGCCAAAGTCACGGGGCCTAAGCATTTTGCCCGCCTCGTTTCACATAAATGAATAAGGTGGGACAAGACGCTCATGGCGGCGGCGGGATATAGGCGTTTGTCGATGTGCGTGTATATGTGGGCGGTTATATCCATGACATTTGTGTGGCCGGATTGCAAGGCGGTAAGAACATGCTCTTCTCGCTCCATGCGGTGATCTATATAGGCTTGGATAAAGGGTGCGACATTCGTGATGGCGGGGCCGTGGGTTGGCCTGATAATATCGTAATTTTGGTCTTTGATTTTGTGCAAGGAGCTTAAATAATCACCCATATGCCCGCCGGGCGGAATGACCACAGATGTAGCCCAGCCCATAATATGGTCGCCTGAAAACAGGGTGTTTTCTTCGGCCAGAGCAAAGCACATATGGTTGGACGTATGACCGGGCGTGTGCACGGCTTTCAGGCTCCAGCCTTTACCCGTAAATTGATCGCCGTCATGGATGATAATGTCAGGTGCAAAACCCGGATCGGCACCTGCATCCATCTGCACATCCGTACCGTCCCCAGAAACGTACACTGCACCTTTTTTCGGGGGGTGGCCATATATTTTACAACCGTATTTGGCTGCAAGCGGCTTAGCCATAGGCGAGTGGTCTGCGTGGTGGTGGGTCAGCAAAATATGGGTCAGGTTCTTACCGGCTAGAGCAATGTCAAGCGCTTCGGTATGCGCAGCTGTAATAGGGCCAGGATCAATGATGGCAATATCCCTAGTGCCGATAATATATACGCCCGTTCCCGTATAGGTGTAGGGCCCAGGATTGTCTGCCGTGACACGGGTGACGAGCGCACTTTGAGGCTCAGATGTGGCGTATTTAAAATCGTGTGTGTGTATGAACGGAATATCAGCCATTATCTTTTTCGGTGATGAGTTTATGCAGTTGTTTGGTCAAGATTGCGACGGACTTGGATTTGTCAGCTATAGACAGGGCAATCGGTGGCCCCATGTCGGTCTTGTTGACATCGACCACATAAATCTTACCGTCCCCTTTGTCGCGTAGCACATCCATACCGCCAAAGTCCAGATGCATGGCTTGGGCAAACTCTTTAAGTTTGGCGCGTTCTGTATCTGTGAGTAAATTGTCCGGCTCGCACAGTTTCACACTGGTATTGATGTTGGCAAAACGTTTTTCCAGTGGGCGGTGCTTAACAAAAATCAGCCCGATTTCACCGCCAATAATAGGGCAGCGCATATCCTCTGCCCATTTACCGTCCACGGAATTATCAATCAGTTTTTGATACACCATGCCCGGATCTGTGGCTTCCCCCTTTGGTAATGGTGCCATAGTTTGGTAGCCGTCGTGAGCACCGTTTTTTTCTGATTTAACCGCAATGGGGCCTTTGTATTTATGGGGGTCAACTGTGAGACTATACCCGAACACCTGTTCAAATGTACTGGCCACCTTCGATTTTGATATGTCGTAACAACCAAAATTAAAGGCTTTGCCTGTTACACCTGCTGGGATTTGCGGCGGCTCTACATGGGTTTGATCTTCGAAATAAAAAATGGCGTCTGCTTTGGAAAAAGCTTTGGTTTGTATCGTTCGCGCTCGGTAAGCGAGCACGGATAAGAGATACCACGGGCGCGGCACTACGGGAGAGTAAGCTATTGTTAAGCGCTCCTGTGCTGAAAACAAATATCTGAGCCGCCGTAACTTTTCGTAGAAATAGAACGGAAACCATTCAAGTGCCTCCTTTACTATGTCGAAATCAAGAGGCAGTTCAGCTCCGGTAGCTTTGACGACAATTTTTTTGTCTTCTATTTCAAAGTCTCTGAACCAAGACGGCATATAAGCTCCAGCCTATTTTGCTAAATTTGCTGCTAAAGTTCAAACATAGCTTTAGGCCTAATGCAATCCCAATAATGAGTTTGTCCGTAATTCATTGTAAAACATTCGTGACGGTAATGGTAGTTGGTGAAGTTTTGAAATAAAGTGCGGCGTCCTGCTTTGGGGGAGGGTGTGCAGGACGCCGCGTCTAAAGCGGAAGCGGGAGCTTGTTTCCAGTCCGAGGGGGTCGGGGAGGAAAAATGAGCAATCCCATATCAACGCCATAGACTATACTTAAGCAGTCTTACGCTTACCGGAAGATTTCCGTGTGGTTAAATTTCCGTCATGTTTTCCAACATGATTACTGCCGATGGAAATTGTCCGTGGTTTCATGGCTTCGGGCAATTCACGGCGCAGTTCAATGCGCAGCATACCGTTAACCAGATCTGCACCAGTAACGGTAACATGATCAGCTAACTGGAAGCGGCGCTCAAACCCGCGCTCGGCTATGCCTCTGTGCAAGTACTTATTGGGAAGATATTCGCCGTCTGGTTTCGTTAGATTTTCGTTAGCGGCCTTAGTGCCAATAATCGTTAGGACATTTTCGTGGGTTTCGATATTTAAATCAGTATCACCAAATCCAGCAACTGCCAGTTCGATCAAATATTCATCCTCGCTGATCTGCCCGATATTATAAGGAGGGTAATTGTCACTACCGCTTAATTTGGCGGCATTATCTATTAGGCCAGCCATACGGTCAAATCCGACAAATGAGCGGCTGAGGGGGGTAAAATCATAATTTAGCATTGGTACATCCTTTCAAAGCGATGTGTTATATGGCCAAAACCCGAAATCGGCATTTTGTCCATGCGGTTGAGAGGCCATTATATTTGCCTCACAGCTAAATATAGGAAATGGATTTAGGTGTTCAAGGGGATGTTCTTGGGATTGCCCTGGGGTACCCAAGGAGGTTCATGGCAAGTTATTTGCAGTTTCACAAATATTTGAGTATGTTTTCCTTGCCAAATAAAGGAAACCGCGTAGTTTTCCTCTTGAAATAAGTCGTAGACAATCATTAAAACTGTGAGGGAAATATGAAAACATACCACAAAATAGCACTACTGGGCGCGAGTACGGTTCTTTTATTGGGGGCTTGCGGGAATAAAAATGCTGAAGAAACAAAAACTGCAGATGTCGCCGCAGAGCAAACAGTCCCTGAAGTTTCGCCGATGGATGCGGCGCTGGCGGGTGAATGGCGGGGTGATCAGGCCAAGCGGGATAAATTCCGCAACCCAAAACAGACTTTGAAATTTTTCGGCCTGGCTCCGGGACAAAGCGTCATGGAAATATCTCCGGGCGGAGGTGGATGGTATACGGGTATTCTTGCGCCCTATATCAAACAAGCCGGTGGTACCTATACTGCGGCCGTATTTGAAGCTTCTCAAGGTGAGCGTTATGTAGCCGCCAATACAAGATTTACCGAAAAATATGCAGACGGGGAGAAATTTGGGACAATAAATACCGTCGAATTTGGCCCGACCTCAGGCTCCTTAGGCGACGGGAATATAGATTTAATTTTGTCATTTCGCAATGTCCATAGCTGGATGGGAAGGGGATATGCAGATAAAGCTTTTGCCGATTTTTATGCAGCCCTCAAGCCTGGCGGTGTGCTCGGTATTGTAGAGCACAGATTACCCGAATCAGCCGAGCAAAACCCAAAAGCACCTACTGGATATGTTCAGGTGAGTTATACCAAAGACCTAGCAAAAAAGGCCGGATTTGAATTTGTCGCGGCGAGCGAAGTTAATGCCAATCCAAAAGATATGGCCGACCACCCTTATGGTGTTTGGACATTGCCGCCCGTTAGCCGTACCCCAAGAGAAGGCGAAGAGGTGCCAGAAGGCTTTACTGCTGAAAAATACATGGAAATCGGCGAATCTGACCGGTACACGCTTAAATTCCGCAAACCTGAGTAGTAACTCTATTCAGCACTGGATTATTGACGACTGCGCCTTGTATAAGGCATATAAGCAATTAAGTGCATATCACTTTTAACATAATCGGAGAGAACAATGACGAACGAAGACATTATCGCAAAAATGAAAGAAGCCATCGGTAAATCAGGTGGGCTTGATAAATCTGTAAAATTTGATTTCGGTGATGATGGCGTTATTCATGCTGCCGGTACAGACGTTACGGGCGATGACAATGATGCAGACTGCACAATCAGCGTGACGAAAGATGACTTTATTGCTCTGGCATCTGGTAATCTTGACCCGATGATGGCGTTTATGTCTGGTAAGCTGAAAGTAGCTGGCGATATGTCCGTTGCTATGGGCTTGCAAAAAATCTTCAGTTCTATGTAATTAGCCCTATATGGTAACATAGGAGCAATGTGTAGTCTGCGCCGGGGGGAAAATGGATACAGAGATCACACCGGGTGATGTCATTCGCCTAGAGGGGCTGGATTTGCCCCACGGTGCTCGTTTCCATTATGTCACACACGGAGATATTAAGCTGCGTGTGATGTTGGCGGAACCGAGGCATGAACACCCTAGAGGTAGCATAATATTTCAGCCGGGCCGTTCGGAGTTTATTGAAAAGTTTTTTGAAACTATTGATGAATTAACGGATCGTGGTTTTGTTGTTCTTATTTTAGACCCGCGTGGCCAAGGGTTGTCATCACGCCTACTTGACGATCCTCTGAAAGGCTGGGTTGGGTCTTTTGATGATTACTGTGATGATTTGGCTTTTATAGCTAAAGTTTTCAAAAATGATTTACCGCGCCCGCATATTGTTATGGGACATTCCATGGGCGGCACAATCGGCATGCAAACCGTTCTAAGTGGTCGCCTCAACCCGGCGGCAGGCGTGTTTACCGCACCGATGTTGGAGCTCCAAGACATGAGCACACCGTTTATGTCTGAAATCATACGGTTTTTATCCTGGGCTGGCCTTAAATATAATCATTTACCGTTTCAAGCTACCCGTAACGGGCAACCACCTGCTTTTCGTGACAACAAATTGACCAACGATCCAAATCGGTATCAGCTTTGGGCAACATATTTTGAAAATCATAAACGCTTGCGATTGGGGCCACCAACATTTGGCTGGATTGCCGAAGCCATGAAGGCCATGAAATTTGTTCGCGATAATGCAGCGCATTTGCAGATACCTGCATTGATAACGGCTTGCGGCGGCGATGCTATTGTTACGCCCTCGTCCATAGAAGAATTTGCAAAATCTGCAGGGGCTAAATTTGTCAATTTTCCTGGCTGCAAGCATGAAATTTTGTTGGAGGAGGATGAGTTCAGAGATCAGTTTTGGGCGACATTCGATGAATTTCTAAACGAGAATGCTTTGTAAGTTAGCCGCGACTCACCTCGACCAATTCGTAGTGGGTTTGCATATAACCCGCTACCCCGGCGCGTAAGAACAAATATTCATCATCGGCCGTACACCAAAGATTATAAGGTGGATGCTCTTCAGGAAGATTTCCAGCCGTATCGACCAGTTGAAAATGTCTTGCCTCAAATGTCCCCGCAACAACTGTAATTCTTTCTTCTCCGACATAGCGAATACCGAAACCCGTTTGGAAAATTTCCGGCCCCGTAGCGCCTCTATGGTCAGGAGAACTGAGCATCAAATTGTCAAAAAACTGTTTGCCCGGCCCTTGGGATAGATCGTAGAGCTTCATTAAAAGAGCATCACCGACAATGGGGTGGGCCTGAAACCATTTGACGGGCGCAGGAACTTTGATGTCTTGGTGGATACGTCCTGCGCTGGCGTTGTGGCTCTCACAAATAACATTGTCATCACCGAACTTGAACCAGCCAGAACCTTCATACTGGTCGCCCACACTAATCCGCACTGAACAATCCAGCGGGCGAGAGTTTCCGTCCATTGCTAGCACCACATCACGGATGACATTTGGCGCGTCATCTATTTCGCAGTGGGCATGCATGACGATATTATTGTCCGCTTGCGTGGTTAAAGAAAACCACTCACGTCCGCGCTCCTCGTCCATACGCTCAGGCTTTTTACTGGTGTAAAGGATTTTCCCGCGGATGGTATTGTGCATGATTTTATGGGTCATATTTTGTCCTAATTTTTGTAATAAATATACAACTCACCTTACACCCCGCTCGCTCCCGCGAAGGTGGGAGTCCAGTGAAATATCTGACTGGATACCCGCCTACGCGGGTATGAGCGGAACGAGAGGGAGGGGTTTGTAACGCTGAAGATATTAACCATCATGTTTTTTTATCGATAGCATTGATAATACGTTCCATAGAAACCACATCTGCATATTTTGCATGAAGGTCAAATAAGTTTGCTGTGTGTGCGTCAGTATTGCGGTCGCCAACGGCCTCCTTTGGGATGAATACTTTATAATCGTGTTGCAGCCCGTCCAGAGCCGTTGCGCGTACACAGCCAGATGTAGTCAAGCCGGTAATGACCAGGCTGTCGGCTCGGCATGCCAAAAGTTTGGTTTTGAGATTGGTTTTAAAAAACCCGCTGGCCCATTGCTTTTCTATGATGGGTTCACCCGTTCGCCGCTTAAGTGCCGTATTTATTTTCACCCATTCGCTATCCGGGGTCAAAAGGTTGAGCGCGGGCAGACGGTTACGAAAAACCTGTGCTTGTTTGTCAGAGCGGTAAATCACTGTCGTGAAAAAAATAGGTAGATGTGCGCTGCGAAAGGCGGACAGAAGCTCGACATTTGCTGTAAGTACATCAGGGTAATCGCCGCCCAGCGGACAGGCAGGATCAGTAAACCCGTTGATCATATCAACCAAAATCAAGGCCGGGCATTTGCCAATTGTCTGGGATGTGCGGACTAAATCATTCATGTAATGTCCTGCACCAATTCTATCATTTCACCGGCGGTCCCGCGTAACACCACCGATCGTTTGGTGCCGCTTGGGCATTCTTTTGTGATATTGGCTTTTGTGGCACCTGATTTTGGTAGCTTGTCCACGTTAAAAGTTACCATCATGATACCGGAGGTTAGATGCGAACCAGATATTTTGGCGGCACCCACCTGGTCGATTTCAATCAAGGTGGCGCCGTTTAGCTGTAAGGTAGCGACCGGATGATTACGGTCAATATCATAGCCGTAAGCCTGATTGATAACTGTAATTTTTGTATCAAAGTTAAGCCCGGAATTTCCCGATAACTCTTCATAAAATGCAAGCGTTTTTGCACGGTCATGGGTGCATAGAACTGGAATGAAAACTTTATCCACGGCGCATCTGGCCGTTGGGAGTTGAAACGGCGGCACTTCGCCCTTTATCTGGGTCAGATATAGAATTTCCCCGGCTGGCCCGCGCACCTGTACAGCCCGAATTTGAGAACTGAGAGACAAATCGGCCACGGGACGCAAAACTTCAAATGGAGACGCGTCAAGAGTTGCGGCTATAGCATCCACATCAGCTACCAAAATTTCAAGGGCCATCCAACCTGTGTGCTTCAGAGTGTCAACCACCACACAATCAGGGTCTTCAATAATGCGCAAGAACGGTTCATCCAGTTCGTTGTTGAGTATCACATATGTGCATCCGGCCAAATGCGGCGTGTCCCACAATGCAACCTGTTCATCTGATAATTTGGCCTGTCTTTGCACGTGCGCATGCAGGCATTTTTTGTAAGCCCCTACACAAGCCGCAAGGTCACGGGTCAGTAAAGTTCCCATAATGACAGGGCCGAGATTGGGTTGGGTCATTCTTCCCTCCACCGCAAAGCGGGGGAGGTGCCCCCGAAGGGGGCGGAGGGGGCCGCCGCTAGGCGGAACCGATAGCTAAAATTCACATGGAAATTAGTTCCCGCGCAAGAGCGCGGGCCCCCTCCGCCTGCGCTACGCTTCGGCACCTCCCCCACAAGTGGTGGAGGAATTACATCAATACTCGTCGTCGTCATGCGTATGGTCGCCGCTTGCATGATCATGGCCGTGGGCTATACCGTTCTCGTGTGCGAATTTATGGGCAGCTGCAATCGCATCTTTGTCATGCAGATGATCCATTTCGTGAAAAGTAGTATTTTGATCAGCCAACATTTTGGTCTGCGGATGATCCACATAGTCCGGGTTTTCAAAATCTGCGGGTGCGGGTGCGGCCCCCACATGTTCGGACTGGCCATGGGGATGGTTATGACCATCTTGCATATGCACCCATTTATAAAGTTGCGGGCGCTGGCGATACAGAAATGCTGCGGCGCGGGATTTGTTTTCGTCCGGATTGCTCCACGGATTAAAGTGGAAATAATTGTGCAATTTGCTGTCGGTTCTCCCAAGCGCAATACAGCCAAGTTTCGAGCGGAAAGCGCCGTGATTGATATAGGACGGACGCCAGAAATAGCCGGCGGTGGGTAGGTCGCCAAATTGCATCATCCAGCTGGAACCCCAGATATGATAGCTCTCTTCGGCGCAGTCATGATAGCTGATATTGTCTTGGATAAATTCCGGGCTCATGGTGTAAAGAAATGTCATGGCTTCGGTGAGGGGATCAAAGCGGAGTAGTTTTAGGAACACGCCCGTAGCTACAGACGGCGACACAATAGAGCCGCCCGCCCAAGGCATATTTTCGTAAGAATTGACCGAGACAAATCCTTCTTTTAGGGTGAGATGATGGTTGGCATCGCTTTCTTCAAAGCTCGGTTCGCTGTCATTATACATCATAATCAGCTCGCAGCCCTTTGGTGCACTCATTGCCTCCAGTGCCATGCCGGCGGGCAGGAAGATATAATGACCTTCGCGGCAAATTTCCTCGCCGATATTTAACTCGCCCGTCAGGACAAATATTTCCAGATCGGAATAACACAGTCCAGGTGGGCGCTTGAAATCGGGACGCATCCGGACTTTCAAAGAACATGCACCATTATCAACGTCTAAGGACAATGTTTTGTAATCCGCGCCCAAGAAACCCGGGATTTTGAATTTTTTATAATCTTCATTTAGTTCAACGAATGGTTCTATATGTGGTCGTGCCATGGTTCTCTCCTGTTTTTTTCTACCAAATTACGCGGGTTGCGTCGGGACGGGCTGGTTTTTTGGGCATTTCTGCGTCGGGAATTTTGCGTTTTGTATCGCCGGTGACATTAAAACCGCGTGTTTGGATGAGCCGTAAAAATTCGTCAATCCACTCGGCCCGCTCCTCGGAAATACCGTCAAGTTCCTCGACGATTGCCTTATAGCGCGCTTCTTGCGCCACTAATTCTTCGTCCATCCAGGCTTTGGCCTCTTTGGTCATAGGTGGTTTTTCGTCTTGTACATGTTTGGTCATACTGTCTCCTTTATGTTGCTGTTTTAGTGATCTTCGCATCCATCATGGTGCGTATTTCTGCGTCCGAATACCCTATTGATTGTAGGATTTCGCTGCTGTGTTCACCTAGCCTTGGCGCAAGAGTGCGAATGCTGGCGGGTGTTTTGGAAAAATTTATCGGGGGGCTGGACATGCGAAGTTTACCTTCGCTAGGGTGTTCGTGGATTTGCCAAAACCCGCTTGCTGCCAGATGTGGATCGTCTTTCACACTGCCTAAGCGGTTCATCACCATATGGGGTACATTGGTCGGGCCAAATATTTCCAGCCACTCGGCCGTGGTTTTCCCCGCAATAACCTTGCTAATTTCCGCGCAGGTATCGACGATATTTTTTGTGCGCGCTTGCATATCGATAAAGCGCGCATCGTCGGCAAGATGCGGGACACCCGCAACAGCACAAAATGTGCCCCAATGATTATTCCAGTAAGGTAGCACCGCCAAAAACCCGTCCTTGGTCGGGTAGGGTTTACGTGTTTCAGCAAGAAGCCGCGTATAACCTGCAGGTGCGAGCGCTGGCTCAAATGTCTGTCCCCAAAGATGTTCGACCATATTAAAGGCGACCATGCTTTCAAACATGGGCACTTCGATGTCTTGGCCTTCGCCGGTGCGCTCGCGGTGAAACAGTGCGGCGAGTACGGCCTGCACTACATTACCGCCTGTTGTTTTGTCGGCAAGGATGGTCGGTAGATAACGCGGTTCGCTATGACCCAAGGGTGCGCCTGCTTGCCCCATTAAATCGGCCAGCCCGGAAGCAGCCTGAATGCTATCGTCTAGTGCACCCATATCGCCGTAGGGGCCTTCTTTAGAGTAGCCATAGGTGGCGCAGTAAATCACATTTTTGTTGGTGGCTTGCACCGTATCGTAATCCAGTCTTAGCTTGACCATGGCCGACGGCCTGAAATTATGGACAATAACATCAGCCCGCTCGCACAATTTCAGTGCGGCTTCATGGCCACTTGGGTCTTTGAGGTCCAAAACAATAGATTTTTTATTGCGGTTACACGTTAAATAAAGTGCTGCCATATCTGCATTGGTTTTATATGGCCCCAGCCTACGGTTAGTGTCGCCGTAAGGAGGTTCCACTTTAATGACATCCGCGCCCATATCCCCCAAAGTTTGGCAAGCAAGCGGCCCTAGGACAACCGATGTAAACTCGACAACGGTAATGCCGTCGAGGGGGCCTTTAGTGAGATCGGAAATTTTTTGGGCCATTATGTATCTAGCCCGTAAAGTTTTAGCACATTGTCGCGCATGAATTTGCGGCGGACTTGTGGTTTTAAATTGGCAGCGTCGATTTCTTCTACCGTGCGCTCAAAGCGGAGCACCGGAAAATCTGTGCCAAAGATAACTTTGTCCTGACCGTAGGAATTAATGTATTTCCAGACGGCTTTTGGCCAGTATTTTGGTGAGTGAGCATCGGTGGCTATATAAACATTTTCATGTTTCCACGACATTGCGATCATTTCGCGCTCCCACGGAATGCCCACATGGGTGCCAATAAGTTTCAGTTCCGGTAAATCACAGGCGATATCATCCAAGGTGATTGGTCGCCCGACCGAACGGGTGCGGTGTTGGGGCGAATAAATCAGGCTTTGGCCAACCTGCATTTGCACGGGAATATCCAGCTCGATACATTTGGCATAAAACGGATAATATTTCGCATGGTTCGGTGCAAGATCGTACCAATGGGGATATAGATGTGCGCCGATAAAGCCCAAATCTTTAACGGCGTGTTCTAACTGCCGCACCCCGTCCATGCCCATATAGGGATCAATCCCGACAAGGCCTTTAAAGCGTTTGGGATATTGAGCACAAGCGTCCGCGACCACCTCTAGCGGCATGTGATAGCAACCCGGCAAACCAACCCGCCCCGCTTTGGCGGCGACCAAAAATCCCATTTCAATACCCGCCGCGTCCATATCCGCGAGCATTCTCTCAAGCGATATACCGCCAGATCCATGCTTGCCTTTAACCTTGCCGACGAAAAACTCATCGGTCCAGCCGGGGCGATGAGACAGCGCTTCGCCAGTCCAGATATTGACCACGGCGTCAATTATTTTGTAATCATGCTCGCTCATAATTTAGCCTATAACACCGTCTTTTTTCAATTTTTCAATATCGACACTAGCATAGCCGAGGGATTTTAAAAGCTCAACAGTATCGGCTCCGGATTGGGGTAAATCCGAGCCAACGCCCAGTCTGTGGCCATCCATTTCTATGGGCAGTGCCGGGAGTTTTGCCGCATTTCCGTCCGGTAAAGTTACTTCAACCAGCCCGCCTTTTGCATTCAAATGCGGGTCATCAAAAAGATCCGACGGCTTGGCAATTTGTGCAAAGGGCAGGCCAATATGTTCCAATTTTTCCATAAGTTCTGATTTTGCGTAGGATTTAAGCACGGCGGCGACAGCCGGGATGAGTTTTTCTTTGGCCGCAACCCGTCCATTATTCGTCACGTAATTTGGGTCGGCTTTTAAATCCGTAAGGCCAAATGCATCACAAAATGCATGCCACTGGGCATCACTGACAATGCCGACAAATATTTGATCTCCGTCTTTGGTATCGAAAATCTGGTAGATAGCCCAAGCCGATGTGCGCACGGGCATGGGCTGTGCGGGTGTCCCGGTTACCGATTGTTGTGCCATATGCTGGCCGACCAGATAGGCAGTGGTTTCATAGAGCGCGGCGGTTACTTTTTGTCCTTCGCCCGTTATGTGGCGCTGTTGCAGAGCCGCTAAAATAGCAATCGCGCCGAACATGCCGCCTGTAATATCGATGACACTGGCACCAGCACGGAGGGGCTGTCCTGGCGGCCCCGTCATATAGGCCAGCCCGCCCATCATTTGTGTCACCTCGTCCAGAGCCGTGCGGTGTGCATAAGGCCCTGCAAGAAAACCTTTTTCGGAAGCATAGATCAAGTGCGGATTATGGGCATGAATATCCGCATAGCCAAAGCCAAGTTTATCCATGGCTCCAGGGCGAAAATTTTCAATCAACACATCGGCATTTTTGAGCAAGCCGAGGGCAATGGTTTTGCCTGCATCTGATTTTAAATTTAGGCACAGACTTTTCTTGCCGCGGTTAAACATCGGGAAATAGCCTGCGCCAGATCCAGTCAAGTTCCGGGTTTTATCGCCGCCTATAGGCTCTATGCGTATCACTTCTGCGCCGAGGTCAGCTAAAATAGCACCAACTGCCGGCCCCATAACCATATGGGTAAATTCAATAACTGTAATGCCGTCCAGAGGGAGGTTCATTGTTGCGCCCTCCACTCGGCAGCAATTTCTGCACCCGTAGCATTCCACACCCAACCGGTTTGCATGAGAATTTCCAATGTATCGCGTAGAGTTCTGACCCGCCATGCTTGCCCCATTACATAAGGGGTCAGAGAAATATGTAAAACGCGCCCGCCGTGGCTTTTACTTTCGCGGTGCAGCAGATCAAAGGCAGTGAGGATTTGCTCTTGCCAGGTCTTTTCGTTCTGGCCGAGATTGACCAAAAGCTGCCGGTCGTCAAGTTCCGTCGTGTGCGGCATGGCGATAAGGTTTTTGTCTTCACCGATTATATAAGGCATATCGTCATTGACCCAATCACAGACATATTCGGTGCCGTGTTCGGCCAATAGTGACAATGTGTTCGCGCTTTCTGAACGAGCCGGTGATAGCCAGCCCGTTACGTCTTGCCCGGTGGCTCCTCGTAACCCGTCCAGTGCAGATTTAATCTGCTTGCGTTCACTATCCACATCCATCCCGCCCCAATGCAGCGCATTCATATCGGTGCCGTGGCCGATAAATTCATGGCCGCGCTTGGCGACTTCCTTGATCAAAAAAGGATAACGATTTGCCAGAGCAGTATTGGTCGGGAAACTTGCTTTTATGTCCAATTTATCCAGCACTTTTAGAATGCGGTAAATGCCGACCCTGTTGCCATATTCTCGCGCCGTATATGTGCGGTAGTCGGGATATGGCGTGACCATATTGCCAGGAGCCGTAAAAGGAGTCTCAGGGGATGTGAGGGGGAAATACTCAAGCGCAACTGTCACCCACAGGGCAATATTTTTGTTTTTTGGCCATATAATAGGTTTGCGTTCAAACATATTACTATAGGGATACAAATTGTGGTCCATGCCCTTTTTGCGCTTGGGGTACTCAAGATATGATTTAGGCAGGGTCATTTTGTTACACACCTTTTTACTATTTCCCTTATCCTTAACCTCCGTTCACTCCCGCGTAGGCGGGAGCCCAGTGAGATATCTAACTGGATACCCGCCGTCGCGGGTATGAGCGGAATATAGGAGTGGTTTGTTTGTGTGCTCATGCCCCCATCCCATTAACCTGTGCAATATTTTCTAACGCTGCCGTGTAGCAATTCTTGCGGTAATAATCAGCAATCTCTGCCGCCGTTGTCATCCAAACTTCGTCTTTATGGCCGGTGATATAATCAAGCACCTCCGCGAACGGGCCGACACGGTGGGCTCGGCCGATAAGATAGGCGTGGAGCGGAATACACATCACTGTGCCGCTGTCCTCTCCCTCGCGTAGTAATTGGTCGAAATGCCGTTTCAACAGGTCGGCATATTGCCCTGCTGATTGCCCGTACACATTAAATGCATAATGATCATTGACCTCTAGGGAATAGGGCATGGAGATAAGTTTGGATTTTTTCTTGGTGTGAAGTGGTTGTGGCTGGTCATCCTGGAATAGATCGCAAGAATACCAAATATCGTTTTCCGCCAAAAGCTCGATGGTGTGCTCTGAATGGGTTAGGGCGGGTGCTAGATAGCCGCGAACCCTCTGCCCTGTCGCGTCTTTAACCGTCTTGATACTATCCTTAATCATGGCGTCTTCTTGAGCGCGGGACATACCGTAAGTGTACCGAGTGTTGTAAATACCGTGGGAGAAAAACTCCCAGTTGCGTGCGTTACAAGCTTCAATGATTTCAGGGTGATGTTGGCAGAGAGCGGCGGACAGGGATACCGAGCCGCGCACATCATATTTATCCATCAACTCCATGAGCCGCCAATGGCCCACACGGTTGCCGTGGTCGCGGTAAGAGTACGGCACAATGTCCGGCGCCCTACGCGGCCAAGGTGTGCGCTTGGGATTGGGCGGCGGGTCAAGTTCATAAAACTCGATATTGGGTGCAACCCAAAACGCTAATTTTTTACCCCCCGGCCAGGTGATTTTAGGGCGGTTCAGATACGGCCAATAATCATAAAGCTTTGGGTCAGCTTTCATAATTATCCAACCACGCAATCACTTCGGCGACACTTACTACATCCGCATATTTAATCTGTAAATCCGTGAGATTGGCGAAATGATAGCTTTCGTGTTTATCAGCCACACACTCTATGGGTACAATTGTACGGTAGCCGCGCGACAGGCTATCAACGGCGGTGGCGCGCACACAGCCGGAAGTGGAACCGCCTGTTACGATGACGGTATCAACTTTGTGCCAGGTCAAAAATGACTGCAAGGGGGTCTCGAAAAAGGCCGACGGCATGCGCTTGGTATAGACGGCGTCAATTGCGCGGTCGATTTCGATGCGGTCGTCAAAGGCGTGTCGCTCGGATCTATATTTGATGTTTTGCAAGCTGTCCGGGGTATCTGTACGTGTGCCCCAAACCCCAGCGTCTGCTGCGTTGTCCATATAGGCAACATGGGTCCAGACAACGGGTAAATTTTTCGCCCGCGCCAGCTTAGATATCTGGTTGATATAGTCCATTTGTTTTGGGTCGGTGATATAGGCAGTGTTCGGAAACAAATCCGGACGGGTATAGCCTTTTTGCGGGTCAACATTGACGATGGCCAATTTACTGCCAAAGCCAAATTTTGCCCGTTTGGTGTTAGCATGCACACGTTCGAAAATTTCACGGGCAGTCTCAATTGATGTGACCATTGTGGACTTGGAAGTCGACTTTGGGGGGGTGGACGTCATTTTGGTTCCGTTCATTCTATCCAATGAAATGTTATAGTTATATATCTTTTAAGTCAACCAAGACTAAAACGGCTTTACTGAGCCAAAGAAAGCCACTGTGGCAATGCCGACCCAATAAATATAGGCAACGGTGCGGGCCAGACGGATGGACTTGGCCAATTTGGCTTCGGCTGCTTCGTTGGGGCCGCTTGCCAGAATTTGGAACAGTTGCGGCCATTCGTGCATCACAAAGCGCAATATCACGCCGATGATTAGTAACATGCCAAATGTCATCACTTTGGCGCTATACCAGCGTTGGCCTTCACCAGCCTCGAACGGGCCGTGCCCTAGTAGCGAGCTAAGACCTAGGATGATTAGGGTTGGAATTAAAATATACCGACTCCAGTCTTCGAGAGTGCGTAGACGTGCCCCCAATGGTGTGCCGCGCTTGAAATATGCACCATAAGTTATAGCAAACAAAATAAAATACAAAACCCACATAACCACAACCCAGATTGGGGCCACGGATACAATCCCGTATAAATATCCCATATGAAGGCCAAGTGGCAGCAGGGAAATTATCCCTGTCCGCGCTAAAATGTCTATGCGAAAGGCCGTATCCATATGGCGCATACGTTCTTCGAATGGGAGTTTCGGGTCTGTGACTTTATAAGCGGTTTGAAAAACGCCCCATTCCCCGCCGAGCCAATACACCATAGCCAGAATATGTAACCAGCGTAAAATAGGTACCGCATTCTCTACCATAAATTCCATGATGCTCTCCTAACCCAAATTTTGCCTAACTATAACAGGTTTGCAAATCTGCACTTTGACTTTTGTCAACACGGTGTCTTTCTTTGAGTGCGCCTTACACTATTCCCCCTTAACACTATTCCCCCTTAACATTATTCCCCCTTAACATTATTCCTAGTCTAAGTTAATGTAAATCAACCTAGGGGAGACCATTATGGATAGAGCGGTACGAAGAAGTCTTTTATTTATGGCGTTTGTACTTGGCGCATGGGTTTTATATTGGACGCGCGATATTTTGGCACCCTTTGCTTTGGCTGTGTTTTTCTGGTTGATCATTGACGGCTTTGCTAAATGGCTGGATGCAAAGTTGAGCTTCTTGCCCTATATGGCAACGCTCGGGATAGCTTTTTTGGTCGTTATCGCCGGCATGGTCGGTATCGGTGTCATCATTGCCGATACGGCCTTTGACATTGCCGCTCATGCCAAAGAATATGAACACCGTCTTGGCGATCTTTTTAACCCGGTAATAGAGCGTTTCGGCGATGGTAGCTGGGAGGGGCTTAACGAACGTTTTGGTTTGTCGTCGCGGGTTGAGGCTTTGCTCGGTGGTTTTGCCCGTTCCGTACAAGGCGTGATGTCGAGCTTTGTGTTTATCGCACTTTATGTGGTGTTTTTATTTGCGGCGCAAAATTCCTTTGGCAAGAAGATGGATGACTTGTGGCCCGACCCAAAGAAACGCAAACAGGCGGCGCAAGTTGGTGATCGTATCCGTATCAGCATCGAAAAATATTTGGGCATTCAGACTTTAATGAGCATAATCATGACCGTGCTCAGTTTTACGGTGATGAGGTTGTTTGGTCTCGACAATGCACTGTTTTGGGCCTTGGTGATTTTTATTCTCAATTATATTCCAGTTGTCGGCTCGGTGCTGGCGGGGCTTTTACCTGCCATGTTTGCCCTGATGCAGTTTGACAGTTTTGTTATGGTGGGCGCTATGGCCGGGCTTTTGTTTGTCGTGCAATTTGTTATTTCCAACACTGTACAACCAAAAATGATGGGCGATAGTATGAATTTATCGGCTTTGGTTGTCATATTATCTCTGGTTTTGTGGCAGGCCATGTGGGGCGGGGTTGGCGCGTTTTTATCAGCACCGCTAACTGTCATAGTGATGATAGTTTTGTCGCAGTTCTCGACTACACGCTGGATTGCTGTTGTATTGTCGGCAGACGGTGAGCCTGATGTGATAGAACAGCAATCTGAGCCTTCTATGTAATGGACTTAATGGGCTGCCAATTCTTTTTGTATTTGACTTTGGCACTCCAATAAAGTGGGTAGGTAACGTTCTTTAAGCTCTGTAATTGTCATGGCGGATGCGATATAACGCATGGCCAATGCAGCCAAGAAATGGCCATCGCGCATGAGAGGTAGGGCGATAGTGTTTGTTTTCCCCGGTTCAATAGAGCGCGGCGAACGAATGTTAAGCGCATAGCCTTGTTCGCGTACATTGGCCAGTAATTGGGCCAAGCGTTCGGGTTGCCTTGACAATATATTGGTTTCGTCTTCGGGTTCTCGCCGAAGGGCTCCTACGACGACCTCACGTTCCAACTTATTGCAAGATGCTAAATAAACATGGCCTGACGCAGTTGACAATATAGGCAGTTTCAAGCCTTCATTATAATAATCAAGTGCCAGCGGGCTGTCGTGATCGGTCGTAAACCGCAAAGACATGCGGTTGTTGCGCGGTGCAATAATAGAAATAGGCCAGATAACAGTTTTGCCCAAATCAATGGCCAATGGTTTGACGATTTCAGACAACCACGCACTATCATAAAACCCTGACGAAAGATTTTTAACAAGAATAGTCAAGCCGTAACGACCGTCGTGCTCGTCCCTGTATAGATATCCTATAGAGCGCAAATTTTCCAAAATCCGGTAAGTGGTTGTGCGCGGCAAATCGATTTCGCGCGCCATCTCCGCCACACTCAGCTTACGTTTAGTATTGAGAATTTTCAGGGCGAGCAAGCCCCGATGTAGTGAGCGGATCGTGTGCACTTTGCTTCCCCTTTCTCTGGCTCCAGCCTCTCCAAATGTTTTTCCCATTTATATAGTATATGACACTATATATTAGATGGCCACTAGATGGACTGTGGTTAAAACGACAATATCAACCACGTAATGGTCACTTAGGTGGCAATCAAGCGGTCTCACCTTGATTATCAGCAGAAATTAGGCGCAAATATACACAATGGAGAGCAAATATGACCACGATATTACCAGCAGACCTAACGCCCGACAATAAAATGCCCGTAAAACTTGAAACGGGCGATATATGTGTCGCTGCGACCTATGCGACCGGCGAGCCTGATATTCGCCGAAATTCTGGCGATGGTCGGATTTTGGTCTATGACAAGGATTTGAGCCTGAAAGGCGCATTGTGGACGGGCGAGACCGGTTTGGTCATAGGGGTTGAGTATTGCGCCAAAAGCAAAGTTCTCTTTGCGAGTGATGTGTCAAGCCAAACCGTTAAACGGTTTTCACGAGACGGCGAATTGTTACCGTCTTTCCCCGCGCAACAAGGCAAGCCGTTCTCGACCATGGAATTTATGGTTGATGGCACGCTGGTCATTGGAGAACATATTCACGGCGAAAGGCCGCCGTTCATTGGTAAAGGTGATATTTGTATATTCGGTGCAGATGGCAGTCAGATACACCGTTATGATGTGGAGCACGACCCGGGGAAATTTGGTTTCCACGCGGTCACCAATATGACCTTAAGCGCAGACGAAACGACGGCTATTTATCTATCAGAAACCGGTAAGCGCATCATGCAGTATGATTTGGTGAACGCCCGACAATTACCAGACTTGTTTGCATTTGGGGACGACGGCGAGGATGCGGATAAATTTACCGCTGGTATATCGAGGACGCAGGATGACAATCTACTGATTTCACATGTTTACAGCGCCAGCCTTTATGCGCAGTCAGGTGAATTGTTGCAGGAATATACCGACATACCAAGAGAGCGTGGTTGGGCCGCCATTTGGGCCTGTAATGATGGTCAGTCGTTTTTAATCGGCAATTTTTTCACAGGACGGATGGAAAAACGCAGTTTGGCAGACGGCTCACTTTTGGGAGAGGTTGAAACCGGACTGGTGTATAAACTGTCCGAAATGTGCGAGATAGGTTGATGGCAGACAATAGCGCCCAAAATAATGGTTCTCTGGCCGGAATATTAAGGCGCACCAGTTTCGTTGTTGCTGACGCGGAAAAAATCGCCGATTTCTACCAGCATGTTTTTGGTTGGGAACGGTTTTATGATAATGATACCCCCGTTGATGCGCGCTTTCCGCCGTGCGCCCCGGACGCAGCGCTTGCCAAACTCATCATTCTTAAGGCAAAAGACCCTGATATCGGCATGCTTGGTTTTATGGAGTATCTAGGATTTGAACCCGAAGTCTCGACCAACAAGGATAAAGCCGCGCTTGGGATTGGCGATCCTATTTTGGTGATCGAAGCACCAGACATTGATGCGGTTTACGAGAAGGTCAAAGCTACGAAAGCCCGCTTGGTGAGCGAGCCAATAAAGTGGACCGTTAAGGACTATGCCGGAACTGGCCTTATTCATCTCTGCACATTCTCGTTCTTTGACCCTATAGGGACATATGTCGAGGTTAATACGCGGCTTGGATAATCTTAATCTAGCTACCTAGTTTCTCACGGAATTTACGGATGCGCGCCGCATTAGCACCAATGTCGGAGCCGCCGACACAACTAACCGAGCGGATATCTAAAATTGAGCCACCGCCTTCGGCCGCTTGGATGCGAATAGCAACATCATCTTTAAACCCAAACCAGAATGTGCTGGCGGTTGCTTCGATGATCCCTGTCTCCGCAGAGCTAGATGCCAACTTCCAACCCATAGCCTCGACAGTAGTAAGGGCACGCTTGTAAAGAACATCTGCACCATCCGAAAATACTAATGTACGCACATCAGGATAAGCTTTGACCTGTGCTGCTGAAACCAGTCTGTCACTTTTGCCAATCGTCTTGCCGATATAGTCTAGCGTATTGCTACATTTGGCGCGTCTGTCGATAATGGCTTGAGTGAAGGTTGGCGGGTTTTGGGTATCGGTAGTAATGTCGTGGATAGGCGGTAATTTGCCTGCCTTGGTGCGGATGCTTTTACCATACCCCATGCTGACAATCGGTACAGCCAGACAGAGCAGTGCCACGAGCCAGTCTTTACGTGGTTTGACTACAAATGCCAATACCAATGCAATAAGAGCGACAACAAATGTTAGCATCATCAATTTGGGGCCAAAGCCGACGGTAAGTTTGCCAAACCCGAAACGCCATCCCCACAAACCTATTTTAGTCCCAAGTGCTGCAATCACAAAAAAGACGGGCGTGAAAATTGCTAAGCCTATGGCCGTTTTCAAGATATAAGTTTTAATCCTTGCTAATTTTTCCATGGTAAATCCCTTAATCAATTTCCAATATTATCTTATATTTAATGCCTGCATAATGTCCGGCCACAAATCCGGCGCGACTTTGCTTACCCCTAAAAAAGCGATAAGGGCAAAGAGGATCAAAAAAATCAAACCACCACCCTTACGACTGTCGCCGCGCTTGCCCCACGTGTCGACGCTTTCATTGCTGACCTGCACTATGTTATTATCGCTCTTGCGAGTTTGCAAATTTTCCAGGTATTGGTGGGTGACCTTTTGGCTCTCAACCCGTTGTTTGTCACGGTCTATTTGATTTTGACTGCGCTTATGGGTACGTAGATGGGTTTGGTAGCGGGTCGCAGGGTGGCCGTTTCCTGTCCGGTTATCTGAACCGGAGTTGTTGGTCATATTTTCAAGCTCGTATTTAAGGCCTTTGAGGTTTTGTTCCCAACTCGTTTGTTTCGTGCGTGTAGGTTTTTTTGAAGTTTTACTCGAGCCAAAGATATTTTTCATGACGGGTACAACCACAAAAATGAAAATAAGGAAAAGTATAAAACCGTCCATAACCTACCTTTTACAATTACTGTCTACCTTAGGGGTAAAGCCATACTAAGGGTAAAGAATGCGCTTTGTCCATTCTTTAGAATTGCTATCGCGCTCGAATAATAAGCGGTCATGTAGACGAAACGGCCTGTCACGCCAAAACTCGATTTGCTCCGGCAGAACGCGCCAACCTTTCCATCCCGGTGGTAGAGGTACGGCGGCTCCGGAAAACTTTTCCTTGGCCGTTTCAATCGCTTTTTCAAAAACATTCCTAGTCTTCATGGTCTTTGACTGTTGCGATGCCCAAGCGCCCAATTGGGATTCTCGGGGGCGGGATGCGAAATATTTACCCACCTCAAGCTTGGTCAGAGGCTCAACTGAGCCGCGCACCCGTACTTGGCGGCGCAGAGATTTCCAGTGAAAATTGAGAGCCGCTTTCGGATTGTGTTTAAGCTGCCCGCCTTTAGCACTGCCAGCGTGGGAGTAAAATACAAAGCCGCGGTCGTCCACGTCTTTCAGCAAAACCATGCGCACATCGGGTAGTCCGTCAGCGTCAACCGTAGCAATCGCCATAGCGTTCGGATCATTGGGTTCGCCCGCTTTGGCTTCCTCCATCCACGCGCCGAAGAGTACATAGGGGTCGTCGGCGCGAAATATCGGCTTGGCGTTCGCCGCCGCCTGATCTGCATATGTTTGATCAGCTGATTTTTTATCTGATTGTTTCATTGTTAACCATGCTTGTTAGTGAGGTCTTTACCATAGAGGGCTTAACTCCACCTGTCTATAATGGAGGGATAAGATGACACGGCATCAGGCAATGATGACATTGGGGTTAAATATGAGTGCGCGGGAAGCTGATATAAGAACCGCATGGCGTGCCAAGGCTAAATTTTATCATCCAGATAGCCCGTACGGTAGTGTCAATGCGTTCGTTAAGTGCAAACAGGCTTATGAAACTTTGATCCCGCCTGCGCCGCAAATTATTCGTGTTCAAGCTGGTTCACGTGCTGTATAATATCTGGCAATGTAATACGCCGTTTTTTTAACTGCAAGAAAAACTCCCCACACATTAAAATCCCCGTAACCAGCCTGCGCACTTAGTTCACTTTTCCAATCTATTTCTATTAAACTAGTTTAATAGAAATAGATTGGAAAGAAAGCGCATATATTATGTTGATCGTTTATGAGGTGGCTCGGAAAATTAACTGGTATGTTTTGTGGGAGTAATGTAGCTAACCCTTATGTCACATAATACATTTGGACATATGTTTAGATTTACCAGCTGGGGCGAGAGCCACGGCCCTTCTATTGGATGTGTCATCGATGGCTGTCCACCGGGTCTTGAACTGGATGAAAGTTTTATCCAGACATTCCTCAACCGGCGCAGACCAGGCACATCAAAATTTGTCACCCAGCGCCAAGAGGCCGATCAGGTGAAGATTTTATCAGGCGTATTTGAGGGTAAGACCACAGGCACGCCTATATCCTTATTGATTAAAAATACAGACCAGCGCTCACGCGATTACGGCGATATCAAAGATGTTTACCGTCCCGGCCATGCCGATTTTACCTATGATGCTAAATACGGGTTTCGTGATTATAGAGGCGGCGGGCGTTCCAGTGCGCGCGAAACCGCTATGCGGGTTGCAGTGGGCGCAGTGGCGCGTAAAATCCTCGGGGATGATATACTCATTCGCGGTGCGCTTACACAAATAGGTCATAAGATGATTGACGGCGATAATTGGGATTGGGCAGAGGTAAGCAATAACCCGTTCTTCTGTCCCGATAAATCTATGGCAGGCGAGTGGGAAAATTATTTAGACGGCATCCGCAAAGACGGTAATTCCGTAGGTGCTATTGTCGAGGTGCAAGCTGAAGGTGTTCCGGCCGGATGGGGCGCACCCGTCTATGCTAAATTAGATACTGAAATCGCCGCCGCGCTCATGTCAATTAATGCCGCTAAAGGTGTGGAGATCGGATCGGGTTTTGCTACGGCAGCTTATAGCGGTACGGACAATGCGGACGAAATCCGGATGCGAGACGGAAAGCCCGTTTTCATGAGCAATAATGCAGGCGGTATTTTGGGCGGGATATCCAACGGCGATACCATCGTTGCGCGCATGGCTATCAAACCAACATCGTCCATTTTGACCACGCGCAAGACGGTTACCAGAGACGGCACCGAGACCGAAATCAGTACGAAAGGTCGCCACGACCCTTGCGTAGGTATCCGAGCTGTGCCTGTTGCCGAGGCTATGTTGGCGTGTGTGCTTGCCGATCAGAAACTATTGCATAGAGGGCAAGTAGGTTAGAGCGGTGAAGACCGTTCTAATTATTGGCGGCTACGGTCAATTTGGCGGACGATTATCGCGGCGGTTGGCGGACATTTCGAATATTAAGGTTTTTGTTGCCGGGCGGACTATGTCCAAAGCGGAATTTCTGTGCCAAAAATATGGTGGTAATTTACGCCCGACACTATTTGATAGCCGTGGTGATTTACACGCACAACTGAAGGCGATTAATCCGTGGTTGGTCATAGATGCCGCTGGTCCGTTCCAAAGTGTGTTTGGGCATGGTTATGCATTGCCCGAGACCTGTGTTAACTTTGGCATCCATTATATTGACCTGTCCGATAGCGGTGAGTTCTCCAAGGGAATTGCAGCGTTAGATATTGCGGCGAAGCACGCCGGCATTGCAGTGGTCAGCGGGGCTAGTTCTGTACCGGCACTCTCGTCCGCAGTTGTCGATGCGGCTAAGTTTGGTTTTGCGCGCATAACTTCTATTGAGGGCGGTATTTCGCCTGGCGGCAAGATTGATATTGGGTTGTCGGTGACACAGGCGGTGCTTTCTTATTTAGGCAAACCGCTCAAAATATTTAGGGATGGGGCTTGGACAACCGAGCTTGGATATTCACGCGTGCATACTCACACAATCGCTTTGAAAGGTGAAAAACCTTTACGGCGAAAATTTGGCCTGTGCGATGCTCCGGACTTACTTTTGTTTCCAGAGCATTATGAGGGCGTAGAAACAGTGCGGTTTTATGGTTCCCAGGAGCTATGGTTCATTCACATCAATATCAGAGTGCTCGCTTGGTTGCAAAAAAAGGGTATTGTCCGAAACCTGCAAAAACACGCAAAACTGTTCAGACTGCTTGGAACCGGGCTTGGCCGCTTTGCGTCCGAGCGCGGCGGAATGTATATGCGGATTTTGGGTATTGATAATTATGGCAACCCTATAAGCCAGCAATGGCACCTGATAGCCAAGGACGGCGACGGGCCGTTTATTCCCATTCTGGCGGCAGATATTTTAACACGGCGTTGGTTGGAAGCTGAGCCAATAGCCGGTGCCCGCGCGGCGATGAGCGCGATTCCCTTATGCGCGTTCGAACAAGCATTTGCAGGCCTATCCATAAAATCTGAATTTGAAGACGTAAAACCTGTAACAACATGAACCCAAAATAAATCCCTGGCTCAGAAAGGGTTCAGCCCGGCTTTTCTATACAGCAATCCTACTAGGAACACCGATAGGCAATTTCGCCGCACGGATCCGAACACAGGAGTTTGACATGAAAATGCTTACAACCTTACGCGCCGCCAGTTTTGCGACCCTCGCTGGGGCGGCTATTTCTCTGCCCACTCTGGCTCACGCTAATAACTATCAGGCTAATAATTATAATGCAGGCTATTATGATCCAGGTCAGAAATGCCGCGCACAAGAAAATGATGCCCAAGTCATAGGCGGGCTTCTCGGTGCTGTCGTCGGCGGTGTCGCTGGCTCACAGGTATCCGGCAATGGTGCCCGAACGGAAGGCTCCGTTATTGGTGCCGTACTCGGCGGAATAGCAGGAGCCGCAATTGGCGACGAAAGTGTTGATTGCGATAAAAGGCGTCGTGTCAGCTATAGCAATACCTCTTATAATGGTCAAACCTATACGCGCCCTGTTCCTATTGTTTACGGCGGTACAGTTACAACGCGCCGTATTAACCAGCCAACGCGCAGAATTAACCATAACAACGGTTACCGTAATAATGGCTACAACAATGTCAACTATAGGCGCATAAATGAACTGCGCGCACAGCTAGATGATGTGCGGTTCCGTTTACGGGAATTACGGGAGAGGGACCGCCGCCTTGAGCGGAAATTACGCCGTGAATACCGCCCTAGGCTCGTTCGAAAACAAGCGTGGGTACAAGAGGAAATACACCGTTTACAACGTAAAAAAAGACGGTTGAAAAAACGCCTACGCAACCAAAGAAATGGATACTAGAATGAAATCAATCTCTCAAGAACGGGCCCGGCAAAACCGGGCCCGTTTTTTCTTGCCTAACCAACTAGGGGATATGTGGCTTCTTTTAAATAGGTGTTGGGCCCGTTTTTATGTTTTTGTACGCAATAGAGAGCAAATTGATCGACCAAAAATGGTTTGGATGTGAAGTGAACATAGCGGTGCAAATAGCGCTCAAAGTCATCCTTGGCGATATTACGGCGTAAATAGGCTAAACTTAGATGTGGCTTGAAGTTTCTATTTTCCATTTCAATGGCACTGCGCCGCGCTGCACTGCGTACATATTCGTGCAAAGTCGTTAAAGTTGGACAGTCCTTGATGCCGAGCCAAAGCGTATGCGGACGAGAGCCGCCAAAATAATCAACACCCGTAAAGCTGATATCAAAACCGTAGCCGGGGGATCGTACCAATTCACGATCGAGAATTTCGGCGTATTCATCACTAAGCTCTCCGAAATACCCAATAGTAATATGGAGATTTTCGCGCGGAGCCCAATTGACGCCTTCAATACCTTTTCGCAATGGCTCAATGGTATCCAAGATATCTTCGGGTGGTTTTATAGCAGCGAAATATGTAGGCATTGTTTTGGCTATTTGTTTTAAAAATTAAGGGTAGATAAATTAAGGGCAGGGTGTTCTGTATTTAACATGGAATTTGTGTACGGCTTTGTTCATTTCGTCGTTCCATTCCAGATCAAAGGCATCGATGTTTTCGCTCAGTTGCTCCAAATTTGTTGCACCAATAATGGTTGCCGTCGTGAACGGGCGGCTATCGACAAATTTAAGGGCGAATTGAGCGGAACTTATACCAAATTCTTTGGCAAGGTCTTCGCATTCTGCAATAGCCTGCGCTGCCGCACCGCCTTCATAGCGTTCCATACGGCCAAATAGCGTTTTGCGCGCCCCCGCAGGTTCTGCACCGTCTCTGTATTTGCCGCTCAAAAACCCCTGGGCGAGGGGAGAATATGCCAGAAGGCCAATATTCTCGCGCATAGCGATTTCAGCCAAATCATAATCAAAACGGCGGCTGACCATTGAATATACGTTTTGGATAGACGCCATGCGTGGCCAGCCATGCTTTTCAGACAAAGCCAGATAGCGCATTGTGCCCCATGAGCTTTCATTAGAGAGGCCAAGATGGCGAATGTTACCTTTTTCCACATGACGAGCGAGGGCCTCAAGCGTGTCTTCAAGGGGTATCATTCCGTCTATGCCGAAATCCTGAAATGAATGAAACCCAAACACTTCGCGCGGCCTGTCCGGCCAGTGTAGTTGGTACAGATCTATATAGTCTGTCTGTAGGGTTTTGAGGGAACGCTCTACGGCAAAATCAATATCGGCTTTGGTTAAGCGCGGTGGTTTTCCGTGCGGGCGAAACCAGTCAGCGCCGTCCATTCTACCGACAATTTTTGTGGCAATAACTAATTTATCGCGGTCACTCCGCTCTTTGAGCCATGTCCCGATATATTTTTCGGTGAGCCCGCGCGTATCCGGCTTTGGCGGGATCGGGTAAAGCTCGGCAGTATCAATAAAATTGACCCCGCGAGAGACGGCATAGTCAAGTTGGGCATGGGCTTCTGTAACGGTATTTTGTTGCCCAAATGTCATGGTTCCGAGGCAAATCCGCGAAACCTTTGTCTCTGTTTGGCCAAGGTTTGAAAATTTCATATTTACTATACCTACCCTAATTTTGATAATTTTTCTGATTTTGTTTGGAGATTTAATAAAACTTCCTATATAAAGCAAGATATCTACTTCGCGCACATTTGTGCAAGTTCTTTTTGGCGAGAGCCTTTTTCTTAAGGAGAGAAAAATGAATCAATTTTCAAATAATTCCGTTACCCAAGGTGGGGAAATGGATCTAGGTCTGCGCAATTTTATGCTCGGTACGTATAAATATATGATTGCTGCTATGGCGGTGTCTACAATTGTTGCATATTTATTTGGCACACATGTTTTACTGGCGCCACACAGCCAACCGGGAAATATTGTATTATCCCCAATTGGAAACATGATCAATAGTCCCGGTGCGGCCATTGCTTTGGTCATTGGTATAGTGGTTTTGTTCGGTGCAGTTGGCAGTAAATTACAGTCAATGAGTGTGACTGGTGTTAAGATGTTTTTGTTCGGTTTCGCCGCTATTATGGGGGTTTGGCTGTCTTCTATCGCGGTTCTTGTTGACCCGATGATTTCCGTCAAAATTTTCTTCATGGCTGCGGTTGCCTTTCTCGGTGTTAGTCTTGTTGGCTATACCATCAAGAAAGATTTGGGCGGAATTGCCAAATTTTGCATTATGGTTTTTGTTGGCTTTGTTGCTATCAATATTTTGGGTATGTTCATTCCTGCTCTGGCCATGGTAGGCGCCGCCGGCTTTATCTTTAACTTGGTCGGGCTTGTTGCTATTTGTGGTATCACGGCATGGGAAACCCAGGCGTTAAAGCGCATGTATTACGCAACTGCCGGAAATGTGGAGCTTGCAGAAAAAATGTCTGCTTACGGCGCAGCATCTTTGTTGCTGTCGTTTATCAACATTTTCTCGATACTCATGAGTATGTTTGGTAGCGATTAAAATACTGCAAATTTAAAGTGTAAAAAGCCCTGTTTCGCGCTCTATCGCGAAACAGGGCTTTTTTCTTTGCGTAAACATTAAAAAAATGTTAAGAAAGGGTGTTGTTCACGAGCCCAAGAGCGAGGAACAGCTTATCGTAGTGGGTAATATGCCCAGTACACAAAACTCTTTAAGGGGGAAATTTATGTCTATTGCACGTATTATTTGGTTAATTAGCCTGTTGGCTGCAGTCGTATTATCATTTGTCGATCTTGCACAAGCCGGTATGGTCTTGGCTGTTCTAGGTTTGGTCGCCGGATATTTTGCTGACGCAGAACACCGTCTCGGCTTAATCGTTGCGGCTATATTTTTAGCAGGCGGCGCTGCGGCTTGGGGTTCTATTCCTGGTATCGGCGAATATCTGACCGCTATTTTCAAAAACTACTCAATGGTGCTCAGCGCTGGCGCGTTAATGGCTGTCTGTAAGACGACCGTAGAGCGCGTATTTTTGGGTAAAGGTGTAGGTAGCTAAACTAATAGCTAAAATTATACCAAACTTTAAGCCCGTCAGCCTTTTGGCCGGCGGGCTTTTTCATGGCCAAATCCATATCAGAATATAATGGAAATTAGAGGCTCTTAAAGCGAGCTTTGTCAAATACGCGCAAAACGGCTTTCAGATCATGACCGCGTTTTAGAATCAATCCGCCCGGAGCAACAACGCTAAATTGGCCTTGCTTGCCCCGTAAGTCTGGACGCTTGTTGATTTGGTACAGCGGGGTTTGTGTCGCTTGTCGGTAAATAGAAAACACGGCGCGTTCTGGTAACATATCAATGGCATAATCTTTCCAGTATCCAAGCGCTACCATCTGGCCGTAAACATTGAGAATAGTGCCGAGCTCGCGTCGGTTAAAGGCAATAGGCACATGATTTTTGCTATTAGATTGAGAGGTTTTGCGGGCTGGTTTGGAATTGTGGCGGGAAATTGGGATTATTTTTGCACTCATGCCCATAGAATAGCTAAACCGGATTTAATGTAAACCCGCAGATTTGGTAACGAATGAGTAAGATGATGGTTGTATTTAGAGTTTATGAAAAAATTAACCATACTCATGTCTGTCGGCGTTTTCGCGCTCATGACAACTGGCTGCACCGCGGCAATGACCGCCGGTGTGAAGAAGGGCGATGAACGAAATTTTGCTCGTTCTCTGAATGATATAACCGCTACGCGTGCTATTGCGGCGCGTTTAAGCCGGGTAGAAGGCTTCCAACTTGCGGGTGTCGATGTTGAGGTTGCCGAAGGTATTGCCGTGCTTTCTGGCAATGTCCCGCGCGAAGAAGACAGGATTGAGGCCGAACGAATTGCGTGGTCTGGCCCCACAGTTGTACAAGTCGGTAACGAGATTTTGATCAAACAAAAACAGGGCATCATCCGTAATGCTAAAGACGGCGTTCTTAACAATTCAGTCCGCGCACGCTTGGTTGCTACCAAAGCCGTTAAAGCGCGGAATTATAGTGTTGAGGTCAATGACGGTGTTGTTTATTTGCTCGGTGTAGCGCGTACCCCCGAAGAACTCGCACTGGCGGCGCAGATCGCAAGTACGACTAAAGGGGCAACGGAAGTGATTTCCTATGTTCGAGTAGCAGATGATAACTCCCGTATATCGGCCACTGGACCAGGATACAACGGTGAGCCAAATATGTCCGCAGGCTTGCCAAATTATACACCGCTCACCCAAGCTCCTTATACAGAATTGCCAAGCCTACCAACTGGACCTTCTACTCAATTAGATGATGATGCCATTGAAAGCGGTGAACCATATTACCGCGACTTGGTGACGGGGGAACGCATTACACTCCCCGAGGGCGTGACGCCGATTCCCTATGTCCCTGAAAACGGAGTGCCTGCTCTTGGTTCCAATCCCGCACCCGCCGCCAATAGTGGCACCTATAATATTGATCCACAGACCGGTGATATGGTTCCTGCCGGTTATGAAGGCGAATAAGCTTACACAATAAGCATTCAAGCTAACCGTTTTTTTCAATTTTCGGTAAATCTTGGAAATTTCCCGGGCGTTTTTGCGCGCGCGCTTGCATGGCTTCCATCATTTCGGTCGGATTGAGGAAACTGGCATTCCATATGGCGATTTGCTCGAGGGCATCTTTGGTGTTGTGATCACGGCCATAGGTAATGGCCTTCTTACAGCCCATAACGGCGAGAGGAGATTTGCTTGCAATCATCCGCGCAATGTCCATAACACCAGCCAGCATTTCGGCTTGGTTTTTATAGACCGTGTTGATAAGGCCGTGGCTTACGGCTTCTGCGGCGTCCATTTTACGTCCCGTATAAGCCAATTCACGGGCAATACCTTCGGGGAGATGATTTAGAATACGCGGAAACGTGCCCACGTCAGCGGTCATGCCCACGTCAATTTCCGTAATGGTGAAAAAAGCATCTTCGGTACAATAACGCATATCCGCCGCCGTAATCATGTCTACACCTGCCCCGTAACATCCGCCTTGTATCGCCGTTAATACCGGAATGCGGCACTGCTCCAGACTTGTAAATGTGTCCTGTAGATATTTGACTTTACCGAGAAATGCTGCCCCGTAAGTCGGGTGGTTTTTATCGTGTCCACCCGTAACCCCGCCCGCGAGCATGGAAATGTCTATGCCGGCGCAAAATACCGGGCCAGTAGAAGAAATAACAATGACACGCGCCTTGGCATTTTCGTCAATATCCCGCACGGCTTTTGGCAGTTCTGCCCAGAAATCTGCAGCCAGTGCATTGCGCTTGTCCGGGCGGCTCAAGACAATGTGGGCTATTTTATTGTCTATGGTGAGGTCGAAACTTTGGTAGGTCATAATGGTCCTATACTCTGAATAAACTGTCTTATAATCTGAACAAACTGCCTTGGGCCGGGTCTGCTTTACCGTCCAAGAAATCAGTATAGCATTTTAGTAGTCCAGTCGCGCTTTCTTGTTTGGATATGGTGAGCCAGGTTTTAGCGCTATCACAAAACGGGATCCAGCTGGCTGCGAGGTTTTTAGAAAACCCTGCTCCGCCCCAATCAGTTATACGTTTTTTGGCTTGGTCAGGCGCAAAGAACATTGCTGGCGGCGCACCTTTTTTAGCTTTAGGCGGTGGTGCACCTTGCCAATGGGATTTTCCGACCATGCAGTTATAAACTAAATTGTCGCCGAAATGATCATAGAGTTTTGCGTTTACCTCTCCGTTGCCCGCCATATCAATGATAGCCGTTTTTTTACGGGCATCTAGGCTTGCGGAATTATCATAGCTCTCTACAGAATCGTAAAATCCGGTGCTGGTTGTGAATTTTATATTCCCGTTTGACGTTAGGCCGAGCACTTTAACCGAATGTCTATTTTTTAAACAAAAGGCTGTGCCCAGTGCAGTTTTTGAAGAAGCGCTTAAGAGAATAATTTGTTCGGCGCCGAAAAAGTCGTTATCGTCAAAAAAATCATCTATTAAAAATGATGTGGTGAATAAGGGCCGCAGGACGGGCTGAATATCATCAAGGGCCGGGGTAAAAGATGGGTCGTTATCTGTCAGTGTATAACTGTTATAGATTTGGTGTAAGGGTAGGCGGTGGGCCGTACCATCTTGAAACCCGAGGGCTGATAATTTAACGGGTTTGATGTCCATGCTTTTTGCAATTGGAAAGAAACCGTAAATCCGGGCGCCAACGGCGATTTCTGAGTACTTGCTTTTCGCCACAGTCCCGTAACCCCAAACCGGCATCCGCCCCATGCCTTGGGTATTTATACTATAAGCTTTCGGGTCAAAAAACTTCCAATAACCAATCATATCACCTGTCACCATATAGGTAATATTGTTGGCAGTCAGCGCAAATGGGCCAATGTCGACGCGGATATGGCCATCGGCGAGATGACCTTCGGCTATCTCCACCAATTTGGTGTCCCGAAAATCGCTTCGGTTGACAAGCAAAGTCTGGTTCATGCTAATAGCCTTTCATAACTTTGGTTGGCAAGCGGTCGAACACTGCGTCCGGCACAAAGAAATCGCCAGCCAGTGGTCCGTCATATCCAGGAGCGTATTGCGCAAAATCAGTTACGCCCTCCTCTCGGAGTAGTTCTTCGTCGATAATGAAATTGCCTGTAAATTTTGCAGGGTCTTTGCACATCATGATATGAGCCGTGTCTGAGAGAATATCAGGTGTGCGGCTCATTTTGGCCATCTGGTCACCGCCCAGCACATTGCGCACCGCAGCCGTATCAATGGCAGTTAAGGGCCATAAGGAATTGACGCCAATGGCAAATGGTTTGAATTCCTCTGCCATGCCGAGCGTACACATAGACATGCCGTATTTAGCCATAGTGTAAGCGGTATGATTTTTGAACCACTTAGAAGACATGTCGAGAGGCGGCGACAAATTGATAATATGTGCATGTTTTGAAGTTTTCAAATAGGGTAAGCATAGTTTTGACATCAAAAATGTACCGCGCGCATTCACCTGGTTCATCAAATCATAGCGCTTCATGCTGGTGGCCTCGGTGCCGGTCAAGGAAATTGCACTGGCATTATTGACACAAATGTCCAAACTGCCAAATCTATCGACGGTTTCATCAATTGCGGCTTGCACCATGTCTTCACTGCGCACGTCACAGATTAAGGGCAGGGCTTTACCGCCCGCAGCCTCGATTTCTTCTGCGGCAGTGTAAATTGTACCGGGTAATTTAGCATGAGGTTCCGCCGTTTTAGCGGCAATAGCAATATTTGCCCCATCCCGCGCCGCCCGTAGAGCTATTGCCAATCCGATCCCCCGCGAACCACCCGACATGAATATGGTTTTGCCTTTAAGATTTTTTATATCTGCCATTTGCCTATCCTCCTTATTGTGCCTATGATGGGACTATAACCTATATGCACATAATTGCATAATAATTTTTGGGAAAATAATGGCGGAATATTATGGCATTGGCTGAAGCAATACTTGTTTGTCTGACTGACCGCCCTATGAGCGGCTATGACCTGGCCAAGACCTTTGATGCCAGCATCGGGTTTTTCTGGCGGGCGTCCCATCAACAAGTGTACCGTGAACTCGCGCGTCTGCGCGATAAAGGTTTGGTGGATAGTCGGGAAATTGAACAAAGTGGACGCCCCAACCGCATCATTCACACAATTACTGATGCGGGGGAAGACATTGTCCACACATGGTCATTAAAGCCGTGCCGCATGCCGTCGGTTAAGGACGAGCTATTGGTCAAACTTTATGCGCTGGATAATGTTGATATTCCAGTCCTGCGCGAGCAGCTGGAAATAAGGCTCGATCAACACCGCGCTAAATTGGCAGCTTATCTACGGATAAAAGAAAAATTTTATGATGGCAAAAAAATGGGCCGCGCCCAAAAAGGCAAATTGATTGCTCTGACCATGGGCATTAGTAATGAAAGCCAAATGGTCAAGACGCTCGACAAAGCCATAATAATGTTAGGAGAAATTGATGCGTGATACTAAAAAAAATCCGATGATGAAGTGGTTCATCATACATGTGATTGTAATTGCGGTATTGGCTGCTGGATTGTTTGCGCTCATCAAGATGCCAAAAGAGGAAGTGGTCAATAAAGACACTGTTGTTTACCTTGTTCGCCACGCTGAAAAAATTACCGGTGAAAATGCAGGCCAAGACCCAGCCTTAACCAGCGAAGGCAAAGCCCGCGCTGAAACATTATCTGCATTATTACGCGGCGAAGAAATCACGAAAATTTATTCCAGTAATTATATCCGCACCCGTGACACGGCCGCACCAATTGCGGCACAAATAGGGGTAGAAATAGAACTGTATGACCCACGAGATTTGCCCGCTCTAGCAGCTATTCTCAAAGAAAATAAGGAGCGTATTTTGGTAGTGGGCCATTCCAACACTATTCCCGAAACCGTAAATGCCCTTGGTGGTGTCGGCGGCACACCCATATTTGAAAAATCTGAATACGACCGCCTTTATGTTGTGACCATATTGGCAGACGGTATAGTACAGACAGATTTACGGCGCTATGGTGTGCGTTACGTGCCGCAAGACTAAGCCCTCTTTACGTGAAAACGGGTTGGAAATTCTGGATAGACCGGGGCGGTACATTCACCGATATTGTGGCCTGTGACCCAAGTGGTAAATTGCACACCAAAAAACTATTATCAGAAAATCCGGAAAGTTACGCCGACGCGGCGCTGGAGGGTATCCGCAGGTTTTTGGCTGTGCCGTCAGATGCGCCTTTGCCTAGCGAGAAAATCACTAGTGTAAAAATGGGCACGACCGTTGCCACCAATGCTTTGTTGGAACGCAAGGGCGAAAAGACGGCATTAGCGATTACGGCGGGTTTGCGTGATGCACTGGAAATTGGCTATCAGGCCCGGGCCGATATTTTTGCACTGCATGTTATAAAGCCCGCGCCGCTCTATGACGAGTTGGTGGAAATTGATGAACGGCTGGACGCGGACGGAGAAGTGATAACCTCACCGGATTTGGACAAAGCCCGTGCGCGTTTGCAAATACTGTTTGATGATGGATATCGCTCTCTAGCCATTGTGTTTTTACATGCTTACCGCAATCCCATTCACGAAAAACTGGTGGCAGATATTGCCCGTGATATTGGCTTCACCCAAATTTCGACCAGCCGTGAAGCTAGCCCTCTGATCAAAATGATTTCGCGTGGGCGCACGGCGGTGGTCGATGCCTATTTGTCGCCAATCCTGCGCAGTTATATCGACAGGGTAGCATCTGCGCTGGGGGGGGCATTAGGGGATGCGAGCGAGCTGTTGTTCATGCAATCGTCCGGCGGTCTGGCTGATGCAGCCCATTTTCATGGCCGAAATGCCGTGCTGTCCGGGCCTGCGGGCGGGGTGGTCGGCGCAGTCCGCACGGCGGAGGCGGCCGGGTTTCATAAAGTTATCGGCTTTGACATGGGCGGTACATCAACGGATGTTTGCCACTTCGCAGGGAGTTTTGAACGCACACAGGAAACCGAAATTGCGGGTGTGCGCATGCGAGCCCCAATGTTGGAAATCCATACAGTGGCGGCAGGCGGCGGCTCGGTGCTGGATTATGATGGCTCACGGTTTTTGGTCGGGCCAAAATCTGCAGGCGCTAATCCAGGCCCTGCGGCCTATCGGCGCGGCGGGCCGCTGACTGTTACCGATATCAATGCGGTGCTCGGTAAATTACAGCCGCAATTTTTTCCGGCAATTTTTGGGGCTGATCAAAACCAGGTATTGGATGCGAAAGCCCCGCGCAGTGCATTTGAAAAAACATCGTCGCAAACAGGTAAAAGCCTTGAAGAAACCGCCGAAGGCTTTTTACAAATTGCTGTCGGCCACATGGCACGCGCCATCAAGAAAATATCAATAGAGCGCGGCTATGATTTGCAAGGCTATACATTGGCATGTTTCGGCGGGGCGGGCGGGCAACATGCTTGTCTGGTTGCTGAAGAACTTGGTATTGAGCGGATATTCATTCATCCCCTCGCCGGAGTGTTGTCGGCCTACGGTATGGGGTTGGCAGATATTTCAGTCCTAGAACAAGCCACGGTGAACTTGCCTATAGAGCAAGTTGATACCGCACTGAAAGTTGCACAGGATTTGGCCGCCGCCGGGCAGACAAAACTAGTGTCTCAAAATGTCAAGGCTACAGATATTAGGTTTCGGCTACGTGCATTTGTACGGTATGCGGATTCTGATACGGCCCTGGAGCTACCCCTAACCGTTAATTTGGAGCCAGACTTTGAGAAAGCGCACCAATCCCGTTTCAGCTTTACCGATAAAGCCGCAAATATTATCATCGAATCTATTAGCGTGGAGTGCGCAGGCGGAGGGGAAAATACGGATGATTTTATATTGGAATCCGTAACGGGACGGCCTGAAAAATCGATTAAGTTTTACTCTAAAGGTAAATGGCGCAATGCAGAAGTTTACCACCGCTCCGGCTTAAAGGTCGGTGCAACTATCTCCGGTCCGGCAGTTATTTTGGATGCGGGTGGCACCAATATTGTTGAACCGGGATGGACGGCGGCATTGACGAAAGACCACAATTTAATCCTTTCGCGTGGCACTTATGAAGTAGAGGAGACGGCGAAAATAAGTGCAGACGAAACCCTGGACCCTGTACGGCTCGAAATTTTCAACAATCTGTTTATGGCAGTGGCAGAACAAATGGGCGTGGTTTTACAAAACACGGCGCGCTCTGTGAACATCAAAGAGCGGCTGGATTTTTCTTGCGCCGTGTTTGATGCAGATGGTGGGCTGGTCGCAAATGCACCACATATGCCCGTGCATATTGGCTCTATGGATGCCAGTTTAAGAGCACTTATAAATTCTGGTTTGCCTCTGTCAGCGGGTGATACATTCGTCCACAATAACCCTTATGACGGCGGCACGCATTTGCCCGATATCAATGTTATCACGCCTGTATTTAGCGATGATAGCAACAAGACATTACTGTTCTATGTGGCATCGCGTGGGCATCATTCTGATATTGGCGGTATAGCGCCGGGCTCTATGTCGCCCCTTGCTAAAAACATCTATGAGGAAGGTGTCATTATTGATTGCATGAAGCTGGTCTCGGGCGATCAGTTTATTGACACAGACATTCGCAGTGTTTTGACGTCCGGGCAGTACCCGGCGCGTAAGCCTGAACAAAATATCGCAGATTTAAAAGCTCAGGTCGCGGCTAATGCCAAGGGTGCCACCGAACTATTGCGGTTGTGTGAAATCTACAGCAAAAACACTGTTGCCGCCTATATGGGCTATTGTCAGGACAACGGCGAGACCAGTGTTCGCCGTGCAATATCCGCCTTGTCAGACGGTGAATTTGTTTACGAAATTGACCAAGGCAGTAAAATTCGTGTTTGCATCACGGTCAACAAAACCGAGGGTTCAGCTCTGATAGACTTTACCGGGACAGACGGCCAGCGGGATGATAATTTCAACGCGCCAGAAGCCGTGACCCATGCAGCCGTATTGTATGTTTTTCGCTGTCTGGTCGGTTCGGACATACCGCTCAACGCAGGCTGTATGCGGCCGCTTGATATCCGTATTCCCAAAGGCTGTTTGCTGTCGCCCGCACATCCGGCGGCTATCGTTGCGGGTAATGTCGAGCTATCCCAAGCCGTGACCAATGCATTGTTTGGTGCGCTCGGGGTATTGGGGTCAAGTCAAGGCACTATGAACAATCTAACTTTCGGGAATGATCAATACCAATATTACGAAACTATTTGCTCCGGTGCTCCGGCGGGGGATGGTTTTGACGGGGCGGCGGCCATTCATACCCATATGACCAACTCACATCTTACCGACCCTGAGGTTTTAGAACTGCGCTATCCTGTGCGCCTTAAACGGTTTGAAATAATGCGCGGTTCTGGCGGAAGAGGAAAATGGAAATCAGGTGACGGTGTCAGGCGCGCCTTAGAATTTTTAGAACCTATGGATTGTGCAATATTATCTGGCAATCGTGTTGTTCCTTGCGTGGGTGTGAACGGCGGCGATGCAGGTCAATTGGGACGCAACACGGTAACGAATGCAAATGGTTTTACAAAAACCCTAAAAGGATGTGATAACACCCAAATGAAAACCGGCGATGTATTTATGGTAGAAACGCCGACGGGAGGAGGCTACGGTAAAGCGGATGAACAGTTTCGATAAAATGATGAGCGCAGGCACTGAGGGTATTGAAATACGAGACGCAGTTCAGTGTGCAAAATTGGCCAAGGGTAAAGATGTGCTTTTGGTGGATATTCGTGATGTGCGTGAACGTGAGCGGGACGGATGTATAGAGGGTACATATCATATGCCGCGCGGCATGTTGGAATTTTGGATGCACCCTGAAAGCCCTTATTACAAATCAGTATTTGGCAAATACACACATTTTATCTTTATTTGCGCCAAGGGCTGGCGGGCCTTGCGCGCGGCCAAAGATGCGCGTGGTCTTGGCTATCAGGCGTGCGTTATGGACGGCGGTATCTGCGCCTGGCGAGATGCGGGTCTCGACATGGAGCAGCCGGACGGAGAACGGTTTTATACTCTGGCAGACATAGAAGCCGTATTGCCCTATATTTTGAAGCGTCAAAACATTGCACGATATGAAGGCGGCAAAGTGCTGATCGGCAACCGCAAAGGCTATCCGTTTAAGAAAAACTTTGTTACGTGCGCCAGCGTAGAAGATGTCGCCATAGCCATAGAAACCATGGTCACCCAAGGTGTCGGCCCTTGGGTAGCGGCGGTACATACACTGGCCATGCGGGCGGATCAATTAAAAGGCCGCGCTGATATTCTGGCTGAACTGGAAATAGCCAAAGCTCGTCTGATAAAAACCCGCCCGACCAATACCCTCATCCGGTACCGGCTAGAAGACGTCCTGAAATCAGCTTCAATCGCGCTTGATAAAGGCACTGACCCGGCCAAGGCCATCTTGCGCCGCATAAAAACAATTATGGACCAGATGTATAAATTTTATGGCCGCCGCGCCCAATATGGTGCCAAGCTCATCGAAGATGGTGACGGCATTTTGACCATGTGTTTTGCGGAAACATCTTTCGTTCTTGCACTGGTTATGGCTAAGGCGTCTGGCAAAAACATCACCATTTATGTGCCGGAAACCCGGCCATATCTACAAGGGGCTCGTCTAACCGCACCGAGCTTGCATGAATGCGGCATAGATGTGAAACTCATCACCGACGGTATGAGCGCGGCTCTTATGGCAGAGGGTAAAATTCAAAAATATATGACGGCGGCGGACTTGATCACCATGGATGGACATGTGGTCAACAAAGTCGGTACGTTTCAAAACGCTATCGCCGCCCATGTACACGACATTCCGTATTTTGCTTTCGCTTGGGGCTGTGACCGCGGTAAACCCGACCGCGCTAGTATCGATATTGAGATGCGAGACCCAGCGGATATTCGCAAAGTGCGTGGTGTTGCCACTACACTGGATGATATAGGTGCGGCTTACCCAGCTTTCGATATTACACCGCCAAAATATGTTTCCGGCGTGATAACCAGACACGGCGTTCTCTCGCCGTATGTACTCAAAAACGGATTTGAATGATGACAGAAGTTACAGCTTTAATTGGCGGTACGGGAATTTATGCTTTAGCGGGTATGGAGCTTTATAGTGAGACGGTGGTCACGCCTTATGGTGATGTGAGCGTGGAGCGCACGGATAACCTGGTTTTCCTGCACCGCCATGCGCCGCATCATTCTGTCCCGCCCCATAAGGTGAATTACCGTGCCAATATCAAGGCGCTTCATATGCTGGGCGTAAAGCGGATTTGTGCGACCTTTGCGGTTGGCTCCATCAACCCTGATTTTGAATTGGCTGTGCCGGTAATCCTAAGCGATTTTATTGACTATTCGTCGGGCCGCGAACATTCGTTTTTTGATGTCATTGACGAAGGCAAGGGCCATGTGGACGTTAGCGTGCCGTTTTGCCCTGTGCTCTCGGATGCGCTAGAGGCGGAAGCTAAAAAATTAAATTTAAAAACCAGACGCGGCGGGGTTTATGCATCCACCAACGGGCCTCGGTTCGAGACACCTGCAGAAATTCGGGCTTACCGCCAATTTGGCGCAGATGTTGTTGGCATGACTTTATGCCCCGAGCTACCGCTCGCATTAGAGCTTGGTATGTCCTATGCGGGGCTTGCGTTTTCCATCAATTGGGGCGCGGGTATGACGCCGACCATCGAACTCATGCACGAGGGCGTCAACGAAATAAAAGACAATATGTTGCGCACTATGATTGCCGCGCTGGAAAACACGAAAGATGCGGACTGTAAACCCGCCGCAATTCTGTAGGCTATGGTATGACCAAATTTTCTTATGTAGAACAACTCGCTGATTTTAAATCCACTGCGTTCTGGTTGGCACAGCGCGGTTGGTCAGAAGCTGCAGGCGGTAATATGTCGCTACGTCTGGATGCTGAGAACACCACTTTGGCGAAACTCCATGAAGACGACCATATCGAGCTGCCCGTTGCGGTGCCGTATCTGGCCGGGAAAGCCGTGTTGCTTTCGGGTTCTGGCACACGCGCACGGGAAATTGGTGAGAACGCAGAGCCTCATATTGGGCTTTACAAAATTAGTGACGACGGCAAGCAATATGGCTGGATTGCGGGAAATCACAATCCGTCTATGGAACTGCCGGCGCATTTCGCCATTCATAACGCACTTGAGAAACACCGCCCTGAGGACAAAGCTATTTTGCATACCCATCCGGCTAGCTTAATAGCGCTTTGCCATGTTTCGGGTTTTGATAATAGTAAAACCATATCGGATAAAATTTTGTCCCTGCAAAGTGAGGCTAGGTTGATTTTGCCCGAAGGCATCGGGTTTGTAAAACATGAACTTCCGGGGTCTTTGGCACTTGGTTTGAAATCAGCCGAACAATTGTGCCGCCATCATTTGGTGCTGTGGCAATATCATGGTCTGCTGGCTACGGGGGAGACGCTAGCTGGGGCATTTGATAAACTGGAAGTGTTTGAGAAAAGTGCGCGCGTATATTGGAATTTGCGGGCGGTGGGCATTGACCCGACAGGGATTGGCGAGGCCGAGATCAAAGAAGTTCTTACGGCGTTTGGTCGGTTGGACCGGTATTAAGATTTAATTTTCGGCTCGCGCCAAAATGCGTAAGCCAGTAACAACCCCCCATAAACCACCAAAGCTATCCAGCCTGTATTGCCGACAAACCCCCACGACGAATATATGCCGTAGCCGTAAATACCAACCGCCAATATGGGCAGGATTTGTGTCGCCCAAATGGGGAGTTTAAACGGTGCGGCGGCATAAGCTTTTTGGTTTTTACGGGCGAGGTTGAACAGTGCAAAAACCGGAAACAGTCCAAATATAGCCCCAACGGCATTACCGAAAATGGCAACATAATCCAGGCTCATTCCGGTAATAATAGGGACAAAACCAACGATAAAAAACAAACTTAAGAAAACCCACGGCGTGCCAAAACGGTTTTTTGCCGCTAATTTTTTAGGCAACCAGCCATCTTCGGTCGCCATATAAAGCCCGCGTGTACACCACGCAAATATAGCATTTAAAGATGTGACCAGAGACAGCATGACCCCGCCTGCGATAAAGGCTATATAAATGGGCGGGGAAAAAATCACCTTGGCAGTTGCCGCCAGGTTTTTGCCCTGCACATCCGCAAGCGGCAGCACGCCCGTAGCAACAATACCGATACCAACATAAAGCAAGGTTACCACGAACAATGATATAGCCATGACCAGAGGAATTGTGCGGCCTGGGTTTTTCATCTCGTCGCCGAACTCTGAGATAAATTCCGACCCGATAAGACTGAGCCGTAATAAGAATGCAGCAGCGAAAAACCCGCCAAATCCGTTTGGTAATATCTGTTCAGGCTTGGTATAATGGCTGTAGTCTTCCACATGTCCAAAGCCTGCGAAAATATAAAAAAGCAGAGATGCTATCAAAACCAAGACCATCAGGCTTTGGAACCGCGCCGCAGTTTTTATACCCAACAGGTTGGCGACAAAGCAGGCTATCATGATGACCGCTGCGGTCAGTTTCATATTGATACCAGGTATGAGCGCGTCTGTATATTGAGCAAACCCGATAGCGAAACTGGCCAAAATAACTTGCCCGGCGACTAGGAGCCCCAAATATACAATAGATGTTTTTGGGCCGAGAAGGTCGCGAACATATGTATAATTGCCGCCGCTGGCGGGCACGGCTGAACCAAGTGCGGCAATGCAAATGGTCGGGATTGCCACAATGGCAAGGGCGAGCATAAACGCCCACGGTGCACCATACCCTGTCATGGAGATACTAATACCGGTCAGGACAACCACGCCCGTGCCAATAATTTGCCCAAGGGAAATACTGAGCAAATCCCAAAACCCGAGAAGTTTTTTTGGGGCCGTATTAGACATTTTTCCTTCCCCCATTTATGGGGGAAGTGCTGGCGCGAAGCGGAGGCGATGGGGGCGTGCGTCTCTTGCGCACTACATACCTACGGTAAACACTTAATATCATATCGACGCAAGGGCGTCGGCCCCCATCGAGTGCCAAGAGGCACCCACTTCCCCCATAAATGGGGGAAGGAGAGAGGGAAGGAGAGAAGGAAGAAGTTATTTGCAAACTAGAACTGGCTCTCGAACACGGCGAATTTTTCGTCCAGAGCTTTGATCATTTCGGCTTTTTTCACATCGTCTATAAAGGCGTATCTGAGGCCATTATAGGTCATGTCTTTTAGCTCTGCGTAGCTGAGATCAAACTCTTGGGTTGCGCGGACATATTCGTGGGTCAAGTCGATACGGGATACACCTTCATCGTCAGTGGATAATGACATAGGCACACCGGCGGCGCGGTAAACATGTAGGGGATGTTCTTCGCCCGTAATGCCGAGTAATATATCAGAAGAGGTCAGGTTAATCTCGACCATAATTTTGTTGTCGGCCATATATTTCAAAAGCTCTTTGTAATTGGTCTCAAAGATAATAGCCGTGCCGTGGCCGATACGTCTGGCTTTTGCGACATGGACGGCTTGGCTAATATGATCGCGTAGTTCAGCTGGGTGAACCAGGCCAAGCCAAAGCTCTCCGGCATGCAAGGTGATATTGCGCGGCCCCAGAGTTTCATACAAATAACCCAGTTGCTCCATATGGTCGTCATAATCCCGCAGGGCAATAAAATCGTCTTCGGGCGCGACGAGATTTGTGCCGACAAAACGGTCATCCTGAGCCATTAATTCCCAACCGAAAATAGTATGGGCATAGACGGCGGCCAAAGGCAGTGTGCGAACGGGCTGATTTAAAAACCGGACCTCAACATGACAGCCCGGCATGGCATTTTCTGTCCCGCATTTCAAAAGCGCATCTTTGCGTGCCATGGCTGTATCGATGTCGCGCCGTGCACGGGCAACCATCTCTGGTAAAGCCGCACCAAATTTGCCGTTCATAAGAGTAGCATAATCTTTCGCCGCATCTCCGGTCATAGGTTCACCGGCGACCATGGGCAAGATGGTTTCGAACAATTCCATGGTGTGCAGAAGCTCAAGATACGCCACATTTTGCTCACCGGCGAGATTTGCCGTTTCGGCCACCATATCGCCAAAGCGGGACGGTAATGCGGCCATGTCTAAAAATGTTGCGAAAAATTGGTCATGCCCAGACCAGCCTGCATATGGGACAAAGTCGCGCATGGAAAAATTTTCGATCACTTCATTGCGTAAATCCTGATTGAAATTCAGTGCATCTTTCATAGTCGGGTTTGCCCCGCACCCTTCTGCGTCCGGGATGCGGATGGCGAGGGCAGATTTATCTAAACATAACCCGTCCTCTTCGGCCCACTTTATCCAGCTTTCAGCGTATACCGCTCCAAACAGATGATTGTGTAATTCACCGCCCTTGGGCATGGCCTGGATAAATTCGCGCAAGGCAATATCGTTGTCTTTAATGCTTTCGAACTTAGCAGACACACCTGTGGCTAAGGAAGCCCCGGTGCAGGATATAAGAATTGCACCTGCTAATATTGTCAGTAATTTTTTCACCGTGGTCTCCCGTTATTTTTCTTATTTCAAGCCCGTTATTTTCTTATTTCAAGAATGTTTTAAGGGGAACCGTCTCGTCTGCCAATGCTTTTTTATCAATCGTTTTAGTCTTATCCATGGTTTGGGGTATCAACCGCTTGCCGATCATATATTCCTGGGGCCGGTTAACCGCGTCTACGGCAAGGAGTTTATCCCCCTTGAAATAAAACGCGGCGAAACTGCGTCCAGTGCTCGGGTCTCCGCGCAGGACGATATTGTCATATCCGTTCGACAGTCCGGCGATTTGCAATTTCAAATCAAATTGGTCTGACCAAAACCACGGCAGAGCATTATAGGGCTTGGGATTACCGCAGATAGCCAGGGCCGCCGTCTTGGCTTGATCGGTGGCATTGGGCACGGATTCGAGCCGCAAATGTGTATCGTAAATTGGGTTGTGATGCCAAGTTACATCACCAATAGCATAGATATGCGGGTCGGACGTGCGGCAGTTTTCATCGACAATGATACCGTTGCCAACTGCTAGGCCGCACTCTTGTGCTAGTTCTATATTGGGAACTACGCCGATGCCGACGATGATTATATCTGCATCAAATTCGCCGTTAGTTGTAATGACTTTAAGTCCGTTGCCATTTGCATGATGAATTTCCGTTGCGGCGCAGTTTTCTACTATATTCACGCCTTCTTCGGTGTGAGTGCGCCTATAAAAATCCGACATTACGGGTGCAGTGACCCGCTGTAATATCCGGTCTTCCATTTCAAGCACGGTTACTTTCATGCCCTGTTTGGTTAGGGAGGCCGCAGTTTCCAAACCGATATAACCTCCGCCAATAATGACGGCGCGTTTACCGGCTTTAATTTTTGTTCTGATGGCCAGAACATCATTAGCACAGCGCAGATAATGAACGCCGGGAATATCTTCACCCGGTATGGTCAGTTCTCTTGGTCGTGCGCCTGTGGCCAAAACCAATTTGTCATATTGTAAAGTTTCGCCGCCCTCCAAAAACACCAACCGGTCACCCTTGTGGATGCTATGGACTTTCATGCCGTGCACACAAATAATGTCTGCGGTTTCGTAAGTTTCAAGTGGGCGAATTAAAATATCATTTATGCCTTTATCATCTATATCTGGGTCGTCAGACAGAAAATCCGTAGCCAAAAAATCTTTGGAAAGGGGTGGGCGGTGATAGGGCGCGTATTTTTCTTCGCCGATCAGAACGATATCACCTTCCCAGCCTGACTGGCGCAGGCTAATGGCTACTTGTCCACCTGCATGGCTAGCCCCAATAATGATGCATGTTTTTTTCTCGGTTTTTGTCATAGCAGTTTTTGTCATGGCAGGTTTTATCATGGGTTGGGTTTAGCTAGATATGACCTTCAATCCAAGACTTGATTTCGCTTGCTCGTCTGGCACCCGCAAGATGTGCCACGGACTGGCCGTTTTTAAACATTATCATGGCTGGGATACCACTGATTTTGTATTTGGCCGCGGTGTTCTGGTGGTCTTGCGTGTTGAGTTTAGCGAAGCGAACATTGGGTTCCATTTTGCTTGCAACCTTTGAAAACTCCGGGCCCATCATTTTGCACGGCCCACACCATGGTGCCCAAAAATCTACAACGACCGGAATGCTGGTTTTAGTGATAAATTTGGCAAAATTTGCATCGGTTAAATCAATAGGCGCACCCGTAAATAATTTGGATTTACATTTCCCGCACTTTGCCATCAGCGCAGACTGGGCCATCAGCGCAGACTGGGCCATCAGCGCAGATTTGGCTTCAGATATCCGGTTTATCGCCAAGCATTTGGGGCAAACAATTTGATTGAATTTAAGCATTTTTTACTCCGTTCACCCCTTAACATGGCACTTCGGAAGCGTATTTCAATGGGACAAAATATCTCGGCCTAACAGGTCTTTGGGTAAAGGGTTTTTATCCAATAAATTATTGCAAAGACTAATCAGCGGGCCATCTTGCATAATGGTTTCTAATTCGCATTGATCCTGAGTGATAATAATATCGGCTTTGTATTTGCTTGGTTCGACAAATTTGTCGTGCATAGGGGCAACATCTCTTGTAAATTGTTCTTGAATACAGCTTATGGTTCGTCCGCGCTCTTCCACATCGCGGCGAATGCGGCGGTCAATGCGGGTATCCTCTTGGCAGGCAACAAAAAATTTGTAATCAAAAGCGCTACGCAACCGCTCTTGGGTCAAAATTAAAATACCTTCAATAAGTAAAATGGGTTTGGGCTCGATATGCTCAGTTATATCAGTACGGCGGTGGGTGGTGAAATCATAGGTAGGAATATCAACAGCTTGACCAGATTTAAGCAAGCGCAAATGCTCAAGAAATAAATCCCAGTCAAAGGCGTCGGGGTGGTCAAAATTTGGAAGTGGTTGCCCTGGTTTTACACCGCCAAGATCCAGGTAATAATTATCCTGACGCAAGACGGTGCAAATCTCTGCGCCGCGCGATTTATTCAAGGCATCACAGGTATACTTAGCCAGCCTCGTTTTTCCCGAGCAACTACCCCCTGCAATCGCTATAATATGAATATCCAATATAGGCTCCAGAGTTTCGGTGCAAACTTAGGAGGGTATGGCGCGGTTTTGTTTGATTTGCAATAATAGTTCTAAGCCCAAACGGGAAAACGATGACACATTAGTGCCATCGTTACTCTGTCTCGACATAATACAAGATATTTAGGCTAGCCAGCTTTGCGTGCGGCGGCTTTTTCGGCCTTGGCGGCAAGTTGCCGTGCACGGACACGTTCAAAGCTGTCCAGAGTATCCAAAGCTATGCGCAGTTCATTGCTTAGATCAGTATTTTGCAATTCAATGTCATCAATAGTAACCTGCAGGTTCTTTTTGCGTAAAATCACGGAATTTGCATAAGAACCGTAAGCCACATACCCGTCTTTGCGTGCTTTTGGAGAAATTTCATCTTCCGGCACACTGGCATTAAGTTTACGCATTTGGCGATCAAGATCTTCCCTTGTAGCCTCCAGCACAGCAACTCTTTTTTGTAAATCTGAAATCGCGAAGCGTGTCGCGCGCACGCTTTTATCCATCGAAGTATTCATTTTATCACCTAACCCTAACAAATTCGGCGTTTTCGCCATTGATTAGGGTTTTACGAAAACAGCCTTACAATCTGGTAAACAAATGCGAAAAAAACTGGATAAACATCAAATTGCATCAAAATAGGGCGAATTTACCGTAAAAATGAATTTTATCGTTAACATTTGGTTTACGGGATTCACGTATTGGTTTTTTTACGTTAACTAATATTAATTGATTCGCCCATTTGGGCACGTCTTTAAGGTAAAACTGGCCGTAAAGGCAAATTCTGGGAGGTAAAATATGCGAGTTCTTCTAATTGAAGATGATATGGCGACAGCGCAAAGTATTGAATTGATGCTAAAATCGGAAGGTTTTAACGTCTATACAACTGATTTGGGCGAAGAAGGCGTCGATCTGGGTAAGCTTTATGATTATGATATCATTCTTCTCGACCTTAATTTGCCAGATATGCCGGGATTTGATGTGCTGAAGACTTTACGTTTGGCAAAGATCAATACCCCTATCTTTATTTTATCCGGTACTGCTGATGTTGATACCAAAGTCCGTGGTCTTGGAACCGGCGCTGACGATTATATGACCAAGCCTTTCCATAAAGACGAACTTGTTGCCCGTATCCACGCGGTTGTGCGCCGCTCTAAAGGGCACGCTGAGTCTATTATCCGCACAGGCGAAATCGCGGTTAATCTGGACGCTAAAACTGTTGAGGTTGGTGACCACCGTGTTCATCTGACCGGCAAAGAATACCAAATGCTAGAACTTTTATCCCTTCGCAAGGGCACGACCTTGACCAAAGAGATGTTCCTCAACCACCTTTACGGCGGCATGGACGAACCAGAGCTTAAAATTATCGACGTGTTTATCTGTAAACTGCGCAAGAAACTGGCTGCGGCGTCTCAAGGTGAACACTATATCGAAACCGTTTGGGGCAGAGGTTATGTCCTACGCGAACCAAACAAAGAGCGCATCAGCGCCTAAAGCCTTCCTCCCACGAAGCATAAAAATCCCGTTCTAGGAAACTAGAGCGGGGTTTTTGGTTTTAACGGTAGATATCTTTACGGTTGCCAATGCGCACGACAAGAATAGTCATCTTCTTGTCTTGAATGTCTACGATGATCCGGTAGTCGCCTACACGGTACGGCCAGAGATTGGCATATTGTGACCCTTTTAACGCCTTACCCAAGCTACGCGGGTCATTTGCTTCGGCCAAGCGAGATTCGAGAAAATTACGGATGCGCTGCCTATGCTGTGGGTTAAGTTTTTTTACGGATTTTTGAACAGAGCCGGCATATTCAATTGTCCAAGTCATGGTCTAAATATCTAATTCTTGCCAGAAAGCGTCGCTACTCAAGATTTTCTCGTCGCCGCTACGAACTTGCTCTAGCACTTTTTCAGACAGATATATATCTTCCATATCTTCCAGAGCGTCCAAAATTGCCTTGCGCGCATAGAAGCTTTTGGTACGCCCAGTCGCTTTGGCTAATGCCGCTAAACGCAGTTCAATATCTTCGGGTAATCTGATTGCAAGCATTTTGCACCTTTAATAATATTTGTCATACACATATAACATGTACTGCAAATATTACAAGTGTCCATTATCATGCCTTTTAAGGATAAAGACGGTAAAGTGGAATATTAATAATCAATGCCCGTAAAGTTTAAGGTCAATCCGGTAATACATCGGGCTCCCCTGGCCAAATTGTTATGTGTTTTGGATGATCGCCCGCGCCCACATCAAGCTCATGGACTGTGGCGTCTTTTACGCTCATGCCAGCCTCGTGGATTGTATTTCTGTCGCCGCTAACCAGATAGTGCCAATCAGGAAGGTCTTTACCTTCGGCAAGCAAACGGTAGGCGCAGGTACGGGGTACCCAGTGTAATTTACTTACGTTTTTTGCGGTTAACTGCACACAATCCGGCACATATTTCTTGCGCGTTTCATAGTTTTTACAACGACATGTTCCTGCATCCAGTAGCTTGCACCGGATATTCGTGACATAGATATTGGCATTGTCTGCGTCTTCCATGCGCAACAAACAGCATTTTCCGCAACCGTCACACAGGCTTTCCCATTCATCTTTGCTCATCTGGCCCAAAGTTTTTGATTTCCAAAATGGACTCTTGGTTTTCCAAAAAGGTTTCGACATATAAATGTTTTCCGTGTCAAGTCTATGCAGTCAAATTAATGCCGCATTCTTAACGTATTAACATGAAAAACCAACTGGGCATTTAGCTATTAAAGCGTTAAAGGGGAGCATGGAGACGTTTCGCGCAGATTTGAACACCGCCAATGATAGAGGTGACAAGAAAAAGTACCGATGGGTGTGGAGTATTTTGCTTGTTCTCTTGTTAACTGGCGCCGTCGGTTTTTTCTCGGCCCGTAGCTATTTATTGGACGGCCTGCCAGAGCTACCGGACAAACAGTCCATGTGGGAGAAAAATCTTAGGCCCAATATGACACTGCTTGACAGAGACGGCGTGGTGATTGGTCACCGCGGCCCTTTTTATGGGCGTCCGCTGAAACTCTCCGAAATGCCGCCGTGGCTGCCAGATGCATTTTTGGCTATCGAAGACCAGCGGTTTTGGGAACATCCGGGCATAGACCGAAAGGCTATTTTTCGTGCGCTTGTAGAAAACTCCAAAGCCGGGAAGAAAGTACAAGGTGGCTCGACCCTGACCCAGCAATTGGTCAAGAATATGGTGTTGACCCGCGAGAAAACCTATAAACGCAAATTCCAAGAGATGTGGCTCGCTTATAAAATGGAACAAAGGCTATCCAAGCAAGAAATTTTGGAGCTGTATTTGAACCGTGTTGACCTCGGCAACCGCTCTTTTGGGGTCGAAGCTGCATCCCAGCGATTATTTGGTAAATCTGCACAAGATATTACGTTAGCGGAAGCGGTGGTTTTAGCGGCGATCCCAAAGGCACCGACCACATATGATCCGATCAAAAACCCTGAGGCTTCGGCAGGCAGGTCTCGGTTGGTTTTGCAAAACATGATGGTGCAAGGCAAAATATCGCCCCAGGAAATGCAGGAAGCAGAACTGGAACCTGCCGCGTTAAGAATTGGGGACAATGGTTATCTGGATGAGCAAAATCTCGGGCATGTATTCGATACGGTTGCCGAGCGCGCTAAAGGGCTTATTGGTACGCAATCTGGCGATTTAATTATCAGGACAACCATAGACCCAAAACTGCAAACCTATGCACTTACAACAATTACGACGGTGGTAGATAAGTTTCAGAAGGACAAAAATGTCAGCGACGGGGCTCTGGTGAGTATCGAAACGGAAACAGGTGCCGTCCGCGCACTCGTCGGTGGCCGTGATTACAATGAGAGTAAATTCAACCGCTCGACCCAAGCAAAGCGTCAACCAGGCTCGTCGTTCAAAGCATTTGTCTACGCGGCGGCGTTAGAGGCGGGGTTCACGCCGGGCACAGTACGCATCGACCAGCCAACGACTATTGGCAGCGGCGAAACCGAATGGTCTCCGCAAAATTATACGCGCCGTTACCGAGGCCCTCTGACGCTTCGAGAAGCCCTAAAGCTCTCTATTAACACTGTTGCTGCGCAAGTCGCAGCCGAGGTTGGGCCTCATAAAGTCGTTGAGCTTTCGAACCGTTTCGGCATTTCTACAAAGCTTGGCGCGAACTATTCTATTGCGCTTGGCTCTTCGGAAGTTCACCTTATTGATATGACGTCCGCATTTATGGTATTTGCCAATGAGGGGCTTAAATACCCGCCGTATTTGATTGAAAATATAACGGACACGGCTGGCAAAAATTTATTTACGCACAGAAGCCGCCCGCCAGAGCGGGTTTATGCGCTGCCCTATGCCAGACAGATGACCGGCATGTTGCGCGATGTCGTGGAGAGCGGAACCGGTCGCGGGGCCAGGATGGATGAGCGGCAAGTGGCCGGGAAAACGGGCACCTCGCAGGATTACCGCGATGCCTGGTTTATTGGCTTTACAGCTGATTATACAACGGGCGTATGGATGGGTAATGATAATAACACACCGATGAAGAAAATCACGGGCGGGTTGTTACCGGTCGATGCCTGGAAAATGTATATGGAAGAAGCACATAAAGGTAAAAAACTCCGCCCGCTAAAAGCTCCCGAACCTCTCATTACAGACGCAGAAACCAGAGCATTAATAAGATTTTACGAAATGCTAACGCTAGACTTTACGGCAGAACGCAATTTAGCAAATGGGCAAGTAGCAAAAACGGCGGTGCGCTCTGAAAATTAAGGCGTACAAAATTACTTACATTAACACCGCATGTCGTAAGCTTAATGGGGGTATAACCTTAAATTAAGTTATATTTAATGTAGGTGCAGACAGTATGAGGCTTGATACTTGATAAGGCTTGGAAATTTACGGAAAAAACAATGCGTCGAGGGAATGTTAAATTTGCGATTTTTATAGCAGCAGGCTTTGGCATGGCTGGTATTTGGCAGATGGGTGCAGCGGCGGATGCGGATAATGAACCCGTGCTTAAAAACCGTCTTGATGATGGTACTTACCGTGAAATAATGGTAAAGTCTTTTGCAGCGTGTTCGGCCTTGTGCAAGGCGGATAGAAAAATATGCCGGGGTGCGCATTCCGTGCAACCGGATATCACAAAGCCTGTGGTTATTTGCCGTCTCAATAACGGCTTTGGCGCCAATCCTTTGTTCCCATCAGAGCCGCCAACGCCGTTAAATATGAATATTGCACTTGCAGATTTTAATGCATATCGCCATAAATTTGGCCTCAGCCCAGTGATACTGAACGACAAACTCAATGCGGCCTCTAAAGTTCATGCAGATGATTTGGCACGGCACGGTAATATGTCACACATTGGTAGTGATGGTTCCGACGTCGTAAAGCGGATACAAAGACAAGATTATGATTTTAGGATCATTGCAGAAAATGTCGCGGCAGGACAAAAGAGTTGGGATACGGTGTTTAAGGCATGGCAAGATAGTCCCGGCCACAACAAAAACTTACTGCAACCTGATGTAACGGATTTCGGGATTGCATTGGTGTATGAACCCAAAACAACATATCAGACCTATTGGTCAATGGTGGTCGCAGCCCCGCTAGGAGACCCGCAAATTTATTACAGAACACCATCCATTCCGAGCGGAGCAAAAACCCATTAGCCAGAAATCATCAGCTAAATATCGCTCGCTAAACATCACTAGCTAAACTTAGAACATGGTTAAGATATCGCTAACGTCTCGCGGGCATTCTAGGGCAAATGATTCGTCCATTAAGGACTTATTGGTTGGAGGTTTAGATGCGCCGTATTTCTTTGCTTTTTGTCACTTTGGTTTGCGCATTGACAGCAATATCTTCGCCCAGTTTTGCAGCAGACCAATATGCGTACCGCCCAGGACAGCCATATCTGAAATCCGCCGCAGAAAATTATAGGCAGTGCGAAGCGCAGTGCAGGGGCGATGCAGCGTGTCGGGGTTGGAATTTTATTAAGCCGAACCCGCGCTCGCTTTCAGGTATCTGTGAGTTTAATGCCCGCAAAGCGACCCCAATTTCTAGCCCCATTAGTATCAGCGGAGAAATTAACACCAACATTGATTATGCGATGAGCCGAGCAATACCAATATCGAGCGGCAATACGGTGCGCGTTGGTACGCCAATCATGCCCAAGAAGGTAGTTGAAGAGCGTTCAATAAATGCACCTAAACCGGTTGGCAAAAATACCTATACGCCGCAGCCAAAATCTCCGCCTCGTATCATTAATAGATTGCCCGTTGAAAACGTCATCAGAGCACCCATTCCGGCAGGCTATAAACCTATATCACAAGCTGGGTTACAACCACTAACCGGGCCTATCAGGCCCCGCCCCATGACAAGGCAGCAAATCTATAACGAACAAATATTGGCTGCGCAAAAACGTGCTGAAGCTCAGGCAAAAGCCAATCTGCGGCAAACACAATATCCTGCAATAGCAACACCCAGACCCCCAGCGACACCCAGACCCCCACAACAATTTGTGCCAATAATGAGCCAAGCGCCAAGACAGGCATCAAGACAGGCAACAAGACAGGCACCGGCGATACCCGTGCCAGCCCCAATCAATCAGCAATCCCTTTACGGTTCCTTACATGATGATTTGACCCAAAACATGACGCCTGTACCGCGCCCGCAAACTGCACCTGATCAAATTGGAAACCCAAATGCACCCATTGCGACCAGCCGTTCAGTTGCGACCGTGCCCGTGCAAACAGTTCCATTGGTATATCCGGCCGGATATCCAGCGCCACCAAGGCAACAAATTCAGGGCCAACAATTGCCAGGACTGGCTGGCGGCCGTTAAAGCCTAGAAAGCCTATTTCGATTTTGCCAGTACAGTCGAGACACCTTTGAGGGTTAAACGGCCCCAGGCAAACATCACGAATATGACAAAAGCAACCGTAACCCCAAATAACAAAGCGGTGGACATTTTCTGGACATCAAAACCTAAAACAATCAACACGGTTTGACCGCCAGCCAATGCTGTGAGCCCGCTTAGAAAGGCCCAAAAACCTTTCCAGTAAAACCTTAATAGTGGATTTTTTTGCTTGAACCTAAGTACGGGTAGCCAGAACAATGCTGTAAAGCCAATCGTGATGAAAAACATGATGGTGGCTGCTATATACTGTCCCGACATGATACACTCCTAAAGCGATTTGTGATTTCACGATTCACTTCGCAAGAAGTAGGCCAATAAATGGTTGCCGCTATGAAGTGCGCTATTATAGTGTCGATAATTTTTGAGGATAAAACATGTCAAAAACCCATATCAGCACCCCTCATAAAATCGACAATCCCCATAAAATCGACAATCCCCATAAAATCGACAATCAAAGACATTTGTTTGATATGCCGGACGATATTGCGTATTTGAACTGTGCCTATATGGGGCCGTTGATGAAACCGGCTGTGCAAGCGGCGGAGACAGGTATCCAATATAAGGTCAGGCCGTGGACTTACGGTGGTTCCAGTTTCTTTACCGACACGGAACAGCTCAGGGAGTTAGCTGCAAAATTAATCAATACGGGCAGCGACAATATAGCATTAGTGCCGTCTGCCAGTTACGGTATTCAGGTGGCCGCCAATAATATTCCCCTAAGCAAAGGTGGTGAAATTTTAGTGCTTAAGGATCAATTTCCGTCCCACATTTATCCGTGGCGCGAGAAGGCAAAGGCGTGCGGCGGTAAAGTCGTGACGGCTGAACGTCCGCAAAACGGCGATTGGACGACGTCTGTGCTACAAGCCGTCAGCCCGCGCACCGAAATTCTGGCGCTTCCGGCTACCCATTGGGCTGATGGTGGTTATTTGGACCTAGAGACTATTGGTAAGACGGCGCGGGATATTGGCGCGAAACTGGTGCTCGATTTGACACAGTCCCTTGGGGCCATGCCGTTTGATGTCAAAACCGTGCGGCCAGATTACATGGTCGCCGCAGGCTATAAATGGCTGCTCGGGCCATATACAATGGCCTATTTATATGTTGCACCCCAATGGCATGCGGGTGCACCGCTGGAACACAACTGGATGAACCGTAAAGGCAGCGAGGACTTCGCGAGGCTTGTTGATTACCAAGACGAATTTCAACCAGGCGCGAGGCGTTTCGACATGGGCGAGAAATCCAACCCGGCCCAAGTCATGGCGGCCAGTGCCGCACTCACACAATTACTGGATTGGGGCGTAGCGAATATTGCGGCCACATTGGGCGCACGCAATTCCCGTGTCGCAGATCATGCCCGCCAACTTGGCTTTCTGGTCGTGGACGATAAATTCCGCTCACCCCATTATGTCGGGCTAGAGTTTAAGGACGGCGTACCGGACGGGCTGGCTGAGAAGCTCGCCGCAGATAATATTTTTGTATCGGTGCGCGGCAATTCGGTGCGCGTAACGCCACATCTCTATAACACCGACACCGATATTGAACGCTTGTTTGATGCACTTGAACATGCTACGTCCCGCTCATGAAATTTGGACATTATATAAGCATACGAATTACTTGCCCGGCCTCCTAGGAGTGCCGGGAAATTTCGTATGCCTTAACACTTCCAATTTAAAGAAATTCTCATGACTGATTCTCCAAATAATAATGAAGCACCGCGCGATTACCGCAAAACTTTATTCCTCCCAAAAACCGATTTCCCTATGCGCGCAGGACTACCGCGTAAGGAACCAGAATGGCTAGCCCATTGGGATAAAATCGATTTGTATAATACACTGCGTAAAGACTGCGCGGATAAGCCGACTTACGTTCTGCACGACGGGCCCCCATACGCCAATGGCCATATCCATATGGGTACGGCCATGAATAAAATCCTGAAAGACATCGTGGTCAAAGCTCAACAAGGCCTTGGCTATAATGCTAATTATGTCCCGGGTTGGGATTGCCACGGCTTACCAATTGAATGGAAAGTGGAAGAAGAATTTAGAGGTAAAGGTCGCACCAAAGACCAAGTGCCGGGTAGCGAGTTTCGCAGCCGTTGCCGTGAATATGCGGGTGAGTGGCTCGATGTGCAGCGCGAGGAATTTAAACGCCTCGGCGTCATTGGCGATTGGGAAAACCCCTATAAAACTATGGCGTTTAAATCCGAAGCCGTCATCTGCGCCGAGCTGCTAAAAATCGCCAGTTCCGGTCAATTATACCGTGGTTCAAAACCAATCATGTGGTCGCCAGTAGAACGCACCGCCCTCGCCGAAGCCGAAGTAGAATATGCGGACAGACGCGCAACGCAAATATATGTTAAATTTCCTGTTCAAGGCACTGAAACGAACATAGTTATCTGGACAACAACGCCTTGGACAATCCCTGCAAACCGCGCGGTGAGTTATTCACCTAAAATTAAATATGGACTTTATGAAGTCACTGAAATGCAGGAAGCTGAATTTGAACCATGGTCAAAACCGGGTGACAAATTGATCGTTGCAGATGATTTGTGGGAAGTGGTTTCCAAAGCAGGGTTGATTAAATCCGCCGCTCGCATTGAAACTGTGAGCCCCGCTGTGCTGGACGAGTTTGTCCTAGACCACCCCCTAAAAAACATGGATGGGGCGGATGGGAAATTTGATTTCCCTGTGCCGTTGCTTGCGGGCGACCATGTCACTGCCGAAGCTGGTACGGGTTTTGTGCATACGGCGCCCTCCCACGGCGAAGACGATTATGTTGTTTGGATTTCCAATCAGTTGAAACTGGAAAAACTGGGTATTGATCCTGTCGTGCCTATGACCCTTGATGATGATGGTTGTTATACGGATGTTATGCCGGAGCGTTTGCAGGGTTTGGATGTTATCCGCACCAGCGGTAAAAAACGCGGGCAGGACGGTAAGGCTAATCCTGAAGTCTTAAAAGCCTTGATGGAGTGCGGTAATCTATTGGCGCGCGGCATTACTATGTTGCGCGATGCGCATTCTTGGCGCAGTAAAGCACCGGTTATCCGCCGCGCGACGCCGCAGTGGTTTGTCTCTATGTCCAAAGGTGATTTGCGCGGCAAAGCACTGGCCGCCATCAAGGAAACTACATGGTATCCGGCGCGGGGTGAAAACCGTATCCGCGCTATGGTCGAAGACAGGCCGGACTGGCTGATTTCTCGCCAACGCAATTGGGGTGTGCCGATCACGCTTCTGGTACATGCGGATGGCCGCTTGCATACGCAACACGCCGACGCAGACGCCATCAACGCCCGTATCCTCGCCGCCGTAGAAGCGAAGGGCGTAGACGGATGGTTCGATACACCGCTCGCGGATTTTATGCCCGAAAATAATGATGGTTGGACAAAGGTCACAGATATCCTCGATGTCTGGTTTGATAGCGGCTGTACCCATGCGTTTTGCCTCAAACAAAGGGACGACCTCGAAGACCGTGCAGATTTGTACCTAGAAGGTACCGACCAACACCGGGGCTGGTTCCAAAGTTCACTTCTGGAAAGCTGCGCCAACTACGGCGAAGCACCCTATAAGGCAGTGCTGACCCACGGATTTGTCATGGCTGAAGATGGCCGCAAGATGAGTAAATCTCTCGGCAATACGGTCGCGCCCGAACAAATTATTCGCCAATACGGTGCAGATATTCTGCGCCTGTGGGTGGCAAGCTCCGACTTTACGGACGATCTTAGAATTGGTGATGAAATCATCAAAACTGCCGCTGATGCCTACCGTAAACTGCGCAATACATTGCGTTATATGATCGGTGCGCTCGACGGATATGACGGTGGCGATGCGGTAGATTATGCCGATATGCCAGCGCTGGAACGATGGGTGCTCCACAGATTGTCCGAACTGGATGTGTTGGTCAAAGCTGCCTACAAAACCCACGATTTCAAAAAGGTCTATTCGGCACTGTTTAATTTCTGTACCAATGATTTGTCGGCCTTCTATTTTGATATCCGTAAGGATGCGCTTTATTGTGACCCCCTAAACAGCAACAGACGCCGGGCGTGCCGCACCGTCATGGACAAGCTGTTTAACCGTTTAACGCTGTGGTTAGCGCCAATCCTGAGCTTCACTATGGAAGAGGTTTGGCAGACACGATGGAATGACGTAAACGGTTCGGTACATTTGCACGAATTCCCTGCCCGTGAAAATGCGTGGAAAAACGATAATTTGGCGCAACATATGGAAGCCATTCTGGCATTTCGTGCCCAGGTTTCTGAAACTATCGAACCTCTGCGCAAAGACGGCCTCATCAAATCAAGTCTTGAGGCCCGTGTTGTAACGCAGGAGGAAAGCAGATTAACCGCCGCCCTGAAGGCGCTCAACATAACCCGCAAAGATGTTTATCCTGACCCTGCGGCTCCAATAGACACATTGGCAGATTATCTTATTGTCAGTGAGTGTGATTTATCGGCCAATACATCCACTGGGGCGGACGGTATTGAAATCCAAGATTTGAAACAAGAAGGCTTCACCAAATGTGAACGCTCATGGAAATACTTCAAAGCAAAAGACGGCGCAACCATAACACCGCGTGATGTGGTTGCGACGCAGCAATGGGATGCTAAGAATGGATGATCTAGCTAACATCGAAGCCCCTCACCTTATTCCTCTCCCTATGGGAGAGGAGACGTTGCCTTGCCTGTCTGTGTACAACAAGAAAATCCGTAGGGGTTCGCCAAGCTTAGCCTCTCCTTTGGGGAGAGGCGCACGACAGTGTAGTGAGGGGCTGTGATGCCAGAGGCGATATAATATGACACTCAGTAAAAATATCTGGCTTTACGGCGGCCTTATTCCTGCCGCTATCGTTATCTTTGATCAACTTACCAAAGCATGGGCGCTTAAGAAATTTGGCGTGCCCCATAATATTTGTGCGCTTAACCCTTTTCCGGGTCTGGAGATCGAAGTCTCACCCGTGTTTGATTTTGCGCTTGTCTGTAATCAGGGTGTGAGCTTCGGTTTGTTTCGTGAACATGCGGATATAGGCCGTTATGTGCTCACTGCATTTGCCGCCGTCATGTGTGTGGTATTGTTGGTCTGGCTCACCAAGGAAAAAGATAAGCTGACGAAATTAGCCCTCGGACTGATTATCGGCGGTGCCATTGGCAATGCAATCGACCGGGCTTTATACGGCGCAGTGACGGATTTTCTCAATTTTAGCGATATAGGTTTCATATATGTGTTCAATGTCGCCGATACCGCTATTAGCTGTGGTGTCGCTGGTTTGTTGATTGCCATGTTTTTACAAAGCCGGGCTGAGAAAAAAGCGGCGGCGGCTGGCGCTAAAGCCCCTACTGTGACTGACACTAAAGCTGACAGGGAAAATACGAAAAGTTAACTTGGCACTGGCGGTTTTATTCGTTACAAGCCTTTAAATTTAGTTTGAATCCTAGGAATGAATAATGACATCTCGGAATTTTCTTTTTGCGGCACTTGTTGGTAGTGCATTGTTGAGCACAGGCTGTGCATCTGCTGGCAAAGCCCTTGGCATGAGCAAGGCTGCGCCAAATGAATTTAACATCCTGACCAAACCGCCGCTGGTGGTGCCACCGGAATATAATTTACGCCCGCCGCGTGAGGGTGAGCTTAATGTCGAAGAAAAATATGCGACTGTAGCTGCCCGCCAAGCATTGCTCGGTGAAATTGACCCGGCTAAACCCACTCAAGGGGAAGCGGTATTGATCGCCAAGGCTGGCGGCGGCAGAGCCGACCCAGCAGTTCGCGTTATTATTGACGGTGAAAATTCTATCGAGCGCAAAAACCGTGGTTTTGCTGATCGTGTCCTGTTTTGGAGAAACGGCAAGGCGGTTGGCCCGGACGGAACCCCGCTGGACCCTGACCAAGAAGCCCGCCGTCAGCAAGCAGTACAATCAGCCACAGGCGGAAATCCGGTAGAAATTAAACGCCGTCCTGGTGGTGCGAAGCTACCTGGCTTGTAGATAATTAGGTTTAATCTTCTATCGACTTTTTTCTATCGACTTTTTTCTAGCAACCCTTTTTCTATCGACCCTAGTGCTTCATCGCGCTAGGGTTTTTTTATGACAAGTTCAACGCCAACGATTCGCAGATTGCCGCAACATACCATCAACCGCATAGCGGCGGGTGAAGTTGTTGAACGTCCGGCCAGTGTTATTAAGGAGCTCGCCGAAAATGCGCTGGACGCTGGGGCAACGCAAATAGATATCCGTTATGAGGCCGGCGGTCGGCGGAGCCTCAGTGTGACGGACGACGGCAAAGGCATGACCAAGGCCGAGCTTCTCTTGTCTATAGAACGACATGCCACATCGAAATTGTCCCCTGATACCGACGGAAAATGGGATTTGCTTAACATTGCCAGCATGGGGTTTCGCGGTGAGGCATTACCGTCTATTGGTTCGGTCTCGCGTCTCAACATCACCACACAAATTATGAACGACGGTGCCGCATGGGAATTAAGTGTAGAGGGCGGCGCGTTATCCGGGCCAAAACCTGCGCCGCGGTTTGGTTTATCGGGCACGCGCGTCCAAGTTCGAGATTTATTTTACGCCACACCTGCAAGGCTAAAATTTCTGAAGACCGAACGCTCTGAAAGTATGGCCATTTCCGATATGGTTAAACGTCTGGCTATGGCGCGGGCAGATGTTGGATTTACGCTGCACAATGGTATACGGGCGACGCTTTCTTTACCCAGTGAGGAAAATAATGATGCGGGCAAGTTAAAACGCCTCGCAGATATTCTCGGCCATGACTTTCGTGATAATGCGCTGGCCATAGACGCTGAGCGGGACGGTATAAAACTGACCGGTTTTGCAGGTCTGCCAACATTTTCGCGCGGCTCTTCTACCCACCAATATTTGTTTATCAATGACCGTCCGGTGCGCGATAAATTACTCTACGGTGCAGTGCGGGGCGCGTATCAAGATTTTCTGGCCCGTGGCCGCCATCCTGTAGTGGCGCTTTATGTGGATATCGATACCCAATATGTCGATGTCAATGTGCATCCGGCCAAGACCGAAGTCCGGTTTCGCGACCCAGCTATTGTGCGCGGGTTGATTGTCGGTGCGCTTCGTCATGCGCTGGCCGGAGCCGGGCACAGGGCTTCGACTACGACCAGTGCATTTGCTCTTGGGCGAGCGCAAGTCGGCAGTGCATTAGGAACCCACCGTACTAGCTTTGGTAACTATCAAGCACCGTTAACACCGTCCGCAGAAACGCAACCACTCATCGACGGGTTTTCTGCACAGGTTGAAGAATCTCCTGAATATTTTGCTCCGACCCAAGACATAGAACAACCAGCCGCGCAAGATTTTTCCGAGCACCCCCTTATGAATTATCCTTTGGGTGCCGCGCGGGCGCAATTACACGAGACGTATATTGTCGCGCAAACGGCGGACGGCATGATTATCGTCGACCAACATGCGGCCCACGAAAGATTAGTTTATGAACGTATGAAGCAAGCCATGGCCAATAAAGGCATCGAGCGGCAGGCTTTGTTGATACCCGATATTGTTGATCTGGGCGAGGGCGATGCTGGGCTTGTTTTGTCCCGCGCCGATGAACTTGCTGAAATGGGGTTGGTGGTAGAGCCGTTCGGGGTCGGCGCAATTTGTGTACGCGAAACCCCTGCACTTCTCGGCGAGATGGATGTGCAGGGACTACTCAGGGATTTAGCAGACGACCTGCGCGATACAGACGAAACGCTTTCTTTAAATGAGCGCTTTGAACATGTTTGCGGCACTATGGCCTGTCACGGTTCTGTCCGCGCGGGCCGTCGTCTCAACGCCCAGGAAATGAATGCCCTCCTGCGCCAGATGGAAGACACTCCCCACTCGGGCCAATGCAATCACGGCAGACCGACCTATGTTGAGTTGAAATTGGCGGACATAGAACGCTTGTTTGGCAGGCGCTAAGGTTGTAGCTAATAAAGACCTTAAAAATAGCAACAAAATAATTTGTTGTCTCTTTATGCTCCCCTATATCTTTTGTCGGTGGAATTTATAAGATTTTTAGCAGCTAAGGTATTTGTTGGCATCTAATTATTGACAAATGCATTAGTCGCTAATATTATGCCGAAAAATAGCAAGAAAGGATTTGTCATGTCTGCATCAGTTCTTGAACTAAATTCTGATAATGCGGTTGATTATCACTATAATCAATTTCCACCTACCAATTTGGATTATCAGCAATTGGTTGAACCGCTCAGTGGTGCCGTGAATGCGATTGCCCGCTTTGACCAGATGCTAACGATCTTAAAGAACTCTGATATATTGCTAGCGCCACTTAGAAACCAAGAAGCTGTAATTTCATCGCGCATGGAAGGTACCATCAGTACTATGGATGAAATACTGCGCTATGAAGCCGATAACGAGGATAAAGACCTCGGTAACACCAGTGCGCGTTCTGAGGTGATTGAAACTTTATTATATCAACGCGCTTTGCGTTCAGCAGAACATGCTATGCGAGAAGGTGCGCCTTTAACACAACATATGATACGCAGTATGCACCAAGTCTTACTGTCTTGGGGACGCGGTGCTCGAAAATCGCCCGGCAAATACAAAAATGAGCAAAATTACATAGTCGGAAAAACACGTGATGTTTTATTTACACCAATAGACCCGCAAAATCTTGCACAAAGTATGGACAACTTATTGGCTTATATCAATACGGATAATAGCCAAATTCTAATCAAGACGGCGATTGCTCATTTGGAATTTGAAGCTCTGCACCCGTTCAAGGATGGGAATGGTCGGGTGGGGCGTATGTTGATTACACTGATGTTATGGAATTCAAATGTAATCTCTGCCCCGCATTTTTATATTAGTGGTTATCTGGAAGAGCATAAAGAGACATATACGCATTTGATGCGGGAGGTTTCCAGAACCGGAAACTGGACGCAGTGGTGTGTGTTTTTCTTAAACGCCATGGAGGCGCAGGCCGTAAGAAATTTGCAAATTGCAACTGCAATATCAGAACTGTATGAGGAAATGAAGCCTGTGTTTAGCGATGTTCTAGCTTCTAAATACAGCATCAATGCTTTGGACTTTATTTTTGCAAATCCGGTATTTCGAAATAGTCGATTTAATGCACAAAGTGGTATACCCATAGCAACGGCTCGGCGGTTTACGCCTGTTTTGGTGGGTGCTGGTATTATAGATGTTATTGACGAGGCGGCGGGGAGTCGCTCGGCCATGTATAGATTTGGCCGAATGATGGATTTGGTGCGCGTGTAGCGTGAACGAAAATGAAAACAGAAATAGGTTATGTGCCTTTCTTTCTGACGCAAAATTCGAGAGGAGTCTGCACGGTCGGTGCGGCGCTGGACAAAACAGGCAAACCGGCTTGATGAAAATCGTTTAGGTTTAAGAAATGATGCAAATTTCGGTGTGCGAACAGAAACACGATCAGGTGCACAAACATCTGCGCTATATTGTCTCAATTTTTGAAAATGGTTTGAATTACCGCGCCAAGACTGTATGTTGCCGAGCGGCTGTGGACAGCTAACACCAATTTTAATTCATCCAAAAGGGTAGTGTTATGGATAAACCAATTGTGAATAAACCGGGTCTGAAGCCGGTTGACAAGGCTCCATCAGCACCAGCTCCAGCTCCAGCAGCACCGAAGGCAATGGCAAGTGCCGATGAACAAGTCGTATTAAGTCCTTTGGACGAACAAGGTGATGTCAAATCTACCAGTACCGCTATTCGCGAAGCTTACGAAATCGGACAATATCCCTATGCGCAGCGCGTAAAAACCAAAGACTATGAGAAGCAAAAGCGAGCTTTGCAGGTTGAGCTTTTGAAAGTGCAAAAATGGGTTGAAGATACTGACCAGAAAATAATCTTGATATTTGAAGGCCGCGATGCTGCCGGTAAAGGCGGAACGATTAAACGGTTTATGGAACATTTGAACCCTCGAAAAGCCCGTGTGGTTGCCCTCAACAAACCAACAGATATTGAACGCCATCAATGGTATTTCCAGCGCTATGTCAATAATCTGCCAACGGCAGGCGAGATGGTGTTTTTTGACCGTTCTTGGTATAACCGGGCTGGTGTTGAACGGGTTATGGGGTTTTGCGAACCGAGTGAATATTTGGAATTTATGCGCCAGACCCCCGAGTTTGAACGCATGCTGGTACGTTCTGGCATCCGGATTTTCAAATTTTGGTTTTCGGTGACACAAAACGAACAACTTCGGCGGTTTAAATCCCGCGAGCTTGACCCCTTAAAGCAGTGGAAATTATCCCCAGTTGATAAAGCATCCCTCGATAAATGGGATGATTACGCGGAAGCCAAAGAAGCTATGTTCTTCTACACAGATACGGCAGATGCCCCATGGACGATTATAAAATCAAACGATAAAAAACGTGCCCGCCTCGAGACCATGCAATATGTGCTCGACACCCTACCATACCCTGATAAGGACCCCAGTGTTGTCACAGGCGCAGACCCTCTGATTGTACGCGGTACAAAACATGTTATCAATAATTCGGATCATATATTAGGCACAAGCCTACACCCAGACATGCGTAAGGGTTGATTAAAAATTATTTCCGAAAACTTCTTTTGTGGCAGCTTGTGCTAAAAATGCAGAACGGGTTAGCCCGCGTTTTTTAGCAGTTTCGTCAATACCTTTGAGTAGGCCTGCATCCATAGTAATGTTGGCGCGAACAGAGCGACCAGAATAATCAATATACGGAATGGCAACGAGTAAGGCGCCCTCTTTTAAATCTTGTACCGTTTCCCGGCGGATATCTTCCATAGGCCTTGCTTTGATAGACGGCATATCTTCAAAGTAAAAAGCAAGGGCCTGTGCTGCGTGAGCTATAGCTAGGTCCAGTGTTTCACCCGCAGAATAGCAGCCGGGCACATCAGGAAAGTGAACGCCGTATGATGACCCTGTATCTTTATGAATAACTGCAATGTAGTTTTGCATGTTTTTTATCCTTATAACCAGCCAGCCATTTTATAAATACTTCGCGCAGTGCCAGACGGGAGGTCTTTTTTCGGGTGCGGAATAATGACAATTCTTCCATTTTTTTTATATTTATGATGTGAGCCTTTGCTGGACACAAATTTAAATCCATCGTTTTCAAGTTTTCGAATTATCTTACGACTGTTTCTTTCCATATTAGTTTCTCAAAATACAGATAATCTCGCCTTAATTCTCTATGCCGTGCTTAAGTGGAGCATTATCTTATGCGCATATAAATACGCATTAAAATGGCTGTTGTCAAGGAATTTTTGCGGCAACACCCATAAACACGACCTTGGCTGCGCCCCATATGCGGGTGTCGTGAACTGCGTAGCCGCTTAAATTTGGTTCTTCGTCTTTGCCCATTTCGTAAATTATGACGGCACCGTCTGCGATGAGGCCTTGTTCGCCTAATTTGCGCAAGACGGGTCGGGCAAGGTTTTTATTGTAGGGCGGATCTAAAAATATATGGGTGAAGGGGCCACGTAGGTTATTGGGCTCTATACGCAATTTAGTCGCGTCTCTTCGGTGTAAACGGGTGGAGCCACCCAGCCCCATATTGGTCGTGTTTTCACGAATTGCCGCGCGGGCTTTGGGTTCCGTTTCCACGAACAGGCAAAATTCTGCGCCGCGCGATATGGCTTCTAGGCCCAGCGCACCGGAACCTGCAAAAATATCTATGACGATTGCACGCTCCAGTGTTGGTGCCCATGCGGCAGATTTTAAAATATTGAAAATGCTTTCGCGGGCTTGATCAGATGTTGGCCGCGTTGTTTTGCCGCGCGGCGCGACAATATTGCGCCCTCTGTTTTTACCGCCGACGATGCGCATTATGTCTGCTCACGGCAGTCCGCTTTGCGGATGACTGCCCTGAAATTGGAATGGTCGCGGCGCATTGGCGCCGACGGCCGCTTGGCCTTGCCTCGCTTACGCTCGGTACGCATTACGGCTTCCTCTTTATAGCAGCGGGTTTTGTATTTCTTGATCGGCGCGGGCCTTTTGCACCCTTATAATTGGATTTCAGTTTAGCTTTCCCCTTGATTGTGCCTTGGGGGCGTTCTTTTGGGATAGCGACCAGATGACCTAATTGTTCACGGAGCACTTTGGGTTTAATTTCTTCGACCTTGCCGCGCATCAAATCGCCCAATTGTATAGGGCCGTAAGAAATCCGGATCAGACGGTTGACTTTAAGCCCTATGGTTTCAAATGCGCGCCGTACTTCGCGGTTTTTACCTTCGCGAATAGTGACGCTGACCCAGGCATTGGTGCCTTGTTGTTTTTCCAGTACGGCTTCGATCGGGCCGGTTCTAATGCCGTCAATTGTTACACCGTGTTTTAATTTATCTAACTGAGCCTGTGTTGGTTTGCCAAATGCGCGGGCGCGGTATTTGCGAGCAAAGCCGGTCTTGGGCAGTTCCAATTTGCGCGCTAACTCACCGTCATTGGTCAAGAGGAGTAATCCTTCCGAAGTCATATCGAGCCGGCCCACAGAGATTACACGCGGCAGATCTTTGGGTAGATTTTCAAACACGGTTGGTCTGCCGCCCGGATCGTTGTGGGTGGTTAATAGGCCGACCGGTTTGTGATAACGCCATAAGCGCGGCGCCTGTTTTGCCTCGATAGGTTTTCCGTCGACCAGGATTTTTTCGTGGCCAGTGATCAAGAAGGCGGGCGTGGTCAGGAGCGAACCGTCAACAGATATCCGCCCAGCCGCAATCATGCGCTCGACCTCTCGGCGTGAGGCGACACCAATACGAGCCAATACTTTGGCAATGCGTTCCCCTTTTTGGGATGCTTTTGCCGCCGTTTTTGGTGGGTGCTTTTCATTGTTGCTGTGCGGCACTTGACCATTCCTTTGATTTCGAGCAATCCATATACATGAATTTTGAAAATGACGAATACTATATGCGCCAATGTATAGAGCAAGCGCAAGCGGCAAGTGTGCGCGGGGAGGTGCCCGTCGGCGCGCTTATTCTCGACCCAAAATCAGGCGATGTGATTGCGCGCTCTGGTAATGCACCCATTGGCATTTGTGACCCTACGGCCCATGCTGAAATTCTAGCGCTTAGAGATGCCGCGTATAAAATTGATAATTACCGACTAGCGGGGCTGACGCTTTATGTGACACTGGAGCCGTGCACTATGTGTGCGGGCGCTATTGCCAATGCCCGTATTAGCCGCGTGGTTTACGGCGCGTCTGATCCCAAAGGCGGCGCGGTAGAAAACGGTGTGCGGTTTTTTGACAGCCCGTCATGCCATTCCAAGCCTGAGGTCACATCGGGTGTGCTGGCCCAAGAATGCGGGCAAATGCTCAAGGCTTTTTTCAAACTGCGGCGCAAGACCTAGAATAACACTATCTAGGCGGCAAATATGAAAACCCCACCGGGTTAGCGGTGGGGTAATGCTATTTTAACAGATTGCACCAGAAAATGCCGGAAAGGCTCTAGAACCGACGGCCTACACCGACACCAAACAACCATGGATCCAAATTTACATCGGCAGTGACAATGCCGAGTGCGCCTGCATCAATGGTAGTGTCAGTATTCATCCAGATTTTCTTGACATCCACGTTGAAAAACCAGTCGCTGTCTTCATTTATTTTAATGTCGACACCCGCCTGAAGAGCCGGGCCAAAGCTCGCATCATGATCAACGCTGACAAGTGGAGAACCCGCTGGTAATCCGTCTTCGCTAAAGAAAATCGTGTAGTTGACACCCGCTCCGACATAGGGATTTACTTTTGCACCTGGTGCAAAATGATATTGTGCCGTTAACGTTGGCGGTAAAAGCCAAACTGTACCAAGGTCAATATCCCCAAGTGCAGTACCAACGGCTGTGCCTCTATGCTTGGTCACACCCAAAATAAGTTCGGCTGAAACATTGTCGTTAAAGAAATAGGAAATATCCAATTCCGGGACAACAGATGTAGAATGATCAGTATCGCCGCCAATGGGTGTTATGGTCGAGCTGTCATCAGGTGATACAACTACGGCACGGACGCGAAATTGCCACGGACTTTCTGCATCAGATGCAAATGCCGCCGTAGAACTCATTAAACTTGCTGCCAAAGTTAGGCTTATTGCTGGTAGAGATAACCTCATTTTTTGCTCCTCTTAGAGATGTGTATTTTCCTAAATACTGTCTGTGCGGTAGGGTCTCAAAAAACTAGATTACAAAATGCCGCGCGGCGGAATGTCGCAACTTATTAAGTTAAAAAGTACCGCTGACATTAAACCGAAGCCCGGTGCCAAATTGACGGTTACGAATTTCTACAATATCAAGCGTTCCCACATCTCTTCTTGTAGTGAATAATTGTCGGATGAGGTCGTCATGTTGGTCTAGTAAGTTGAGTGCTGTCACCCTGATTTTCAAACCAAATAAATCTTTATGCTCAATATAAGCTTCCATGGATGGTTTGTTATTAGTCTCCCGACTGATAGCGGTCAACCGAAAGGAAGCGGCGTTGCTTGTATGATTGATATCGGTGCCATATGCCCAATTTGTGTTAGGGATATCGTGACGGAAAGCGGCTCTCCAAGATGTCTTCTTGTCTCTGTTGAGCCTACGCGCAATTTGGGTAAGGGGATCGTCAACAGACGATTTTCTCAGCTCTAGAACCAGATCGAGTTGTGTGCCCTTTATGCCCCATTTTTCGCCCTTAACGGTGGCGTTAAAATCGACACCATAACGGGCCGCACTGTCGATATTACCGACTGCATCGCCCGTTGCACCTACGGGAATGCGGTCAACCAAATCGGAAATCAATGCGCCGTAAAATTTTGCCTTAAACGTATTGCCACTGCCGAAGTCTTTATCAAATTCTAAGGAGCCTAACCAAGATTGCTCGGGGACAAGATTAGAATTACCGGCGCTATGCAAACCGTCCTCAAAATTAACAGATGAAGTAAAGTCGAAGAAGTTGAGTTGTCCGACCTCCCGCTCGACCCTTGTACGGATATTGAGATCATCAGTGGGTTTATAGGTTGTGCTGATAAACCCCTTGGGCCGGACAAAATCCCGTACTTGGCCGGTGGCACCTGATTGCGATATTTCTGAATATTCAACACCGCCCGAAACTTGTAAATCCCATTTGGGCGACAGGGTGCGGCTGTGGGTCAGGGTAGCTTCTGAGCGGAGTTCCTCAACTCTTGAAGTGGAACCGGGGAGCGGTATTTCAAAGAAACTGCCGGCGGCAGGATTTAAGGCAAGAAAATCAGAAGTAATATCCAAATAATTAAATGTGCCTTCAACACTGAGTTGCCAATCACGGCCTTTGTTTTTGCTCCAGGAATATTCCGCTCGAGCAATGGCTTCAGCTTCATCGGCTTTACGGAAAAACCGGCTACCACTGATATGACCCGTATTTGGACCTGTGTCGGAAAATGTATCAAAGCGCGAAACCGTCGGAGAATGCTCAAAGCGGTAATACCCGATCAGTTTTAATTTACCGCCAAGGGCTTCTGGTCCTGCCGGAAACTCGTAATCGCCGTCGATCTCAGCATTCCATTCGTCCTCGCCGCCAGAGAACAAAGTCTGATTGTCGTCGCTTTTACCTGGAATTGGCACAACGCTGGTATGTTGCGACCTTTCGCTATTGGTAAAAATATAACCGTTCACTGCCGCGTTCAAATTAACCGTATGGTCTGGCTTGGGTTTCCATGTAAGGGAGGTAGAAATGCCCGGTACATCCCCGTAAAATTGAGAATCTTCATCTCTGGTTTCTATAAGGGTTCCATCAGCCAAAAAGCGCTCTTCAATACCGCCATTGCCGAAATGAAATGAATGATTTTTAAGCCTGACCGAATAAGATAAATTTCCGGTTTCGCCCGAAACTGTCACAGACCCTTTGAGAAGAACGGGGCTTAGATAGTCCCTAATTTGCGGATCCCAACTCCATGATCCGCTTAAGCCTGTACTCTTGGTAATGATATTGGCAACTTCACCGGTTAGTCCGGGTATATCCAAAGAGGTGCCGTCTATAATTTCAATACGCACAACATTGGCGGCATTGATCCTTAAGAGTTGGGTCGAAGCACTGGTCTTTCCGGAAATACGCTCGCCGTTAATCAGGATATTAGCACCGCCTTGACCCAGCCCGCGCTTGCTACTGCTTGAAATGATTTGAAACCCCGGTATGCGCGCAATCATGTCCGAGGCAGTCCGAGGTGCGTAACTCTCGAAAAAATCAGGTGCGAAAGAATTTGTACCTGTAACTTGAGGGGTCTCTGAAATTGTCTCCACAGCATAGGCGTTATGGGCGCATCCATAAATAGCCATGAGAGCGACTGCCGCGCTGGTACACAAATGTGAATGCAAAATTTTCAAAGCTAAACCTCATAGATAATATACAACATAGAAAAGAGGCATACTTATGGGTTAGGCTTGGATAAAAGAAGTGAACAAAATGTAATATTGTAGTGTTTTTGGCTTAAAAGGTCTCATTGACCACTAGATGGTATTAAGCGGCGGACGGTACAGATTAAAAAGTTCCGCTTAAGTGCAACCGATAGGTCGTATCAAATTCGCGGCTGCGGTCTTCTACATGTAACAAATTAACGCGGCCATTGTCATAGACCTCGCGCCTGAAATCATCACTGGCATCAAACAAATTACCCACCGTGAGCCTAGCCTTTATGCCAAATATATCTTTGTGTTCGATAAATGCCTGCCCCCAAGGGCCATCGAAGGTAAAGTCATTAATGGTAGAAATTCTAAAATTATCGGCACGATGGAATTGGTCTGCAAATACGCCCCAAGCCCAATGCGAATTTGGGATATCGTGACGAAATTCGACAGCCCAATAGGATTTAAAATCATTACTAATGCGGCGCTTAAACCCTTGAATAGGGTCTTCAGTGGACGAGTCTCTCATATTCAGTGTTAAGTCGAGTTGGGTACCTTCATAGCCCCATTTATCCCCCTTTATGGTCGCGGATAAATTCATACCGTATTGATGTGCGCTATCGATGTTGCCAACTGCATCACCGACGATAAGGGTAGGGTCAACATCGTCAAAAACGGGAATGCGGTCAACACGGTCTGTTATTTGCCGACCGTAAAACTCTGCCTTGAATGTATTGCCATCACCAAAGTTTTTATCAAACTCAATTTCGCCGTTCCAGCTTTCTTGGGGAACGAGATTTGTATTGCCCGTTCTATCCAGATTGTCTTGCAAACTAACCGAAGAGATAAAATCGAAGAAACTTAATTGGCCGACATCACGTTCAATTCTCGTTGTGATGGTCAGCTTGTCGCTTGGTTTATAAGTGGCGGAAACAAAACCTTTTGGGCGAAAAAAGTTACGGGTTAATCCTGTATCTTGAGAAATTTGCGAATATTCAGCGCCGCCCGATGCTTGCAAATTCCATTTATCCGATAATTTGCGTGAATGGGTAACGGTTGCTTCGGCGCGTTTTTCTTCAACTCTGGAAGTGGCCCCGTCTAGCGGCTCTTCGATAAAATTACCACTGGCGTCCAAGAGCAATAAATTAGATGCGATGTCCAGAACATTGAGCACACCCTCGACACCGATTTGCCAATCACGATCTTCACTTGGCTTCCAAGAATACTCTGTGCGCCCAATAAGTTCTGCTTCGTCTGCAACTCTGAAAAACCTTGAACCGTCCGTCCGGCCCAATAGGGGATCAAATATATCAAACCGCGACACGGTTGGAGAATGCTCGAACCTGTAATAGCCAATGAGTTTTAATGTACCGTTTTGCTCGTTTTTTAAAAATGGAAATTCATAATCAATGTCAATACTGCCGTTTTCTTCATCTTCAGCATTTGAGAACAAAGTTTCCCGTGTTGTGCCTGCCGCAGTAATGGCTGTTTGTCTTGAAGTTTCGCGCCCGTTAAAATTAAATTGATTATATTTTAAATTCAAATTGGCAACATGTTCTTCTTTGGGTTTCCAGGTGAAATCGGCTGAAACCCCGGGGTTGTCGCCGTAAAACTGGGCGTCTTCATAGCGTGTTTCAAACAGAGTTCCATTTGCATCTGTCTGGGTTTCAAGACCGCGACCACCATTACGAAACGGATTGCTTTCTGCTGTTAATGACCAGGCCAGCTTTCCCGTTTCGCCGGAAACCGTTGCTTTGCCGCCGAGCAAATTTGGCTCTAGGCCAGTGCGCAATTCGCCGCGCCACTCCCAGGTGCCAGAGACCCCGGTGTTTTTTGTTGTTACATTGGCCACTTGCCCACTAAGCCCTGGAATATCCAAAGACGTCCCGTCGACGATTTTAATATTGACGACGTTATTTGCGTTAATACGCGATAGTTGGTCGCGGGCGTTGGTTTTACCCGAAATGCGGTCGCCGTTGATCAATATGTTCGCGCCGCCATTTCCGAGACCACGTTTACCGCTATCACCGGAATCAATTTGAAAGCCCGGTATGCGCGACACCATATCCAGAGCCGTGCGCGGGGCAAAAGCTTCGAAATATGATGGCTCAAAATCACGATTGCTGTTTTTGTCGTTCCGGTTAAGTTTGGGCTGGATGCCTTTACTCACATCGGTGCCGTCGCTTCCGTCCATGGCATTGGCGGTTGAGCTTAGGGTGAACGCTACCAGCCCACCCAGAAGGGTAATTTTCAATTTTTTCATAAATCTGGCCTTTTTCCCCGGTTGAACCGTTGTTTATCCGTTAATTGTTATAGGTTTCGTTATAGGTGTAAGAGCTGTTCTGCCCGCCTTTGTTTTTTTGGCTGACATGTAGATAGCCCGGCTTGATGACAATCTTTTTTACATCACCCTTGCGGTCGATATAATTCGAAATGATGTCGCAATATTGGCCTTCCTTGGCATCTGTGAGCTTCTTTCCGTTGATGAACATATCTGTCGGCGTCATTTTGATGGTAACTTTGCTCTTGTCGGATTTCATATACCCGTCCGTTTTGAGGAGCGGTATCAATCTATCGCGCATTTTTTCAAAACCCACCCGTTGTTTGTCAGCTTTGATCCGGTTTTTTTCTGCCCTTGCTGCATTGCGGGCATACTGTTTTTCTTGACGTTTTTGTTGGGCCTTGTTCCGCGCTTTTTGCTGTTTATCGCGTAGTTTTTGCTGCTTATCGCGGATGCGTTGTGCATTGTCGCGTGCCCGTTGTGCCCCATCATTATTAACATTGTAATTGGATCCGGCATATTGTGAGCTCTGCCAATTTGCCTGTGTCTTCGCCATGACCTTTGCCATTTCGCGAGCAATTTCGGCTTGGCCTTGGGTGAAGTCTTGGGCGAGTTCAGCTTGATCTTGTGCCAATTCTTTTTCCAGTTCCGCCATTTCTCGCGCCAATTCACGATTGTCTTGACTAAGTTCGCGCTCTAGCTCGGCTTGGTTTTGGGCAAAATCCCGCATCAATTCAGCCTGGTCTTGTTCCAATTCGCGGGCTAGTTCGGCCAATTCCCGGGCCATTTCTCGCCCTTGCTCCGCTTGTGCCTGTTTACGCTCTCGCCTTTCTTCAGCGCGTTCCATTTCGCGTTCCCGCCTTTCTTCAGCCCGCTCTAATGCAGCTTCGCGGCGTTCGCTGGCACGTTCTGCCCGTGCTTCGGTAGCGGCAAAAACTTGATCGCTGACCCAGTAATTAGGTCCGTTGGTGGGGAAAACTGGCGTTGTAGGAGCTGGCGGCGGCACAGATGGTGTTGGCACAGAAGATGCGCCCAGGGCATTATTATCGTCAACAAGAAACCAATTGTCACCGATTTCCATATAGCGTTTGCCCTTTTTCTTTTTGACTACATAATTTTCGCCGTCTCTGGTAAAGACACTATAGGCATATTTGGACGGGTATTTTTTGCCGTTGATAATGTCATAGTCTTTGCCGTCTGTCGCGTAATCAAAACGTGTTGCCTTATAGGTTTCGCCTTTGACGGTAATTTTGCTGTCTACATTTTCGCCCCAAGCATCAAGGTCTGTGGTGGCCGCGCCAGCAAGCTTGTCCCAATCAGGAGTTTCGATTTGGCCTTCCTTATGGGGATGGGCCTGGCTGGCAGTTGTGCCGAGGGTCATAATCAAGGCAAGTGCCGTGCCGATCATAGCGGTGGCAGCAAGGCCGCGCGAAGTGCCTCTTTGCAAGCTTCCATTTCCTGCTTTAGTGCCGCCTGTACCCATGAGGCGTTTGAGCCGGTACATTAAAGGTGCATCACGGCCACCGGCAGAAAGCGCAAATACGCCGCCGTCCCCTGCTGCCCTCAAGCGGATAGCACCCAGCGCTGTTGCTAGCGTTTGCGGGTTTTTTGTCAGCATAACCGCAAAATCGTCGCACGCATGCTCGCGGTCAGTGTCCAGACCTTTGCAGATAAACCCAACCGCTGGGTGATAGAAGAACACAGTCTTAATGGCGATCTGTACAATATTGGTCAGATAGTCATGGCGGCGAATGTGCGCCAACTCATGCAGGAGTACGGCTTCACATTGTTCTGCGCTCATGCCGGTAAAGAACCAGGTCGGTACCAATATGATGGGTTTTAGAAAACCGAATGTGATGGGGCTGGAAACATGTTCGGAGAAATATGCGCGCACTCTTGGGCTAACGCCAGACGTTGCGACCAGAGCGCGAAAGCGAGCTTGGCAGTCAGCAGGCAGGTCAGAAAGACCGTGGTTGCGTAATTTATGTGTAAGGCGAAATGCCGCAAGATAACGCGTACCAAGTACTGCAAAACACACAGTCCAAAATATACCGATCAAGCCAGTAAAATCACCAAGCCTTAACAGCGGGTTGGTAGATGTAGCATCGACGACGCTTGGCAGTGCCAGAGTAATTGTCTCAACACGACCTTGGCCAAGCGACATGGCCGCTGCGCCTGTGTTGTAATAATAAAGAAATGTACCGATAAATGCAAATAAAAGCGCACAAAGCGTAACTATGCCAACAAAATAACGTGCCTCTGATGCGCGCTCACGTGTCGCACTGCGAATTATAAAAACAATACCCGCCGCAAGCAGACCTTGCCACAAAGAATGTAATACGGCCCAGCCAAGGCTATCAGCAATAAGGTTCATATCAGGGAACATGCTCATTTTGTATCCCCTTTGGTTTCGTTTTGGGATTCGATTTGTGCAATGAAATTTTTGATGGCTTCCAGGTCTTCGCCAGACGCTTTGGCATCGCCGAGCGCGTGCATAACCAGTTCATTGACATCGCCGCGAAATGCGGTCTTCATCAACCGACCGAGCAAATTGCTCTGGGTGTGGCCTTCAGGTTGCGCCGCCATATAAAGGAAAGATTTGCCGTCGCCCGGTTCGCGGGTCACGAGACCCTTGTCTTGCATACGCTGGAGCTGTTTTAAGATAGTGGTGTAGCCAACATCTTTGCTCGCCCCTATAGCTTCATGGACAGTGCGCACACTGCATGGCTGCTCGTCCCAAAGGATTTGCAAGATTTCAACTTCGGCCTCGGACGGCTTGACAATAGACATAAATGGTTCCTCTCCTCTTGCTCATTTCGTTAAACGACATTCGTCGTAAAATAAAGTTACAAAGCCGAAAGGTTTGTCAATCTGATGAACTTTATGAAAAAAACACTTGAGTATGAAGGGGGTATGGTGTTGGTTGCGAAGAAATATAATTACTAGGGGAATCTCATGAGTGAATTTACGATACCAGCAGACGAGAAAACAATTCTTGGTCATCCGCGTGGTTTGTTTATCCTGTTCTTTACAGAAATGTGGGAGCGGTTTTCTTATTACGGCATGCGCGGCTTGCTTATCATTTATCTAACCCAGCATTTTTTGTTTTCAGACCAAAAATCGGCAGTGATATACGGTGCATATACTGCCTTGGTCTATGTTATGACAATTATTGGCGGTACATTGGCCGATCGGTATTTGGGTGCAAGAAAGGCTGTGACATTTGGAGCTATACTTTTGGTGTTAGGCCATTTCGGCATGGCATTTGAAGGCAGCGGCTCCAAGGAAGTCATGTCTATTAACGGTTCTGAGTATCAAATTACGTTAAATGGTCGTGGTAGTGGCAAGGATATCAACCAGATTATAATTGCCCCGGGTGGTGGGGTCTCGGATATTTCGTTTTCAGAAAACACCAAAAGCATTCTTATTGCCGATCCAGCAGCAGTTGGATTACCTGCCACAATTGACCGCGAGGCCAATCCAACAAAGATTATTAAAGAACAAAAATATCTTTATATTCTTTATCTCTCACTCGCTCTGATCATTGCAGGTGTTGGTTATCTCAAGGCCAATATTTCAACAATCGTAGGCTCATTATACGGAGTTGGCGATATCAGGCGAGATTCAGGGTTCACGATATTTTATATGGGTATCAATTTGGGTGCGTTTTTGTCTTCCATACTGTGTGGTACTTTGGGCATCGTCTATGGTTGGAAATACGGATTTGGTCTGGCGGGCATCGGTATGCTGGCAGGGTTGGTAATATTTTTAATCTTTCAACCATGGCTAGAAGGCAAGGCAGAACCGCCTAATCCGGCCAAGCTCAAGGAGAAAGTTTTTGGTCCGGTAAATGTTGAAACGGCATGTTACCTGGTTGGTCTTATAATAATAGCGGTGGCCATGTTCTTTGTGATGAACCCGGACGGCTTTGGCAAAGTGTTGTTACCGCTTGGTGTATTGATGTTTGTGCTCTTACTTGGTTACGCATTTTTGAAATGCCAGGGCAAGGAGCGAGACAAAATGCTGGCTGCCATCTACTTTGTGTTGGCTCAAATACCGTTTTGGGCGCTGTTTGAGCAAGCTGGTTCTTCACTGAACTTGTTTACTGACAGGCTTGTGGATCGTTCAATAGGCGGATGGGAAGTGCCAGCACCAGTGTTCCAGTCTTTGAATGCAGGATTTATATTTATATTTGCACCAATCATGGCTTGGTTATGGATTGTGCTGGCACGACGTAATTTGAATCCGTCTACACCTGTCAAATTCGCTTTTGGTGTATTTCTTGCCGGGCTTGGTTTCCTTGCACTGGTTGGCGGTATGACCACAACCGGGTCGACGGGGATGACGGCAGTATATTTTATATTCTTGATATATTGGATACACACTATGGGTGAGTTGATGGTCTCTCCGGTTGGTCTATCGGTTGTTACCAAAATGGCGCCTGCGAGAGTTGTCGGCATGACTATGGGGGCCTGGTTTTTGTACAGTGGCCTTTCCAATTATTTGGCGGGCGTCATTGCCCGGACAACGGGTGCTGAGACGCTTGGGGGGCAATTAACCGATGTGGCTGCTGCCAAAGCCGGATATGCAAGCGTCTATACCAATGTCGCTTATGTAGCCATGGGAATTGCAGTGGTAATGTTCCTGATCTCTCCAATTATAAAGAAGTTGATGCACGACGAGGATTAAGTTCGTAATCACTCCCAATAAAAAAGCCCGTAGCACCATATTAAAAAGGTGCCACGGGCTTTTTCTTTGTCTGAGAAAACAAAGTTTACTTCATCATGTTTTTCATAGCCATGCCGAGGATGTCGTCCATGGTGTTTCCGTCGCCGTCTGCGTCGAGCAGATTACCGAGAATGCCCATACCTTGCCCATGTGCTTGTTGTTGTTGGCGTGCCTGACGTCTTCCGCCGCCCAATAGACCACCTAGCATACCGCCGAGGCCGGATTGTTGGCTTGTTTTGTTTTGGCCTCCGCCGAGGGCAAGCCCCGCAAGTTGGCTTGCCATGCTTGGTTGCTGGGTTTGCTTGGACAGAGAGCCCATAGCCATTGTGGCGACCATTGGCAGCATTTTCTTCAGTATGCTGGTGTCAACACCTGACTGCTCTGCCGCGTGTCCTGCAACCGCACGGCTGACCTCTTTGGAGCCAAATAAATGCCCCAAAATAGCATTGCCTTGGTCGCGGGTTTCTGGCTTGGCATAAATTTTAGCGTCGTCAAGGAATTGCGCGTGTCCCCCGCCTTGCAAGGTCCCGAGCAGACTTTGCAGTCCTTGTGGGCTCGCCGTGTTTTTCTTAAGCGCCGAGGAAATGGCAGGTAGCAATGCCGCAACAGCCCCTTGGGATTGTTTGGCGTTTAGGCCAAATTGGCTCCCCATATTGCCAGCAGCCTTACCGCCTTGCGCCGCCATTATCATATCAAGTATATTCATATTGGACATATGTCCTCCTTTTACAGTTGAAATCTGCCCACATATAAGCATTAACGCCCTGTAACCTATAGACGATCATATTACGAGTCAGTTTAGCAGTCAGAACTAAGAGTGTCTAAGGCAACATTATTCCGCGCATCATGAAGAACAGGGCGGCGGAGAGCAGGCCTGCTATGGGGACTGTGAACACCCATGCGGCAATGATTTTGAGGAGCATGGAGCGTTCGACCAATTTAGCTTTGAAGGCTTTCTTGACCCGTCGTCTTTCCCACCAGGAGATCTCTTCGGCGCGGGCTTTGCGTTTCAAATCCTTGAGAAATATGCGTTTCTCCGGCATGCTGGCCGCGTCAAATGTTGCGATGAAAGCATCAATCGTGGCTTCGTCCTTCTCTTCGATTTTGCGCATATGATTGCGGATTTTATTGACCTTAAGGTTATAGTCCGTATTGAGATATTCGCGCAGAAAACCGACCCCGAAAATACCGCCGACCGCAATATGGGTCGTGGAAACCGGGAGACCAAGCTGTGATGCAATGATCACGGTGATGGATGCTGCCATGGCTACACAAAATGCGCGGGCTTTGTCCAGTTCGGTAATCTCTGTGCCGACCGTCCGGATAAGTTTGGGGCCATACAGCGCCAGGCCAGTGACAATCCCCAATGAGCCGATCATCATAACCCAAAGCGGTATCGCAGCTTTGACGACAATATCGCCGCCGCGCACTGCTTCATATATAGCCGCCAAAGGCCCAATTGCATTGGCTACATCATTGGAACCGTGGGCAAAACTGAGGAAAGCGGCGCTGATCATAAGCGGGATGGCAAATAAATTATCAATGCCTTGCTTGTCATTTTTAATATTTTCGGCTCGACGTTTAATTATGGTGCGGACAAAGAAATAGACGATAATAGCTGCAATAAAACCGGCCAAGAGTGCTTTTGGAAAATCAATATGCTGTTCGATATAGTCAATTTTCTTGAGACCTTTAATGATCATATAGGTGGTAAAAGACCACCCCATAATGCCGATTAAAATAGGCACCACTTTCTTGGCGGCTTCTCGCATATCGTGCTGATACAAAATACTGCGGTTAATCGCATAGAGGAAAGACGCAGCAATCATACCGCCCAAGGCAGGGGAAATAACCCAACTGGCGACAATTTTTTGCACTTGTCCCCAGTCCGCAATACCAAAACCACCTGCCGCAATGCCAGCGCCCATCACACCGCCGACAATGGAATGGGTGGTCGAGACGGGGGCACCGGAAATCGTCGCAATATTGACCCACAGCGCCGCAGACAGCAAAGCCGCCATCATCACCCAGATAAATGTGTCTGTATCGGCAATCAGGGCCGGGTCGATAATGCCTTTCTTAATGGTTTTGACCACATCGCCGCCCGCAATAAGCGCACCGCTACCTTCAAAAATCACGGCAATCAAAATGGCCGAACCCAAGGTCAATGCTCCGGCTCCCACGGCGGGGCCTACATTATTAGCAGAATCGTTCGCACCGATATTCATGGCCATATAACCACCAATGACAGCGGCGGCAATCAAGAGGACGGCATTTTTGCCAAGCCCCATGGATAGATTGCTAACAAAGAAAAAAACGGCAATCAGAAAACAGGCCGCAAGGACAAGACGCCCTATACCCATAGTATCTATGTTCATTAACTTACCGCTCGGATTCCCCGTAGGTTTGAGCATGACCATCCCCATTCATTTAAACGACAAAACACATATCACGGCGGCTTTGCAACATTAATATGACAGAGTTGTAACAGGGCTAAAAACGATTCGAAAGCGTAAAAGCAATTTATCCACGGAAATTTAGTGTGGCAAATTATCTTGTTTCAAGCTCTGTTAAACCGTAGATCCGCCTACCGTGAGGTTCTCGATATATAATGTCGGTTGGCCGACACCGACCGGGACGGTTTGCCCGGCTTTGCCGCAGACACCGATGCCGGGGTCGAGGGCACTGTCATTGCCAATATGCTTAATCTGGGTCAGGACGGTTGGCCCGTCGCCGATCAAAGTGGCACCTTTTACGGGCTCTTCGATTTTACCGTCCCTCACCCGGTAGGCTTCGGTACATTGGAATACGAATTTGCCGGACGTAATATCGACCTGCCCACCACCAAAATTGGTGGCGTAAATACCGTCTTTGAGGTCAGCAACAATCTCGTCCTTAGGTGTGTCTCCAGACAACATAAATGTATTGGTCATGCGCGGCATTGGCGCGTGGGCAAAACTTTCCCTTCTACCATTCCCTGTTGGTTCTACACCAGAAAGTCGCGCATTGAGGCGGTCTTGTAGATAGCCTTTCAAAATACCGTCTTCGATCAAGACATTGTGCGCGGACGGAGTGCCTTCATCATCAATGGTTATGGAGCCGCGCCGTCCTTCAAGTGTGCCGTCGTCAACCACGGTGACGCCGGGGGCTGCAATGCGGTCGCCTACGCGGCCGGCAAATGCAGACGTGCCTTTGCGGTTAAAATCGCCCTCTAGCCCGTGGCCAATAGCTTCGTGTAATAAGACACCCGGCCAACCAGGCCCAAGTACAACATCCATGGGGCCAGCAGGGGCAGGTACGGCTTGTAAATTAACCAGCGCACTGCGCAGGGCTTCGTCTGCCAAGGCTTTCCAGTTTTCCTTGGTAATGAAATCCGTATAGGCGGTACGGCCACCGGCACCTGCATAGCCGTTTTCGCGCCGCCCGTCTTTTTCGACCGTGACAGAAACTGATATACGCACCAAAGGCCTGACATCATCATAGCGCTCACCACCGGCGCGTAATATGGCGACAGTGCGGGTCGAGGCGGCTAGGTTGGCGCTCACCTGTACGACTTTACTGTCCTTGGCGCGGACATAGGCGTCAATTTCGGCCAACAGTTCAACCTTCGGCGAAAACGCCGGGTCGTCGATGGGGTTTATGGCAGGGTATAATTGTCTGTTGGTACGTTTCGGAGACGCCGCAGTGGTTGGTGTAGCGTGCCCAGCCTTAGCCAATGTTACGGCGCTTGCCGCACGCCCCAAAGCATCTACACTCAGTTCAGTCCCCTGGGCGAAACCTGTGGTCTCCCCGGCAACACAGCGCAAGCCAAATCCACGGCTTGTGTCGAAATTGGCGGTTTTTAAGCGCCCGTCGTCAAACCCAAGTGATTCGCTAGAGCCGCGCTCCATAAATAATTCCCCGTCGTCGCCACCGCGAAGGGTTTCGTCGAGGATTTTTTGGGCATCAGAGTGCCCAAGGCCGCTGTCTTCAAATACAAAATTGCTCATATGTTTGGAAATTCCATAAAAATATCGCTCAGTCGAAAATATATGGGGGGTTTTCACCAATAATGGCTTGTCTTGCAAGCCCTAACACCATATTCATTGCGACCATATGGCGCGGCACCTGCGACAATTTGTCCATTTGTTTTGGCTGTAACGGAAATTGAATTGGTTTAATCCAGAATATCTGCATAAACATTGTAGATAGAATGAGGAGGGGATATGCGTATTTCGCGATTGGCGACGTCCAGTGCATTAACATTGTTGGGACTTGTGTCTGCCGGTGCAGCATTTGCGTCCAATGAAAACGGGCCGACGGACGGGGATATGGGGCTTCAGCGCTCGGTGACACCTGTGATGGACAGCATTGCTAGCTTTAACAATTATTGGTTAATGCCGATTATGATTGGGATTGTCATATTTGTGACGGTTTTGATGGTCATTATTATGGTTAAATTCCGGGAAAAGGCCAATCCTGTTCCGTCGAAAACGTCTCACAATACAATGTTAGAAGTCGTATGGACTTTGGTGCCTGTTGTCATTCTTATGATCATGGCCGTACCCAGCATGAAGCTTTTATATTATCAAGATGTTATCCCGGAAGCCGAGTTGGTGGTTAAAGTTACCGGCAATACCTGGAACTGGGAATATGCCTATCCTGACCACGAAAATGTTGATCCTTATATTTCCAATATTGTTGATATTCCGGCCGCAGAAAAATTAGGCCTTAGCCACGCGCAGATTATTGCGAAGATTGAAGCTCGCTCAGCGGACGAGCCGCGTCTTGATGGTCGCCCATATTTGCTGGCATCCGATGCACCTTTGGTGGTTCCGGTTGATACGGTCATTAAAGTGTTGGTGACGTCCAACAATAATATTCATGCATTCGCAGTGCCGCAATTTGGCGTCAAAATCGATGCAATTCCCGGCCGGATTAACGAGACATGGTTTAAAGTGCACGCGGGCGAAGAAGGTACTTATTACGGGCAATGCTCTGAGATTTGCGGCATCAACCACGCATTCATGCCGATTGAGGTTGTGGTAGTGTCCAAAACCAAATTTGCAAATTGGGTTGCTAATGACGGTCAATTTAGTGTCCAATACTCACAAAATAATCCACAAAATGCTAATAATGGCGCGGTTCAGGCCGTAGCCGCGAAATAGGAGGGGCATATGTCCGACCATAAGCCTAAGTTTTTTACCCGTTGGTTTTTCTCTACTAATCACAAAGACATCGGTACCCTGTATTTAATACTGGGTCTAATTGGCGGCCTGGTTGGCGGCTTTTTGTCTTTTATGATGCGTCTCGAGTTGATGGAACCCGGCTTGCAATTTTTTGGCAATCCACACACCTATAATATGTTCATCACCATGCACGGCCTGTTGATGATCTTCTTTATGGTAATGCCGATCGTAATCGGCGGGTTTGGTAACTGGTTTGTGCCTCTGATGATCGGAGCGCCGGATATGGCGTTTCCGCGCCTCAACAATCTGTCATTTTGGCTTTTGGCGGTTGCTCTATTGTGCGGTGTAATCGCTATGTTCTTGCCAGGCGGTTCAGGCACGGGGCCAGCCACGTCTTGGGTTATGTATCCGCCGCTGTCGACGTCCGGCTCTCAGGGGCCTGCATTTGACTTTATAATATTAGGTGTTCTGGCGGCCGGTTTTTCTTCTATTTTCGGTGCTATTAACTTCATTACCACCATATTCAATATGCGCGCGCCTGGCATGACCATGCATAAAATGCCGCTCTATGCCTGGGGTGTTCTGGTCACGTCCTGGCTGCTTTTACTGTCTCTGCCGGTTCTAGCAGCAGCGATGATTATGCTGTTTACCGACCGTACCGTTGGAACCTGTTTCTTTGAAGCTTCTTGCGGTGGTGATCCAGTGATGTTCCAGCATTTGTTTTGGTTCTTTGGCCACCCGGAAGTTTATATTATGATCCTGCCGGCCTTTGGTATTATCTCGCATATTATTTCTACCAATTGCCGCAAGCCTATTTTTGGCTATTTGGGCATGGCTTATGCCATGGTGGCTATCGGGGTCGTTGGGTTTATTGTTTGGGCGCATCATATGTACACGGTGGGTATGGATGTGGATCTCAAGGCCTATTTCCTCGCGGCGACACTGATTATCGCTGTGCCGACCGGAATTAAAATATTCTCGTGGCTGGCAACGATGTGGGGCGGGTCAATCCGCTACACAATTCCTATGCAATGGGCTTTGGCGTTTATTTTCCTGTTTGTGATCGGTGGTGTAACCGGGGTTTATTTGGCCAATTCAGGTCTGGATACGGCGGTTCATGATACCTATTTCGTTGTGGCCCATTTCCATTATGTTCTGTCTATGGGTGCCGTGTTTGGTATTTTCGCAGGCTTTACATATTGGTTTGGGAAGATGTCTGGCTATTTGTATAATAAATGGTTGGCGGGTGCGCATTTCTGGCTGTTCTTTATCGGCGTGAATATGGTGTTTTTCCCGCAACATTTCTTAGGCCTGCAAGGTATGCCGCGCAGAATTGTTGACTATCCGGCTGAATTTGCATTTTGGAATCAAGTGTCCACTATGGGCTCTTTTGTTACTCTGGTAGGGTTTGTATTCTTCCTGATTTGGGTAATTGAGGCCTTTATCGTCAAACGTAAAGCGGCTGACAATTATTGGGGTGAAGGTGCCAATACTCTGGAATGGACATTGTCATCGCCGCCGCCATTCCATCAGTATTCCGTACTGCCAAAGATCAAATAGGCCAAAAATCAAATAGGCCAAAAATCAAATAAGGATGATTAAATAAGTATGGATACTGTTAGGCATAATACTGGTACTTTACAGGCTGGCAAAATTGCGAGCTTAAGCCTTGCCGGGCCTAGTGATTACTATGCCTTGATGAAGCCGAGGGTTATGTCTTTGGTGGTATTCACTGCTATGGTCGGCTTGGTCTGCGCACCAGCATCAATGAACCCGTTTATGGCGGCAGCGTCAATTTTGTGTATTGCAGCGGGCGCGGGTGCAGCGGGGGCGCTTAATATGTGGTATGACCGCGATATTGATGCCGTGATGAGCAGGACTAAAAAACGGCCATTGCCCGCAGGAAAAGTATCCCCGTCCAGTGTTTTGGCCTTTGGCATTATCATGAGTGTTGCCTCGGTGCTTGGTCTGGCCATTGCTGCCAATTATCTGGCGGCAGGGCTTTTGGCTTTCACGATATTCTATTATTTTGTTGTCTATACGATTTGGCTGAAACGCAGCACGCCGCAAAACATTGTGATAGGCGGGGCAGCCGGTGCATTCCCGCCCATGATTGGGTGGGCGGCTGCGGGCGGCGGTATTACATCTGAATCCTTGGTGCTGTTTGCAATTATCCTTTTGTGGACACCACCGCATTTTTGGGCACTTGCTCTGTATAAACAAGGTGATTACGGCAAGGCCGGTATTCCGATGATGCCCAATGTTAAGGGTGCAAAGTCCACACGCCTGCAAATTTTTGTCTACGCAATCCTACTGGCCGCAAGTTGCGCTTGGCTCGGGACAACATCTCTGGGTTCGCCTTTATATATTGTGGTGGCGAGCTTGTTAAATCTGACCTTTATTGTCTTGGCGTATAAAGTCTGGCGCTCCAATGCTGGTGATGATGGTATGGGTCTTTGCGAGGCATCTCTTTACAAAGTCAAGGTCGGGGAAAAGGCCGCTCGTAATCTGTTCGCCTATTCCATTATTTATTTATTTGCGCTGTTCGGCATTATCGCTGCCAGTCATGTATTGTCAGGTTTTAGTGAGGTCGTAATATGAGTAATCCATACCATTCTGAAATAGACGGTTATCATGAGCCTAGCGCTGACGAACTAGCGGCACGTAAGAAACGTAATTTCGCTATTGCGGCATGTTTGTTTGGCTTTGTTGGTTTCGTGTTTTTGTTGATGCTGTATAAGCTGGGAGTGTTTGGCTAGATGGCGGAAGTGCGCAAAACCAATGCCAACCGAAAGGTCGTTTTGAGCCTCAGTGCTACGGCGCTGGCAATGCTTTGCCTCGGCTTTGCATCCAAACCTTTATATGATGCATTTTGCCGGATCACTGGTTATGGCGGTACCACCCGTGTTGCCGAGCAAATGAGCACGGTCACGGGGGAGCGCGAAATCAAGGTCAGGTTTGATTCCAATGTAGCGGGCGATCTTGGTTGGTCGTTCAAACCTGAAGAAACGGTTATGACGGTTAAACTCGGCCAAAATGCGCTGGCTTATTATACCGCGACCAATGACGCCAAATACCCAGTTGTCGGTACGGCCAGCTATAATGTCACGCCGATGAAGGCGGCTCCGTATTTCTCCAAAATTGAATGCTTTTGCTTCACCGAGCAACGGCTGGAACCGGGCGAATCCGTGAGCATGCCCGTTTTGTTTTTTGTCGATCCGGAACTGGAAAATGACAGAAGGTTGGACGAAATAAAGACAATTACGCTGTCCTATACTTTTCACAGGGTAAAAGAGCCGTCCGAAGACGCAATACGCTCGGCGCAAAGACAGGCGCAATTAGACAAGTTGGAAGCTCTGGAGTTAGATCCAGAAGCTATAAACAATACGAACACTGACATAAACACTCTGACGAACACTCAGGCAAACACTCAAGGGAGGGGCTAATGTCCGACCACGCAATAGAACATGATTATCATCTGGTAGAGCCGAGTCCGTGGCCGTTTTTGTCCGGAATAGCAACGCTTATTTGGGCGTTGGGCATGGTGGTGTTTTTCGCTGGACTATATCCGCGTTCCACCGAACATCCCAACGGTATGATGGAATTTTTCTTTTCGCGCGGCATGGATATGTTCGGCGCTGACAAGGTCTCGAACGGCGGCTGGTTTATTGTTGTGCTTGGTTTGTTGATGGGCGCAGGCGTGATGATTGGCTGGTGGCGTGATGTTATCAAAGAGGGGGACAGCGGGGATCATACACCTGTTGTACAAATCGGTTTGCGTTACGGCATGATCATGTTTTTGATGCAGGAAGTTCTATTCTTCGCAGCCTGGTTCTGGATGTTTTTCGAGTTTGGGTTTTTTCACGAAGTACGGGCAAGCTGGAACCCGGACATTTTGGAAAGTGCGGCTGCTTATGCCCAAGGGTTTGGCGTTAACCAGGGCGGGCACGCGATTAAAACCATTAATGCTTGGGATCTACCCTTGATCAACACTTTGATATTATTGCTATCGGGCACAACATTAACCTGGGCGCATCATGCATTAATCAAGGATGATCGTAAATCAGCGACAATGGGTATGGGCATCACCATTTTATTGGGCATTTCCTTTGTTTATGTCCAATGGTTGGAATATGTTAAAGAATATTCCCACCGCATGACCGATGCATTTTGGCTGGATAGTAATATTTATGGTTCGACTTTCTTCCTGGCCACAGGCTTCCATGGTTTGCATGTTATCATCGGTGTGGTGTTCTTATTTGTCATCTGGCTACGCTTGATGAATGGCGGCATGAAGCCAGAGCAGCATTTCGGCTTTGAGGCGGCAGCTTGGTATTGGCACTTCGTTGATGTGATTTGGGTATTCTTATTCGTCTTTGTTTATATAGTATTTGCCTTGAATTAAGTGGGTCAAGCCCGATGAGTAACACGAGAAAAATTATGGGCGCTGGCCTTCGCGGTCGGTGCCCATATTGCTTGGAAGGGCCATTGTTTGATGGTTATCTGAAATTTACACACGCATGTCCAAGCTGCGGCGAAAGTTTTGAAACTGAAGATGCGGGAGACGGCCCGGCGGTGTTCGTTATTTTCATCGCCTCATTTTTTATTGTCCCACCAGCATTGATATTTCAAATGGTATTGGAGCCCCCGGTTTGGTTGACTTTGCTGATTTGGATACCGCTGATCATTGTTTTTTGCTTGGCTTTGCTGCGCCCGTTTCGTGGTCTTATGTTTGCGATGCAGGTGATGAACAAGGCCGAGCAAGGTCGTTTGCAAGACCATGAAAATTAAATTCGGTTCTCTGGTATTTAAACCTCTGGCGGGGCTGACAATAGTTATACTTATTTGCACCGCTATATTGATATCGCTCGGCACCTGGCAATATAAAAGATTGGTTTGGAAGACTAACCTTCTGGTGGAAATCGAACAGGCGGCCAATAGTGAACCTTTGACGCATTTAGCGCAAGCGGACGCAATTTTGAAAACTGGCGCTCCTCTCGATTTTCGCCGCATTGAACTCACCGGTGCATTTATTTTACCAACTCTAAATTCAAGGCACAATACAGGTCAGCCGTTTCACCTTATGCGCTCTGATGGCAAGCGTTATTATTGGCGGCTTTATCAAACATACCGCGACGGCGGCAAAATTGCCTTCGTAGCAACCCATGATTTTGCTGAGGCCGATAAGGACACGCCGCCAGTTGCACTCACCGGGCAAGTGCCCGTTGTGGGCTATGTGCGTATGGTGCAACCGGCCAACAGATTTATTCCTAAAAGTAGCCCCAAGGAAAACCGTTGGTTTGCATTTAATGGTGCGCCCGAACAGATGAACTGGGCAGATGCAGTTGTCGGCGAAACCACCCAAGTGGATTATTTCATTGATCAAGTAATGGGTGCAGAAAATGCGGCAGACTTACCTGTTCGTATCCCTGAACTTGTGAATAACCACCTTGACTATATGCTGACTTGGTACAGTTTTGTCATTATCCTATTGGTGATTTATCTGTTACTGCATAAACGTGCAGGGCGGCTTTACAGGACAAGTAAATAAATTTTAGGGGAAAGAAAATAACATGTCAAAGCGAGGGCATATTCCAAAACCAATTTTTGAGCCGTGTACTGGCGGCGGTATAGAATTGCGTGTGCCTAAATGGGCTGACTTTGATGATTGGGTCGATTTACGCCGGACAAACCGTGCCTATTTACAACCATGGGAGCCAACATGGAAGGAAGAACATTTGAGCCGCCAAGCCTATAAAGCACGACTAGCCCAGTTTAAAACCATGATTGCGAATGATGCCGGATATCCGTTTCATGTGTTTCGCATCGGCGACAACCGATTGGTTGGCGCGTGTAACTTAACCAATGTCAGGCGCGGCTCTTTGCAAAGCGCTCATATCGGGTATTGGATCGGGCAAGAGTTTTCTCGTAGCGGTTTCGCACGGGCTTCTGTGCGCGGCGTCTTGCGGTATTCATTTGATGACCTTGGTCTACACAGGATCACCGCCGCTGTACAGGCCGACAACAATGCATCAATCCAGCTACTGGAGACGACAGGTTTTACTCTGGAAGGCACCGCAAGAAGCTATTTAAAAGTAGACGGGCAGTGGCAAGACCATTTGATGTATGGCCGCCTGTCTACGGATTAAGTTGTCTACGGATTAAGTTGTCTACGGATTAAGTGGTTTTACCGGCGACCAGTTTCTAACCCAAATAAATTTATTAAATGTACGATTAACATAAAACTGGTGGCAATACAGGCCATGGCAATAATGATCCACGGGACCATGCGCGGCGCAAGCTTGTTATGTTCGCGCGTGTGTAAATGATAGCTTATCATACCCAGACAAAGACAAGCAATAAGTCCGGCCAATGTGTAGAGGATATCCTGCGTCATGAGCCTTTATATAGGCGGAGAAGGTATATGTTCAAGAGCCTTATTATCCGCTTTCATACCGTTCATATGTGCATTTGAATGTGTGGTGCCTATATGAATAGTTTTGCGCCAATAGGCGGGTGCGAATATTATCTCATAGGTAGCAATGAGAGCCGGCCAGAAGTAAAGTAACCAGTAAAACGGCATGAGGATAGCGTATTTTACCAAATGGGATTTACCTGCTCTCCGTGCTCCAATAATACCTGTCAACACGGCGGCACCATATCCTATAATGCCCGTATATATCACAATAAGGGGTAGATCTATCGGGTAGCCATCATGCGCTTCGACCATGTAGAGTATAGTCATTACAATGAGACTTGGCAGATGCAAAAATGCAGCCACTAAAGTTGCCCCGACGGTTATATGCAATGCGAACAAATTTATTATGCGTGCCTGTAAAGAAAATTTTCTACCGTCCGGCCCATGTTTTTGAAAACGCATATGAACGCGCCATGTCTGCATAAAACCCTTAAGCCATCTTGAACGTTGGGATGTCCAGTCTTGTAAATTGCAAACGGCTTCCTCCTCGGTAGGCGGCGCAATTGTTCCAATTTTCAACCTGTTTCCCGCACGGTTAAGTGCGTTAATGCGAAAGCTTAAATCTGCATCTTCAGTGACATTATGGGCATCCCAACCACCACAACTTTCGAGAATATCGCGGCGAATATGATTGCTGGTACCGCCTAATGTAAAGGGTATGCCAAGACGTGCTAGGGCCGGGTTCCAGACATGAAACAGGGCTGCATATTCAAGCCCGAACAGTGCAGTTAGCACATTTTCCCTATCGTTAAAATACCCAAGCGGTGCTTGCACGACGGCAATTTTTGGGTCCGCCATAAAGGCAAGAGCAGCCCGTTTGAGTTGGTCTGGATGTGGTCGGTCTTCGGCGTCATAAACGGTGATGATGTCGCCGGCCTGAGAATTGGGTATAGCCTCGAACGCTGCGTTTAAGGCCTTGGGTTTGGTGCGCGGCTCACTAGGGGGGACTTCAAATACGCGCAGGGACGGGGGTAAGTTACGCTTGGCGGCTAAACGGGTTGGTTCGTCGTCTTGCTCGACAACTAAAACGATATCTAGCAAATCGTGCGGATAGTTGGTTTGCAGTAAATGCCGCACAAGTTCGTTGACCATATGGGCCTCTTGGTAAAGCGGAATTAAAATAGTGAATGTTGGCCATTGATTATGTATTATACCTCTAGGGGGCTGCGGATTGCCATTTAGCGTTATCACCAAAGCCAAAATTCGCATAGCGGCCATAAACAGAACAAATATACTAAAGCACCAAAGAAGAATGCGTAACATGTGAGCCGGCATTAAAAACCCAAGGGCGATAATTACACAAAGAGCAAATAGGCCCGCTAACCATATGCACAGTCTTGCACGGCTATTTTTCCATGCCCACTGAGGTCGTAGGTCAAGTTTATTGACTAATTCCGGAGTATCCCTCTCGCCCATAACCCACACAATACAGACTTGCCCTGTGTCTGACTACACTTTATTCGCGTTTTATTGCCGCAGACATTGCTCCCCTAACCATCATCCATTTTTAGGGCGGCGATGAAGGCTTCTTGCGGGATGGTGACGCTGCCGAATTGGCGCATTTTCTTCTTGCCTTTTTTCTGCTTATCCAAAAGTTTACGCTTTCTGGATGCATCGCCGCCATAGCATTTTGCCGTGACGTCTTTGCGCATTGCTGCGATGGTTTCGCGGGCTATGACTTTGCCGCCAATAGCAGCCTGGATCGGGATTTTAAACAAGTGGCGCGGTATTAACTCCTTGAGCCGTTCACACATTTGCCTGCCCCGACTTTCGGCGCGCGAACGGTGCACTAGCATGGATAGCGCATCTACGGGGTCAGCGTTGACCAAAATGCTCATTTTAACAAGATCGCCTTCGCGCACACCAATGGGCTGATAGTCAAAACTGGCATAGCCCTTGGAAATAGATTTAAGCCGGTCATAGAAATCAAACACCACTTCGTTTAAGGGAAGTTCGTAAACAATCATGGCACGCGACCCAACATAGGTAAGCTCTTTTTGTATGCCGCGCCTGTCTTGGCATAGCTTGATAATGCCGCCTAAATATTCGTCAGGCGATAATATGGTTGCGGTGATCCATGGTTCGTGAATTTCTTCTATCTGCATCACGTCCGGCATGTCGGCAGGATTGTGTAATTGTTCTTCGCTGCCGTCCTTAAGCACCAAAGTGTAGACAACTGATGGGGCCGTCGTGATTAAATCAAGGTCAAATTCCCGCTCCAGCCGCTCTTGAATAATCTCCAAATGCAGAAGTCCGAGGAAACCACAGCGAAAACCAAACCCAAGCGCCGCACTTGTTTCCATCTCGTAACTAAAGCTGGCATCGTTAAGCCGAAGCCGGCCAACGGCGGCGCGCAAGTCTTCGAAATCTGCAGCGTCCACCGGGAAAATACCACAAAATACGACGGGCTGAACGGGCTTAAAGCCGGGGAGTTGCTCTTCGCAAGGGTGCTTGTCATCGGTGATAGTATCGCCGACGGCAGCGTCTGCGACCTCTTTGATGCTGGCGGTGAAAAACCCGATTTCGCCAGGACCAAGCACGTCCATATCCGTTGGCTTAGGTTTAAACACACCGACTTTGTCCACAGTGTAGCTAGCTCCGAAATTCATCATTCGGATGCGTTGGCCTTTTTTTATCTGCCCGTCGACGACCCTAAACAGCACAATCACGCCCATATAAGTGTCGTACCAGGCATCAACCAATAAGGCTTTGAGGGGCGCATTTAAATCCCCGTGCGCGGGGGCAGGCAGACGGGTGACAATGGCTTCCAGGGTTTCTTTAATGCCAATGCCGGATTTGGCTGATGCTTCTATGGCTCCCGACGCGTCAATACCGATAACATTTTCGATCTGGTCTCGTACCCGTTCTATATCAGCGGCGGGCAGATCTATTTTATTGAGGACGGGCACGATCTCGTGGTCATGCTCAATCGCCTGATAGACATTGGCAAGTGTTTGCGCTTCGACCCCTTGGGATGCATCCACGACCAGGAGAGAACCCTCACAGGCAGACAAGGAGCGGGAAACCTCATAGGCAAAGTCCACATGTCCCGGTGTGTCCATTAAGTTCAAGACATAATTTTCACCGTCGTCAGCCTTGTAATCAAGCCGCACGGTCTGTGCCTTTATGGTGATGCCGCGCTCTTTTTCGATATCCATATTGTCCAGAACCTGCTCGCTCATTTCGCGGTCAGTCAGCCCACCGGTAAAATGAATAAGCCTGTCGGCCAGGGTCGATTTACCGTGGTCAATATGTGCAACAATAGAAAAATTGCGGATATGGGAAAGTGGTGTGGTCATAAATCAATCAAAAGAGTGGTCATAAAATTATCAAAAGAGTGGTCATAAAGTTTTTACATGAAAAGAGCTATTGGGCGATTTCTATAGACTTACACACGCCGTGCAAGTGTTGATGTGATAATGTGTTGCGCAGGTCTATAGGGCCCGCCCACAGGCAGATTGATGAGAGTCATCATTATTTCGTGTCAGGCGGTTCGCGGCTACTGGTTGGAACGGGGTGTTGCGGTGGGGGATGTACTGATAAGCGCGGAGGTTTAAGCGGCTGTGCGATTGCTGCACCGCTTGTTTCATATTCTTCATCTTCCGGCAGACCCGCTGCCGCCTCTGATACCAATTCATCGGGTGTAAATTCTACAGGCTTAAAGCTGCGCTGCCCGCGCGGTTGTGCGCCTTTTATATGTAAAGTTTCCCTGTCTTGAATCTCTACATTCCAAAGCTTCTGATAGGCGGCTGGTAGCTCGTCAACCTGCAAAATAGGATGATCCCGCCCATACAAAAAACGTTCAACATTGAATATTCTTGTCAGTGTAAATGGTTTCCAATTATAGGGGCGGAGCTTGCCTTGGAATTTTAGTGTGCGGGGCTGCTTTTCATGGTGTTGATTAAAGTGTTGATTAAACCCATTTGGCCATTTGCTTTTCCAGTCGCCGAAATATTTTGTAAGCGCATAGTCCGCCAGCCGGTTCATGCGCCAACGCCTGATGGCGGCTTCGCCGATAATGCTGCGCACCCAGGCTATGCGGGCGGGGCAGTGCATGATCCATGCCTTGATGCGCATGTTCAAATTCTCGCGTATTTTCTCGCGCAGGTTTTTAGATTGCTGCACCAGCATACGCTTATACAGTCCCGTGAATTGCCCGCCGCTCTTTGATTTAATCACAACAAGCAATGTTTCAATCAACGCCCGAATGGGCGCCAACTGCCAAAGCGAGGGCGGGGAAAGTCTGTTAATTTCAACAAGGTCGAGTTTCATGACACGCACTATAAGGCCAGCGAAAAAACCGTGGATAAGTTTTTTGGGCGGCGATATTCATCCCCCCATCCCGCTCGTCCCGTGTCGGGGTTTAGGAAAGAAATATGAGCCGTAAAATCCCTACCCAACCTGCTCATCGAGGAAATCTTTCAGAAGGGCTGCATAGGGTTCGGACCTCTGGCCCCAGTGGGGGGTGATTTGGGTGAGGGCGGCGTAGACGCCTTCGTGGATTATAATTTTGGACGCGCCTTTAAGGCCGCGCAGGTCTGCATAGGCCAGCCAATAGATGAAATGGGCTGTGAGCCGTTCGGACAATATGTTTTTTTCGCCTGAGCGAAAACTGAGATGCCCGCTGGCTTCCAAGCCCGAGAGCAGGCGCTCGAAGGTTTGCTGCATTAACGAGAGCAGTCTGGAAAATTTTGGTTTGAGTGTCGGTATCCGTTCCAGAAGTGCGGTTAGATTGAGAAAGAAAAACCGAAAATCATTGATCTCTTCAAAGATGATATACAGGTAAATCCAGTTATCTTCCAGGGCCATGGGCTTATGAACGGGAGCGGCCAAGACTTGGCGCAATTCGCTTTCGAAATCAGCGAACAATTCCGTAATGATGACGTCTTTGCCTTTATAGTGATAATAGAGATTGCCGGGGCTAATATCCATAACGGCGGCAATATCAACAGAGGATATATTGACCTCGCCTTCATTATTAAGCAAGGCAAGCGCGGTACGGAGAATTTTTTCTTTGGTTTTCGAGCGCACCGCCATGTATAAACCCGCCTATTTTTTAGCGGCTGGTTTTTTTCTTGGTGCGGTTTTTCTTGGTGTAGTTTTTTTGGGTGCCGCTTTTTTAGGTTTAAGTAATGTAAGCACTGCGTCGAGCTTGGCTTCGATAGCATCGAGGCGTGCTTCCACATCAGAGGTGCCCCCACCGCGTTTGAGACGGGAGCGCATTTTGGCGATACGCTCATCCATATCAAAGCCGTCCCCCATTGTATCACTGACTGTGTCCCCAATTTTATCACTGACCTTATCAAAAGCTTCTTTGCCTTTATGGGTGACGATGGTTTCGAGGACTTCGCCTTTTTCTACCAGTTCGTCGAACACTTTCGATGTGCCTTTTGATGCTTTGGTGAGACCTTCTTGCACTTCGCTGAATGCACGGCCATATGCGCCAATGCCAGCCAGCCAAATTTTCCGGGCGGTGTCAGTATTTTTCTTATCGGTCATAATGGTCTCCTTAAGGTTAATGTCAGGCGCGGTTGATATTAGGCGGCTACAGGTTTGGCCCGTAGTTTTTTTAACTTGCTGACTTTTCGCGGCGGCAAGTCTACCTCTGGTTCTTCAAAGAAATCACGAATGATATGGACGCTTTCATCGCGCTTGGTTAGCAAGAATAAATGCCCGGCGTCTTCAAATTCGTGCAGGCGGGAGTCTTTAATCATGAATTTGAGGATTTTGGCATTGGCCAAGGGGACGATATGGTCACGGTCGCCCGCAATGATCAGGGTTGGCATTTTAAGGAATGGTAATAGCGGTAGGCTTGACCAACCGATCATACACAATAGCTGGAACCAATACCCTTTCAGGCTCGGGGCAATCATGTTTTCTGCAAACATGCCCGCACCGTCCGGGCCGTCGCCGTACAAGGTCTCGAAATGCTGTTTGAGAAACTCTCTGTCTTTGTAACGCTTCGGCGAGCCCATTTTGGAAATGGCGCGAATATCGCCCGGCACCATAGTGACGCCCGGTGCCGTTGCACATAACACCAGACGCTCGGTCATATTCGGGTATTGAAATGCGAATTGTTGCGCCATACCGCCGCCCCAACTAACGCCAAGAACGTCGACTTTTCCGTAACCGTTTTCTTTTAAAATCTGTTTGGCTGCTTTAGCTGCCCACCACGGCCTGTAGGGAACGCTTGGATCCGGCGAGCCGCCAATACCCGGCATGTCAAATGTGATGATGTCGCGGCCGGTAAATTTATCTGCAAAGGCTTGCGCTATTTCGAGATTGGCACCGATACCGTTAAAAAACAGCAATGGCGTGCGTTTACCCGCGCCTTTGTCCGTCCCTTTCCACACGGCAGTGCGGAGTTTTTGGTTGCCGACTTTGCTAAAGCGGATGCGTGGTGTGTTATGGTCAATATTAGGCATGGCTGGCTTTCTCTTTATTGGGCTTTATGTGAATACATACTCACCGGGAGCTTTGCACAGTGGTGGGAATGATTTGTTGCCCAAAGAGCGCGGCGCAGTTTTCAACTCGCCTGAGCGCCCTTTCAGCCAGGCATCCCAGTGTGGCCACCAAGATCCTGCATTTTCCTCAGCACCCTCAATCCATTCGTCGCATGTTTCTTTGATTTTTTTATTGGTGAAGAATTTAGCTTTCGGGTTGCCAGGGGCGGTTAGGAGAGATTGAATATGGCCGCTAGATGCGAGCACAAAATCTATATTGCCGCCGAACAACGCCGTATTGCGGTAGCTCGCCCGCCATGGTGTGATATGGTCGGTGACGCCCGCCAGCATAAACCCGTCGATTTTGATGTTTTTAAGGTTAATTTCATTGCCCATAAATTCGACACCGCTGCCTTGGTTTTCGTCAACGCCGACGAAACGCTTGTCGGCAAACATATCCAGATAATCTGAATGGAGTTGCGCGGGTAGATTGGTTGTGTCGGCGTTCCAATACAATATATCAAAAGCGGGCGGGTCTTCGCCGAGCAAGTAATTATTGACCACATAATTCCAGATCAAATCATTGGGCCGCATCCATGCGAACACCTTGGCCAGTTCTTCTCCTGGCAAAATACCTTTTTTGCGCGACATTTTGCGGGCGGCTTCGATGCCGGCGTCACTGGCAAACAGGCCGACATCGCTGTCGGTTTTCTTTGGGTCCAGCACACAAACCATCAAAGTATAGGAATTAACCCGCGTGTCGCCGCGCGCTGCAAGCTCGGAGAGAAACAAAGACAAAGTCGCACCGCCTGAGCAGGCGCCTGATACATTGATTTTCTTCGACTTGGTGATTTTCATCACCACATCTGTGCCCTCGATTAGGGATTGGACATAGTTTTCCAACCCCCAATGGGAATGCTGACGGCTTGGGTTGCGCCAACTGACCGCAAACATCTGGTAGCCTTGGGAGGCGAAATATTTAACGACGCTGTTATGGGCCGAGAGATCATTGGCATAAAATTTATTGATTTGCGGCGGTATGATAACCAGCGGTGTTTTATAAACCTTGTCAGTTATTGGCTTGTACTGGATGATTTCGAGCATCTCGTTTTTAAACACGACACTGCCTTCGGACATGGCCAGATTTTTTCCGACCTCGAATTTGGATTTATCAACCATGGACGGCATGCCGCCATTTGTGGTCAAATCTTTGTAGGCATTTTGCACACCCTTGACGGCGGACATGCCGCCGGATTCGAATAAGCGTTTCATAGCGGCCGGATTACCGAGCAGCGTATTCGTCGGCGCCATGCTGTCGGCGACAATATCGAAAAGAAAACGCGAGCGCGCCTGATCTTCAGCGGAAATACCGCTGTCCGCTATCCAACCCTCAAAGCCTTTGCGGGCAGCAAGCCAATTTTGTAAACCGGCTTTGTACAGGCGGTTATAGCGCCAGGTCGGGTCCATGAAACGGCGGTCGCGCCTTTCGGGAGCAAGCTCGCTTTCGCCTTTGATGATTTTGGCGACTTCTTGCCCGTACTCTTTCAAGTTTTTGGCAAAGGGCGCAGGTTGTTTCACTGCGCGGCCCATAAGAGTTCCGAAAGATTTAAGCAATTCGCCGCGCCTGATGCCAATCATATTGTTGACAGCTGTGGTCGATTGCGCGGCTTTCTTTTCCAGGTCTTCTATTTGTTTTGCCATTTTATCTCTCCCCTTTAAAGCGGCTTTAAATCCTGCTTGTTAGGCTTATGTCGGGATTTTATGCCAGAAGTTAAGCAAAAAATCTATTGGATTCATGTATTATAACCCATTTTGAGTACAAAAAAGGCGCTCCCTTGGCCCAATATAGGGTTTTGGAACGCCTTTTTCACTTGCGGCTTACAAGTTTGGGGGGAAGTTAAGCCGCTTTAGTTGTCTTTTGTGCGACAGTTGTCACAGGTTTGGTAGCAGGCTTGGTAGCAGTCTTTGTAGCTTTTTTAGTGGCCTTCTTGGCGGACGCCGCGATTTTTTTATTGAGCTTGGCGATTTCTGCTTCTAGCTCAACAACACGGTCATTGGCGGCACCGGGTACGAACGCACGCAGTTGTGCAGAGCGTTTCTCGAAACGGGCTTTTGCAAAATCTGTTACGTTTTTACGAGCGTCTTTAGCATAGACAGTAGCAGCTGTTTCAAGCTTTTCACCGCGAGCCGCATAGTCGTCATAATTTTTAACAGCCTTTTCGTAAACTGGTAGAGCGGCTTCATATGCAGCACCAAATACGCCAACATAAGCGCGCAAGCCTTTGTGAACCAGCGCCGGTGTTTTAAGATTTGAGGCAAAGCTGGTTTTTACAGTCTTGGTTTTTTTAGTCGTTTTAGTCATGGTCTTAATCCTTGTAATGATGAGCGATAACGCACCGTTTAAATCTGATAATGAACAGATAGGCACAAAGATTAGAAACCGCACCCTAATTAAAACCCACTATGAAAAGCTGTTCAAATATCACGGTTTTGATATCGAAACACGCCAATGATTTCGATATGAGTATCAAACGATATATGGGAAATAACATATCGATATTTTGGGGTAATAATTCTGCGTTCGTAACGGCCCGTGACTTTACGCCCAGAATTAGGGAAAGTTTATAACACCGTTAAAGTATCTGTAATATCAGAATATACCTGCAAAGAAGTTTCAGGAGAAATTTCGTTGTAATAGTTTTTAATCTCTTGCACATCTCGGTTGGCCGACCAACGGTAGACAATTTTCATCATACAGGGAACGGTTTGCCGAATAACGCCGTCATTTCGGCTTGGGTCGCATAGCGCGGGTTCGGATCTGCCAACCGCCTGCTAATTTCAGCCTCTTGCTCAGGCGATAGTTCAATATTGTCGGTGAATTGTTTCATGGTTTTGGCAAGCGCATTTTGAAAATCCGCTTGCCTATCAGCAGGGATGTTGTCCACGAGTAATGCCAGTTTTTCCAAAGTTGTCATTGACTGACTACACATAAAATCAGTGCAAAATAAAGGAATTATTTCTGCGGTGCCTTTTCTATCAGTTGGTTAACCAGAGAAAACAACCGCGCTAAATCCGCTTCCCCGGACAGACTATGGTCACCGTTCTTAACCAGTGTTAGTTCAACGTCGTCGCTTACCAGCGCATCTGCGACTTTTTGGGCGTGTTCGTAAGGGACGCTGGTGTCCCTCATGCCCTGGATGATGCGGACGGGGCAGTTGATATTGATGGGGGCATCTAGCAGTAAGTTTTTGCGGCCGTCCAAAATTAGCTCACGGCTAATTTCGTAGGGCTCGTCATAATCGGACGGCTCATAATATATGCCGTCTTGCATGATGGTTCGGCGGATTTCTTCGCTGAAATTCGCCCACATCAGTTTTTCAGTAAAATCCGGTGCGGGGGCGAGCAGGACGATGCCCCGGATACGCTTAGGGCGTGCGAGCGCAGCCAGTAATGTTGTCCAGCCGCCCATACTGGAGCCGACGATAATTTGTGGGCCTTCGGTAAGTTCGTCGATCACTTGTATTGTATCTGCCGCCCAACGCGAGATAGTGCCGTGCCTAAATTCGCCGCTGGATAAACCGTGGCCAAAATAATCGAAACGGACAAAAGGGCGGTTCTGCGCATCTGCCCAGCCGTGCAAGGCACTGGCCTTGCTGCCGTCCATGTCGGATTTAAGACCGCCGCACCAGATAATACCTGCTTTGCTCCCAGCACTGCTCTTATAAGCAATCCGGTTTTCAGTAAGGCCGCCGTAAGCAGTGGAGGGTAAATATTTTACTTTAAGGGCATTTGTCATGATATGTGACTTTCCAAGCTATACGAATCGTATCTTAGAGACAGTTATGAACATTCTTCAAGTCTTACCGGAATTAAATGCAGGCGGGGTCGAGCGCACGACGATCGAGATAGCGCAGGCGCTGAGCGCAGCCGGGCATATACCACATGTGGCTTGCGCTGGTGGTCGGTTGGAGGATGAGCTTTTGGCTACGGGTGCGGTCTTGCACAGGCTGAATGTCGGCAGTAAAAACCCCCTGTCTTTGCGCCGTAACACCAAGGCGCTTATAGAGATTATCAAAACCCATAAAATTGACATAATCCATGCCCGCTCCCGTGCACCCGCCTGGCCGGCCAAAGCAGCGGCCAAAGCTACGAATATCCCGTTCATCACCACATATCACGGTATATATAATGCAAAATCGGGTCTGAAACGCCGCTATAACGCTGTCATGGCCAAGGGTGATATTGTCATCGCCAATTCCAATTTCACCAAAGAGCATATTCTTGCCGCGCATAATATTGATGCGAGCAATATTGTCGTCATCCCGCGCGGTGTCGATATGTCTATTTTTGACCCGGATCTGGTGTCTGCCAGTGACATTGCGGCCACCCGTCAAGACTGGGGCGTGGGTATCAGCCCGGTTATTTTATTGCCCGGCAGGTTGACCCGTTGGAAGGGGCAATTGGTGGCTATAGAGGCTCTCAAATTACTGGGGGGCAAGGCCGCGCTGGTGTTGCTCGGCGACGCCCAAGGACGGGATGATTATGTTGCTGAAATCAAAGTACGTGCAGAAAGTCTGGGCGTCAGTGAGCGGGTCATTCTCGCAGGTCATAGCCGCTCTATGCCAGCGGCATTGCTGGCAGCGGACGTTGTGATTTCGGCCTCGACCGACCCGGAAGCCTTTGGGCGGGTCATGGCAGAGGCGCAAGCAATGGCGCGTTTGGTGGTGGCCAGTGATCACGGTGGATCGCGCGAAACGGTCACTGACGGCGCAGGGGGGTATCTGGTTGTGCCGGGTGATAGTGCGGCGTTGGCGGCCGGGATTGCCAAGGTCTTGGCACTCTCCAAATCCCAATATGCGGCGCGCGTTAAGCGAGCGCGAAAGCGTATAGGCACACAATATTCTGCCAAGGCTCTGAAAACCGCGACACTGGCAGTTTACGAGCATGCGCTTAAAACCCGCGGTGGTAAATAAGCCACGGGCGTAAGGAATACTTCGGAATACTGCGAAAAACTCTGATTCAGTTCTTGAAATAATGCTACCAACCCGCCATATTCTCGGGCGTACCGTATTAAGCGGTGTTGACTGCAGTTAATTAGGAGACCAGCATAGCCCGAAGACCACACGCCGCGCCGCCCAAAAAACGGGGCCCGCGCATAAACGATGAAATAACATCGTCCAAAGTTTTACTCATAACAGAAATTGGTGAAAAAAAAGGCGTCGTCCCCATTGACGAAGCCCTGAATTATGCCCGTTCCGTAAAACTTGATTTGGTTGAGGTTGCCCCTAATCCTGATTTGCCTGTGTGCAAAGTTCTTGATTACGGCAAAATGCGGTTTGAAGAGCAGAAGAAAAAATCTGCCAACAAAAAACGCCAAAAGAAACAACAACTCAAAGAAATTAAAATGCGGCCCAATATCGACGTGCATGACTATAACGTCAAAACCAAGGCCATGCAAAAATTCTTTGACCGTGGTGATAAGGTAAAAGTCACCATTAGATTTAGAGGTCGCGAAATGGCCCATATGAATTTAGGCCGTGATCTGCTTGACCGTGTCAAAGAAGATTTCGAGGAAACCGCCAAAGTAGAATTCGCGCCAAAAACCGAAGGCCGGTTAATGACAATGGTGCTTGCGCCTAAATAGTTAGAGTTAGCATAGATTTTTTTCGAATGGGCGTTGTCTTATGAAGTAGAGTTATGGAGGGGTAATTATGAATAGTATAGTTAATGAAGACGATTTGGTTCGAGATCATAGGCGCTTTCAACGCTTGATACGCTCGGCAATAATAGCTTTCTTGATCAGTATAATTGTCGGTTTGATAGGCGGTTATTTGGTTTATCATTATTTACCTTCCGGAAAATATCCAGCAGCAGTATTATATATTCCAGGTATAATTGCGGTTATTGTCACATGCTTACCCATTCGCAAACGCAAAAAAGAGTGGTTTCCAACATCAGAATCATTGAAAGCAGCATCTGAATACAAGCCGTCAAAAAAATAAGACAGTCAATACAATTTCAGCACTTATAGCTGATGTGACATAATAAAGGATTGACTTGATAAAGGATTGACTTGCGGCGGGTTTAAGGCTCCCGCTTATACATATCTTTTGGCCAGCGTCTGTGCACCCAGAACCAGTCGGTTGGGTTTGCACGGATTTGGGTTTCTATGAATTGCGTGATTTTTAGGACTGTGGCGCGGATGTCGGCGATACGGTTGCCTGAATTGGCGGGTTCGATCGGTTCATGGATGGTTACGCGAAAATTTGCGCCGCTCGTGCGGACAATTGACATAGGGATAAGGGGTGCGCCGGCCTGCATCGCAAGGCGGGTCGGGCCAGGTGCCGTCATGGCGGCGGCACCAAAAAACGGAATTTCAATGCCTTCATTGAACTTTTGATCGTTCATCAAGGCGACACTTGTACCGTCTTTTAATGTCTCTATTAATTCTTTGGCGCCTTTGATACCGGATTTTGGCACCATTAGTTTTGTGCCGTATGCGGCGCGGGTTGTCTGGATGCGTTTGTCAAAATATGGATTATTGGTGGGGCGGTAGGTCACTCGTACTGGAAATGCGGTTTTGGTAAATGCTGCGGCCAGTAACTCCCAGTTTGAAAAATGTCCGGCAATAATTACGACGGCCTGATTTTGCTCTTTATAGGCGACCAAGCGTTCGCCTCCAATTATTTCGATACGGGAGTTTTCAGCAAAAACCTTAAAGCGGTGTATAAAGGGAAATTCTGCAAATGAACGCCCCATCTGGTTCCAACTGGCGGATAATAGTTCTTTGATCCGCGCATCATCCGCCTGTGGGAAAGCCAATTTCATATTGGTTTTTGCAATATGGTGTTTGCTGGTAAGCGGGCCTATAAGCTGGAATAATTTGCCGCCCAGCCCGGATATAACACTTATAGGGAAGGGTGTTAACAGCAGCCGGACTATATCATAGGCCAAAACCTCAAGCCGCCAAATGAAGTGCTTAAGAAATTTATTGTTTATCTTGCTTGCCATCAACTTGCTTTCGTTGTCGCTATAATCGGATGCAAGATACGGCGCAGGGTCAGCTCGTCTTCAAACTGCAAAGATACGGGCCAAACGGCTATATGTTTCCTAAAACTCTTCGGGATACGGACATAATCTTTTTCAGTTGTGATCAATGTGGCTTCGTCTTCACGGGCCAAATCGATCAGGTTTTTCATATCCGTATCTTTATAGGCATAATGATTGGGATAGGGTTGACACTCGACCACATCCGCGCCGGCCCGTATCAGGGCATCAAAAAATTTGTTGGGGCGGCCGATACCTGCAAATGCATATAATTTACCTGCGGGCAATTGACCGTAAGGCACAAGATAGGCGGCAATGACCGGTAAGGGTTTTAGCTGGGCGGCAAGTGCTTCGCTTACTTCATAATCCGGTGTGGGCTTCATTAATATCACTGCGTCGGAGCGGGACAGGGCGGCCCCTAATGGTTCGCGCAGGGGGCCGGCGGGAAACACACGCTCATTGCCAAACCCAATTTCTGCATCAACAACGAGTAGGGATAGCGTCTTTTTCACCAAAGGATTTTGGTGACCATCGTCCATAATAATAACTTCGGCGCCAGTTTTATTAAACCCGACCAAAGCTCCAACGGCGGCACGGGCTCCGTCGTCGCGCCCCGCAGATACCCATACCGGGCCTTTGCGTGCAAGTAACATGGGTTCATCGCCAACGTCCGTGTAGCTATGTTTGCTTTTAACCAGTAATGGCCCTTTTTCCCGACCGCCATAACCGCGTGTAAGTGCCACGGCCTTAATACCCATACGGGTCAAGCTTTCGAGAAGATATGCCGTAATCGGCGTTTTACCAACACCGCCAACACCGGCATTGCCTACACAAATCACCGGAATTTTGGGGTCATATGATGTGGTGGTCGCAATGCGCCGCGCTGTTATCTGGCCATATATCCATCCAAGCGGACTAAGAACCGTGCGGATAAAGGGCGCAGCCTCGCGGCCATGTTTGTGGTTCCAAAACTCTGGCGCGCGCATCACCTATTCCTCTTTGGCCGAGTTTTCACCCGGAAGTAAAGGGGCGAGATATGTCCAGACATAATCCAGCACTGCATCGCGGCTTTTGGCATATTTAAGGGCTGCAACTGCCTTGGCCTGACGGGCTTTGGCGTCGGCCATATATTTAAGCACGGCGGGGGCCAATTCTTCTGGCGACAAGACCCTGTCGGCACCGTCAAATGCGAGCATGGACATATAGGTGTCGGCGAAACTGGATATATGGGTGCCAGTAATCACGGCGCAATCAAGCCGTGCGGGCTCCAAAGGGTTATGGCCCGACAGGCCGTCTAATAATGACCCGCCCACGAAGGCGATTTTTGACAGGCTATAGACCAGACCCATTTTGCCTATACGGTCAACAATATAAACGTCTGTTGCGCCCGTCGGCATGCGGTTGGACGACCGGCGGAGTACATTTAAGCCTGCTTTTACGAAAACGGCTTTTACTTCAGCCGCCCGCTCGGGGTGTCTGGGGGCTATAATCAGAAGCGATTTTGGTTTTTTGGTTTTTATCTCCAAGGCGGCTTCTGCGATCAGTTCTTCTTCGCCCGCATGGGTGCTTGCGGCGCACCAGACGGGCCGTCTGCCCAGTGCCGCCTTTAGCTTTTTCAGCTCACCAGCGTCCACAGGCAAAACGGGCGCGGCATCTTTGAGATTGCCTGCGGCTTCTATGTCTCGCCCGGTGAGCCAGGATAACCCGTTTGCGGTTGCAGTATCGGCAGCCAAGATTAAATCAAAGCATGTCAGTAAAGCTTTACCGGAATTTTTACCGCGCTTGGCCCAGCGTTCAATAGAATCTGCGCTCATGCGTGCATTGATCAAGGCTAGCGGAATATCTCGGGCCTTGGTCTGCATAATCATATTGGGCCATAATTCGCTTTCAGCAAATATGGCCAGATCGGGCTGCCAATGGTCAAGAAAAGCGCGTACTGCTTTTGGATGATCTGCCGGTGCGTATTGATGCACGGCATTTTTCGGGAGCTGTTCAGCTAGCAATTCGGCAGAGGTCACTGTACCCGTTGTTACAACAATATGAAAATGTCGATGTTCGGATAAAATACGCATAATGACCGGCATCAGCATTTGCGATTCGCCGACGCTTGCCGCATGGAGCCAGATTACGTTTCCGCCCGGGCGCGGTATATTTGAAATACCCCTGCGCTCGTTCAGACGGGCCGGATCTTCCTTGCCTTTTTTGGCGCGCCGGTTCAGCCATAAGGGCAAAGCCGGAGCGGCCATGCGCGTTGCAGCGCTATAGGATTTCAAGAGCGGCGTTTTCTTCACGTTTTGCGCCCCCCTTTTTCCGCTGGAAGTATAATTTCGCACCCCATATCTTTGTCACATTTTTGCGAAGCTTGATTGAGTATATCTTCCAGTTTTTTACGCGCCGCCTCAATATCTGCGGTGTTTGCATCTTTATCAACCCGTACCGGCCCGGCAAAGATTATTTTTCCGCGCCCAAATGGTAGCGGGAACATAAACCTGTCCCACGAATTAAACAATTTATTGTTGGACACAGATAAGGCATAGGCGATTATGGGTGCACCCGATAATTTCGCCAACCGTATTGGGCCTTCGCCCATTATCATTCTGGGCCCGCGCGGCCCGTCCGGGGTCATGACAACACAATCACCGTCCTTTAAGACATCAATCATTTCGCGCAGCGCACCAGTACCGCGCTTGTCTTTATCTTTATATTTTGCGCGGCGTGAACCGCGAATAACACTGATGCCAAAAAACTTTCCAATCGTGGCAACCAGATCGCCGTCTCTGGATTTGGAGATAAGAAAATGCGGTTTTTGCGTCATTTTAGTCCAGCCCGCATTGGCCATTAAAAACCGTGAATGCCAAATACAGGCGACGAAACCCTCGCCGCTCTTTTGGATAGGTTCAGAGACATCCAAACCCTCTACCTGCCAGCGCGTAGTGCGCTTCACCAGCCCCATATAAGCTCTAAGGAGCAGAGCTAGGATGACTTGCACAAATTTTAGGTTCATGAACCGTTTGAACAAACCTTTTCTCCCTGCTACGTTCGCGTTTACACGGTAAACATATCGGGTATTTATCTTGGTTTTACAAGGGACGTAATGACACTGGATTTAGATACATCTCAAGGTCGTAAACAGGCCTATAAAGACTTAACATGGGGCGACCATGGGTTTTTGCGTATCTGGTTTAATAACCAGCACCGTATTGGCGCAAAAGGCGGTGATGTGATGTACCGCGCCAACCAGCCCTCTCCAAAACGAATAGAGCAGCTGGCCAAAGACGGCATCAAGACTATCCTGAATTTGCGCGGGCACAGCGATAAGGGCTATTATGCATTGGAGAAAGAAGCCTGCGAAAAACACGGCATCACACTGGTAGATTTTCGTATGTATTCCCGCGATACACCCAAGAAGAAAAGCCTGCACGGGCTAAGAGAGCTGTTCGAGACCATTGAATATCCGTGCCTGATGCACTGTAAATCTGGTGCTGACCGCACGGGGATTACGGGGGTTTTATACAAGCATTTTCATTTAGGGGAACCCATAGAAGACGCGGTGGAGCAATTGAAACTAAAATACCTGCACATGAAAGCCGGTAAAACCGGCATGCTCGATTTTTTCTTCGATGATTATTTGCAATATGCGCAGACGGGCGATCTAAGTTTTATAGACTGGGTCGACCAAATTTACGACCCGGCAGATGTAAAAGCCCGGTTCATGTCTGGCTGGATTGGCAATTTCATCAGCGAGAAGATATTGCGGCGAGAGTAGGGTGTTATTTCTTCCCCTGTTCTTACGGGGGAAGTGCCGGAGCGTAGCGGAGGCGAAGGGGGCCGCCGCTCTTGCGGCGATAAGGTGGTATAATTATTACGGATGTTCTTCAGTGGCGCACAAGAGTGAGCGCCCCCATCGAGCGCGACCACTTGGGAATACCCTCGCGGTGCAAGAGGCGCCCACTTCCCCCATAAAAATGGAGGAAGAAAGGTGGAAAAATTTTGAGCATATCAAGTCGGTCTGCGCAGCCGTAGATATGCTATATTGGCTCACGTTTCTGCGATCACTTTGGTTCTCGCCTGCGCCCAAATTTCATCAACTGACAATTCACTAACCCCGCTCTCTAGTCCTTCCGTAACTAGTCTTTGCATATTGGCAATCTTTTGTGTGCGTTCTTGGTCTTTGCGCAGGAGGTCGCGGACAAATTCGCTATCATTTGTGTAGTCGCCGCTGGCAATGCGGGATTTAATCCAAGCGTTTTGCTGGTCGGTTACTGTGATGGTTTTGCGTGTCGTGCCCATGGTGCTCTCCAATTTATCATACTATTGATGCATAATGGCATATATTAAGAAAATTGCAAAGCCCGTAATTTTGCGTATAGACCGTCTTTTTTCATCAAGGCCATATGCTTGCCGCTTTCCACAATCTTGCCCTCGTCCAGTACGAAAATTCTGTCAGCATTTTTGACTGTGGATAATCTGTGGGCGATGACGAAGACGGTGCGGCCTGCGGTTAACATATCCAGAGCCGCTTGTACTTTGGCTTCGGATGCAGCGTCTAGGGCGCTTGTGGCTTCGTCCAACAAGAGTATAGGGGCACCGCGCAGCACGGCGCGGGCTAGGGCAATGCGCTGTCTTTGACCACCGGATAATTTGCTGCCGCCCTCACCGACGCGGGATTGGTAACCATCCCCAAGCTGCATGATAAAATCGTGGGCGGCGGCGGCTTGGGCGGCGATTTCTATGTCCTGCATGGTCGCACCTTCGCGGCCAAACCCGATATTGGCCGCGACCGTATCGTCGAACAGGGTTATGTCCTGAGAGACCAAAGCCATGGAGTTTCTTAAGGAGCTTAGCGTGACACTCCGGATGTCTTTATCGTCGATTGTGATAGTGCCGTCCGCCACATCATACAGCCGTGCAATGAGATTGATGATGGTGGATTTACCACCGCCGGACGGGCCAACCAGTGCAATCGTTTCGCCCGGTTTTACCTTAAAATTTAAACCGGAAATGGCCTTGGTGCCGTCCTCGTAGGTGAAACCCACATTTTTAAATTCAAGCGCACCTTTTACACCGCTCAACTCTTGGGCATTTGCGGCTTCGGTAATGGTCGGCTTTTCGTCTATCACTTCAAATATCCGGTGCAGGGCGGCCAGGCCTTCTTGCACCACATTGTTGAGCGTGCCAAGCGCACGAATACGCGGCGACATGGCTATCAACATGGCTAACAATCCTGCGATGGCACCCGCCGTCGTATGTCCGCCGACAACCCTGTACACACCAAGGGCAAAGACGCCGGCTATAGCCACCCCGCCGAGCACTTCCAGTATAGGGTCAACCCGCGCCTGATTGGTGACCAGCTTTAGATAAAGCCGTACCCGTTCGCTAAAGGATGCGCCGAGCCTTGCGTTTTCATAATCCTCCAGGCCGTAAGTACGCACCATGCGGGCACCATAAAAGCTCTCGCCCAATTGCGACGTGATGACACCGATTTGTTCTTGGGCATCTTTGGCATTACCGCGTAATTTCTTGGAAATAAGTATGATTGGCCAGAGAGCTATGGGGTAAATGACGAGAACCAAAATCGACATTTGCCAGTCAAGTGTCAGCATGACCACTATACAAAAAACCACGGTCAGGACATCGCGCACAAGATTTGTCATAGTGCGCAACATGGCGCTTGTTAAAATAGTCACATCATTGGTGAAACGGGAAATTAATGTGCCGGTTGGTTCGCGGCCAAAACGAGCAAAATCGGCGCGGTGAATACTGGCAAACATAGATTTTTGCAAATTGCCAATAGTGTTCAGCGCAACCGAATTGGCCAAAACAGATTGCAGGAACATAGAGACACCTGAAATAATGGTAACGGCAATGATCACGGGTACCACCAACAATGCAAACCGCTTGGCTTGTGCCCCTGCATCTGCGGCGACGATATTGCCGGCCAAATTATTGGCGACATCAATTATATATTTGATCAAAAACCCATAAGCCGCCGTTGCGGCCGCCAAGACAATCATAAAGAAAAAAGCCAAATATAACCGGCCTCTAAAGGGGCGGATATATTCGTGCCACAAACGCGAGATAAGGCGTTTATCACCGCCTTGTAAATTCAAGATGTTGGTTTTGGGCTTGATGTTTGACTTGATGTTGGGCTGGGTCACTTGGATATTGCCTACCCGATTACGCCGTCATTGTCCGGGTCAATCAGGTCGTGGGCATGGAGGATAAAAAACCGCATATGGGCATTGTCAACTGTGCTCTGTGCCGCATTTTTCCAGGCATCATAGGCTTTGGCGTAATTGGGATAGGCCCCAATATAAACCATGTTGTCCAGATCGATAAACTCGGTTTTCATGGGGTCAACCAACTCACCGCCGATGACAATATGCAATAGTTGTTTTGTTTTATTCTGGCTTTTTTTATCAAGGCTGCGGTCGGACATTTTAGTCTCCAATTGTTGTGATTTCAGTACATCATTCTTCTGTTTCACCTTTGATAGTAACAAATCATGCAGACGCGGGCTAGCACAAATGACGCCGTTTTCTGTGATATGGTCTTTGGCGAAATGAAATGCATTACCGTCCAAATCTGTAACCGTGGCGCCAGCCTCACTGGCAATAATAGTGGCAGCGGCAAGGTCCCAGTCGGATTTTGGCGTAAAAGATACGGTCGCATCGCGCAAACCAGCCGCGACCAATACAATCCGGTAAGCCATTGAATTGCGGATGGAAACTTTCATATGAGGCCAGCCAAGCCGTTTAAATTTGCGCGGATAACCAATGATTGAACAGCCTGTAATGGATGTACAATTGCTTGGGGATATTGCTTTGCCGTTAAGCCGCGCACCGGCTCCCAAACTGGCGTCGAACATTTCGTCTAATATGGGATTATAGACAACGCCAGTTACGGCTTTCCCGTTTCTAATGACTGCCAAACAAATTGTAAAATGCGGTTTGCCGTCCATAAAGGCCCGTGTGCCGTCTATGGGGTCAATAACGAAGCTGTATTTGGAGTTCTTGCGAGACGCATCATCCTGTGTCTCTTCGGACAGCCAGCCATAATTGGGCCTTGCCGCTTGTAGGGTTTTTTCCAAATAATCATTCACCGCAATATCGGCTTCTGTGACCGGATGATTTTCGGATTTGTGCCAAGACTTTGTATTGCCTTTGTAGAAATAATCCCGCGCTATGGCTCCGGCTTCGGCTGCAGTTTTTATGAGAAGGGCTAGGTCATCTGTATCAAACACATCATCTTTACTGGTGCTACGCACATCATCTTTACTGGTGCTACGCACATCATCTTTACTGGTGCTACGCACATCATCTTTACTGGTGCTACGCACATCACCCTTACTGGTGCTACGCACATCACCCTTACTGGTGCTACGCACATCATCTTTACTGGTGCTACGCACATCATCTTTACTGGTGCTACGCACCGGCAACCACCATGCTCTCGACCAAGAGGCTTGGGCAGGTTACAGGGTTATCCATGATTAAATCATCCGCAGGGATGATGGTCTTGAACATATCCAGTAAATTACCGGCGATGGTCACTTCGCTGACCGGATATGTCCGCTCGCCGTTTTCGATGGCAAACCCGGCAATGCCAACGCTGTAATCACCCGTATTAGCATTGAGAGACGGGCCGAACATTTCAGTAATGAACAGGCCATTACCCATATCTTTCATGAGCGCATCAGGCGTTTGTGCGCCTGCTTCCATCCAGACATTAGAACAGGCAATTCCGGGCGGTGACGACATGCCTCTATGGGCATGGCCGGTTGTGGCAAGCCCAAGCTGCCGCGCGGCGGCGCTGTTCAGCATCCATGTTTTCAGAACGCCGTTTTCGATTAGTGTGAGCGCCTTACCTGCAACACCTTCACCGTCCCACGGATGGGAGCCACTGGCCCGGATGATATACGGGTCATCGGTGATGGTGATGTTTTTGTGAAAAACCTGCGTGTCCATGCTGTCTTTCAAAAACGAGACGCCGCGCGCAATCGCCGACCCTGAAATAGCATTGGTAAAAGACGACAAAAGACTATTGGCGACGCGGCGTTCGAACAAAACAGGGAGATTGCCTGAGGCCATTTGTTTGGCGCCCAAACGGGCGACGGCTCTGTTACCAGCCTTTATGCCGATGCTTTCGGGTGTCTGTAAATCTTCTAGCCAGCGGGTGGATTTATAATCATAATCCCGCTCCATATTCTCGCCGTCGCTGGCAAAGGCGGCAACGGAAAGCCCGTGGCTTGAGGATTTCCACCCATTTGAAAATCCGCCATCTGAAACCCCATCTGATGTCATCAGGTAAGTTGCGCCTTTGACGCAATATGCATTGGCACCTTCGGCCTGATTGACACCCTTGACGCTCAGCGCTGCCGCTTCGAGCTCTTGGGCGCGGGCGAGCAATGTGTCAGCATCTAAATCCGTCTTGTCATAAATATCAAGCTCCGGCCTAGATTTGGCTAATGTATCTCTGTCAGCCAAGCCGCAATAGATATCTTTTGGTGCCAGCTTTGCCATGGCAACACAGCGTTCAGCTAACTTATCCAGACTGTCTTTGGAAAGGTCAGAACTGGAGACGCAAGCTTGCCTTTGACCCACAAAAACCCGTAGGCCAATATCTTTGCCTTCTGAATTGTCTATGTCTTCCAATACGCCGCCGCGCACCCCGATGGATAGTGAGCGTCCGTAAGAACCAACAGCTTCGGCACTTTCCGCGCCGTGGTTTTTGGCAAGGCGTAACAGGTCTTTAAGTGCGGGCTCTAAAATATCAGGGTTTAGATCAGATGTTGCGGGTTTTTTCATGGCTGGCTTTTAGCAAATAAGGCGGTACCCGCAAGCGCTATGTCGCAACCAGGAACAATAAATACAGCGCCATGACCAGAAGGCTTAAAAGAGTGATCACCGTGCCGTAAAACCGTCCGATGCTTCTACCCGTGGTTTTTGAATACCCAAAGGCATGCATGATACGGCCCAAGGTAAATGCCGTACCCAGCCCGTACATCCAATAGGGTGATGCCCCGCACGCAGCCATGGCGAACAGGCCGATCATGGCCAGCGGTGCATATTCCGTGAAATTACCGTGTACGCGGATCGCCCGCTGCATGGTTTCATTATCATTGTGCCCCATGGCAATTGCCCGTGAGCGGCGTTGGCGAATGACGAGAAATGTCAAAGCAAAAAGTATGAGTATGTTTATCGCCGTAAACAGCGTCGCAATTTCAAATAGTTCCATGGTATTTCCTTTTATGGCTTTAGCACTGTCATAATGTCTTTAGCTTCGGTGGTCGAGGCTTTTTGCAGTAGGGGCATTTTTGCTCATAGACCATGCTAACGCTTTGCGCAGATGTGCCGCGAAAATTCTTAAGATTAAGGCTTGCTCTGGCCGTAAATATGGCAGGGTTTGTCGAACATGCCGGGGATGTTCGGGATAGTACGCAGATAGTGTGAACCAAGCTTTTCCGCCACATTGATACTGGCAATGTTTTGTGGAACAATAACATGGATAACTTCGTCCCACCCTAATGTTCCAAACGCATACTCAATACACGCAGCCCCCGCCTCGGTCGCATAGCCTTTGCCGGTAAAATCAGGGTGAAGCGTCCAGCCAATTTCGGGCTGTGGCCAGCCTTCGGGATTCCACGGGCCAATGCGTCCGGCCCATTTCCCTGTGGTTTTTTCGATGACAGACATAAACCCGTAGCCGCGAATTTGCCAATGCCCCATAATAGTCGCCATTGAGCGCCAAGCCTGTTGTCGGTTCATGGGCTCAACCCCTAAATACCGTACAGTATCTGGGTCTGCGAATGCTTCTGCCCAAGCTTCGAAATCATGGTCAGGATCGACCCGGCGCAAAATAAGCCGCTCTGTCTCTAATAATGGTTTCATGGTTTGGTTATGGCCTGTCTTGGCCGTAAATCAAGCGGGTACGGCCGCTGGTTTCATCAAACCGTGTTTCCAACAGTTTCGAGCCCAGTTTTTCCGCGAGCGCAATACTGGGGGTATTGCCGTCGACTATGACATGGGTGACCCGCTCCCAGCCCAGTTTCTCAAATACAAATGGCAGACACGCCGTGGCGGCCTCGTAAGCATAGCCTTTGCGCGTATGCGCCGGATGTACGGCCCAGCCGATTTCTGGTGCTGGCCAACCGTGGGGGTAATAAGGCCCGATACGGCCAACCCATTCACCCGTTTCCTTAAGCACGACCGAGAAAAATCCGTAGCCCCGCACCTGCCAGTGACCCATATTCATGACCATATTTTGCCAGGCAGCATTTTCGTCGCACGGCGTATTGTTCCAAAGATATTTAACACTATCAGCGTCGGCCATCATCTCGGCCCAAAAAGGAAAATCCCGCACCCCGTCAATAGGGCGCAGGAGTAGGCGGTCTGTTTCTATTATAGTATTCATAGTTTCCCCCAGATGTCATCCCGGGCTTGACCCGGGACCTCATAGGTTAGTCTAAATATTGTCATCCCGGCTCTGCGCTTTGCTTGGCCGGGATGACAATATTATTAGTCGGCAAGATCGGGGTCCATTTTTGTGCAATCCGCCATCAGGCCTTCAACAGCGGCGACGGAGTTTAGGAAGCCTGCGCGCTCGGTTTTATTGAGGCGGATATTGAGGACTTTCTCGACGCCGCGCTTGCCGATAACGGCAGGCGCACCCACATATAGACCGCGCACGCCAGCGATTTGGCCCGCGAGTTTCACGGCGCACGGCAGGATGCGGCGCTTGTCCTTAAGATAAGACTTGGCCATTTCAATGGCGCTTTCGGCGGGTGCATAATACGCCGACCCATTGCCGAGCAAGCCAACGATTTCGCCGCCGCCCTTACGGGTGCGCTCTACAATAGCGTCGATGCGTTCCTGCGTTGTCCATTTCATTTTAATCATGTCCGGGAGCGGGATGCCGGCGACTGTGGAATAGCGAATGAGCGGCACCATAGTATCGCCGTGCCCGCCGAGCACAAATGCCGTTACGTCTTCGATAGAAACGTTAAACTCGTCTGCGAGGAAATAGCGGAAACGGGAGCTATCCAGAACACCCGCCATGCCGACAACTTTGCGCGGGTTGATGCCGGAGTATTTTTGCAAGGCCCAAACCATGGCATCCAAAGGATTGGTAATGCAAATGACAAAGGCTTTGGGGGCATGTGCTTTGATACCCGCAGCCACCTGCTTGATAACGCCCAGGTTTTTAGAGACGAGATCGTCGCGGCTCATACCGGGTTTGCGCGGGAAACCGGCCGTTATGATGACAACATCAGCCCCCGCAATATCGGCATAATCATCCGTGCCTTTGAAATTACTATCGTTGGAAAACACGGCGCTGGCTTGGTTAAGGTCAAGGGCTTTGCCTTGGGCCGGCCCTTTGAAAATATCGAACAATACAATGTCGCCTAAATCCTCGCGGGCCGCAATATGTGCCAAAGTCCCGCCGATCATGCCTGCGCCAATAAGTGCGATTTTTGCTCGTGCCATGGTGTTCTCCTAAGATGTAAAATTAACTGCGGATTGTTTACGCCTGAAAATTATAAAGCGCAACGATTGTTCGCTGTCTGTGACAATAAAACCTTTGCCCTAAAACGAAAAAGGCCACCAAAAGGTGACCTTTTCTTTGCCTGTAAAATAACGCCTATTTTTTAGCGCGAGGTTTCGGCTTCGGTTTAGCTTTGGTCTTGCTCGGAAACCAGTGCTCTAATTTGGCACCAGCCCATTTATGACCACCCCAGCCAAAGGCAATAGCCCCACCAACGCCCGCAGCAAATGCAGCGGCATAAACGAAGGACTTAAATGCAGTGTTGACGATTTCATCACCGATACCCATTTGGCTGAGACCCATAAATGTCACAATTAAAATGGTCACATATTTGATAATTTTTCCAGCAATATCACCCATAGCCTGAGCGGCAATGCGCGAAATGACATTTGCGATGAAAAAGCCGACACCGATAATGATGGCACCAAGTGTAATACTGCCGCCGAGGTTCAAAAGCTGATTGAATATTTCGGTCAACTGGTCAATACCGAGAATGTTCATAGCGGCAACTGCACCCATTAAGGAAATGCCAATGAAGGCAATCGTTGCAATTATTTTTGAGGGTACAACTTTGGAAGTGTTTTCACCGTCCAACTCACCAATAGCATTGAGCGCCGTATCAATACCCATAGCGGGCAATGTATTTCTTGCCAAATTAGCTACAAATTTCCCGATCATAATGGAAAGGCCAAGAACAACGGAAGCAGATATTAATTGCGGGATATAGCTCATGACCTGATCGAGCATACCCGTTAACGGGCCCGTAATGCTGTCTATGTCTAAAACGCCCAAAGCGGTTACCCCAAATAGAAATAAAACAAAGGCGAAAACAACGCCGCCAACCGTTTTAGCAATTGTATTGGAAGCAGACCCTGTATCGTCCTCATTGCCAAACCGGGAAGCCAAGCTATCAACTTGCGCTGCTTCTAGGGTCGAGGTGACGGCTTCGCGGAATATTTTTGCTAACACCCAACCGATGAAAAAGATAAACCCTGCGGACACGACACGCGGCACATAAGCAAAGATATCATCGAGCATGCCGCGAATGCCTTCAAGTGGCTCTGCCAGAGCAGGGAAACGGGACAGGCCAAGCATAATAAAAAACAGCCACAATACCCAAAAAACGGCTTTGGATAATGATTTACCGATATTGCCGCCTGTGGTTTTTGCTTTACGGCCAAGCCCGGTTTTATTAATTGCACCCGATACAATCAAGCCAGCAATTTTTGAAATAAAATAGCCGGCGATAATTGTGATGGTTGCTAATACGGGACCAACTGCCCAGTCCGGCATCCAGCTCATATAATTTTCAATTTGTTCCATGTTAAACCCTCCTTAAACTCATTTTAGACGTCTATCTGCTTTCGGATAGATGTCTCCCAAACTTCCCTTTAAACCTAAAGTCCGGTCACAAACTTTGTAGCGCGAATCTGTACCCACATTAACGCTTAGTAATTCTAACATGAACATAACCTAAATAAAAGCTGTCTTGTTATTGGAGATAAGCTAGAAGAAAATACGAATCGACTACTGACAGGTTGGGACAAGGTATGAACAATTTTAAAAATCGTGGATTGTTTTTTGTATTGGCCTTGGCCGCATTTTCTATCTTGGCCCTCGCTTCTTATACATTGTCATCGATACCAACGCATCCGGAAACTCGCCAACCAGAATCAGGCCAAAATGAGCGTTGAGGCGGAGCTAGAAAAACGGGTAATGCACGGCGCGCTCAATGCAGACGCCGAACAATTGATTGTGGCACAGAAATTAGATGATTTACTCAGGAGACTTAAGGACTATAAACCGAAGCGGACATTGCGCAGGCGAATTTCAGCACCGAACGGCTTATATATTTGGGGCAGTGTCGGGCGCGGTAAATCCATGTTGATGGATATGTTCTTCGAAGAAACCCTGAGCCAAAAAAAATCCAGGGTACATTTCCATGCTTTCATGCAGGATATTCACAAGCGAATTGCGCACTGGCGCAAGCTGTCCCCTAGGGAACGCCGGAGCCAGCCAAATTATGTGCGCGGCGTTGGCGACGACCCCATAGCACCCACCGCCAAGGCTATTGCATCTGAGACTATATTGCTGTGTTTTGACGAGTTCCATGTCACCGATATTACCGATGCCATGATATTGAGCCGCTTGTTCACTGCATTATTAGAGCGCGGGGTTGTCGTGGTCGCCACATCAAACCGTGCGCCTGACGATCTGTATAAAGACGGTCTTAACCGACAATTGTTTTTACCATTTATTGATCTGCTTAAACAAAAACTCGATGTGCTAGCAATGGGCGGAAGCGAAGATCACCGCTTACGGAAGCTGCAAAAAGCACCCTTGTATTACAGCCCGCTCGGGGCAAAATCTGATGCCAGTATAGAGACTATATGGCAACGCCTGATAAAGCCGAACGCACCCAGCATGCAGACCTTGAAAGTTCACGGCCGCGAGATACATTTACTGGCTGCATCTGGCACTGCGCGGGCGAATTTTTCAGACCTGTGCGACCGGGCTCTTGGCGCGGCAGATTATCTGGAAATTGCCAGAAATTACACCACATTGATTTTGGAAAATATCCCTAAAATGGGCCCCCATAACCGCAATGAAGCCAAACGTTTTGTCACGCTGATTGATGCTTTGTATGAAAACAAAACCAAATTGGTCATATCGGCTGACGCGCCGCCAGAGCAGTTATATGATGCTGGTGACGGAGCATTTGAGTTTGAACGCACGGCATCGCGCCTGGCGGAAATGCGTTCAGATGCATATTTAGGCCAAGAACACAGTCTGGGACACGCATTAGCCCCAGCACAATTGTGATGCCAGATTGTGATATTTGATTCAGGTTTTTTCAATCTCTGTGGGGTAGGGCAGGTATATGATTTTGCAAAAACCATATATGGTCAAGCTCGTGCAGATGTTTGAAAAATACAATTTGTCTCAGGTTCTGCGCTACGGGTTGGTCGGCATTTGTGCGGCGTCGGCCCACGGGCTTGTTGCTGCAGCCTTATTTCATGTTTTAGCAATTCATCCAACATTGAGTAATTTTGCCGGGTTTATATCGGGCGCTATCATTTCTTATCTGGGCTCTTATTATTTTACCTTTAACAGTACAGATGGACATAGCGGTGGACATAAACGATCTTTGCCGCGCTTTGCTTTGGTCTGGCTTATAGGCATAGCTATTAATGTTGGTTTATTTCAAATTTTGCTGAGCCTCTACGCTGTGCCGTTCGCGCTCAATGTTTTCATAGCCATTGCCCTAACGCCGATTGCACAATATTTAATGCTGAAATTCTGGGCGTTTAAAGCATAGAAAATTTTGCGCTTTACACTCTTGGTTAAATCCACGACATACAATTTATGCACATAATCGATCAATTAATCGCGGAGCGGGCGCAAAAATTGATGAAGCGCCAGCAGGTTTGGCGCACCATACGCCCAGCTCTCTACTCAATGCTTGGCTATGAGAAAGCAGTGGCTATGGCTGATGTTATGGCAGATTTAAGTGGTTGGGATGCTTTCGCCCATGTCAGCAAAATGCTTGATTTACCGCCATTAGTAAAAGGGCTTGAGCATGTGCCGAAGGGCGGAAAGGTCATGATTATATCCAATCACCCTACCGGCTTGGCGGACGGTGTATTTGTCTATGATGCCCTGAAAATACATCGCCGCGACCATATGTTCATGGCCAATGCCGATGCGGTGCGGGTTGCACCCAATTGCACAGATATCATCATTCCTGTTGAATGGGTGGCGGAAAAACGCAGTCCCGCAAAAACCCGCTCTGTTTTAAAAACATTGAAAACCGCGATAAACAATGAACGTGCCGTTGTCATTTTTCCGTCGGGCGTGCTGGCAAAAATGACATGGGCCGGCCTTAAAGACAAACCCTGGAACCCAACGGCCGTTAGTGTGGCACGTAAGAACGGCGTGCCGATAATACCCCTGCACATCAATGCCCGTAATTCGGCCATGTATTATATATTTGCGCTCCTCAATAACGAACTGCGCGATATCACCCTGTTCCATGAGCTGTTTAATAAAAGCGGTTCCAGCCCCGAGCTTACCTTCGGCCCGCCCATAGACCCGGCGACATTGCCCAAAGGCTCGGCTGAGGCCACGCAAGCAGTTAGGGATATTGTCGAAGCTCTTAAATTTAGAGACTAGACCACCCGTCTTAGACTACTCTGGCAACCAGCATTTTTTTAACCTCTGCGATTGCCTTGGCCGGGTTTAGGCCTTTCGGGCAAACATTGGTGCAGTTCATGATGGTGTGACAACGATACAGACGAAACGGGTCTTCCAGTTCGTCGAGCCGCTCGCCCGTCGCTTCGTCGCGGCTATCGATCAGCCAGCGGTAAGCTTGCAATAAAACCGCAGGGCCGAGATATTTATCGCCGTTCCACCAATAGCTTGGGCAGGAGGTAGAGCAAGACGCACACAATATGCACTCATAAAGCCCGTCCAGTTTATCGCGGTCTGGCTCGCTCTGGCGCCATTCCTTTTCGGGCGTCGGCGATGTCGTGTGTAGCCACGGCTCAATAGCCGCGTACTGGGCATAAAAATTCGAAAGATCAGGCACGAGGTCGCGCACTACGGGTAAATGCGGTAAGGGCGAAATTGTAATGGTTCCGCCTTTAAATTCGTCGATACCTTTGGTGCAGGCCAGTGTGTTGCGCCCGCCTATATTCATGGCACAAGATCCGCATACACCCTCGCGGCATGAGCGCCTGAACGCCAAGGTCGGGTCAATATCGCTTTTTATTTTCAACAGCGCATCCAAGACCATTGGCCCGCAATCATCCAGATCAATAGTATAGCTATCCCAGCTCGGATTTTCGCCGTGCTCAGGGCTATAACGGTAAACTTTAAAGGTTTTGGTGCGTCCGGTAGAGCCGGTTAGAGGCCATGCTTTACCTTTTCCGATTTTGGAATTTTTCGGCAGTGCCAGCTCAACCATTTCACCCTCCAACTGATTTGTTTTCTTATACGCCTTGATGCGAAATTGAAAAGAGGGAATTGGCCTCTTTTGAATGGGAATAATAAATATGTGCGGATGACTGCTTTCTGCTATACTACCCCGCGTCGCGCATTTTATCCCAAACCTTGAACTCATAGGCGATGGACCTTTTGATCATTTCGCGCCAGACGGGTTCGGCTATGTCTATACTGAGGCCCTGCTTTAGGGCTTCGGCTTTAACCTTGGTGACCACGTCTTCGATGCGGACACTATCGTAAACGGCGGCGCGGTCAGTTTTAATGCGGGCGGCAGCTTCCATATAGGCTTGTCGGCGGACGATGAGGGTCACTAATTCGCGGTCAACGGCATCGACGCCCACACGGACTTCTGCCATAGTATTGCAGTCTCTTGCAGGTTTGGCTTTTGCAGGTTTGGCTTTAGCAAATTTAGTCATGAGCGGGCCACTTTGTTAAAAGTTCAGGATCAAGATGGCGATTACGCCATTTCAAGCGCCAACACAAGTGCGGACCGGTGGAGCGTCCTTTTGACCCAACCGCGCCAATTTTATCGCCGCGCTTAACCTGTTGCCCCGGCTTTACGTCAATAGCGCTTACATGCAAATACATAGAGATGAGCCCTTGACCGTGGTCGAGCAAGATCATCGCACCTTCAAAATAAAGGTCGTCGTCCGCCATGGAAACCACCCCGTCCGCCGGTGCATAAATCGGCGTGCCAACGGGTGCGGCAATATCAACCCCGTAATGGGGCTTCTTGGCTTCGCCGTTCAAAATACGCTGTGCGCCAAATGGTGATGTCTTGACGAAATTTTTCATGGGATAGTCAAATCCGTCCTTGAACCAAAGGGTCTGTTGGCGCGATGCGAACCCTTTCTTCTTCCGGGCAGACGATGCACGGATGCGGACAAGCTGGGCGTCAGAGAATGTAGAAACTTGCGACGGCGGCAGACCGTCTATGCGAGAGACCGCATATTCACGGGGTTTGATTTTTAAGTCTTTGCTCTCTAATTGAACACCATTTTCTGAAATCACTGAAATAGTTTCCTTAAGCGGTGCATCACGGTCAAACCCGATTACAACCAACCCGTCTGTATCTACTTTAGATTTGATGCCGCTTATTTCAACAATAGCGTTCGGAACGGTTTTACATTTGACCAAACCGCCTTGCTCAAACACGCCCTGGCAAGAAATGCCGTCTGCGTAGGTTTCGAGACTAATCACTTCAATAGGTTTTGGAGCCTTTTGTTCTTGAGCTACACTTTCAGCCTGTCCGCAAGCGGTCAGCAACAATATAAATAGAGCACCCAAAAACCACCTTACCCCCTCACCCGCTGTCGCGCGCCTCTCCCCATGGGAGAGGCTAAGTTTGCCTGAACTACAAAATGTTTTTAATAGGACGAAGAAAGACGAACCAACGTCTCCTCTCCCATGGGGAGAGGAGCAAGGTGAGGGGGTACGATGCTTGTGTTTTACACCCATCAAGATTGGCTCTCTTGCCAACGCTTTAGGCTTGCGCTTGCATCTACATATGCCTCTTGCAAATCCTCGCTCCAGTATTTGAGCTGCTCTAGGGGTATGCGGGTTTCTGTGACGGCGCACAGGACGTAACTACCGGATTCCAGTATTAGATAATCGGAAGAACCATAGCTTATTTTGGCTTCGCGGTTGGCTTGAGTAAAATTTAACATATTTGCTTTCTACACTATGGGGCTTTCTAAACTAGGAATAAGAAAATCAAAAGAGGTCACCCTGTATTTTTTCTGTAATTTGTGCAGGTTTTTTCACCCGTTTTTTGGGGGTGGGTTTACCGTCGATCACAGCACCGCGCCTCCCATCACGAAAGGTCAAATTCACAGCTTGGCCGGATTTCAGGGACTTGCCCTTGCGCACGACTTTACCGTCCGTATCGCTGACCAAAGCATAGCCCCGTGCCAACACGCCTTGGTAAGAATAAGCGTCCAGCAATTTTCCTGCGCCCGCTAATCTATCGCGGGAGGTTTGCAAATATCTGGCCATAGAACGCACCCCTTCACGGCCCGCATTTTGAACGCTGTCGTGTTTGCGGGCAATATCGCGCACCAAGGCATCGGGACGCAGGCGGGCGGCGGCAAGATCAAATCTTTGGCGTGGGCCCGACAATACGGTGTCCAGTTTTGGCAGTTTGGCTGCTGCAAAGCCAAGTTTTTTGCTCTGGACGGTTCGGCTCAAACCGCGCTTTAAGCGCAGGCCGTAATCAGCCGCAGTATCAATAAGTTCCGCGCGAACCGGCACAGCGATTTCTGCTGCGCCCGTAGGGGTTGGTGCCCGCCTATCGGCCACATAGTCTATCAGTGTCCAATCTGTTTCGTGGCCAACCGCAGAAATGATCGGGATGTCAGATGCAAAGGCCGCACGGACAACATTTTCTTCGTTGAAACACCACAAATCCTCAATAGAACCACCGCCGCGCGCGACAATTAAAACGTCTGGCCTTGGCAAGTGTTCGGTTTCCTCAAAGTGGTTAAATCCGGTAATGGCGGCGGATATCTGCGCCGCCGCAGCTTCGCCCTGTACTAAAACCGGCCAAACCAGAACCCGCACAGGGAACCGGTCTTCCAGCCTGTGCAGTATATCACGGATGACAGCGCCGGTCGGCGAGGTGATCACGCCTATGGTCTGGGGCAGGTACGGTAATTCCTGCTTGTGAGCATCATCAAACAGACCTTCCTCCGCCAGCATTTTTTTGCGTTTTTCCAGCATGGCCATCAGAGCGCCCACACCTGCGGGTTCCAGCTTGTCTATGACGAGTTGATATTGTGAGCGCCCCGGATAGGTGGTCAATTTGCCTTCGACAATGACCTCCATGCCTTCTTCGGGGCGCACAGACAGACGCGCAACCGAACCTTTCCACATGATGGAGGCGATCACCGCTTTGTCGTCTTTGACATCTACATACATATGCCCGGACTTGGCGATGACCACCCGGCCCAGTTCGCCGCGCACCCGCACACGGCCAAAGGTTTGCTCGACCGTGCGCTTTAAAGAAAACGCCAGTTCAGAAACTGAATATTCATGCGCGTTGGTGGACGCTTTTGTAGATGTCTGGTTCATGTTTACTCTTGTGCACTTCTGCGTCATAAGTGTCAAAATTTTTGTATGGAATCACCTGATGAAAATCCTTCTTATCGGTAATGGCGGGCGCGAACACGCTCTGGCCTGGAAACTCAGCCAAAGCCCGTTGTGCGAGCAGTTAATCTGCGCACCGGGCAATGCCGGTATTTGTGAAATTGCTGATTGCGTCAATATTAAAGCGGATGACGTAGACGCTTTGGTAAACTTTGCCCTGCGCGAAGCGGTTAATTTTGTTGTGGTTGGCCCCGAAATACCTTTGGCACTCGGGCTTGTTGACGACCTGCTTAAACACGGTATAGCCGTGTTTGGCCCCACCGAAGCTGCCGCACAGCTCGAAAGCTCCAAAGCCTTCACCAAAGATTTCTGTACCCGCCACGACATACCGACGGCCAAATATGATGTGTTCACCAATGGGGTCGATGCCAAAGCATATTTAGGCGAAATGACCGCGCCTTATGTGATCAAAGCCGACGGTCTCGCGGCTGGGAAAGGTGTGGTGATAGCCGAGACGAAAGCCGAGGCCGAAAGCGAACTCGACGAGTTCTTTTCAGGAAAATTCGGGGAAGCGGGCCAAAATATTGTCATTGAAGAATTTATGACTGGCCACGAAATATCGTTTTTCGCATTGGCGGACGGCAAGACGGTATTACCGCTTTGCGAAGCCCAAGACCACAAACGCGCTTATGACGGCGACAAAGGCCCCAATACGGGCGGGATGGGGGCGTATTCCCCAGTGCCGGGATTTAATGACACCCGGCGCATTATGGACGAAATACTGATCCCGACCGTGCGCGGTATGGCGGCAGAGGGTACACCGTTTACAGGCGTGCTGTTTGCAGGACTGATGATGACGAGCGAAGGGCCTAAGCTAATCGAATATAATGTACGGTTCGGTGATCCGGAATGTCAGGTCCTCATGCGCAGGTTAAATTCGGATTTACTGGACATGATGATCAAAGCATCCAAAGGCCAATTGGCCGAAATTGAACCCCTGCAGTGGTCAAATAATGCTGTGGTCAATGTGGTGGTCGCGGCGAAAGGATATCCGGGTTCTTACGTAAAAGGCGAGATTATAAAAGGAATTGAAGCGGCTAACCTGATGGACGGGGTAAAAATATTTCATGCAGGCACCACGCGGGGAGGGGACGGTATTCTTAAATCCGCCGGCGGGCGCGTGCTCAATGTTACTGCAGAAGGCAAGACAGTTGCACAAGCGGTAGATCGCGCCTATGCTGCCATTGATGAAGCCGTAAATTGGGCGGGCGGATTTGTCCGCAGGGACATTGCTAAACAAGCGCTTAAATAAAAATCACAGGGGGAAATTATGAAATTTTTTAAATCAACTTTATTGGGCAGTATAGCACTTGTGTTATCAGGTTCTGTATTTGCCAGTGAGGCGGGCGAAGGCAAAGCCACCACCATTATTCATGCGGGGCAGGTTTTGGCAGTGCCTGGGCAAGATCCTCTCAGCGAGCAGAGCATTTATCTCAGCGACAACAAAATAGTGAAAATTGTCTCTGGTTATCAACTTGAAAAAGGCGCTTCCATTATCGACCTTAAGGACAGCTTTGTCCTGCCCGGCCTCATCGATAGCCATGTGCATTTGCGCATGGAGTTTAACCCAAATATCAGACTTGATGTTGTCACCAAGCGCTCTGGCGACACGGCCTATGACGCACTGGTTTATGCCCGCAAAACCTTGATGGCTGGTTTTACGGCGGTGCAGGATGTGGGCGGGCCTGAGGAAATTTTCGCTCTGCGCGATGCTATCAATGCCGGCAAGGTCGCTGGCCCGCGCATTCGGGCAGCCGGGCGGGCAGTGTCCCCGACCGGTGGGCACGGCGATGCTCATGGTTACCGACAGGAAATTCTGGATTTATTCCACAGCCCGACCATTTGCGACGGGGCGGCGGATTGCCGCCGCGCCACTCGCGCCGCTATCAAGGCCGGTGCGGATGTGGTGAAGATTACGGCCACAGGCGGGGTATTGTCCAATACGGCCGCCGGGACTGAACAACAGTTTTTTGACGATGAACTGGTAGCCATTGTCGAGACTGCAAAGAAAATGGGCCGCAAAGTCACCGCCCATGCCCATGGCAAAACCGGGATTGATAGTGCGCTCAAGGCGGGCGTAAAATCCATCGAGCACGGCACATATCTGGATGTGGAATCCACGAGCCTGTTTAAAAAGCATGACGCAGTTTTAGTGCCAACGGTATTGGCGGGCATGACCGTGGTAGATTGGGCCGAGAACAAAAACTGGCTCCCGCCCGCCTCCAAAGCCAAAGCATTAGAGGTTGGGCCGCAGATGAAAGATATGTTGCGCATAGCTTATGAAAATGGTGTCACTATCGCATTTGGTACTGATACGGGTGTTTCCAAACACGGTGAAAATGCCCGCGAATTTGGCTATATGATTGATGCAGGCATGAGCGAAATGGATGCTATCAAGGCGGCAACTGTGACCGCCGCGAACCATATTGAAATGGGTAGTAAAATCGGGTCGATCGAGGCCGGCAAATATGCCGATATCATAGCCGTAGACGGCAACCCCCTCACCAATATCGAAGAGCTTTATGATATAGATTTCGTCATGAAAAACGGCGTGGTGTATACGGGCGGAAAATAGAGTCTATATGTAGGCCTGCTATTTTTCTCGCGCTCGGCTTTTTACCGCTCTCGGTCTGCTCTGTGGCGTTTTCGGGCGCGGGAGCCGGGGCGGTTGCGGCGTGATCTTTTAGGTTTGTTTTCTTTATGTTTATTCTCGGGCGGCTTCGCTGGCGTGCGCTTGCCGCTGCCTTGATTTGTAGATGCACTCTGAGAACCACTGCTAGCTTTTTTCTCTGGCGGGTTTTCTGCACTGGCCGCAGGCTGTTTCTTCTGACGTTTCTTTTGGCGTCTTTTTTGGAAATTGGCATCAGTTTTTTTGGTTGGGCGTTTTTCCCCATGCCCTTGATTCTGCCCTTGACTTTGATTTTGTCCCTGATTTTGGTTCTGACCGCGTTTCTTTTTGCCGCGTTTTTTGGTATTTGGCTTTGGTGCACCTTGATGCGTATCCGGTACATAGTCTTCGGTTTCGCGCCGACTTACATGATTGAAGGTGCGTTCGGCATTGGGGTTTTTAGTCGGGTCCCATTCTGGCTCGGCTTCGACTTTACCGCCTTCGGTGCGCAGGGGAATGCGCAGTTTAATAATCCGTTCGATATCGCGCAATAACGGATGTTCGTCCGGGTTACAAAAGGCGATAGCTGTGCCGGATTTACCGGCCCGTCCAGTACGACCAATTCTGTGCACATAGGCTTCGGCCACTTGCGGTAGATCAAAGTTTAAAACCAACTCCACACCGGGAATATCAATGCCCCTTGCCGCCACATCTGTGGCTACTAAAATATCAACATTGCCTGCGCGAAAAGCATCAAGAGTTTTTGTGCGCTGGCTTTGCGAGCGGTTGCCGTGAATGGGTTGGGCGCTCAGGCCGTTACTATTGAGCCGTTTTGCAATCCGGTCACAGCCGCGTTTGGTACGCGAAAACAAAATCACCCGCTTGCCTTTGTAAGCTTGCAGTAAGGCAATGGCCGCCTTGGTTTTGTCGGGCTGGGCGATAAACATGACGCTCTGGGATACATTTTCGGCCGTTTTAGAGGCTGGCGAAACGGAAATTTCAACCGGGTTTTTCATATAGCGGCTGGCCAGTTCGCGGATTTGCTTTGGCATGGTAGCGGAAAACAAAAGCGTCTGACGGGTTTTTGGCGTTAGTGCCAAAATCCGTTTAATGGCGGGCATAAATCCGATATCCAGCATTTGGTCCGCTTCGTCGAGGACGACAGTTTCTATCCAGTCAAGCGTGATGATCTTTTGCCCCAGCAAATCTTCGAGCCGCCCCGGTGTTGCCACCAGAATATCTACGCCTTGTTTGAGCGGTTTTATCTGGCGCTTTAAATTTACACCGCCGACCACGCAGGTCGAACGCGTGGTCAGGTTCTCACCGTAATTACGCACGGCTTTGTCGATTTGCACCGCCAATTCGCGGGTCGGGGTCAGGACAAGCACCCGGATGGCGCGTTTGATGTTGTCGTGACCTTTATCCTGCTCCAGAGCCGCATCGACCCGCTGTAACAGTGGTAGGGTGAAAGCGGCGGTTTTGCCCGTACCCGTTTGGGCTAGACCAACCACATCTTTACCGGCCAAAATTGGCGGAATAGCGCCAGCTTGAATAGGGGTCGGGTGCGTATAGCCCTGCCGGTCCAGTTTTTTCAAAATGGGGGAAAAAAGTCCGGTATCGGCGAATGTAGTTTTGGTCGTATCAATCATAAAATTTCTATCTGGCTAATGTGATGCCGCTCTATAGGGCTTTACTCTGAGGAGCAAGCGATAGAATCGGTCGGATATGTACAGCATTTTGGTATTTCAGAGAATTGAACTTGGCCGCTTGTGCTTTTGTGGTACACTTAAGCCTATGAAAAACAATAATACAGATTTTGACATTCTCGTCGTCGGCGGCGGACTGGTTGGCTTGACCACTGCTCTGGCTTGCGGGCAGGCGGGGTTTAGTGTTGGCGTTATTGATATTGCCAAACCGTCAGACCAGTTAGCAGACAGCCATGATGGGCGGGCTTCGGCCATTGCGACCGCTAGCTTCAGGATGATGCGGGCTTTGGGCGTTGCGGATGCACTTGTCGAGGGCGACGACACGCATGCAGGGCCGATCCATAAAATTTTGGTCAGCGACGGGCAAGCGGGCGAAGCACCATCACCGCTCAATCTGTTTTTTGACGCTGCGGGGATAGCAGACATTAATGACGGGGAGCCGCTCGGATATATGGTGGAGAACCGCCGTATGCGCCATGCTTTGCACGGACAGACCAAGCAACAAGACAATATCATCTGGATAGCGCCCGCGCGGGTCACCGACATAGACGCCGCCAGCGATAAAACCACGATTACATTTGATGATGATAAAACCCTCAGCGCGTCGCTAGTGGTGGCGGCAGATGGACGCAATTCTTTTGTCCGCAAGATGGCCAAAATCGGCGTCACCGACTGGCCGTGTAACCAAAATGCCATCGTCACCACGGTTGAACACGAATTGCCACACGAAGGCATTGCCCATGAATTGTTTTTACCCGCAGGGCCGTTCGCTATCCTTCCCCTGACTGGAAACCGTGCCAGTATTGTCTGGACGGAGACACCCCGCGCGGCGGGTGCGGCGATGGCGCTGGACGACGACCAATTTGCGGCGGAACTGGCCAGACGGTTCGGAGATTTCCTTGGCTGGGTCAAGCCCGTAGCGCCGCGTTGGTGTTACCCGCTCAGCTTTCAACATGCCAAAACCTATGTGGGTGAGCGATTGGTTCTGGTTGGCGACGCCGCCCATGCTATTCACCCCATTGCCGGTCAGGGCTTTAATATGGGGCTGCGCGACGCGGCGGCATTGGCGGAAATATTGGTGCAAGCGCGTGCAGAAGGCCGCGACCTCGGCGATGCATTGACTTTGGCGCAATTCGAACACTGGCGCAAATTTGATAACACCGTGCTGACCCATGCCTGTGATGTGTTCAACAAATTGTTTTCTAATAATGTAGGCCCGCTTAAACATGCAAGACGTATTGGCCTTTCCGTGGTTGATAAAATTCCGCCTGTACGACACTTCTTTATGAAAGAAGCGTCCGGTCAGGTGGGCGATTTACCACCGCTGTTAAGAGGGGAGAGGTATTCATGAAATTCTACGGATTGAAAACCTGTGATAGCATTGGTATTGCGCTCACGGCAAATGTGGCTAGGCCACATGCCTGCGCAGGCGCGTCGCATGAGCGCCGACGGCCAGTCGGCCTTGCCAACCCTTCGGGTTGGAGGGGCACGCCATGAACACTGATATAATATTCTACGGCCTGAAAACCTGTGACACCTGCCGTAAAGCCCAAAAGGAACTCTGTGCTGCGGACATAGAATTTGAAGCTATAGATGTGCGCGCGGACGGTGTTAGCGCGGAAAAACTCCGAGATTGGACAGGTAAAACTGACTGGAAAAAACTCCTCAATACCAGGTCAACAACTTGGCGTAATCTGGATGCGCACGATAAGGAAAATGTTGATGCGACGAAAGCCATTGCACTAATGGCGGCAAATCCAACCTTGATTAAAAGACCGGTGATTGAGCTGGACGGTGATGTTTTGGTTGGTTGGGCGGCGGATGTAAAAGCAAAGTTGTTTTAATCCAGTTTTCGCGCTTCATCCGCCAACATGATGGGAACGCCCTCGCGTATTTGGTAGGCTAGACCGGCTTTTTTGGAAATGAGCTCGCCCGCTTTTTTGTCATAGTCTAATGGGCCGCCGGTTACCGGGCAAATCAGGATTTCCAACAGGCGCGGGTCGATCGTATTTGTATCAGGTTCTTTTTCCGCTTTGGCTGTCTTGCTCATCACGTTTTCTCGCTATTGAATTGTACCACTGTCGCCGTCCGGCGTGTCGGAGTATAGATGCATTAGGCCGATGAGCAAGCGGCGTCTGTCTTCGTGGGTTTTGGCTTCTAAAAGTGATTGTTTATCATCGAGGCCAAAGGGACTGATCATAGCGGCTTGATCAACGAGCCTGTCCAAAGGTATCTGCTTGAGGTTATCCCAATCCAGCCTAACGCCCAAGGTTTTGGCGTAGGACTTCATGGCCATAGTTAAAGCGCCGCGCTCACCTTTGAGCGCACTTAATGCTTCAGGGGTCTGGGTGTCTTCATGGACATCGATATCGGCCTCAAAGCCCGTATAGCTAATATTGGCTTGCATATAGGGCTTTGCCTCTTTGGTGACTGCGCCCAAATGAAACCGCTTTAAGCCGCGCAGGACAATCATATAACGCCCGTCTTCCATCTCTGCGAATTGGATGATCCGGCCCAAACCTCCTACTTTAGTAAAGTTTCCGTCCTCAAATTCCTGCACCATGCCGATCAGCCGGTCACCTTTGAGGGCATCGTCAATCATATTGAGATAGCGCGGCTCGAAAATGTTTAAAGGCAGATCACAACCCGGCAACAATACGGTACCCGATAAAGGAAACAGAGCCACAGTTTCTGGGTTGGTGCGGCTAGCCAGAGCTTTGAGGTGGGTGCCCATACTTTTATGCGAACAAAATGGCGGCCAGCCGCTTGCGGCCTTCTATGGCAATTTCGGATTGGGTGCCCTCGGCTTCAAATATGGTCAGTAAAAATTTACGGGCTGCTTCCTCGTCGTGGGCCCGGTTTTTATCAATAGATACCAGTAAGTGCTCAACGGCTCCTGCGTTATCACCGGCTGCGGCCAAAGCCTTGGCAAGTTCAAACCGTGCGTCCAGATCATCTGGATTAGCTTCGATCTTAGCCAGTAATTCAGCATTTGCGTCATCAGTTTCTGACGTATCTTCTTTGCCGCTTCCCACTAATGAAAGTGCGGCACGCACACTGGCGATATCGGCGTGGTCTTTGATGCTGTCGGGGGCACTGCCCAACATAGCTTGCGCCGTCTGGGCGTCGCCGCTATCCAAGGATATTCTGACCAAGCCGGCCAGTGCCTGGGCATCTTCCGGGTTCATTTGCAAGGCTGCGGCAAAGTCTTGCGCCGCACCGCCAATATCTCCGGCCTCCAGCGAGCCTTGCGCCCGCTCCACCAGTGCGGCCGCTTCGGCCACCACATCTGTGGCACCGGTTAATTTGCCAATAAATTTCTTCAGCTCGCTTTCGGGCTGTGCGCCCATAAACCCGTCAATGGGCTGGCCGTCCTTAAAGGCATATACCGTTGGCACAGATTGCACCCTGAGTTGCTCGGCAATGCCTTGGTTGTCGTCAATATTGACCATGACCAATTTAACTTTTCCGCCTTCGTCCCTGACCGCTTTTTCAAGCGCCGGGGTAAGCTGTCGGCACGGGCCGCACCACGGGGCCCAAAAATCGACGATTACAGGCATGGTTTTGGACGCTTCGATCACCTCGTCAATAAAGTTTGATGTATCGGCGTGGACAATGTAGTCAACTTGGTTTTCTTCTGGGTTTTCTGGTTCAATTTCCATATTAAATCCTTAGATAAAATTCTTAAGCGAAGCGTGCTTTTTGCGTCTCGATAAATTCCGTTATCTTACTCTCAGGTAGGGCGCCAGTAAATGCATCAACCGGCTTACCGTCCTTAAAGGCAAAAACCGCAGGAATGCCGCGCACACGGAGTTGCTGGGCAATGCCTTGTTGCTCGTCTGTATTGACCTTGACCAGTTTAACCTTGCCGCCTTGCTGCGCGACAATGCGCTCCAACATCGGCATAAGGGTTTTACAAGGACCGCACCACGGTGCCCAAAAATCCACCAATACGGGCACGGAGCTAGACGGCTCCACAACATCGGTTACAAAGCTAGCATCTGTGCCATCGATTACGTTTTCATTTTTTGCAGTGGTCATACCGCCTCCTTAAAATCTCTCTTATACATGGCCTTTGCTCAAAAAAATACAAGCTAAACTAAAAAACATTTATTGCGGTTTTCACTGGGGCTAACATAGCACCAAAACGCGCCATTCCCTGCTTGCGTCAGGTGTATTGTATAAATGTATCTTAAGAAGGCGTTTGTGCATGTTACCCCAGCACACATACCGCTCATACCCGCGCAGGCGGGTATCCATCTTGGAATCCTGACTGGATACCCGCCTGCGCGGGTATGAGCGGAATAAGAGGAACCATATGCAGGGTAATTTTCAAAAAATACATATTAAGAGATTATAAGAATGCCTCACATTCGTTCATTCCACACCCTATTGACCCGCCATTGCCGCTTGCAAACAACGTCCTGCATCATTATGTCTAGCGACATGGGGAAAGGGGTTGCAATGTTACTCAGAAGCATAACAAAACACGTGCGTGAGCAAAACTGGTTCGCGGTTGCATTGGATTTTTTCATTGTTGTCGTGGGTATTTTGATTGCATTTCAAATCACGAGTTGGAATGAGGGGCGGGGCGAGCGTCACCGCGAGGCGCAGATATTGCTTGACATCGCAGCCGATTTGCAGGCCGACCTCATTGAATATGACAGAGTTATGGGCTACTCTTTAGACAAAATTAGCGCCCTAAACCACATCCTTGAAAAAACGGACAGATTACCTTCATCCAGCTTTGCCAATGACTATAGCGACGGAGATAAAGTGTATAGCCAATATCTAGAAGACAGTGATCAATTGCGTATGCGCGGATTTGCCGAGCGTTTGCAGTTAGTTAAGGGGCAGCTTTGGTCGCGTGCAATTTCTGTTCTCAATGCGCGACCAAGTACGACCGCCTTCGTCTCTTTAGAAAACTCTGGTGAGCTTGGCTTGATTCAAAACAAAGCTCTTGTGCGGCAGTTGCAAGAATACCGCCAGAAGACGGCAGGTTTGCTTAAAACTCAAGACGTCACTCTCAGGCCTGCAAGAGATCGCGCGAGTGAGGCCGGGCATTTATATGGGCTATCGCTGTTTGGCGAAGTTGATGAATATGCCCTGATAGAGCTTGTCTCGACGACCCCGTCCCTGACCGCCGTTCTACAATCCCAGCTTGGCTATGGCACAGTGCATTTCGTAAATCTATCCGCAGCAAATGAGCTGGCGGAATTACTCCTCGAGCAAATCGAAGATGAACTCGGCGAAAACGCAATACCTGGGACACCAAGGAGTGCTGATCCATGATCCTCCGCCGTATAACAAAACACGTGCGTGAACAAAACTGGTTCGCGGTTGGGCTGGATTTTGCCATTGTGGTGACGGGTATCCTGATTGCGTTTCAGATTACCAATTGGAATGAGGGGCGGGGCGAGCACAGGCTTGAGCGGCAGTATTTGGAACGGTTACGGGATGATCTGACGCGCTCAAAATTAGCGGCGATAGAGAGTGTTTATACGGTACAAAAGCAGGTCGATAATCGAGGCGTGATGATGAAAGCCTTGCGCGCTTGTGCGTTGGACGAGACTACGCGCCCAGAATTTCATGAGGGTATTCGTACAATCGGGCAAACCCAACCACTCTCGCTGGTGCGCGGCACGCTTGATGAGCTTCATGCAACTGGCAGAATTGGCCTGATCCGCAATCTTGAGCTACGCACGGCGATCAATGACTTACTTGAAAATTATGAGGATCAGGCCAAGATTCTTGCATTTATCGTCGCAAGGTTTTCGCCGCAGATGACTTATGTTGATCAGCGTATGGTCATTGATCTGCCAGGCGGTATTGTAACGGCAGCCAAATATCCACTTGCTGATATATCCATATCCTATGACTTTCCGGTTTTATGTAAGGATACACATTATGTAAGCGCTATCTCCGCAATCCGGTTTGCGATCATGGTCACTGCCCGCAATGAAAACAGACGGGTAAAACAATACCAGAAGATTTTGCTTTTACTGGATAAAGAATTGGAGACAAACCCATGATCCTGCGCAGGGTTATAAAACACGTCCGTAACCAAGAATGGACGGCTGTATTCCTTGATTTTCTGATCGTCGTGGTTGGGGTGTTTGTGGGTTTGCAGGTGCAGGACTGGAATACAGCGCGTGTGGATGGCGAGCGAGAACAAATTCTGCTTTCTCGTTTAACCGCAGATTTTGAAGCCATTAAAGTGCGTTTAAATATCAGCATTGAAGGATATCAGAGATTTATCAATTCTACTGAATATGTGTATCAAACCGTTGAGTCTCAAACGCCACCTGCAAGCAAAGAAGAACACAAACAGTTTGCCAACGCTCTTCGGGCAATTAGCAATTCGTACCTTCCTGCCTGGCCATCTTCGACATTTCTGGAAACACAATCCTCAGGCAACATAGACTTACTGCAAAGCGCAAATTTGAAAACTGCTCTTATCGAATATGATCAAACCACGCGTATTGCGCATAACGCGTTTGGTCTTCTTGCAAGCCGGACGTTGAAATACAGCCCACCTTTATTTGACAGCATACGCTTTAAGGCGAATATTGAAGCCATTGACGGTACAAATTCGTTTTTTGTAGAAGACTTTAATTTTAAAAAAATGGCAGACAATCCAGATTTTCTCCCCGCTCTCAGCGTTTACATTACATTCCATGCGAACAACCTCACATTGCAAAGAAAACAGTATATAATGGCCTCAAATGTGCTTAACCAACTTGAAAAATTGGATACCCAGAAATGATCTTACGCAGTGTTATAAAACATGTCCGTAACCAAGAATGGACGGCGGTTTTCCTTGATTTCCTGATCGTCGTGGTCGGGGTGTTTGTGGGTTTGCAGGTCTCGAACTGGAATGATGTAAGGCACAATGAAACGCGCAAAGCTTTTGCGCTGAATGCGCTACAGGACGAATTCGAAATGAACATTGAAGTTCTGCAATATAGATATGAAAATTTGACGGCGCGAAACATGGTTGAAAATAAGCTGGCTAGTACAATCTCCCTTGGGGAGTTGAGGGGCACTGACAAGGAGCTCGTTCAGGACGCGCTGGCGCGGATTATGTATTTCGGACCAATTACTATTAGCAAAAGTTCCTATGAAGCGTTGGAGCAATCAGGAGACTTGGCGCTAATTGATGATCAAGCGACATTGATGGCGCTCAACGAGTTCAATGCTGCCTTAGAGTGGGCACAAATTCAACGCAATGGTTTCCGGACGGGTATCGCACAGCTCGCTGACTACTGGAGGCCATATGTGCTCCATTCACCAACAGATGATCCGCGTAAGACTATCGTTGATTATGATTTCACAGGCATTGTCACAGACCGGCCTGCATCTAGCGCATTGACGCAAGTGGTTAGGATGAAAAATATATTCTCAGGATATTTTCCGCAGTTAATTGAAAAAGCGGTCGTGGCCTGTGACCGTATTGCCAGTCAAACAGGACGTCCCTGTGACCGCAAAGCTACAAAGGAAGTTCAATGATCCTGCGCAGTGTTATAAAACATGTCCGGGGCCAGGAATGGACGGCGGTTTTCCTTGATTTTCTGATCGTCGTGGTCGGAGTAGGGGTTGCCATGGTGGGCCAGCAATGGCTGGGCGACCGTCAGCAACGCGCAGATATGCGTGTGGCTGAGACCGCTTTGCAAGAGGATCTTTTCAATAATTACCTCTATGCAAAGGAGCGTTTGGCAGTCGCCGAATGTCGCAAACAGGCGTATCACGCCATTGCCGAAAAACTGCTTGCTCCGGGCGAAGATTGGGCCGGTATGCCCAGGGTCAATACCGATGACACCTTTAAGCCTGCGCTTCCGGTTTTGTTGCGCTCGCCAGGTCGAAATTGGGGTTCGCGCATTTGGCAGGCGGGATTGGCGCGCGGCACATTTAACCAGATGGATGATGGGCTTCGAAATTCCCTTGATCAGACGTTTAAGCAAACGCAACTTGCTGAAGTTTTACAAAGAGATATTTCCACCTTGCAAGGGCGGATTAATACGCTGGCGGTTACCACCACAATCGGCAAAAGCGACCGGCTTCGCTATTACGACATGCTGGGTGAAATGGATAACAAGAGCCACATATTGGAACTTATATCGAGCCAAATGATTGCAGCTATAGAGGAGATTGGGATCAATCTGCCAACGGAAGACAGACGGGAACTGCACGAGAATTTGGCGCAAGGTAATGAACGTCGCGCGGCGGTTTACGGCGCGTGTTATATCCCTATCAAAATGCCTATATTTGACGCATATCTACGCGAAGAGACCACCCCATGATCCTGCGCCGTGTTACCGAACACGCGAAAGCCCAGAAATGGTTTGCAATTGCACTGGAGCTTTCCCTAAAAATTACCTATATTAAGCGAATTGTTCTGGCGTTTTACTGAGCGTGGTCTTTGGATTAGGGATGCAGGTGCCAGCCATTGCCCAAGATCATGCAGCAGGTGTTCTTACGAAACTACAACCTCCAAACGCTCACTCACCCAGTCGCTATAGCAGCAAAATCCAGTATAATTGGTGTGTGCTCTGTGGCTTTGGCAAATACCTGCATATCACTAGCGGCTATGGCGGTGGTGGCGGTGTTTTCCAGCGGGTGAAAATTGACGAATTTGTGGTCTAAAAGCGCTTGGTCGATAACCAGTTTCACACAATTTTTCTTGTCATTCATAATCGCAAAAAACGTCACCGAGCCGGGCGCGACGCCCAAGGTTTCTGCCATCAAATCCGGCTTGCCAAAGGACAGGCGTTTGCAGTCCAAATGTTTGTGAAGCTGGTTAATTTGTATTTTTGTATCGCCCAGGGCGCAGACCAAAAACAGCGCACCCGACTTATCTTTCAAGAACAGGTTTTTGGTATGCCCGCCCGGCAATTGCGCTTTGATATGAGCGCCTTGCTCAACGGTGAAGATCGCTTCGTGTTCATGGGTGGTGTGCTTGATGCCCGCTTTGTCCAGCAAGTCGTACAAAGTTTTGCGAATATCGGGCATGGGTTATATTCCTTTTAAGCGGTAATTTTACCAATAAACCAATGCAGCCAATAGGGGCAACAAAATATCATAAAAACCAAAACAAACGCTTGCGCCCCTACAAACTATTTGCCATATACCCCGTCTTGATGGGCCAAAACCAATATGGCTCCATCCACACGTCTTTGAGCGGGCGTAGCTCAGTGGTAGAGCACAACCTTGCCAAGGTTGGGGTCGTGAGTTCGAATCTCATCGCCCGCTCCAGCATATCATATTTTCGTGTAGCAAAATAGGGACGGGATACCGTCTGGTGGAGTTTGTGATTTTGTAATTATTATTTTTTTGCATAAGAAAATGAGGAGTAGCGCTTTCTTTTAGCAAATGAATAAATCTGCATAATAAGTGCTGACGTCAGGCAATGGTGTCAGATATATAAAAATAAAATCCAATACTATTAAAGAAGCTAAAGCTTCGCCGATTAAAACCGGTAGCTAATGCGTTCTGCGGCGCGGCAAAAAACGTCTAGCTCGTTTAGGCAAAGACGTTCCATGTCCAATACAAGAGCAGATAAATTGGCTCTGCCCATATTTTTACCACCTGATATTTCCTCTATGTTGCGCACATATTGTTCGAAGCGGGATTGGGACTGTTCTTCAAGAAGTGCATTGTCCATAATGGCTTCTGTTGCACCCAGGATAAAGAGCGTCACCGCAAGGAAGTCAATCCATCCCGTATTTATACCCATAGCCTGAGGCCCGACAATTTTTGTGCCAAGAGAAATAAACGCAAATGCGGCTGCAGCTAGGTAAATCATATCTTGGCTTGAATTGAAAATTCTGCGGCGCCCCGTAAAATTTGACAATTCACTTAAGGCAAAATTTCTCTGATATTGCACTCGTAATTCTGTATATGCCTGGATCGCAATCTTAGCCAATTCAGCGTTTTTAGGTTTGGCTTTGGTTGCAATATTTTGAGCTTCTATGTTTTCAACAACCTTGTTTGGCGCAAAGTTTTTTAGTACGGCAAGACCAGCATTGAGTTCGTTTTCCAACTTGGCAAGTTCTTTATCTATGTAAGATTGCACCTTAGCCTTTAGATCTTTTACATCTTCTGAAATGTGGGCAAATGCGTATGCTTGAAATTTTAGGCTGCGCAAGCGTTCAGATGCAAACCGATTGATGAGCCATTTTTGCTTTTGTTTGGTGAGAATGAGATAGCATTGCAGAACAATACCAATTCCCGCCATAGTAACAGCCGTGAACTTCAATATAATATTGTCTAATATTTCAGGCAATATGAGGGCTTCTGCAATCGTAAAAATAGCGCTCATTGCAACGAGTAAAATTGCGAGTTGTCCCAAGCCATGATATTTACGCTTGGCTGTGTTTGCAGCCATATTTCGTTTGTTAAACTCTTTGTCTAATGTAGGCGAATTTAGTAAGGGGTCTATGTCTTTATATTGAAGTTTTGTAGAGTTTGTTGCAAATAAATCGCGGTTTGGTGTTTGCATTAAACTCTCCAGACATTAAATTTTGACACAAACCAAAACCTGCTCACCTTAAGAAAACTATATAAACCCATAATCTAGCGGTGCGTTGAACAAACAAACTACCTAGAATGCAACTAATTGCCGCCTTTAATTGGGCCCGCAAGGCCGCCGCCTGTTGAGCATTTAGGGTACCCTTCGTCTCCAGGGTTGCACGTTGCTTCAGCATCTGATTTTGTGACACCCTTAATTGTACCGGCAAGGCCGCCACCAGTTGAGCATTTTTCGTCAGGATTACAAACCTCTGTAACCTCTGGCGCTTTGTCGGCGTCATTTCCGGCTGCATTCGTTTTAGTATGTGTACAGCCACCTAGGCCAAATGCTATAATCGAGCTAATTAATAGAATTTTGTTCATTTTATCCCTCCGATACAGGAAGTCTATCGTTAAAGCCCCAACTGAGCAAGTAGATTCATGAAATCTTCACGCGCGCGCAGAGGGTTTAGTGTGGGGTCAAACCCCGCTAAGGTAAGGCCAGAGTCCCTCAGCATAACTGCTTTTTCCAATGTTTGCATTGCCTTATCTAATTCGCCCCAAGCCGCTAAAACCTGTGCTTGTTGATAGGTGCCCGCATCACCGTAAGTATCAATGAGTGTTGTCATTGCCGCCTCTGCGGCATCTTTGTTGCCCAATTTACGATGGCCGATTGCCAAACACGGGAGGCGCTCCATTTGGTTGATTTCCGTTTCACAGGCCACAATGCCTTCTTCTGAGCGCCCTAAATTAATCAAAGACATCCCAAGGAGCGCCTTTGCATTAGCATATTGCGGCGACATGGTCAGAACGCGTCTGCTCGTATTAATGGCTTCTTCATACAAGCCGGCGGCATAATGAACTAAACTGGATGTCTGGTATATTGTTTCGTTCAAAGGATCTAGCTTCACCGCTTGTTTTATGGCTGATAGCGCTTCGGTATGTTGTGAAGTTGCTGTCATATAAATGGCGTAACGGGCCAAAACTGCGGCATCACCATAACCTAGCTCTCTTGAACGTTCATAGGGAATTTGTGCGCCTTTAATGTTCAGCTGTCCCGTTACAAGGACATACCCTAGTGTAGAATGAGCAGTTGCAAGATTAGGACTGAGCGTAACAGAGCGCTCAGCAGCATTTATTGCCGACCTAAATAAGTTTTGCGCAGTATTGTTATTTGCGCTCGTAGCTCCGAGCCAAAGTAGGAGTTGTGCCTTCGTGGCATAAGCCGATCCAAAATTTGGGTCTAGGTTAATGGCGGCATTGATATGGTTCAGTGCTTGCTGGTTTGACGCTTGATTAATTGTGGAGTTAAATAGTGCCGTGCCTTTTAAGTATTCATTAAAGGCGCTAGGGTTTTGTGTGCCCCCTTGAGTAGGATCAAATTTGGGGTTTTCTTTTACCCTAGTTAAAATTGGTATCACGGCTTCGGTAATCGCCATTTGTACTGACAGCATGTCATCAACTGGCTGCATGTATTCTTTGCTCCAAAGATTAAAGCCTGTCTTACCATCAACCAGTTCAACTGTAATGCGGGCAATATCTTCGGTAAAACTAATATTACCATCCAGCAGATTTGCGACGCCAAGTCGTTCGGCCATTGTTTTTGCACTGAGTGACATTGCTGCAATGGCCTGTGAGGATGAGCGGGCTACAACCTGCAAGGAGTTGTTTCGGGCAAGGGAGCTTCGAATTTCAGCAGACAATCCTGAGGCAAGGTATTCTTTGTCCTTGTCTTCGTTTAAATTCGTAAAGGGTAACACCGCAATGCCGTTGCCGTGGAGCTTAGGTTGCCCGATAGGGATTTTGCCTGTCAAAACCATGGCCGTCAATGTTGCGCCTCCAACACCGCAAGCGCCTAACAGGAGTTTGCGGCGTGAAAACCCATTTGTTGACTGCCCAAGCTGGCTAGCTATCTTCCGGGGTGCGCGGCCGTGTAGGCCGGCTAATACCCTGTGTAATTCTTGTACGACAGGTTCTTGGTCACTATCTTTCCAATTTAGAAAATCAATCACTTGAACCTGGCGGAACCCTAAGGGGGGTACCGTTCCGTCTAATGATAACGGGATAAGGCGCTCACGTATGCGCCCGCTCATGGCTTCATCTCTTACCCAGTGAGATGTAACGGATGTTGCCGACCAGAGAACAACCACGGCTTTTGCCGATTCCAACGCTTGCTCCGTAGTCTCAAGAAAGCTGGTGCCGCCTTCCAACATGCCGTCCCACCATACTTTATAGCCAGCCCGTTCGATTGCGGCTATAATGGGTAAGGCCTGTTGTTGGTCCACGCGCGAATAGCTAAAAAACACAGATGTTCCATCGCCGGAACTTTCTTCAGCTCCGGAACTTTCTTCAGCTGTAGTGCCTTCTTTATTTTGGTCGCCGTTACTGTTCATCCCTATCCCCTATGTGGGAAATATAACTAATTGTCACGAAATGGCGAGGAAAAATACAAATACCCGATTATCGCATTTGCGAGCATGCTTGAGTAAAAAACATACTTGTGCTAACTTTGGCAAAAAGGGGTTTGGGGTGAAAAAAGTATCTGCAATTTTTTGTACTATTTTCGGGGTTTTGATACTGCAGGCTTGCGCAAATATGCCTGCAAAAAAATCCACATTAACAGACCAAGTTTCAGTTAATCTTCAGGATTTTAAACCGTCTGAATTTCAAGATATTGTTGGGCCGCCCAACATGGAAGAATTGCCAACACAAGGGGCGCCTGGCTCTATAACAAATTGTAGACTAACGGATGACGGTACGGAAGTTTGCTCCAATTACGGATTTTCTTTCAATGCGGTGCATGTTCCCAAATACGCTGCCCCATTTCAGGTGCAGATAGTTACTACACCAAGCTATGCCAAAGATAAAGACTTGCGAGAGGCCTATCCCGATCGTGCAATGTGGGAAATGCGGCACGTCTGCGGCGGTGCATTGATTGGCAAGCAATGGGTGTTAACGGCTGCTCACTGTTTCAAAAACGATCTGGATCCTAAATATTACAATGTCCGCTTGGATGTTGGTGTGCTGTCAGAGACCACATCGAAATATGTGCCCGTTGACAGTATCATCGTGCATCCTGATTTTGCTTTGAAAACTTTGGAAAACGACATCGCTTTGCTGAGAATCAATCCCGACAAATTGAACATGAAAGTTGATACATATAGCTCGTACATGACGGATCCAGATTGGAGTGATAATATTGAGGATGCTCAATTTTCCGCTAAAAAGAACCGTATCTGGACATATGGGCGCAACAATATTTTATCATTATGGAACGCCAAAACAGGAAAATCCCTCTTAAACAAATCGCAGTCTAACAATGACGTCATTCACCTTGCGAACAATCGTTTATTCGGTCGGGATGAGCATGGGGCTTGGATTATTAACGCGAAAACGGGAAAGCATATCGCACGTTTTTCACATGGTAAAACAACATCCGGAATAGCGACTTACAAGGACAAAAAACAAATCATAACCTGGGGGCAGTCTACAGACGGCTCACACAGCGTAAAAATATGGGATTTATCATCTGGGAAAACAACACATACTTTTCCGAATCCTCATTGGATAACGACTGCGTATTTCACAAGCTCAGATCGATTGTTAATACTAGATACAAAAAATACGGCTAGGCTTTGGGATAGTCAAAACAACATATTGTTGGCTGCAATTGAAAACACATCATATAGTCTTAATTCCCCGCCCATATCTAGCCCGTCAAAAACAATGTTGGTTGCCAAGGGAATGGATTTACTTGTTGTAGATAGACGCACTGGGAAAACCCTACAGACGCTGATGACACCTTTGGAATATTTACCGAGAGACAGAATGGTTATTGCTGACACTGTGATTGTTGGCGTTTCTAGGGATAGGCGTTATGCCGTCACACAAAATGGAAGCAGATGGTTGTTAATTTGGGATTTAGTGGCTGGCAAGCTTCACAAGAAAATTAAAATTATTAATATGGATTTGGGCATGGACTACGATCCGCATCTAAATCAAATTCTTATGTGGTCTCTCGAAGGACCAAGTGAAATATGGAGCGCTACAACAGGCAAATTGGTAACAAAAATTTCAAAACAACGACTTGTTGGAGGCAAAAAACTTAAATTTTTTGCTAAGGGGGCACGGGTCTTACATTGGAGCTATGATGGTATTACCAAAACATTTGACGCGTCCACAGGTAAAGAACTTACACGTATAGACCACAGTTTGCCTGTAAATAATGTCACACTTTCAGACGATGAAAAATTTATCCTTAGTTATAGTGATTACGGCACGGCAGAAGTGTGGGATACATTGACCGGAGAAGTAGTAAGCCGCGTGTTTCACGGAAGCGTAGTATCGGGTACACAGCTTTCCTCCGACGGCAAACAGTTGCTCAGTTGGGGCCGCGACGGGTATGTAAAAACATGGGATGTAAAAACGGGTAAAGAAATTACATTTGTGCGCCATGTAGACAATGAAGAAAATGGCGCTTCGCGGTCACAACCAGCGCGTAAGAAACTTACCAGAGTGAGTTACGCCGAATTTAGTAACACACCAACTGATCTGGCAGATGACACTATCATTACGACTTACGGGTGGGGCAAAACCAAGCCCGTGAGAAATTTTCAACCTTCTTCTGTCTTGCGAACGATTGCATTGAATGTTGTTTCCCAGCAATCTTGTTTGGAACTTGGCGGCTGGAAGCCTGAGCATCTCGACGCAGGTGTTTTTTGTGCTCACTCCCCGAGGCGTAAGACTTGCTACGGTGATAGCGGAAGCCCCGTTATAGGTAAGGATAAAGTTGTTGGTATCGTAAGTTGGGGTTCAGGCCTTTGCGGCGAAGATAATAAGCCAAGTGTCTACACTAGTGTCCCTCATTTTTCAGAGTGGATTAACAAGGAAATTTGTTCTCAAAATACAAGACAGGAAGAGCGCCCAAAATTTTGTGCTGATGGAAGGCTAGACAGGTAATTTTTATCTGATCTCAGCGCTAACTATGCATTAAGTAGTTCAACATAAATGTGTGTACAAAAGTGCGTACAGAATTATGCCAATCAAAAACTTGTGATAGTTTAAAGCGTTGATTTTTAGGGAAAAATCTTACTACAACAAGATGAGGAAACAAATTTACTAGCTCATCGCCCGCTACAACGAGCGGCAGTCGGGGCAGGATAGTTGGTTTTACGCCTTTAGTCTTGAAGGCCATGTTCCGAGCGATCACATACTTCGCGCCATAGATAAGTTTGCCGATCTTGGCTGCGTCCGCGAACATCTCAAAGAATATTACAGTCATACAGGCCGCCCTTCGATTGATCCTGAGTTGATGATACGCATGCTAGTTGTTGGCTACTGTTTTGGCATTCGCTCGGAACGGCGCTTGTGTGAGGAGGTTCATCTCAATCTAGCGTATCGGTGGTTCTGTCATTTGGGGTTGGAAGCCCCATTGCCTGACCATTCGACCTTTTCCAAAAATCGACATGGCCGCTTTCGTGATAGCGAACTGCTCCGAGACCTGTTCGAAACGACTGTACATCGTTGTATTGAAGAAGGTCTCGTCGGTGGGGAGAACTTTGCTGTGGACGCGAGCATTATTGGCGCAAACGCTAATCGGGGCAAAGGCAAGCTTAATAATCCTGTCCTGCCTAAAGCGGTCATGAACCGCCGCGCGGTTCAGGAATATATCGCGATGCTGGATGACGCCGCCTTTGGTGCGGCCAGTAAGGCTCCGTCAAAATATCTTTCGCCTGTTGACCCTGCCGCTCGTTGGACGCGGACGAACCGCTCGGGCATGGCAAAATACTCTTATTCTGTGAACACATTTTCTGATAAATTACCTTGAACCTGTAGCTAGTACAGAGTGTAAAAAAGAAAAAATGAAAAGTCGAGTACATTTTATAGGTATGGAATGAGCAATCAAATTACAGATGAAAAAGGTGGCAATCTACTGGCCGCTGGCGGTATTATCGGAGCAATTCTAGCGTCCTCATGTTGTATTGTCCCGCTTGTCCTGATTACATTCGGTGTATCAGGCGCATGGATTGGCAGTTTGAGCGCTCTTGAACCCTATAAACCAATTTTCATACTCATCACTGTCGGGTTTTTAGCGGCAGGATTTTGGCATGTCTATTTTAAGAAACCAGAGCCGTGCGATGATGATAGTTATTGCGCCAAGCCAGCATCATCACGCCTGACAAAAATTTTTTTATGGGTCGGGACTCTTATTGTTCTGCTAGCCCTTACCATAGATTACTGGGCACCATTATTTTATTAAACCTAACTTTATCATTAACCAAGGAGATTAAAATGAAAATATCAATTAAAAAACTAACGGCAGGAACGGCTCTTATTCTCTTGCCGGATACCACCCTCACAACTATTTCATATGCAAATGCGAGACAATCACCTGTAGTGCAAGCAGCCGCAACGCAAGCAACTACAACGATTACAGTTGAAAAAATGACGTGTGCCACATGCCCAATTTCTGTGCGTAAGGCAATGAAACGGGTTGACGGTGTAAAGTCTGTTGCAGTGGATTTTAAAACTAAAATCGCAACAGTGGTTTACGATCCCGCGCCTACAACGCCGGCACAAATAGCAGCTGCCTCCACTGAAGTGGGCTACCCTGCGCGCGAAACCATCGGATAAAAAATGAAACTACGGTCATTACTGGGTGTCGGTATCGTCGGAACACTCATAGCCGCGCTATGCTGTTTTACGCCTGTACTTGTAGTGCTTTTGGGCGTCGTTGGCTTGTCTACACTTACGGGGTATTTGGATTATGTTTTATTCCCAGCCCTCGCCGTATTTATCCTGCTGACATTTTATGCGCTTTGGCAGAATCAAAAAACAAAATAGAGTAACCTTAATATAAGAGAGAAAAACATGACTGATGATTGCTGCGATTACGGCGGCTGAACAGGGTAAAACTGTTGCTGTTATTGGCTATGGGACTATTGGCGGTATTTGTGTCAATGTGGGCTGTGTGCCGTCCAAAGCCATGATCCGCGCCGCCGATGTTATGCACGCTAATTCTGCTGCAGCCAGGTTTAACGGCATAAGCGCAGTGACTAAGCTTGAGAGTTGGGCTGATGTTCAGGCTCAGAAACAAAAACTGGTCACCGATTTACGCGCCGCAAAATACAGCGATATTTTACCGCAGTATGATACTCTTTCATATATTGAAGGTGCCGCGAAGCTCGTCCAGGGCGGCGTAGAAGCGAATGGGCAGACATATAAATCTGATAAAATCATTATTGCCACTGGTTCTCACTCTTCTGTTCCGCCCATAGACGGTATTCTCGGCGTGCCGCATCTAGACAGTACAAGCGCACTTGATTTGCCCGAGCTTCCTAAATCCATGATTGTCATTGGTGCGGGCGTTATCGGGTGCGAGTTAGGCCAGATGTTTGCGCGCATGGGCACCAAAGTCACTCTACTGTGTCGCTCCACTGTGCTTGCAGGCGCTGAGCCAGAAATTAGTGATGCACTCGCAGGTTATCTGCACGATGAAGGCATGAATGTGCATTGCGGTTCAGTTTATAAATCGATCAAGCAAGAGGATGGTGAAATCTGCCTGTGTTATCATTACAAAGGCGAAGTCCGCCACTTAAGCGCAGAGCATGTCCTGCTAGCTACAGGAGGCAAGGCCAATACGGCTGGGCTCGGGCTTGAAGAGATAGGTATTGTCACGGCCAAAAATGGCGGCATCGTTGTCGATGAATTTATGCAGACCAATGTCCCTGGTATTTATGCAGTCGGCGACGTTACGGGGCGTGACCAATTCGTCTATATGGCCGCTTATGGTGCTAAGCTCGCCGCTACAATGCCATAAAAGGAAATACTGTGCGCTATGATAATAGCGTCATGCCTGCCGTGGTGTTCATCGACCCACATTATGCAAGCGTTGGCTTAATGCAAGCGTTGGCTTAACAGACGCGCAGGCGCGGGCAAAAGGCATTGATGTGAAAACATCTGTTCTTGGCTTAGAGCATGTTCCGCGTGCCCTCGCAGCGTTTGATACACGCGGCCTGATTAAACTTGTGGCGGACGCCAAGGATAACCAGCTCATCGGTGCACATATTTTAGCGCCAGAAGGCGCAGACATTATCCAAACGGCGGCGCTCGCTATAAAGGCGGGTATGACATATAATGAGCTTGGCGCAATGATATTCCCATACCTGACTACCGTTGAAGGCCTTAAACTTGCGGCGCAAACATTCGACAAGGATGTGGCCAAACTTTCGTGTTGCGCCGGGTAAGTCGGTTTTATGGCGTCAACTGATTTAAAATTACTGTCCAATTATTGGGGAGTACCGTAATACTAACTATTTGCACTCATCTACTACACGCAGGCAAGAGGAATTTTGTGAATGAAGCAGCATATGTATCATAAAAGAAGAGGTTAAATATGGGGTATTCGCCCCCACCATTTTTTCTCCGCGAGGTACAAAATGAAAAGCGAAGCTAGCCTCTTGTGTAAAACTCTCACTTACCTAGCCTTAAATCTGTCTCATTTCATATGAAGACGGGAAGACAGGCCCTAATTAAAACAATCATTCTCTAAATAATTTTCCAGAGCACTTAAGGACTTGCGCTGCATTTTAGGGGTCCAGGGTAAGCTATGCGGTTGATCCTTGATAATCACCAACTTGGCTTTGACCTTGTTTTTTGCCTTTTTATAAAAATCTTTTGCGTGGAACAAGGGAACCCTTACATCGTGGTCGCCATGAAAAATAAGCATAGGGATATTGGTGTTTTTTGCATATTCAAGCGGGTTCATACCCTTAACAGTTTTACCCTGATAGGCCCTTTGTTGTGGGTTGTTGCTCCAAAGGCGGCCTAGCCTTTTAAGGTCAGAAACGCCAGCGCCGGCAATAGCGCATTTATAAGGACTTTGGGGACGGACTGCAGCCGCAAATGCTGCAAATCCGCCATACGAATACCCAAATATGGCCACCTTGTCTGCATCGGCATAGCCGTTGGATATTAGCCATTGTGCCCCATCATCTTTATCATCTTGCATTTTTTGCCCCCACTCTGCGTCCCCGGAAAGCCAAATATCCCGCCCCCAGCCCGTGCTACCACGGTATTGAGGTTGTAAAACGGCGTATCCACGTGATGTTAAAAACGGGACCCAGCCAGACGCATCCCAATTGGCATTGTCGCGGGCCCAAGGGCCGCCGTGAGGATGAATAATTGCAGGCGGCGCAGCATCTCCTTTATTCCAGCCAACGGGCATAGTTAATAGGCCAGGTATTTGCTTTCCGTCTCTTGCTTCATAATAAACGAGTTCAGTTTTAGATAAGGATGCTTTGGCCAACTCGGGGCGCTCAGTGCCGAGAAATTTAAAATCAGACCCTCCTCGTGTAAGATAAAATGCTGGTGGCATATCAGAACCCTCTACACTTATCAGCAAAGTTGACCTGTCATAGGACCAGTCAGTAATACTTACTTTTTTACTGGGAAAACTAGCATTAAATTTAGATTGAACCGACTGGAAGACGGCATCTAAATAATGGGTTTCTGGCCTTGCCGCGGTTTCGTTGTAAGAAAGAACTTTCCCAAAATCTTGTTCACTTGCACTTCTTGTTATGTTGGATATGTTAAATTGTTCGTTTTGAAACAAGGGGCTTTTATCATAAGATTTTGCAATTGGGTCGTACATGTAAACGCGCATTTTATCTGAAAATTGGTCAGTAGAAATGTAGTATTTACCTGTCGTTTCATCACGGCCCAAGATGCTTACATTGTGGCGGTCATTTGAATCTGAAGTTAGAGCTTCATGTACCTCGAAATTACCGGTTGCCGCGTTTTTAAGCAATATTTTGGATTTATAGCGTCCGTCATCGTAATTTCCAGTACTTTTCGTCCACACCTCACCTGTTCTAGGGTCAAGCAAGCCAATCGTGTCATGGCTTCTATTTTTGAAAAGCACTTCAGCTTTTCCTGTTCTTAGATTGTATTTAATGTAGCTTCTGGTCGAATCAAAAACGCCGCTTGAATTTGAAATTATAATATTATCTGGGTCTAGAGGTAAATCAGCTGCGATATTGCCGGTCCCTGCAATTTGGCTACAAACTTTCTCAAATGAGCTCATATCCCGCCTTTTAGATAGGCCTTCGAAGGGTTCTGAAAAATCACTAAAATTTGTATCTGTAATGAATATTTTTGTTAAATAGGTTTTTGTGGCCCCAATGCTCTTCCCTTCACCACAGCCTGCTAGTGCGCCTGTCCATTTAGTTCTAGCAACAACGAGAATTTTATCAGCCTTTAGGGCTTCGGCATAAATAAACTCTACCTTTCCATCTGGTATAGTCGTTTTCGGAGGCTTCGAAAGGTCACGAGGATCCCACACGGCGAGCATCAGCTTTTCTGAACCATCTTGTCCAATGAGACCAGTCATATAGTCCCCATCGCGTGATAAAGATAAATTTGATACGGCTGGGAGCTTTGCAAGGGTTTCAATAGGTATCGGCTCTGAAGCCAAAGCATTGCTGGTGCCGCCAAACGTGTACAGGAGAGTGAGCCCAGCTAAATAGAGGTGCTTGCTCAATGAAAATCTACTTTTATAATCATGCATCTGTGTTCCGCCTTATTTAGTTATTATTCTAGTGTTGGCTAATACCGTATGACGGTAGACATGTCTTGTTATTTTTTTAAGGTTCTACAGTAGTTGTTGTATAATTGCGACAGTCATGTGAAATATTAAAAAAAACAATGTCTTGAGTTGACCTCGCCAGTGTTTTTCGTTTATTTGGTAAACTAATGTCAGGGTGTTCCCTGAAGAATGGACAATTTGAGGGGAAGCCACACATGTCATCAAAAATATTTATAAAAGCATTGCTGCAAACATCTGCTATTGTTGCAGTTACTATTGGTACCGCATCGGCCCAAGAGGATCAAGCGGCCGAAAATGACGCAGCTAAAGACGAAGTAGTTGTTACTGGTTCTAGAATTAAGAAAGATACGTTCTCCAGCCCAGTGTCTATGGATGTGCTAACGGTTGAAGATGCTAAAATTGAAGGGATCGCAGATATAGCTGGGTTGTTGCAAACAGCAACCGCTGCATCAGGTTCCAATCAGGTAACGTCAGCCGTGTCGACTGCATTCGTGGCAAGCGGTGGTCTTGGTGCTGAAAATGTTGGTTTGCGTGGTCTTGACGCAAGGCGGACATTGGATTTGATTAATGGGCGTCGGGCAGGCCCATCGGGTGTGCGGGGCTCTGTGGCTTCATTTGATTTGAACTCCATACCTCTTGTTGGTGTTGAACGCGTAGATATTCTTAAGGATGGTGCCTCATCGGTTTATGGTTCTGATGCGATTGCAGGTGTTATCAATTATATTACGGATAAATCCGAAGGCGCTGAAATCGATCTTTTCACATCTATGGCTGAAGAAAGCGGCGGCGAAGTGTTTCGTGGAAGCGCGACATACGGCAAAGTGTTTGATAAAGGACGGTTCCGTATTACCGGCGACTATATCAAAGAGAAAGAACTTGCTCGCAAAGATCGTTCTTATCTTGACTGTGACCAAAATTATTCATTTACAGATTCCTCCCTGACTACTCGTGCAGATGTTATTGATCCCCGTACGGGCGAGCCGCAGTGTGGTGGTACGATTTGGGGCCATGTTTGGGTTTATGATTATGGCGCGGACAATCTAGCGCCGAATCCGCGCAACATTATTTTACAATTTGACCGTGATGGCACTTTGGGGAACCATATTCCTGGAATTCCGACAACGCTTGACGGGTCAGGTGTTGTTACCCCTCCTGGTTGGTTCCAGGTTGAGTATTTTCCTCGCGACATTCGTGTTGGCCGTTCAACCAATCCAGCGGATCCAAACCTACCTGCTTGGGCTGGCATTGATGTAACGAATAACAACCAAAATGCTGTAACGGATTTATACCCGGAAATGCAGCGCAGAGATTCGGTTACACCAGAGCAAGAGCGAATTACTTTGATGTTTGATGGCGATTATGAGCTAGGCAATGGTATGACAGCCTACGGCGAAGCGTTATTTAACCGCCGTACCAATTATGCGAATGGTCATAAGCAATACTGGACTTATCAGTACGGTGAATCCAGTTTTGGTGCTGGCACAAACTCAAACCCGATTGCTGCTGGTTGGGGTGGTCCACTTTCTTGGTTTAGTCCAACACCGATTATAGAATGGGGTGACCAGAGTACTGAAATCGACTATTTCCGCTTAGTTGGTGGATTAAAGGGTGATATTGGCGGGTCTGGGCCTCTATCGGGCTGGTCATGGGATGCTTATGCGCAGCATTCTAATAGTGATGCAAAATATACAGAACAGATTGTTCGCGGAGATGCAATTTTCCCGTATAACTTTACGACTTCGTCGTGTGTAGGGCAAACGTCACCAGGTGCGACCACAACCCTTGATAGTGGTGAGGTTGTTACTATTGCGGGACGCCCATGTGTAGATCTTCGCTGGTTTGATCCAGGTTTCTTAGCTGGTGAACTCACACAAGCGGAGCGGGATTTCTTATTATATGAAGATACTGGAACGACAAAATATACCCAGACTACAATTGAGGGATTTCTTACCGGCGATGTAATGGACGTTCCTGCTGGTACACTTTCCGCAGCCTTCGGTATGTTCTATCAGCGCGATTCAATACATGATCGACCCTCGGACGCGACCTTAACTGGCATTGAGTTTTTTGGTTCTCAATCTGGTATTACTACGGGTGTACAATCAACACTCGCTGGTTATGGTGAGGTTAGCTTCCCTATCGTTAGAGATAAGCCTTTTTTCGAGAATTTATCCCTTACGGCTTCTGGACGTTATAACGAAATAACTTCTGATCATGAAGATGGGCGCTCAATAAAAGTAGATGGGTTTAATTACAGGGCCACACTAGATTGGCGTGTTAGCCCACTAGTAAGGTTACGTGGTTCTCACGGTACATCATTCCGGGCTCCTGGATTGTTCGAGCAATTTTTGGCAGACGAATCTAGTTCGTCAAGACAATCATTACTTGACCCATGTATTGCTTGGGCAACGGCGTTGAATCAAGGTGATATTACGCAACAAACGGCAGACAATTGCGCTGCTGATGGTATTGCGGACAATTATGCCGGCGCACCAATTTCAGCAAGCATTTTACAAGGTGGGGGCTTTGGCTTCCTTGAGCCTGAGACATCAACTAACTATACGGTTGGTTTTGTGTTCACGCCTGAATTTGCTGATCTAAGTTTTGCCGTTGATTACTTTGACATCACAATTGAAGACGAAATAAGCACGTTGAGTGCGGCTAATATTGTTAGGGGTTGTTATGGTTCTCAAAGCTTTGCTACAGAGCCATTATGTGACCTAGTCACTCGTGGGTTTGAAGCAACCCCGCCAGATTTAACAGTGCCTAATCGTATTGTTAGTGTCGCGGCGACGTTTATTAATGTTAATAGTCAAAAGAACAGTGGTCTTGATTTCACGTTGCGTTATGGGAAAGATACGAAATATGGTCGATTTGATCTGAATACGCAGTGGACTCATCAATTAAAAGATGAGATCCAATTGTTAGGGGAATCAGCTGTTCAGTATAATAATGGCGGTGTAGGTGAACCTAAGTGGACTGGCTTGGCTAACCTAAATTTCGATCCAGGTAATAACTGGCTATTCCGTTACGGTATCGACTACATAGGCAAGCAAAATGGTCTTCGTAACCGGTTCTCTCAAACGCCTGAAGATCTGTTGCCTGCTGGTGGCGGTGAATTTACTGTTCTTCAAGATGGACAAACTGTTTTTTGGAAGACTGATTTGGAGGCGACAATATACCATAATCTTTCTGCTCAGTATAAGACGGATTCAGGTTGGACTGTCCGAGCTGGTGTGAACAATTTATTTGACGAGCACCCACCAGCTTCGTCTTCCGATGCTGATTTGGGTAACACACCGATTGTTTCCCAATATGAGCTATTGGGTCGTAGGTTCTTCTTGAATTTGTCGAAAAAATTCAACTAAGAATAAACACATATGAATATATAGCGGGCTTTGGCCCGCTATTTTTTTGAGATTTTGGAGGATGACTTGCCTGTAGTTATAGCAAACCCAGACAATCTAGATGATAGAAATCCAGAATTTAAACATGAACAGTTGAAGACACATGTTTTTTTAAACAGTGTGCCAAAAAGCGGAAGCCATTTGTTGAAAAACATCTTTAGGATGTTTGTTTCTGTGGACCAACAATATGGTGTCGATTTCATACAATACCCAACACTAGAACAACATTATGCGGCGTTTGCGTCAGAAACACCTCAGTTGTCGTGGGGGCATTTGCTTTTTGCAGACAGCTCTGCAATTGCCCTAAAAGATTTAAATCATATTCTATTGATCCGTGATCCATATGACTGGGTGTTGGCACGGACGCGATTTTTCCTATCAGATAACTTTCAGGGAAATTTGGAACACTTAAAGCATGGCAATACTAATATTGATGATTTTATGAATATGATGATATTTGGTGTACATAATCGGTTTCCAAATATGAACGAAATTTACTTGAATAATGCTGTGGCATGGCTTGGCACGAGTGTAAATGTTGTTCGGTATGAAGAATTGATACTACAACTGAAGCAGATTGATACAGAGGCGGCAAAAGCTTATTTTACCAATTTGCTTGGCTATGCTGGAATTGAGTTACCTGATGATTGGAAGTTGAGGGTAAAAATAGGGTCAGACCGCAAGCAAAGCGGCACTGCGCGCGAGCACCTAAAAATGAAAGGCCAAACAGTACCGAATGTTTTACCGGATATGCAAAAAAAGCTTGTTAATTACGCATGCACTGGGTTGCGTGAGATTTTAGGGTATGCGTAGTCCCCAATATCATTGCCCTATAACCCAACCTGACGGTATCTGCCCAACTTCCCATGTGGGCATACCTAAGGCTTGATGAAGCCAGACATGTTGCGGTGGCAGCATTTTTGCAGCCTGTTGGATGGTATTTATTACGTTTTGAAGTGGGCGAGATTTTAACCTTGCGTCGCCAAGTTTTTCCCGAAATTCTTCACCGCGGAAATCCATACCAAATAAAATAGCTTCATAGCTTGCATAATTCCAAAGACCGCCTGTATCCACTGGTGGACGGCTATCGATTAAAGGATTGTTGGAATTATCCTCACCATAATCATAGCCATAAAATGCTTGGTCATCAAAGTCCGCAAGTGACGGGGCCTTTCTACTCCATAGGTCAAGTTTTGCCTGTAACCGATCGGTAATGTGCTCGGGCTTCTTAACTGTCCTCCAGAACTCGGTGTCTGTTCGGTTTGTCAAGCAATAATGCATATTAATAAAATCCAATATTTCGTAATAACGATTGGACATTATCCGGTTGTATCTAAAGGCCATTGCAGCCATATCTTCGTCGGTATTCGGGAAGAATTCGGCCAAAGTTACGACCGCCAGTTCAGCTAGATAAATGCCTGTAGACTCGAGCGGTTCAATAAACCCTCCCGAGAGACCAATTGCGATACAATTTCCAGCCCATGCTTGCTGCCTCTTACCAACTTTAAACTGAACTACTCTCGTCTCATAATCATCAGGAATACCGCCTTGATATGCAAGTAGCTCTTCTTTGGCTTTGTCTGCATCAATAAACTTGGAGGAATGTACATAGCCAATGGCTCTACGGCTCTGCGTAGGGGTATCCCATATCCATCCAGCGGATTGCGCTGTGGCGGTCGTATACGGCCTTATAACGCCTGGAAAAAATTGTTCGTAGGGAAATTGCGCGACAACGGCTTGGTCGCACATTAGCCATTGAGAGAAGTCCTCAAATGGTACCCCTAATGCTTTTTCGATAAGTAATGCACTAAACCCGGTACAATCAATAAATATATCGCCTTCAATTACTTGTTCATTATCCAGTGCAACACTTTTGATATGACCGTTTTTCGCAACACTGACATCTTGCATATTAGCCAAAATATGTTTTACGCCTCGCTTGGTAGAAAATGCTGTTAAATAATCTGCAAAATTTTGCGCGTCAAAATGGTAAGCGTATTTTAAGGGGGCTGTAAACGGCTGTTCGCCCAGTGGCTTAGGACTTCTATTAATTTCGGCAATAATTGTTTGTGCTGCGACAGTTTCCATGAAAGGAATATCGCGCATGCTTTCCATCCATATTCTACCAGTGCGGTCAATTGGCCCTGGAGTTGCTCTTGTAAAAGGGTGATGATAACCAGCCCCATCATTATTTAGCCAATTTACATATTTAATTGACTGCTTGAATGTTGCGTCTGTTGCTTTCATGAAATCGGCTTCATTTATTCCGACGACCTCTAATACATGATGTATGGAAGGAACGGTTGCTTCACCAACAGAAATTCGTGGTATATCTGGGGATTCTATAAGGGTTATATCAACAGTTTTCTTTTTCCCGCGGTCATTCAGAGCACCATTAAGATATGATGCGGTCACCCATCCTGCGGAACCGCCCCCAACAATAACTACTTTTCTCATAAATTGCCCATTCGTGTAATGTTTTTAAAATCTAAATGTAGATGCTTTGGCCATTTTTGAAAGAAAAATCTTAGTTTTGCATTGAAGTCGGGCTGTTATGCCACGCCTAGATAGGACATATCTGGAGCAGAGTTTAACCAGTGCCATTAACGTAGGTCCAGCAATGAGATAATTTTGACTGCTATTCGTGGGTCTCTTGTCTCTTAAGATGCCGATCTAAAAACTGTACTATACGTTCTGAATTAGTAATGCGATTCTTTCGTTTTTGAAAACCGTGGCCTTCATCTGGGAAAAGAACATAATCAACTTCTACGCCGTTGGCGCGGACGGCTTTAACAATCTCATCACTCTCAACTTGTAAAACGCGTGGATCGTTTGCACCTTGTACTACATAAAGCGGTTTTGTAATGTTTTCAGCGTGAAAAAGTGGAGATATAGCGCGGTGCCTTTCCTGATCTGTCGCAGGATCGCCCATTTCGTCATATAATGCATCTCGAAACGCGCCCCAAAAAGCCGGAATGCTTTTTAATGTACGTTCCCAATTCGTTACACCAAATATATTCACCCCTACATCAAATACATCAGGGTGAAAAGCCAGGGCAGCAACGGTCATAAATCCACCGTAGGATCCCCCAATAACACCTATACGGTCTTTATCAACACCATCTAAGCCTTCAAGGTAACGACGCGCATAAACAATATCCATAAGGTCTTCTTCGCCGTGCTTACGGTCATCAAGATGAAAAAACGTCTTGCCATAGCCTGAAGACCCACGATTATTAGCCGCTAATACGGTATAGCCGTGGTTAACCAAATGCTGGATTGTGGCTGAATAACCCTTCGTGCTTTGCCCTCCGGGGCCACCGTGCACCCAAACCAGAGCCGGTGCGGGCGATGTAGGACTCGCTTGTTTTGGCATATATAAAATGCCGGGAATTTGCAGTCCGTCAAAGCTGGAATAACGAACAATACTGGCCGTGACCAAATTTTCTTCATTGATTGCTGGCGGGAGAGCCGACGTAAGTTTTTTCGAAACCCCGCTAGCCAAATCGGCAGTATAAATATTCCTGGGCGATGTATCTGTATTGAGCACAAAGGCAATTTGTTTCTCATCACTGGTAAACCGTATTTGTGACAATTCCCCGCTTGGTATTCCCTTGAGCATTAATGGTTTTTCGCTTTTGGTATCAAGGATTTCTAATTCTGTTACTCCGTCCGCATTTACCGCGCTAACACGGTAACGACCACTTGGGCTGAAGAAAATGTAATTTACATCCCAATCCGCTTTTACCAATACTGACTTTTCCTTAGTGGCAAGATCGTATGACCATCCTTGATTAAACTCGCCAAATTCATTTGTGGCGAATAACAAGCGCTTGCTATCAGGCGTAAAACCGTAAGGCCCGTAACTAATATTGCCTTCGTGTTTGGTAATCAGTTCTGGTTTTGCGTTTTCTTCTTTTAAGTCGACCATGAAAATATTTGCATTTGCACTTGTAACCGTTTTTACAAGGGCCAAATGTTCGCCGTTAGGACTAAGAGCCCCTATGTTAAGTTTGTCATTTTTAAAGATTAATTTTCTGGAATAATCATCAGCCTGGTAGGCGTAAATATCCATGGATGACGGGTCTCGTTCATTCGTGGAAATATAAAAAACATCGCCGTCCTCATGCCAGCTTATGAAATTAGCTTTCAATTCACTACCAGGCGTTAAATCGTGAAGTTCACCGTCCAATTTGCGGACAAAAACATGGTCAAGCTCGTTGCCGCCTTGATCGCCTTGAATGATAACTCTGTCATCATTTGGAAAAAACGATTGTGCGTAGTACGGAAAGTTATCTGACTGCGTTAAAGGTGTTGCAGTGCCAGATAATGACATTGTGTACGCATTGAAAATTCCGGTTTGGTCGGAACTCATCAATATTTTTGAGCCATCATGAGAAAAACCGTGTCCGCCACTATTGGACAGCCTGTAACTCGTGGTTTCGTGAAACAGAGCCGCCGGGTATGTTTCAAAGGCTACATTCGCTACGGCCTTCGTTTCTTGCGTGTTTTGCACCGTGCTGTCCCCAGAACTTGTTTGCGAATTGCACGCGTTAAGCCCGACTAAAAGAACAAATATTGCTAATGCCTGTTTCATCATAATCCTCCCAAATAACTGACGACAAGGCCAGGCTATCACAAGCGACTTATAAAGACAATATGTGCCAATTGATAATGCTAGTGCCGAGGATATAGGAATAAGGGCGAACCTTGTAACCCAAACGGATAGCTTTAAGCCCTATCGTAATTTTGATAACACAAAATTATAGACTAACTCGCAAAATGATACTTCATGATGGTTCAGGAGGAGTAATGGGAGAACATCCGGTTCAAAGCCAGAAGGGCGGAAAGTTATCGGCGCAAGAAATTGCCGACAATTTTAGCGATTTACATCCGCCCTTAAATGCGCAGCAAGTGCAAGTAGAGGCAAGCCGCTGTCTGTGTTGTTATGATGCGCCCTGTGTTACGGCTTCTCCAAACCGTTGTTCTCATTTACTCATATCAGATACAAGCGGTGACCTAGATAGCAACAATGTTTCTATCACATACGAAACGTCTCAAAATGGTCGTTTGAGCAATGGTTTTGGCGGGTTTGATGCTCTCTACCTGACGTCATGCAGATGACTTGCTGTAGCAATCAATCTGCTTTTCCTAATGCAAAGAATAATAGGCAGACGAGGCGAGCGGTTTTGGGAGTATTTCCGAAGGCTGGGCCGGCATTGTGAAAAAGCCAAGGATTAAACAATATCAAGCGATTGAAGCGCATTGGCGCACGCATAGTCCGTTCCCATTTACTGGGGCTAGTCGTGTCTTTATTCACGACATCTTCGATGAGTGTATTGGGATCGTCATAACCGCTTTGTATCAAACGTATTTGAGTTTGCGGAACGGTTTCCAACCCTGTGCGGCGGTGGCGAAAGAAATCTGTGCCACCTTTGCAATGTTCAGGAAGGCTAAGATAAAGAATGCCAGAGTAAGCGCACGGATCAATATGAACGCCGCTACGACCTTTATCTCCCGCCAACGTTAGGCGGCAATGGCCATGGGACGTATTGACCGCAGAGATCAATGAAGTACCTATAATTTTTGAAACCGCTTTATCAAGGGTGTGTGTTGCCAAAGGTTTTGTTGAGATTAACCCCGGATAATTGCCGTTCTTGAATTTTGGATCATAGTCCAACGCCAAGGCTTGCTGGCGTACATCATGGGGATTGGCCAGAAAATCGTCGATAATTAAAAAACTGGGAAGCATAGATATATTATTATTTCCTGTTTGGGGTAGGCTATTATTCCTCACCGGCTTTCATCATCTCTTCGACAGTAATTTTAGGCAGTTCAGTAGACTCTTGCGGCCCAGCTAACATATCTGCGGGTTGGGTAAGTGTAATATCGGACATCTTTACCCACTCATCTTTATGTGTATCGATTAAACCCCAACCATCAACTTCTTTATGAACGGTGACTTTGGGTTGAAGTCGGAGTGACCGTACAAGGATATGACGACTATTATAGACACCTGTCCCGGGCTTCTTTACCCAATAATTTTTGGCCTCCGCCGTCATAAAGCTCCTTTTTGTTTCACTGACAATGTTGTGGCCATTTGCTTCAAGCGTCTGCTCTTTTGGGGTTGCCAGTTGAGAGGTTCTCTCGGGTTTGCTAGCAATAGCTTGTGTTGTTTTATCAGATGTTTTTTTATGTGTTTGCATGCACCCAGAGACAATTATCGCGGATAGCACGATTAAAGGCATCAATGTTTTATACAGGACAACCTCCTCATTATCCAAGTAGTATTAGCAGTTTAGAAACATAAAAGCCACCCATGATTACATGAGTGGCTTTAGAATTATAAACGGTTTAGTTTTAAATTTAGAACTTAAAGGCTACGCCAGCTGAATATGTTTGGGCTTCTATGTCTCTCCGCCCAACAGTTGTGTCGACAGCCAGATTAACCTTCGCTTGCCCTAAGTCAAAATCGACGCCCGCGCCAACTTCACTCCAAAATTTATCCCTACCGAATAGGAGGAAAGATGCACTAGGGTTATTCGTACCGGCAAAACTTGCACTAAAGCTTGTTGCTATATCGCCAAACTCTCTGACCAAATCGCCTGTCAGGCGCAGTTGAAGGTTTGATGTTTCAAGTGTTTTGATGTCAAGTCCAAGGCGACCTTGGGTGCTGTTGAGTGCCTCACGATTGATGTTAAGCGCCGGAAGACCACCGCTTTCTGCAACAGCATCAAAAGCAACAATAGTGTTGCGCAAGCTCATTTTTGGCACGAAGGTAAGTGAAGCAGCGTTGATAGGCCTAGAGACTTGTATATCTGCAGTAAAAGCCAAGCTACTATCATCAGACGTTAGTGTTGAGTTTGATGGGAAAGCAACGGTCCGCGTATTCTTCGTCCCGAATGAGCCGATACTAACCTGTCCGTCTAGAACAACCTTCTGAGTAGAGCGCAGTTGTCCATAGACAGTCCCTGCAATATAATCCGTTTCAGACAATTGATTCAAAGAGGCATCAGCATCAAGCTCAGTATAGCTGAGTGAGGCACCCACGGTGATTTTTTCTGACATAGCATGTTCAATACCTGCTTTAAGAGACCACCCATCAAAATCTTCATCTTGGAAATTTTGAGCCGTTGGCATTGCGCTACCACTACCGTCAATAAATGATCCGGATAGGTAAATAGCGTAATCACTTGCAATCGAATTGGTTGTTCTTACACCTGCTCCATTAGCCGCCTGCAAACTACCGACATCCGACATAGTTGTCATATATTCAGCATTTGACGCCATGAGAACCGGATTGTTACCCATGACAGTCACGGTACCCCCGCCCCAGTTTTCAGAGCCCATCTGGCTCATGCGGTTCCTGTGGAAGCGCGCCAAATTATCCGTGGCTGCTTTAGCAAGGTTCCGCGTTGTTGTTTCTGTTACAGGTGCCCAGCTATCTAAAACGCCTTGAATGTGGGTGTCTGATGACAAATCAAGAGTTGCATATACGGGGTCGAGAGCCGATGTGCCGCGTGACCCGTCCAATAAGCTTGCATAAGACCTTTGGACAGCATTAGTGCCATCGATTGCGTCAAAGTAAGTTCCGGCCTCAATCCTAGCAACAACTGAATTGGCGTTATGCGTTAAGACAGGTCGCAAAATGCTGCTGATATTAACTGCCGATAATTCACCCGTTTGTGTCCCGGCTGTTGTCAGGAATGTATATGTATTGCCAGCACGAACGTCTGCAGTGGGATTAAAGAAAACTTGTCCGCCAAGACTGGAATCACCCGTGATAGCAAAGACATCATTGACACCATTGGCGCCAATATCAATAAGCAGATCTGTTCCAGAAGCCAACACAGCACTACCGTCAATTGTTAAGGTTCCGACTGTGCCTAATGTACCTGGCGCGATCATACCTGCGACGCTTGTTAAGAACGGCGCTGTGATTGTACCAGCACCGGATAACATGCCGTTGAAGAGTGTATAATCACCGACACTGTTTAAAGCACCATCAACTGCAACGCGGCCACCCGTTTGACTGATATCAATCAGGCTGGTCAAATGCCCGGTGGAACCAATGATAAGCCCTGCAGATCCCGCAACCGTCAAACGATCAATTGTGCGCGTACTGCTCAGTGTTGTCGTCCCCGTATTTGATAAGGTGACATCAAAATAACGGCGCGTTCCATTGACGCCTGCTGGCGGATCAATATTGTCGGGGACGAAATTTGTTGCACCCGCAAGACCGTTATCAATTGTTGGCGCAGGTAGTGGGTCGCCCGGAGCATGTGGCACGTTTTCGGCGAGTTCTACACCGTTTTGCGGAGCATCTTCGGCAAAATCTACACCGTTTTGGGATTGGCTTTCGCCGCCCAATAAGACGCCGCCTATACCGGATAGTGCGCCGCCGCCGTTCACTGACAAGTTACTGGTTGTGGCATCACCGGCCTCAGTATCAACACCCAAGCCCAAATTACTAAGCTCGTCATCAGTTAATTGGCCAGCATTATTATTAACATTGTCATTTACGTTTCGCGCAGGTGGAAGAAGGTCTCCCGTCGCTAAATCCTGGCAACCATCCCCTAGATTATCACCCTGCGGATCAAAGCAAACAGCCCCAAAACCCGGATCTCCGGAATCTGTTATGCCGAAAGACTGTGTATCGGGGAAGCCGTTAACAACATTGCCGTCAGCATCGATAATACGGTAATTCGGATCAAGATCTGTTTGCCAGTGAGAGGCATCTTCCCAGTCACCATCGCCTGCAATTGCGCTGACATAGCGATAAGGGTTATTCGCAGCAATGTAATCGGCAAAGAGGAAAAGCGGTTGATAGAAACTCTCTGTACCATAAGAACTAAAGACTTGGCCGCCAAAGAAACGTGATCCACCAGACAGTACGCCAATGACCAAATTTTCATCGGCTAGACTATTGTTCGCAGCATCCAAAATTAGAGGGCCACCGGAATCACCGCCCGCGGTCGTGCCTTCATTTGCTAGAGGTTCGTCTTGGTAGAGGTTGAAATCAAAAGGGTTAGTTTGGTTAGGATCATCGAAATCCAAACGGTAAAGGTTTTGCGGCAAATCGCCAAATGCATTGCCAAAAAGAAAAGTATTGCGGTCATCAAATGATGTCAAAGCACCAAGCATGTTCTCAGCGGCCCTGCGGCGCCAGTCAATACCAATGGAGGCTCCTGTCGTGCCTGAACCTGAGCGACCATAACCTGTAATGTTAACGTGATAGCCGGTTCCAGTTACGGGGTCGATACCATCAGGCGTCGGGAGTTGCGAGAAAAGAAGCGCCCAAGTGGGAATTCCTGCGGCGGGTGTATCAAGAGAGGCAAGGGCGATATCACCTTCAAGAAAGCCAAAACTGCCGGGACGGGCGACAGAATCGGGATTCCAGAATATCTGATTAATATTATAAACAAATAGGTCAGGATTGGAGGCAAATCCGTTGTTAATCCAATCAATGAATCCTGGCAATGCATCAACGCCAAAAGAAAAAGCCGATGAAATGCCTACACCTGTTTCAAAATCACTTTCAGGCCTGTTATTCACACAATGTGCTGCAAAGAGAACTGTCCGGGGGTTAATGAGCGTACCCGTACACACGGATCCGTCATTGCGGAAGAACATGCCAACGCCATTTACCCCGCCTGCATTGTCAACAATGTCCTCAGGGGTTTGATTGTCATTGGGCACGATTGCATTAGATACTGGCGCGTAAATTAAGCTACTTAAAACCATGGCAGCTACACTGCTTAAAAGTAGTTTACGTTTGCTGAAAGAAGTCATTGTTTATCCCTATTTATTAAATTGTATTTTATGTTTATTATCGTTACAAGGCGTAAAGGCAAGCTTTTATTTAAACGAGGCACGCGTTATATGAGGGTGCCCAAACTGAACATGAGCAAATTTCCAGGCGCGTAAAAATTATTGCATCCATTTATGGTACTTCAAGACATTTGCGCGATGCCGCATTGCCTGAAAGCGGGCGGTGCCTAGTCACATTGATGCGCCGTTTTCGTGCCTAGATTCGACCTAGGCCCCAATTTCTGCCATTCTTGGCAGTGTCTCTTGGTTGTTTTATTGGCCGCATATACAATGCCCTTATGCATTTTCTCGAGGGTGAGCCCCATTATGCAAATGGGTAGCTTGAAGCCCTATCGTAATTTTGGTAACACAAAATTATAGGCCAGCTTACAATATGATGTTTTGACGATATCAGGAGGAGTAATGGGAGAACATCCGGTTCAAAACCAGAAGGGCGGAAAGTTATCGGCGCAAGAAATTGCCGACAATTTTAGCGATTTACATCCGCCCTTAAATGCGCAGCAAGTGCAAGTAGAGGCAAGCCGTTGCCTGTTTTGTTATGATGCCCCGTGCGTAACGGCCTGCCCGACCGCTATAGATATTCCTAAATTTATCCGCCAAATCGCCACGGAAAATGTCATTGGTGCGGCTAAGACTATTTTGTCCGCCAATATTATGGGCGGGACCTGTGCGCGGGCATGCCCGGTTGAAATATTGTGCGAAGAAAAATGTGTGCTCAATACCGGCGAGCATCAACCGGTTGAAATCGGCGCGTTGCAACGCACGGCCATAGACCATCTTATGGAGACGGCGACAGATCATCCATTTGCCCGCGCACAGCGAACGGGTAAAACGGTCGGCGTTATTGGCGCTGGCCCTGCTGGGCTTGCCTGTGCCCATGAATTGGCGCTCTGTGGCCATGATGTTACCATCTATGAAGCCAAATCCAAACCGGGCGGCCTTAATGAATACGGGCTTGCCGCCTATAAAATGGCGGGAGATTTCGCCGCAAAAGAAGTGGCATTTATATTGGAAATTGGCGGCATCGACATTAAAAACGGTCAAGCCCTTGGCCGAGATTTTTCGTTGGATGATTTACGCAAAAAACACGATGCAGTCTTTATCGGCATTGGTGTCAGCTCACCGCGCACTCTTGGTATAGACGGCGAAGCATTGGACGGTGTTTCAAATGCACTGGATTTCATCGAAGCTATTCGCCAAGCGGGCGATCTGTATCAGATAAACCCTGGTGATGATGTGGTCATTATTGGCGGCGGCAATACGGCTATTGATGCGGCGGTGCAGGCAAAACGGCTGGGGGCTGAAAATGTGACCTTGGCTTACCGGCGCGGGCCAGCACAAATGGGTGCTACTGGGTGGGAGCAAGATCTGGCTGCAACCAACGGTGTCGTCATAAAACACTGGGTGAACCCGCTTTCTATTGTGGGCGATGGCCGCGTCCAATCCGTAGAGTTTGAACATATGCGTCTTGTTGGTGGTGTGTTGACGGGTAGCGGAGATGCGCTCTCGATTAAGGCGGACAGGGTTTACAAAGCCGTCGGACAGACATTGGTAGCGGGCGGTTTGGACGGGCTTAAAATAGAGTACGGAAAAATCGCGGTCGACGCAGACGGACTTACTGCATTATCTGGAGTTTACGCTGGTGGTGACTGTATCAAATCCGGTGAAGACCTTACGGTGCAAGCCGTTGCCGACGGAAAACAATCTGCACGGGCAATTCACGCAATGCTGGAGGCATAAATGGCAGATCTGAGATGCAATATTGCAGGTATAGAAAGCATCAATCCGTTTTGGCTCGCTTCTGCGCCGCCGACCGACAAGAGGTATAATGTAGAGCGGGCCTTTGCCGCAGGTTGGGGCGGGGTAGTGTGGAAAACGCTCGGCATGGATCCGCCCGTGGTTAATGTTAGTTCCCGCTACGGCGTTCACAAAGATCATGGCCGCGGTATTATCGGCATCAATAATATTGAGCTCATCTCTGACCGCCCTTTGGAAGTGAACCTTCGCGAAATAGAACAGGTGCGTAAAAATTGGCCTGACCGTATTATTATTGGCTCCATGATGGCGCCGGTCGAAGAACAACTTTGGAAAGAGCTTGCTATTAAAATTGCAAACTCTGGTGTGCACGGTATAGAGCTCAACCTTGGTTGTCCCCACGGCATGTGTGAACGCGGTATGGGCTCTGCTATCGGGCAGGTGCCCGAGTTAGTGGAGAACACAACACGCTGGGTCCGCGAAGTGGTCGATATTCCCGTCTTTACCAAATTAACACCCAACACCACGGATATTCTTTTGCCCGCAGAGGCGGCGCTGAAAGGTGGTGCACACGCCGTTGCCCTGATCAATACGGTCAATTCCATTATCAATGTTGATCTGGACACTATGGCGCCAACGCCAACGGTTGACGCTAAAGGAACCCATGGCGGGTATTGCGGCACCGCCGTCAAGCCGATTGCCCTGCATATGGTTGCAGAAATTGCCCGCTCGGCAGAAACACAGGGTCTGGATATTTCCGCCATTGGCGGCATTACGACCTGGAAAGATGCGGCTGAATTTATTGCGCTTGGCGCTAATGCTTTGCAGGTGTGTACCGCCGCCATGCTCTACGGCTTTAAAATCATCGAAGACTTGAACGAAGGCCTTTCAGATTTCATGGACGGCAAGGGCTATAAATCCATAGACGATTTTCGCGGCAAAGCCCTGCCCAATACGGTTAACTGGAATGATCTGAATATGAACTTTGATCTTAAGGCCAAGATCGATAACGACAAATGTATTGAATGCGGACGGTGTCATATTGTTTGCGAAGACACATCCCACCAAGCTATTACCGTAGAAACGACAGACGCGGGACGTGAATTTACGGTAGTCGACGCCGAATGTGTCGGCTGTAATTTATGCCAGCATGTTTGCCCCGTTCCTGATTGTATTACGATGGAGCCGGTTCAAAACGACCTGCCATATGTGACATGGCCTCACCATCCAAAAAACGTTACAAAAGTTGCGGAGTGATATTATGACGGCGTCCTTACCAAATGACATGGAAGCTTACTGGATGGGGTTTACCCCCAACCGTGCTTTTAAGAAAAACCCGCGTTTATTTGTCGCCGCGGACGGTATGTATTACACGACCCATGACGGACGCCAGGTCATGGACGGCATTTCAGGGCTGTGGTGCTGTAATGCAGGTCATAACCAACCGCGTATTGTTAAGGCTATCCAAAACCAAGTGGCAGAGCTTGATTATGCGCCGGGATTTCAAGCCGGTCACCCCAAAGCCTTCGAGCTGGCAGGCCGCCTTAAGGGTATTATGCCGGGCGATTTGAACCATGTGTTCTTCACCAATTCAGGCTCCGAGAGCGTTGAAACGGCGCTGAAAATCGCTATTGCCTATCACAGGTCGCGCGGCGAAGGCCACCGCACCCGGCTGATTGGCCGCGAAAAAGGCTATCACGGGGTTAACTTTGGCGGCATGTCCGTCGGCGGCATGCCGGCCAACCGTAAAATGTTCGGTAGCCTCGTTGCGGGCGTTGACCATTTACGCCACACACACGGTATCGAAGAAAACCTGTTCACCAAAGGCCAGCCCGAACACGGGGCGTATCTGGCGGATGACTTGGAGCGCCTGTGCGATTTACATGACCCGTCAACTATCGCCGCCGTTATTATCGAGCCTATTGCCGGATCTGCGGGTGTGATAATGCCGCCCAAAGGTTATTTGGAACGCTTGCGCGTGATCACGAAAAAGCACGGCATCTTGCTCATCCTCGACGAGGTCATCACCGGATTTGGCCGTATGGGCAAACCATTTGCTTCTAATTATTTCGGTATAGAAGCCGACATAGTGTGTACCGCCAAAGCCATTGCCAACGGCGTTATACCTATGGGCGCGGTGTTCGCCCATGACCATGTTCACGATGCTTTTATGCAAGGCCCAGAAGAGCTAATAGAGTTTTTTCACGGCTATACATATGGCGGCAATCCTATGGCCTGCGCAGCGGCGCTTGCTACGCTTGACACCTACGAAGAGCAAGACTTGTTTTATAAAGGCACCAAGCTTTGGGATTATTGGGAAAGTGCCGTGCATGGCCTGCGCGGACTGCCCCATGTCATAGACATTCGCAATATGGGATTGATCGGCGCGGTGGAGCTGGAATCTATTCCGGGCAATGTCACGAAACGGGCGACGGATGCTTTCTTGAAAGCCTACGAAAAAGGTCTGCTTATTCGCACGACTGGCGATATTATTGCTTTCTCTCCGCCTTTAATTATCGAAGAATCCCATATTGATTTCATGTTTGATACTATGCGCGGTATTTTAAAAGCTATTGATTAGGACTGTAATGAAAACCATAAAACATATCATTGGCGGACACTATATTACAGGCAATAGGGACGAAACCCAGCCCGTTTATAATCCGGCCACGGGCGAACAAAGCGGTGTGGTGGTTTTGGGCGGAAGTGCCGATGTGGACGCCGCCGTGAAGGCCGCACAGGACGCATTCCCGACATGGAGCGCAACGCCGCCCGCCAAGCGCGCCCGGTTGATGTTCAAACTCCACGCCGTTATGATAAAACGGGCAGAGGAAATCGCAAAAACCCTCTCGGCCGAGCACGGTAAAACCCATGATGATGCTTTGGGCGAGGTGACACGCGCCTTGGAAGTGGTGGAATTTGCCGCCGGTATCCCGTCGCATCTGGGCGGAAATTTTTCTGCGGACGTTGGCCCGGGTATTGATACCCATTCAGAACGTCAAGCTCTCGGCGTTGTTGCGGGCATCACACCGTTTAACTTCCCGTCCATGGTGCCGCTGTGGATGATCCCTATGGCGCTGGCATGCGGTAATACATTCGTTTTAAAACCATCCGAGCGAGATCCGTCGTCGGCCAATCTTATTTTTGAACTCCTCAAACAAGCCGGGTTTCCGGACGGGGTTCTCAATATCGTTCACGGCGGCAAGTCTGCGGTGGACGCCGTGCTTGACCACCCTGACATCGAAGCGGTGAGCTTTGTCGGCTCTACCCCGATTGCGGAATATGTCTACACGCGTGGTTGCGCGGCGGGCAAACGGGTACAAGCTTTGGGCGGGGCAAAAAATCATATGATTATCATGCCCGACGCCGACCTTGACCAAGCCGCAGATGCGCTGATGGGCGCGGGCTTTGGCTCTGCGGGTGAACGCTGTATGGCGATTTCCGTAGCCGTGCCCATTGGCCAAGAAACGGCAGACAAGCTGGTTGAGAAACTAGCCCCGCAAGTGGCCGCTATGAAAATAGGACCGAGTACAGACCCAAGCGCTGAAATGGGCCCGATTATCACACGCGAAGCCCGCGATGGAATAGCTGGCCTGATCGACGCGGGCGAAAAAGAAGGTGCGAAAATTGTGGTTGATGGGCGCGGGCTGAAACTACAAGGGTATGAAGAAGGGTTTTGGATAGGCGGCACATTGCTCGATAATGTCACGCCTGATATGAATATTTACAAGACCGAAATTTTCGGGCCGGTGCTCAGCGTACTGCGCGCCGATAGCTACAAAGAAGCCGTGCGCCTTATCAACGACCATGAATACGGTAACGGTACGGCGATTTTCACCCGAGACGGTGATGCGGCTAGAGATTTTGCCAAACAGATCAAAGTTGGCATGGTCGGGATTAACGTGCCCATCCCTGTACCTGTCGCCTATCATAGTTTTGGCGGTTGGAAACGCTCCAGTTTTGGCGCCCACGGCATTTACGGCCCCGAAGCCGTGCATTTTTATACGCGGCTTAAAACCGTCACAACGCGCTGGCCCACAGGCATTCGCAAAGGCGCACAATTTAATTTTCCCAGCAATGGATAAAGAGAGATATGAAAAACAAACAACCGAAAACTTTCTTCCCCTATTTTTCATGGTGGAAGTGCCGTAGCATAGCGGAGGCGATGGGGGCGCAGGCCAAAGGCCTGCTTTTCCGATGCGGTTGTGGGGCGCTACGCGCCACCCCCATCCCCCCTTCGGGGTACTTCCCCCATGAATATGGGGGAAGGAGAGTTCCAAATTGTACCCACGTGACCGAACATAGGAGTTTTACATGACTAAGTTAAGAGGAGGCCTAATACAGATGGCCCTGAAAGAAAGCACGGATAAATCGCCAGCTGAAATTACCAAGGCTATGATTAAAGCCCACATACCGCTGATCGAACAAGCGGGCGAGAAAGGTGTGCAGGTTTTGTGCTTCCAGGAAGTGTTCACCCAGCCGTATTTTTGTCCGAGCCAAGACGTGAAATGGTTCGACGCGGCAGAAGCTATCCCGGACGGCCCAACAACAAAGCTTATGCAAAAATACGCCAAGAAATACGATATGGTTATTGTTGTGCCGATTTATGAGGCCGATGATGTCACCGGTATCTATTATAATACCGCCGCCGTGATTGATGCAGACGGCGAATATCTGGGTAAATATCGCAAGACCCATATTCCGCAAGTCTCGGGATTTTGGGAAAAGTTTTTCTTCAAGCCGGGCAAGTCAAATTGGCCGGTATTTAAAACCAAATATTGCAAGCTCGGTGTCTATATTTGTTATGATCGCCATTTCCCGGAAGGTTGGCGAGCTTTGGCACTGAACGGCGCGGAGTATATCGTCAACCCGTCCGCGACAGTTGCGGGGCTATCTGAATATTTATGGAAACTGGAACAGCCTGCATCCGCCGCCGCCAATGGCTGTTATATTGGTGCCATAAACCGCGTCGGCCGTGAGCAACCTTGGGATATCGGCGAGTTTTACGGGCAAAGCTATTTCGTTAATCCGCGCGGGCAGATCGAAAAGGAAGCGTCCCGCGATAAGGACGAGCTGTTGATACACGATATGGACATGTCTATGGTCAAGGAAGTGCGCAATCTCTGGCAATTTTTCCGTGATAGAAGACCGGATGCTTACGAAAAACTGGTTGAGAGTGAGTAGGATATAAAAATAATGGGGACGCAATGAACAAAATTATACAGGGCGCTGACCCGACACTTTATAACGCCGATATGGCACCTGTGAGCGACGACGAGCGCACATGGAATATGTGGTCATATGCATCCCTATGGGTGGCTATGGTCGTATGTGTACCAACCTACATGCTGTCAGGCGGACTTGTTGCGGCTGGCATGAATTGGTGGCAAGCGGTTTTGACCGTTTTCCTTGGCAATGCAATTGTCGTCATACCCATGATGCTTATTGGGCATATGGGGACAAAATACGGCGTCCCGTTCCCTGTCTTACTGCGCTCGGCCTTTGGTACAAAGGGCGCGAAAATACCGGCATTGGCGCGCGGGCTTGTTGCTTGCGGGTGGTTCGGGATTAACACATGGGTCGGCGGCTCCGCGATTTATGTGATCCTCAACGCACTCACGGGCGACATGTTTAAGGGGGCAGATTTACCCGTTTTAGGTATTGATGCAGCCCAGACGGTTTGTTTTTTGATTTTTTGGTCCATGCATTTATATTTTATCAAGAAAGGCACGGAGAGTATTCGCTGGCTTGAAACAATGGCCGCGCCTTTATTGCTGGCTATGGGTCTCGCTTTACTCGCATGGGCCTATGTGAAGGCGGGCGGGTTTGGCGAAATGCTATCCGCGCCGTCGCAATTCGTAGAAGGCGGAGCCAAAGAGGGACAATTTTTCAAAGTCTTCTTTATTTCGCTGACGGCCATGGTCGGGTTTTGGGCGACAATGGCGCTTAATATTCCCGATTTCACCCGCTATGCAAAAAGCCAGAAAGACCAGATATGGGGACAGGCTATAGGCCTGCCAATTCCCATGGCGCTATTTGCTTTCATCAGCGTTGCCGTGACATCGGCTACGGTGACTATTTACGGTGAAGCCATTTGGGATCCGGTGCAATTGGCTGGGAAAATGGGCGGCGTTGGCGTAATAATTGCGCTCATTGCCTTGGTGATTGCTACGCTGACCACCAACCTTGCGGCCAATGTTGTTGCGCCCGCTTACGGGTTTTCAAATCTTGCGCCAGAAAAGATTTCTTTTCGCATGGGCGGCTATATCACGGCTATAATCGGCATTTTAATTTTCCCGTGGAGATTGGTGGAGGATGCAGGCGCGTATATTTTTACATGGCTTGTTGGCTATTCAGCTTTGCTCGGCCCCATCGCAGGATTGTTGATTGCTGATTACTTTATCTTGCGCAAAACCAATTTAAAGGTTGAAGACCTGTTCAAACACGACGGTATTTACGGAGTAGGCAATGGTTGGAACAAAGCTGGGCTCATAGCTTTGGTGTTGGGTATTTTGCCCAGCTTACCAGGATTTTTACATGTGGCAGGTTTTGTTGAAAGCGTGCCCGTATTTTTTGATGTTATTTACGGTTATGCTTGGTTTGTCGGTTTCGGGGTTGCGGCCGTGGTGTATCTGATTTTGGCAAAACGCAAATAGGAGAACTTATGTCCATTCTTATCAAAGGCGGTACGGTCGTCACTGCTGACCAAACTTACCGAGCTGATATATTGTGCGCAGACGGTAAAATTGTGGCTATCGGGGTAAATCTTGAAGCCCCCACGAACTGCGAGATTGTTGACGCGGGCGGGCAATATGTCATGCCGGGCGGCATCGACCCGCACACCCATATGGAGTTGCCATTTATGGGCACGGTGGCATCGGAAAGTTTTTATACGGGCACGGCGGCAGGCCTTGCGGGCGGCACGACCTCTATCATAGATTTTGTCATACCAGACCCTGAACAGAACCTTATGGACGCTTATAAAACATGGCGCGGCTGGGCGAAAAAATCTGCCGCAGATTACGGGTTTCATGTTGCGGTTACCTGGTGGGACGAAAGCGTCCGCAAAGACATGGGGACATTGGTACGCGAAGAGGGCGTAAATTCGTTCAAGCATTTCATGGCCTATAAAGGTGCGATCATGGCCACAGACGAGATCATGTATAACTCGTTCACCCGCGCTCTGGAACTGGGCGCTATGCCGACCGTACATGCGGAAAACGGCGAGCTTGTTTACCAGCTACAAAAAAAGCTGATGGACGAAGGTATGACTGGCCCCGAAGCGCACCCGCTTTCGCGGCCGCCTGCTGCCGAAGGGGAAGCCGCAAACCGGGCTTTACGGTTTGCCGAAACCATTGGTGTGCCGCTTTATATTGTGCATGTGTCAACATCCGAAGCGGTGGAAGAATTAAAACGAGCGCGTGCTCAGGGACAGCGCTGTTACGGTGAAGTGCTGGCGGGGCATTTGGTGATAGATGACAGCGTCTATCTGGACCCAGACTGGGACAAAGCCGCCGCCCATGTTATGTCGCCGCCGTTTCGGGCCAAACCGCATCAAGAGGCGCTTTGGAAAGGCTTGCAAGGAGGCGCACTGCAAACCACCGCCACGGATCATTGCTGTTTTTGCGCAGAACAAAAAGCGGCAGGTAAAGACGATTTCACCCTCATTCCCAACGGCACGGCAGGGATCGAAGACCGTATGTCTGTACTCTGGCACCACGGGGTTGGCACGGGCCGCCTCACGCCTAACGAATTTGTTGCGGCGACCTCTACCAATGCCGCGAAGATATTCAACATCTATCCCCGCAAAGGCTCCATCAGCGTTGGCGCAGATGCGGACATTGTTATCTGGGACGCAGAAGCTACACGCACGATTTCGGCCAAAACCCACCACCAGAATATCGACACCAATATATTCGAAGGCATGCAGGTTAAAGGCGTTGCCACACATACTTTGGCGCGTGGTACCCTTGCGTGGAAAGACGGCGATCTACGGGCCGTAGAGGGCAGCGGGCAATACGTAAAACGCCCCGCCTTCCCCGCAAGCTTTGATGCTTTGGCCAAACAAGCTAACCTCAACAGCGCGAAACGCGTTAAAAGGTAAATCTCGGCCTATCTTTTGCTAGCTGCGACTTGCTTGCGTTCATCAAAATTGGGGCAAGACAGTTCATAACCGCTGTGCTATTAAAACGCAAAAATATAATGGGGACTCGGTTTGAGCACATTTTTTACGGAACTTAAGCGCAGAAATATCTTCCGCGTTGCGGGGGTGTATGCCGTTGTTGGCTGGATATTGATGCAGGTTGTGGCGGTGATGACCCCGGCGCTGCATCTGCCCGGTTGGGTTGATAGTTTTTTTGCGATTGCGCTGATTATTGGCTTCCCCGTCGCTATGCTCCTCGCATGGGCGTTCGAGATGACGCCTGAGGGGGTTAAGCGGGCGGAGGCTGTTGCAGACGGGGACAGCATTGCCGATAAAACCGGACGCACGCTTGACTTGGCTATTTTTGGTGGGCTTGTGCTTGTCGGAGTGCTTATTGTTGGTAACCGCTTTATGCCGCAAAAAATGGCTGGGCCGGATGTTATAGTTGAGGCGCAAATGGGCGAGAGCATTGAAGATGCGTCTATAGCCGTTCTCCCCTTTGCTGATTTATCTCCCACTGGCGATCAGGAATATTTTTCGGACGGTATAGCAGAGGAAATCCTCAACGTTTTGGTGCGTGTGGACGGCATGAAAGTGGCATCGCGGACGTCTGCATTTGGCTTTAAGGGACAAGAAGCGCTGGGTATTCCGCTTATTGCCGAAAAATTGAAAGTGCGCCATGTATTAGAAGGTTCGGTCCGCAAATCCGGAGAAACGCTACGGATCACCGCCCAACTTATTGATGCCAGCAATGATAAACATTTATGGTCCGAGACCTATGACCGCGAGTTGAGCGCAGAAAATATTTTCGCTATCCAAGACGAAATCGCTAATGAAATTGTCCGTCAATTGGGGATTGTTATGGACGGCGGTGACAACGGCGGCGCAGCACCCATTGTCTCCGTAACAGCCGATACCAAAAACCTAAACGCCTATGAGTTATACCTACAGGCGCACAGTAAATTTTTGACGCGTAATGATCTCAGGGGTTCAATGGCCTTGTTTGAACAGGCGGTAGCAGCAGACCCTAAATTTGCACGCGCCTGGGCCGGGCTTGCGGCTATATATTCGGTGGTGCCTTCTTGGAATATAAATGATAAAGAGTATCTGGAACTAGCGACACAAGCCGCACAAAAAGCCATGACTTTAAACCCCAAATTGTCTATGCCCCATGCGGTACTTGGAAATGTTTCAAAAGATAAATCTCCGATAAATTTTGGTGCAATGTTTGAGCATTATAATGAAGCCGTAAAGCGCGACCCAATGGAAGCTACCGCATTTTTGTGGCGTGGAGTTTCATATAATTACGTGGGGTATTTTGACAAAGCGGAGCAAGATTTTTTGCGCTGTCTTGAGATTGACCCTGCTTATGAAATGTGCCGCCGACATATGGCTATTACCAAATTATTTGGCGGTGATACCAAACGCGCCTTAGATCTGTTTGAACAAGGTAGGTTAAAGGGCAATCGTTCCAATGATGATTATTTCATGCCAGCATATGCAGCGATAGGTGATACATCCACCGTATTGGCTTATGTGTATCAAAATAATTCTTCTGCGAATTATGAGCATATCATCGAGCTTGCTTATCGTTCCTTTATGGAACCGGATTTCGATTTTGAACAAGAACGCATCAATATAGAAGCCGCCTATGGGCGTGCAGGCGTTGAAATACTAGATTGGGCAAGTCCAAATGGACAATTTTTGGCCTTTGATTTCCGAAATTATGCAGCTGTAAAAACTTCAGATCCTTATAGCATGTATTGGTGGTATCCGTACCCAGAGGCCCTCAAAAAATCCCCACACCAAAAACGCTGGATGCAGGAAGCCGGCTTACCCGAATTTTGGCGTGAAAATGGTTTCCCTGCCCAATGTAAGGCAGTTGGCAAAGATGATTTTAAGTGTGACTGATTGGGCTGAAGCATAAATTTTGGCGTAAAATATGAGAAAACTAAGTGTCCTCAGCAACATCAATATAGGCGATCGCACCTGATTTTTCTTTTTTTGAGATAAAACCCATCAGGGTGATGATGGCGCTGTCCGCTTCTTTTTCAGATAGGGCAGGAAGGTCGTCGACTTGTTCTTTGTATTGTTCGGCCATGCGTTTGGATATATTGGCGTAGAGGAAATCGGTTGTGTCTGGTGCGGCTTCGACACCAGCTTTTAGGGCAGCGCGTAATTCTCTTTCGTCCATATCCCTAAAAATAATCGGGATAGCGGTTTTTGGTAATCGCTGGGGCAAGTCTTCGAATGTCAACAACCCTCTGCGTATTATTTTGGCCGTTTCGGGGTTTTCGTTGGTGATGATATCCATCAATGCTTCGCGGCGTTTCTTGGGCAATACGCCCATGATATCGGTCATGAAACCTGCGGACTTTTCTGCGGGATTTTCTGCGGGTTTTTCAAGGAGCTCAATTTGTATTAACTCCGAAACTGCCTTAACAATATCCGTGTCCGCGTCTACGCCTGACGCCATATGCTGAGCGACATTGCCGGCCAAAGCATCAGGCAATTCGGCGAAAATTTCGCCAGCTTTTACTGCGCCTAATTTAGATAGCACGACGGCAATTAACTCTGTCTGCTGCATGGTCAAATAATTCACGAGACGGACTGTAGGCACGGTTTGTAGCATACTCCAAGTATCTGAATTTATATCCGTTTTAGCATCTGGCTCATTTCCAAACAGGCGTAGCGCCCGTTCGGATGACAGCAGATTTGTAGCGAGGTCACGGGCTTGCTGCTCGCCGCCGCGCAAAGCGCCTGCAGTTTTTTTTATATCTGTAACAAAATCGGCAATAGTCGCTAATAAAATTTCGCGCGGGACAAGTTCGATGGAGCCCATGGCAGCAACAAAACTACGCAAATGTCTATCCTCAATGGCCTCTACAATTGGTTTGGCCGCTTCGGCCCCGAGCAGGGCTACGATGATGGCACCCTTTTGGGCACTGTTGTAAGCATTTGCCGCATTGGCAATATCATGTGTCAGTGTTGAACCATTTTCTATCTGCATCACCCATACCCCCCTTATCCATAACCCATGATCAATGCTTCTGTGATTTTCATCCATCCGTCGGCCACAACGAAAAATGCGAGCTTGAACGGCAAGGAGACCACCGAAGGTGGTACCATCATCATGCCCATAGCCATAAGAATTGATGCCACGATTAAATCAATAATGAGAAAGGGTAGGAAAATAACAAAACCGATTTGAAATCCGCGTTTAATCTCTGACAGCATGAAAGCCGTCACCAGCAAATTAAAAGCTGGCTCTTCTATATTATATTCCCTGTCCGGCATGGTCGCGGCCAGCCTTGCAATAGCATCATCTCCAACACGTTTTAACATGAAAGTGCGAAACGGCTCTAATGTGCGCTCGGTTGCTTGTTGTTCGGTAATTTCGCCGTCCATATAGGGCGAAAGCCCGTCTTGCCATGATTTGGTAAAAACGGGTTCCATGATGAAAAAAGTTAAAAACATAGCCAGAGCCATGATCATCATATTGGGCGGAGATTGTTGTAGACCAATGGCTTGTCGCAAGAAGGAAAAGACAATCACTATAAATGGCAAGCACGTGATCATCATTGCAATACCAGGTGCCAAGCTTAAGACCGTTACAATGAGAAACAGTTGAATAATGCGTCCGTCAAAGCTAGCGTCCTCGCTTGCCGCTTGTTCTAACAAGCTAGATGCATCCACATTTGGTACTTGCCCAAAAGCAGAAAAACCCAGCAATGCGGCCGATGCAAACCAAAATGCGCAAAACAAAAACCAGTGTCGTTTGCTTATGCTCACTGTAGCATATCTCCGGAAATGTCCACGATTTCAGTGAGCTTTACGCCAATGGCGCCAGTTTTTGGATCCGTTTCAATCAGTTCGCCGCGCGCGATAATGCGGCTATCAATAACGAGATCAACAGGGTCTTCTAATTTGCAATCAAGGGGCAATAACGAGTCGCGTTTCATCAAAAGTAACTCACCAATGGTTGGCCGCGCTGTGCCTATCACGACTTGAACATTGACATCCAGCGCATAGATTGAACGTTGATATTGGGCACCGTCATCCTGATTGCGGCGTTCGTGTGCGGGGATGTCTAATTCGTCTGTCTTATCTAGGTTTTCTTTAGGCTGTGCCATTTCGGTGTCCTTGTTGTATAGCTGGTTTAATCTTGTTCGGCGCGGGAGAGCAGTTCCCGTACTGTGTTCTCGATATCTATCGTGCCACCACCGCCTTGCCATAATGCCTGAACGGTATTGCCAGATATGTTCTTGTTGGTTTTGATGGTAAAGGTGGTCTGGTCATCGTCGTCCTTGCATGTGGTTTGGACGATTTGCTCCAATATTTGCTCAAATTGGGGGTGTGCCCTAAGCTCGACTTGACCGCCAAGAGCACCGGACGACAGGGTCATGATAAAATCTGCAATTTCTCCAACCATATTTTTTTTGGCAAGAGCGGGCAGGGCGGCTTGCAAAACTGCGGTCACCACCCGCCGGTGACCAGCTTCTATTTCAGCTTTCATGTCCGAGAGGCTTTGCTTTAATGTGTTAGCCAAGAGGACATGACCCTGGGCAAGGTTTTCTGCTTGCGCGTAACCTTCCTCAAAACCCTGTTCATATGTTTGCCCCGGTTCATTATTTTGAAATTGTCTGCGCACATTCTGAATATTATCCAAATTGTGAAACGCCCCTATGTGTCCGATATGCCCATTTTCAATGCCGTTGAAGTTCGCAATATTGGCTAATATATTTACGTCTTTGCTCATGGTGCACCTGCACTAATGACGGGCGTATCCATTTCCAACCACGAGGATAGTAATGCGGCGGCATCATCCGGGTTATCGCGGGTGATGGTTTTTAATATGTCAATAGGGTCTTCAGTTTGCGCGGTCGAATTTTGCCTTGGGTCATTTACGGGCGCAGGCAGACCAGGAATTGGCTGACTGGCTCCCAAGACTTGTACATCCATTTGACCCAATAAACCTTGTTCTGATTGCAAGTTTTGTGCACTGCCCAGCAAAGGCCGTACCACAAAAATACCGAGAGCCAAGACAATCAAGCCCAAGAAACCGGCCTGGATCATGCTCCACATATAATTCTCTAGAAATTGACTCATTGCGCTTGGTTGCTCGATTGCACCTGTTAAATCAGGTGTTTCAAAGGCAAAGCTTTTTAACGTCAACACATCACCGCGCTCTGTATTAATCCCCGCAGAAGCCAGTGCGAGATCACGCAGTGCTGATAATTCCGTCTCTGACCGCGGTGTGGTAATGGGTACGCCGTCTGCGTCTAAAGCCTGAATATCATTGACAAGAATAGCAACGCTTAGATGCTTGATTGCGCCAGGTAAAATGGTTGAGTTTTTTATCAGCTGCGAGACTTCATACTGTACCGTCTCCGTAGTTTCGCCCCGGTTAGCATTGGAGCTTCCGCCCCCTGCAGCTCCTTCGGGTAAATTACTGGCTACACTCACGGCCGTTGATTGACCTGTGCTTGTGTCAGTAATTTCAGTCGTGGTTTGGGATTTAACCACGCGGGCGTTCGGATCGAATGTATGCTCCGTTGTTGTCTGGGAAATGCGCTCAATATCCAGCATCACACTAACGCGGGCATTACCGCTCCCGACACGGGCTTCCATAAGCGCGAGTAAATCTTTCTTGATTTTGGCTGCTCGCTCTAAACCACCAAGACCGTCAGAGCTACGGCCGGCGAGCATGGCGCCGTCACTGCCTGGGCCTGCCACAATACCGAGCCTGGCATCAATGACGACAACATCGGCAGGCAGGAGACCCGCTACCGATAAAGCGGTTAGGTATTGCACGGCTTTTGCGGTTTGCCTGTTTATGCCGCCAGATGCTCGCAACGTTACAGAAGCAGATTGAGCCGCTGGAGCACTTGAGAAGGTTGCACTTTTGGCTGTTCCTAAATGAACGCGGGCTAAATCTACGGACGGTAGCGCTAAAATAGTACGTGCCAGTTCACCTTCTTTGGCCCGCCAATAGGCCGTGTCGAACATGTCAGAAGTCATGGCAAAGCTGTTGATATTATCAAAAAGCTCATAACCAGACATGCTTTGCCTCGGCAATCCTTCTTTGGCCAGTTCCAGGCGCAGGGAATCACGTTTGTCGGCTTGGGCATAAATGGCAGACCCCCGAACCTCGTAGGCGACATTTCTGGCGGCAAGTTCTGCGATAACCTCGCCGGCAATTTGACTTTCCAGGCCAGAGTATAATAAGTCCATTTTAGGCTTAAGTGTTTGTTGTGTTAACAATGTCAGAGCAGCAATTGTTGCCAAAACGGCTATTGCTGCAACTATCTGTTTTTGAAGCGTTAGCGACAGAAATACCTTGAACGCATTCATGCATGATTCCTTCACACCTAAATAAATCTAATTTTATATTACACGCTTAAATAGATTTAGTTTCTTAACAGAACGTTTACTAAAGTGGTTTTATGTAAATATACACTTAGGAGTAGTGATATTGTGACCACAAGCGAACAACAAAAAACGGGCGATAAAGAAATCGACCCAGCCAAAACTAAAAAAATGGGTGCCTTGAGTAAATTAATTCTCCCCATCACACTGGCAATCACGTCCTTTTGCACGGTGTATTTCCTCCCCCGTGATAGTGTACCCATATCTGGTAAGGCTAATCATCAAACAGGCGCTTCGCACATGAGTGAGGAATATGCCCCGCAGCAGATAGCAACATCATTTGTCACCTTGGAACCGTTCACAGTATCGATTAAAGGTCGCTCACGGATATTACGCCTTGGTATAACTTTGGAAATCCCTAAGATGAATATGGCCAAAATAGATGCCGACAATCCTAAACTTCGCGATGCGTTTATGGGGTATTTAAGTGTGCTTGATATGAAGCAGGTTGAGGACGCAGCCTTTCTGGTCGGCCTGAGGGCACAATTGACGCGGCGCGCAAAATTTGTTCTGGGCGCAGACAATATTCAAAACATTCTCATTACTGATTTTATGGTGCGATAATATGTATGCCTTTCTTCCTGATATTATGCTGATCGTAATTTGCGGCTTTACCTGCTTGTACTGTTGGGTGCTCAGTAGGCGGCTAAAAAAACTACAAAGTCTGGATAGTGGCCTCGGGGCATCGATCTTGTCGCTGACCCAAGCGGTGGCCAAAACCAATACTGCCGCTCTTGAGGCCCGCCGTTCTACCAAAATTAATGCCGAAGCCTTGCAAAATTTATTGGATAATGTTGATATAGCCATCCCGCAAATTGAAGCAAGAATCGAAAGCCTATACAATGCCCGCAAGTCCGCAGAGAATAAATCTGCCGAGCTGGAGAAAATATTAGCCTCTGAAATTGATCCGGCACTACAAAGTGCCCGGCAATCATCTCTTTCTTTGTTACAGATTGTCAGGGAAGTTAAATTACTTGAGAGGCGCGGTAATAGGGTCAAGCCAGCCACAGCTACACAGCGGGGGAAAGCAGCATGAAAACCCGCATACTGCCAATCCTTGGCACTATTATGGCGCTGTCCTTGCTCATTAAAACATGGGCATTATCAAGTGAGTTAAATGCTGACCCTGTTAAAAACAGTCCTGTTGAACTGGCAAAAAAAACACAAATATCTGCGAGTGCCGCCAAACCGCCGCCGCCAGAGGAGCAATGTGTAACTGGAGAAGTATTACAAGCCGTCAATACTAAGATGGCGGCTTTCAAGCAAAGGGAAAGCGAAATGGTTGCGCGAGAAAGCGCTTTTCGGGCAATAGAAATACGGTTGCAAAAACAACTCATTGCAGTTGAAACTGCCAAAGCTGCACTCGACGAAAGCCTGCGTTACCGAACAGAAATTGCCAATGAGGATATAATACATCTGAGTAAAATGTACGAAACCATGAAGCCGAAACAAGCGGCACGTATTTTTAACGAGATGGATGCGAATTTTGCCGCCGGGTTTTTGCGGCAAATGAAGGGTGGGCAAGCAGGGCTCATCCTCGCCAATATGAACACGGCAAAAGCCTATCAAATTAGCCTTATTCTGGCTAGCAAAGGGGCTAAATACCGCGCAATCAGTGATAGATCGCCCTAGGCTCAGCACCTAAAAATTTATGGATATCCGTCCATCGGCCTCGACAAATATGTCTCCAACCAATTCTAACTCTAAAAGAGCTGCAGAGGCAATCGGAAAGGCTATACCGCTTTGGCGGATGATTTCGTCGCGGATTGTTGGCGTGGGCGAGCAAAGAGACATGAGCACAGTGCGGGCTTTATCAATATGTTTCTCCACATCGTCCCAATTGATTTCCGGCTGGTCATAGCCGTCCCTGCCTTCGTCAAACTGTTCTTGGAAATCAAGTAAGCTTGTGTTGGCGAGCACATGTAATATGTCTTCAGTGCTTTCTATCAAGGCGGCTCCTTGCTGGATCAAGCGGTTGCAACCTTTGGTGCGCGGATCAAGCGGTGAGCCGGGCGCAGCCATGACTTCCCGGTTTTGTTCAAGGGCATAGCGTGCCGTAATAAGTGTACCAGAGCGTTCGGCGGCTTCGATAACCACAACACCTTGACACAGGCCGGAGATAATACGGTTACGGCGCGGAAAATCGCGGGCCGTCGCACGGTAACCTAATGGGCTTTCCGACACCAATGCGCCGCGCTCACGCATCTCGGTGAATAATTCAGAATTTTGTCTGGGGTAAATATGGTCGACCCCGCCGCCGAGTACACCCACCGTACCTGTATCCAGTGCACCGGAGTGGGCTTGGGCATCGATACCGCGAGCTAAGCCTGAAACAATAGTGAAACCTTCTGCGCCGAGTTCATTGGCAATTTGTCTGGCAAACCTAAGCCCGATTGCGGACGCATTGCGCGAGCCAATAATGGCAACACAAGGCTGATGCAAGAGCTCGACCTTGCCCAAAACGCTGATCACGGGCGGGGTCGGGGTTACAGCTTTTAAATACTCAGGATAGTCCGGTTCGCACGAACATAAAAGCCGCACGCCAAGTCCGTCGTTTGCGCGCATTTCTCGTTCAATGTCTTCCAAGGGGGGGATGACCATTTTGGCTTTGCGCGATGCACGTGCCGCCAAACGAGGCAGGGCGGCGAGTGCGTCACCGGCATTGCCGTAGCGCTGTAAAAGGCCGGCGAATGCCACCGGACCAACCGTTGTGGTGCGGATGAGACGAAGCCAGTCCCGACGTTCTGAAAAAGTAAGCTCTATATCGCTCACGCCTTATTTCTCGCTTTTCTTTGCACCGAGCTTTGGTTCGGTTTTGGCGAGTATGCGCCCGATATTTTCACTATGGCGCAGGATAATAATTGCGCCGAGGACGACGCACAATGCGGCAATCTTCCCATATCCCATAAAATAAGCCGCAATGGGCACGAAGACAGATGTAAGTATGCCCGACAAGGAGACAATACGGGTCAATAAGGCAGACGCTATCCAGATACCTGCTGCGACAAGGCCTATGACCCATGACACGGCAAATAGAACCCCGAAATATGTGGCAACACCTTTACCACCTTTAAACTTGAGCCAAACCGGATAGCAGTGGCCAAGCAAAGCGGCTCCGCCTGCAATAAGCGAGGGGATAGGTCCGAAAAAATGTGCGGCAAGCAAAGCGGCAGCGGCAGCTTTGCCCATGTCGAGCAAGAGTGTAAAAATGGCGAGTTTCTTACTGCCTGTGCGCAGGACATTGGTCGCGCCAATATTGCCTGAACCAATATTGCGAATATCGCCGTGTCCGGCAAAATGCGCTATGAATAGCCCAAACGGAATAGAGCCAAGGATATAGCCCAAGATCAATGCAAAAATATTTTCAGTCCCCATATACAATTCCCATCATATTGGCACCATGCCCTTACGCACTCCGATTGTCAAAAACGATTTTCCCTTCTGTCCCTTCCTCCATTTTTTATGGGGGAAGTGAGCGCTTCTTAGCGCTCGATGGAGGCCGCCGCTCTTGCGGCGTTCGAAGCGATAGTGATAGACGAAAGTTTGTTGCGTGCAAGAGCACGCGCCCCCATCCTCCCTTCGGGGTACTTCCCCCGCAAGAGGCGGAGGAAGGAAAAGCGCAAAAATTTAGTATTAAATGTTCATCCGCGCGCATCAAAAACGATTTTCCCGGCGCAAATTGTTATAAGGGCTGCGCCTTGCATGAGGCGTTCATCAAATGGCGTATTGCGTGAGCTGGACAGTAAATTGTCTACATCACACATCCACGGCTTGACGGGATCAATAAGGACGAGGTCTGCTGGTGCGCCGGTCTCTAATACGCCCTGGGGCAGACCAAGCATGTCTGCGGGCGTGCTGGTTACGGCTTTGAGGAATGCCGTCAAATCAAGTTGCCCATCGGCAACCAATGTTAGTCCGGCAGGCAAGAGCATTTCAAGTCCAACGGCCCCAAAGCCAGCTTCTGCAAATGGGCGGCGTTTATCCCCTGCCGGGCGCGGGTCATGGGCGGATACTACGATATCTATGGTGCCGTCATTGACGGCTTTTAACAATGCTTGACGGTCTTCTTCACTCCGCAAAGGAGGGTCTAGTTTGGCAAATGTCCGGTAATCCCCTATGTCAAGTTCATTAAGCGCCAAATGATTGATGCTGACCGATGCTGATACGTCCAGGCCTTTAACCTTTGCCCTGCGTAAGGCGGGCAAAGTGTCAGCGCCAGAGATTAAATCCATTAAATAACGTGCACCAGTGAGCTCTACCAAAGCGATATCCCGCTCAGCCATAATACGCTCAGAGGCTGCGGGTGCACCGGTCAGACCAAGACGAGCAGAAAAGTCACTTTCATGGACGACGGTATTTTTGGATAAATGCGGATCAACGGCGCGGTGGGCTATCAGTGTGTTAAAAGTTGAAGAATAGGCCATGATGCGCCGCATCAAACTGGTATCAGCAATGGGTATATCACCGTTAGAGAACATCAGTGCACCGGCTTCGCTCATAAGGCCAAGCTCGGTCATATCTTTGCCGTCAAGGTTTTTAGTCAGCGCACCGGCCGCATAGACATTAACTGGGGAGGTTTCTCGCGCCCTGCGACCAATGAAATCCACTAAAGAAATATCATCGATGACGGGATTGGTTTGCGGCATGACGACCATGGATGTGACGCCGCCTGCTGCTGCTGCCCGTCCGGCGCTGGCAAGTGTTTCTTTATGTTCTGCGCCAGGTTCTCCCGTAACCACACGCATGTCGATAAGGCCGGGTGCCAAAATCATTCCGTCTGCATCTATGTTTTCAATATCGGGGCTCAGACCTTCGGCAAACAGGTTTTCGCCCAATGCCGCGATTATGCCGTCCTCAATCAGGAGGTCGCCGAGTTTGTCCATTCCGCTCTTTGGGTCAATAAGGCGCGCATTACTAATCGCTAATTTAGTTGCTTGATTAGGCATGGTCACCTCCACCTTGGGACAAGAGATGCAAGATGGCCATTCGCATAGCGACCCCTGTTTCCACTTGTCTGGTGATTAGGCTAATGTCCGGGTCATCTGCAATATCGGAACTAATCTCGACGCCTCTATTCATGGGGCCGGGATGCATAACAAGAGCGCCAGATGCGGCGTATTTAAGCTTGGTATGGTCGAGGCCGTAGAAATGGAAATATTCACGTTTGGACGGTACAAAACTTGCCCCCATTCGCTCTAGTTGGAGGCGCAGCATCATGACAACATCACAGCCCGCCAGACCCGTTTGCATGTCGTGAAACACGTCTACGCCCCATTGATCCGCATCGAGCGGTATCAAAGTTGGTGGTCCGATAAGGCGAATTTCTGCACCTAAAATATTAAGAAGCTGCACATTGGAGCGGGCCACGCGCGAATGAAGAATATCACCGCAAATGGCGATGCGCAGACCATCTACGGAACCTAACTTTGTACGCAAAGTCAAGGCATCTAACAAAGCTTGGGTCGGGTGCTCATGGGAACCGTCTCCTGCATTAATGACGGCGCAGGAAACTTTTTGCGACAGGAGTGCAGGGGCGCCAGAAGCTGAATGGCGTATGACCAGTAAATCCGGGTTCATGGCGTTGAGAGTTGTAGCCGTATCCAACAAGGTTTCACCTTTGGACGCACTTGATGTTGCCATGGACATATTGATTACATCCGCGCCGAGCCGGCGGCCGGCAAGTTCAAATGATTTTTCTGTGCGGGTCGAATTTTCAAAAAATAAATTAATCAGAGTTTTGCCGGCGAGTACATTATTGCGCACGTCTTTTTGTACGGATAAATCAAGGTAAGTTTCGCCGAGGTCTAGGAGAGAATCTATATCGGGGCGGTGCAAATCCGCTATGGAGAGTAGATGACGGGTGTCTAGCCCGGCTATTGTATGTGCGTTTAACATAATGCCCTAACAATTTTTGTGGTTCTAATCCTTAGCACCTGGAATGTAAAGCGGCTTGTATATGTTGGCGCTAAAATAGAGAAAATGACATGCGGTAAGATAGTATTGGGGTGGACGAGATACAGAGCTTGAAAATCGACCATTTTAGTATCGATATAATATTACATTTAAGCTTCAGCTAGGGTTCATGTTGAAAACATTATCATAGATGAGAATATATTGTTTAAGAGGTGTCCCAATGAAATTTATGCTTAAAATCTTGGCTATTACTACACTTGTGCTCGTGACCCCTATATCTGCCAGTGCCCACGAAACTGGCTATGCCCACAGGCATCAAAGCAATAGTAATGACCAATTGGTCGGCGGGCTGGTTGGTGCTGTTGTCGGCGGCGTTATTGGCTCCAATGTAGCAGGCGGCGGTGTGCAGGATGAGGGAACGGTCATTGGTGCCGTTATCGGTGGCCTTGCCGGCGCAGCCATTGCAGGTGGTGGTAACAACTACAATAATAGGGGTTATTACAGCCAGACCTATTACGGAAATGGCTATAATAATGGGTATTATAATCAAGGCTATTCTAGCTACGGATATGCGCCGACATATTATCCAAATACAACTTATTACGGTGGAACCTATTACAGCAATCCCCGCCCGCGCGTCAGTATTAGTATCAATTCAGGTTACGGCACTTATAATACCCGTCCACGGCGCTCACACCGCGTAAGGCATAACCGCCATCGGCACACACGGCATTGCCGTCATTAATACGCAAAATATTAGAACTTGAAACGGGAATATTTGTACCAACGGCCTTTTTTGGTGCACATTTTTGCCCCTGACCGGCGTAGAGTAGCAATCTCTCTCTCGTGCGCCGCGCAAGTGTTTGTAAGTCTGCTGCTAGACGATAAATTGCCTTACGAAGATTGTGAGGTTATATGCGTGCCGTTGGAATACTTGGCTTAGGATTAGGCATCGGATTGGTTTTGACTTTGTTGGCAACGCCTGCTGCGGCAGGAACACTGGCTGATTACCAAGCATCCCCCGGCAAATATAAGATGGAGAACGGGGTTCGGGTTTACCGTGTTCTATCGTCAAAACCACAAACATACCAAATTCAAAGCGAAGTGCGTGTTTCTGAACAAGCCTATGAACGTGGCTATAGGCAAGGCTTAGAGACGGGTCTCAATGCTGGTCAGAAAAAACGCGTAAAATCGCTAAAGAGGCGCCAAACTGGCCGCAAACTCTATAATTATGGGCGGCGCTATAGCACATCGGGGGTTAATCCGCGCTTTAACCGGTTCAGATCAAATATCAGCTTTGGCCGCCCAGCTTATATAGCCCTTAGCAAGAAAAATTAGGCCAAGAAAGATTAAGCCAAAAACGCGGTCTCCGCACTATCGCGTCCAATAATTTGAAACACTTTCTCTACAATCGCCTGAGCGTCTAGCCCGGCCTGTTTGTACATGAGTTCTGGCGTATCGTGGTCGATGAAAATGTCCGGCAAGACCATGGAACGAACTTTGAGGCCCCAATCTTTTGTGTTTCTGTCCAAGCGTCCGCTTTCGGCCAGTTCCGCCATCACAAAAGAACCAAAGCCGCCCATAGCACCCTCTTCAATGGTGATCAGGACTTCGTGCTCATCGGCTAATTGACGGATAAGGTCTTTGTCCAAGGGTTTGATAAAGCGCGCATCGGCCACGGTTGTCGATAGGCCGAGTGCATCCAAATCATGGGCTGCCTTCAGAGCTTCGCCGAGGCGCGTACCAAGGGATAGAATGGCTATCTTGCTACCTTCTTTGACAATGCGGCCCTTGCCAATCTCTAAGGGCTTGACGATAGACGGCATTTGTAGACCTGTCGCTTCGCCGCGCGGGAACCGAAATGCACTGGGCGCATCGTCGATGGCAACCGAAGTGGCGACCATGCGGGCCAGTTCTATTTCATCGGCGGCAGCCATGGATATCATGCCAGGCAATGCGCCCATAAAACCAATATCAAAACTACCGGCATGAGTAGGGCCGTCGGCACCCACCAACCCGGCGCGGTCAATGGCAAAGCGGACGGGCAATTTTTGAATGGCAACATCATGGACAACCTGATCATAGCCGCGCTGCAGGAATGTGGAATATAATGTACAAAACGGCTTCATCCCGTCAGCCGCAAGCCCTGCAGCAAAGGTCACGGCGTGTTGCTCGGCTATGCCGACGTCAAAACATCTGTCTGGAAATTTATCGGCGAAATGATTAAGCCCTGTGCCGCTCGGCATGGCGGCGGTGATGGCGATAATTTTCTCGTCGCGTTCAGCTTCATTTATGAGCGCATCAGAAAATACTTTGGTGTAGCTCGGGGCTTTGGCGGCGGATTTGCTTTGTACGCCCGTGACCACATTAAATTTAGACACGCCGTGATATTTATCTGTCGCGTCTTCGGCGGGTTTATACCCTTTGCCTTTTTGAGTAACCACATGCACCAATACGGGGCCGTTTTTCATAGCTTTTGCATTTTTGAGCACTGGTAAAAGATGGTCCAGATCATGGCCGTCGACCGGCCCCACATAATAAAAGCCGAGCTCTTCAAACCATGTACCGCCCGTGACCATGCCGCGCGTATATTCTTCGGCTTTACGGGCAGTTGATTTAATCGGGCCAGGCATGTGTTCGACAATGCCTTTGGCGACGCCCCTGAAATTTCTATATCCGCGCGACGAAACTATGCGCGCCAAATGTGCCGACATAGCCCCGACAGGTGGTGCGATGGACATGTCATTATCATTAAGGATTACAATGAGCCGCGCATCCATAGCCCCTGCATTGTTCATAGCCTCGTAAGCCATGCCCGCAGAAATAGACCCGTCGCCGATCACGGCGATCACATTGCGGTCAGAGTTTTGCCCCCCCTTAGCTTGTCCTTCTTTAGCTTGTTTCCCCTTAGCTTGTAACGCACCGGATACCGCCATGCCGAGACCCGCAGAAATAGAGGTTGAAGCGTGGCCTGCACCAAAATCATCATATTCACTTTCGGCACGTTTGGTAAAACCGGATAAACCGCCGCCTTGACGTATGGTGCGCATACGGTCTTTACGCCCGGTCAGGACTTTGTGGGGATAACATTGATGGCCTACATCCCAGATCAACTTGTCATAGGGTGTATCAAACACATGATGGATAGCTACGGTCAGCTCGACCACGCCCAGACCTGCGCCCAAATGTCCGCCTGTAACCGATACAGAATCGATGACTTCCGCCCGGACTTCACCGGCTAGCTGTTTGAGCTGCTCTGCATCAAAACCACGCATGTCTGCAGGTGTGTTGACCTGATCAAGAAGTTGGGTTTTTTGCAATATTTTCCCGTGTTTCATTTCGTCTTCCATGGGGATGCTTTAGCGCACTTAGGAAATAATTTCACTTATTTCTGTCGATTCAGAACAAAATCTACTGTGGCACATAATATATCCGCTTTTGAGCCGTAAGGCTTAAGAGCCTGTTTGGCTCGTTCGCCCAAATCATGTGCTTTTTGCTTCGCACCTTCCAGCCCATATATAGAGACGAATGTGGCCTTTCCAAGTCTTGCATCCTTGTTCGTATGCTTACCCATAACTTGACTGTCCCCTTCAACGTCCAGTATATCGTCCCGGATTTGGAAAGCCAGCCCAAGCGCATCCGCATAGGTACTGAGGTTTTGTAGATCATCATCGCTGGCCCCGGCTAGCCGACCGCCTGCAATGACGCTATAGTGGATGAGAGCGCCGGTTTTTAAGGCCTGTAAATGCGTAATCAGAGTTTCGCTTTGCTCGGACAAATTGGCATAAATATCGATGACTTGCCCACCGATCATACCGTGTGTGCCAGAACTGGCCGCTAGATCCGAAATAAGTTTGAGGCGCACAGACGCACTGGAATGAACACCGTCACGGGCCAGCACTTCAAATGCTAATGTGAGGAGCGCATCCCCTGCCAAAATAGCCAAAGCTTCGTCGTAAGCTTTGTGTAGGGTTGGTTTTCCGCGCCGAAGGTCATCATTATCCATACAGGGTAAATCGTCATGGATGAGGGAATATACATGCACACATTCGAGAGCCGCGGCGGCTTGCCAAATGCCTTTGGTCTCGGCGCCGAGCATGCGTGCCGCCTCGATGAGCAAGAAAGGCCGCAGCCGTTTTCCGCCGCCCAAGAGGGCATAGGCCATGGCTTCCATAATGCGGCTTTGTGGCCCGGCGGGTTCTGGCAATATTTGTGCCAGCACAGTTTCCATTTCAGTGGCAACTGTGTTGAGCCTTGTCTGTAATGTGTTTGAGGTTTTAGCCATCATTATCAAGCGGCTCGGTGCTGATATCACCATTTGGCCCCAAAACGATTTTATCGACTTTAAGCTGGGCAGTCTTTAGCTTGTCCTCGCAATGCTTTTTCAAGAGCGCCCCTCTTTCGTAAATATCAATACTTTCTTCTAGGGGCGCGTCGCCGCGTTCTAGTTTGGAGACAATGCCTTCCAGCTCGGACAAAGCATCTTCGAAACTTAATTTTTTAATGTCTGTCATTGGTCTTCCTGTATGTCTTCGCTGTGGGTTCTTTCGAAACGGCGATAGCTCCAGTGTAAATCACCATGGTCTTCCGTGCAAACAAAACCGCGCCGTTTCAGTGCCGGTCGCATCATCCGGTTATACCAACCATGGGCAGCCACAAATAACATTTTACCGCCGCTTGCTTCTTCTGATAATATTTCAGCCGCTTTCTCCGCTCGTTTACGGGCTTGGGCTTGGCTTTCGACCTCGCCGGAAAACCCCATCATCCAGCAAATACGCGCTAATACACCCCAAGTTGGCGGTTTAAGTCGCAAATACCCCAAATTGGGCGGCGGTAATCCGGCTTCTACCATCAATGGCTCTATGCGATCTGGCGGTGCGCCCTTTGCCAAAACCGCGGTTTCCACGGCGCGAAGCAGTGGGCTGGCAATAACAATATCAGCCTGTCTGGCTAGGTCTTTGATGATTTGCGGTGCGTCTTGGCCGGGGGTTAAACCACCTTCGTCGTATAGGCCCCACCAAAATTTATAGCCGCGCCAATTCATACGTGTCTTGCGTGATAGGGCCGGTTCACCGTGGCGGCACAGGATGATGACATCTGCTTTCTTGGAAGGGTTTTTTGGCATTATAATTTCACAGCTTTAAGAACCACCGTCTGGGAGGGCAGCGCAAGCCTTCTTCTTTTTTACAACGCTTGCGGGAAAAAACCATCATTTTGGCTTTGCCGATAACATAATCGACCGGCACAAATCCTGGCCCGCCCGCAGCACGGCTGTCTTCGGAATTATCACGGTTGTCGCCCATGAAAAATAATTTGCCTTCAGGAATGATAAACGGCCCTTTATTATCAAGCGGATAAAAATCATTGCGCTCATAAATGCTGTGCGGGTTTTTCTCGCCCTCGAATTGTTCTTCGTATTTGGTGACTTCCTGAACTAAGCCCCGATGTTCCCGATAGGAAAATATATCTTGTTCCGTCCGTACAACAGCTTTGCCATTTACATAGAGCCGGCCATGCTCCGTTTGTATTTTGTCTCCGGGCAGGCCGACAAGGCGCTTGATCATAATGATGCCGGATTTGGGATTGCGAAACACAATCACATCACCGCGTTTCGGCTGGCTGCCAAATATACGGCCATCAGGTAATGGTAGTTTTCGTAAGGGCCAAATAAGCGATTCTCTGGACGCCCCATAAGTTAATTTGCTGACAAAAAGATGGTCACCTACTTCAAGCGTGGGCTGCATGCTTTCACTGGGGATTTTGAAATGTCCAAACACAAGGTTGAAAAACAGCGCAAGAAATAGCGCTAACCCTGCAAAGAATTTAGCTTCTTCGACTATGACTTCGCGGCGTGTCTTGGGAACCTCTTGGGGTGTTTCACCATCTTGTTGTGGTTTCGATTTTTTAAACATATCATCTCTTAAATTAGATTAGAAAATTTGCCAGATAGCTTGCCAGAAAGCATGAACGGGTTATCTATGATAATTTTCCACAATACAATCAATTATATTTCCTGTAATATCTATTATCACAACACAATTAGAAGTGATTAATATGAAAACCCAATCTCGCTTTATCACATTCGTGTCCGTATTGCTGACATCATTTTTAGCATCGTGCTATACGCCGCCGAATGTTGAACGCGCACCTGAACTGGCAGGAAATTACGCGCTTGATCCTGCCCACGCGAGTGTGGTGTGGAGTGTTTCCCATGTTGGTCTATCCAATTATACGGCTAGATTCGATGACATTAGTGGTACATTGTCCTTCGATCCCTTGTCCCCTGAAGATAGCCAGGTTGATATTCGCATCGATCCTACCAGTGTCAGCACTGGTGATGTAGAGTTTGATGAAACGATCGCCGTGGACAGGAGTTATTTTAATGCACGTACATATCCCGAAATCAGGTTTGTTTCGCGGGGCATCACGCTTACGGGTGAAAATACAGGTGTTATCACTGGCAATCTAACCTTTCGCGGTAAGACATTGCCGCTCAGTTTAAATACCGTGTTTAACGGTGCGGGTAAGTCCTTTGGTCATAAGGGAAAGACGCTCGGGTTCTCTGCTACGGGTACTCTATTGCGTTCAAATTTCGGCCTGACAACGCTCAGCAATTTTGGTATTGGCGACGAAATTACTGTGCGCATTGAAACCGAGTTCAACGAGATTTAGATGGCGGAAATTCTTAAAGCAAATGATGCGGGTTATCTTAAGGCGGCTGAACTGTTGAGGGCAGGGGCGTTGGTCGCCTTGCCGACGGATACAGTTTACGGCCTGGCAGGGCTAGCGAGTAACCAAAATGCTATCGCTGAAATTTACGCAGTCAAAAATAGACCAAAACACAAGGCGTTATCTGTGATCGTATTTGCGCCAAAGCATGCTAGAAGATTGGTAAAAATATCGCCTTTGGCGCAAGCCTTGATGGATGCGTTTTGGCCAGGTGCGCTTACTTTGGTGTTGCCAGCATTTAAAGATGTGCCCACTTTGGCCGTTCGCTGCCCGGATATAGGGTGGGCACGCGGGTTTTTGGATGTGGGGTTTGAGGGGCCATTGGTTTTACCAAGCGCCAATCTTTCTGGTAAGCCTGCGCCTGTTACTGCGGCACAAACTGCCGATGCTATCGGCGACAAAATCCCTTTAATTTTGGACGGCGGTACCTGTAAAAGGGGCAAAGAGTCGACCATAATCGCCGTTGATGGCGACCGCGCGCGCTTGCTCCGTGTTGGTGCCATCTCCCCGCAGCGGCTGGCTGCATTTGATATAGATATGGATTTAACGTGAGTTATGGGCAGACCGTAGAGGCACTTAAATCTGCACTGCCCACAAAAAGCTGGACGCAGGATAAGGATATTATAGATCCATATCTGCATGAATGGCGGGATAGATGGCAGGGCGAAACGCCCATTTTGCTTTTACCTTCAAGCACAAATGAAGTTGCGACGGCGGTCAAAATATGTGCGCGCCGTAAGACGGCTCTTGTTATACAAGGCGGGAATACGGGCCTGGTCGGCGGGCAAATACCACAAGGTGAAGTGTTATTGTCCACAGTGCGTCTGAATAAAATTCGCGAAGCGGATGCAGATAATATGCATATGATTTGCGAGGCGGGCGTGACATTGAAGGCCGCACAATCCGCCGCTGAAAATCTCGGTCTAAAATTTCCGTTGTCTCTGGCCTCCGAGGGCTCTTGTACCATCGGCGGCAATTTCTCGACCAATGCAGGCGGCGTGCATGTGGTGAAATACGGCACGGCGCGGGACCTTGCATTTGGCATTGAAGCCGTATTGGCGGACGGCAGTATTTACGACGGGCTTAATCCACTATACAAAGACAATACTGGCTATGATTTATCGCAGCTATTGATGGGAGCAGAAGGTACGCTCGGCATTATTACGGCGGCGAGTGTTAAGCTATTCCCCAAGCCTAAGAACAATATTTGTATTATGGCGGCGGTGGAAAGCCCCGACAAAGCTTTGCAGCTTTTAAGAGCGGTACGTGGTTCTAACCGGCTGTGTATGTTCGAGCTTATCCCGCGCCTTGGAATGACGTATGTCACTCGAAATATGAAGGGACACAATGATCCGTTTGCGGTTGAATACCCATGGTATGTATTATTGGAATGGGAATTAGCGAGCAGTGAAAACCCGCAAGAATTTGCTGAAAATAAACTTGAACAAGCCGCAGAAAATGGATTGATATTAGACGCTGTCATCGCCGCCAGCCAAGCGCAATCCGCCGCACTCCTAGCCTTGCGAGAAAACCTTTCGGCCGCGCAAAAGCCTATTGGCGGTACAATTAAACACGATATATCTGTACCGATTGCCAAAGTCCCGGCTTTTATTGAGCAAGCCAATGCCGCTGTCACAAGGCACACGCCTGGTTGCCGCCCTTTCCCGTTTGGGCATTTGGGTGATGGTAATATCCATTATAATATAGGCCAGCCAGAAGGCATGGAACCGAAAGTCTTCATGGCAAAAGAGCCCGAAATCAACGACATAGTTTACGATATAGTTGCTGCGCTTGGCGGTTCAATTTCGGCAGAACACGGTATTGGTATCTTAAAAAAATCCCAACTCAATCACCGTGCCAGTCCAGTCAAATTACAAATGATGCGCCAAATAAAAACGGCACTGGATCCGGATAATATTTTAAACCCCCGCGTTTTATTTTAACCTGTCGTGCTTTAACCCGTCTTGCTTTAATATTGCACCTGCGTTAAAAATATATTTTTATAAGGATTCTAAATGCTGACCGTGCTTTCACCCGCTAAGAAACTTGATCTGGAACCCCAGGACTATCTTGGTGTGGCGAGCGAGCCAGGCCTGTCCAGCCATACGGCAATTTTGGCGCGCGCGGCGAAAAAATTATCTGTTTCTGAATTGCAAAACTTGATGAAACTTTCGGATAATTTGGCGGAATTGAACGCCGAGCGGTTTAAAGCGTTTCGCCTAAACGGCCGCTCTAATGCGGCTAAACCTGCTATGTTGACCTTTAACGGCAATGTTTATGAGGGTCTCGATGCTGGCTCTTTGTCAGCAGATGACATAGGTTTTGCCCAAGACCATGTCCGAATTTTATCGGGACTTTATGGTGTCCTCAGGCCCATGGATAAAATCCAGCCCTACCGACTTGAGATGGGGCGCAAATTGGCTACAGAACGCGGCAATAATTTATATCAATTTTGGGGCTCGACTATTGCAGATACTCTTATGGAGGCTACTGAAGATCATACCGATAAAACTATCGTTAATCTGGCCTCCAACGAATACTTCAAAGCTGTAGATAAGAGGGCATTAAACGCGCCCGTCATTGAAGCAAAATTCCTCAATATCAAAGATGGTGAGGCGCGTAATTTAATGTTTTTTGGCAAGCGTGCTCGCGGTTTGATGGCACGTTGGATTGTTGATAACCGCATTGACCAAGCGGATGACCTACGCGGATTTAATGTGGAAGGATACAAATATATTCAATCGAAAAGTTCGCCCGAATTGATGGTATTTACCCGCAAACAGCCTCCCCCTAAAAATTAGGGTTATCTGCAGCGCATGGTTGTCAATGAAGAAACGCCAGTGTACAAAATTTGCATGACGATAAATTTACATTTTCACAAAATAGTAACCGCTACGGTTCTCATGCTTGCTCTTATGGGTTTGTCAAATACACCTGCTCAAGCGCAAGCGCCTGCCAACACCGTTTGTAAAACGGGGTTAGATGCGGATTTACCCGAAATCAAAACCAAAGTTGCCAATATGGCAGACGCATTAAAGCGCCTAAAACAGAAGAAACAAAATTCAAGCGCAAACATATCCATGTTGCGAAATGAAATTTTGGCCATTGATCAAGAGCTCGGTCCGCGGCGTGCCCGTCATAAAGCGGCTGCTGAGCGTGCAGGGGAAACCGCTGCTACTTACGAGGTTTATAAAGCAGAATGGATTAGTTCAGGTGAGTTAGAACGGCTTAACGGCAAAATAAATTTACGTAAATCAAAACACCAAGATTACAAATTAGCACGCACGCAATACCAAATCGAGAAAACAGAGTTTGAAGCTCTCGGCGCCAAATATCAACACATTGCTCGTGATTTATTAGACCGGGATCGTGATTGCGCTGCCGCGCAAGCGGCTCTTAGATAAAGGGCAAAAGCGGCATTGCAATAAAGTACGTCACAGCGGAGCTTGATTTTTCAAATAATATGTGCGACATAATAGCACAGACGTAATAAAAATTTGGGGAACAGGCTAGAATGACACGCTTTAATTCATTTTTACTCAAATATTTGTGCAAAGGTATTGCAGTGGGTTGGACTTTGCTGGCAGTATTTTTACTGTCTGATTTGGGCGGGGTTGGTACGCTTATCCTTAATTCTTCACATGCGGTGATGGCTATTGGTTTACTCTTGATGGGTTTTGCTATCACATTTGGTAGTTGTGCCATGGGTATTGGCGTAATGAAATATTTGCCGCAGCCCAATAGGAAAAAATAATAATTTTCCCCAGATAATTTTCCCCAGGTAGTTTCCCAAGTCTGAATGTCTTAATCCACCACTTTCAAAATTAAATTTGCGCCTTGCGCTCGCCCCGAACTTACGGAGCGGGATACTTCATGAAATGCCAGATCATCACTGCTCAAAATATGTGCGGCAGTGGTCTGGGGTTTGATAGTCGGGTCGAGCCAGTTTTGCCATTGATTAGGCGGCAAACGTACAGGCATACGGTGGTGCAAATGTTTTATGGGGCCGGCGGCGTGTGTGGTTAGGATGGTGAATGATAAAAGCGCGATACCTTCATCGACGCGCCATTGATCCCAAAGACCTGCAAAAGCTGACATCTCAGTGTTTTTAGGATGGATATAATGAGGCGTTTTAGGGCTGGTAACGCCTTCCCATTCATACCATCCGCTCATAGGTATAAGTGCCCGGCGGCGTTTCCATGGTGTGCGAAAGCTAGGTTTCTCAGATACTGTCTCTATGCGAGCATTAAATAATGGCCTTCCTTTTTCCGTTTTCTGGGGCATCTCATTGCGCCAATGGGGATGTAACCCCCACCGCATAGGTACAATGCTGCGATTGCCAAGTCCGTTCAGTGCCAGCACAGGCGCCACAACCGTTGGCGCCAGGTTCCAGTTTGGCTCCCATGTCCACAAACCTTCGTGGGCAATCTCGCCGTTAAAATATTCCGCGATTTCTGAGAGCCCTGCCGCGAGCACATATCGACCACACATGAAAAAAATCCTTTCGTAGATTTGATGCGAAAAACGCGTGACGCAGACCTATGATACACGTAAGCTTGGCCAATGAAATCAGTTATGCTCATATTGATATTCTTGTTCGTCGTGCCCGCCATAGCTCAGTCTGTAGCGGCGCAAACTACGACCGACACGATAGAGCAGTCTCCACTCGACCCCAATGAAACAACGCGTCAATTGGAAAACCGTATTGATAATAATATGGTGACCATGACCGGTTTAGTCGAAGCCATGTCCAATAATTTAGGGCAGCTGCATTTCTTACGAACTTTATGTTTTGGTAGCGATGACCAAAAATGGCGGATTGCAGCTTCCAATATGATGCAAATAGAAGCTCCCAGTGATATTTCTTATCGCCGTCAATTGATCAGGGCGTTTAACGCCGGATATTATGCGCAAAAAGATCGGTATACATCCTGTACAACAAAGGTTGCTCTTGATGTGGCTGCTCTTTCAGAAAACGGTCGCCATCTATCAACCATGCTCGGTGATCCCTATAGGGAACGGTAAAGAATGTGCTAATTCGGCCGCTAATGATTTGGCAAGTCTAGCCTGCGTACACGTTCCACTGTGAAGCCGAGGTCTTCGAACCGTGTTGGCAGGCCGCCTTCGCCCAATAAATGCCCAACACCAACCACGACCATTGCATTGGTATCGCCCTTCATAAATTTGTCCAATATCTTGACCCATTTTTTATTGCGCTGCGTAAATAAGGCTGCGTAAAGTTCAGGCGAGCTTGCTGCGGCGGGAGCCAATAATTTAGTTTCGAGCATATCAGTATTCCCGATTAACCAGGCGGCGTTGACAGTTTTTGTATCGCGCACAAGCGTATTGAAGTGCTGGATAGTTTGTTCAAACGCTTGCATTTGTACCCAATGAGGCTGCGTGGCAACGGCTTCGAAATAGGTCTCCACCGTATCTAACGCGCGAATTGACTTGTCGGCTTGTCTAGCTTTAATGCGCATTTGTGCATCTGCAGAATTTGCATACCGCAACCCTGCTATGTCAACGCCGGCGACCGTTAATATGTCAGCAGCCAGCCATGGTTTGAAATTTTCAAGCCTTGCAAGGGGTATTTCTGCATTATAGGCAGCCGCCGTTAATCGGTTTAAATTGATAACGTCCAGATGGTCACTTAACCGTTCGCCGTTTGTGTAAACACCGTATTGGCGCTGTAATATACTGGTCTGTAAAGCGGATTTTTCATCGTCCGGAGTCTCAAAAAAAACGGTGCCAACATCTTCAAAAGCCGCATGCATATCCCGCTTTTGCCAATTGATATCTGGCTGCATCAAATGCACAGTTCCGTACAAATAGAGCGTGCTGTCCTGGTCTGTAACTTTCCACATGGCTGGGCCGTCGTAACGGGCATGGGAGGCCGCAACTTTGTCGTCAACCCGCCCGCCTTGATTGCAGGCATAAAGCAATGAGGTCATAAGCGCAGTGAGCAAAAACCGGAACGGGAATTTTCTAAACATTATCATAACGCCTGTCCATAAACCACGCGGGTGCTCTTGGCAACAATTCTACGTGACAACAATTCTGCTTGGCAAAGGATTACGCAAGCCCTATAGGGCTCCCACAGATGCTATATAAGGTTAAAACCGAAACTACCATAAACCCAAATTAGCACCCGTAGCTCAGCTGGATAGAGCGCTGCCCTCCGAAGGCAGAGGTCGCGCGTTCGAATCGCGCCGGGTGCACCAAATTTCTCTAGTTGTATCAATGGTTTACGGCGTTTTTGAGTTTTCGCGAATTTTGCTACTAGCACGCAACTAACACGCAAACTGAAAAAGACTTCTAAGAAGAAAAGTATTAGTGAAATATTCTACTAATTTTAGCGAAATATCAAAGAAAATATTGATGGTTGTTCATCTAATTACCATAATATGAGCAGGAAACAAAATCATAGGGCATCTCACAATGAAAGCTAGAGACACTCAAAACCCGAATGGCTTGCTGAATAAGCAGGCCGAACTAGGTATTAAGCGTGGTTTGAATGATATTCGTGCACGAAGGTTTCATGAGTTTACGCCTAAATACGCCATTGATATGGCGGTGCTTTTTAAGAAGCGTTCCCATAATATTGGTAGATAAATTTGGACATAATTTTCAGCCACTGTTCAATTGCGACAAGTAACGATATTTGATTGGCCAGAGTAATTTTTTATTTGGCATAATAACTTATCCAATGCCGCCACAGATTTTTGCATATGGTCTGGACTATAAGGAGCATAGCGTTCGGTCATGCTAAATTCACGGGATTTGTGACCAAGTTGGGCGGATACGTCCCATGCGGGTACGCCCTCTTTTCTCATCCAACGCGCCGCCGTATGGCGCAAGCTGTAAGGGTTGACGTTCTTATCGAGCTCTACAGTGTCTCGCGTTCTTCGCCATGCGGTACGCACGGCTTTTACAGGCTTGCCCTTGTAGGTTATTACGGACCCTGTTCTAGGATAGTTGCCATTATTCCAATATCGTTCTTTTAGCATCGGTGGAAGTTTTACGGTTGGGCGATATTTTTTGTTTTGCTCACGCCCTTCGGGATTAAGGTGAACAATATCATTGCTAAAATCCACCTGCTCCCATGTCAAATCAGTTATGGCTTCAGGACGTGCCGCCGTGCCAAGCATCCAATAAATAAAATCTACTAAATGTTCTGATGGTGCACCATCGACCATTAAGCGAAGTTCGTTTACTTCCATTGGCCTACCTCGTGGAGGTGCCACGCCTTTTTTTAGCATAGAAATATGTGGGCTGTGTGTAATCTCTCCGCGTTTCCAAGCGCGATTAATGGCGGCACGCCCCACAGATAAGTTTCTGTTTATAGTGCTATTGACTTGCCCTCGTGCTCTGAGCCAATCATGGAAACCTTCTTGCAATGGAATAGATGATAAGTTGCCGACACTTATGTCACCAAAATAATCGAGCCAATATTTCATGGCCTGCCTAATCCTTTGTTCGGAACGAAGATGCTTACCGTGTTGGTCGTAATACGCACTTAGAACACTGGCGAGGGAAACTTCTTCCGGTTCGACTTGTTCCGGTCTTTGGTTGCGAACAAACCAATCAGTTAGCAACTTCTTGGCTTCTTCAAAATCCGTTGTGCCGAGAGAAGCTCTGCATGTCTGCCGACTGTCCTTGTTGAGCCAAGTGCGGCAATAAGCGGGCGAGTTCCCTCGTTTGCTAAGCCAATAGTCTCCAAGTTGGAATTTCCGTTTTGTGTATCGTGACATATTACATTTGTTAAAAAGTGATCAGCGATTTGGTAGCCAAAATATTTGAGACTTCGTTCACCAAAACGCAGATATGAAATTTCACCTGCAAGGCGTTTTTTCTTGAGCGTTACTGGGTGCATCCCCAAAAACTTAGCCGCTTGGCTTTCTGAGTAGTACCTGTAAAGCTCAAACCCATTGCCTTTGGCTACAGATTTATGAAGTTCAGTTATTTGGTCTGACATACGCTTATTATTAGTATGCCACTATGATACTTGCTTTTTACAAAAGCGTCACTCATTACACCTTGACACCACGGCGTTTTATGCTGTTCTGCAGTAAAATACACTAAACCCATTTTCTCCAAAATCCCTTTGATATCTGCCTTAAATGATTAGAATACACTTGCTTTTGTAAGAAGCGAATGTCGGGGTATGTTTCCGCACTTTTCATTACCTTTTCTCCCATACATCATGAGCAATGGTTCCGGTCAGCCTTGGAACAAGGATCGTCCCGTGGGTGCCAGGTTGGCACTCACGCAAATTGAAATTGCTAAAATCAGGCGAGAGTTGTCACGGCAAAACTCAACACATGATTGGTGCCTGTTTATGGTTGCCGTGGATAGCATGTTGCGCGCATCGGATTTGTTGCGATTACGGGTTCGAGATGTCCAAATGCCAAACGGTAAAATCCGGCAAACCTTTCCGTGGAAACAAAAGAAAACGGCCAAGACAGTCCATCCGGTTTTAACGCCAGCCACGCAGGTCGCTTTGAAGAAATGGATTACCCGAAGCGGGAAACGCGAGGCTGATTATTTATTTACCCGTGAGAAGCCTCGAACCAGCCCGCCAATATCTGTTGGGTTTTATCGTACCCTTATCAAGCAGTGGGTACGCTCTATTGAGCTTCTTCCCCATAATTACAGTGCGCATTCACTACGTCGCTCCAAAGCGATTTTCATGTATGAGAATGGCGTTCCCGTTGAAATCATTGGGCGGTTGCTCGGCCACACTTCTCCCGCATCTACAATTCATTATCTCGGAATAGATGAGGCTGAAGCGCGTACCAGAGCTTTGGCAAATGATATTTTCAAATCGAAGCGATCAAAAAAACCCAAAGTCACTTCCCAATTCTCTGACGCTGAACTCGACCATTTGAGCACCCAGATTTGGGAGCGCATTGAACCGAAGCTTATCAATCTTCTCAAAAACATGGAGCCTAAAAATGATTAACCGTATGACGCTGACTGTTGTCTGCCTATTTATTTTGACTGCTTGCAACAATGCAGTCGCAACTGACCCACCCGAAAAACAACCCGAAATAAAGCCTGTCACTCGTGCTGAATGTTTAGCTATGGAAGTTAAGGAAAATAAAATTGCGTGTTTTAAGAAACTGTCAGCGCAGAGGAAAGCTGAATTAGAGGCAACCCAGAAACGCATCAAAGATTTGGAAAGAGAAAACCAAAAACGTCGTGAACGAAATGAAGTTTTGCTGAATGAATTTGAAAAAGGTGTTTTAGGGGAAGATTAATTGAAACGATTTTTTTGGGGTTTGTGTGAGTTTCTGGTATAATTCAGGGAACATATGACATTTTCAGAGAACGGCCACAATGCTGATATTCCTGCGGAGAAAACCCTACCGGAACTACAATCAGAGTTAATAGGTATTAATCGGGAACGTTATGGTCATTGCAATAGTCTTGAAAGGCAGTGGCCAAACATTCCACCGGAAGCCATTCATTATCTAGCTAATAATTGCTCTAAGCCCGAACTTATGTCTCCAGCATTAGCTGAATTACGGCGTGTTCTAGCCGTTGATCCTGAAACATTATCTGATCCAAGCTTAATGCCGATTATAATTGATGACTGTTTATCGGCAGCCAAAGTAAATATTGCAGATGAAAAAGAAACCTCAGAAGAGGTCACAGCAAAATCTTTGGATGCAACTGCGGCGGCTTTAATCGAAATAAATACTGCGACTGCCGACCTTAAAGGCCGTGCCAAGCTTTCTGCCGCGCGGGACTATCTGAATGATCCTAGTATCCCCGAAACCGTCCGTTCGGAACTTGCGGCACGGTTTGATCAAATCGATGCCACCTTGGCCTCTATGTCATCTGTATTCACGGATGTTGAAAGTCAGTCAGAATTTGAAAGCATCATCTCTTCTACATCTTTTGATTTTAGTGCGACTGATATGGCAGGGACTTTCGAACCAATTCTTAAGCAGGTTGAGACAAACCATATTTTCACAGACAAACAAAAATTCAAACTTAGGGAAATTGTGACGGGTAGTGACGCGCAAAATTCTCTGGCAGAAACCGTAAAAAATAAAGCTGGACGTGAAGTTCCCCGGTTTACAGAAAACAACAAGCGCGTATTCAGAAACGGTGTTTTGGGCTATGTTGAGGGTCAAGGCCGTCAAATGGTTGAAGCTCGCGCCGGAGACCATATCGTTACCAAAGATGTGACGGGCTGGTCAGGCGAAGATGTAGGCTTTCTGATTGAGGCGACCCATATGTGGAATATGTATGAGAGCTTTGGTGTGACCGGGTTTATCGAAGATGTTTACAAGATCGATTTTTCAATCCTTGGTGACGGTAATGCTTTTGATCCGATCCAGATTACATATTTGCGGCAAGTGCTGTCTCATCTAACAGGTAGCTTTGAGGGTTATGATGGTGACATTGCCAATTTAACCGAGCACAAAACGCTCATTCAAAACCAATCAAGACTACTGTCAGAAACGCAATCCGCCTTGGGTTGGGAAAATGACCGTTCAGGTACAACAAAGGCCTTGCGCCGTCTTGGGCTGGAAGATGAAAAAGGTAATCCCAATATTGAGGTCATTAAATCTTTCGGTGATTATACCAAAGAACATTACGGCACTGGCGCACCTGAACAATTGCAGCTGGTGGAATATTTAAACCGCTTGCACACTGATTTCGTCAAACCATTATCTGTAGCAGAAATAGCTATGGGCAAGTTGGTAGACAATGGAGAGGTGTAGGCGATCAGTGCGGGACGGCCTTTTCAAATTCCAATTTTCCACTTTCCCTTTTCCCAAAATGCTGGGATGGTCTGGCGGTTAGCCTTATTGAGTAGATTTGAATGAGATAGCTGTTCACGTTTGGCGTATTCACTCAAGGTGATGATCTTTTGGCCATCTAGGTAGGCAATTCGTTTGTGATAACTATTTGCGAGGGCTCTCCCGACGATCTCTTCCATAATCCGTGTTGATCCATTCTTATCAAACGCCTGAAAGGCATCGTAATACTCACTACGATCAATAAACTTGATGTTGATAGGGACGTGGCCTTCACATATGAGCAAGTAATTATTTAATACTCGGCCAATTCGACCGTTTCCATCTACAAAGGGATGAATATGTTCGAAGGTCAGGTGAAATTGAGCAATACGTTCGATTACGGGCTGATGTCCGCTACTTTTGTAGGTGACAAGCATTTCTTGTAATAATCCCCTGACATGCGCCGGGTCAGCCGCAATGTGACTGCCAACGCGGACCCATTCACCGTTTTGGCGAAAGCGACCGGCAATATCGTCACGGATATTACTGATTAGCATTTTATGGAGCCGTAATATTGTATCCAAAGACAACTCTGTTTGATGCGCTTTGCTATGAATATAATTTACCACGCGGGCTAGGTTTTTTGCCTCGAACAGTTCGCGTTCGCTAATGAACCTATCAAGGTTTATTTGCTGTAAGATTTTATCTGTCTCTTCAAGGGACAGCGTACTGTTTTCAATGGCATTTGAATTGTAGACCTGTTCAGCCACTTCAGATTCATATAGCAATTTGAGTAATGCTTCTTTATCGACAGCCAAGTGGTGGTATTGCTTTTGTAATGTCAGAATGCGGTTTTGAATATGTCGAGCCATGGGCGTAATATAGCATTCTTCACGGTTTTGGCAAGATATTCGTGAAAAATACAATTTTTATCACTCATTTCACGGTATTGTGTCTAAAAGACAAGAAAAGTAGCCGAATATTGACCGAATAGGAAATTAAACTTGGATAACTTCTTGCTTCTGATATTGTCGCCTTGGTGCAACATTGCTATGTGACAAACATAATGAACGACCCCGATATTATAAATTCTGATCTTGGCGGCAACATTACTGTCGGAGGCCACATATTCAAAGTCGAGATCTACCGACTTGAAAGTGACCCCGATTGGATATTGGAAGTCGTTGATCGTAAAGGCACCTCTACGGTTTGGGATGAGCCGTTTCTATCCGACAGGGCCGCATTTGACGAACTTCAAGCCGTGATAAAGGCCGAAGGGGCGAGTGCTTTTACGGGCGGTAACGTTATTCCTTTTCCAAAAAAACAATGAATCCATAAATTGCATCTTGATTAACACTACACGCTATCCGATAGTAAAAGAAAAGAGGGTATGGTGAGTAGCATTAAGTTAAAAGAGAGCCTTGTCGATGAATACGGCCTAACGGGCTTAGAGGTTGATGATGTCATGCGCTATATGAAAGCGCTATGTACAGAGTTTGAATCTTTGGGGCGTAGCTTCAAAACCGAACATTTGATAGAACTCACGGAACACACCACCAAAGCAAGGCAAAATAAATCCGAAAAGAACATGCTGTTTAAAACGGCCAAATTTGCCACAAACCGATTAAGTGGCTCGGCCAAAGATTTGCGCAAGCAATATTTGAAAACCAAAAAAGCGCGGCATTATTTAACGACCTCTATTGATACCCACAAAATGGGTCATGACCATAAAAATATTATCACCAAAATTTTGCAGATGATGGCAGATAATGGACAACTATATGATGCAGACCGAGCGGTGACCGGGCGGCGGGCGTATGAAAGTTTAAGTGAAACGAGCATAGAGGTTTAATATGGTTGATTTTCGTTCCCATGAAGAAAAACAACGCGATCAAAGAAACAGTGAGCAACGCGCACAGCAAGAAGAAAATGATGCAAGCTCCGCGCTCCGGCGAATGGAGCCACAGATTGCGGATTATAAAGCCGAGGTTAAAAACCTGTTAGATCAAGTAGCGGAACTTCGCGCAGACAACCAAGCTTTGACCGAAGCCCTGAAAACGCAAATGCAGGGCGTGGAAGAAATCAAGACATTCCTGCTGGAACGTATGGACGGCTTATCTACCGATATGGATCAGGTACACCGCAAAATTATAAACATGGCTGATGATGATATGCGGTTGGTCAAACAATTGGGGGACAACCAAAATGATCGACTGGCAAAATTAACGGCTATGGTGAAGGGCGGCAAAAATGGCTGACCCCGAACATCAAGATCGCCAACACAAAAATGCCTTACAGCGGCTCGAGCGTAGCGCCGAACTTACGCAGCGGCGACAAGCAGAAGTCGAAGAGCGTAAAGAACGCCAACGTATCCAAGCCACAGTTATTCAAGGTGCGAACGCCAAAGAATTGATGGAACTTCAGCACGAGCTTAATAAAGAAAACCGTCTCCTCGATCATCAATTTGCCTTGGCGGAAGATGCGCGGGAGTTGGAGCGCGAAGCCATTGAGATTAAATTACGCCAACGGGATGATTTTATCCGCCACCATTGGGATAATGATAGCGAAATCCTTGCACTGGAAATTCGCGTTATAGAAATGCTAATTGAGCGGGAATCCAAGCAAGCCTTGTCAAAACAGGAACATGGTCAAGCTAAAGACCTTGCCAGTCACAATACCAAACTGGAAAAAGACCTGCTGAAGTTCAAGCAAGAATTATTGTTAGCGTACAAAAAGAAAGCGGGCGATATTGATGACGACATTATCGAATCTCACCTTAACCGCCTATTTGAGGACGGGGTGATATCGTAGTGGCGTGCGGTAGTTATCCATGAGCTACCGTGTCGTTAAAAAGATCAACGGCTGTCATTATCTCTATGATCAGGAAACTTACCGCGAGGGCGGCAAGGTGCGAACGCGAAGCCAATATTTAGGCGCAGTCGACCCACAGATGGTAAAACGTCTAAAAACCAGAGGTGAGCCAGTTGAAGCGGCATTGATAACGCTGCCGTCCGAACCAGAAGATCCGGAAATTAAATACACCGTTGAGCTTATCCCAAAGGTCGCGCCACCCAAAAAACCAGTTGAGGCAAAACCAGAAACGTCGCCACAACAATTGGCTAAGAAAGTGGATAAACCACTTAACACTACATTAAGACGTAAAACTGAAAAACCGAAATCACTCCATATCCAGCCGCTCAGGATCAAATCTAAGGTCGAGAGGCATAATATCAGCCGGGTGGCTCTCGAAGGCGAGCACAGGCGGTTTGTAGGCCATATGGAAGCTTTGGGGTTAAAGACGGAACGCTTAGGGCTAGTGTTAATCGGCACGGGCAAACAGGTTCGGTGCCGCCGCCAGCGTAGCGGTAATTATGTTATCACCCTGCCGCGCTTGAAGGTGAAGGTAAGTCCCCGCAAAAAGACCAAAGGTGCATTACGCCGCCCAGCCACAAGGGTGGCGTTCAAACGTGAATACCGCAAGGCTCTGGCAGGCGTGTATCTCGACGCCATCAAAGCCCAAGACCCAAAATATTATGCGGGATTGGAGCAGAACCTCAGCGCCGCCTATAAAGCCCAGAACAAAGCTATCAGTCGGTACATTATGAACTCTGGCTGGAAAACTTCTCAGAAAATAGGCTTAACACTACATTATTTGCATTCCAAAATGCTGTCTAATTGGTCGAAGTCATATATCCCGTCCGAGATCGTAGGGCTAGCCGATCACGAACGCCGGGACACTTGGCGGCAAGATGCTGAGGCCATGATGTCCGAGATACAAAAATTTGGTTGGAATGGTGCTTATAGCAAATATATGAAAGAGCTGAGCAAGGCTGAAAGTCTTACTCTGCGTAAGCTTGGCGAATACCGTAAGGCAGGTGTTACGGATCGTTTGAGCGGCAAACGCCGTAAATATGCGCGCGAGTTTCGCAAGCTGAACGCAAGGAGCAAAGCGCTTAATGAAGCTTGCAACAAAATATCTGTGCTGTCGCCATTATTTCAATCTTATAACGACAACAACTTTGATGGCCGTTCGCCGTTTATGCACGAAGGCAATTGGCAGACAAAAAAGGCGCGATGGCAGCGGCGACACTCGCGCCCCCCTAACAAACAGCCCCCCGCAGGGGCAAGACGCGTAGGCGGGGGACGGGTACGTCCATCCGCCATGCGGCGCAGCCTCGAAACTAATGGGGGGCTTAGATGAGACGACGAACGAGGGAGCCCAAGCTCACGAGTGAGGAGGAACAGATAAACCACCTCTTTAGTAAGAGGAAGCGAATTGGAAATAGGGGCTTAGTCCTTTGTTTTATTAGGTTTTTCCTATTCCCATACACAATGTCTAAAACAAGGTTCAAAACAAGGTGAAAATCACCCAAAAAACCGCCGGGATTAGCCCATGAATTTACAGGCCGAATTCATGAATAAACTCAATTTGTGGCTAGCAACTACACCGGACGTAAACGGTGCGCCGGATATTAGTGTCGGTGAGTTTGCTCTGGCTGACAACCCGGCTTTGCTCATGGAAATCAGTAATCAAATCTGCGAGCACGAAGATTTTTTGAGCTTTAAAACTTTCCAAAAACTATTACTTAGTCAGAATGAAAAACCCATACTGCCTAAAAAAGATGACCCGGAGTTTGATCCGCCCGGCATAAAATACCGCTCACAATCAGAACGCAAAATGGCACAAATTTACCGTTATAAAAAAGCTCAGAAAAATTATGAAGAAAGACACACTCGCCATCAGAAGGTATTTGCGCAACCACGCACTGCTCTTTCGGGTTATCGAGCTAATGCTGACGGGTATCTGGATTATTGTAAAAGCGCCCTTTCAGGCGGCAGGCCGGGTGACAGCTCGGATAATACGGATGCATTTTTTTTTGAAACACGGGCTTTTAAAATTAGCGAAGCGGCCAGACGTCGGCACAGTTTTCTAACGGGTGGTACCGGGTCAGGAAAAAGTGAAGCGCTGAAATTTCTTATCCGTCACTACGAAACTAAAAATACGGACACTGCCGTTATTATCCTAGACCCGCACGGCAAGCTAGCGCGTGAAGTGGCGAGGTTTAGCGAACACGCGGGTAATGACCGACTGGTATATATTGAACCGGGGCTATCGGAAAAACACGCACCTGTTCTCAATCCATTTGAAACGGACGATATTAGTATTGCCGCCCTTGAAACTGGAAGCGCACAACTCATGGCGGCTTTCGAGCAAATTTTGAGCGGTTTCACGCTTAATATGGAAAGCCTACTGTTACCGTGTTTATCCGTTTTATTGCATCGCCCGGAATCGGATCTGTCAGATTTTGTCCGTTTCATGGATAATAAGCGTAACACTGATTTGGTTCATTACGGTGCGGAGCATTTGCCCTTTGATGAGCACCGCAGCTTCTTTGCTCATCAATTTCATTCATCTCATTATGACAGCACCCGTGAAGCGCTACGAAACCGTTTTCAATCTTTGCTCAACATCCCGACCATTAAGAGGTTCACCTGCGGACGCTCCACAGTCAATTTACCCAAACTAATTGATGAGAAGAAAGTCATAGTCTTTAACCTATCGGTATCTGGTGCATCCAAAAACGCGACCCGTGTTACTGGCCAGTTTATTACGGCTCTCGTGCAAGGCTATGCCATGCGCCGCGATTCTCAATACAAAAACCCCAAAACGCCTATCCACTTTTTTGCAGATGAGTGCCAATATTTTGTCTCTAACACAACCGAAGAAATTTTAGGTGAAAGTCGTATATACGGTTTGTACCTTACACTGGCTACGCAACGAACAGACCAAGTTGGTGCAAAGATTCTCGACGCTATTCTTGGTAATGTTGGTTTGTTTCTGGTTGGTAAAAATCGGGGCAAGACTGTTACCAAAATGAGCAAAGAAATTAATATTGATGGTGATGATGTTCGTGCTCTTGGCACTGGGAGTTTTTACCTGGGACAATCCGGGCGTATCAGCGTGCGTACAAAATTACCTCTTGTGGGGAACAAATACGCTATGACGGTTGCGCAATGGCAAATAGTTAAAAAGCTGCAACTCAAAAAATATTACAAAGCAATATCAGATAATTCCGCCCGTTCGGTTGGAAATGCTAAACCTGCTACATCAACTCAAACGCCCGCCTTCGATTTTCCCGTGTTTGGCAAACCTAAGCCCAAAGCTAAATCATGAGTTTTACAGCCCTCCCAGAAAACCCGCACCGTGCCTTGGAAGCCTTGGCCATACACCGATATCTTACGGCCAAGCAGTTAGTCGATTTAGGCATTGCCGCCAGCCCTACGGTGGCGCGTGACCATATCTTGAATCGGCATTTAAAAATGGGACGTTATCCGCTTGTTAAACCAAAGATTTTGGCCGATGTGTGGGTATCGGGAGAATTCCGCATATTCACTATATGACAGAACGGGGCGCAAAATATTTACGTGAATTTTCTGACGACCCTGAAAAATTAATCCGGTATCCTAAAGGTGGCGTCCAATTTACCCGTGACCTATTCCACCGCATTGCCGTTATCGATTGTCATATTGCCATCAGGAAATGGGCAGAAGTAAACGGTTTTGAAATAACGCTCACAGCTTTGTATTATGACAAGCAAGGCGCTCAGCGTGTCCGTGGTCAAGTTTGTGACACACGGCTAGAAATTGGCAATATGGATTTTATAGAACCGGACGGAATTTTTTGCCTCAGGAAAGATGATTTTGTATTACCCGTAATTTTAGAGGTACACCGTTTTCCCGATACGGGGCGAATTGTCAAACAGCTCAACAAACATGGGCTTGCATTACATCTCCGAGCCATGAAAAATAAATACAGCTTGAGTAAAGACCCCGTCTTGCTTTCCGTACATGAGCATAAACACACAAAGCTCAGTACACAAAAGCGGCTAACCGAAGCTCCAGGGTTTGAAACGTACCTACCGGGTTTTGTATTTAATACGGTAGAGCAGGTTAAAACCGATATCACACAGGGGTGGCGTTATGCCAACATGAAGAGTGCATACATTTTTGCGGGTAAATAAGTTTACCCAATATAGAATTTCTATTACCATATTCTCCCATGCCAGAAATTTCATCGGCTTCGGTTGCTAGGCTCAATGACATGTTACGTGTTCAAGGTATTGGTGGCAGAGTGTTAGCTACGCAAGGTGTGCAAAATTTAAACCATGATGTTCGCGCCAAGGTGCTTATCGCCGTACGCGATTTTAGTGATTTTTGTGAGGGCGACGATCCATATGGCGAACATGATTTTGGTAGCGTTAAAGTGGGTGATGATACATTCTTCTTCAAAATCGATTATTACGACCCTAAGTACGAATTCCTATCTTCCAACTCTGCTGATCCAAATGTTACACGCCGCGTCATGACTGTGATGCGGGCAGATGAATATTAAGTTTGTCAATTAACGCTTCGTTGCCAAATTTGTAGCCCCGTTAAAGCTGGGGCATGAAAAACAAATCCAAAAGCAATCGGGAATTATCACAAACGGTCAAAATCGGGAGAGAAATATTTACTGTTGATATTGATGGTAATGTAACCTCCACAAGCCAAGGCGAACTTGGTCATACAGAGGATATCATTGATACGGCAAAATGGTTCCATGAGCTGTTTATGCTAATGAGTGATATTGAAGATGGTTTGACAGACCAGCCCACGGATATATCCTGATCGAACACCCTAATCCATAATCACTTGATCTATGTTTTATTATGAGAAACCTCAAATCCGAGATGTATTTCTATATGATCGCCAATCTCTTGATGAGAAAGATGTTAGGCAAACTCATTCTTTACCATTGCAAGAAGAATTTAACCGGGAATTTGCCGATAGGATGAATTTACGGATTGTAGATAGGTTCTATGACGACGCATCTGCAAAAATGCCAAATAACCGTCCTGAGTTCACGCGAATGCTCAAGGAGTTATCATACAGGAATTCAAGCAAAAGACGTGCTGAGGGCATATTATCGTGGCACCCAGACCGTCTCGCACGTAATGGCCTTGAGGCTGGAAAAATTGTGCAAATGATAAGCGATGATCTTATCAAGGATATGTTCTTTCCAACATACCGCTTCCACAATGATCCAAGCGGCATCGAACACCTGATGATGGAGTTTGGTAGGGCTATATCTTATTCTGGTTGGCTCAGTATAAATTCCAAACGTGGCTCTGTTGGGCGGGAGCGTAAAGGTGCTTGGGTTTATGGACGGTCAAAGTTTGGATATACAAAAAAGCGCGAAGTACCAGAAAGCCCAAAACTGTGTAGTTTGTTTCCGGTTCCTGACCCCAAAACATTCCCCGCCCGTCAACGTCTCGTCGAGCTATGGAAAGACGCCACACCAGACGATACATGTCGAATGATTATAAAGCGGGAATTTGGTTTGTCGCTTTCTCGTTCTGGCATCAGTAAACTAAGAGCCGACACATTTAACTTTGGTGTTTATATCATCAAGGAGGGTACAGAGGATGAACGCAAGGTAGACTTTAGAAAGCTCAAAGCCCCGGACGGCACTAATTTTACGCCCGTAACAAATGAGCGGACATATTGGAGCTTTCAAAGCTTTAAGCGCCGCGAGTTCCCGACCAAGCGAAAACAAAAACACATTAATCCACTACAGGGTTTAATAACATGCAGTTATTGCGATAGCGGGATGAGGCCTGCACGGAGGAAAATCGTCCGCACAGGTGAAACCAGTGTTGAACTGGGGTTTGAATGCCACACAGTTAGTTCCCGTAAAAAACGCTGCCCTCAATGCCGAATTAGAGCAGAGGTGCTTTACAAAAAAATGGGCGGCGCAATAAAAGCCAAAATCGGAGTGATTGATAGAAAGCACTACCAGCAATATCGGTATGGTTTGGAACAGTTTTTAGGCACCAAAAAATCCAGTGATAAAGCTCAGAGGGGAATACTGACAAAACGCATTCAGGCTTTAGAATCCGAGAAGTCAGATGTTATCAATAAAAAACTGGCTGCAATACAAGCCTATCAATATGACGACGAGACAAAAAAATGGTGCCGCTCCAAATTGAAAGAACTGGATAAAGATATTGGCGATTTAAAAATGGATCTCAAAAAATGTACTGCCGATTCCAATTATGCAGTGGCAAGTTTTAAAAAATTTATTGAACTAAAGGAAAACCTGCACTGGTACTGGCATAACGCGAATGAGGCTCAAAAGAAGACTCTTGCCGAAATTTTAGTATTGAACTGCGTTGTGCGAGGCCGGGAAATCCGCTCTATAAGCTGGAAAAGTCCACTTGCGGATGTCCCGAAATCGCCTGAATTCTATCGTGGTGGCGCGTCGTGTCACTCTATTGAACCATATCTGGCTAAGTTATGGAACGTGTACGTAAATACGGACACAACGGCCATATTAGAGTACAAAGAAGGTGCAGGCGGTCAAACCAATTTCGATGCAGAATTACTATTAAAAGTCACGAGTTAAACCGCTTTATTGCTGACTTCTGACATAACGCATAAGTGGATTGAACTATTCAGTTGATTGTTAGGCCAGTTGAACATCATAGCCAGCCGAACGTAATTCTTCGACCACTTTCGCTCTCCACCCTCCAGCAAAATCATATGGTATATAGACAAGCCCTTGAAGGTCACTGGGCATTTCGAGTGTGTCCCGTTTGAGAACAATAGTGCGTTCGCGCCCGAATCGTCCCATGAACCACCCTGCTTCAAGTACTACATTTTGCCGCGGGCGATCTTCGAGCTTTTCCGTATTTTTGCTTCGCCCAACGTCGTCAGGGCTCATTAACACGATCGCGAATCCTACCGAAGAATTCGCTTCGAGTTTTTCTATGATGGTAGCACCTTGGTTAGATTGCTCGTGGAGTATGATTGGCTCTAAATTTAGTTTCTCTAAAAATCTTGCTACTCCTTGCTCCATGCCTTCGTCATGCCCATGTACAACAAAGATTTTATTTGACTGTTTCGTAGGTAGGGGAAAAGAAGTTTTTTCGCCGCGCTGACGAGCGATAAAAGCTCTAAGGTCACGTTCTAGAGGAGCCAAAATATTGCTCGCTATCTTATGAACGCCAACATCATAGTTGTTTGCCCCAAAAAAATGAGACCCGTAATGCACCAGACGGTCGGGTTTTTCTGCAAAATGGTCGACGAAAAGCAGTTGAATTCCAAGCTTCTCATCATCATCTTCAGGCCAAAGGAGATTTGAACTACCAACCATACTCCCTCCTGAATTTTTAGATTTCTCCAAAAAATCGTCAAAGTTCAAGTCTTTGATCAGTGCATCTTTGTAAGGTTTCATAGTACTAGAGCCAAGACTTTTTGAAAGTCTGGATATTCGATCTCCGGCTTCTCCCCAATCTACATATTGTAAGTCCTGCACAAGTGATTTTATCTTGTCTAATTGTACGCCTAGGTTATCTGTTGGTATCGGTGTCATTCCAGTTCTCTCGTTTTCTTGCCGCAGTTCTGCGGCGCGTTTGATAATCATTTCTCGCCCTTGCAACACAAAATTTTCAGCCGCTTCTTTGACAAAGTCTTCTTTGTGACCAGGGTTGGCAATACCAAAGATTTTTGTTGAAAGTCTGCCAATAGCTGCTTCTACAGAAGTTGGTTCATACGGATCAAATTCAGCGCTAATCTGAATCTGCTCAAGTCTCTCAATCTTCTTGAGTTGTTTTTCTAGGCTCTTAAACAATTCTACATCACCAAATTTTTCGTGTCTCTTCGGTTAGCATATTGGGAAGTTGAAATGATTCTGGCAACATTATTAGCAAAAACTCCTGAGTTTTAATAAAACCTATAAGTGGATTGAATTAGCAGGCTCAATCTTTGGTTCGAGTTCTATCGCCTCGGGGTCAGGGTACAAAACTTGAACCTTACTTTAACCGCTTGTGGACTGCCTTAATCGACAATCAGGGGGATTTAGAAGAATGGGAGAAAGTTTGGCTGGGAAAGACCCGTCTTGAGTGTTTTCGTAAGGGTTAAATTTATGGAACCTTTCTTCTGGAACCACTTCTCCTAAAAGAGAATCAAAGTAATCTCACGTAATCATCCTCGACAGAATGAAATGTCTGACGTAGGCTTAGGTTGCTTATGGAAAATACAAACGAACGAATCGATTTTTTGATAAATAACCTCCGTGAAGATTTAGGGGTGGAAGTAAAGAACTGGCTAGACTGTCTTTCAACCAATGATCACAAGGCTAAATTAGCGAAAGAAATCATAGCCCTTGGTAATAACGGAGGAGGGTTCGTTTTCATTGGATTTGAAGACGATGAGCCCCATCTTGGAATCAAAGCTCCAGAAGACTGGAGGAGGTCATTTGGCCAGGACGCGATAACTAGCGTGGTTGATAGATACATATCTCCTCCAATCCAATGTGATGTATATTATGCAAGCAGAGAGGGTGAAGAAAGCGAACACCCAGTAATTCGTGTGCCGGGAAATCATCGTACTCCTCTATTTGCAAAAGCCAGTAGCCCAAATGGTAAAATGCTTAAAACTAATGAAGTCTACATTCGTAGACCGGGTGGAAAAAGCGAGCCATCACGCACACAAGATGATTGGGAGAAATTAATTGATAGGCTTGTTAAGGCGCGGCAATCAGATCAACTTGAAGCAATCCGCGGAATATTAAACCCTACTGATACTATCTTAAACGAACCAGAATCTCTTGATCTAGGAGATTGGACAGACCAATGTATTGAACGGTGGGGTAAAATACTAGATGAAGCGAAGCTTAAGCCAGATGATGGTCGTCGATTTGAAAATGGCTATTGGCACGTTTCATTTAAGTTATCACCATTTGAAGTTAATCAAATCATGGACTTACAAAGAAAGCTGGAGTCAGGGGTGAGAAAGTTTTCTGGGTGGCCGCCTTTCACCTACATACACAGAGACAAGGATCGACCATATCCTCATGATAACTCCATAGAAGCTTGGTTAGGTCACGATGGTGACACCACACATGCCGATTTTTGGAGAGTTTCAAAAGATGGATATGGTTTCTTGTTACGTCCTATGCAAGAAGACGATCCTAGATACGGATCAAATATAACTCCGGGGCCACCGCGACCAGTATTTGATTGGGTTCTTCCAATATACAGAATGACCGAAATACTCCATTTTTTGTATGATCTGGGTATAGAATTTGGTCCCGAGAATTCTGAATTTCAAATTTCTGTTACTTATGAAAATACGGTTGGGCGAACGCTCTGGCAGAGCTCTTTCAAATATAATTTATGGGAACGTGGGTCATGTAAAGCTCCATCTATCCATTCTCACATTTCAGGGCGAGTTGCAGAGCTAGGATCAAACTTGAACGAAGTTGTATGGCAACTGCTTAGTCCCATCTATGCCCAGTTTGATTTTACTGAACTACCTAAAAACCTTGTTGATAATGTCGTAGCCGAAGTGAACTCCTACTAAACAATAGTAAACGTATATTTGACCATTTTACTACTAATTCCAGAACAGCAAGAAATGCTGATAACCCTCTCATAGATTCAAAATCCAATGATCGGGCTCACAGTGCAAACCTTGAACCTTATTTTAACCGCTTGTGGACTGACTTAATCGGCAATCAGGTAGATTCAGGAGAATTGGAGGAAGTCTCTCAGAGAAAGAGCCGCCTTGTGTGCTTCGTAAGGGTGAAATTCATTGAACCGATCAAACTGTAGGAGTCGAAAACTTATTAATATCTGCCATGGATGGCACAACAACTTTTGACTTGGTAAGCATTTTTACAGGGTGGACTAAAATAAAAATTTGATATGAATTTGTGAACGCCTCGGCAATACATTCAAAGTGGGCACCATTTTTGTCGACTATTTTGATAAGTTGCTTATACCCATTGTTTCGTCTGTTTAATGGAACAAGTTCACCTAATAAATGGTTAGGGGTAATTGTTTCCCCCCAATTCATTATTCCAAATTGTTCCTCAAATGTTGAGGATGAAATTATGCGCCGGACACTTGATGAAAACCCAAGCCCACTTTCAAACTCGGGCATGTTCAATACAATTACTGTGCAGACTCGATTGTTATGTTTTACATAACGCCGAATGGATGAATAGATAGAAGCACCATAACGCTTACTTAGGGCTATCGGTGTACTTAGACCAAATTCCTTTTCCTCTGCGGCTTTGGAGAAGCCATCCAGTTGAAAAAGCACTTCAGACGCAAATACATTGGCCTGCCTATCGAATAAATCAGCTAAGTCAGGGTCTAATGAATTTTTGCTATCTTCAATAACTGCGTATAAATCTCTTTGCCATGGCATTTGAGAATGACCTAACTCATGCAACCTAATAAAATTTTGCCTTACTTGTAGCAAAGAGCGATCAATAAATATGAGCCGCGCTGCAGCATCAAACAATCCCAATACCTTGCCCACAGCACGGCGTAAGTTTTGACCAGCTTGTTTTCGATATTTTTCCACAAAATTGATGTTTAACACGTCTTCTTTTATTTCTTCTATATCTTGCATGCTCATCAATTGGTCTATTGGTGTGGGGTAAACACCCAAGGCGCCTGCTTTGTTCAGAACCTTTGTTGCCTCTAATTTTACTTCAGCATACTGCTCTGGGCTAAGTGAACTATCATCAGCTTTCATTGTTTTCTGCCCCTCTACTTCTAAAATACGATAAGTAATTTAGGAGTTCTTTTTCTTCAGCTGAGGTTAAATTTTCTATTGCGAAAGTAGCTGCCCTCCCGTGTTTTTCATTTGGTTTTCGTTCTTTTGATGGTGCTATGTAACCAGCTCTTTCCATTAATGTTGCATATGGAGAGCCATAAATTTCAGCTAGTTTATGAAGAATATTTGGAGATGGCTTCTTAATTTTCCCATTCTCCAACTGACTTAAGTAGGGGTTTGAAACAGTTCCGTTTGAAGCCCTTTCCACATCTCGTAATGTTAGTTTAGAGCTTTCTCGGAGTGTTTTTATAAAAATACCGAATGTGCTGGAATTTGATTGCCCCGAATCATTGTTTGCCATGTGTAACTCCTATTCCCAATTATTTACCGATTATGCACACGTTGCTAAGAATAGCAAGCGTGCTAATTATTTGCTTGACATGCTTAGCAGTATAATTTTACTTAGCGATATTCGTCATGTTGGCGATTCTTGAAACCTCCAAAATAGGGAGAATGAAATGACTACAGTTGTTATTTCCAATACGAAGAGCGATCAATTTATGATCTCCGTGAAAGCCGGAAATGGTGAAGTGCTTATGTGGTCGGAAGAATATACGACTAAGCAAAGTGCTAAGCATGCGATTGAAGTCTTACAAGACAAAGCATGGTGTGCACCTGTGTACGACCTAACTATTGGCGAAGAGCCAAGTGATTATCGTTTTGAAATTGACGATACCAAGGATGATCAGTTCATGACCCGGTTCCGGGCATCAAATGGTGAAATCATTGTTTGGTCAGAACGGTATACAGCAAAACACAATGCCAAAGCTTGTGCTGAAAATGTTCGCAACAATATCCGTACAGCGGAAGTCGTTGATGATACAAAATCTAAAGCGGCTTAATCGTGGCGGTTAATCGTCCCTACGGCGACGGGCAGCGCATTGGTGCTGTCCGTGACCGTTCCAAACCTTCAATCCGAAGACGGGTCAATACGTGAAGCGTAACTCTGATACGGGCCGCTTCATGGACGTTAAACAAGATGGAAAGCCTTTCAAAGGCATCCGCAAAGAATAATAACACGTAAGGTGTTTTACAAGATGTCTACAAATATAAAGGCATATCACCGAAAACCAAAGGATGCAGAATGACTTTCCTGAACCAAACCAAGCAAGACGTCACAATACTTGAAAAAGTGATGTTTCTCAATATCCCGGCTTATCGAGATGCTTACAGTGATCGCACAGCCTGGTTGATGGCGTGCTTTGCGGAACTCGCATATCTAAGATTTGATAAGATGAGTCTTACAGACCCAAAGATAAAGGAAAGGTTTGTTTCAGCAGTCGAGTCTCTGATATCCGATACGGAAAAAGTTAGTCAACTCAACAGTGTCGTCAACACATTCATCACCGATCACGAAAAAGAAATGGGAACTCTAGGGACTAATCTTGGCCTGTTGTCCTACAAATTGGATACCGTATTCGACAACAACGACACTCAAGCTATTCTGGTCCGCGATGATAATGAGAAACGTCTTGTCTTGGCGTTTAGAGGTACCGAACCCAAAGTAATAAGGGATATAAAAGCGGATCTTGATGCAAAACTGGAATCAACTGGAGGCGGAAAAAGAACTCACAGAGGGTTTACAAAAGCCTATCTACAGGTGGGACCTGAAATCCAAGCACGCCTTTCCAACGGATATTTAGGTCAATATAAACTTTATATAACAGGGCATAGTCTTGGCGGGGCGCTTGCTTGCATCGCTGCAAAAACCCTTAACCACAAGGGCGGCATCTCAGCTTGTTATACGTTTGGCTCTCCGCGTGTTGGGAACAAAGATTGGGTCGCTGAAATCAAGCCGCCCATGTATCGCATTGTAAACTCAAGTGACGCAGTCCCCATGATGCCGCCCGGAGCAACTGGGCTTAGTATACTGGCATTTTTTACCGGCGGAATTCCTATTATCGGAAAGAGCGTGAAAATTTGGATGACACAATACATCGGTTATTTTCATAGCGGAGATATGAGGTACCTCGGAAGATCTAAAAATGCGGATCTCTCAGATACCAAGTTATATCCCCACACAAACTCCTTTATCCGCATATGGCTTTGGGTAAAAACTAAAATTCCTGCTCTCGGAGTGCAAGATCATTCGGTTTCAGTATACAGACGGAAGCTCGGCGTAATAGCGATCACCAGAAACAAGTCTTAATATACCGTTGCCGGATAGTTTGGGATATTCAAAAGCTACTCAAGGGATAGATTTTGCTAACGCCTACTATAGAAAGGTGAATATCTCAACTTCATGATTGCCAATGCCCGATTTGGAGGTCATCTTCTGTGTCGCAAAACTCCTAAGTTATGCGACAAGGGGTTAATGACAGAAAACGTTATATTTCTATTCGCAAATGTTAGTCGCATAAGTAAGCTATTTTTGAGACTATTTTTGAGACTATTTTTGAGGTATGAAATTTGGCTATGCACGGGTATCAACAGCAGAACAAAAACTTGATGCTCAAATCGATGCTTTAAAGGCTGAAAATTGCGATCAAGTTTTCTCTGAAAAAATATCTTCAAGAACAAGGTGCCGCCCTGAATTAGAAAGCATACTTGGTCAACTGAGGGTCGGTGATGAGTTGATTGTCTGCAAATTAGATCGCATTGCAAGATCAGCAGCAGAGCTTCTCAACTTGACTGAATGCTTGACTAATAAAGGTGTGGCCATAAAATCTTTAAATGAAAAATGGGCGGACACTTCCACATCTGTTGGTAAAACAATGATTACAGTATTTGCAGGTTTCGCAGAATTTGAACGTGATCTCATACGCCAGCGCACTACAGATGGGCGTGTGGCGGCAAAAAAACGCGGCGTTAAGTTTGGGCGACCACCAAAGCTATCTGCAGCCCAAGGAAAATTAATCAAGCTCGCATGGAAGGAAAACACATCTGTAGGCGAACTTTCTTCTTCATTTAATGTCAGCAAAGCAACAATATATAGATTACTTAATAACTAAGAATATCGAGCATTAAAACTTGCGCTAATTGCCACAAGTAAAACTAAACAGCAAAAGGCAGTTTTTCTCGAGCTTTATATCCGATGGTATATGGCGTACTCAGTAATGACCACCTCATTATTTTCACCAAACATATGCTTACTAGACAATGGTGCACATCTTATGCATACAACCAATACAATGGTTCCATGCATGTGAAACCATTGTATATAATAAAGGGCAAGGGGGAATCAATGCCAATAGAAGCTAAGTTGCGAGAGATATTTACACATAGACACGCTGGTGATAAAAATACTTATATTCCAAGTAAATTATTTGAAAAACGAGTAGCTTCTCACCCTAGGAAAGGCGATGGATTTTCGACGAATGTCGTTAAGTTTTGGAAGAAAAAATATAAGGGCATGCGAGAACTTGATAAATATCCATACGAAAAACGAGTCCTACATGAAATTTTTACGGGAACTGACCTAATTTATGCGTACAGGAGTGGTACAGGAAGTGGCAAATCTTCACTGGTTCGTTTTTTGGCTAGTTTTGTTAAGAGAATTTACGTACCACAAGAATTTGAAACAATTGTATCGCCGATGATGGTGTGTGATTTGCAAAACCCCAAGAAATTTTCATGTGGAAATCGGGATATTAATGATGAAACATTTGAAACGTATGCTGCTGAATTTTACGAGCTAATTGCGAGAAAGCTAGAGCAGTCAATAGCATCTACTTTGCATAAAAACTCTAGAAGCTTCATTACTTCATTATACCATCTTGTTTATAGTGATGAGTACCAATTAAATGACGATTTAATTGAATTTCAATGTTTTATTGAAGAAATAGGCGGGGGGGGGCATCTTACATTGCCAATACTGAAGAGACAATTTATTCAGTATAAAAACACCAAAACAGGTAAGGAAATAGTAGATTTTTTATTTTCATATTTGCAGGCTAAGAACATGTATAGAAAAGAAAACTATCGAAGTATAGATACACTGTTTACGCCCATCACAATCATTTTTGATAATACCGACAAAGTACATTATAAACTTCTTAGTCGTATTTTTGAATATTTTGATACGATTCAATCGCTTGACTACTCTCAGCATGCCAACGTAAAAATTGTTTTATTTGCGAGGTTGTCTACATCTGAGGATACGATTAATTCTTTAGGAGATATAGATTGGCGCTCATTTCAAGCACCCGACGTTATTAAAATTATAACTGAACGATGTATTTTATATCTACTTAACAACAAGCATAACTATAACGATAGTGACGAAAATGCCGTCAGGTCAAAAGTTTTAATGCTTCTAATTTATCTGACCCATCCTTATTATAGGTTAGATGAAACTATTAGGGCCGTTTCTGGCACTAACATTAGAAATGCCATGAAATTTATTCGGGATTATCTCCTTGGGCGGCACATTGCATTTGCCACATTAAACGTAATTCAAGTTAATAGCAGCAAAAGACTTTCACGCGCACTGAAGTATTATGTTGATTATCAATTTGGAATATACTTTCAGCGTTTTGCAGAAGTTTTTAATACTGAGCTGTCCGACAAGCTATCTGTAACGACAAACGTTAGTAATATTTTTAAAATTAATAATGAATTACTGGATCAAATTTTTGATCCTTTGGGGGATGAATTAAGAAAATGGCGCGCTCGACATTCTGATGGACAGAAATTTAGCCAGCGTATTAACGGCACTAGTGCGGCAAGGCGCAAAAAAATATTAGATTTAATGCACGACCCCCAATTCATTAAATTTTTTAAGACAACTCCATTTTTTGCAATCGCAAATGATGCCGTTATTGCTGCTGACGCTGCTTTAAAAAGACAACTTAAACCAAACGACAAGGGACGTTTTATTGAGCTTTTAGAGAAAAAAGTTATTGACCAGGCTGTCATTGATTTAGAATGGGGCAATACAAAAAAAGATGTTATCAAAAGTTGGCTACCTGTTTGGATGATAGCGCTGAGAGAGAGTGAAGCTGACCAGACAACTACAATACAGGAACCAAACCAGCAATTTAATAAAATTCGTGACAGTTTAGTCTATCAATTGTCAGGAGCAGATATCTATCAAGATTTAGAGAATGCCAAAATTTCATCTCCCGGCTCTTACAGTAGCCATATCATATCGATGAAATTTTTAAGAAGTGTGCAAAATAGTATCTCTGATGAAAGCCCTATTAGGTTACTTTGCTTGAGACCAGGTAAATTTTGCTCAATATCATGTTGCATTTTGTCTTTGTTGTCGGTCACGAGTAATTCTTCCAAAGATAGTTCAGTTGCTTTCACAATTGGACGTGTAACTGCGTTTTTAGAGAGTTTAGGTTTTACACGCGTTGAGATCACCAAAAGCTTCATGCAGTTAACTCGTGTTGATAATCGCCTAATACTAGCACAAGTAGATGATAGTGATCGGATCAAAACCGAATTGTTTGAACCAGAATACGCGGGAAAATATTTATACTTAACAAACGCAGGAAGTTCTATTGTGAAAACGCAATTTTCATCTACTACGTACTTTCAGTTTCAAGTGGAATCTCTTGGGCGAGATATTAATTCGCTTGAAGCGTTCAGTGAAATTTCCAATAATAAAAATTGGCAACCTCAAGACCCGACTAATCTCATAGATGCAATGAACTCAATTTTGGACGCACATTCAAAAATAAAAGAAGAATGGGAAAGTAGGGTAAATAAATTGAAACCAAATCAAATATTGGAATGGAGTGCATTTTCGAAGGTTCAGTCCGCATTTCTTGGGCCTATCATTTTTTATACTGAATCTAGGAGAGTTTTGGAAAAAATAGTTAGAGGGCATTTAAGGAATATCGAGCTTGATACGAGCAGTTCTGCTTCTTTTAAAAAGGAAACAAATCAACAAGTGCATGCAATATTAGCAAGGTTGCGATATATGGATATGGAACTGGGGAAGTTCAGAAAAGAAATTGTGGAAATTTGTCGTGCGTAACACTCTTAGTTGGCTGTCCTTACATAATGTTTATAAAAGAGTCCGAACGACCAAAGTGATATTTGCTCTGCAAGTAATTCTTTTTGTAGGCGTATTACTAAAATTTGGCATCGATAAAGTTAATTTTTGCACTACAGAAAATACATTCATCTGCGGTTTTATGAGATGGTTTTTTGTTCAAAATATTGCCTCTTTTGAATTTCCAATTGAGATCGGCATTCGTATTTTAGCGCCTTGTTTATTGTTATTAGGGTTCATGTGGTATAAAGTTAGGAGCCCAAATATAATAAAGCTTAATAATTTTTCGACCCTGTTGCCAAAAATATCTCAAAATAATTATACTCAAAAGGAATTTAATCCATTGGTATCGGATTTAACAGAACTGCATCACTCAAAAAATGGAAATAAAAAGTTCAGGTTTAAAAATTTTTCTTCCATACAGACGTTTATCAATGAAAACGTTCTTTTTGACAAAAAAGTAGAAATTTATATACTGTCATTGGTCACATTTTTTGCATTTATTATTCCCGTTTTACTGACATTAAGACGGCTTATCACATGGGCATCGATACTCGTTTAGTTGGAAATTGGGAAAAAGGAATTGGAATAGGAAACATTGAAGTATGCAGTATTCCTTCTGGAATATCACTGGAAGAACTTCATGATTTTGTTGAATTAGCTAGGGTTCATTTTGAGAGAATAGGTGTTGGCCCTCTTAGGGGCACAATCCAACTTTACCCTGATGGGATAAAAGACATTATTGCATTTTTACGTTCAAGCCGAAATGAAATTATTATTATGATTGATCAACGTGATAGTGACCCATCAATAGTTAGTGATAAACACGGATTTTGAAAATCTGCGCGTAAATTTCTTATCCGTCATAACATGTCTCTGATTTATACTTTTGCTTTTTATTAGGTTTAATATTTTTTGCTAAAACTATTTCAGATAAAAATGACATTTCATCGTTTGTCAGGGACGGGATTTATGAGGGCTATTCACAAAATAGGCAAAATTGATTATTGGCACGTAATTGGCACGCAGATAGGTAAAATTAGGCTATTTTCTGCCCTTTTGCGTACCAATAGATTACGTAAATATTCAATAAAATCAGTTATTTGTCTTTCACAAAACCCACTCCGAAGGCAGAGGTCACAGGTTCAAATCCTGTCGGGTGCGCCATTCTACTTTTAGAGTCGAAACTTCCCTTCACACCCTCGTTAAGCCTTTGAATTAATTGAAAAGGTTGGCTTGGTTTTGGCGTTCGAAACCCTGTTTTCCGTGAGTACGCCAAACGGTCCATAAACGCCATTTTGAGCACGTTCCTGCGCTCTGCAAATGTTCCTTTTTCCCATATATTATAGGGGTTTGCGAGAAATGTTAGGGCGTGTTCGAACATTTCTTTGAAGGGGCGCATGGGTGCGCCGTTTTCAGCGGTTTTTTCCATGAGAATCGCCTTTTTGGCTTCCATTTCATTGATCTTTTCATCCATCCGTTTAATCACACGGGCATTGTCCGCGTCTACCATACGGTCAATGAGTTTGTTCTGGTCAGCTTCAATTCTTTCGAGTTCAACCTTTAATGCCTTGATGCGGGATTGACTCAGATTAGCTTGATACTCCCACAGGTCTTTGAACATACGGCTGGCGACTTTAAACAGACTTTCAGACGGTTGTAGGCGCGTCAGGAGCGCGGCGAACTCATCTTCGAGAACATCACGGCGAATAGATTTACGGTAGCTCTCACAACCTTTTTTGAAACACATGTAATAGGGATGCTTTTTGCCGCTTCCACTCTTGCTCCATGCGGCTGTTAGCGGGTTATCACAATCTGCACAACACACTGCACCCCGTAATATAAAATCCTCTTTGATGTCGGTGCGGTTAGCGACACGCGCCTTGCCCGTCAGTAAGCCCTGTATTTTTTGAAATGTCTGATAAGAAATCAATGGTTCATGTTTACCGCGCTTCATAGGGATATCCCATGACGGGCGACCAACCATGCCCGCATAACATGGCTGTGTCAGAATATCTCTGGCCTTCTGATGCGTAATTTCACCGTAGCGGGTTTTTGGAAATTCAGGCTGATCTTGCAGGTATTGACGTACTTCCCCGATAGCCCCGAAGCGTCCACTTGCAAACCCTTCAAGAGCGGTTTGGACAATTGTCGCAAGAGGCTCATTACGAATAATTCTGTTATCGTCTTTATGACTGTATTTATATCCACGCGGCGGGATGCTATCGACATAATAGCCATTCATCAGCCGCGCCGTGGTGCGGTGGATCATTTGTTCACGGTTCTTCTCTGAGAAGTGTTGCGACATGCTGATTTGGATATTTTCATTAAGCTGTGCATCCGAGTCACTTCCAAACGATACGGACGGACATTTTAAAATACCGCCTGCCTGCTCAATCTCTTCTTTGAGTTTAATGTGAGCTTTTACTGATCTCGCCAGACGCGACACGTCGTCAATAATAACAATATATTTTTGGCTCTTATCTTGACGTAGAAAGCCCAGCATAGCGTCCATACCAGGGCGACGCACTTGGCGACCTGTCATATCATCGGTGAACGTGGCAATCACATTAAACCCGCGTGATTTGGCAAAAAAAGAACAGCGTGTAATCTGGCTGTCTTTGCCATTTCCTTCCTTGGCTTGTTTTAAGGAGGACACACGGGCATAAATCACGGCTGATTGTGGTTCTTGTTTATTCATCTTTTGCATCCTTTGAGCTTACCAGAATCCGAGACTGATTGGCAGAAGTTTCAAAATTTTTGATCAGTTTTTGCACAGGCTCTAACCCATACCCGATACCGACAAAGCCGTTCATAATGTCAAACAAGGTTTGCAGGTATTCGAGTGCCTGAGCGTCAGTGATCCCCTCAAAACCGTCTTCGGCTTTGAGGTCTGATATATAATCAGAGGGCTTGGGGGCTTCGCTATAAGCGGTAATTTCTGTTTCTTGCTTCACTTTTATCTCTTTCTATAAACATCTCCGTGTTAGAACATATGAGGAACACGGTCTCTCATATTTTCCGATCTGTAAAGGAGATTATCGCGATCTTTCTGGCGATTTTGTTGCTGTCTTGTGGTTAAATTCTGACGCAGCCCGTCCTTTATGATCAACGCGGAGTTGGGCAAGTCGAGTCTGGTTACTGGCGTATGTGTCACTGGCTTTATTGAAACCGACTTTGGCACGGTCTTGGTTCATTGCTTTCATGCGGTCACGGTTTAGGCCGTAATCTGCAACCGTCAAACGGCGCTCAATATGATTGATGCGGCGTTCCCGCCATTTCTCTGCCTGACTTTGGATTGCCCCGTGATCTATGCCCTTTGGCCTTAAATGTTGCTGCGGTGCAGGACGGGCGCGGTTACGCATATGCTCAAGACGTTCCCGCGCTGTAACCAATTGGGACGGCTCATAAGCCGCCCCACGAAATTCATGTCTTGCAGCAATATCTCGTTGGGCAAATGGCCTATTCACGGCCACGATCAGACCCGCGTGTTTGGCCGCTTGTATTATTGCACCGCGCACCTCATCCAATCGGTCTTTCGGGGTACGTAATGTCACACGGCCATTGACAGGCGTGGCCGCCATATCAATGTCGTAACCTTTACCATCTCTATGGGGGAAGGCCGCACCGATATGGTTGAAATACCCTTTGCCGTCTTTGCCATTTTTTACGGCGTAAGCATCAAAGGCTTTTTGCGGTTTAGGCTGTTTTTTGTTGTTGTCATTATCATCGCTCATATTTGTCTCCATTCATTTGCGGTTAAGACCCAACCACTAACATCGACCCGTCTTGGTATTGGGGGAAATGGCGCATATTTGCGGGAACAGATACGCGGCGTACGGGCAGTATTTTCTTGCCCCAAAATCCGCTGACCTGAATTTGGTTGATCGGTGGATGGTTTGGGTTGGGGTAAAATTGCCCAGCCTGAAGACGTTCGTAATAGGGATATTTATTGTGAAAGATGGGCGGCAGGTTTTTACCTGATAGGAATGTGATGGCTTCATCTTCTGCCATGCCGAGAACTTCACTTCCTGCGATAAGCTCACGCCTGATTTTACTGCGCCGTACACTGGCTTGCTGGTAATGTGCCATGTGCTGCGCGGTTTCGAACGGGTCTGCACCGTCTAGTAGAGCGTTAATTTGTCCCATCATGTGATGGTCGGCTTCGGCCTGCCTGCCATAATCATCATATTCAAGGGTTTCAAAACCGCACATCTGGCTTACGATATTAGCAGTTGTGATGTCTCTGACGCCGAAGAACTGGCGCATGGCCGCGCTCGATAAAAAGGTCTGAACACCCGCGCGGCCATAATGCTCCTCGATTTGAGAAGTTGACTGAAATATAGCCCAACATACGGCTCCTGACCCTCTGCCATAAGTGAAAGCTGATTGCAGGGAGTCGAACTTTTGAAGTTGAGCAGCCTCGTCAATGAGGAGCAGGATACGGGGCGACCCTTTATGACGTTCCTTCAAAATCAGGATGGTATCAAAGAACACCCGCAAAATAGCAGAACACTGATCAAGAAATGCCGCAGGGACTTTAAAATGAAATCGCGGAGTATGACCGCCGTTCAGAGATGGGTTGACCATTTCTTGCAAAGACGCATCCCCGCCTTTCAGGCTATCTCTTACATATTCATCTGACAGCCAGATGGTGTAGGCGTATATCTCGCCCATCACCGCCCCGAACTCTTTGGGCGTATCTTGCTGACGGATCATCAAGACAGTGGCGGCAGTGCGAAGAAACTGCATGTCTGAGTCCAACATGGATTCGACAACATCCGCCCAGCGTTCAAGGTCAGATTCAATCATATGGATAAGTTCATATAGGCGGGGAAAGTTGATACTGCCTTTGGTTCTGACTTCATGCAGGACAAGAGCGATGAGGATGTTTTGCGCAGTAAGTTCAAAATACTTGCCATTAGCACTTTTTGACAGCGGCAGTAATGTACGGGCAAGGCGCACGACTTCAGGAAACAACGTTCGGCTATCTGGCTTTAGGTGGTCAAGAGGATTGATGCTGTGGTTAACATTGCCAACACCGTATGGGTCCCAGCTATAGGCGTAAATATTTTGGGCAGCCAATGTGCCTACGGATATATCCCAAAGCTCACCGCGAGGATCGAGAGCAGCCATTGGCATTTGGCAGGGTAGACACAATACATACCCTAAAATATCGCGTAATTTACCCGATCCAGCTCCGCCGATTGTAACCCTTGGGCTATCACTGGAAAATCGCGTTAATCGGTTTTCAAAATAACCGAACGGCAAACCCTCATCACCGAATATTCCAGCACGGGCAAGATCGTCAGAATCTGCCCAGCGTGCATTGCCGAACCTGTTTATCTCGCGTTCTGTAGGGCGAAGCACCATTTACAAATCTCCAATGTGTACAGGGCAAAGAAAAAGGGGCGCAGAACGCGCCCCTCAATATTGGTGAATGATTTGGATTAACCGCCGCAGGCTTTGAGTAAAAACAGAGCGATGGCAATTATGCCGATCCAGCTCCATACAGCATCCCAATCCGTCACTTTCTTTGTGACTCGAAACCCGCCACGTCCAACTTCTACTTCTTTCGTTAACATAATCTTCTCCTTTTTATCGCGATTTGAATGCCATTTGTGTGGCTTTAATGCCGACGATTTGCACCAGTGCTGCGATAAACAATGTGGCAAATGAAAAGATCGACACGGCGAGAATTCCGAACCAGAGCAGACTAGCCAGCCCCGCCAGTTCAATACCGTAAGCACCCGCAACAAAGTCACGAACGCCCGTTTCGGTAGCCGCAAAAGCTGGCCCCGTTCCGAAGAACGTCACGGCAATCGCTGCCGTCCGCGCCAGTAAATCCGTTGCTTGCTTAAAGGCTGGCTGCTTTGACCCATTTGAGTTTTGTGGTTTCATATTTTCCTTCCCGTCTGCGCTACCCCAACGGCTTTGCGCTTTGACAGTGTTTAAGCATGTCAACAATTGCGGCATGGGGGGATATATGTGTTTTTATCCAAAATTATTATGTGGGCAGGGCATTATCGTTGGCAGGACGCACGTCCCACATCATGGCAGCTTTGGGATGATGGGCTTTCAATATTGTAGCCAATACCCTCACACGTTCGCGGGTGTTGCCATGAATATACGGCGTGAGATCAGACGGGCATGGTGTACAGCAAAAGCCTCTAAACCAGTCGCGAATAGACGGAGTTTCAAACACATCCATGTGCAAATAATATTCTGGGCCATCCAGTGTGATAATGCGCCCCTTATAATCTCGGTACAAATTAGTCAGATACATATGCCAAGCATGGCTTGAAATATTGAGGTGATAAGCAAACAGACGGACATCACGGATGTATTCAGGGTTCTGCAAATCCAAATCTGAAACAACCACCGTATTTTTGTTGCGGCAATATCCAAGTGATATACAGTTGAAACATAGGGTCATAGCGGGTTTCCTTTTCTTATTCATTGCGGTGCGCGGTGAAACTGCACTTATTCGCTTGATAAGATTCCGTTCGCATTTGACAAACGACCAACGTAAGAACAGGGAATGTTTAAGCTACGTGGAGAATTTGTAAGTGCCTAAAAAGACACAGAAAAATCGCCGTTGTCGTGATGCAAAATTTTCCGAATATAAACTGCGTCTTTTGGTGTTGGCATTTGCTCAAAACAAGACGGCAGCCGCAACAGCCAAAAAACTGCATCTTTCCGAGCCAACAATAAGGCATCGGTTTATGCAGATACGCCAGCTTCTATATGACCACGGCCCGATGAAGATGAACCCCGAAGGCGCAAAAGACCGCCCAGCTAAGTATATCTATGCGCGACAGTATCGTGGCGTAAAAGAAAAATACGCGCACCTTTACGAGATGGAAGTTCTAAATCGAATATTTTCGACCAAAAATATCAGCTCTGTTCACCGCTATGATGCGAGCAACGAAGATCACATGAAAATTGTGATGAAGTTTGTGCGGTATAATCACATGAACACAAAATATGACATCACCGAAATGTTGTACGATGCCGAGAAGGACGAAGCCCTGCGAGAGAAACGCCCCTTTGAATACGGCGATTATAAATCAACCAGCACCATCATTGTCAATGAGCGCAACATTAGTCCTACGGAATCATTTTTTAGAGTGATATGGGCATTATTATTGAAACACCCTTTGTAAAAAATGGATTCAAGTTATTTATATTGAAGACTATGTAAAATTGAGGTAAGACTCACGCTTAGGTGTAGTGAGGTGGTAATGGAAGATGAATTGCGGAATTCAATCAACATAAATCGAGTATTAATGTTTGTATTGGTCATTGCAATAGGCGCGGCGGGATATTTCTTTAACCAAAAAATTGAAGCGCAACTTGAAGAAAACAAACAGCTTAATAGGATGTTATTAGAAGAGCTAAAGCGTGTAGAAACACTTGCCCGTGAAGCACATTTCTCACTTTGTAATGGAACTCCCTACAATATCTGGGCAATTACCGTACATCCCACATCTTCCAGTTCTTATAAAATAAAAGGGCATTATGAACTTTCAGCAGGAGAATGTTATTCGTACACACACGAATTTGTTGGCTATGAAAGGGAATTTTTTGTTCACGCTGTTGCTTCAGTAGACGACAAACTTGCATGGTTTGATAGGAGTGTTACAGATTTGTCTGAAGCGGACAGGCCGAGCCTTACTAGTGGGCAGAAGCTTTATTTTCACGGAGAATCTGATCTTATTTTCTGTGTTGATCCAACAAATATTATTGAACAGACGGTCGATAAAACTGCAGAAAATGAATGTGAAGAAAACTTCGTTCTTGCGGGGTTTACGAAAGCGGGGCGTAAGGAAGGATCATATAAAAATTGGACACATGTGTTTGAGCATCCAGATTGGTCGCTGGGTGAAGTTAACCCCCAAGCCCCTGCCGCTAATTTATTGATGATAACACAAAGAGCTAAAGATCTTTCAAAATCAGTCGATAAGCAGATGGAAGCAGAGGCTCATTTTAAGCGTAATAAATTACCCGTTTTATTTGGCGCAACTCTCTTAGATGTAAACTCCAAGTTAAACCCTGGCCTATTGGTCGATAATGTAATTCAAAATGATTTATTTGGCGTCCCGCAACAATTGCAAAATGGCGATATAATTACTTCTGTAAATGGCCATAAAGTTTTTAGTAAATCAGAAGCATTTTATCATTTAGTTGTACATTCCGAGTCTTTAAAACACGGTATTGATATTCCTGTAAAATTAAAGGTAATTCGCAATGAGTGCCCCAATGGATGCTTGATAGGTGCTCGATATTTTTTCAACCAAGAAGTTCTATACCGCCCAGATGAAATTGCGGCAGGCTATTACGGGTTTTCAGATATGGTTTTTTTCGGCGCAGGGGCAACAGGAAATTGTGTCATAGGTCAAATAGGAAAACTTGCTGGGAATTTATTTTTTGGAGCAGTTGAGGGCATAGATGCTGCCATTAATGAGAGACCGTTTGATGCCGATAGTCTAAAAATTATTGAGTATCACAATATGGAGCGTTGCAGATGGAATTTAATTCAGAAAAAAGCCTACGCCCAACAAGTTCATAGAGATTATTATGATAACGCAGCATACTTAGGCGTCATTACACCCGGAGGATTCAGGGCATTATTCGGTAAAGCCGCCACTAAAAATGCTACAAAAGTTGTGGGTCGTGGAGCTATGGCGAGGGGGTTGGCAAGTGCTACCTTGGAAATCGCGGAAACTACCTTATGGTCTGTGGGTAGTGCCGCCCCCGGCACTCCAATAACCGACCGGCTCAAGACAGCGCTACAGCTTGCACCGATTGGTGCTGGTGCGGGATTTGCCACTGGTACAATATTTGGCCCAAGGAAAAAACGAAAGTGAACTAATCTAGGAGACTAATATGCGTTTATATTTAATTGTTGCACTGGCTTTAATGCTTTTACCACAGACTACTCCTAATGCTTTTTCTCAAAGCCCAGCATCAAGAGCTGCTGATAAAATAAGTCAAAAACTAAAGAAAAGTGAACCTCCTAAAGCTAAAATAGCGCAAGAAATATCTACGGCTCAGCTAAAGTCTAAGCAGACTATTTCTCAGGCAAAAGACACAATGTCTACCCAGCTAAATTGGAGAAATCAAACAAATGTGACTGGAGCTTCTAAGAAAGTATCGACAGCTCCATTAACTCCCCCACAACCAAACAAAATAACTGAAAATCTCATCTCGAAAGCGAAGACTTCATCCAGTCATACCCCCTTAGCTCCAAGTGCGCCCGCAAAGTCCCAAGCCGTGGTCGCTGATCTGAAAAGGGTAAGTACGCCCAATCTATCGAAACCTCAAAAAGCCGAAGTTGGTGGTGCTATTCACAAGGCGGAACAAAATGCTGCTACCGTCAAAACTCAACAGTTACAGATTGATACTAATAAGAAAAAAACATTGCAAGATACAGCTGATAATAAAAAGGTTGTGAACAGAAATAATCAAAACCAAAGAGCGTATGAAAAAAAAGAATATGAGAACAAGGAATTTGTCCAAAGAAAAACAAATGAAACTAAAGTTGCAGAAGGAAAAAGGCCAAAAAGAACATATATGCAACCAACTCCTGATGCAGCTGGGCCGCATTCAGTATGGAAAAAAGATAATAAAAGTAAAACTACAAATTATGCAACTTATAGCTCTAACCCTAAAAACCCAACGGGGTTTGATGAGGTGAAAAGAGTTGACTTAGTTGGTAAGCCACATCACAATAAGCTAACTGAAAAATCTGTTCAGACACCTCACGTGCAAGGCAAACAAGTGCCGGGTGGTGTTAGACCAGCCACAGTCGATGAAATTCCAAAAAAATATAAAAAATGACATCTCAAATAACGAATTTAGCATGGCTTGAAGAGTTTTACACTGGGCTTTGCGATGGCGATTGGGAGCACACTTATGGTATTGATATTTCCAATTTAGACAATCCGGGGTGGTCGTTTGAAGTGGATTTAAAAGGTACTTTTCTTGAAGGTTTGTTGGTAGAGAAAAAAACAATTGAGCGTACAGATAATGATTGGATATTCTATACAATCGAGGATTTGAAGTTCGTCGCTAGGGGTGGCCCCAAAAATTTGGGAGAAATAATTTCCATATTTCGTGCTTTTACAGAGGACTTCGAGTGATAAAAATTAACTATATTTAAAAACTTTTCGTTCATAATTAAGGTACCTGAAAACAACAAGAAAACGGGTGCAAATTTGGGGCAAACGGTTAATCAAGCATATTATATGTATTTTACACGGGCTGGTGGGACATCGGGGCGTGGCATGTTCAATACAGTATTGAGAATTACAAAGAGTAATTCTCAATCACGGACGAGTGTAGCTGTCCGCCGAAAAATCGCGGGGATGCTATGACGTTCCCTTTTAACCTCACGGGCGGTTTTAAACAAAGTGCGAGTAGTCCTGACTTACGCGTAACCACCGACATTGCCAAAGACCTTGAGCGCACGGCCTTTAATCTCGGCATGGGCGATGGTGCCGCGCTAGAAGCGTCTGGTATAATGGCACGGAGCAATGCGGCAATCGCCAATTTGAACAATCTACACAGTCGTAAAGAAAAAGACAAACGGCTCGAAGATTTAATCTATAATCAAATGCTCATATCACTAAATGCTATCAGCGCAGAAATGGACTGGTTGGAAGAGCAAATCGAGTTTGAAGAAAAATTTATCCAGAAAAACAACACCGACATTGATTTTATCCGTTCATTGAACGAAGGCAATATTATGGATGCAGACGGTGCGCCGCGCAGTGACGTACAAGCATTTCTCAAAAAGCACGGCTACAATAATACGGACGATCTGGCCTTGGATGAAGTCCAGCTTATTTTACAAACTGTAGAAACTGATTTGCACAATGATAACATAATCCGCGAAGGCCGCATTGAAAGCTATCAAGAACGCCACGGCGAATTGCGTGAGCATTCAGGAGAAATTGCGAAGCACGCAACAGGCGCAGAGAAAGAGCGAGCACAAAAGTTTGCCGAGCGTGAACCTTACCAAGTCAAATCGCGATTAGTGGCGGACGCGCACACGACAGAAAATAAAGACTTGGCAGAAGTAGCAGAGTTACAAACCGTTGAAGTCAGAAATGACATTGCGACACAAGAGTTCGGTTTTTAAGCTAAGGCGATTTTTGATGCCAAGCCTGAGCCGAATGCAAGGTCAATATTTTCTTACCATCTTTCCAATTCTTGCCAGAGTATGGTCCATAGGAATCACCATTTAAAAAATATGTGATTGCTACCTTTTCCCAATCTGGCATATCAAGAAATGCCACGGCTGGCACATAGGATTTGCTCAACTCATTTGTAATATGCTCCGCTATTTTCTGGCCTGATATTTTTCCTGCATTACCGCTTACCAAAACCACAACGGCGCGTTTGCGTTCTGAATAACAGGTGGCATGAATAAACTGGGAATAATCTTTCTGATCCAACTTGTAACAAACCCCTGTTACGGTTGCCGTTGGATTTGGGCGAAGAGGCAGATTGTTTTTTGCATCTGGCTCGCTGGCGAGGCTTGTTGCTGAAATAGAAATCAGACTTGCCATTGCGGCAAGCCCAAGCATCCGCGTCTTAGAAAATTGATTGTGGGCGAAACGCGCAAAACTCTGTTTCGAGCTTGAAAATGTGCGCGACAAAAACGACCCTTTATGTCCGAACCTATAAACACAGTCCGTAAATTATTAGTTTCGTTATGGAACAAGGGTTTACGGGCATTGAAGATACAACGGAGACAGCAAATGCAAGCCAGACACAATCGGTCGATTGTGACATGGCAAGAGGGAAGCGCAGATGAAACCGAACAAAACCGTAAAGACAGAACAGAAGTGTATTGGCTATGCCAGAATTTCGACCGTTGACCAAAATTTGGCGATGCAGTTGGACGGGCTTAATTCTTACGGGTGCGAGAATATATATGAGGATGAGGGTGTGTCTGGCGGCATCCATCCGTTTAAACGGCGCGGCTTCAAAACGGCTTTGAAGCAATTAAATGACGGTGATGTTTTGGTTGTATGGAAGCTTGATAGGCTCGGGCGTAGCTTGCGCGGTATCATAGATACGTGTGATCACCTACAAGAGCGCGGCATTCAATTTGTTAGTCTTACAGAAAACATTGACACGACCACAGTCATGGGGCGGGCGTTTTTGCATTTCCTTGGATTATTAGCGGAGCTTGAACGCGGCCTGATAAAAGAGCGCACCTTACACGGCCTCGCAGCAGCGCGACGGCGCGGCCAAAAACTAGGCCGCCCCTTTGCGCTTGGCAATGAGGAATTGCGCGAAGCACATGTTGCGATTGCGGCTGGCGGGGTGAATGTTGCAGACATGGCGAAGAATTACGGCGTGTCTCACAGGACGATGCAGCGAGGGTTTAAGCGACTTGGTTTGTTGTGGTGAGTTTGGTGAAAGGGTGCATGGGGTTATATTGGAGGGTCATTTAAGCTATGAGTTTGTGGCTGGTTAGGCTTGTCGCAAGATGTGGTTTGTAAGACAAACCCACTTGGCAAGGGAAACCCGCTGCGCGTTTCCCGTTGCATCCCTTTCGGCCTTTGGGCAATTCAAACCCATACTCCGAACTGGTAAACCAGATGAGCAGGGTGTTCTTGCGCCAAGCAAAACGTATCGCCGTTTCACCACTCGCAGGAGACTTCGCTCTCCTTGCATCCATCGACAATCGCATGGAGCCTCTTTCAGAGAGACAATGCTATTGAAGTCAACCGTACGCCGATTGAATGCCGCCAACGTTTTGCTGTTGATACTATAGTTAAGGTGGTTACCTCAAATTCTTAAACTATGAGCCTGTGTGAAGCGGAATTCCAATTGAGGGCCTAATTGGCTCTAAAACCGTCGCATATTTTCTTATTACTTGATCGTATAAATCTACAACATTTTTCGCTCTCACTGTTACCACAATCGCATATGAAAGCGCTTCATTTGGACGAAAATCTCTTCCTTCAAGCCTAGAGTTATAATGAATATCGAAGCATGGGTTGCGAAGAGAGGAACCTCTGTAATTATGAGAGTCATTTAAGCAATTTTCCCATTTCCACGCATCAGCCCGAAGTTCGTCTTCGTAAAGTCCTGTACTATGTTTCCCAAAAAATGTTTTTGTATTTGGGTGAACTTGACCATCCCTGTTAAATTTTTGATCGTGTGGTCGGAATGCGACTTCTAAGCCAGCCCGTGTATAGTTTCCTGGGTGATGAGGGTCGGTCTTAGATTTATAGCATAAGGTTGCGGAGACATTGACATTTCCAGATATGTCAATGTCCGGCATTGGAACCTGAATTCTCTGATACTTGGCTGGCGATATTTCCCCCTGATATACAATTCTAATGGTGTCATCATCGCAAAGTATTATGTCGTCAATATTTTGCGCAATTCTGCCCCAGCCAATTTCGTCTTTTGGCAGATCACTTTGCTCTGACCTATGAACTAGTAGTGTTCGAATTGCTAGTAAATTTAAACCAGATTTGAATTGGGCGTAAACTCCTGCTGCAGTGCGTAATACTGTTGGTGTAGAGAACGAAGTTCCGCCTGTTGCCTCAACCATCGGAGTTGCGCTTGCGCTCAAAGCTAAAAATGGTCTTTCAATAGCTCCACCAAAATCAACCAAATCTGGTTTAATAATTCCAGGACTTCGGCCTGGCCCAACAGAACTATATGCGGCGCGTTGCCACGTATTTTCGGGGCTATCACAAGCTCCAATAGCCATTGCATTCACGCAATCCGCTGGAACCTGAATACGATTTAAGCCTGTTATTGCATCTCCTTCACCATCGTTACCTACTGCTATAGCGGCCAACGTATCCGATTTTCCCATCCTGTCATCCAGTACGGCAGTCCAAGCGTGGACGTCATCATCTTCAATTGGCAACCAAGGGCCTAGGCTTAAATTGACAAAATCGTATTCAGTTTCACTTAAAACGCCATCAATACGTTCTAAAACTTCATATAGTTCACTAGGGTTAGAACCGGGTTCATTATCTAGAACTCTATAATGATCGATAAAACAATATGGCCTCTTTAGCTCTTCGGATGGCTTGATATGCCCAAAAAGTAGAGCAGAGGTTACACCCACCCCGTGTGTATATAATTCATTAGTTGGCGCACCAACGCCAAGTGTATCAATTGGTGTGACCCATTGAGTGATTGGATGATTATCTGGCACTCCACCATCAAAGATAGCTACACTAATCTCTGTATCTATCGGTGCTTCTGTAGGAAGGGTTATAGTTTGTGAGGGAAGTGTGGGGGAGCGTAATGTTGGACGAAGTACTCGCAATTGAGGCATTTGGCGAATTACCCGTAATGCCGAGAACTGTGCAATTAACTCTGCAATTTCAACTGGGGCTTCAATTTCTAAAAAACCTAATCCGCTTGCATAAAATCGATGGCTAAAATCCGGATCGACATCAAGCGTATTTAAATATTCTCGAAATGCTGGTAAAATCACTCTTTCACCTAATAACTCATCGGTGTGAAGAACAACCTCAAAAACTGCATTGCCTTCAATAGGTAACTGCCCTTTTATTTTATCAGTCGAGCTTGGCGCTTTGATTTCCTCAATTGACAAAATATCGCGAGATGCTGAATCATTTTCAACCCACCTTGAAAACGTAGCGTTCCATCTTCTAAGTGCAGATCTATCTCCCATCACAAAAAGTTCAGTGGTAATTTTTTCCTCAGGTGTTCGCATTCGAGACCGTTTTTCAGCTGTTATTTTTTTCTGCCTACTTCCTATTGCTTCAAGCCCTGTCGCGCGGAGCAAGTCAGTTGGAAAATATGATTTTGCTAAATATTCAGGGTTTATAGTGAGAGCAGCAACAGCCTTATCTTGCGGGCAAGCGGCTTCTGGCAATCGATCAATTGTATCGACGGCAGTATTCAGCATGGGTGACAGCCGATTCCTAGCTTCGCTAAATGTATAGGGATGTGATTTTGGCCCACCACCTGACCTGATTACAACTTCTTCTGTCAGACGCTCTCCCTTGCCCAATAAAAAATTTTTCTTAACCATGTTCAGCCCTCACAATTATCTAGTTGTTCTTGTTTCTTGGCAACGTGTGACCGTATGGTCTCACGTGCGACACCCGTCAGGTCGTGCGCGTGACGTTGAGAACACACCTTGTGTAAAACAAGATCAGAAGCTAAATCAGCTCGTTCTTTTTTCGATATAGTGCCCGTCTGGACCATTTTTATCAAATGGTTGCCAATATCATCACCGTTAATAGCCGCCGAACGCCGCGCGGAATTTATTTTGCGCTCCAAATCGCTAAAAGAATGTCCCTTCAACGCGGTCGCTAGAATTTTTGACCATTCATTATCTTTTATGGAATGGCCGCTTAAGCGATTTTGAATAAAAACTGAAGCTGCATTTGTGTTAGGTAATGGAAATTCTATTCTATCCTCAAAGCGGCGCCAAATCGCAGGGTCGAGAAGTTCGGCATGATTGGTTGCGGCAATTAATAAACCTGTAGAAGGCCAATCATCAATCTGTTGAATCAGTACGGTTACCAATCGTTTGAGTTCACCGATTTCGCTTCCGTCATCTCTTCTCTTGGCTATTGCATCAAGCTCATCAAGTAGTAGCACGCAATCCACACTTTTAGCGTATTCAAGAACCTGCCTTAGATTTGTACCTGTGCGTCCGAGATAGCTACTCATCACAGCGGCTAAATCTAAAATCATTAGGGGTTTGTTTAACTCTCGAGCTAGCCAGCGTGCAGTTAAAGTTTTGCCTACCCCCGGTGGACCTGTAAATATAACGGTTCGCGTTGGCTCTAAGCCCGCCTTTAAGAGATTGTCTGCTTTATTTCTTTCAGATACAATACGGTCTAATTTTTCTTTAACGGAACAAGAATAAACTGGCTCGAAATCTAGTTTTAGGTTTTCCTCAACCCTAACCAAGTGTAGACGTGAATCGCTATCTACAGGTAGGGTTGTGGAGGTTTGGCGTCGAAGAGGAGATGCCCGCGTAGGGGCTTCTCTAAGTAAGTGGGTTAGGCTTTCTGCAAGCTTTGGCATTGATCCTTGGTGGCTCTTGATTGCTCTTTGAATTAGCATTTGCACATCTTGCGGGCGTCCTGTAAGCGCAACTCTAGCTAGGTGCGAAAAGTCATCCTCGAGGTTAATGGCCTTTTTTGTGGTTTTTTTTGTCATAGTTGTCCCTGAATTTCTATTATGTGTAATTATACTCATATATGTGGAAGAATAACAAGAAATAAATAAAATTATCTTCCACTAGAGTATTAAATATATATATTTCAATTAGATGTAATATTTTACTCTGGAATAATATCCTCGCTTATATAATTTATTCGGGAATTTAGTTCGATTAGTTTTCTGGTTTTGAGAAAACACTAGGCATCCGAGCCGCGCTCTACGGCTTTGCCGCCAAGCCTGTAGTCTTGGCCTATTCAGGTAACAATCACTGATGCAAGACTTAGGGTGACTTCCCTCAGCGCACTTCGATAAAAATAGACAAGGCCGTGGCTCGACTTCGCCTGCGCCCGCACCAAAACATTGTCGATTGTTCTCTACCGTTTGCACACCCCGTTTTCAGCCAAAGGGCAAGGTTGCATGTGCAACCCCTATCCAAAGGAAAAAGAAAATGGGAAATCAAACAGATGAAATTCGTATCTATGTGGCGTGTCTGGCTAGTTATAATGAAGGAGTCCTGCATGGTTGCTGGATTGATGCTACGCAGGGCGTTGATGGAATCTGGCGTGATGCCAGTGCAATGCTATTAAAGTCCCCCGCCGAATACGCCGAGGAATGGGCTATCCACGATTATGAGGGGTTTGAGCGTGTAAATATTTCTGAATATGAGGGCTTTGAAAGTGTAGCAGAGATTGCGGCCTTTATTGAAGAGCATGGAGCATTAGGCGGCAAGGTTCTCGATTATTACGGCGACTTAGAATCTGCGAAAACTGCCTTAGATGATCATTATGCAGGTGAGTATAAAACCGTTGCAAGTTTTGCCGAAGAAATCACAGAGGAAACAACAAAAATTCCCGAAAGCCTACGTTTCTATATCGACTATGACCACATGGCGCGTGACCTAGAAATCAACGATATTCTCGCCATTGAAACAGCGTTTCATGAAGTTCATATCTTTTGGAGTCATTAAAATGACTTATCAGATATATAAATTTGTCTGGCAGGGTATTGAGATTGAAGCCCGTTACCTTGCCAACCAATACGATGTTATTGCCCATTTGGAAATTGAAACAATCAACCCGCCTCGTGCGCGTTTGCCTATCACTGAAACGGGCTATAAATCGCATTTTCATCCTATAGGTACAATAGAACGGGATTATGGTGGCGATGTGGTGGCTTGTGTAACGGAGTGGCTAAACGACAAATCGAAAGATAAAAACTGGAAACGCTATGTAGAAGCTAATCGACAAGGGGAGTTGTTTTAAATGTAACTTATTGTCTGGCAAGCTGGGTTGCCAAAAAAGCAAGTACAGCAACGGCAATAACGGCTTTGCCAACAGTTGCTAAGTCGGCCTTGTTTTGTGTGGTGTAGGGTTGCATCATTTCTATGCCCTCTCTTTGCACACGTGCCTCTAAATTTTTTGCTTCACTCAACAAGGTTTCCATTTTAAACCCCGTTTTCGCTTCAATTGTTTTTAAATCTTCAATGTCAAAGCGCGTTTGCCCACGTGATAGGCGTGACCATGAGGGTTGGCTAATCCCTGTGTCTTTATAAAAATTACCTAGCGGTATGTTTTTTTGCTTACACTTTTGTGCAATGACAAAAGCAAGGAGCATTGAAAACGTTGCAACTGGTGTCAAAGTAGAATCATTCATAATAGCATTATTTCCTTTATATGAATTATACTTGCTTTATCAATTATTGTATAATAATATCATCATATGGTGATTCTCACAAGGGGAATCTAAGGAGAGAATATAATGTATAGTTATAAGATTGTGTATGTGATTAAGAAGCTGGTCGTGAAACACAAAATGTTGGTTTTCCCCTCTGGAGATGTTGTTCACAATACAAGCGAGCGAAATATTGTTATTGAACCGTGGCAAAATGCGGTTGGGGATTTGACGGTTATTGAAGATTGCACTGTCCATTCGTCAATGTCTGAATGGGAAATCCGCTCTCGCGCAATGTCACTCTCAAACATACGAGAGTACAAATTCACTTATGATTGTGAAGACTTTTTAGGGGAATTGCTCCACCGACCTACAAAAATGACCCAGCGCAAAGTCGGGTTGAGCATAGCTTTTGCTGTTCTCGTTTTTATGATGGCAAAGCGCGCTTAAGCCAGTCCTATACTTAACTTAAAAACACATTGTAAACCGTGACATGATGATTACCAAACTGCGTCATCAGCTCTTTGGTCTGCGCAAGGATAAGTTCGGCAGCGGGGGCGAAGGACTGGATCAACTTGGCCTAAAGCTCGAAGATCAGGAGACGGGCCAAGAGCAGACAGCGGCAGCTGAGGACGCAGCCGCAGATGAAGCGCCTGTTAAGATAAAGTCTGTCCGCCGCGCTCTTCCAAAGCAGTTGCCCAGAACAGATGTGCAGCTCATGCCTGATAGCCCCTGTGCGGGCTGCGGCGCAAGGCTTGACGACAGGGCTAAAACCCTCGGCGAGGACGTGATGGGAGAACTTGAGTTTGTACCGGGTCGTATTGTCGTCAACCGCATCATACGACCACGCCTATCCTGCGAGACGGTATCGCAGGCGCCTATGCTAAATCTTATTTTTTTGAAGATTTACTAGGTTTTAAACTAGGTTTATTTCCTGGAGTGCTTTTGTTGTCACGCCGACGTTGATCAAGTTTTCCTGTTGATTTAGCTTTTGGTTTTGGACCGGGTTTAAGTGCCATGATAGTTCTCCTTAAATATAGCGAATGAGAGCATTCTCTTTCATTACACATATGGGGATAAAATGAGTGTTTTCAATAGCTCACAACATTGGACAACCGTAAGCTAAATAACAGGTAAATTGTTTTAAGATAAAGGTTCGCCAAACGCTTACCAAATAAGCCTCTGAGTTATGACTTTTCATACCGGGTCTTGTCGCATTAGTAATGATTTGGGTGTCAAGCGAAGCGAAAACTTTAAACGTCATAAATTTAGGAATACCGATATTCATATGCTTGTTATTTATTCTAATACATATTGGGCACATGTATTTCGCATTAAAGCACGTGAAACGTGGCTAAGTTAAAGCCAGCCTCTTATTTGTGAGCGGCTTATTATGGGCGTTTTAAGCCGCTTAACTATTGCCTGCTTTTTGACGCCATTGCAGACGAAACAAGCAGGCCATTTGGTTATTATTTATTGCGAATATTGCTTGTGGAGCAATCAGTGCTCTGGCCCGTCCATGCCGCGTGGCGTTTGGCCTTCACGGTTGCGCAAGGCATCAAGACGTTCCTGATCGGTCTTGAGCGAGCTTTGAACAGCTTTAGGTTTTTCCTGCGCATTCGCATGTCGGGCTTTGAGCCGTTCCTTCTGATCCTGTTGTTTAAGAATGAGCGCATCACGTTGTTGCTTGTCGCGCTTTGCGCTGCGGAAGGCTTCAAGCATATTCTGTTGTTTGGTCTTGGTATGTTTGCCTGTCACACGATCAACGACACCGCGAACACCAGTATTGAAACGCTCTTGTTGCCTTTGCTGCTCAACGTGTTCACGTTGCCTCTGCCAGTTTTGTTGCAAGCGGCGATGTGCTTCGGCTTTGGCAATGGCTGCGAGACGGTCACGTTCTTGTTGCTCTTTCAATGCCGTTAGTTTTTGCGTTTCTTGTTGGTGCAAGCGGTCAACAGCGGGTGCGAGTCTATCGGCCAAATGTTCCTTGGCTTCTGCAAGTGATGGAAGGTATTTGGTTTCGCCTAATCTGGCTTTGACCTCTTTTGCTTTTATTCCGACCCAACGTGAAACCGGATAGACTTTGCCATGCATATCAGTGGCAACATAGCCGCGCCGATCCCCACGCGCGAGCATAAGCCCGTGTTCTTTGAGCGCATTGGCAAAGGCAGTTTTACTGTCCGATTGCTTCCAGCAAGATTGAAACACGGCTTTGACCTCACGCGGGTCTTGTCCGAACCGTTTGGCCTGCTGCCATTCAGCAAGCGTCAGGTTTTTGGGGTCACGTAGTTTGGGGTCAATAAAGCCCTTGGGCATATCCCAGCCATGTTCAAGATACAGGTCTTTAGCAAGGTCTTTCAGTTTGAGTTTGGGATAGACCATCGGAATGGCCTTCATCTCATCTATATCAATACGGCTCCACACCACATGACAATGGCGGCGCACATTCCCGTCTATGCCTTCCTTTTCATGGAAAACGACAGCACGGGGTTGTCCTTTAAGACCTAATGTAGATTCAGCGCGGGTGATGGCATCCTCAAACACATCAACACCAACCGCTTCGTTCTTGGGCGGGTTGAGACTCAATGAATAAAGATACTTCTTCGCCCGTGTGCCACGACTATAGGCTTCGGCTTCTTTGAATGCGCCGTGTAAATCATCGGATGCAAAGCCGTTCACGCTGTGCAGCGTCACACGCTCATTATCAGGACTCATCAAATGACGCGCTAAATCTTGACCACCCGCACGGCTATTGCCAATTAAGATCATTTATTGCCATCTTTCAGACCAAGAGCTTTAATCAAAGTCATACGAATATAGGCAATATCAAACGCGGCTTGCCGAAGGGCGGCATCCGTATCTTCTGGCAATGCCAATGTTCCCGTATTGACCGCCTTGGCAATCTGGTTGACGTTATTGGGGAGTTGAGAACGTCCGAGCATGCCAAGAACCTTTGAGAGTTCTTCATAGTCTTTTACAGGGCGTTTGCCGCGTGTACGGTGAGCAGCAGCAATATCACCAACGCAACGCGAACGGACATAAGCACTTAAGGTTAAATCACCTGCTTTGCGTTCAAGTTCGGCTCGTTCGGAATCTGTAAAGCGTACAGATACAGGTTTGGGATATACTTTCTTAGACTTTACAACACCGTCATTAGCGGTAGCAACAGCAAACGATGTATGCAACGGAGCACTCATAACTTAGGCTCCCAATCGCTTAAATCATGGTGCTTTAATTGCTCGTTCCAATCTGATAAAGTTTCGAAAAGCGCGTTCGAAGTTTCACCCTCGAAGTGCGCCAGGTATGGTAGTGTTATTTTAACCCTCGTCCAACAATGGAACCTCGTCATCCAAACCGCCGATTTCTGGCATTGAGCTACCGGCTATGCCTTGCAGGTCGCCGTGCATGCCTAGGGTGGCGGAAATGACGGCGTCGATTTGCCCTTCGCGCTTGGCCCAGTTTTTGACCGTGACTTTTTTCTCGCGTTCCAAGTCCGTGCGCATATCGTCAAATTTTTCGACAATGGCTTCGATACGGTGGCGAAATTTTGTGCCGGTGAGATAATCATAGACCAGCTCGGCTTTGCTTGCTTGCCCGTCGCGCACAGCGTACACACCTGCCAACTCGATAAGGCTCAGGCGCAGGACTTCGACTAGGGATATAGCGCTATCGAAACTTGTGACCCAAATACCGTCAATTTGTTTAAACGTCGTTTGCTCAAACTCCTTGGGTAGGGTTGTGCTCATAAGGATGGCAATGTCCGCGCCGCAAGTGCGTTGGTCTGCTTTAAGCTTGGGCAGCCATGTGGCGTGCCAGGCTTTTGTACGCTTGGTCTCCCATAAAATAGAGCCGCACATTTTACCGTTGGGGGACATGACGGTTTGGATAATGTCGCCGCCAACCACACCTTTTGCTACAGGTTTGATGTCATCATAGGGGAATTTGCGGGCGAGAATATCTTCCAGTTCCATTTCCAAGACTTCGCCTTGGTGTTGTTGTGACCCTTGTTCGGCGCGGCGTTTAAGATTATCTATTTGGGTGCGCATAGCATTGATTTGCTGTTCGCTTTCGCGCTGTTTGAGGAGGAAGGCGCTTTCCTGTTCGGCTTTGGCCTTGGCACGAATTTGCTCAACTTCTTCTTGAAGGCGTTTTTCAACGGTCAGCTCCAGCTCTCGTTTTTCGTCTTCGAGAGCCCGCCGTTCCTTCATAATCATGGCTTGTTCTTCCTGAGCGCGGCCAAGCTTGGCTTCGTTATCGCGCAGGGCTTCTCGTAGTTCGTCGGCCTCTTTGGCTTTGGCGGCAATGGCGCGTGCAGATTTTTCCGCCGCTTTTCTTGCCTCTTCGCGGGCGATTTCGGTGCGGGCATCTTCGAGCCCGCGTTTTAGTTTTTCGTCTAGCTTGGCCTGTTCAGCTTCCAGCATTGATTTTTGCGCTGCCATCTCAGCGTTCTTTTGGCGTAGCTTTTCAGCAAATTCATCCCGCGCTTGTTCGAGCAAAGGCCCCGCAAGACTTTCGTTTAACTTTATCGACGTGCCACATTCTGGGCAGGTAAGGGTAGGGTCTGACATAGAACTTCCATTATAGATTTGCCGCCACATTAAAGCATTATTTCACAAACGCAATATTTGTTCGACATATGTTCTAGCTTTTTATGTCCTACTTGGCGTAGAAAGACTGATGTGCTAGCGAAGCGCTATGAAAAAAATCATCCAATTTATTTGTGCAGGATTTATCATAGCTATCATCGGGGCAGGGGTCTGGACGTGGTCGCCCTTACCCAACAACCCCGATGCCGAGGTCCTGAGCAAGGGTGCGGATAAATATGATGTAAATATCATTCGTGATGATTGGGGTGTGCCGCATATTTATGGCAAGTCCGATGCGGATGTGTCGTTTGGCTTGGCCTATGCCCACGCCGAAGATGATTTTGAAACCATGCAAATTGCTGTAGCTGCTGCGCGCGGTAAGTTGGCTCGCTACCAAGGAAAAGGTGCGGCCGTTACCGATTATTTAGTTTTATTTATGGGAGTGTGGGACACTATTGAGCGGCGTTATGAAACCGATGTTAAAGACGATGTCAAACTCTTGGCAGAGGCCTATGCGACCGGGCTTAATCTTTATGCGGCGCAAAACCCAGATGCCACATGGCGCGGTTTGGCACCCTTTACCGCGCAAGATGTTATTGCCGGGTTTATCTTCAAGACGCCTCTTTTTTATGGCCTTGACGGGACTTTGCTGGAATTATTTGGAGATGAACGCGGCCAAGAGATCGCTCTTGACCCCGCAGGTGGGCGTCAGAGTTTTCATATTGGGGCCAAAACTATGGCCGAGCGCGGCTCTAATGCTATTGCTATTTCGCGGGAACGTTCCGGTGATAATACGGCCCGGCTTTTGATAAATTCCCACCAACCCATGAACGGGCCGGTGGCATGGTATGAAGCGCATATTATTTCAGAGCAAGGCGAGATCGGAAAAACCATAAATATGACCGGTGCGACATTCCCGGGTGTACCACTCATGCTACAAGGTTTTAGCGATAATTTAGGTTGGGGCAATACGGTCAGCGAGCAAGACTTGGCGGATGTTTATGTGTTAACACGCAACCCAAAAAACAAAAACCAATATTTATTGGACGGAGAGTGGCTGGACTTTGCGGCATCCACGGCACGTATAGAAGTGAAATTGTTTGGCCCTTTCGTATTTAAGGCGAACCGCAAAGTGTTGCGCAGTAAACACGGGTCAGTGGTTGAAGCCAAGCACGGCATCTATGCGGTGCGTTATGCCGGTATGGACGAAATTGGCCAGTTGGAGCAATATTACCGTCTCAACCAAGCTCAAGATTTTGACGGATTTATGGCGGCAATGGCGCTCAACACCCTGCCCAGTATCAATTATATTTACGCCGATAAAGATGGCAATGTCGGCTTTATCCACAACGCTCAATACCCCAATAGAATTGAAGCCAGCAATGGGGGGTGGGATTGGAGCAAATATCTGCCCGGGGATCGTTCGGATTTAATCTGGCAGGGCTACCGCCCCTTTAAGGATGTGCCTAAATTAATCAATCCATCTTCCGGCCTTGTTTATAATTCTAATAATGCGCCCAGTAGTGCCACTGACGGGCCTGATAACCTGAAGCTATCCGATTTTCCTAAATCTCAGGGATTGCAAAGCAACCAAACCAACCGGTCTTTGCGGATGATCGAAATGACGGACGGCACAACATTGGTGGATAAGGACAGGCTTTTGGCGCTGAAATTTGATAATAAATACGCCGATAATTCCCGAGCAAACGCAGTTATTGCCGAAATATTGGCCCTAGATTGGAGCGGTGATCCCAAGATGCTTGAGGCCGTAGAGCATTTACGCACATGGGACCGCCGCACCGATGTCGAAAATCGCCACGCCGCCTTGGGGGTTCTCACCGTGCTTGCCGATATTACCGCTAAATTCACCCGTATACCGGCGCCGGAACCACAAATAGCATTTCGCAGTGCTGTGGATTATCTGGTTCAGCACTATGGCCGAATTGACCCCACATGGGGTGAGGTGAACCGCCTAAAGCGCGGTAAAATAGACATCCCAATAGACGGTGCGCCCGATATTATGCGCGCCATATACCCGGCCGGTTTCGGTGTGGACGGTACGCTTACGGCAGTTGCTGGAGATACTTGGATTGCGCTCGCAGAATGGGGCAGTGATGGCAGTTTCAACGCCGATGTCATCCACCAATTTGGCAGTGCCAGCACAGTGCCGACCTCACCGCACTATGCAGATCAAGTAGAAATGTTTGCTACCCACAAATGGCGCAAAGCCTTGCGGGATAAAGCAGAAATAAAAAACCACGCAACCCGAGAATATACGCCGACAGACGCCAACTAAAGCGGAATTTCATTGCACATCTTTGGATTTCCTTACACAATATCGTAAAAGGGGAAATTTATGGAAACTGCGCCGCAATTTTTTGGACTTTGGTCGGTATTACCGCCTTTGATCGCCATTACTTTGGCTTTGTGGACGCGGCAGGTCTTTATGGCGCTGGCCGTTGGTATTTGGTTTGGCTATATGATCATGGCGGGCTGGCATCCGCTGACGGGTACGCTGGACACCATCAATTCCTTTGTCACGGTTCTGACCGATACGGGCAATGCACGCATGGTGATGTTTTCATTGATTATCGGGCCTTTAATTGCCTTGGTGCAACGCTCTGGTGGGGTTGAAGGGTTTGTCGGGCATATTCTTAGATTTATTGAAAAGGTCAGTGCCAAACATACCGAAAAGGGCAATAGGAAAATCGTAGAGAGCCTAGCGGCCTTAACAGGGCTGTTTTTGTTTATCGAGAGCAATATTTCGCTGTTTACAGTCGGCACATTATACCGCCCCGTGTTTGACAAGCTAAAAATACCGCGCGAGAAACTGGCTTATATTACCGACAGCACATCTGCACCGTCTAACATATTGGTGCCGTTTAATGCTTGGGGCGCGTTTATAATGACGCTGTTGATTGTTTACACAACGGGGCCTGACAAAGTGTTTGATAACGAATTTGAAGTGCTGGTGAAGTCCATTGCCTATAATTTCTACCCCATGCTGACAGTGGCGCTAATTTTTGTGGTTATCTGGAGCGGTAAGGATGTCGGCGAAATGAAAAAAGCCGAAATTAGGGCCCGCGAAACCGGCAAGCTGCTGAGGGACGGTGCCGTACCCATGATGGATGATAGCGTCTCTATGCTGGAATCTAAAGACGGCATACCGCACCGCGCATTTAATATGCTCATTCCGATCATTTCTATGGTTGTGCTGGTGCCGACTTTTTTGATTTATACGGGCTGGAGCGAAGCAGTAAATTTTGCAGTGACAGAAGCCGCCAAAACCGGTCTAGAACCAATACGCGGACTGTCGGTGGCCTGGATATCCTTATCCAAAGGCTATGGCTCAGGTTCTGCCGCCGTACTCTATGCGGTGATATTTGCCATATTTGTCGCTATGGTCATGTACCGCGCCCAAGGGATTATGAAATTAACCGAAATGGTTGAACTATCCCTCAAGGCGATGGCGGGCATGGTCAATGTTGCCATTTTGGCGGTTTTAGCATTTGCCCTGAACGCTATGTGTAAAGAAATCGGTACGGGTAATTTCGTTGCTGGTATTGTCAGCGGCGCTATTCCGGCGGGCTTTATCCCGGCGCTGATATTTATCATCGCTGGCCTTATCGGGTTCTCCACCGGCACAAGCTGGGGTACGTTCTCGATTATGATTGCCGTGGCCGTACCTATTGCCGGCAATGTTGAGGGCGTAAATTTATATATGGCGGTTGCGGCTGCGCTCGGTGGTGGGGTCTTTGGGGATCACTGTTCGCCGACATCCGACACCACAATCATCGCCTCTATGGCCACGGCCAATGACCACATAGATCATGTACGCACGCAAATCCCCTATGCTTTAATAGCAGGGGGTGGTGCGGTGATTGTGTACTTGATCTTAGGGTTCATGGGCGTTTAGATATTTTGGAAATAATATGCGTATTTTTATAGTCACAGTTTTAATGCTGCTTATTTCTGCGTGTGCTCAGGCGCAAGATGTACCAACCACTGTCAGCGATTTTAATGGGTCGTGGCAAAACGAAGCTGGTTCGCTTGTGACCTTTATTATCAATGAGGGTGAAGTGCACGGCGTCTATCAGACAAATGTGGGGCAGCCTGATAAAAACCAAAGCTTTGCGCTTATTGGTTTTGTAGAGGGGGACCAAATTACATTCACCGTTAATTTCAAAGGATATGGTTCCATGACTGCATGGGTCGGACAGATGACAGTGGACGAAACGGGAAATCCTTATATCCGAACGCTTTGGCATCTCACGAGAAACAAAGAAGACGACAAAGAAAAAGACGAGCTTTGGCAATCAATCCTAACTGGAGCTAGTAATTTCGTCGCGGTAGATTAGGTAACTTAGGGCACAATCTCAGCTTATTGGCGCATCACAGGTGCCGCCGCTGCCTTTAACAATCCAGCGCGCGCTCCAGTCCTCATAACTACGCGGCCCTTTTAAACTCATAGCACCAATACCGTAGCCGTAGTAACATGTGTCTTGTTTGTAGACCCAAAAGCAGGAAATACCTGGCCCCATATTTTCGTCATTAGGATATTTATAGCAAATTTTTTGCTTTCCCAATGTGTACCAGACACCTTTGGCCTTAACCGGGCCTTCGGTGTAATCTGTGGTGCCGTCCTTGTGGTGAGTTTCCGAAAAATTATAAGTTTTGGTGCGCTCCCGCATTTGGCGGTACTCACCCATAATGGTTTTCCCAGGCAGTATTTTATGAAATTGCTGAGCGGTGATCGGTGCGTATTTTTTGCCGCCCGAAGTTTCATTAGCATTAGCCGTACTGGCTATGGAGGCGAGTATAATTATGACGAAAATACTATATTTCATATTGTCATCCTATAGGTGCATCACAACGAGCACCAGTTCCTTTGCGCACTGCACGGGATGACCATTTGCCCCAATTTTTCGGGCCGCGGCCCAAGGTCATGTTTTGCGGTGTAAATTTATAATAACAGCCATCAACATTAAACACGAAAAAACAGTAAGTGCGGGTGTAATAGCGGCTACGCGGGTATTTGTAGCATATCTTGTCGCCGCCAATAATTTTCCAGCGACCATATTCCTTCTTGCGCCCCTCTACATAATCTGTGGTGCCGTCTGCATGATGCAATTCAGTGTAATTGTATGTGCGGGTGATGTCGCGGTATTCTTGGTATTCGCCGACCATTGTCGTGTCCGAAAACACGGCGCGTAAGTCTACGCCTTTGAGGGGAGCGCTGCCGCCGAGATTATTTGCATAGGCTATGGGCGAGAAGCCCGTCCAAACAAACACCGTCAAAACAGTCGCAACGAGTATGGGTTTCATCTTGATCACATATGCTATATACCAAGATAAAGTGCTCACGGCAATTCGCCATTACATGAATTTATTACCACTATTAGAGAAAATATATGGCTCGTAAATATACCAACACTGGAAAACGAGGTGCGGAACGTCCTTCCGCCCGCCCATCAGAACGCATGTTTCGCCGTTCCCGCGCTGCAGAAAACCGCCGCCGGATAAAGGACAATAAAGACCAAAGATTGTTTAGGTTTATTTTCGGGCTGGCGGGCATTGGCATATTTGCGGCTTTCATCATAATTATATTTATGACCAAGACGGCTTACGGCCAAGAAACCGGAGCCGATACAGTGCCGGAAACTGTACGAGAAACTGTGCTCACACGGCCGTTTATTGGCGATTTTACCGTGCTGGATTTAATGGGGCTTGCCTTTGTTATTGTTGCTGGCTATGCGGTCTTTCTTAAATATAGGCGTAAGTAAACCAAGAAGGACTCAATAGCCATGGGCTTGAAAATCGCAGTTGTTGGTGCAACAGGAAATGTCGGCACCGAAATGCTCACCATTTTGGATGAGAGCGACCTTAATATCGAAAAAGTTTATGCTGTCGCAACGCGCCGCTCCCTTGGCCGAGCGGTGAGCTATGGCGACACAGAATTACAGTGCCTGGACATCGAACAATTTGATTTCTCGATCGTCGATATTGTATTGATGAGTGCGGGCGGGGAAGCTTCAAAAAAATGGTCGCCTAAAATCGTCAAGGCAGGGTGTAAGGTCGTTATTGACAATTCATCGGCTTGGCGCATGGACCCTTCTGTGCCTTTGGTGGTACCGGAAGTGAACGCTGATGCTGTCTCTGGCTTTGCCAAAAAAGGCATTATTGCCAACCCGAATTGCTCGACCATTCAAATGGTTGTGGCGCTGAAACCTCTGCACGATGCGGCGACTATTAAACGTGTTGTCGTCTCGACCTATCAATCGACCAGCGGCGGCGGACGTGCGGCTATGGACGAGCTTTGGGTGCAAACCAAAGGTATTTATGTCAACGACACGCCCACGCCTGACGTTTTCCCCAAGCAAATTGCTTTTAATGTCATCCCGCAAATCGACGTATTTATGGACGGGGGTGACACTAAAGAAGAATGGAAAATGAAGGCGGAGACCAAAAAGATTTTGGATCCAAAAGTAAAAGTCACGGCTACCTGTGTGCGTGTCCCGACATTTATTGGCCACGCCGAGGCTATCAATATAGAGTTTGAAAACGATATGGACGCCGATCAAGCTCGTGAAATTTTGCGCGAAAGCCCAGGCATAATGGTTTACGATAAACCCGAAGAAGAAGGCGGATATATGACGCCCGTAGATGTTTCCGGCGAATTCGCAACCTATGTATCGCGAATTCGCGATGACAGCACCCAAGACAACACAATTAACCTGTGGTGCGTCGGCGACAACCTACGCAAAGGCGCAGCCTTAAACGCGGTGCAAATCGCAGAAGTGATGGTCAATAAAGGCTTGGTTTAAAAAACTGTTTTTCTCGGTTATTTTTAGGCCCAAAAACACTCTATGTGTGGCCAATACTGTGCCGCTCAAGTCAAGTAGTAGAGTTGTGACGACGGCTGGTTTCAACCACTATCAATTTATAGTATCGTGCTCTTTACCGGTGTGAAAAAAGATCATGAGCAAACCAAAGACATACCATAAGATGGTTTGTTTGCCTACCAACAGCCCGGCTCATTTATATACGTGTTTAATTGCGCCAAAATTTACGTCTATCCATAGGTATGTTCATAAGCGTATATAGCAGATATATGACAATGAAAATCATCGCATTTATTTTATTGGCCGCACTGGTAACTGCAACCATTTCCGGTGTTTTTGGTATGGCGGGCGGGTTGATTTTTATGGGGGTGATTGCGTCCTTCATGGGGGTGGCCGAAGCTATGGTCGTACATGGAGCGGTGCAGGGGGTTTCCAATTCTTACCGCGCATATTTACTCAAAGGGCATGTGCGTTGGGATATATTTTTAAAAATATGTATAGGTGCTATTCCGGCATTGGCGTTGCTTGTGCTGTTCAGGTATGTGCCGAGCAAGGGAGTATTGTTTATGGCGCTTGGCCTGCTGCCCATTTTGTTATGGTTACCCAAACACTGGATTTCACTGGACGCGCAAAAACCGCATCATGCTGTATTCTTAGGATTTTGTGTTACCGGGCTTAATTTGGTGGCCGGAGTGGCCGGCCCTGCGCTGGATATGTTTTTTGTTAAAACCAAAATGCCCAGGCACGAGATTGTTGCGACCAAAGCCATCATCATGTTTGCGTCGCATTTGATGAAAATATTATATTTTGGCATCCCGATATTGCTCAGCGCACAGCTCTCAGGCTTACCGCCTTGGTGGTTTTTTGTAGCCGCCGTGCCGTTCATTATGCTCGGCACTTTTGTTGGCACCCGCATTCTAAACCGTATGAGCAATGTAGGTTTTCGCAATTACACCAAATATTTAGTCAGTGTAATAGGCGTAGTTTATATATTTAGAGGTGCCAGCCTGCTGGGTTGGATATAATTACCAAGGAATAACAGGTGTGTCGATTTCTGTGCTTAAGTCAAATTCCACACGAAAATGCCGACCTTCTCGGTTTAGCTCATAGGCATATATGTCGGGGGTAACTTCCACTGCCCATACATTCGTTATGGAAGCTTCCAGTTCGCGCAACATAAACAGAGCCACAGAAAACCCGTCTACTGGAAATTCCTGGCGTGTTGCAGTACCGAGCGTAGCCGTGTCGCCGCCGTACTGACTGACCATATCTTCACTACCATCTTCGTGATTGTGCCTATGGGAAAGATTAAGCCCGGTTTCGGTTTTGCTGAACATCCAGGTGCGCGAGCGGTTGTCACCGACCGCAAATGGTATATTGATTTTGTTGTCTGCACAATTGACGGTCATGGCCATTTCTTTGTCTGCCATATCTGCATCTACTGCGTCGGTGCTGACAAGCTTACCTGCATAAGATTTCCCGCACAGCAGGTTTAATCCACCCCAAAATTGATCTTGCGGCGTTAATGTCGCAGCAGGGACGGTCATAACTGTAGGCGTTGGGTCCGCAGAAACCGAGGTTTCTGTTGATTTGGGCTCGCAACCAAGCAGGGTGAAAGTGGCTAGTACTACAAGGGAGGTTGAAAGATATTTGACCATGTGGTTCTCCTGTTTTGGAGCACCGTAGCGTCTTACCAATCAATCTGCAATCGCGTATATAGTCCTTTGGCCGAGAATAAATCGCCGCTGGCATCTGTGTAATTCAACTTAACGCGTAAGTGACTTTCTGGGTACCAGGTTAAGCCCAAGGTCCACGCATCCACTTTTTCGTCGCCAGCTTTTCGTGCATCAAGTGTATCAAACCGTGCCGCGACTTCGAGGCCGCCGACACCGCCTTTGGAAAGCGGGTTTAACGGTTTGGTACGGTCAAATTTACCAGAACCTGCTTTGTATGTGCGCGTTTCTCCAGTCAGGAAATACCCTGCCTGAATGAAACCACCGCTCAGCGAACCTATATCGCCGTCTTCAATCATAAACTCTGCCTGAGTATGAAACGGACCGTGGGCGGTCGCCGCTTCCAGACCGTAAAGCACGGCATTATCACCTAGCACAGGTTTAACTTTTTCCGTGGCCAGATGTGTGCCCCAACGCGCCGAACGTTTGGGGGCACCGCGCTGTTTGTCGGTATGTCTTAAAAACGCACCCAGATGAACCAGTCGGTCTTTTTCCAGCACAGGCGCATAGGAGGCTCGAGCACCTAGAATTGTGTTGGCTGGATTTCCGTCAGCAGCACCATTTACGGAATTTCCCCACACACCTACCATTAGTGAATAATTGTCACCCGCCTTACCAAGTTCGAGACCAAGGCGGCGGTCAAGTCCAACTGCATCCGTGACCATACCGCGCTCAATGAAAGTCGAATGCAAGGAGGAGGTCGCCTCCTCCATAGTATTTCCTGCCTTCATTTGCCCGACTTTGACATAAAAAGGTACGATATCAGTGTCCGCCCAAACTATATTAACCGCCTTTGCTGTCGTCTTACTGCCGGCAAAGTCCACCTCCGCTTTGTATTTAACTGTGCCGTTTTTCCCCGTAATGCCAATCCGTGCCGTGCGAAACTCGCTGTCAGTAAATTTGTTTTTGGTGCCGCCGTTAGGTGTCTCGGAAATGCTTGCGGTGTCCCACAAAATGCGGCCACGGACTTTCCAGTAGTTTCCATTATCGCTTTTGATTTTTGGCGCACCCTGAAATAGTTTCCAAATGTCTGAGTCTGCATCCCCAGCAAGAGCGGGTATGGATATGGATGTTGTGCCGAGGGTTAAGATAGTTGTTACTAAGAATGTTTTCATTTCTAATCTCAATTTATTCCTAAATAGGAATGCGGTTAAACTCAAATGATGCACCTTGGCTTATTTTCAATATGGCGCGGTTATAATTTGAATAATAACCAAGTTTGAAATTAATGTGACACAAATATACATTTTCTGTGACATGTAAATTGAGGCATATTGTCTTATTAATATAGACTGAGGGCTTGCGGCATATGGCTATGGCCTGTAATGGGCAAATATGTTTAATCCGGATTTATTTATGGCGGCGTTTGCGGTGTTGTTTGTCATCATCGATCCGCCTGGTTGCGCGCCAATTTTTGCGACATTGACACAAGGCACGACCAAACGACATCAGCGCACTATGGCATTTAAATCAGTTGCCGTTGCTGCGGGCATATTATTCGTTTTCGCATTTTTCGGGCAGCAAATTTTCCATGCCCTCGGCATTGATTTTAACGCCCTGCGTATTGCAGGCGGCATCATGCTGTTTATCATCGCACTACAAATGGTGTTTGAGCAGCGCACCGAGCACAGGGAACAGCGCGCTGAAGATGCCTTGGAGGCGACCAAAGACCCCGAAGATATTTCTGTATTTCCGATGGGTATTCCGATGATTGCCGGGCCTGGCACCATTGCGTCGCTCTTACTTTTTATGTCTAATGCGACCAATGCGGCAGACAAGATGACAGTTTTATTGGCGCTGAGCGCAGTGCTTATCATTACTCTGCTCTCATTTCTTGTTGCAGGTTTTTTGATGAAGCTGATGGGCAAAACATTTACCAATGTGTTGACCCGTGTACTTGGCTTTCTACTGGCGGCTTTAGCAGCACAATTTATTATCGATGGTGTTAAAGGTGCACTTGATGGAATTTTGTGAAGGCCAGAATTTTGAGACGGCCAAAATTTTGAGACGGCCAGAATTTTGAGACGGCCAGAATTTTGTGTCGGTAAGGTTTTTATGATTGCAACACACACCGCCGCCCTTTAGTAAGGCGAAAATGGAGAAAATATGACCCTCGCACAATCTCTCATCGCATATTTTATTAGCCCAATTTTGGGTGTGATTATGTTCATTATCATTGTACAAATAATCATGAGTTGGCTGATTCAATTTAATGTCATCAATGTCCGCAATCAGTTAGTTGCGACTATTTACCATATGCTGAGCAGATTAGTGGCGCCTATTCTGGCCCCGATTCAAAGAGTTATTCCAAGTTTTAGCGGATTGGATTTATCACCAATCGTAGCTATTTTAGCCCTGCAGTGGGTTCAAGGATTTGTTTTACCGAAAATTTATTTGGCGTTAGGTTAGGACGTGACAGAAAATCTGATTGACGGCAAAGCTACAGCCGCGCTGGTACGTGCGGAGGTAGCAGAAGCGGTCGCCGAGCTAAAACAAACCTATGACTACACCCCGAGCTTGGCCGTAGTTTTGGTCGGCGAAGATCCGGCGTCCCAAGTCTATGTTCGCTCAAAACACAAATTCACCCGAGAAGCAGGCATGGGCTCCATAGAGCATAAATTGTCTGCGGATGTGGACGAGAAGACAATCATTAATTTGATCCATGATCTCAATATGGACGATACCATTGACGGTATATTGGTGCAATTACCACTCCCTAAACTCATCGATACGGACAAGGTCATTGGTGAAATTGATCCAGCCAAGGACGTAGACGGCCTAACGGAAATAAGCGCCGGGCGTTTGTCATTGGGCAAGCCGGGACTGCGCCCATGCACACCGGAAGGTTGTGTCATTTTGGCCAAACATGCTCTCAAAGCCTCCAAAAACTACAAAGAAGGGGATAGCCTGTCGGGTAAGCATTGTGTGATTGTCGGGCGCTCAATTCTCGTTGGTAAACCTGCTGCATTCCTGTTCTTAGAGCAAAACTGCACCGTCACTATCGCCCATTCCCGCACCAAAGATTTAGACAAAGTTTGCGCCAGCGCCGATATTCTCGTGGCTGCAGTTGGCCGCCCTTTGATGGTGAAAGGCGACTGGATTAAAAAAGGCGCAATTGTTATAGATGTCGGTATCAACCGTGTGCCGAATGACAATAAAAAATCCAAAAGAAAGACTAAATTGGTCGGAGATGTAGATTTTGCAGCTGCGCTAGAAAATGCGGGTGCCATCACGCCTGTTCCAGGAGGGGTTGGCCCTATGACCATAGCCTGTCTTCTGCGCAATACGGTGTTAGCAAGCTGTGCCAGACGCAAAATGGCCATCCCTCATATATAGTTTTGGTAATTAGGGCCAAATATTAAGGCGAATTTAGACTTGCGATAATCCAAGAGACTTGTAGTTTCGTCCAATGGTGAAAAATAAAAAGCAGAACAAAAGACCTCTATGTCTGATTACGGGCGCTTCTGCGGGTATTGGAGCGGCGCTTGCGCGAGAATTTGCCAAGGCGGGTTGGGATTTAGCCTTAACGGCACGGCGCGAAGAGCCCATGATTGCGCTTGCGAAAGAGCTTAAACGTGAGTTTGGCTCAACATCCCACATCATTCCGGCAGACCTTTCACAACCTGGCGCATGCGCAGATATTCTGGAACGCCTCGCGAAAAAAACCAGCCATATAGACGGCTTGGTCAATAATGCCGGCTTTGGTCTGACGGGGAATTTCATTGATAATGAATGGTCAGCGCACAAGGATTTTCTGACTTTAATGCTAGAAGCGCCAACCGAAATGACGAGACTTGTTATAGACGGTATGGTGGAGCGCGGTTTTGGCCGCATCATCAATGTGGCCAGTTTGGCAGGACATGTACCGGGCTCGCGCGGTCATACTTTGTACGGGGCCACAAAAAGCTATCTGGTTAAGTTTTCACAGTCGCTAAATTTGGAAATGCAGGAACACGGTGTTAAGGTTTCGGCTTTGTGCCCGGGTTTTACATATAGTGAATTCCACGACGTCAACGAAACGCGAAACGCGGTTAGCAAATTGCCTGACTGGATGTGGATGACGGCTGAGGAAGTGGCCGAGAGCGGGTTTTTAGCGCTTTCGCACAACAGGGCTGTGCACATACCCGGCCCCGGCAATAAAATGATTGCCCTATTGGCGCGGCTATTACCTGAACAATGGGCTCTGGCTTTGATGAACAGCAACTCCGAACGCTTCCGCAAAGACAAAAAATGAAAGCCAATCCGCGTTTATATGTTGCGCTGGATTTACCGGACATCGAAAGCGCTCGCGCCATAGTCGAAACACTCGGCGAAACGGTAATATCCTATAAAATTGGGCTCCAACTTTTGCCGCTCGGCGGCACAGATTTCGGGCGTGAACTGAAACGGGCGGGCAAGAACGTATTTCTGGATTTTAAATTGCACGATATCGGCGCCACGGTAGAAAAAGCGACACGCTCGATTACGGCGGCCAAAAACGGGGCAAGCGCAGACTTGCTGACAGTGCATGCTACACCCGATGTCATGGCTGCGGCGGTCAGGGGGCGTAGTGGTAGCACCCTTAAAATTATGGCAGTAACCGTTTTAACTTCACTGGATGATAACGCCCTCTTTCAGATGGGTTATTTCAACACGGTAGAAGAACTGGTCATGCACCGTGTCCGCCAAGCGGTAGCGGCAGGCGTAGACGGCGTGATTTGCTCACCTTTGGAAGCCGCTAAAATTCGCGAGGTCGTACCAAAAAAATTCTTAATCGTCACCCCCGGTGTCCGCATGCCAGGCGGCGACAAAGGTGATCAAAAACGTGTGGCAACGCCCAAGGACGCTCTAGGGGACGGCGCGAGCCATATCGTAGTCGGGCGGCCAGTCACACAAGCAACAGACCCCAAAGCGGTGGTGTTGGAAATTTTAGAAAATATCGGGAATTGTTAGGGGTCTAAATAAACCAACATACCCGCTCATTCCCGCGCAGGCGGGAATCCAGTTTTGATGGTGGTATGAAAAAAGAACTGTATTAAGGAGCAAAACAATGTCGATTTTTTCCAGATATTCGCAAGGTGAAAATTTTGTTGAAAAACATAGGAAAGAAAAAACCTTGATAGCTCGTTCTTTGATGGTGCATTCCAAGTTTTTGATTTAGGTGAAGAAATATCTCTAGCGAGCACAATTGAAAATGATTGTACATCTAAAAATTCTGACCGTCGTGTAGCATTTACGCAAGGCCAGAGATATACGTCTCTAGAAAAATTGAAAGGCGCAAAGAAAACAAGCGATCTATTGGATAAATAAACGATCACTTACACAAGTCGAAAAATCCCACTGGATACCCGCCTGCGCGGGTATGAGCGGCGATCTGGGGTAGTAATTTTTTGAATTTAAAGTGTCGGTAAAATACCCGCCAACTTAACCTCGCTCCTGAAACCGTATGTGATACGGTAATTTTGCCTAAAATCTAGGCAATCCCGGTGGCATTGGTAGCTTCCCCGCAACCATTTTACCCACAGGAACCCCTGTTAATTTTGCCATCAGCACGTCTTTTATCGGCAGGGCGACCTGTGCGGTGGCTAGGGCGGCTTTGCGGGTTATGCGAGCCGGGATTGTGTTGGTGGTGTAGAGGCGCATCATTTTCTCGGTCATCTGGTAGAGCGGCCAGGTTAAGCGGCGGTGATCCGTGTTATAGGCCTTGAGCGCACCAATATTGCCGAGGTCTAAACCCCGTGCATGCGCCTTGCGTAAATGTTCTATTAGGTTAGCCACACCTTGAATGCCGAAGTTAAACCCATGAGCGGTCACCGGGTGCATGCCCACCGCCGCATCGCCGATTAGGGCAAGACGCTCGGTATAAAAGCTTCGGGCATAGACCCCGACCAATGGATAAGCCACCCGTTTACTGGTACAGGTGAGCTTGCCCATTAAGCCTTTCAGGCGCGGCTCTGTGGCATGGGCATAATCTTTGTCACTTAGCGCCATGAATTTTGCAGCTGCTTCTGCAGAGAATGTCTGCACCACTGAAGCTATATCGTCATTGAGCGGTAATATGGCCAACCCGCCATCATAGCGAAAGCATTCGTGTGCGATATGGTTGTGGGGTATGGTGCCGTGCATGCGGCCAACAATCATGGTCTGGCCGAAATCGTGCATATCGGCCTTGATGCCTGCATCCCGGCGAATCCCGGAAAACCGTGTATCGGCGGCAATAGCCAATTGAGACGTATAAATTGAGCCATCCGCAAGAGTGACTGTAGCCATTTCGGCACTTCGGGTTAAGGTTTTAACGTTTGTGCCTGTGAACCAAGTGATATTTTTTTCCTTTATAGCTACACTGTAAAGCGCACGGCGGATGATATGGTTTGAAATAATATTACCAAGCTTGTCAGCGCCTGCAGAATTCGGGTTGAAGTCAAGGGCAAAGGGCGCGTCTCCGTCTACGACTTTGGCGGAATGAATGGGCGAAATGTCAGACTCGTTAATTTTTTGCCAAGCACCCAAATTTGCGAGAATTTTACGTGATGCTTCCGATACGGCAATATCACGGCCATCATTTTTAGGTCTGGCAAGTGCGGTTTTTGTCTGGCGGTCAAATAAACCAACCGTCAAGCCCATATTGGAGGCCAAAGCGGAAAATGCTAATCCGGCAGGCCCGGCACCAATCACCAATATATCAAAATACATAACAGCTCTCCATTTTCAAAACCCAGCAAGTCCATGCTAGGCATATTTTCATAATTTAGAGCATGGTGAATTGTCGCAGATCAATTCTCAATATTTTGTGATGGATTTCCCATTGAATTTTCACCCTGTCTGCACCACATTGGCCCAATGACATATAAAGTAGCTTTTCAGATGGACCCCATGGAGGGTGTGAACATTGATACCGATTCCAGCTTTGCGTTGGCTATAGAGGCGCAGTCGCGCGGTGCGGTGCTGTACTCTTATACTGCCGACCAATTGAGCTATAATGCGGGGCGCGTCGAAGCGCGGGCGCGATCTATGACCTTACGCCGCGAACACGGAAATCATGTAAGGTTCGGCGAAGAAATTATTCTCGACCTAGCCGAAGATGTAGATGTGGTCTGGATGCGTCAAGACCCGCCCTTTGATATGTCCTATATTACGGCGGCGCATATTTTGGAAATGTTGGAGGGTAAAACTCTGGTCTGTAATGACCCAAAATGGGTGCGATCTTGCCCAGAAAAAATCATTCCGCTCGAATTTCCCGACCTTATCCCTGATACGCTCATTAGCCGCGATAAAATTTCTATCGATGCGTTTCGTGCCAAACACAAAGATATTATCCTTAAGCCCCTCTACGGTAATGGTGGTGCGGGTGTGTTTTTAGTCCGGGCTGGCGACAGTAATTACACGTCCTTACTTGAGATGTTTTTTGAAAGCTCTCGTGAACCTATTATCGCGCAGGCTTTCTTGAAAGACGTTGCCAAGGGTGATAAACGTATCATCTTGATCGACGGCGAAATAGCGGGCGGCTTTAACCGTAAACCGGCCGAGGGCGAAACCCGTTCCAATTTGCATGTTGGCGGAACTGCTGAGGCTATTACGCTTTCCGAGGCTGATAAAAAAATATGTGCCGCCATCGGGCCCATGCTTAAGGACCGCGGCCAGATATTTGTCGGCATTGACGTAATCGGTGATAAAATGACAGAGATAAATTTGACCTCTCCAACGGGTGTAAACGAGCTTAAAGCCTTCACCGGTGTAGACGCCGTTGCGATGGCATGGGATGCGATTGAGCAGCGATTAGAAAGTGGCGTTTAAAGGCGTAATCTCTCCTTAGTATATTTGTGCTACAAATTATGAATGGGACGGATTTTAAACTTTTTTATTGGTGCGGCTTGTGTGCTGGTTTTGGTGGGGTGTTCAACTTCCACATCCAAATCAAAATCTACCCTCAAACAGGCGTTACAATCCAAACCTAAAGCCGGTCTTGAATTACCGGACAAAGTGCATTTCTTGCAAACGGATAGGCGTTGGTCGCACCACAGATTGGGCGGCACGAACGAAAGCCTGGAAAGTGATGGGTGTTTGGTCACGGCCGTAGCAATGGCGCTGGTTAACCTTGGTTTTCAAACCAACCCGGGAGATTTGAACCAAAGCCTTAAAGATTACGGCGGATTTAACAGTCGGGGCTGGTTGGTGTGGAGCGGTCTGGAGCGTGCCACGGCGGGCAAAGCCAAGACGGTGTTTTATAACCGCAAAGATATCCAAGACAATAAAAATGACGTGCGCGCATGTTTGGCCGCAGGGTATTATCCACTCGTGAAATTTAACTTGCCGTCCACCCAAACCCATTGGGTCATGGTCATTAAAGATACCAAGCAGGGCTTTTACATTCGTGATCCCATGGTCGATTCACGGCGACCTATCCCCTTGTCGTCTCGGACAAAAACTATAGATGCAGTTCGGTGTATTGGGGTAAGGGCGTAAGCGGCAATATCAAATCTGTCAAAGTTGTAACTTTACATTATAGTCTTAAATGAGACATTATTGTCTCATGATAAATTCACCCAGAATACATTCACCAAGAATAAGTCCAAAGAGCGCCAAAACCAAAACCGCATTATTTGAAGCGGCCTGCCATCTATTCGCCCAGGGCGGTACGCCGTCACTTGCTCAAATCGCGGAAGGTGCTGGCATTGGGCGGGCAACCTTGCACCGCCATTTTTCCACGCGCGAGCAATTTCTAAATGACATGGCCGTGTGGGCGTTGAAAGCTTTAAGCGAGGCAGGCGAAAATGCCAGCTATAAGGCTAAAACTTTCGAAGATGCGTTCTGGCTGATCATCAAAGCTTTAATTCCCCACGGCGACAAATACAATTTTCTGGTTCGCGAAAACCATACTCTAAACCAACTTAAAATCAAAAAATCCATGGCAAAAAGTGAGGCGGAAATGAAAAGCCTCATCACGCATTTGCAAGAAACAGGTGTGCTCAACCCTGCTTTTACGGCTGATTGGATAAATTCTGTTGTCGATGGGTTGATATATGCGGCGTGGGAACAAATTCAAAAAGGCGACCTTGCCCCTAATGCCGCCGGAGATTTGGTCAAGCAAACACTGCTCGGCGGCTTCGGCCTGAATAATAACCCAAATTAAAAATTCACACAAAAGGATATGTTATGAGTAGTACAGTAGAATGGATATTGACCATATTTCAAATTTTAGATTCCGCGCCAAGCGCACAGACCAATGCCGTCAGACAAAGTACATCTTATTGGCTCACCGAAGACCAAAGCATAGTTGAAATGCGCATGTGCGGCGATGAATTGTGCGGCTTCCTAGCCAGTGATGTGGATACGGGGGATCCCAAAATATCCAGTTGCGGACTACCAATATTACTTGGTCTTAAAGCCGGAAGTGCCCGCCAATGGGGCGGTGGCTGGATCGTTGATCCTGATACAGGCTGGGCGTTTAATGCTCGGGCCAAGTTCAAGAAGAACGGCAAGCTGAAGATAACCGCATTTGAAGAAAGTGAGTTTTTCAGTGAATCCATGAAATGGCTTCCTGCGACCAAAGAAAGCGCCAGCTGTTACAACAAAAAAAGCAAGAAAAAGAAATAACCTATGCCCGTTTCAATAACGCCTGGTGGACGATTAGACGGATTGGATATTGCGCGTTTTCTGGCCCTCATCGGCATGGTTATCGTCAATTTTTCCATCGTTATGGGGACAGAAGAAGTTAAAACGGGTGCTTGGGGTTGGTTGGCGACTACGCTTCACGGGCGGGCGGCCGCACTCTTTGTCGTGCTTGCGGGGGTTGGCCTTGGCCTGATGGCCAAGCGACGCGTTGGGCAGAATAAGCGACAAGAGTTCTATGTCATCCAATATAAACGAGCCTTGTTTCTTTTGGTCATTGGCTTGTTTAATATGATAGTATTCAGTGCAGATATTTTGCACTATTATGCGTTTTATTTTGCCATAGGAATAGTGTGCATTCGTTGGCCGACGCCAGCACTTATAGCCACGATTGGCGGATTGATAGTAGGATTTGTGGCTCTGGTGTTGAGTTTGGATTATGATGCGGGCTGGGATTGGGAGGCTTTGGAATATGCAGGGTTTTGGACTGTACGCGGTTTTATCCGGAATCTGTTTTTCAATGGGTGGCATCCGGTTGTTCCGTGGCTGGGTTTCTTGCTTTGGGGTATATTAATATCCCGTTTGGATCTATATGCGCAGAAAACACGGCTCTGGTTATTGGCCAGTCACGGCATGATATTTACTTTGGCCAGCGGACTGTCTTATTGGCTTGTGGGCGTAGTGGGAGCCTATGATGCAGAGGCGGCTTTGCTATTTAGCGCAGAACCTGTACCGCCCATGCCGCTCTATGTTTTGGCCGGGGCAGGGGCGGCGGGCATGGCGATTGCACTGTGTTTGATGATCGCACCCTATTTACAAAAATTGGGAATATTGGCCTGGTTCACAAGGCCGGGCAGGCAAACTTTAACTCTCTATGTTGCGCATATTTATATTGGTATGGGCACACTTGAAGCTTTTGGTTTACTGGCAATACCTGGTGAAAGTCAGAGCACAGAAATGGTGATGTTCGCCAGTTTGGTATTCTGCCTTGCTGCCATGATTTATACATGGGCGTGGAGCAAAGCCTTTAAACGCGGCCCACTTGAAAGCTTGATGCGCACCCTTACTAGGTAGTGTACTCATAAACTCAGGCTAAAATGGAGCTAAATATGAGTACACTTCCTAAATAGGCAGCATATTTGTTCGCTTGACCTGCCCAAATGCAAAACTGCTCTCTAAGCTGAGAACACCGGGGATTGTAGTCAGGCGGTCACGAACTAAATGCTCGTAAGATTTAAGATCGCTGCTGACCACTCGCAAGAGATAGTCGCGGTTACCAGTCATGAGATAACACTCCACCACGGCGTCTATTTTCTCGACAGCTTTCTCGAAGGCGCGAATGGTTTTTGTTGATGGTTTTTCAAGCCGAATGTTAACGAACACATTGATTGGCAAGCCGAACTTCTCTTGGTCAACTAAAGCGGTGTATCCAGACAGGATACCGTCTTGTTCCAATTTTCTGACCCGCCGCAAGCACGGGGAGGCGGATAGGCCAACAAGCGCGGACAAATCCTGATTGGTCAGACGGGCATCTTGCTGTAATGCGCGGATAATCTTGCGGTCTATTGCGTCTATGGTCATTATTCTCTCCAATTATGCTAATAAAATAAGCTATTTAGCTATAAACGCAAGCACATAGCGCTAGAATTAGTATATATTCTTCATAAACCGAAATGGAGAGCAAAATGTCAGCACCTCATGAAACCAAAAAATACCATATTTCTAATCTGGGGTTTGCCACCCGGGCAATTCACGCAGGAACCACACCCGATCAATACGGCGCATTGGTGCCGCCAGTATATATGACATCGACCTTTGCCTTTGATACGGTGGAGCAGGGCGCAGCTATGTTCGAGGGCGAATTGGCAGGGCATTTTTATTCGCGGGTTTCCAACCCTACTGTCGATATTTTGGAGCGGCGCTTTGCCGCCTTGGAAGGCGCAGAAGCGGCACTGGGGTTTGCATCAGGCATGGGCGGCATAACGTCAACCTTGTGGACATTGCTGTCTAGCGGCGACGAGATTATTGCCGACGAAACCTTGTACGGTTGTACATTCGCCTTCATGGAGCATGGTTTAACCCGGTTCGGAATCAAGGTAAAATATGTGGATTTGCAAAATGTTGAGGCGTTCGCAGCTGCCATTAGTCCGGCGACAAAATTGGTGTATTTTGAAACGCCGGCCAATCCAAATATGCGTTTAGTAGACATTGAGGCGATTTGCAAAATTGCCAGAAAAAATGCTTTAATCTCTATTGTTGATAACACGTATTCTACCCCGTACTTAACACGCCCGATAGAAATGGGTGCAGATTTGGTTGTCCACTCAGCGACTAAATATCTGGGGGGGCACGGTGATTTAATCGCGGGTCTTGTGGCGGGCTCGGCTGAATTGATGCTCCGCATTCGCGTTGAGGGTTTGAAAGACATGACCGGGGCGGTGATGGCACCGCTGACAGCACATCAGATTATGCGCGGTATGAAGACGTTGGAGCTACGCATGGACAGACATTGTGCTACGGCAATGATGATTGCACAGGCACTTGATGCCCATAGCGCTGTTGCGCATGTGTTTTATCCGGGGCTTGAAACGTCGCCAGATCACGGTCTTGCGAAACGACAAATGGCTGATTTTGGCGGCATGATTGCGTTCGAGCTAAAGGGCGGTATTGAAGCAGGGCGCATTATGATGAACGCGCTTTCTTTGGTGAAACGAGCCGTAAGCCTAGGAGATCCAGATAGTTTGATCCAACATCCGGCGTCTATGACACATGCGACCTACACGCCCCTAGAACGGGCACAGCACGGTATTACGGACGGCCTCATCAGGATGTCAGTTGGGCTTGAAACCCCAGACGATATTTTAGCGGACATACTCACTGGCCTAGAGGCTATTGTGCAAATGCGCAAGCACGCGGCATAATTCAGCTGTTATTTAAAACTCGACGCCAGCTTCTACGAACAAAGCGGCCGCATCTTCTTTACGTTTTGCGCGGCCCCCTGGTGTGATAACCGGTACATCGCGCCTGATATATTGTACACCAGTACCGAGCCTCATTTTGCCCACATCATAGCTTATTGCAAAGACACCTTGATCCGAAGTTATGTGTGCGATGTCGTCGTCAGCATGACCATAGGAAGCAGTGAACCCAAATTTGGACGGTTTCCAGGTAAGGCCAGCGTCATAGGCAAGATAATCACCTTGCCCGGCAAAACCGTTATTGGATTTCAAGAAGGATGTGCCAAAAGTAAAGTCTTCATATTTAAGCTCCATCCCCAAACCATAACTACTCAGGCTTTCAAATGCCGCCAGCCCACTGTCTTCACTGCCGCGTGCATATGTGCCGGTAAGTTCGGCTGAGAGCCCGCCCGCAAATTTGCGGTCAAGGGCCAGCCCGGCCTCGAATATGTTTTTGATTTCAGGTGCGAATGGTTCTGTAATTCCTGTTAGATTATTTTTTACGCAGTAATCAACCCCGCAAGCTCTCGCATTGGGGGCGTAGGACAAACCGATTTGTACGCCAACACCAACCGTATCACCAAGTAAGCGCGGGCTCGTATATGCTATCTTCTCGGCAAAGCCCGATGCATCATTAAATGTCTTAACGCTATCCAGTCCAGTGTAATCCAAAGATGAGTTGGACGCGTTAACTGCGACAAGTGAAGGTGCACCTAGTGAAAATAAATAAGCTGAACCGTCGTCGCGCCCGACAACTAAATCACCATAAGCTGAGCGTAGGAACAGATAGGCACCCTCTAATGCTAATTGTGCCTCGCGGCGACTATCTGGGCCGCCGGTATAAAACTGTGAAGTATGGCCTTTTACCGGGCGCGTATTCGCGCCGACCAAAACGGATGTGCAATCGCCAATGCCAGCCGGGCAGTCCCCGACTAAACCGCCAAACCCGCGTCTAAAGCGGTCACGTTGGGCGCGGGCGCGCAAGCCTGCACCGTATTCTAGTCCACCTTCAGTTATCGCGCTTACTTCTGCGCGCACATCTAGATCGATAACGGCTTCAGCCGTGACATCGGAACCACTGCGTTTGGCGGCAGCAACGCCGACTTTCGCATGACCTGACACAGTAGTTTGTAAATTGCCAAACCCAAGGCGCTGCATCCATGTTGGTTTGGAGCTACCGCGTAGTGGCGAGGATTGGGTGTTTGCTACCTGTGTGTAGCCAGGTTGAGAGTAGTTAGGTTGTTGCGGCGCAGCATTGCTGGAAGCGTATTGAACATTTTGTTGTTTGGCGTACCACGGCGTACCTTCATAGGTGGTTTGATAATCTACCTTATTTTGGTTGGGTAAGTTTTGTTGATAGGTTTTGTTGGCCCATGCAGGTACCGGTATAGGTGCGTTAGCTTGCGGGTTGCTCATTTGTGGGCTTTGCACTTGCACCCCTTGCACCCCTTGCACTTGCACCCCTTGCACTGATGGAGCCTGCCATGCCGGTTTTTTGCCGGGATAATAATTACCGCCTGCTAAACCACTTTGCTGTGTAGATTGGTATGAGGGTGCGGTTTTGGCGGGGGCCTGATATTGCGAGGCTTGGTTTTGTTGTGTTTGGTTTTGTTGTGCTTGGGTTTGTTGCGCTTGGTATTGTTGAGTGGGATATTGGGGCGTTGGATATGTGGATTGTTGCCACTTAATTGCGGGTTGCTGTTGTGCTGGATTTATTATTGGTTGGGGGGTGGTTTGCGTCTCCCAGGCTTTGGGTTTTTTCGTCGCAAATGGGGATTTTGACGCAGGCCCAGCTACGGCCACAATCGATATTGTCGCTAACACCGCGCCGGTACTGAGTAGTCCTAAAACTTTAGCCGAAGCCATAATCACACCTTAACAAAATATAAACATGTTAGGTATCGGAATTTATGCTTAACAAGTGGTTAACCCCGTCTCATTAACCCCGTCCCATTAACACTGGTGCGCGGGCAAGAAAATTATCTGCATACTATTACTACACATGTTCACATAAGGCTTGAAGCCTAGCGTCCTGTCGCATACGTTTAAGTAAATTAATGTGAACGGTGTTTTATGATTAAAATTCAAGATAGTTATACTTATGATGATCTCATCATTTCAGGCGAAGAGAGCTTGTTTGGGGACGGCAATGCGCAATTACCTGCACCGCCTATGTTGATGTTTGACCGTATCACCCATATTGCCAATACGGGCGGTGAGTTTGACAAGGGATTGCTGACGGCGGAGCTAGATGTACATAGAGGGCTTTGGTTTTTTGATTGTCATTTTAAGGGCGACCCGGTGATGCCAGGCTGTCTCGGCCTTGATGCTATGTGGCAGTTGGTTGGGTTTTACCTTGGTTGGGACGGCGCACAAGGAAAAGGCCGGGCGCTTGGTGTGGGCGAATTGAAGTTTACAGGTCAGGTGACACCGGATGTTAAATTGGTAAAATATACAGTCGATATTAAACGGGTTATCAAGCGTGGTGGTCTGGCAATGGGTATTGCCGATGCCACTATGGAAGGTGACGGAGAAGTTTTTTACAAGGCTAAGGGTTTACGTGTTGGCGTATATGTGCCGCAAACAGGAGAAGCGTAATGCGTAGAGTTGTTGTAACGGGCATGGGTATTGTTTCGTGTATTGGTGATAATGTAGATGAAGTGGCGGCCAGTTTGAAAGCCGGTAAATCCGGTATCGCTACTGATGCAGACATGGTGTCTCACGGGTTTCGGTCGCAAATTTCCGGGCGACCTGGTGTGGACCCCAAAGATTTTATCCATAAACGTTCCTACCGGTTTATGACGGAGACCTCTGGTTGGCCAGGTGTTGCGATGATGGAAGCTATCGAACAATCTGGTCTTACCGAAGACATGATTTCTAATCCGCGCACTGGCATTGTTGCGGGTTCCGGTGGGCCGTCGTCTATGACCATTGTCAAGGCCGCCGACACAACGCGCGAAAAAGGTGCCCCTAAACGTATTGGGCCTTTTGCCGTGCCAAAAGCCATGTCGTCTACCGTTTCGGCGACGCTTGCCACACACTTCAAGATCAAGGGCGTCAATTATTCTATCACGTCTGCATGCACCACGTCTTTGCACTGTATTGGGTCTGCCGTAGAGCAAATCCAGTGGGGTAAACAAGACATTATGTTCGCGGGCGGCGGCGAGGAGGTTGAATGGACAATGTCGGATATGTTTGATGCTATGGGCGCAATGTCGAGCAAATATAATGATACCCCTACGACCGCAAGCCGGGCTTTTGATGTATCGCGCGACGGTTTTGTTATTGCAGGTGGTGCGGGCATGGTGGTGCTCGAAGAATATGAACACGCCAAAAAACGCGGTGCCAATATTCTCGCCGAAGTAACGGGCTATGCCGCCACCTCGGACGGTTATGATATGGTTGCACCGAGCGGGGAAGGGGCAGAACGGGCCATGCGGCTTGCCCTTGCTGATGCCGGTCATGATGTTTGTTATATCAATCCACATGCCACGGCGACGCCTGTCGGTGATGTGGCAGAATGTGCCGCGATTGCGCGGGTGTTCGGCGCAGACATTCCAGATGCTCCCATGATTTCAGCGACAAAATCTATGACCGGACATTCTCTGGGTGCCGCCGGTGCCCAAGAAGCAATCTATTCCCTTATCATGATGCAAGAAGGCTTCATCGCGCCAAGCATTAATATCACCGAGCTAGACCCCGAAATTCCAAAAATTAACATCGTCCAGCAAACCCGTGACCACAATATGAAAGCTTTCATGTCCAACTCGTTCGGGTTTGGCGGCACAAATGGTTCAGTGATTATGCGAAAAATTTAGGGGGTTTTATGACCAGCATATTCATTGGCACGGACACTGACGGGAAGCGGCAGGAGCTTTTATTGCACCGGGCTAATCGGCATGGTTTGATAGCAGGGGCCACGGGGACGGGGAAAACCGTGACCTTACAGATTTTGTCCGAAGGGTTTTCGAACGCCGGCGTGCCGGTGTTTTGCGTCGATGTTAAGGGGGATCTTTCGGGGATATCGCAAAGCGGTTCCAAGACACATAAACTGCACGCAAAACTAATCTCCCGCGCCGAAAAAATCGGCCTTGAGGATTATGATTATAAGGCTTTTCCGACTATTTTTTGGGATTTATACGGCGCGGGTGGCCATCCGGTGCGCACGACGATTACCGAAATGGGGCCGACTTTGTTGTCACGGTTAATGGATTTGTCGGATGTGCAAGAGGGCGTCATGGCCATAGCCTTTGATGTGGCCGAGGATAATAACTGGCCATTGCTTGACCTTAAGGATTTGAAAGCTGCGCTGACCTTTGTATCTGAAAACCGCAAGGATTTAATCTATGAATACGGCAATATTTCCGCCCAATCCGTCGGTGCTATTATCCGTAATTTACTGGTTTTGGAGCGCGATGGTGCGGACGAATTTTTTGGTGAACCTGCACTGAAACTAGCTGATATTATGCGTTCTGATATGAACGGTAATGGCATTGTTTCAGTGTTGGCTGCGGATCAATTGATCAATAACCCGCGTCTTTATTCGACGTTTTTGTTGTGGTTGCTGAGTGAGTTGTTCGAAGAACTGCCGGAAATCGGCGATCCTGACAAACCTATATTGGCGTTCTTTTTTGACGAAGCACATTTGTTGTTTACGGATGCGCCGCGGGCATTGGTCGAGAAAATCGAGCAGGTCGCACGGCTGATCCGCTCCAAGGGTGTGAGCGTGTTTTTTGTCACCCAAAACCCGACAGATATTCCCGATAGTGTGCTCGGCCAAGTTGGCAATCGTATCCAACATGCCCTGCGCGCCTATACACCAAAGGAACAAAAAGCCGTCAAGTCGTCTGCGCGAGGCTTTCGCCCCAATCCGGCGTTTAAAACCGAAGACGTGATTACAGATTTGGGTGTTGGTGAAGCCTTAGTCTCGGTACTTGATGCAAAAGGTCGGCCGCAGATCGTTGGGCAAACGCTTATCCGCCCCCCAAGCTCCCGCCTTGGCCCGGCTACGGCGTCCGAGCGTAAAACCGTCATATCGCGCTCCCCCGTCGGCAGCCAATACGACGAAACCATAGACCGAAAATCTGCCTATGAGGTGCTCACAGACAGGCGCAAAAAAATAGCAGAAGCCAAAGCGGCAGAAGAAGCGAAACTCGCCAAGCAAAAAGCGGCGCAAGAAAAAGCTAAAGCTAGAACGCGTTCGAAAGCAAGAACCAGAGCCCCTACAAAACGCCGCCCCCGAAAACGGCAATCAGCATGGGAAGCAGGCACAAAGCAAGTCGCCCGTACAATCGGTACGCAACTCGGCCGCCAAATTGTCCGCGGTATTTTGGGCGGTTTGAAAAGACGGTAAGTGCGTTAAAACGCTTTCCCAAAAGCCGTCAAAAATTTATCCAAATCGCTTTTTGGTAAATGGTTGATACCTGCCGCCGCCGCGCGGCCACCGCCTGTGGGGAAGTTCAGGCAGAGCTTATCTGCGTTTTTTGGTTTATTTTTTGGGGCGCGGATGGAGACTAAATAACCGCCTTCAATGTTATGGGTCAGGACGGCATGGGCTTGATCCGGGTTCTGTAAAGCGAGGATATTGCCGTAACTGCCCGATACACGTCTCGCCCAAGGTGCATCATCTAATATCGTGACGCCCGGTGCAATGAAGCCGCATTGTCTCGCTTTGGCCATGTCTTCAGCATAACCGGTTTCCAGCGTGTCAAAAACGTGCGGCTCGGCAGATAGAAATTTGCTTGGTGTTTTAAACTGTACGCATTGCCGGAATAAATATTCAGGTGTAAAATGCAAATCAGATATATCGCGCCCATAAGCATTATAATTTATAAGCCCACCGAGGGATTTGAGTTTGCTCAGGGCGGCGCTGTTTATAGATAAAGATTTGGCGGCATTGATAGCGGCACCTGCCAAATTATCGCCAAATGCTCCTACGGTTGCCCACTCGCGAAATGCGCCCGACAGGCAATGGTCCGCCAATAGTGATGTGCAAATATTAGGCCGTGTGTTGATGACCGCGTTCAGGTTTTCGTGCTTGGGAATGTCGCCCGGATTGTGATGGTCAACATAAAACACATGTGCACCTGCGTCCAGATTACGGCGTAAATCCTTAGCGTTGGTGCGCATGGAAATATCCAACGCAGTGATCTGATCGCCTGTAGCCACATTTACGCGTGCCAGCAAATTAATGTCCCGCTTAACCCCTGTGACCAGTTCTGCATCTCGCGGCTCAACAAGTCGTAATTGCACCAGCGCGCAAATCCCGTCTGCGTCTCCGTTAAATACATCATAGCAAGTCATAGCTTGCAATTCATACACGGGCTTGCGACAATAGGCAAAAATAAAACATGAGGAAATTATGCGCACTTTAATCATAGGTTTGTTGGCCGCTACAGTTTTATCTGCTTGTAATCAGCAAGAAAATACACCTGTATTGGAACCGCAAGGTGTTAAAATTGGTGACCTCACACCAGCGATCATTCATTCTGATCCTTCGCTGTCTGGCCCAAGTTTAAGAAGGGCGCAAATATCGCCGGACGGGAAAATGGTCACGGTTTTGCAAGGCCGCGCAGACGATGCTAGCCAGCAAGATTTATGGGCTTATGATTTAGAGACAGGTGAGGGCAAACGTCTGGTTAGCTCCACTGATTTACTGGGCGCACCGGAAATATTATCTGCCGAAGAAAAAAACCGCCGCGAACGTATGCGCGAAAGAGGCCAGGGTATTGTTTCTTATAGTTGGGATAGCGCCGGTAAACAAATTTTGTTTCCCTTGGGCGGTGATGTCTATGTTTATAATTTAGAAACGAGCACAGCAATGCAGGTCACCAATACGGCAGGGTTTGAAACCGATGCCCGCATTTCCAGTTCCGGTGAATTCGTTAGTTATGTACGCGATAACGATTTGTATATGACAAGGTTGGAAAATGGACAAGAGCGCCGTTTGTCTTACGGTGCCAACGCATTGGTGCGCAATGCGACGGCCAGTTTTGTTGTCCAGGAAGAATTGGCGCGGCGCACAGGATATTGGGTCTCGCCAACCGAAATGCATGTTGCCTATTCGCAAATTGACGAAAGTCCGATTGCAATTGAGCACCGGATTGAATTTGGCGCTGGCGGCATTGAAAATGTCGCCCAGCGTTACCCGTTTACAGGCACCGATAATGCGACCGTAAAGCTGGCAATCAAGCCCCTACTTGGCGGGGATGCCGTGTGGGCGGATATAGGGGATGATCCAGATATATATTTAGCGCGGGTGTATTGGAGTAAAAATGGCCGGCATCTCTATGCGGGCATTTTATCGCGGGATAACAAAACCCTGATAATGCTGGATATTGATCCGGCCACCGGTAGCAGCCGGATTGTGTTCGAGGAAACCAGCGAGACCTGGATAAATGTGCGCGGCAGTTTCAAAGCGTTAGATGACGGCGGGTTTTTATGGTCGAGCGAGCGTAGCGGCTTTTGGCACATCTACCGCTACGGCCAAATGGGCAAGCCGCCTATTCAAATCACGAAAGGCGAATGGCCGGTATCGAGGGTTAATTGTATCGACGAGGCGGGTCAGAAAATTTACTTTACCGGCTGGCAAGACACGGCGCTTGAGCAACATATATTTAGTGTCGGTTTTGATGGCGATAACCTGACGCAACTTTCTAAAGGCGAAGGCGTGCATACGGCCAGTTTTGCTAAAAACTGCTCCGCTTATATTGGAACATTTTCCAATAAATCTACGCCTGCGCAAACCAGGGCTTATAAAAATGACGGCACACCACTGATCTGGCTGAACGAGAACAAGTTGGATGCGAGCCATGCCTATGCCCCTTATCTGGCATCCCATGTGGACCCGCAATTTGGACAATTGGAGGCGGCAGACGGAACCAAGATGGATTATGCGATTTATAAACCGTCTGATATAAAACCGGGTGAAAAGAGGCCTGCCATTACACTTGTTTACGGCGGCCCGGGCGTACAAACCGTCACTACGGGTAGGGATAGAAATTTGCTATTTGCGCAAATGTTGGTGGACAATGGTTTTGTCGTCTTTCAGCTGGACAATAGAGGGGCGAGCAATCGCGGCAAGGCGTTTGAAAACCATCTATACCGGACGATGGGGCGGTTGGAAGTGATCGACCAATCTGTTGGCGCAGAGTTTCTGAAATCGCTCCCTTATGTGGACGCAGAAAGAATGGGTGTTTTTGGCTGGTCTTACGGCGGGTATATGACCTTGCATATGCTGGCACAAACCGATCATTACAAAGCTGGCGTTTCCGGCGCACCGGTAACCGATTGGACGTTGTATGATACGGCTTATACCGAGCGCTTTCTAGGTGACCCGCGCCCTGATAATGCCAATTACACAGATGGCGCTTATGAGGGCAGCTCTGTATTTACCTATCTGGACGGGCTGACCGAGCCGTTCTTGCTCATTCACGGTATGGCTGACGATAATGTCGTGTTTAGGCATTCCGTGAAATTAATGGCTGAGATGCAAAAACGCGGGAGCCAAAACATGCAGATCATGACGTATCCTGGAGAGAAACATGGTTTCCGTTCCAAAGCCAATAAAATCCACCGCGACCAACAAATCCTGAATTTCTTTTTGGCGAATTTGGAAAAGTAAGGCTAAAACACCCTCTCGCTTTTGATTTGGTGCTCTGCTAAGAAGCGGCCATGAAAACGATTGTTACATTTTTTCGTATGCTCAAGACAGCCTTTGTGCTGGCAAGGCATGATGCGTTGATACCTGCGGAATATGCGCGAAACGTGCCATTGTTCATGCGGTTTATAGGTTGGGTTTCGCGTCTATTTGCTGTGCGAGATAGATCTAAAAACCCTGGGGAACGGTTTGCCCGCGCGTTGGAAACACTTGGCCCTGCCTATATTAAAGTCGGGCAGATATTGGCGACACGCTCCGACATGCTTGACCCTGAATTTACCCGGGGGCTTTCGCGGTTGAAAGATCAGGTGCCTGCTTTTTCAAGAGACAAGGCCATTGAGAGGATAGAAAAGGAATTCGGTAAGCCTTGGCAAGAGCTGTTCAAAACTTTTTCAGAACCGAAAGCCGCCGCATCGGTTGCACAAGTTCATAAGGCGGAATTGTTAGACGGCACCGTAGTTGCAGTCAAAATCCTGCGCCCCAATATCCACAGAGACATGGCCAAGGATATGGATGTGTTGCGTATGGTGGCGGCTTTGGGCGAATTTTTTGTACCCGCATCGCGCCGCCTTGGCCCAAAATTATTTGTAGAAACGGCGTCCCGCGCCGTCATGTTAGAATTGGATTTAAGGCTGGAAGCCGCAGCCGCTAGTGAGATCGGTGAAGCTGCAGAAGATACAGGGCTTTTCCGTGTGCCAGAAATTCACTGGCAGTTTAGCTCTAAAAATGTGTTGGTGTTAGAATGGATAAACGGTACCGCATTTTCCGATGAAGTTCTGCTTACGGATGCCAAAATTGACAGTTCCGCCTTGGCTATAAAGGTTATTCAAAGTTTCCTGACGTGTGCCTTTGATTACGGCGTATTTCACGCAGATATGCATGAGGGTAATTTAATTGTCGATGGGCAGGGCGAATTAGTGCTGATTGATTTTGGCATTTTGGGACGTCTAAGCGAAGCCGAACAGCGCTTTCATGCTGAAATATTATACGGATTTTTAATGCGGGATTATCTCCGTATTGCTGAAATTCATTTCGAAGCCGGTTATGTGCCTGCCCATCACACGGTCGAAGACTTTGCATCTGCCTTACGGGCCGTGGGCGAGCCTATATTTGGCAAGACCTCGGACCAAGTATCTATGGCCAAGGTTTTGTTGCAGTTATTCGAGATCACCGATATTTTCGATATGCAAATGCAACCACAATTGATCATGCTGCAAAAAACCATGATGCAGGCCGAAGGCGTGGCGCGGCGCCTCGACCCCGCATTTGACATGTGGGAAGCGTCCCGGCCGGTGGTCGAAGCCAGCTTGCGCCGCGAACTTGGTGCGGAAGGTCGGATTGCCGATTTTATGACAGATTTACGCCGCGCCCAAAAAACGTTACGCGCCATGCCGGACGCAGCTGATAATGTAGCGGCGCTGGCTAAAGCATGGGCTGCGGGTGAAGTGGACTTATCCAAACCAAATGCCAACACGAAACCGAGAGCACTGCCTAAAAAGGTTGTGTGGGCGGCAGTTGGTGCGGTAACTACACTAGCAGGCGTTTGGGCTGTAGGACAATTATAGATGAGCGAAAAACGTATATTACTGATTATTGGCGGCGGGATTGCAGCGTTTAAATCGCTGTTGCTGATCCGCGTGCTGGCTAAGCGCGGCATCAAAACCACTTGTATTGTCACCAAAGGAGGGCAGGAATTTGTGACGCCTCTTGCGGTGGGCGGGTTGTCCGGCGAGAAAGTATTTACGGAATTGTTCTCCCTGTCTGGCGAAGCTGAAATGGGGCATATTGAATTGTCGCGTTCGGCAGATTTGGTCGTGGTTGCCCCAGCCACCGCAGACTTGATGGCCAAGGCGGCCCATGGTCTGGCCAATGATTTGGCGAGCACGACTTTGCTGGCGACCGACAAATGCGTTTTATATGCGCCCGCCATGAATGTGCGGATGTGGGAACATCCAGCCACTGGGCGCAATATAAAAGCTCTGCGGGGGAACCACGCACTATTTGTTGGCCCTGATGAAGGCGAAATGGCGTGCGGCGAATTTGGCTATGGCCGTATGGCGGAGCCGGAAATTATTGCGGATACAATTGAGAAAATATTAGCGGGCGAAACCCATTTAGACGACCTAAAACCAAAACCACTGAAAGGCAAACATGTCCTGATAACTGCAGGGCCGACCCGCGAACCTATTGACCCTGTGCGGTATCTCTCCAATCATTCTTCGGGCAAGCAAGGCTATGCCATTGCCCGGGCCTGTGCAGCCCTTGGTGCAGATGTCACATTGGTGTCTGGCCCGGTAGAAATTGCGCCGCCCCTAGGCGTGAAGACGGTTCAGGTCGAAACTGCTCGCGAAATGTTAGCCGCTTGTGAAAACACTCTGCCGGCTGACGTATTTATTGCCGTTGCGGCTGTTGCGGATTGGCGACCTATCCATAGTCCGACAAGTAAAATTAAAAAAGATAAGGATGCGCTTCCGCCTCTGGGCTTAACTGAAAACCCGGATATTTTACAAACCATTGCCCAGAGCAAAACCCGCCCGAAACTGGTCATTGGTTTTGCAGCAGAAACCGATAATATAGAGAAATATGCGAAGGGCAAATTAACCAAGAAAAATTGCGATTGGATAATTGCCAATGACGTATCAGGTGATGTTATGGGCGGTGACAATAATACAATGATTGTGGTTGCCAAAGCCGGTGTCAATATCCATGTGGATACATGGCCATTAATGAGCAAACAAAAGTGCGCGGAAGCTCTTGCGCAAAAGATAGCTTTAGAATTAGGAGGCCAGTAACTTGAAATACCGAGTTCCGTTTTTGCTATTATGTTTGTGTGTGAGCGCACCGGTTTTCGCGGATGACAATATAGCTAATTGTGAGATCCTGGTGCAGGCACCAATCGATACTGCCGTTGCGGACAAAGCACAAACCGCAACTTTCTTACCTGCGGGCGATTTTATATTTTCTGTATTTGGCTCTGGCCCGCATATGACCGAGATTAAAGGCAAGCCGATTCGAGCCGTATTGTGTACACGCACATCTGTCGTCCCTAGTGAATTTGATCTTAGGATTATCCGCACGGATATTCCGTTTTATCTGTCCCCAGATTTTGACAGTAAAGATAGTGCATTTTTGGGTGTGGACAAAACAGAAGACGGTTATATCTATACTTATGCCGGGCCGGATTTGTCTGTGGGTGATGTATATTTATTAGACCTTAGAATGAAAGCGCTCAACAATGTTGAAGATTGAAATTATGCAGTTGGAAAATTTCGGTGATTTACAAATGCCGGCCTACGAAACGGATTTGGCCGCAGGCGTAGATTTGCGGGCCGCGATTGATGGGGGTAAGCCTTTGGTTTTACATCCTGGAGACCGCGCATTGGTGGCCACCGGATTTGCTATGGCTTTGCCACCTGGTTATGAAGCGCAAATTAGACCACGGTCTGGGCTTGCCTATAAGCACGGTATAAGCGTGGTCAATTCACCCGGTACGGTCGATGCAGACTATAGGGGTGAGGTAAAAATTCTGTTGATCAATCACGGAACAGAACCCTTTACTGTCAACCGGGGCGAGCGTATTGCACAAATGGTAGTGGCACCGGTCACACAGGCAAGGTTCGAAACCGTTAATGTTTTATCCAAAACGGCTCGGGGTGCTGGCGGGTACGGGTCAACGGGCGTAAAATAAGAGAGATAGTGATGAGCAAGGATAAACCAGGTAGGGGTAAAATATACAATTCCATTGCTGAAACCATTGGCGATACGCCTTTGGTGCGGTTGCCTAATACTACTGACGGCATTGGCGCAGACTTACTCTATAAGTTAGAATTCTTTAATCCTGGCGCAAGCGTTAAGGACCGAATTGCTCTTGCCATGATCGAGGATTTGGAACGACGTGAACTTTTGAAGCCGGGCGGTACTATTGTCGAGCCTACTTCGGGAAACACCGGCATTGGTCTGGCTTTGGTCGCGGCAGCTAAAGGCTATAAAGCCGTATTCGTTATGCCCGACAGCATGTCCATAGAGCGCCGTAAATTGATTAAATTACTTGGTGCTGAAGTTGTCTTGACGCCAGCAGCTAACGGTATGCCGGGCGCGATTGAGAAAGCCAATGAGCTTGCACGCGATATAAAGGGCGCCGTACAACCAGGACAATTCACCAACCAAGCCAACCCAGATATGCACGAACGGACGACCGGGCCTGAGATATGGAACGATACGGACGGTCATGTTGATATGTTAATATCCGGCATAGGGACAGGCGGTACGTTGACCGGCGTTGGGCGGTATCTTAAATCCAAAAATCCAGATATTAAACTTGTTGCGCTTGAACCAGAGGGCAGCCCATTTTTATCGACCGGTGAGAAGGGGCCGCACATGATACAAGGTATCGGGGCAGGGTTTAAACCGGATACGCTGGACGCAAGCTTGATTGATGAGATTATCACTATCAATAACGAGACTGCATTTGAGACGGCGCGCCGTGTAGCTAAATTGGACGGTGCCCCTGTGGGGATTTCCTCTGGTGCCGCCATTGCGGCAAGCCTTATTATGGGCGCTAAGCCCGAGATGCAGGGCAAAACCATTGTGACCATTATCCCGTCTTTTGCAGAGCGCTATCTCTCGACTTCGCTCTTCGATTTTTAATGAGGTGATTTCTAATGCAGCGTGATGAGTTAGAGCGCTATGCCCGCCAAATCGTCCTAAAGGAAATCGGTGGGGCCGGGCAGCAAGCCTTAAATAATGCGCGCGTGCTTATTGTCGGGGCGGGTGGTCTTGGTGGGCCGGCTGGATTATATCTGGCGGCGGCTGGAACAGGCCATATCGGGATTATAGATGAAGACATCGTCGCCCTGTCCAATTTACACAGACAGGTTCAGTTTCGCACCAATGATGTCGGCGCTCTAAAAACAAAAGCAACCGCAAACACTCTGACCGCAATAAACCCTCACGCCAATATTCATGAATTCCGACACAAAATAAACGCTGACAATGCGCGAGACATTATCGAAGACTATGATATTGTGTTGGACGGCACAGATAACTTTGAAGCGCGGTTTTTGGTTAATGCCACTTGCCTGCGTACAAAAACCCCGCTTGTGAGCGGTGCGCTCGGACGGTTTGAAGGGCAATTATCGGTTTTTAAGATGGACTGGCCTAAAAACGAAACCGGTGCCTGTTATAGGTGCTTTGTACCGCAAAAACCACCCGAAGCCGAAACCTGTGCCGCAGTCGGTGTAGTGGGCGCACTCGCCGGAATAATAGGCTCTATGATGGCCATGGAAGCCATTAAAATAATCACGAGTGCCGGTAAACCCCTCTACGGTAAACTCTTCCTCTACGACGGCCTAAACGGTGAAGCGCGAACGATAAGCTTACCAAAAGATCCAAATTGCCCAGAGTGTAGTGTGCCCAGAGTGTAGTGTGCCCAGAGTGTAGTGTGCTCAGGGTGTAATGGATGTGGCAAAATATCATAGCTGAATACCAAACAACCCCGCTTCGGTGTGTGTGCCGAAGCAAGGTTGTCTATTGCACAACACCATTCAGAGCTGGGGAGGTCTTATGGCTTTGTGCGTGCCCCGGTTAAACTCTGCATTAGACCGCTGCAATCAGTCAAAAGCGAGGAACCGGAAGTCTATGACATTGCTACAATTAACCACAGTCTTACATATTTTTAGCAAAAATGCAAGGAAAAACGGCTATTTTGAATGGTTTCAGACATGGATGGCGGTATATAGGGGGCTCAATTTGTACGGTGATTTGCGGAACTGGTTTAGATCAATATCGGCTTAGGCAAATATTTCAGTGACAGCGCGGTGGGCTTGTGTGATGGCGGCATTCGTGTCTGCCTGTGCGCCAGCATCGGAATTAGCGATATGAATATTGCCAAATTGCTTGCGGCCAATTACCCAAGGCTTGCTATTTTCAGACTGCCATTCAGGCTCCCATATTAAATCTGGACTATAGGCATAACCATGTGGCCAGCGGTTGACCGTGATCGCACTGATGTCTCTGTCCGCATCAAACCCAGTGCTTCTCAGAGCCTGATTTAGCTGGGTCTTTACATGGTTTTCAAATGTGGTGAACGATGTAGATAAAACACGACCGCGCCCGACACGCCATTGCTCAGGCCCTTGAACATCCGGCACCCACGGTACATGACACATATGCAATATCATGGGGTCTTCCGGTTTTTTAGGTCCCTTATAGTCGCCGAGTGACACTGGGTATTCCAGCTCAACTTGTTTGAAAAACCCACCAGTATAATAGACAAAATCCGTCTTTAACGCCACGAAGAATTTCCAGTTCGGAACCAGCACTTTTGTGTAAACCAATGGGATTTTCACGCCATATGCAAGTCCTTGTTTTTGACTGTCAGACATTTCAGGGCATAGATATGGAATGGCTGTGTTGTAACAGGCCATGACGCATTTTTTCGTGCTTATTGTATATGGTTTACCGTTGTTTACATAGGTTATAGTAACGGATTTTTGGTCAACGGAATTCACTGCATGTACAACAGTGCTGTTGAGCCTAATATTAAGGTTGCGCCCTTTTTCATCTAATCTGTTGTAATTGACTCGTGCCGTTACGGCGTCCTCCATTGTGGACCCAGGCAGGGCATCGGGAATAAGGGTGCGCACAATAAGCCGTGCCACAGAAGCGTTGCCGTCCGGGAAATGGAAAATATAAGGCTCATCATTACGGTAACCAGTACGCTTTAATGTGTGTTTTACACCGGGCATACCACCGTCATAAGACTGGATTTGAGTGGTCGGTATTTCGTCAATGCCCACACACCAAAAGCTCATCCCCCAACGTTTGTATATATTGATAACGGCTTCATCGACTTTGCAATAATTGCGCAAAAAACTTTCATAGCTTGTCTTTGATAAAATTTCGAATTTTTCGTCAAATGTTTTGCCAGGCATATAATCGACTGTTTCGGTGTGAACGCGAACGAAATCATTTTTTGCTTTTTCATTTAATGGACATTGTGCAGCAAATTCATGCCACGGCTTGATCCCGTATCCGGTGACAAGCTTATCTTCGCCAAATGTTGCCTTATCAAAGAATATTGCCTTGCCTAAGCCGTGGGACGTATAAAGCTCTTGATCATAATAGTCATAAAACTTTTCCGTATGAATACCTATATCTTTGATGAGGCCTATGGCCTCTGGGGTATAGTTTGAGGGTGTATCGATAGATTCAGTACCGCCGTAGCCAATGCGGGTTTCGCCGTTTATTTGAAATTCATTGCGTTTAGCATGGCCACCAAAATCATCATGATTATCAAGGATGAGAATGCGCCCTTCCGGGTTTTGTTTTTTGTAGAAATATGCAGCTGATAATCCGCTAATGCCGCCGCCAACCACGACCAGATCATAATGCTCATCTGGTTTTTTAGTTTTCCACTTTTCCCCACTTACTTTGGCATGCATAATTTCCCATGAGCCTTCATGACTACCGCGCATTCCGGACTTAGTTGGAGGATAATAATCAGGGCCCAGAGAAAAATCTGCGTCTTGAGAAACATTATCTGTCGCCAATTCACTCGGCATGGGCGTACATGCATTTAACAGAGGTGAAAGTGCCGCTGCTCCGATGGCAATCTGGGTACCGTTTAAGAAATCGCGTCGTGTTATCTTTGTTTTCACATTATCCTCGTCATTGATATTTTGTAGAATTTTAGGTGGCGGTGCCTAAAAAGTCAATTTTAGAGCTTGGTTCTAAATTGTAGTTATTTTTACACTGGACATTGGCTGATTTGACGGTATTTAGTGCCAAACTTTTATCTAAATCCTGTAGGGGGACTTTTATGTCTATATCTGAACTTGTAAAACTACCACCAATGATTGGTGGGCTTGGCTTGCTAATGGCGCTTGTCTTATATTTTATTGTTAAAAAATATCCAGAGGGCGATGATGCCGTTAAGAAAATTGGCGATCAAATTCATTTGGGTGCCATGGTATTCATGAAGCGTGAATATAAAATGCTGACCATGTTTTTGGTGGTTTTGACCATTATTGTCTGGCTGGCGCTGGGCAAGGAAACCGGCATTGCGGTTATTGTCGGGGCGATATCCTCTTCTATAGCTGGCTGGCTCGGCATGTATGCAGCCACCAAAGCCAATGTCCGTACGGCAACAGCAGCCAAGGATCATGGTTCGGCTAGTGCACTAACCGTAGCTTTTTTCGGCGGCTCTATTATGGGTCTTTGTGTTGCGGCTCTTGGCCTCATCGGGCTGGGCGGTTTATTCATGGTCTACGGCCTTGGCGGTGATTTATCACCAGAGAGCCTTAAGCACAATGTACAAGCGCTTGAGGGCTTTGGTATTGGTGCATCTTGTGTGGCTTTGTTCTCGCGTATTGGCGGCGGTATTTTTACCAAGTCTGCGGATGTTGGTGCCGATCTGGTTGGTAAACTTGAAGCTGGTATCCCTGAAGATGACCCGCGTAACCCGGGCGTGATTGCCGATAATGTCGGTGATAATGTTGGTGACGTTGCTGGTATGGGTAGTGATATTTTTGAAAGCTATTGCGGGGCGATGATTGCCTCTATCGCCATTGCCGCGCTCATGGGTAGTTCTGCCTTGATGTTCTTGCCATTAGCGCTCGCAACCATTGGTCTGCTGGCGTCTATTTTGATGATCGGTGTGGTTAAGTTATTTGCAGGCGCGGCTCCGGCAACGGCCCTGCGTATCGGGACTTTGGGCGCACCAGTTCTGTTTTTGGCGGCGGCTTATGTTCTCATTCAAAAGATCGGTATTGATGCCGCTGTACTAGATGATATTGACAAGCCTCTCAATGTTTGGCTCGCGGTTGTTTGCGGCGCGGCTGGTGGTGTGGCTATTGGTTTGATTACCGAATTTTATACTGGTGGTTCGCCTGTGCGTAAAATCGCCAAGTCCGGCGAAACCGGCGCGGCGACCGTTATGATCACTGGCCTGAGCGTTGGTATGCAATCCGTGGTTATTCCGCTCTTAGTGCTTGCGACAATTGTTTTCATATCTACTTCTTTGGTTGGTATTTACGGCGTTGGTATTGCCGCAGTTGGCATGTTGGCCACGGTCGGTATTACCATGGCTATCGATGCTTACGGCCCTGTGGCTGATAATGCGGGCGGTATTGCTGAAATGGCAGGCATGGGTGATGACGTGCGCGAAATCACCGACGGCCTGGACGAGCTTGGCAATACAACGGCGGCCATTGGCAAGGGATTTGCTATCGGCGCGGCCGCATTGGCCGCCTTGGCCATTATTGTTGCGTTCGGCGCGGCGGTGCAATCACACCACGGAAATTTCTCTATGGAGCTTTCCAACCCGAAAGTGTTGGTTGGCCTGTTTATCGGCGGGACAATTCCGTTCTTGGTAGCGTCGATCACTATGACGGCGGTCGGCGATGCAGCCTTTGCAATGATCAATGAAATCCGCCGACAATTTAAGGAAATACCCGGACTTCTAGAAGGCAAGGCTGAGCCGGATACGGCGAAATGCGTAGATATTGCCACTTCGGCAGCGCTCAAGAAAATGTTGTTGCCTGGTGCTATCGCAGTTTCAGTTCCGCCTCTCGTTGGCTATGTGCTCGGTGCAGAAGCCCTCGGCGGTTTCTTGGCCGGTGCGCTCCTCACCTGTGTGCTTATGGCTTTGTTTATGGCCAATGCGGGTGGTGCTTGGGACAATGCCAAGAAATATGTCGAGAAAGGCAATCACGGCGGCAAGGGTACAGAGGCCCACATGGCCGTTGTCGTTGGCGACACGGTTGGTGACCCGTTCAAGGATACATCCGGCCCGTCTATGAATATCCTGATCAATGTGATGGCCATCGTTAGCTTGGTAATCGCGCCATTGTTAACGGTAAGCGGTATATTCTAGCTTAGTGTAGAACAAATATTCAATATTCAAAACCCGGCCTTGGCAACAAGAGCCGGGTTTTTTATTATAACAACCGCGTCCTTGCTGTCCGGCCTTCCAAATCTAGTAAGAATTCCTTGGTCGGAATGCCGCCGCCAAACCCCGTCATGGATTTATCGGCACCGATAATGCGGTGACACGGCACGATGACGGGAATGGGGTTGGCATTGTTGGCGCCGCCTACGGCACGACTTGATTTCGGGTTATTTATCGCACGGGCTATATCGCCGTAACAACAGGTCTGGCCGTAAGGCACATCTTGCAAAGCCTGCCAGACGGAACGCTGGAAATCTGACCCGCTGAGTTTAATTGGCACGGTAAATTTTGTGCGCTCGCCTGCAAAATACTCGGTGAGTTCCCGTCTGGCTTGGGTAAATTTTGTGCTGTCTTTTTTCCATTCCGGCAAAGGGTCGCGCGGTGTATGGCCTTCATGTCCAACTGCCGCCTCAGGAAAACTGACAAACCGCAAATAAGTCTCACATCCCGCCAACAACAATGACCCAATAGGCGTGTCCAAATAATCATAATAGAGAATACTCTCGGACGTCTTTTTCAAATCACGCATTTTTATATTTTCCTTTTCCAAACTTTAAAGTTCATGTTGTAAATCTTGTCTTGCCAAATAAATATCCAAGCATACGCCCGTCCAGCACAACGAGGCCTAAGCCGATCAGAGCCATTCCGCCAAATTGCGCTGCGGACAACCGCTCGTCCAAAAACCCTGCACCCAATAATATGGCGCTAACCGGTATCAGTAAAGTCACCAGGGATATATTGGTCGCGCCGCCCTTATCAAGAATGCGAAAGAAAATTACATAGGCGAGAGCCGTACACAAAAACCCCAGTGCCAGTATAGACCAAATTATTTCCGCAGACGGCACGGCGAGCGTCCACGGCTTATCCACCAATAACATAATTGGCAGCATCATAACCGTACTGGCGCTGACTTGCCCAAAAGCACCGACCATGGGGCGAACGTTCATAGACCGCAATCGCCGCCCATAAACCGCAGCAAAAGCATAAGAAAGCGCCGCACCCAAACAGGCCAACATGGCCAAGCCTGAAATGCTAAACCCGCCCGCTAAATCTTTGCCCAACATAATTGCTACACCAATAACACCCAACACTATACCAACCAATTTAGGCGCAGTTATCCGCTCGTCTCTGGTCAGGAAATGCGCAACAACCACGGTAAAAATTGGCGTCGTTGCGTTAAGAATAGACGCAAGCCCGGAAGCAATTTGCGTCTGCCCATAAAAGATTAAACTAAACGGAATTAGATTGTTCAAAATCCCCATGCCAAAGAACACACCAATGAGCGGCGCGGATAAACCCAGCTTTTGCCCACTCATCCGAAGTATAACATACAACGTTCCTGCCGCCAGCAAGACCCGCGAAAACACCAATGTAAAAGGTGGAATTTCCGCTAGCGCAATTTTAGAAAAAAAGAACGCCCCACCCCAGAGCACCGACAGCACTAACAACAAGACCCATTCGTTTTTACCCATTTTTAAATCCGTAGACATCAACGCTCCTGTTTTGAACTGGTGCATATGTGGGCATAACACAAAAATATTGCTCGCCATATACGGACATCTATGTTTGGATATGCTAGGTGTTTTGTGTTCGCGTGTGTATATAGAGTTTATGGAAAACACCGCTGAAAAAAATAAAGACAACACCGTCCCTGACTTCGGTACATGCAATGCCGCGCGCTTGCGTAAAGACACCGCCTACGACGGTGTGTTTTTTATTGCTGTCAGAACCACGCGGATTTATTGTCGGCCGGTTTGTCCTGCGCCTGCGCCCAAGACCGCTAATATTAGCTTTATGGCCAGTGCTGCGGCTTGTGAACATGCGGGGTATCGTCCGTGTTTACGGTGCCGGCCTGAAACTGCACCGTTTTCGCCAGCATGGAACGGCACCAAGACCACGGTCGAGCGGGCTTTACGCCTGATCGATGAGGGTGCGCTGGATAATACAGATATGGAAAGTTTTGCGGGCAGGCTCGGTCTTGGTGCGCGTCAGCTCAGTCGCCTGTTTCAAAAACATCTCGGTACCACCCCCGGACAAGCGGCTAAAACCGCGCGTGTGCAAAGGGCAAAACGCTTGCTCGACGAAACCGCCCTGCCCATGACCGAGATTGCCTACCAGGCGGGATTTAAGTCGTTACGCCGTTTTAATGCGGTCTTTAAAGAAACCTATAGGCGCTCCCCCAGTGATATAAAACGCCGTTCTTCCATATAATAACCCATATTTCATGCCGAGTTTTTTCATAATTGAAACAAGACACGCCTTGCCCGTTGTGCTATTCAAACACAAAAATAAAACAGGGACTCGCTTTGAGCACATTTTTTACGGAGCTAAAGCGGCGTAACATTTTTCGGGTCGCCGGGGTGTATGCCGTTGTCGGATGGATATTGATGCAGGTTGTGGCGGTGATGACACCTGCACTGCATTTGCCCGGTTGGGTGGATAGTTTTTTTGCTGTGGTGCTGATTATTGGCTTCCCCGTCGCCATGCTCCTCGCATGGGCGTTTGAAATGACGCCTGAGGGGGTTAAGCGGGCCGAGAGCGTCAAGGACGGGGATAGTATCGCTGATAAAACGGGCCGTAAATTGGATTATACTATAATCTGTGGGCTTTTGCTTGTCGGGGTACTGGTCGTAGGCAACCGGTTAATGCCGCAGCAAATGGCTGTGCCTGATACTAGTGTTCTAGCAGAGCCAGAAGCAATAGTGGAGACAGCAAAAACGGACGAGAAACCCTCCATCGCCGTGATGCCGTTTGAGGATTTTTCTTCCACCAAAGACCAAGAATATTTTGCCAATGGTATCTCCGAAGAATTGCTCAATGTTTTGGCACGCATTAGCGGGCTTCGGGTTTCCTCGCGCACGTCGTCATTTGCTTTTAAGGAACGCAATGCCAGCACAGGGGAGATCGCAGAAGCCTTGAACGTTCAGCATGTCCTTGAGGGCAGTATCCGCAAATCCGGCACCACATTACGCATTACGGCGCAGTTGATTGATACTGCGAGCGATGAGCATATGTGGTCGGAAACCTATGATAGGCCGCTGAGCGCGGAAAATATTTTTGCCGTGCAAGACGAAATCGCCGCCGCTATTGTCGCCGAGCTAAAAGGCCGGCTTTCACTTGGGATAACTGATCAGACTGAGCGTACCGCGTCTTTGGAAGCTTATGAGCTTTATATACGTGCCCGCGACCAAGCGCAAAAACGCCTGCCGGATACCTTAAACGTAGCAATCACTGGATATAAGCAGGTCATAGCCCTCGACCCCGACTTTGCCCCGGCCTATGCGGGCTTAGCGGTTACTTATTTATTGATGGACGAATACACAAATATGTCACAAGAAGAGGGCATTCGATTGGCCAAACCGTTTGTTGCTCGTGCCCTAGAGCAAGCCCCAAATTCTGCAGAAGCATTAACCGCCGCCGCGTCGCTGGCTCTGGAAGAAAATAAGTTACAAGTCGCTCTTGATTTCACCAAAAGGGCAATCGCCGCAAATCCTAATTATGTATTGGCCTATCACCGTCAAGGTTTGGCTCTTGGCGGTTTGGGACAGCCGGAAAAAGCCTTGGCAAGTTTTGAAAAAGCGCTGGAGTTAGACCCGCTTTCTGCCGTGTTATTGGGTAATGTTGGCGCTTATCAGCATAGGCTTAGAGATATTGCAGCAGCACGCGCAACCAACGAAAAAAACATCAAATATAATCCAGACAGCATTCACGGATATACAATGCTTGCTAGGATAAAAATTGATAATGGTGATTATGCTGGGGCACACACTTTGCTCATGGATGCATTGGCCCTTAACCCTGAAAGTAAAGCCGCACAAGGCGCTCTTGCCAATATTTATTTTGCTGTCGGCATGGATGGCGAGGTATCTAAGGTATCAAAACAGCCAGATGATCTAGCACTTGTTTTATTTTTAAGCGGGCAACAACAAGAAGCGCTGAGGCTGGCCCACGACAATCCGGACAATGTGGGCATGAGCTTTGCTTTATTTGCCAGCGGAGACGTCAAGGGCGCTTATCCCGGCTTTCGTAAATTTGGTACGGACAGCAAAATGGTAGAGAACAAGGTAATCCCAGTTTTCGTAATCAGTTATAGTTTTCTGGCCTATATCTTCAAAGAAAACGGCGACGCGGATGCAGATTTATTGGTGGACAAGCTGGAGCGCTATTTTGGCAAAGAAAAAGCGGTTGGGGACTATTATTCAGGCGATGATTTGCAGGCGGGCATATTATTGCAATTGATTAAGGGCGACGAGGATACGGCCAATGTATGGATGGACCGCTTTTTAGGTTTGGGGTTTACCGACGAACTTTTCTTCGCCACCCCGCCGTTTGATGATTTGCGCGGTACACCAGAGTTCGCCAAGCGCGAAGTGCGCATGAAACAAAACGCCGCCAAGCACCGCGCCGAAATCGAAGCCCAACGCGCCAACCCAAAGTCAAATTGGGTTAAGGTGGTGCCTTGACCTTAAATGACCTGTACCTAATCTCGCAGGTCGTTGCTGTAGCCGCGCTTATACCGTCCGTTCTTTATCTAGCCGTGCAGGTGCGCCAAAATACTCTACAAGCCCGCGCCAATGCCGCTTATCAATTCCTTGAAGCGACAGGGAGTATCAACGCTATCCCTATGGGTAATAAAGAAACGGCCAGCGTGGTACGGCGCGGTCTTGAGGATATATCCGCGTTGAATCCAGATGAAAAATTGCAATTCATCTGGTTTGTCGGTCAGCACTATACAACACACAGCACTGTCTACGAACTATACCGCAATAAGACACTGCCCGAGAGCCAATGGCATCCGATCAAAAAAGACATCATTACCCTTATGGGGACAAATGGCGGGCGCACAGTTTGGGATGATTTCGCCGCCGAAGGCCTCTCCCCTGATTTTGTCTCCTATGTAGAAGACCTGATAGAAAGCGGCGAGGCCAGTTATTCAATGGATGAATTATTAGGTACGAAAGAGGAGGCATAGTAATGTTGCTACGTTCCTTGACGAAACACGTACAAGGCAAGACTAATAGTGTTTACCTTTGTAATGCTGGAATTTAAAAAACTCAAAGTATAAAAAGGACAAAGAGCATGCGTAAAACTATCAATAACCGTGAGCCGTTTTTTCGCTATTTTGCGTGGATATTGTTAGGGGTTGTTGTCGCTTGTTTTGGCGGCAAAGCGGTTTTTGACACCGAAGGTCTGCCGCCAATTACCTATCTACATCACTTACACGCAGTTGCGATGCTGTCCTGGTTCTTATTGTTCGCGGCCCAGCCGACGCTCATTCATTTGGGCAAAGTGCGGACACATCGTTTGTTGGGGAAATTGAGCCCATTCGTGGTGCTGATTTTTCTTAGTTTTTCTGTCATGATTTCACAGCTAAATTGGCACCGCCAAGGTGACCCGCTGATAATTACGGCAAATTCCGTGAATTTAACCCTGTTTATAGGGTTCTATATCTCGGCAATCTTGTGGCGCCTCAATGCGGCGGCACACAAACGGCTGATGCTGTATGCCACTATAACGCTCATGGGGCCGGCCTATGGTCGTATTCCAGAGATTTTTGACCAATCGGTTTTCATGGCTGTGCCGTTGGTGCTGGGCACAATGATTGCGCCGGTCGTGCATGATATTGTCGTACACCGCCGTGTCCATCCCGCCACCTGGATTGGGTTTGCATTGGTGTTTGCAACAATACCCGTGATACTTGGTCTGAGCGGCTCGCCGGCTTGGGCGATGTTCTTGGAAAATATGCTGGGTGCGCCCAATGTGAGTGTTACCCCATGATTTTCCGCCGTATTAAAGCCCATATAGCCAAGGAAGGCTGGTTTGCCGTTTTCATCGATTTTATCATTGTCGTTTTTGGTGTGTTTATGGGTTTTCAGGTCACCGAGTGGGCCTCTGAGCAGAACTGACGGGTACGGTCGCGGTTTTGCAAAACCAAACGGAACGCCAGATATTGACAGACGGCGGTGCGGCGATTGCTGAATCCTATATCTATCATGCGCCCACCGCCGGTTTACCGGCAATTGCTGAGCTTTCATCAACCGGTCGGCTTGATGCGTTACAGGCAAAAGATGTGCGGACAGCCTTACAAAATTTAATCAAAACGCCCTGCGCGGCGCTTTGCATAAGACTACCCTGCCCGTTTCTTTGACTGACACACAGTCTTCAAACGGGCAGGGTAAGAATTTTTCTCAATACTAGGTGCTCTAGGGACAGGCCCTAGAATTCCCAGGCCCTAGAACTCCCAGGCTAGACCGAATTTGAAGTTACGCCCTGGTGCGGTGCGCAATTCGATGGGGTTAAGGCGTTTTGCATTGTCGGATCCATTGATCGCGAACCCTCTTGTATCTGCACCGAAATAGCGCTTGTCAGTCAGGTTAAATATATTAGCCTGTAATTTCATATTCGGCATGAATTCCCATGAGGCGACAAAATCGAACACGGCATAGCCAGCAGGTGAAAATTCAGTGGCTGGATCAATCACTTCCGCATCTCCATCTTGAAACGTTGCCGACAGATCAAAATCCAAACCTAGATCTGGATCGTTCCAGCGCACACCAGCAACTACTTTCAATGGCAAGGCACCTCGATAGAGCCGCTCCGTAGTTCCGTCAATAATCGTCCCTTCTTGCCAAGAAGCCGACATCCGGGTCGAAACACGTTCGCTCAACTGCCAGCCTGCGCTGGCTTCAAATCCGCGCATTTCAAGCCCGTCAACATTGTCAAAGCCAAAAGCAGGTGTGCCCGCCGGCAATCCAAACTGAACCGGATCGATCGTAACAAAGTTTTCGATAAAGTCTACATAATCAGCCTTGAAAACGTTGGCCGAGAAAAAGCCTCTACTACCAAAGCTGCCGCGAATACCAATTTCGTAATTCTGAACACTTTCGGGTGTGAGGTTCGGGTTTGGAATCAGAGCAAAAAACGGTAAGCTATCCAGACTTTGGTACAATTGTTGCGCGGTCGGCATTTTGAACCCTTGGCCATATTGGCCATATACGGAAAAAGTGTCGTTTAGTTTGAAAATCATTCCTGCCTTTGCCTGGAAATCACTTTCACTAATTACGCGTGGTTCCGCGCCTGGTACAAGCTGATAATCTGCATCTGTTGTCGGGTCAATTTTGTAATGAGCTTGACGCGCACCCAAAACGATATCTAAACGGTCATCCAGTAGGCTCATTTCATTTTGAATGTACACATCTGCCCGAGTTGTTTTTGCATCGGCAAAGTTAAACCCACCAGCACGGCGTACGGTTTCCGTCATCGTTGTCAAATTGCGGGTGATATCAACACGGTTGTAATCTGTTTCGGTTATATCACCATCAAATCCGTAAGTTAGATTGTGCGTGATGCTCCCTGTTTGAAGGGATGATGATAATTGTATGTCCAACTCTTTAAACGTTTCGCCGTACTCTTGATCGTCTAAAAACTGCTCTTGATCGCCGCTAGGTTGCAGTGTTCGCCTGCGGTCTCCGTTGCGGTTGTTATCTTGTGGTGAAATCGTTGCCTTCCATCTCAGGTTATCAAAAAACATGCCCTCTGGTGACCATTCCTGGTCAAGAGATAGACGCCAGCGCGTAATTTCCTGAATGCGATTATAGCTTAGGACATTTGCTTGAAGCGCACCGGTAAAGGCACTGAATTGGGGCCCAAGAATTGAATCTTGATCCATGTCTGTCTTGCTATTGGAATACTCACCAGACAACCGGAACTGATTATTGTCAGAAGGATTCCAGACTAATTTTCCGAGTATATTATTGGAATCAACACTCATAGGGTCAAATTCATCACATTGAATTGCCTCAGGTGAGCGGGTGCAGTTCTGTACCGCTCCTGCCCCTAGGAGCGCTTTACTCACTTCCATTTCGGACGAGTCCGTGCGCGTATATATCAACAGTCCAGAAACATTTGGCGATATTTGAGTTGCTCCGGCCGCTGATAACCTGAGAGAATTGTTGACTGTGGAATAATTTACAGAGGCATTTCCGCCGAATGTTGCATCGTCTTTCAAATAATCTTCCGGGTCTTTCGTGATAAACGCTACCACACCGCCAAGACCATCACTTCCCCACAAAACGGATGCCGGGCCGCGCTGAATTTCTACAGCTTTCATGTTGGACGAGTCGACTACATCACGTGAACCACCTTCAATACTTTCGATTGTGCGGGTTCCGTCAACAATCACTTGTGTCCGGTTGCCGCCAACGCCGCGAATTTGTACACCGCCAGAGTTTGAAAACGGATCCGTACCGGATGTTTGGCGTGTGACAGCAATACCTGCTTCATAACGCAACGTATCTTCAAGTGTAAAGTCTAGCCGCCTTTGCAGTTCTTCATCGCTAAGAACCGAGATATTGGCGGGTATGTCTAACACCTTGCGTTCCTGCCGCGTACCGGTGACAACAATGTTGTCAAGTGCATTTGCAGACCCACCGTCAGCTTCTTCCGATGCTTCCGGATTATCCGATGCGTTATCCTGGCTGGTTTGCGCCATGCTCGGTACCGCCAGCAATAATGCCATCGCCGATACGGTTGTTAATTTCAATAAATGTTTAGTCATTGTCGTTCCCCTAAATGTGGCCCTAAATGTGGCCCTTAATGTCAATGTGAGCAATTCGCAACTTACCGTGCAAATTACAACACCGATACTCCACTGTTAATGTGCCATATTTTTATAGCCATGTCCGAACTACCTCGCTTCTGACCACCACTTGGCTAATTCTCGGAGAAAAATTGTATTTCTTGTGGCAAATATAACACGTTTTAGCGTTTAAATTTAGATATAGCAATTTCAAGTCCTGGGTCTTGCCTAATACTCACACTTTCGGTTAGTCATGGTCATTCCGGTTTTCTTGAAAAATTCCTTCATGTTTTCTTCTTTTACAAACCTTTGCGGCGGTGATGTAATTAGAACAATATACTGGCCTTGCTCCAAATCCTTGGCGCTAAAAGACGGATTATCCGGGTCTTGTACTGATACTGGGTGGATATTTGCCAGTTTTAACGCAGGGTCTCGCAGCGCAAGGCGCTCGACAGTCCCAAGCATGGCCGCAGAATGAAAGCTGCCATTTGTATGCATGACCTTGCGCCCTGGATTGGCTTGCATATGATCGTAAATACTCTCGGCCATAGTGTCATCGCGCATCGCTTGGGCGGAGAAACTCTTAAATTGCGGGCTGTCTTTTTCTGCCTGCGCTTTATCAGCGTCCGGGCTGTGGTTCCTGCTCCCCCCGGCAAATCCGTAATATTTGTCCTTATAGGCACCATCTTGCAAATTCAATGTCCGGGCAAGCCAGCCACGTTTTTCGCCAGTAACCGTGTCCACGAAGTCCGGGCCGTTCATCCCGATACAACGGATGGCCATGCCCGGGGCATTTGCGGCAATAACCGGAAGCCCGTTCTTTTTGGCGATTTCAACTGTCGGGCGATAGCTTTGTTCGTAAAACCTCCAGCCAACATCGCCTTTGGTCAGTGTGCTTTCTCCGATTTCTCCGGCTAAATATTGATCCAGCGCCTCTTGCTGATCGCGCTCAAATTGCTCCATGGATAAAGCCATATCATTGTGACGCGCATAAAGCCCGGCAAAGACTTTGGTTTGCAACAGATGATTGGCCGTATGACCGTGAGATTCCCCGACAAAAACGACATCATATTTGACCAAATCATCAATAGTATCTTCCAGACTGACGACCTGCGGGCCCTGTCCGTCGCCGCCCGTCTTGACGAGAATAAAGTCCGTAAAATCAGACAATGGCTGGGCGAGAGTGTAAATATCATCCACTTGCGCGATGGTTTGCGTATCTTGGCTTTGAAGTGGAGCCGCGTTCTGCTGCGGGTCGGCTAAGGTCGTACAGGCGCTTAAGGATAACAGGCTTACCGACGCTACAAGGATGGAAATTTTCTGATACATGTCTAATGGTCCAATCAAATTAGTTTGTTGAAATCCCTAGCATTCTAACATATGGCATAGAAAAATAGAAGTATAAACAAGGTCCAGACGCACTGCGCGTCCTCCAGTGACCGCCAACTGGTTAACCATGCCTTAATAAACTTTCAAAACTCAATCCCGCAAAATTCAAATTTTATTGATCAACAATCTGAATATCCAGTCTCGGAGATAAAACATGACGACACAAAACCCATACAGTGCCCGCTTCAGAGTTATCGGCGCGGCGATAGCTTGGGCTACGCTGATTGCGCAATACTTTCTTGCTGTGACCGAAGGCGGGCATGCAAATCTTTTTGCGGCAACGATCAGTTATTTCAGCTATTTTACCATCTTGACTAATTTTTTGGTGGCCTTGGCCTTTACGGCGCCGCTGCTGGCACCGACAACAAAACTGCACCAATTTTTTACCAAGCCTGCAGTGCGAGCCGCAATCGCCTTGTACATTACGTTCGTTGCAGTTGTTTATCACACTATGTTGAGAAATTTATGGGACCCACAAGGCTTGCAACTGGTGACAGATATTGCTCTGCACACAGTGATACCCATATTATATTTACTCGACTGGATTTTCTTCGCGCCCAAACGTCCTATGCGGTTCGTCCATATTCCTTATTGGGTCGTGTATCCGATGATTTACGGGTTTTACACAATACTGCGCGGTGCGCTCAGCGGGATTTACCCCTATCCTTTTTTAAATGTGACCGAACTTGGTTTGGGTGGTGTTTTCATAAATATGGCCGGATTTATGGCTCTATATGCGCTCGGCGGCGCAGGCTTTATTGCCTTGGGGCGCTTGCTTTCAAAACCAACTGAAGAGGCCGCCCCATGATTTTCCGCCGTATCAAAACCCATATCGCCATGGAAAATTGGTTCGCGGTTTTTATAGATTTTTGCATCGTCGTGGTTGGTGTGTTTATGGGTTTGCAGGTCGCGAATTGGAATGCGGCGCGTGTGGATCGGGCTGACGAGAAAATATTTCTCAACGCCTTACACCAGGATATTGTCGAAGCAGAGCGAATATCCAAACGGATACTGAACATGCGTATCGCAAGCTTCAATAATCTTGAAAACGCGGTGGATATTCTTTTTGAGCGCACGCCTTGGCGAGAACTTGGCAATGAAGAGTGCAATGCGATTGGTAATTCCCATATAGCGGGTATTATCTGGACTGATTTGCCGTCTTTAAGCGGATTGCGCGATGCCGGGCGTACCGGAATTATCCGCGATGATACCCTTTTGCAAAACCTGGCAATCTTGATGCAAAGACAGGATGCCATGGACAAAATCATTGAAGCCGTCAAGGTAGTGACTGTTGATTTGCCCCGTGCGCACCCTGATTTATTTAAAATTACACCGGTTACAGTTCCGCTCGGCGCGGAAACTGGCCTGACCGAATATGATATGGTTTATGTCTGCGACGGCAATAAATTGCAACAAAGCCAATCAGCCATGAACGGCTTGGCGGTCAATATCGAAACCTTCGACGGAGTCGTAAACCTTGTCGGGATCAAGCCTTGGGCAGCACAAACCAGTGCCGTTCACGAACGGCTAGATAAAATCCTCGCCATCACCCACTTAAATGAGGAGACCGCACCATGATCTTACGCCGCGTAATAAAACATGTTCGCAACCAAGAATGGACGGCTGTGTTTTTAGATTTTATTATCGTCGTGGTTGGTATTCTCATCGCGTTTCAGATCACCAATTGGAGTGAGGGACGCAATGATAAAGCGGAATATGCCCGCGCTCTTGACCGCCTTCATATAGAGACCACCACCAATCTCGCAGCCCTTGATGCGCTTGACACAGCTGTTGATCGGTCACTAAAAACAACGAAGTACGCCTTTGACGTTTTGCAAACTTGTATTGAAAATGAAGAAAACCAGAATACAGTATCTACTGGATTGATGAATATCACGGGCACTTGGGGCATTCACCTTAGGCATAACGCTTTGGAGGACTTAACCTCTAATTCTAGATTGTTGGCACAACAATCAACTTTGGAACGTCAACGCTTTGCAGACATGCTGTTTTACTTTGACCTCTTATTGAGCGAAGCGAAATATTCTGAACGTTTGCCGCTAGAGGAGCGTGTACAGAACAATCCGATTATTAGCGTTGGAAAAATGGAAGGTCGCAATAGCGAATATTTTGGTGTAGAGTATTCAAGTGCCCATCGCCAACTTGTTCTTAACGTTCCATTGGATGTGGCTTGTAAAAACAATCAACTTATTAAGTCATTTTACACGTGGGAGCGGTGGCAAACCTCCATCCCCGTGTTTTCACGGCAGCTCCGAAAAGAGATAGAAGCCACACAAGTGCAAATTCAAGAGATCACCCCATGAAATAGCCACATCACAGCAAATCCTCTTGCTAAATTTATTGTTTTAGGCTTTATACAGCGTTTTACAGGATAATTGGCTTATGGGCCACCAGACATCAGTGGATAGGGCGAAATCGGATAGAGCCGAGCGTAACGAAACCGCGAATACTAAAAAACTCTTTATAAAAACTTATGGCTGTCAGATGAATGTCTATGACAGTGAACGCATGGCTGATGTTCTGGCGCCTGTGGGCTATGCGCCTGTGGACAGCCCGGACGGGGCGGATTTGGTGGTTTTGAATACCTGCCATATCCGCGAAAAGGCGGCTGAGAAAGTTTATTCCGAGCTGGGGCGTATACGTAAGCTGAAAGAGAAAACTGGCGGCACGATGAAAGTCGTTGTCGCCGGATGTGTAGCCCAAGCCGAGGGCGAAGAGATTATGCGCCGCGCGCCCGTAGTTGATTTGGTGCTGGGGCCGCAAAGCTACCACAAATTGCCCGAAATGATCGCCGTGGTCAGCCGTAAATTGGGTGAACGCTTAGAGACGGATTTTGCTACGGAAGAAAAATTTGATCTGATGCCGCAAACCCGCAAAGTCGATGGCCCCACCGCGTTTTTAACCATTCAAGAGGGCTGCGATAAATTTTGCACATTTTGTGTAGTGCCCTATACGCGCGGCGCTGAGTTTTCCCGTCCCGTAGACCAGATTGTCGCAGAGGCACGGGCGCTGATTGCTGGGGGGGTGCGCGAGATCACTTTGCTCGGGCAAAACGTCAATGCGTATCACGGTGCGGCACCGAAGCTAGAAAGCGATGAGAATTGGGGCTTGGCCCAGCTCATAACACACCTGTCGAAAATTGGCGGGCTGGATAGGCTGCGCTATACCACTTCTCACCCCCGCGACATGGACGACGCATTGATTGCCGTCCACAAAAACGAACCAACCTTAATGCCGTATTTGCATCTGCCTTTACAGGCGGGTAGCGACCGGATTTTGAATGCTATGAACCGCGGCCATACCTTCGCCGAGTTTAAAGACCTGGTCGCGCGTATCCGCAAAGCCAAACCGGAACTGGCTTTGTCGTCTGATTTTATCGTTGGCTTTCCGGGTGAAAGCGAACTGGATTTCAAACGTACACTAGAAGCCGTCGAGGAAATTGGTTTTGCATCGTCCTTTAGTTTTAAATATTCTGCCCGCCCCGGCACACCCGGTGCAGCACTGCCTGGACAAGTGCCAGAAGAAGTAAAGTCCGAACGTCTGGCACGTTTGCAAAAGCTTCTGAGCAGTCAGCAATTGGCCTTTAATAAAAGCCTTGTTGGGAGAACTTTATCTGTATTGGTTGAAGGTACGAGCCGCGGCGAAAACCAACTGTTTGGTCGTGCGCCGTATTTACAAGGCACACATTTTACTGGCGACGAAAGTTTGGTTGGTAAAACTGCCTTGGTGAAAATAACCGATGCAGGGCAAAATTCTTTGCGTGGGGAGCTCGTAAATGGCTAGAGGCAAAACAGAAACCATAGACTTTGCCGACCTAGATTTGGTGCGTGAACTTGTCGGCCCCGGTCATGCTAATCTGGCACTGATCGAGCAGGCATTTGATGTCTATTTGGAAGCACCCGGCTCCAGCGTTGTCATTAACGGCAATGCAAAAGCCCGTGCGCGCGCGGCCGGTGTCATTAAAGAAATTTACCAACGTTTAGACAATGGCTGGCCTTGTACGCGTAGTGATGTGGAAGCTCTGATCCTTGGCCATGCTTCCGAGTTGGGCGAAGGCAATTTTACCAAATCGGGTATTAACCAGGTTATTCCCGTTCCGCGCCGCAAGCCAATCGTGCCAAAGACGAAACACCAAGGCGATTTTATCACTGCTATGCGGGGCAACACGATCACATTTGGTGTTGGCCCGGCAGGGACGGGTAAAACATTTTTAGCCACGGCTTACGGTGCGTCCTTGTTGGCGCGCGGTGAGGTCGGAAAATTCATCGCTTGCCGTCCAGCCGTAGAAGCTGGTGAAAAGCTCGGGTTTTTACCGGGTGATTTGATGGAAAAAATCGACCCGTATTTACAGCCTATTTATGACGCTTTGATAATGGTTTTGGGTGCGGACGAGGTTGAGAGACGTAAAGCGGCCGGCGAGATAGAAGTTGCACCTCTTGCCTTTATGCGTGGGCGGACTTTGTCCAATGCGTTTGTCGTAATCGACGAAGCCCAAAATGCAACTGTGGCACAAATGAAAATGGCGCTGACGCGGCTGGGCGAAGACGCGGCCTATGCGGTCACGGGTGATCCAAGCCAAAGCGATTTGCCGCGCGGCCAACCGTCCGGGCTTGCCCATGCGCTGTCTATCCTTGGTGGTATTGACGATATATCCATGATCGAATTTGACGCCAGCGATGTGGTACGCCATCCATTGGTCGGCAAGATCGTCAAAGCTTATGATAAAGACAGTAAAAATGGGATGTAAAAAACCAGTAATATGTCTTTAGAAGATGTAGAAATAGATATGGACATTCGCGACACACGCTGGGACGAGGTTGATGGTTTGGCGGCGCTCGTGCATACCGCTTTAACTGCCGGAGTTGCAGAGTATTGCGCCCGGCCTTTCGCAGAGATTAGCTTGTTGTTTACGGACAATACCCAAATCAAAGACTTAAACCGAAACTACCGCGGCAAAGACAAGCCGACAAATGTATTGTCATTTCCCACCGATGCAGCTTCATCTGTGCCGGTTTTGGGAGATATCGTTTTGGCCTACGAGACGGTTGAACTTGAGGCAATACGAAATGGTTTAGATATTCGAGACCACATCACGCATTTACTAATCCACGGCTATTTGCATTTACAAGGCCTTGACCACGAAACGGATGCAGATGCATTGGCTATGGAGGCTCTTGAAATAAAAATTTTAGCAGGCTTGGGAATTGCCAGCCCTTATGGTAGTGTGGCCTTATGATAGTGAGACTGTATGATAAGGTTATGTCGTGAGTGAGCAAAATTCTTCAAAGAGTCTCTTTGATCGTCTGTTTGGCGGCAATAAAGATTCGCAGAGCGAAAGTGAGCATGAGCGCAAATCGCTCATGAACGCCGCAGAAAATTTTCATTCCCTTTATGTCCAAGACGTAATGGTACCGCGCGCAGATATTATTGCCGTTGAAAGCGACACATCTTTACAGGAATTGACGCGGTGTTTTCAAAATGCAGGGCATTCTCGCCTGCCTGTTTACGGTGAAACTTTAGATGAACCTATTGGGTTTGTACATGTCAAGGATTTGCTCGGATTTTTGGCTTTAGATGCGCCGGGCAGGTCCACTAAATCTTACCCAAATAAAAAAATTATCGATAAAATTCTCCGCCCCGTTATATTTGTGCCGCAGTCAATGGCGGCGGATGTACTTCTTAAGAAAATGCAGGTGAGCCGTGTTCACATGGCGATTGTTGTTGATGAATATGGCGGCACGGACGGTCTAGTGACACTGGAAGATTTGATAGAACCGATTGTCGGCGATATTGAAGACGAACACGACGACGCCGAACCAGAGATAAGTGCGCTGAAAGACAAAAAAGGCCAAACCTATTGGGAGGCTGATGCACGGGTTGACATCGAAGACTTTGAGAAAGTGCTGGGCCGGGATATTGCCACCCCGGAGCAAGACGAAGAGGTCGATACATTGGGTGGTTTAGTATTCTCATTAGCAGGACGTGTGCCGGAGCGCGGAGAAATTATTTCTCACCCTCTCGGGATAGAATTTGAAATTCTGGAAGCCAGCCCAAGGCGCGTGAAGCACTTACGATTGCGTCCCACGACATCTGCTAAAAAAGATACTTAGTGTACATGTTTGAGAAAATTCTCAAGGGGTTATTACGTGCAAATGGCTATAAAGGATTTGCGTTAAACACATTTCTCGGTGCCTTATCCGTATTGGGACACGCCCCCTTTTACCTGTGGCCGATAACCATTCTCTGTTTTGCTTTATTGATGCTACGCCTTGATAAAGTAAGAGATAATGCCAGTCCAGGGCGTAGCGGTTTTTGGTGTGGGTTTGCATTTGCATTTGGATATTTTTTAGCCGGGCTCTATTGGATTGGGTCTGCCTTTATAGCGCGCGGGCCTGAATTTATTCCTTTTATGCCCTTTGCCGTACTGGCTATGGTAGCAGGACTGGCTATATTTTGGGGGCTGGCTGGGTTTGCTTATGTGCGGCTAACTTATGACAAGCTGGGGAAAAATGGTATTTCTTCAATATGGCGTGCAGGTATATTTGCTTGCATATTTTTTATCGCCGAGTTTTTACGTGGTCATGTCTTTGGCGGCTTTCCGTGGAATCTACCGGGATATATATTTGCGGCAGGTAGTCCGGTTTCACAAATTGCTTCAATAGTGGGGATTTATGGTCTCACGGCGTTGGTGTTTCTTCTTTCAGCAAGCCTTGCGCTTCTTATGGAACGCCGCCAGCAATGGCATCCAATGGCAATTTGTGCTACTGTGTTGGCGCTATGTTTTAGCTACGGGGCAGTGCGTCTGGCTAATGCAGAAGTCCAGTATGTGGAAGGTGTCAAACTGCGTATAGTCCATGCTAATATTGCTCAGAGGGATAAGTTTGATCCAAATAAATATGTCAGTATAGCGAATACCTATCTGCAATTGTCCCGTAGCGCTGGCTTTGACGATATCACGCATGTCATCTGGCCGGAAGGTGCCGTTCCAGGCCTCATGTTCGAAGACCAAGGGCTTATGGCGGCCATAGATAATATGTTTCGCTCAGGGAAGGGTCAAGGTAACAAAAAGCCGCCCGTATTTATTACGCAAACATTACGAGCAGAAGCTAAACCTCAATCTAATAAACTGGCCTATTATAATGCTGCCGCGGCTGTAACTTTCAAAGACGGGCTTGCTCCAAAAATTTCACCTTTTTATGACAAACAAAAATTGGTACCATTCGGCGAATTTATTCCAGGCGGTGATTTGCTAGAGCGTGTTGGGCTGCACAGCTTGTCTACGGCTCTAGAATCTATGAGCCCGGGCAGAAGTGGTGATGTCCCCAATTTGCCAGGCCTGCCACCGGTCAGCCTGCAAATTTGTTACGAGATTATTTTTCCGGGCTTTACAAGCCGCACACAACCACAAGGTGGACATCGGCCAAATTGGATTTTAAACCTTTCCAACGATTCGTGGTACGGTAATTCTACAGGGCCGCGCCAGCATATCAATCAGGCACGCTACAGGGCAATTGAGCAAGGCTTGCCCGTGGTAAGGGCTACGTCTGGGGGTGTGTCCGGCGTAATAGACGCTTATGGTCGACAACTAACCCAACTGGGTCCCGGTGAGCATGGTGTTATCGATGCGCGCTTGCCAAATTCGAACACAAAAACTACATACAAGTTGTATGTCAACTATATTATACTCTTGCTAAATCTTATTCTGCTTATAATATGTTTAAAGGGCATACATAAAGAGACTTGACTGCATTTAAGACAATTTATGTATTTAGCGAGGTTGTTGGCGAATTACTTTGGGGCGCGGGCAGACTCTATAGACAAACCAACGAACAAGGGATGAAGTAATGAAATCACAACATGCACCTCGATCACCCAATCCGGTTGACACACATGTCGGTACGCGCGTTAGACTGCGCCGACAGGTTCTGAAGATGAGCCAAGAAAAACTCGGCGACCAGCTCGGCGTTACTTTTCAGCAAGTACAAAAATATGAACGTGGCGCTAATCGTGTCGGAGCTTCTCGCTTGTGGCGAATGTCTCAAGTTTTGGATGTGCCTGTAAGTTTCTTTTACGACGGACTTGGGGACGACACGCCGGCTACTGAATTTGGTGAGGGTGATCAAACACCCCTTGTTTATGAATTTATAAACTCCACTGACGGTGTTGCGCTCGCTATGGCTGTCTCTAAAATCAAGAATAAAGCGGTACGGCGACAAATTCTTGAACTGGCTCGCTCTTTAGCGGCAGACGAAGATTAGGTATCGTTAGAAATTCACTTGTATTTTTCTTGTAGATTTTTCAAGAGAACAAATTCATAAACCCTGCATGTGTCTCTACGTGCAGGGTTTATTTATTGAGGCAGGGTTTATTTATACGGGGAATGTAAACTGATATGACGATAACCAAGCCAAGTAATGGCCAGCGCTACCGCCGGTTATGGGGTCGGGCCAAAGGTAAGCCCTTAAGCCCTTATCAAAGCGGGCTCGTCGAGATAAATTTGGCGAACTTGTCCGTCGATTTGCAAACGCCATTGTCTGGATTAGATAAGTATTCCCGAGTGCGTATGGAGGTAGGGTTCGGCGGGGCCGAGCACATTCTATACCGTGCAAAACAAAATCCGGATACGGCGTTTATAGGGGTGGAGCCTTTCTTGAACGGTATTGCTAAGGCACTCGCCGGGATTGATAGAAGCAAGCTTGAAAACATCCACCTACACCACGGCGATGTTTGGCAATTTTTGGAAAATGTACCGGACAATAGTCTGGATCACATTGATATTCTATATCCAGACCCTTGGCCAAAAGCCCGTCATCATAAGCGCCGCTTGATACAAGAAGATATTATCGGTGAATTCCACCGCGTTTTAAAGCCGGGTTGTGAACTGCATTTTACGAGTGACATCCCGTCTTACATAGACTGGGTGCTGACAAGAGTTTTAAAACACGGTGGATTTAAGTGGGACGCTCAAACCTGTGCAGATTGGCAAACACCCTATAAGGGTTGGCCTGGCACTCGTTATGAAGCAAAGGCATATAGAGAGGGCCGGACACCACATTATTTTAAATTTGTGAAGGACGGTACTCGGACGTAGCTAAAATAAAAAAGTACGCTTCGCAGTCGAGAGAGAATTCTGTCTGCGAAGCGCACCAAACGGTTTGCTGGTTAATGGGGGCCAGCTTTAGGCAGATGCCTTTACCGTTATTCCTTTATCACTATATTGGCCCGTTATTTTTGGTCAGTATTGAGTGACACTAGCTTATCTTATATTCACGTCGGCAGCACCGCTATCGCTTGACCGCAACTGACCCGATGGGCGGTGCATATATATGTCACTCGCCCCGCTGGCACGAGCTTCTGCATCGACTGAACTTCCATAATAGGTAATGTCGCTAGCGCCTGAAGCTTTGATAAATAAAGTATCGACACTGCCGTCGTCGATAGTGATATCGCTACTGCCGCTCGCATATATGTTGAGATCACCGCCTGTCACGCTGTCGATTTCAATATCGCTGGCACCTGAACTTTGAATGCCAAGCCCGCCGCCAATACTGCCAATTTCAATATCGCCAGCGCCGCTAGAGCCAATGTCAGTGAAACCTGCAATGTTTCCAAGCATCAAATCACCACTGCCCGAGACAGAAATGTCAGCACTTGCCAGATTTTTCGCCGTCAGGTCACCTGCGCCTGAAACGCTGATGTCTGATACACCTGCATTTCCCAATATAATATCGCCGGAGCCAGAGATAGACACATCTAAATTACCATTGACATCACCAAATTCCATATCGCCGCAAGAACCAATATGTAGGTGCGCAGATCCTATGGTTTGTACATTCCCAAAAATGATAGATTTATCGATGTCGAGATGTGTATTGGCGGGTGCAGTAATTTTCACGAGTGGAAATTCGTTGATATTGCGGTAACCATTACCGCCTGTTCTCCAACTCCACTTACCTTTGCCGATCATAGGTTTGTCTTTTTTGTAACGACAATTATAAGCGCGGATACTGATATCGTCATTTAATTCCAGGCTGTTTGTGCCGCGTGAAAAGTTTGCACCATCGGCATCTGTAACGTTTATTGTGTCAAAATCACCGGTAACAATCTCGACCGTGCCGATGAAGTTCTTTATTTTCAGAACCGGCGCGTCCTTGGCAAAAGCCGGCGTGCTGAGGACAGCCAAACTTGCTACTGCGAGTGCACTTAATGATGTGAATTTATTACGCATAATTATTTTCCTTTTGGTTGAGTATTATCTGATGCGGATAGAGCCAGAACCATGTTTTTTCTTGCGCAAATTGCCACTTGGCTCTCGCACGGTGATGGCACCACTACCGCCCGTATAAAGCTCGGCATTTGTTGAACGACCGTCGTAACGAGCACTGCCAGACCCGCCAATTTTTACATATAATTCTGTGACATTGCCGCCGTCTATTTCCACTGTACCGCTGCCGCCGGATTTACTGGATAATTTGTCTCCGCCGACATAATCAGCTTCAAAATCACCGCTACCGCCGCTCGTATATGTAAGATTGCCTTCGATGCGGCCTGCTTCTACATCACCGGAACCCGCCGTCTTTATATCTGCATTGCCCATGATGTTTCCCACATTAAGGTCGCCCGACCCCGCCCCAGAAAAATCAAAATCACCACCAACATTGCCGATATCATTGTCACCTGATCCGGCGCTAACGACCAAAGCAGTATTTGCTATATCGCCGATTGTTACATCTCCAGAGCCTGCACCTGAAACTTCAACACTTTGTATATTCTGCGCTGTGAAATCACCTGAACCGGCAATTCGTAAGTCTAAGTGACCGTTGACATTGGCAAAATCAAGATTGCCGCAGGAACGCAATTTAATGTCAGCAGAACCAATATCACCGACAGCGCCAAATATGATGGCGTTGTCTATAATGAGATGTGTGTTCTCGGGTGCCGTAATCTTTAAAAACGGGTATTCATCAAGGTCTTTGTAACCACCTTTTCGCTTATACCAGTTTTTGCCGCCAACAGATATTTTAATACTGGCTTTGGATTTCCGACAATTGGCATTTTTGATGGTTTGGTCGTCGTCAATCAAAACGCTATTTTTTGATTGTTCTACCGACGCTCCGTCTGCATCTGTTATCGTGATTTTATCAAAGTCACCTGTGCGCACATCAACCGTTCCAATGAAATTTTCGATGGTGAGGGTCGGTGCGTCCTTGGCGGTCGCAGCAGTTGCCAGCAAAGCCAGGCAAGACGTGGCAGTAAGTGTTGCCAATTTGAAAGGGGTGGATTTACGCATGTTGGCTCTCTCAGTTTATTAATTATTGCCCAACCATAACGACAAATGTCGTTATGGTCAATTTTTTTAAACAGTCATAATCGATGTTTAGAATTTGACCTGCAAACGGCGGTTGTCTTGCAGTTTAATAGTTAGCTTTAAAGATGCATGTTCTGCCATATGCGCGGAAAGAAAATTGCCGTTTCCTGCTTCAACTCTAACGGGTCCTGCAGCGAATTCTACGCCGGTCGGGACTATGCCAGATGCTACGCCGGTTGCTGCACTTGTACCGAGGGCACCTGTTCCAACCGCGGCGATTATAAGTAATTTGGTAAACACTTTGTCCTCCTATTTGATTTGGTATGTTCTTAGTTGTGGTTAGTTTTACGGGCGGATTTAAAGTCCGCCCGCAGATAGTTTGGGGGTTAGCTCTCTAGGTCGCGAAAATCGCGGCGTAATTGCCATTCACTTGAAGTAATGGACCGCTCCAGGTCTTGTAGACGTTCTTCCAGTGAGCGGAACTTGCCTCTAACGGTACGGTAATTTGCTGTTGGGCGTAATGGCTCTGTTGGGTCTTTTTGGTGCTTGCGCTGGGATTTACGCGCTTGGCGATATTCCCGGCGATAAGGGGCTCTTTTATCGGACGGTGTGAAAACCCAAAAACCGACATAAACCCAGAATGTAACAGTGCCTGAGATGAAAAAAGAAATTACGGCAAGGATGCGAACAATGATCGGGTCAATGTTAAGATAATCGCCAATGCCGGCACAAACCCCACCAATCACACCGTCAATATTATTGCGGCGGAAATATTTGCGCGGTTCTGAATATTCATAACCGTCAGTGCTATCATCAACGCCGCCCCAATTCTCGTAGTTCATGCCGCGGCGTTGCTTGTTTTTATATGGTTTTGTCATCGCTCTCTCTCCTTTCATCGCCTTGGTTTGGTTTGTCTCGCCAATTAGGCACTTCATCGTCCAAAATACGTTCCAGGACATTGACACGCTGGTCGAGTATGTCGGCGATTTTGGACATTTGTTCCAACTCCGCCATTTGGTCTACACTCATATGTCCCATCATTTTCTCTTTGTGTTTATAGTGGGACTGCAACATCCCGGCCCCGATGCCGCCAACGATGGCAATAATCGGGATCATTAAGGCTAAAAAACCTAGGTCCATTTTATTTCTCTCTCTCTAAAGGTTAGACGTTACGAACTTCGCATTTGGTTGCAACTATTTAGTAGCTGCAACTTTCTTTGCGGGTTTCGCGGCTTTGTTCACAGAACGACCGAGGCTTTTTTTCAGGTTGGCCAACTCGGCTTCTACGGCATCGTCAGCTTCAAGGGCAGCAAATTGGCTTTCCAGGCTCTGGCCATTGCCGAGGTCGAAAGCTTCTACATGTGCTTCAAGTTCGTCGACTTTACGTTCCATACGCTCATAGCGCTCAAGGGCATCGTCAACTTTGTTTGTTGTCATGACTTTGCGCATCTTGATTTGATTTGAAGCCGTGCTTCCGCGCATCATCAGAGCTTTATGCTTGGCTTTAGCTTCATTTAATTTAGCCTGTAGTTTTTCCAAATCGGAATCTGCTTTGGCAACGGCTTCTTTAAGGATTTCTATTTCTTTACGGACAACTTCCGCCATTTGTTCGGATTGTTGTTTGGCTTGTACGGCACCGCGGGCTAGGTCTTCCCGGCCTTTAGTGAGAGCCAGTTCAGCCTTGTCAGCCCATTCTTTTGAGCGAACATCATATTGATCCGCCTTGCGGCTCAATTCCTTGGTCTCTGCGATATTGCGAGCGGCAGAAGTACGAACTTCGACCAGCGTGTCTTCCATTTCTTGGATAATCAAACGAGTAATCTTTTCAGGATTTTCCGCTTTTTCGATCATTGAGTTTAGGTTGGAATTGATGATGTCACCCATTCTTGAAAAAATTCCCATTGTAGTCTCCTATAATAATTACATTTGGTTTTGGGGTTGGTGTTAAATTTGGGAGCAGAAAGCTTGTTTTCGGCTCTAAAATATTGTTGCGATCAAAAAACCGGCGGCGAAAAATCCCCAACACTCCAACTTGCGGGTGCTGAGATATTTTATGAAGCGCCAGAATTTTGCTTTATAATCCTGGCGGCTTCCTATGCGGCTTTCGAAATCAAATTCTTCGTCAGTCATGCTGTTTCCTATACTAAAGGGTTAAATGCCAAAGCCAGTTAACGACACACCGCTGGAGCGGTGACGAAGCGTGGAAGCGCGGCGTCTGGCCCGTAAGTGGCGTACTGGAGCGCTTGTGCTGCCTATAAGGCTACTCTCAGTAAATGTTGTTTCAGTATCAAGTGTACGATACGTCATGGTTTTTCTCCTCTTTCTGCCCTAAGGGCGTTTGGGTGACCCTGGCTTTGAAGGGGGAAGCGCCAGGGTCGATAAATAGTGGGCCGTTAAATATTGGACCGGTTAATTTCTTGCCACCCGATTTGGTGTGGCCTTCCTCAGTAGAATGACAAGTTTCGAAAAAAAGTCACTAAATTTATAAACCATTGAAAAATATAGATATTTTGGAAAAATAGACATATTTCAAAAATACAGATAGTAAAATAAACTAAATAATAGTTATTTACACTGATAAAAATTGGTTATACAAACTAATAATGGTTGAAATTGCGCAAAAACTGATAGGACAAAGCCCCGCATGGCTCGTGACATTGGATTCGATTTCCGGACTAGCGGCAATTGATAAGCCTATTTTGGTGGTTGGGGAGCACGGCACGGGCAAAACTTCGGTTGCCGGTCGCTTGCATTTTCTATCGCCGCGCTGGGAGCAGGTCTGGCAGGCGGTAAATTGTGCGGCTATGAGCAGTGCAGATTTGGAAGCGCGTATATTTGGCAACGGGTCAGGACAAACAACCAGCCTTTTGGAGGCAGCCGACGAAGGCACTTTGTTTATAGATAATGTAGAGACACTGCCTTTAACGGTGCAGGAAAAATTGCTCGGTGTAATCGAGAGTGGCACATTCGAGTCCGTAACTGGAGACGAAGATATTAGTGTTGATGTGCGTATTTTGTCGGCCAGTTCAGTAGATTTACGAGCCGAAGTCGCGGCTGGGCGATTTAGCGCTGATTTATTGTCCGTGTTGGCGTATGATGTCATTACCTTGCCGCCTCTACGGGTTCGCAAACCTGACATCATGCCTATGGCAGAGAAATTTGCCGCCAATATGGTGACGATATTAGGTGAAGAAAGTTTTGCCGGCTTTAGCGCTGAACTTATAGAGTATTTGTTGGCCTATGAATGGCCTGGTAATGTTAGAGAACTGAAAACTGTGATCGAACGTGCGGTAGGGCGTGCATGGAATGAAGAGGGCGGCCTTAGCGTGCCGATAACGGATATCAATATTGATCCATTTGATACGCTTTGGAAATTGGGGAAATTGGGGCAATTGGGCGAGGGGCGTCCCGCGCACAATGCGAGAACACAACAAGACGGGTCAGGCACTGAGTCTGAAACGCCCGCAAATGACATGATTGGAGAAAATTTCACTGAACGAACAGATGCCTTTGAGCTTGCACTTATAAAAGAAGCTCTCACCCAAAACAAAAACCATCAAGGCAAAGCCGCCAAATACCTAGGTTTGACCTACCACCAATTTAGAGGCCTGTTACGCAAGCACGGCCTTAAAAAATAAATTGTTGTACAGATGTGGTAAATATGGACTTGGGGCTCCATAAGGTTCTACCCAAGTCACTTATAAAACCCACTATTTCTTTTTGGTAAAATATGGTATGGGCACATAAAGACTTATTTGCCGGTGGGAGGATTTTGGACATATTATTAGAAACAAAGACCTCAAACTGAAAGAGGGAGTGTGCAATGAAAAACCGTAACTATATTTTTTCCGTCACTATAACCACAATAGCCTGTTTAGTGATGGTAATGATGATTTATTCACCGGTGTCGGCGCAAGGGACAAAATACCAATGTGTTGACGATAGTAGCGGGAGTATAAAAAAACCCGTCTGCTTAGCAGGTTTCAGCCTCAATGACGCTCAAAACTTGTGCATAAAGCCCGCGCAATCTGCGCGCACGGAGTATCTGGGGCGTCCTAGCGGGAAGTGGACACCTTTCACGAAACCCAGTAATTACAAATATACTGGATCGAAAGGTGGGGATTATTTTTCACATAAACGAAATAACAGAAAAACAGTCGGTATAAAATGTAATGCTGGGAAACTCAGATTTGACGCAAATCGGGCGGGATATTGGCCTAATTACGATTGGTGCGTGATTGATCACAAATATACGCCTGAACAAACATTGCCCGCCGCGTGTTCATCCAAAAATTCCAATCTTGTAGAGCAATCTAGCCCCCAGCAACCGGTTACGGGATATGCGGATTTGTCTGACAAAGAATTGGTGGAAATTGCTGTAAAGCCATATCGTCGCCAGACGAACGGAAAGTATTACCCCAAAATGATTTGGGATAAACAGACCAGCTGTGTTTTGGGTGAACGTACTTTCAAAAATGTTGCCTATGTTAGCAATAGCGTCAATAAGAAGAAAAGCTCCGAGTATAAATTAGCCACAGCCTCATATAGCGCATCCAATTGGGCCATTATGAGTGCCGAGATAATTACAACCGGGGGCAATAAAAAACATAAAGAAGAGATAATTAGAAAACAATACAACGGAACCCCGACGATGCCCAAAGTTGGCACACTTAAAAAAGAGTTGGAAAACTTAATCATAGCCGCAAATATACCCCAAAGGCAGAAAGTCCATTTGTATTATGAAGTTAAGGGCCATGTTGATGCCCTGGCAAAAGGCGCACAAGAATTACAAGGCAAGTCATGGGGGCCATGGTCTTCGGTTACATTGTCCTCAAAAGTATATGGAAATGGTCGGCATTCAAATGTTCGTTCCTGGTTTGATGGTCATCTTAATGTAGAATTGGCCTGTATTCCCCAAAATTTGGATTTTTCCGATTACGATTCGCTGTACAAACAAATGCACGCCTGGACGCAAACGGCTCTTACTGACCTTAAGGGTTTAAATGCGAAACGAGATGCCGAAATTTCCAAACGCAATTCAGCTAATGCCATCAATGGGCAAATCTTATCGGGGCAAGTGTTATTGGGACAAGGTCAAATACTTAGTGAGAAAAAACTAACGGCCTCAATAACAATGCTAGAGTCTGCCCAGTGGTCTAAATGGCTTGACCGTGATCGCCCCGGTGGTTCTGGGGACTATGAACCACTCGCCAAGCATGTCGGTGATGGAGCCGTATGTGCCGCTCCCACGGCCGTAGAATGTCGTGTTGCTGGCGAAGAAATTTCGTATGAGAAAGCCGGAGAGGTTTATTCTTGCACAATTGATAAAGGGGGACGATGTAGAAACGACGAGCAGCCAGACGGTAAGTGTAAGAACTACGAGGTCAGATTTCTTTGTCCGGTGCCATAACGTTTTGTTCAGACCCTAGCTAAACATCCAGATCACTTTCGAATTCCAATTCAACCGGCCCGGTCATGATGACGTGGTTATCGTTTTTGCGCCACTCTATATGTAAAATGCCGCCGTCCATTATAATGTGCGCCTTGCGTCCCGTGCGGTTCTGGCGGTGGGCAGCGACCAGGGCGGCGCAGGCGCCTGTACCACAAGCCTTGGTGATACCTACACCGCGTTCCCAGACGCGTAGGCGGATTTCGTCTTGCCCAATTTCGTTTTGTTCAAGAATTTCGGCGAAGCCTACATTACATTGCTGCGGGAAGAGGGGATGGAATTCGATCATCGGGCCGATTTTATCCACCGCCGTATTCTCGGCATTATCCACAAAAAATACGCAGTGTGGGTTACCCATGCTCACTGCGCCGGGCCTGGCCAGGATTGGCGCATCAATAGGGCCGACTTTGACGTCAACCACATGGGTATCCATATATTCTTTAAGGGGTATCTCGTCCCATGCCAGAAGCGGCTCGCCCATATCTACGGCGACTTGAAACGCGCTTATCCGCGTGGTCTTTAACAGCCCTGCATTTGTCTCAAGCGTTATATTTTTCCGGCCTGTCTCGACCATGACAAGCCAAGGGATGCAGCGCGAAGCATTCCCGCATGCATCCACCTCGCCGCCGTCCGCGTTCCAGATTTCCATGAATATGTCAGCGTCGTTCGATTTGGGCTGGCGCATGATAATGATCTGGTCTGCACCAAGATCGCCCATGGGGCCATTTTTGGCGGCAGTTGCCTTGGCCAATTCCGGTGTCATAGTAAAGCCGGGATGTGTGCGGGCATCAAAGATCCCAAACCGGTTGCCCGCACCGTTCATAATCAAAAACCTCATGGGGAGATTATTTCAAACATGGTGATGATTCGCATCAATCTTGACGCCGGGTGGCTTTAATGCGGAACACTTCGCGCCATGATTTTTCTTCGCCGGCAACATATTCAACTTCTAACTTCCAGTCCCAACCATTTTGTGTTGGTGGCATGAATGTAATGCGGCGCGGCGGCGTCTGCTTCGGTGATACATAATGCATAACAATATTACCGCTCGCGTCTTCCTCGGCACGGATATGGGTAAACCCAGGTAAATTGCTAGCGGTCCATGCAATGTCCCAACGCTCTTCTTTGGGATCGTACATACGAAGATTTGTGCCCACTGCGCCGCTTGCAGGCATCCAAAAATCTTGTACGGCTACACCATTGCCGACACAGGTAAAGTTCCACTGCGCTCCAGCTGTCTCGTTCCAAGTTTTTCCGTCTGCCTGGCTAAGAGTCCATGTCTTTATATCCCAATTGCCTATATAACGACCAAATTGTTCAATCGGTCCGGTTAGGCAGCCTTCATCTTTTTCCATGGCAACGGACGCTAAATTTGTTACGGGCTTTAGGGCTTCCGATTGAGGTTGAGGTGCACATCCAAGCAGGCTAGTAACAACAATTGCGCTGTATACGATTTTCATAAATGCCTCCAATACGGTTTGTATGTTTTTTATAGGGCAAAAATAGCTGAATTTCTATAGCCGTTTGATAAAACGCTGCTTGACGGTAAGGAATTAGCGGTTTATGTCCCGCAAACTTGTTTTCAGGGCTGGACTTACTGTGCCTGTGAATACGAATTGAATATTATTAAAGAACACTAGTTAAGAACACTAAAGGACTTTGTCATGGCACGTCGTTGCGATCTTATGGGTACAGGCCCAATGAGCGGAAATAATGTTTCTCACTCTAAAGTGCGGACAAAGCGCCGTTTTGAGCCAAATTTGTGCAATGTCACTTTGGCGTCGGATATTTTGGGCCAGAAGTTCAAATTGCGCGTCACTGCAGCATCTTTGCGGACTGTGGATTTTAAAGGTGGTCTCGACGGCTTCCTTATGGGTACTAAAAACGGCAAATTGACTGATAAAGCCAAGAAGATTAAACGTGCTTTGCTCAAAAAGACCGAAGAAGTTGAAGCCGCAGAAGTAGCCTAGACTTTACGCACAGCTTTACAGCATTATTTTTCCGGCATTCTTATTCTGGCAATCATTTGAACTGCATCTGTATATCGGTGTAAATCCGATACACTTGCTTGCCCTATGCTAGAAACCCCCTATATAGCTAACGAAGGGGAATGCTATGCACATACTCGGAATCATCATTGCTGTCGCCACCGCTATCTTTTGGGTGACCCGTGCTGCACGCGGCGCTAAAGACGTTGTTGATGTAGCCAAGACCTTGCGCAATCTGCCGCGCCGTATGCGGTTTAAAAACAAGGCGGGTAAACGCGGATTAGATTTAATTGACCGTCCCGCAGATGCTGCAACCGTTCTTATGGTGAGTGTTGCGAAATTATCCCATTATGCAAAGGAGCATGACGGTTTGATTAGCGGTGCTTCTACCAGCCATATCATAGCAACGCTTAAATCATATATGAAAATTTCGGCGGTAGAAGCCGATGAGATGTTAACACATATGCGCTGGGCAGTTAGGGACTTGGCGCAGCCTGATACGGTTCTGGCACCCATGACAAATGTTTTGTCAAAGACAATTAGTCGTACAGAAGCGGACGAATTGTCTGACATGCTCGAAAAAATATCCCATGCAGACGGCGAACCAAATGATGCTCAGCGCACTTTTATCGAGCGCGTACGAGAACGTTTGGGTTTGGCGGCGTGACGGTATACACAAAACTATGCTTGCCTGTCTTGTGTGCATTTTTGGTCAGTTGTGCTGATACATGAACTACGATTACCAGAACCTGTATCCAATAATGCGGCGACTTATCACGCAAAGACACAAATGGTTTATAGCTTTGCTGGACTGGGCGTGGGCAAAACTTGGCGGGACGTAACGCCAGACGCCTATGCTTGTGATATGGTGCAAAAAACCTGCAAAACGATTGCTTCCTTGCCGGACGGTGTCGGGCGGTTGGCAGCTACGGCGCAAACCGTTAGCGATGTAATTTATGTATTTGGTGGTTACACAGTAGCCGAAGATGGGACAGAAGTTTCTATGCCAGAGGTCTGGGCTTATGATGTCCATACACAAAGCTATAGTCGCAAAGCTGAAATGCCCGTACCCGTGGATGATAGCGTGTCTCTGGTTTATCAAGACCGCTATATCTATCTCGTCTCTGGCTGGCACAAAGACGATAATGTGGTCAATGTGCAGATATACGATACGCAGAGAGACATATGGCAGCCAGCAACAGACTGGCCCGGCGCACCTGTATTTGGCCACGCAGGGGGCATTGTAGGCGCGGTTATAGTGATTTGCGATGGTGTGCAGATTGTACCGCCCAAAACGCCGGATGTGCGCCGCACTTTTGAAAATATCAATGCCTGTTGGCGCGGCGACATAGACGCGCAAAACCCGTCCGTAATAGCTTGGCGTAAACTACCGCAACTGCCCGGCAAGGGCAATTACCGCATGGCCGGGGCAGGATGGCCAGACGCCAATATGGTTATATTTGCTGGTGGTTCTGATAACCCATATAATTATAACGGTATTGGTTATAACAAACGACCAAGCAACCCAAGTAGCCATGTTTGGGGTTATGACATTAGCGGCGATAAATATGTTGTATTTGCGGATAAAGAAATTGCGACAATGGATCACCGCGCACTTGTGCATTTGGGGGCGGGCAAATTCCTAACCATTGGTGGTATGGGGCAGGAACAAGCTGTGCACGATGAACTCAATACTTTTGAGGTCGAACATTAATCGCTTTTAGGCGAAATCATATTCAATAGACCACGCGCCGTGTTCTGGTCGAATTTAAACCGGAATTTGAGGTAAACACCTTTTTGGCTATATTCTGCAGCAGAGAAATCACGGTCTGAATACCCTTCGACATTATACCCCAGACTGAGCCATACATTGTCCACGGGCGAAACGCCTATTGAAGGGCCGTAAGCATAACTAAGCGTTTTAGAGCCCTGTCCGTACAGTACAGAGCCCTGTAGGCCAACATCTATGCGTTTGGTAATATCAAAGCGGGTTTCGCCGCCGACCAGATGGGAAAATCCGCTATTTGTGCTTCCCTCGAATGTAGTTTTCACATGTTTAACGCCGTAATGCCCTGCCACCTGCCAGCGTTCATTGATCATGGTATTGGCCGTAGCATTATTAACTATTTTGGTGGTTTTTATACCGGATAAACTATCGTCCAGGCTAACATCAAATCGGTTAAGGACTACCAGTTTATCATTATTACGCGGGCGCCATGCTGTGCCAATCCGTCCGTCAATACGCGAAGATTTACCAGATAAATTACCTGATGGATTGGGATTGGTTGTGATGATCGCGTCCTGATCTCTGAAATTTGCGCGCACTGCGCCCGCAAATGAAAGTTTTTCGGACAATTCGCGCGCAGCAGCCACACTTGTGACTACAGATTTTGACGTCGCAGCGTCGCGGACCTCAATTCGGGTCGATACACTGGTGTTATTGGTGCGGTATCCAAGCCCAGCATAGCCTGCGAGATAGGATTCGTTTATCTCCAAGCTCGATATAGCTGCATCGGGTGCAATTGTTGCAATGCTAGGGCCATTGCCGAAAATGCGCCTATTTGTCAAACCGAAAGATGTACTCCATTTTGGTGTAAGCTGGATTTGTTGATCCAGGCCAATGGTTGCGCCCAAACGACGCCCGCTGTCTGACGTAATCATGTCGGAGCCTACAGAAAGCTCTGTGCCGGCCCAAGGTCTGTAATTGACGCCAATGGAGGTGTTTTGCCCGCTACCATTGACACTATCAAGGATATCATGGCTGATATTGACACTGGCTTTATCTGTGATGGTTTTTTCCACTGACAGGCGGGTGCGCTGCGGGAAGTCCGAGGCATTGGCTTTACCGCTAAGAGGTTGCTCATGGCTTGCCTGGAGGGTCACACCGTGCTTTGGTACTGCAAAGCGGGCACTGATGAGAGCAAGAATAGATTCTCTATTATTGCCAGAGTTATTTCCAGAAACATTGCCTGTCGCGATTTTATCTTTAACGGAGCGAATGCCGACCGAGCCGGATATTTTTTCGCTTTCTTGATTAACGCTTACTTCTGAAAGCATCCGGGAACTACCTGTGCCGAGATTGTCTTCTTTGTATAGGCTGGCAACGATATTACGTGTGCCGCGCCGTCCCGTCTTTTTATCGACAAATTCATTAAACTTGTAGTCTACATTCGCGCCGTAACGCCGCACATCGCTTGTGGACGTACTGCGTTGTCGTAAGCCGTACCCTGCTTCTTCAGAGCGCACATAGGCACCAGCATTGAGTTTTTCACTGGTATGGTTGATCTCTGCCAAAAATGCACTGGCCGTTTCATAGTCGTCACCAGCATTTTGTTTTGAGCGGCTTGTTGCAACTTCTCCGCGAAATTCAGTGCCGCTGCCGAGTTGTGCGATAATTTCACCCCCAATCATATCGGACTTGCCGCCAGCCCCATTGCCATTGCCGCCCTCATGGACAAAGGTCGATCCTATCTGTACGCGTCCGCCCAAGATTTGTTTTTGAATTCTGCCGCCGTAAGATAAATTGCGCTCACTATCACTAGAGGTTTCGTAATCAACGACAATCACATTGGGATTAAAGCCACTATCGGACACGTCTACAGGTAGACGGAAGATAAGTTCGCCTGTCAAATTATCTAGCGTATAGTCCAAATGGCGGATTAATGTTCGGTTTTCCAGTATAACATCTGCCCGTATGCGGTCGCGGGTCTCTATGGTAACAGTTTCCGAATTGGCCAAAATATATGTATTGGACAATTGGTAGGGCCCGCTCGTGCCATTTGCAGCAATTTCGTCCTTGGCAAAGCCTTGATTGGTCTCGGCCCCGTAGCCGATAGCCTGAAAACTTTCGCCCAGATATTCAGACTTTATCCCGGATAAATGACGGTTATAGCGCGTTAATTTTCCTTCGGTAATGTTGGTGTTAAAATCTCCAAACATGGCGTAAAAGCTTTTTTTCTCCAGCTTGATATAGACCGGATATCGGCTTGAGGCTTCGGTAGCGTTGTAGGAACGGTCCCCGTACAATGTATAGTAAGCGTTGGGATCTATTTCGGTCTTGAAATCATTATCACGACTGCCGCGCCGTTTATCGGTGTCAACCGCGAGCGTTAACATCCAGTCGCCCTTGACCAGGCCTTTGGCAAAAAAGGCTACGCGTCCATCGGAATTGAGGCCATCTGCTGCCCCAGCTACCAAGGCTACGGCTTTGTTTTTCAGGCTGTTATAGGCAATACTGCCCTCAGCCAAGCCGACAATAATCCAGTCGCGTTTTTCAGGCTCTAAGTACATAAACAGTTCAAGCTTGCGACCATTGTCCAGGGTAACAACAATGGTGACTTTGCCGGTCTGCAAGGTTGGTTCTAATTCAATTCGGGCAATGCCGTCCACGCCCGCAACAATATTAGCCCTTGCAGAATTAGGAGATAACAACTCTTCATCGCCCTCTAGGCGGGATTGACTAAACAACCTGTAGGGGGGCGGAATGTCGATTTGAGCGATGCGCCCTGCATGGACGGGCCGCCCTGCTTCGTCTTCCAGCCTTACTGCCAATATGGGAGCCGTGCGCCCATCTGCGACTAAAACCGATTGGTCGGGCAGGGCGATAGCGCGTGCAATATTTTTGACAAAATGAATGTTGCGCTTCAGGCTGGTTTCAACCGCGCCCGCAGGGTCTTTTATGATCGCTTCAAATGCATTTTCACCTTCAAGAATATCCACCCCGCGCCAACGGCTCATCATCACAGTGCGCGCCGAATTGCTATCGCGTGCTTCGAAGTTAACCTGTGGTACTTTAGTACCGTTGAGCATTAAGGTAATTTTTTGATCCGGCGCATGTTTAATACCAATATTGACAGACGGTGTTGATGGTGTGCGCACGGGACTGGGGTAAATCCAGTCGAGCTTTGGCGTTTGTTTTTCAAGCCAACTGGCATCAAAGTTCCTGTATTCAGTTCTATCATTAAATGCGAGCTCAGCTTGTGCGGTATCAGCCGTGCCATTATTTTTTAGATAGAAATTTGCACGCCATATACCACCGCCCTGTATATCAATGAATTTCGAATTTGGTTTTCCCGCATAACGTGTGCTGTCTTCGCAAATCATTACTTCATAGCCGTCCGGAAGGGTTTCTTCGTCAATCTGGACTATGTGTGTGCCTGGTTTAACGCCGCTAAAATGATAGAGCCCGTCCGCATCGCTAATGGCATATGCACCCGTTTCCATATACAGACGTACACCTTTTACACCGTCCCCGTTCGAGATTTTTCTGGCCCAATTTTCATCAGCGTGGCAGGCATTTTCGGCAATACGGCCGATTAATGTACTGGTCGTGCGTAATAAGTCTTCACGCAAAGTTACGCTAGCACGCGCAGTATTGGAGATATCGTCGCCATTACCGTCCATGGCAACTATCGAATTGATAGCTTCACCAGTGCCTGCTCCGGCGCCAATTTCGAGTATATATGTCAAAGTAAACATCTCGCCTGGATGCAAAATGCCTGAACGATATGTGAGTTTCCTGCCATTACTCGATATTTCAGGTTCGTGCGTTGGGCTTTTGTCGAGCCTGCTTGAGCCCTGCACATATTTAAAGCCGAGCGGCATAGTGTCGACAATTACAACCGGTGCACCTGAATTTCCGCGGTTTTCTATGGTGACCGTATAGGGTATGAAATCACCAATGTCGCCAAAGCGTAGCTCAGACGATTTTGTGATAACAAAATCAGTTTCTGCATCCAGCGGAATATCAAAGTTCAGTGGGCCTGAACCACCTAAAGTGAAGTTTCGACCGTAAGAAGCATCGTTTTCAATTATAAATGGTGCATTTGTAAGGCCAGGGAAGTCCGCCGCGCTTAAAGATGAGGCAAAATTAAAGCCCTTTGGCGGTTCGACGCGCACATAGTAGTCACCAAGGGGGGCGAGAGGAAATCGAAATTCTCCGGGTCTTATATCATACGCCAAACCACTGGCATCTCTGGTGTCTTGACCTGTAAGAACACTGTTTGGATATACTGAAACACCGTCAATTCCAAACACATCTGCAGGTTGATTGGTGGCTGCATTTATAAGGGTTACGCGGACATTATCGACATAATCCCCCGTAATTCCATTAAAAACACGGCCGTAAGGGTCAACAAGAGCCGTATCGATAGAAATTTCTGTGCTGTCGAAACTATCAATATAAGTTGCCGTTAAAGTTGTGCCTTGAAATGTAGTTAGGGTTTGGTCATTAATCGGGGTCGGATCTCGGGTTGAGGGTACCCAGGCCCAAAATTCTCCTGAATTTGGCCCAGATTCGTACAATCTTAGGCAAATTTCATCGCCTTCAGACGTTATTACGGTGATAATTACGGTTTCGATCCGGTTGGGGTCACCGTTTTGCCCAAGATCGCGCACGCGTATGAACATAAGTTCACCGCTAAAATATGTACTGGCTGGTATCAAGGGTATAGGGCCAGTTATGTCTATAGGGTTGCCCTTGGTTCGCTCTGGTGGCGGCATTGTTAGAAAAAGACCGGGAACATGTGTTTCAGATGCAAAATCAGAGCCGTTGATCTGAACATTGATCGCATCTGGTGCGTTGGGGGAATGTCTAAAAAATTCTATGGTGGATTCGGTGCGCGCGGCCTCTATAATAAACACCGCCGGGTTTGTAAGCACGGTTGTATGCCCACCGTCAGGGTCATCGTACCCGACGGAAGCTACATTGGTAACCGTCTGCCCAAGCGTTGAGGCTTGGACCAAGCTGTTTTTAAGTACAGTTAGTCCTAGAGCCACAAATATCAGGCATCTTACCCAAGATAAGACCCACCTATTCACCATTCTTGTCCTACATTTCGCCCGTGTCACCAAACGGGTTACGTTTGGCGCCGAACTTTTATGAAATGCTTTTTGAAGTTATCTGCGGCAAAAAAGTGCCGCAGATGTTATAGTCGTATCAGACTTGATGCATAATTATTGCACCAATGCCCGGATCGTTATTGTACCCGTAGAACCGGCGGTTAATGTCGCGCCGGTTAAGCTAATGGTGCATGCACCGCCCGTACAATCCGTATTGGTTGCTGGTTGCGTGAACGTCCCGCCCGTAAAGCCGCTTGACGCAGAGTTAATGAACTCTAATTCGTCTGCAAGCACGTCAGATATAGCAAGGCTGGTCGCTGAAGCGGTCGCACCGGTGTTTGTCGTCGTAATGACATACTCGACACATGCGCCAGGTACGGAATATTGATCGCCAACTCCCGGGGTGCCAGGAATAGTTGTGCAACCAGAGCCGTCTTGTGTAAAGACAGTGACGGTTTTGCTTGCCGTTAAATCAGCAGAAGCGACAATATAGGTGCCTGTTGCAGAATGGTCACCAGCATTGTTACCTTCGTTGGCAGTGCCAGAGCCGTCCGCTAATACGTTTTCTGCGGCGCCAGTGAGCGTATTGCCGCCCGCGTCAGCAGTAACGGCAGTCCCGGGTGCTGCACCCGTTGTTGGCTCGAGGGTATCAGACACAAGAGTAACATTAGATGTGTCCGTATCAACTCGGGCGGCAGGAATATCGCCGTCTACAACGACCCAGATAATAGCGTCAGCGGCTAAATCAGAAGAGGCCGCACCACTGCCGGGTGTATAGGCCGAACCTGCACCATCGCCTGCTCCGGGTTCAAAAAGTCCGTCGCCGTCATCTGCATAATAGGTAATGTTAAGCCCGGTTGTATCATATTGATCGCCGCTCTCATTAACGAGGGCAAAACTATAAGCTTGTGTGTCATTGCCGTTATTTGTCAGTGAAAACACTAAGTCCTGGTCCAGCGCACCTGGTGCAACAGTAGTATTTCCACTGCTGGCGACGGTCAAGTCGATCAAACGGTCAACGGTAAATTCCGTTGGCGAAGCCGTGTTATCTATCTGTGTTTGTGCTGTTCCTGATACATTATAGTTCAGTGTAAACGTATTTTGTACATTTGTACCTGCTGCTGTACCGCCTGCATATGCATTCGATGCCGCAAATAAAGAAATCACTGATGCCCCCAGCAGCCCCTTTGCCCTTAATCCCAATTTAATCATCCCGCATTCCTTTTCTAGTAATGATGGCACACTATCTAAGCGAAAATGGTTAAGGACGACCTTACGCCCATAGTAAAAATATGATTAAAGTGAAATTGTTCTACCCTAGGTGCATATAAGGTGCATATAATAACAGCCGATATTGTCACTTCTTCTGAGTGGACATGGCAAATTTATCCCACCAAATCATAGGTATTATAGAAAGTTAGGCTTTGTCGTCTTTGAGTTTTACTGCAAACGCCCGCTAAATGATAGCGAGCCGCCTGTATTCGGAGCGACGGCATTACTGACGGTCCAGCGAATATGTGTGATATCGCTAGCCTTTGCTGCTGTGCGGCTTCCGTCAGACTGTATTACTTGTAGTTCATTGCGGTTTATGAAGGTTTCGCCGCCGTCCGCAGAATAAGCACTGCTCACGCCGTCAAATTCAGCACTACCTTCAATATAGTCGACTTCAGCAGGAATAGGCATGACGAGAACAATGTTTTCGGCGGGTTTCGCTTCGTCGTTAAAATAGTTAAGCGAATAAACGACTTTATCACCGGGCGTCACTTTATCAGCGGCAAGCCGCGTAACTGTCTGGCTTCCGTCTACATTTAGCACAATAACTTCACGCTCTACGATTTGGGTTGCGGTCAGTGCATGAACTGGCATTGCAACGCTGGTTGCTAGGAGTGCTACGGAAAAAATTGCTTTGCGGTACATGATATGCCTTTTCTTGTTCGGTTATGCTGAGTAAAATTTACAACTAATTTTAACAAAATATGACTGTTAGTGCTTAACAATGTTTAAACTCTTGTAAGTTTTCACAGGATTTCCACTGGATTTTCACTGGAATTCCCAAGTGATTTCACAATTCTTTCGACATTTCTATAATATTCCATACCTTATACACCTTGTTTGTCGAATAAATATTATTGAAAAACAATAATAATTATTGATTTTCGATAATTAATAGTTATAGATAGAGAAAATTACTGTGAAGAGGTCAAAATGGCACATGATAATGATACAAAACCTTATAGAGAGAATAGGCGTCCAAAGGCGGGCTTTCTCAAGAAGTCTCTAAAATTTGTCCTGCCCTTAGTCGTTTTGGCTATCGCTGTGGCGGGTGTTATGTTTATGGGTACATTAAAACCCAAGGCAGAAACTAAAAATGAACCACCAACCGCCATCCCGGTGGTTACAGCCTTGGCCGAAGCAAGATCCGTTGAGTTATCAATAAACTCCCAAGGAGAAGTGCGGCCACGGACCGAAATTAACCTAGCCGCCCAGGTTGGCGGTAGAGTTGACTGGCTTGCTCCCGGATTTCTTGAAGGCGGGCACTTCAAAAAAGGGCAGGTAATTTTGCGCCTCGAATCAGCAGAGTATGATTTGCGGGTAACCCAGGCAGAAGCCAATGTGGCTCAAGCGCAAACCGTATTAACCCGTGAAGTGTCCGAATCGGATATTGCAAGGCGGGATTGGCAAGATTTAGGTGAAGGTCAAGCATCTGCGCTTACCCTACGCGAGCCACAAATGGCCGAAGCTCGTGCACGTTTGGCGGGTGCGCAGGCGCAGCTTGGGGAGGCCCAGTTACAACAAAGCCGCACCGTGGTGTATGCTCCATTTGATGGTCGGGTACGCGAAAGAATGGTCAGTCTTGGTGATATGGTCAATCCGGGCCAAAATATTGGCCGCATTTACGGCGTGGATATCGCAGAGGTGAAATTGCCTTTAACTGATATCGATATGGCAAGGCTCGGCCTCCCCATCGGTTTTATTGCGACAAAATCTGGGCCAGGCCCTGACGTTGCGCTCTCCGCGGTTGTGGCAGGCGTCCCTCACACATGGCAGGGCCGAGTGACGCGCATTAGCTCTAGTTACGATACGACAACCCGCGTCTTATTTGCCTATGCAGAGGTCGCAGACCCTTACGGCAAGGGTTCAGATAATGGTGTGCCTCTGGCATCGGGGTTGTTTGTCAATGTCAAGATTGCCGGACGGGAAGTTGTGAACAGCATCATTGTGCCGCGCACGGCTCTACGCGGATCAGATACGGTCTATATTGCCAATAAAGATAAAACTTTGTCCTTACGCACCGTAAAAGTAGTCTCATCCAGCCGCGATATGGTGGTGATTAGCTCGGGACTATCGGCAGGTGAGCGGGTGATTACATCCCCTATACGCGGTGTGGCCGAGGGCATGAAAATTGAGCTTGCTGATTTTACTGACGAGGCTAGCTCCGTAGAAACTTATGGCGTGGTCAAGTCTGCTGAAAATAAAGGAACACAACCATGAACGCGATAATTACATGGTGGGCAGACAATAAAGTTGCTGCCAACCTGCTGATGATCATTATTTTGATCGGCGGGCTCGTTAGCTATTTCACCATTGAAAAAGAAATGGAACCCTATGTGGAGTTTCCAGGTGCACAGGTAAATGTGACTTGGCTAGGTGCATCTCCCCAAGACATTGAAGAGCAAATTGTTGTGCGGCTTGAAGAAGCCGTGTCGCAAGTCAAAGGTATCGACCGTCTATGGGCCGTTGCTCGCGAAGGGAGCGGTACGGTTTGGGTTGTTGGCAAACAAGACATAGACGGCGCAGCGTTCGTGCAAGATATCAAACAAAAAGTTGATTCCATAAACGGATTTCCCGCTGCGGCTGAACCAGCTACTGTTAACCGATTTGAAAACCGCGAGGAAATCATTCGAATTGCGGTGTCCGGCGAAGTTGATGAGCGTTTACTCAAGCGCACCGCAGAAAAAATCCGCCGCGAGATAGCGCTTTTACCACATGTTCCTTTGGTTGGTTTGTTTGGTGTGCGCGGTGAGGAAGTTTCCATTGAAGTGTCCGAAACGGCTCTTAAGTCTTACGGTATGACATTGGAAGAGGTTGCGACCGCAGTTCGGGCAACTTCGGTAAATTCCTCGTCAGGAACGGTACGTACTGACATCGGTAATGTGCAACTTCGCACGCGTAACCTTGCTGATACGCGCCAAGAATTTGAAGACATCATTATTCGTCAAAACTCAGATGGTGCAGTGGTGCGTGTATCTGATGTCGCCAAAGTCATTGACGGTTTCGAGCAGGTCAATCTTATGGCTACGGTGAACGGCGAGCACACGATTTTAGTACAAATCATGAGCGGGCCCAATATGGATATTGTCAAAATGGCCGAAGCGGTGAAAGGATATATTAAAACGACCGCTGATGATCTTCCTGTCGGGATCAGTATGACTTTGTGGAATGATAATTCGGAAGTTTATGCCGGCCGGATGGACACGATTGGCTCTAACTTTGCCATGGGTCTTGTACTGGTATTCCTTACATTGATTTTGTTCTTGCGGTTCAGTGTCGCATTTTGGGTCGCAGTGGGTATTGCAGTTGCCTTTGCAGGTGGTTTGGCATTCTTACCTATGAGCGGGATTTCATTTAACATGATTTCAACCTTCGCATTCTTATTGGTCTTGGGGGTAATTGTCGATGATGCTATCATTGTCGGCGAGGCTATACATGCAAAAACCGAAGAGGGCGAAACCGGGCTTGACGCTGCTGTAAGCGGTACAAAAATGGTCATAAAGCCGGTTATTTTTGCCGTGCTGACAACCATGATCTTCTTTGCACCTTGGATGTTTTTGTCAGGCCCAACCAAAGAATTTACAAGAGCAATTTCACTGGTAGTGATTTTAACCTTAACATTCTCACTAATCGAGAGCTTGTTAATATTGCCCGCGCATTTGGCGCACCTCAAGCCTGTAAACCCTAAAAACCCGCTAACGCGCTTGCAGACGCGCTTGGCTGATAGTTTGGTTTGGGCAGCTCATAATTTGTACCGCCCTTTCATGATTTTTGCTTTACGTCATCGCTACTTAACGGCGTCTACATTTATCGCTGCAATGGTGTTATCGGTAGGCTTGTTGACCAACGGTATTGTCAAAACATCATTTATGCCAGAGAGCGAATCTGATCAAATATCCATTTCGGTTGACCTGCCAGAAGGCACGCCTTATGCGCGGACGTTACAGGTATTGAAGAAAATTCAAATAGCCGAAAAAGCACTCGTGGATGAGATCAACCAAACGACGTCCGGCGAAGGTAAATTGATTGAAAACTGGTACACACGTTCACGGGATAATCAGGTTCTCGCAATTGTTAAATTGGTGCCGCCAGAGACCCGCACATTGACGGCCAAAGAGACGGCTGATCGTTTGCGGGTACTTATCGGTGAAGTGCCGGACGCGGAAAAAATTGAAGTTAATTACAAAAATAACAACAATGATCCGGCTATCCAATATGTGCTCAATTCAAACGATTTGGATGCTCTTACCGCTGCTGCAGATGATTTAATGGCCCAATTGAGGTCTTATGAAGGGGTGTTTAATGTTATCAATGATAGCGAGAGTAGCGCCGATGAAGTGCGCTTTGAGCTAAAACCTGGCGCAGAAGCGCTCGGTGTTACCTCTGCTATTGTTGCTCGTCAGGTACGCCAAGGTTTCTTCGGTGAAGAGGTGCAACGGTTACCGAGAGACGGCGAAGATGTCAGGGTTTATGTCCGCTATCCGCGTAGTGACCGTGAGAGCTTGGACTTCCTTGGGCAAATCCGTATCCGTACTAATGACGGGCGGGAAGTTCCGCTAGCGGCGGTAGCAGACTTGCGTTTTGATAAAGGCGTTTCGCAGATTTTACGCAGGGAAAGGCAACGGGCGATTATTGTATCTGCAGAAGTTCTGCCAGAACGTATCAACGAAATTCGTGATACCCTTAAGGAAGACTTCTTCAAAGACTTTGATCTGCGCCATCCAGATATTACACGCGGTAATATTGGGCGCGCCCAAGGCGAAGCCGAGTTTATGCAAGAAATTTTTCTCTTGCTAGCCATTGCAGTTGGCGTCGCATATTTTTTGATTGCGATTGCCTTTAGATCCTATTTCGAACCTATGTTGATATTGTTGGCGGCCATGCCGTTCTGCTTTACCGGTGCTATCGTCGGGCATTTACTCATGGGGCAACCTTTATCACTGATGTCCTATCTGGGTATAAGTGCTGCGGCCGGAGTGGCTGTGAACGATAATTTGGTCTTACTGGATTATGTGCACAAACTGCGCGATAAAGGTATGGACGGGGCCCAAGCATTGATCGAAGCGGGCACCAAACGTTTCCGCCCTATTTTGCTCACCTCACTCACCACATTTGTTGGCCTTGTACCGCTGATGCTGGAGCGTTCTATCCAGGCGCAATGGTTGATCCCCATTGGTATCGCTTTGGCTTTTGGTGTGCTGTTCGCATTGTTTGTAACCTTGTTCTTTGTGCCAGCTTTATACGGTATAGGTGCAGATATCAGACGCGGACTCGCACGGTTGGTTCTGCGCCGCCCAACGCAAAACTTCACTGCGCATATCGAACATGATTTCGCGGAGTAAAGTTAGAGGTCCAACACTAATACTACCCGCGTAAACTTTGCAGAACCAGAATATGCGGGATTGTGTCGGGTGGAATACCTGAGCCTAGTACGGATAGTTGGCTTAGCGGTCTTCCAAGCCATGCCAAATTCTGGCAATAATGACACGGTTTGCAAATAGACGGTAACGCACCACATAGCCTTTCGCACCAAAGCGTATCGGTAATTCTCTGTAATGAGTATCTGCTTCCCAAGGGTGACCCATTTCAGGAAATTCGGCCAAACTCTCAACGCCCTTGAGGATGACAGCAATGGCACGGCTTGCCGCTTGTGGACTATGGGGCAGAATAAAATCGTGAAGTCGCTTTAGATCGTCTTGAGCCTCGGGAAGCCATTCGAGTGCCACCATTACGAGGCTTGCGCATTAGATAATGTTTTCGTCCATGCTTTGACATCATTGTGAGGCACTGTTTCACCAGTAAGTTTAAATTTTTCCCAACGAGCCTTTAGCAAAACCTTTTCGGCTTCAACTTCTTCCTCATGTTTAAGATAAGTTTCCACCGCCTGTTTCATCAAATAATGCGGAGAACGATCTCGGCTATTGCCAAGCCTTTTAAGCCGCGCTTGAGTATCCGTATCAAGTCGAAGACCAACCGTAGTATTTGCCATATTCAGAGCTCCAATATTATTTGTTGCACAAAGTATAACACATTAAGTTTCTAAGTGCAAACCTATTACCCTATAGCTGTCCCCTAACGCGGCGGCATTCTTGCACCGGCATCCGCCCGAATGAATTCGCCGTTAATATAGACCTGCTCGCAAAGCGTGGCGACCAGCTGGGCGTATTCTTCGGTCGTGCCAAATCTTGCCGGGAATTGTACATAGGCGCGTAGGGCATCTTTGACTTCAGGCTTCATTTGTTCGTAAATCGGTGTTTCGAAAAATCCGGGCAATATTGTGTTACAGCGAATACCTTCACGGGCAAGGTCGCGGGCTACGGGCAGGGCCATGGATAAAATGCCGCCTTTGGAGGCTGCATAGGCAACTTGCCCGATTTGCCCGTCTTGCGCAGCCACAGAGGCGGTGTTGATAATCACCCCGCGTTCTCCGTCCGGCTCAACACCGTCCAAGCTCATCATGCCTGCGGCTGATTTAGAGACGCACATAAATGTACCAATTAAATTGACGGCTATGACTTTAGAAAAGAAGTCTGCTGAATGGGCGCGGATGTCTCCGGTTTTGCGGTCACGCGAAGCTGTTTTCATACCGCCCGCAATGCCAGCGCAATTGACCATGATGCGTTCTTGTCCGTTTACAGCGCGCACTTTGTCAAAGCCTGCATCAATACTGTCCTCGTCGGACACATCGACCAGAGCAAAGACGCCGCCGAGTTCTTTGGCGATTTTTTCGCCGCGCTTCTCGTTCATGTCAAATATACCGACTTTAACACCCTTGGCTGCCATCAATCTTGCTGTGCCTTCGCCCAGACCTGATGCACCGCCCGTAATAACGGCTGAAATGCCCTTTGAAAGTTTCATAATATCCTCGCTTTAATGCTATGTGGAAATTTGCGCCAACCTATCGACGTGTTGGCCCTCTCTCAAGCCTAAACTTGATCAATAAAGCGGGCCTGCGTCTTTATGTCCAAGGGCGGTGGTTCGCCCAGTGCTTTGCACACCAAAGCTTCCCCGAGCAAAGGTGCCATCATTAGCCCGCGCGAGCCAAGTCCGCTCAGTACAAATAGACCATTTTCAGGCTGTGCGCCGATAGGCAAAGTATTGCGCGTTGTTACTCGAACGGCAGAGCGGGCTTGCCAATTGCTAGCGTCGATTTTTTGCCCAGTGACAGCCGTGTATTTCTCTATAATCTTTTTTGTATCTGCTGTGCTTGTTTGTGTTGTTTCACCAGTATCAACATGGTCATGCGTCGCCCCTAAAAGTATCCCGTTTTCAAACGGTGTTGCGTAATTGCCAGCTAAAAAAGCATAGGCCGGTTTGTCGCTATCACCCCAACAAATTTGCCCGCGTGTGAAGCGTACATTTGCTGGCCATAAATCTTGAATATTGGCACCGTTACAAATGAATAGAGTGTCCGTTTCTGCCAATGTTTTGCCGTTCTTACCGTGCACTTGCCAACGACCGTTTTGTTGTTCTATCTGGGTCGCTCCTTCATGGATATGTGTGCACTTTTCGCTTAAATTTTGCGTGCTGCGTTTGGGAGATATGGTGAGTGCAGATGGGAAGTGTAGGCCACCGTATTTTGCCGCTAAATTTTGCCCCGGTCTAAACCCGAGCATTGCTTGCGCCTGTTTGCGCGACACCCACTGCATTTCGTTCACTGGCACGGCTTGATTGGCAATGATTTTTGCAAATCTCTCTGCTTCTTTTTCGGATGTAGCCATCTGCAAAACACCGGCGCCCAAAACGGTGCCTTTGCTACGGTATAGGTTAAGGGCATACAAATATGCTGCGTTGTAAAATCGTGATTCCGGCCTGTCTTGCAAGTCGAGTTTTGGCATTACCAGCCCCGCAGGATTGCCGCTCGCTGCCGTATCCAATTCTTGGTGCGGTTCAATGAGTATCGGGCTGATACCGCGCCTTGCCAAGGCATGGGCGATAGATGCACCCGCAATGCCGCCGCCAATAATAACCGGTATATCTACGGATTTAACTGGTGTGGTTCCGGCCTTAAATATAGCTTCAAGGCGTTCGCGTTTGCGGCCAAATCCCGATTTTTTCTCAACTTTGAAGCCAGCTTTGCTCAGGCCGCGCCTTACATGGCCGGCAACGGTAAATGTGGCCACACTGGCTGCGGGCGCTGATAATCGTGCCATATGGCTAAACACATCATCTGACCACATATCCGGGTTTTTAGCCGGAGAAAACCCGTCCAGAAACCATGCATTAATACGCGCGTCCATACCTGATAATGCACGCTGGGCACTACTGTGAAACAGGGTCAAAGTGACAGTACCAAAATGCAATCTATGCACACCTTTAACCCGGTCTGGCCACTGCGCAATTAACTTTTCTGCCTTCGGTTGCAAGTTCGGGAATTTTTCCAATGCGCGGATCAATTGAGCTTTGGAAAACGGGTAGGCTTCGACAGATAAATAATGCAATCTTTGCCCCGGCTTGGCTGACTTCTCCCACAAATTCCAAGTGGCTAGAAAATTCAGACCAGAGCCAAATCCAAGCTCGCCAATGACGAAAACATCCCTGCCTTTCCAAGCATCAGGCAAGTGACTGCCTTGCAAAAACACGGCTTTAGTTTCTTCTAATCCGCCGTCTCTAGAGAAATATACATCGTCAAATTGTTGCGCAATTGGTTCTCCGGCGTCTGACCAATTAAGCAAGGCGGGTAGAGTTGCAGTGAGAGGTTTGGGCGTGTTCATCCCCTTTCATAAACGGGTTTGTACGGCGAATAAATAGACAAGTAAATTTTATGGCAGTGGGCGGGTTTAACGGCCAAAAAAAGCGTCTTGTGCTCCGGGCAGCCAGCGCCCCGTATTGGTATCGTAAGTTTTAAACGCGCCTGCAAAATCCCATGCACACCAAGAAAAACCGTGGGCTTCCATGGTTTTACGTCTAATTTTTGTCCATGCAAAACGCTCACTCACTGGGACTTTGTCGATGACCCCAAACTCACCGACAAATACGGGCAAGCCCGTTCTTGCTTGGAAATTTTTGGCTATTTGGTAGGTATCTGCCAGCTCTGCCATATCAGAGCGACCGCCCCACTGTCTGCCTAATGGAAGAACAGGTTTTGACCATTGTGCCCCTTGGTGGGTAAATGCATGAGGGCCGTAATCATGGAAGGTCGCAACCAAATTGGCGTCCTTTTTATTAGCATGTAAGGGCCAAATGACTGCATCTAAACTCTCAATACTGTTCCAGGAATTACCGCCGAGTATCACCTTGCGGTTCGGGTTGGAGGCTCTGATGATCGGTAGCACTTTGGCATAGAGGGCGTTCACCTGAGCACTGCTCAATTGTAGGGTAGGTTCGTTGAGAACTTCGAAGTAAACGGTGTCGGGCGCACTTGCAAAATTGCGGGCAATTTGGTCCCATATGGCCAAAAAACGGGCTTGTTCGCGGGCAGGGCGTGCCATCAGATTGTCGTAATGATGGACATCAATTATGACACCGAGGCCTGCCGATTGTGCATCTCTGACCACGGTTTTGACCCGCGCCATAAATGGTGCGTCAATAGCATAAGGCGCACGGTGGGCCGTGTGCGCGTCCCACCGGATCGGGATGCGCACTGTGTCAAACCCGGCCGCTGCGACGGTTCGCAAATCTTGCGCCGTAATTGTGTAGCCCCAGTCCCCTTCATTGGATGCTTCCAGGGCATTACCCATATTCATACAGCGCTGTACTGGAAACGGTGTGGTGTAAGTTGGCTTAGCCGTGGGCGGTTTCTTGGAGACAGGTTGGGGCACAGTTTCAATGATCGCTGTCTCGGGTTGGCGCTCAGGTGTATTGACTTCAATTTTTATGATTTGCTCTTGTTGAATGGGTGCTTCTGTTTGTTGCTGGGATGTATCCGCACCTTCTTCGGTCAAGGCCGCTTCGGTGCGTGCGCAGGCAGCCAATAAGGTCAGGGCGGTAACAGCAATAATATACCAAACAGGTTTCATCTTAACTCGGTTGTTTTTAGGTTACAGCAGTTTTTTCGTCACGCAACTCACCTCACACTGCTAATTTTCTTGAAATTGATCCTATATTAAAGACTTGAACACACGGTTAAGGCTTGCAAAAAATCTCTTTGGTTTTAAAGCCTTTTCCATGAGAAAATTGTTTTTATCCCCGTCATTGTTTTTATCCCCGTCATTATTTTTATCGCCGTCATTATTTTTATCCCCGTCTGGGCGAATATCCCGCCGTTCTTTTATTATCGGTGTTACCGGTCTTGTGATTTTTATCGTATTGCAGCTATTTGCATGGCGATATGTCGGTATAAATATGGCAAGTTTCTTTTTTGCTTTAGCTCTGTTCTTTTTGAATTTTCATATGCTTATGGCAATTTATGGAAAACGTCTCCACGATTTAGGGCGCACGCTTTGGCCTTTAATCGGTCTGCTTACGCTGATAATTTTTGTTTGGATCGTCATGGCGTTAAATTACGGGGGCATAGAGTATTTTGATACCGTTATGGCGCATCCAGAATATGCGGACAACGCAGAAGAAATGAAAAAGGTGCTACAAGTCTACCAAGATAAGCTAGCGGCTGGTATGCCCAAAGCCCGTTGGGTACTGGCAATCTTGCCAGTTCTATTCACACTTTGGCTAGCGGTAGCACCAGGGCAAGAAGGGGATAACCGTTACGGGGCTGCCGCTGATACGACACAATAAATCAAGTTTTTTCTTGTGGAATCGTACCGTAATGGTTCTAATAAAGAAGCTGAACAGGAGAATATCATGGGAAATTTACTTTTTTCACCGAGCGGGCGTATTGACGCGCAGACTTTCCATAAAGGCGCGGTCATACTTTTGGTTATAAATGTTCTGCTTTGGCAAGCATGGTTGATAAGTTTGGGTGCGGGCGTGATAGCATTCTTTGTGTCTCTTGTTTTGGTTTATTGCTGGGGCTGTTTATTCGCCAAAAGGTTCCATGATGCCAGCAAATCTGGGTGGATGTATCTGCTGATTTTTATCATTTTTATCGTCGTCTCCTATATTGTAGGCAGCGTCTTACTCGGCGTATTATCGCCCGATATTGTAACTGAAGCACAAGAATTACAAGAGAACATAGATATGGATAATCCAGACGTCGAATATCTATTGGGTGTTTATGACCGGATGTTAAAAGCTATGAGTTTACCGTTCACCATTAGCTATCTTGCCGTGGGCGCCGCATTGGCTTTTGGGGTCAATGCCATGTTGAAAACTGACCCCAACCCCAATGAGCACGGTGATAACGGCAATATGTCTGACTAAATTTTAGGCAAGCCGGCATCAGGAATAAATCCGTACATGGGCTCACCAGGCAGGGCATTTGTTACTATGTCGCGCACCTTAAGTAAGGCTTCCAAATCTATGCCCGTCTCGTACCCCAACGTGTCCAGCATAAATACGAGGTCCTCTGTCACGATATTGCCACTAGCGCCCGGCGCGAACGGACAACCGCCTATACCGCCGAGGGACGCATCAATGGTTGTGATGCCGTGGTCAAGGGCGGCGTAAACATTGGTAAGCCCAAGCCCGCGTGTGTTATGGAGGTGCAAGCCCGTTAAGTTTTGCTCGCCGACTTCGGCTTTTACGGCCTTGACCAAAGATATTACATGGTTCGGCGTTGCATATCCCGTAGTATCAGAAAGACCAACCTCGTCGCACCCTGCATCCATCAGGGCGCTGGCCAGTTCAAGGATTTTAGCTTGGGGGACCGTGCCTTCCAAAGTACAGCCAAAGGCGGTGGAAATGCCGCCTTCAAAGAACGGACGCTCGTCTGCTGGTAAAGATTTAATCAAATTGGCTATATCGCGCACCGCAGCCAGCATTTGTGTGTGGGTGCGCTTTACATTGGCCAATGAGTGGGTTTCACTGGCGGACACGGGAATGGTTATTTTATGAACGCCTGCCCTAATAGCGTCCTGAGCGCCGCGTAAATTTGGCACCAATACGGCGATCTTTAAGCCCTCAATACTGCGGGCATGGGCGACCAGTTCCGCAGTATCAGCGAGTTGCGGCAACAATTTTGCCGGTACAAATGACCCAACCTCTATTTCCGGTACCCCGCAAGCGGCTTCGGCGGTTATCCATGCTTTTTTAGCGGCAAGGGGCATAACGCGCTTAATGCTCTGCAGACCGTCGCGCGGGCCAACTTCACTGATTTCGATAAAAGAACCCACGTGACACCTTTATTTCATATTCATGGCCCAAAAATTAGAGCCCCCGTCCCCGACGTTTTGCATGCGCGACAGCTCCATATTGATCCGGTACAGGCCGGGCCAGTAATAAATAATGATATATTCCACAGGGCGGTCATTGTCGTCATAAACGATACGCGAAACCTTGAGGAGCGGCGAGCCAATACCGATGTTAAGTGCAGGGCCAGTGGTGCCGTCTGCAAGGGTAGCGGTAACCGTCTGGCGGGCACGGGCAATGCTGACGCCTGTCTTTTCGATCAAAGCCAATATCGGCTGATCTTTCAAATCGGTCTGCTTAAAAGAGCGGCCAATGTCTTCGGGTACATAAGTGATCACATAGGAAAACGGTGTATTGTCTTTATAGCGGGTTCGCACGGCATGTTGCACTTTCGTGTCAGGAGAGAGTTTAAGTGCGTCTGTTACATGGGGGGCGGCGACAAGATAATCAAACTCTAAAATTTGGACTTTGGTTTCTTGAACAATATTGAGCATGTCTTCCAACAAACCGTCCATATTGCCTAGGGACGACGAGACCGGCGCAGAGAAAGTTACCATAGTACCGCGTCCGCGCTGGCGCGATACCAAACCTTCTTTGGCGAGCTCGTCCAGCGCCCGTTTAACCGTAATCCGCGAGACATTAAATGTTTGCTCCAACTGCTTTTCTGTTGGGATGAGCGCGCCATTAGGATAAGCGCCTGAAAGGATTTTGTCGCGTATCAAAACATATATTTGGTAATATAATGGTGTGCGCAGCTTCTCATCTATGACCATTTGAAAGCTGGCCGCGTCATTTATCCGTATAGGGGTTTTATTGTCCATGAAATTCCTGCTAGCAAAATAAATAACATATATTGATATATCTTTTATATCATATAAGACAAGGGGCATTATGCATATACCATGTCATTCCTGTCCGGCGCGCAACAGCCCCTTGTGTTCGGTGTTCACTGATACAGAGATAGAAGACTTGTTTTTTTTAGCGCATATTCGCCGCATTGAGGCCGGAGAATATTTGCTGCACGAGGAAGATCCCGTGCGCCAAGTCTATAACATTTCTTCGGGTGCACTTGCATTAGAACGTTTGGCCAGCGACGGAGCCAAACAAATTATGGCCTTTTGTTATGCAGGGGATTTTATTGGTATTTCCTCAGGCCGGTCTTATTCGGTCAGCGCAAGAGCCTTAAAGCCGCTCACAGCCTGTCAATGGCAGGAAGCAGATTTGCAATCGCTCTACAAGACGTACCCAAAGCTTGAAACCCGTGTTCACGAAATCACTGCAAGAGTGGTCGAAGCGATTATGGACCAATTATTTGTCCTTGGCCGTAAGAAAGCCACGGAAAAAATAGCGTGGTTTTTGCTATTTATTGAAACGAGACAAGCGAATGTTGACGGGTTAAGCGAGAGTTTTAATATGCCAATGACACGGGTGGACATTGCTGATTATCTCGGCTTAACCGTAGAAACGGTGAGCCGTGCCTTTACCCAACTCAAGACAAAGGGCCTGATTGACATCACCGATAAATGGACAATTACGATTAAAGACCGCGTAGCCCTCACGGCTCTGGGTGATTACACAAGCCCGACGCCGGGCCGCAAGGGATGATTCCTTCCCCCATGCATGGGGAAGGAGAAAAACTCTATATGATTTTACTGTCTAATAGCTTCCGTATCACTTTATCCGACATCCCTAGCAACCCGCTGTAAATTTCGTCGTTATGTTGTCCAAGTTCTGGCCCTGTCCACCGTACCTTGCCTGGTGTTTTGGAGAATTTTGGGGCTACATTTTGCATTTGCAGGTTTTTAAACTGTGGGTGGGCGACTTTGATAATGGCCGCGCGTGCTTTGAAATGTGGGTCATCAAGCATGTCCGGAGCACGGTAAATTTTGCCTTGCGGAATGCCGAATTTGTCAAGCTCTGCCATCAAATCTCCAGCGTCCAGAGTGCTCGTCCATTCGCCGACGAGAATATCCAATTCGGTTTGGTTTTCTCCCCGTGCGCCGTGGGTGGCATAGCGGTCATCACTGGCCAGTTCCGCCTGTCCCATAGCTGACGCAAGGCGCGTAAATACCGTATCCTGATTGGCTGCAATCAACACCATCTGTCCGTCTTTGGTCGGATAGATATTAGACGGTGCGACATTGGGCAAAATGGCACCAGATCGTTCCCGGATATAATCGGCTTCCACATATTCGGTGATCAAGCTTTCCATCATGGCCAGCACGGCTTCATAAATGGCGCTGTCAATTACCTGACCTTCACCGGTTTTGTCCTTGTGGTGTAGTGCAGCCAAAGCACCCATACAGGCAAAACTGGCGGCTAATTGGTCGCCAATGGAAATGCCCATGCGCGAAGGCGGGCTCGACGGGTCGCCGACCACATACCGCATGCCGCCCATGGCTTCACCGATGGCGCCGTAACCGGGCCTTGATGAGTACGGCCCGTCTTGACCAAAGCCGGACACCCGCACCATAATCAGGCCGGGATTTATTTTTTGCAGGACATCATATCCAAGGCCCCATTTTTCCATGGTGCCTGGGCGGAAATTTTCGATTAGAATATCCGCCTTTGCGACCAATTGTTTGAGGATGTCGGAACCTGCTTTTTCGCGTAAATTCAGAGTTACGGATTTTTTGTTGCGGGCAATCACAGGCCACCACAAAGAAAGCCCATGGGGCTTTTCCCGTCCCCAACCGCGCATAGGATCGCCGACTTTCGGTTGCTCGACCTTTATGACTTCAGCGCCAAAATCACCCATCATTTGGCCGCAAAACGGCCCGGCGAGTAACTGCCCCATTTCGATCACACGCAAGCCTTTTAAGGGGCCAGTAGCTTCTATTGGTGCTTCTGTAGGCGTTTTTGTCTTTTTATCTGCATTCATGCGTCTTATTCCTAAATGATATAATGATATAATAACTTGCCTTTTATGGCACCCACCCTTACAAAATGTCCAGCAATAATTATGAGAGCTCATGACACAATCGGTAGAAATTTTAGAAGTCTCACCACGTGATGGTCTGCAAAGCGAAAAAACATTTGTGTCAACTGCGGATAAACTCAAATTGATCAATAAAGCGCTGGACGCTGGCCTCAAGCGCATTGAAGTGACCAGCTTTGTTAACCCCAAACGGGTGCCGCAAATGGCGGACGCAGCCGAACTGGTCAAAGCTTTACCTAAGCGCGACGATGTTATCTATACTGGTATGGTCTTGAACACGCGCGGATTTGAGCGGGCGGCTGAGCTTCATATGGACGAAATCGGCTGTGTGGTGGTCTCAACAGAAACCTTTAACCAGAAAAACCAAGGCGCCAGTGTTGATGAAACCTTGTGGCAATGGGCTGATATGGCGCGGCGGGCCAAAGAGGTTGGCATGCGGGCACAAATTACTATTTCTTGTGCCTTTGGCTGCCCCTATGAGGGCGAAGTGGCACCTGAGCGGATTGTTGATATCGCGAAACGAGCGGCAGAGGCTGAACCGGTAGAGCTGTGTTTGGCCGATAGCATTGGTGTTGCCGTGCCGCCGCAAGTGCGGGATTTATTGGGCATGGTTGCAGAGGCAGTCCCGAACATGCCTTTGCGCACCCATTTGCACAACACGCGCGGAACCGGACTGGCCAATGCAATGGCTGCGGTTGAAGCAGGTGTGCACACTCTGGACGCCAGTATTGGCGGTATTGGGGGATGCCCATTTGCGCCGCGTGCTACAGGCAATATTCCGACCGATGATTTGGTCTATATGCTTGAAAGATCGAATATAGAAACGGGAGTGTCTTTGGACGGTTTGATAGAGACATCCCATTGGTTGGAAAGTGTGCTGGGTAGGCCGGTGCCGTCGCAAGTGGCGCAAGCGGGTGGTTTCCCGACACGGCCTAAATGACCAGAGAGTGGAGGCCAAGGGTTTAGTGCCTGAACCATGCAGCCAGAAACAATAAACAAGGGCAAAGGTGTGTGCTCAAATGTTCATACAGAGTAAACAAAAAGAGAAATATCAAAGGAGTGACGACATGGCATATAGACTAGGTGTTGATGTAGGCGGGACATTTACCGACCTTTTGTTAATCGAAGAAGCGAGCGGCAAGACGTACCGCTCGAAAGTCCCTTCTACCCCGAGCGACCCATCACAAGCAGTGATCAACGGCACGGCGCGCATTTGCGAAATGGCCAAAATAGCACCAGCAGACTTATCTTTGTTCATGCACGGTACGACCGTTGCGACCAATGCTATATTGGAAAACAAAATTGCCAAAGTTGGCTTAATTGTCACCGACGGTTATCGTCAGGTGTTGCAAATTGCTCGATCATTAGTGCCCGGCGGTTTGGCTGCCTGGATTATTTGGCAACGCCCGCCGATTTTAGCGCCCCTAGAAGCTACGGTTGAAGTCAAAGAACGCCTGGATTCGGACGGTAATGTGCTCAAGGGAGTTAAAAAGAAAAATGTGATGAAGGCCATCAAACGGCTCCGGGAAGAAAATGTCGAGGCGGTCACTATTTGCCTGATAAACTCCTTTGCCAATAACGCTCACGAAAAAGAAATTGAGGCAATCGTCAAGCGCAAAATGCCGGGTGTGCCTGTCTCTATCTCCAGCGACATTTTGCCGGAGAAACAAGAATATGAGCGGGCTTTGACCACTGTGGCTAATTCTGCTGTGCGGCCTACCGTGGCCAAATATGTGCAGAACTTGCGCAAAGAACTGCGGGCGCAAAACATGGACGGGCAAATTAATTTGCTGCGCTCGGACGGCGGATTGATGTCTTCGGAACAGTCAGAAGACCTACCAGTGGCTTTATTGATGTCTGGCCCGGCAGGCGGTGTTACCGGCGCACTGTGGGCGGCTAAAAACGCAGGCTATTCAAATATTCTCACTCTTGATATGGGCGGTACATCAACAGATGTGTCCCTGATTGAAAACGGTCAACCGCGCCTAACACGCGATACAGAGGTTGGTGACCTGACCGTGCGCACATCGTCTCTTGATGTAAAAACGGTCGGTGCGGGCGGGGGTTCTATTGCCCATGTACCGGAATTGACACAGGCGCTTAGGGTGGGGCCGGAAAGTGCCGGCGCTACACCTGGGCCAGCGTGCTACGGCAATGGCGGTGAGGCGGCAACAGTGACCGATGCCAATGTTGTGCTGGGCTATTTACCCGATGCCTTGCTCGGCGGGGAAATGAAACTGGACGTGGATGCGGCGAAGAAATCGGTACAAGTTGTTGCCGATGCGCTGGGTATTTCTCTTATGGAAGCGGCTGCCGGTATTATTGATATTGTTAACGAAAATATTTTTGGGGCTATCCGTCTTGTATCGGTGCAACAAGGGTATGACAGCCGCGATTTCGCCCTGATGGGGTTCGGCGGCGGTGGGCCATTGCAAGCCAATGCTATTGGTAAATTGGCAGGGAGCTGGCCGGTAATTGTGCCGATGGCGCCGGGAGTGCTCTGTGCTTACGGTGATGCAACAACAAGAATGCGGGCCGAAAAAGCCCGTTCGTTCTCTTCGCGGCTTGATACGGCAGATGGTAAGCAGTTGGAAAAAATCATGGGCGAAATGGCCAAAGAGGTTAGCGGTCAACTGGTGTCTCAAGGTGTGCCGGTATCCGAGCACGAAGTCCAATTTGAAGCCGGGGTTCGTTATCAAGGCCAAGGTTTTGAAGTTGTGCTTCCCATCAAGCAAGAAGGTTTCGCTGGTGCAGGTCTGAAGAAACTGGCGGATGATTTGCACGAAGAACACGAAAAACTATTTACCTTTGCACTTGATTTACCAATTGAGCTTGTCAATTTGCGGGTGACCGTTTTGGGCGAGGCTCCAAATGTCGCTGCGGGTCAAATACCCGTCGGTGATGGTAAGCCCGACAAAGCCTCGATTGTAAAAACCAGTAAAGTCTGGATGGACGGCAAGGAACAAGACGCCGTCATTTATGACCGCGCCAAACTAAAGGCTAAAGATAAAATAACTGGCCCTGCCATTGTCACTGAGATGGATTCGACCACCCTAATTCTATCTGGCCACATTGCCACCATCGACGCATTCGGCAATATCTTAATTAACCCCGCCAAAACGAAAAAAGCATAGGAGGACACCATGGCTGCTACAATAATCGAAAAAAACACCGAAGCGTTCAATACCGTTGATGTCGATCCTATCACTTTGGATCTCATTGAAAATGCTCTTAAAAATGCCCGCGAAGAAATGGATGCGACTTTGTTTCGCACCGCTATGTCACCAGGTATCCGCGAGCAGGGCGATGCATTCCCGCTCATCGCAGATCATACCGGATTGATGCTTGCGGGCCAATTTGGCTCGTTCATTCAAGGTTTTCTGGAAAACTATGACGACGAGATCGAGCAAGGAGATGTGATATGGCTATCCGACCCCTATATGTGCGACGGCGCGGTTTCCCATGCCAATGACTGGTTGGTAATGGTGCCCGTTTTTGTAGACGGTCGTCTCGTCGGTTGGGGCGCGATGTTCGGGCATATGACCGATGTCGGGGGTATGGTTCCTGGTTCACTGCCGACTAACGCAGTCTCTATATTCCAAGAAGGCATTCGCATTCCGCCAGTCAAGCTTTACAAAAAAGGTGTCAAGAACGACGATATTCTCAAAATCGTCCTGCATCAGTGCCGAATGCCAGACTGGGCTGGGGCGGATCTGAATGCTATTGTCGCAGCGTGCCGCATGGCCGAACGCCGGGTGGTGGAAATGGTTGGGCGCTTTGGGGCGGATACTTATATTTCCGCTACCAACAAATTGTTAGCGCGTAACAAACGCGCTATGGCGCACCTTATCGAAACATCCATCGGTGAAGAACCTGTGTCATTTGAAGATTTTGTTTGCGATGACGGTCGTGGTTTTGGCCCTTATAAAATCAAATGCACCATGTGGCGCGAAGGCGGCAAGGTTATTCTGGACTGGGAGGGTACAGACCCACAATCTGAAAGTTCAATCAATTTTTTGCTTAATGAAAATATGCTGAAAATGTTTTTTGGTATTTATATGATCATGGTGTTCGACCCGCAAATATTATTCAACGACGGCTTTTATGATTTGGTGGATGTGCGCATCCCCGAAGGCTCCCTGCTCAAACCAAAATTCCCGGCCGCATTGTCGTGCCGGACCCATGCACTTGGCCGTATTTTTGATGTACTTGGCGCACTCCTTGGGCAGCGGGCCCCAGAATTTTTATCGGCTGCTGGCTTCTCCTCTAGCCCGCATTTGATGTATTCAGGTACGGATAAATCGGGTGAATGGTTCCAGTTGTTCCAGATCGGGTTTGGCGGTATTCCAGGGCGTCCGTTCGGCGATGGCTCCGATGGCCATTCCCTTTGGCCGGGCTTTACCAATGTCCCCAACGAATTCCTGGAAGCCTATTTTCCGCTGCGTATTGAGCGTTATGAAAGCATACCCGATAGCGGCGGTGCGGGGCTCTTTAGGGGCGGTAATGGTATCACCATTCATTACCGGTTCTTGGAAAAGGGCACTATTGCCATCCATGATGACCGCTGGTTTATTTATCCGTGGGGTGTTAATGGCGGCACACCGGGTATGCGTTCCAAAAAGGTGATTGTACGGGCGAACGGCAAGGAAGAAGTGCTGCCTTCCAAATGTGATGATATCACTGTCGAAATTGGCGATTTGCTGATTTATAATACCTGGGGCGGCGGCGGCTGGGGTAACCCATTGGAGCGGGATCCTGAATTTGTGGCGCTAGAAGTTAAGCGCGGTTTGATCAGTAAAAAGGGTGCCAAACGTTTCGGTGTGGTTGTTTCTAAAACCGGCCAGATAGATAGTAAGGCGACCGAAAAACTGCGGGCAGATATGGCCGGTAGTATTTGCAAGGATGTGTTTAATTACGGCCCTGATCTCAAAACCTTACGCAAAAATTGCAAGAAAGAAACAGGTCTGGACGCTCCAAAAAGGCCCGTATGGGATAAGAAGTCAGCGTAATTATTGATGGAAACTAATCAACAGATTTTGCTCAAGACCCGTCCGGATGCCGTGCCTGTTCCGTCTGATTTTAAACTGGTGGACAGTGCCATCCCGACACCGCATGAGGGTGAAATTTTGTGTAAAACGGAATTTCTATCTCTTGACCCCTATATGCGCGGGCAAATCAATGGACGGCATATATCCGGTGCAATTCATCCGGGCGAAATGATGCGCGGCGAAACTGTGTCCGAAATTATGGTCTCGAACCACGCAGATTTTAAACCCGGAGATTTTGTCAAACATTTCGGTGGCTGGCAAAGCTATTCCGTCAGCGACGGTACGGGCATGCAAAAACTGGATGCGCGTATCTCACCGCGTTCTTTAGCGCTGGGTATTCTCGGCATGCCGGGACTAACGGCCTATGCGGGACTGGTACATTTGGCGCAGCCGCAAGAGGGCGACACGGTTCTGGTTTCGGCGGCGTCCGGCGCAGTGGGGTCTATGGTCGGACAGATAGCCAAAATACTGGGCTGTCGGGTCATCGGTATCGCAGGGCAGAGGCGCAAGATGGATTGGCTGACGGAAGTCGCCGGTTTTGACGGCTGTTTTAATTACAAAGACGAGAAGCCTGCGGACGGGATTAAACGTTTGTGTCCGGACGGTGTAGATGTTTACTTTGATAATGTTGGCGGCGATATCTTGAACGCTGCTATGGAGCAGCTGGCTTTAGGCGCACGGGTAATTTTGTGTGGTTTGATGGCGCAGTATAATACGGATAGCCCGCCGCCCGGCCCTAATCCTGGCACTATTATTCGCGCCCGGGCAACCGTCAAAGGTTTGGTGGTTTACGATCATTTCGACAAGCAGGCAGAGTTTTTGGACAAAGCAACGCAGTGGGTAAATACCGGCCAAATTCAATTTGTCGAAGATGTTACAGAAGGGCTAGCGGATGCACCTGAGGCGTTTTGCCGTCTTATGGCCGGCGGTAATTTCGGTAAAACTATAGTGAAAATATAAACGGGTTATGAGCGCCCAAACACTATTTGAAAAACTATGGCAAGCCCATAATATTTGCGCCTTGGACGGCGGCGAAGACCTGCTTTATATTGACCGCATATTCCTCCATGAACGCACAGGCGGTATTGCCCTTGTTAATATGGCCAGGACGGGACGCACAGTTCGCCGCCCCAATCATGTATTTGCTACCATGGATCATATTGTCGATACCCGCCTTGGGCGCAGTGATGAAACGCTGATGCCGGGCGGCTCGAAATTTATCACCATAACCCGCCGTGCCGCCAAACAAGCTGGCATCACCCTGTTTGATTTGGGCGACGCCCGTCAAGGTATTGTCCATGTTATTTCCCCAGAGCAAGGTATTGTCTTACCTGGACTAACGATCGTTTGCCCCGATAGTCATACCTGCACACAAGGTGCATTTGGCGCTCTCGCATTTGGTATAGGGTCAACCGGGGCCGAACACGCCATGGCCACGTCGACTTTGCGCCTGAGCAAACCGAAATCCATGTTGGTGTTATTTGACGGTATTTTACAAACGGGCGTGACCGCCAAAGATATGATCTTACACGTGATCAGCAAATACGGCTCAGCGGGCGGGCGCGGATATGCCATTGAATTTGCCGGCGCGGCGGTGCGGGCGCTTGATATGGAATCCCGTATGACATTGTGCAATATGGCCGTGGAGTTTGGGGCGTTCACTGGCTTGGTAGCGCCAGATGCAAAAACCTATGCATGGCTTAAAGATAGACCCTATGCGCCAAAAAATGAAGCGTGGGACGCGGCGGTAGAGAACTGGCAAGAGCTAAAGACCGACCCAAAAGCTAAGTTTGACAAAACAATAGAAGTAAATGTTGGCGCAATTGCGCCGACCGTAAGTTGGGGTACCAGCCCGGCGCAGTCTGTGTTCATCAATGAGAATATTCCACCGCCGACTAGTCCAGAAGATAAAAAATCACTAGCCTATATGGGGCTAAAAGGCGGGCAAAAAATGACGAGCTTGAAGGTTGACGGCGCCTTTATCGGCTCTTGTACCAATGCACGCTTACCCGATTTACGCGCCGCCGCCGCCGTGCTTAGGGGGCGCCGTGTACACAGCAATATTCGCGCACTTTGTGTGCCGGGTTCCAGTTCCGTTAAGCGGGCCGCAGAAGATGAAGGGCTTGATGTGATTTTCAAGAGGGCCGGGTTTGAATGGCGAGAAAGTGGGTGTTCCATGTGTTTTTACGCAGGCGGGGAGGGCTTTGGCAGCGGGGAGCGGGTCATATCCACGACCAACCGGAACTTTGAAGGCCGCCAAGGTGTCGGTGTGCGCACCCACCTGGCCAGTCCTGCAACTGTGGCGGCATCGGCTGTGGCGGGGCATATTTGTGATGCCCGCAGTTTGGAGGTGCGCCGTGGGTAAACCTTTGACAGTGCTGTCCGCGAAAGCACTACCGCTCTTGCGCGACAATGTTGATACGGACGCTATTATCCCGTCGCGGGAAATAAAAGGTGTGACAAAAACCGGATTGGCAGACGGTCTGTTTGCGGGCTGGCGCTATACAAATGCGCGGGAAATAAATTCCGATTTTCTGCTGAACTGGCCGCAATATAAAGGGGTGCAGATATTGCTATCTGGTGCAAATTTTGGTTGCGGCTCATCGCGGGAACAAGCCGTGTGGGCGTTGTCTGAATACGGATTTCGCGTGATTGTCGCGGAAAGCTTCGGCGAAATTTTCTATAACAACTGTATAGCCAACGGTATTTTGCCAATCCAGCTTGCCAAAAATAACATTGCCAAATTGGCAAAAACAGATGCGGATATTAAAGTTGACCTGGTGAAGCAAACCATCAACGGAGCGGAGTTTAGCATTAGCGCGCCAGATAAACATATGTTGGTGCAGGGGCTGGACGCTATCGACCTAACACTCCAATCTATGGGTGACATTGAAAGATTTGAGCAAAAATATTTTGCGGATAAACCATGGATGCGGTTGTAGTTATTCCACATCTTGTGCGCTTTCGGGTCTTCGTATTACACTTTACCTTCATAGCGCCGCAAAGCGGCGGCCCCCATCGCCTACGCAAGAGCTACGGCACTTCCCCCATAAAAATGGGGGAAGGAGAAACCATTTTAAATAATTCCTTTATCCACCAGTCCCTTAATGGACTTGGCTTGCGCCGCCAAAAAATGTTTGCGGTCAGGGACTTGTACCTTGCCGTTATTATCCAACATAGAATTGGCGGTTTGGCTACCGTGTTTTGCGTAGGTCTCGGCGAATAACTCAAACCGTTGTCGGGCCAGCAGATTACTCATACCCGGACGGCGGCGGTATTTGCGCAGGGCATTCAAATCAAGTATCCCGTGAGCGGTCATGGTTTGACCCCAACCGGATTGGACTAATGTGCGGCCTTGATAATCAACAATGGACGAGCGTCCGTCCGTTGCACTGGCAGGGAGGGCATGGCCTGCAATCCCGCCGCAATTGGCAGAAACAATATAGGCCATATTTTCTACGGCTCTGGCTTTGCGGCAAATTGCCTTTGGCGTTTCGGACATATTGCCCATTTCTCCGGTAGGGTGTACAATGATTTCAGCCCCGCGTATCGCCAATGCACGTGCAATCTCGGGGTATAAAATCTCCTCAGAAGCCAGAGATGCCAAGCGTCCAATATCTGTATCGACAACGGGAAACACACCGTCCATATCATACACATCCAGATATTTATCCCAAACATCGTGGGGCGTAGGGGCAAACATGGAATTGAGGCGGCGGTAGCGTAAAACCGTATCGCCGCTGGGGGCAATAATAAAACAGGTCTGGAAATACAGGCCTTCAAAATGAGGATCTAGCTCATATGCATTACCGGCTAGATACAGATTGTTGTCCTGGGCTATTTTCCCCAAAGCCTCATACTCTGGCCCGTCTATTTCAATACAGGCTTTGTCTGCCCATTCGGGTATTGTTTCGCCGGCAGGATAGCTGGTCATGAAATATTCGGTTAAGACCAATAATTTGAGATCCTGTCCGATAAACATTTTACTAGAGCGGATTTCACCTGCCAATCTGTCGATTGTCCCAAACATAAGCTTGCGTGCATCCCCTCGGTTGTTACACGCATTGACGGCCTGAACTTTGGTTTGCAAGGCCAATGCCATATAGCTTGGCCCTAATAATGTATCGGGTATATCCATGCTCAGAACCCTATTTTCAAAACACATTTTGAACAATGAGAAAAATCATTCTGTTTGCGCCTGTCCCCTTTAGGACATAAACAAGAACTATTGGGTATGGATATGGATAAAACATTACTAAAAAAATTAGCCGCCGCCGTCGGTAGTGAATATGTGATTACGGATGACGGCGAATGTGCGTATTTTTCCCAGGATGTATATAGTCGCGCGGAATATACCTCTAGTGCCGTCTTAAGACCTGCGAGTACCAAAGAACTAGCGGCGGTCGTGAAACTGGCAACCCAAAACGGTTTTGCAGTGTTCCCGCGCGGCGGCGGGCTTTCTTATACTGGCGGCTATTTGCCGAGCACTCAAAAGTCCATCAGCATTGACACGTCGCGCATGAGCCGAGTTGTCGAAATTAACACAGAGGATATGTTTGTAACCGTAGAAGCCGGGTGCACATGGGCCGCATTACACAAGGCTTTGCAGGGTACAGATTTACGCACCCCGTTTTGGGGTACGCTTTCCGGGCTTTATGCGACGGTAGGCGGTTCGGTAAGCCAAAACTCTATTTTCTTTGGCTCTGGTCTTTACGGTATTTCAGCAGATAGCGTTACGGGGCTAAAAGTCATTGCCGCAAATGGAGATGTCGTTGAGACAGGTTCAGGGTTTTTTCGCCATTTCGGCCCTGATATGACCGGCTTGTTTACGGGGGATTGTGGTGTGCTCGGGATAAAAGCAGAGATTACGCTGCGTTTGATTCGCACACCAAAACACAAAGCCCATACTTCTTTTAGTTTTGAGAGCTACGCAGACATGCTCCCGGCCATGAGTGAAATTTCCAGACAGGGTTTGGCGTCAGAATGCTTTGGCTTTGATCCATTTTTACAAGCGCAGCGGATGAAGCGCGAGAGCTTGGCTAAGGACGTAAAGGCATTGGCGGGGGCCCTAAAAGCCAGTGGGTCAGTATTGGGTGCGCTCAAAACCGGTGCGAAACTGGCTGCTGCCGGGCGTGGGTTCATGGACAATGTGCCGTATTCCGTACACATTACGGCGGAGAATCACCATGCTTCTGCGGCTCAGGCTGATATTGAAACCATTAGGGCTATTTTGACAAATGCAGGCGGCACTGAGATCGAAAATGCTATACCGACATTGGTGGCTGCCAATCCGTTCAACCCGCCTAATTCTATGATCGGCCCGTCGGGCGAGCGCTGGGCACCCGTCCATGCCGTCGTGCCCCATTCTCAGGCCGTCTCTCTCATGGACGCCATCACGGCATTGTTTGAAGAACACAAAGATCTATGTGCTAAATACGATATAGGAACCGGTTATCTCTTAACCAGTGTTGGTGCCAGTGCCATGGTTTTAGAGCCGGTGTTTTTCTGGCCGGATGCGTTGATGGATATACATCACCGCAAGGTCGAAGCGGGACATTTGCGCAAATTAGACGGGTTTTCAGATAACCCTGATGCCCGCGCTACCGTTGATGGTTTACGTGCTAAATTAAAGGATTTGATGGCTGAACATCATGCCGCACACCTACAAATAGGTAAGACCTATACGTATCAACAAGCCCTAAATCCGGCTAGCCTAGCTTTGCTGAAGGTGGTTAAAGAGCAGATGGATCCTAAGGGTCTCATTAATCCGGGTGCGCTCGGCCTTTAATATGAGCGCTTAGTTAAAGCGGGCAACACCCAGTTTTCCGAGCCGCCACGCCAAGGTATCTATACTTAAATTTGTGAGGTGCGCAATTTTCGCGCACCTCGCTATAGATAAGGCAAAACCTAACCAAATACATTAATGTTGTATATTATTGTCGCCGCTGTACCGTCGATGGCTTTGGCTGATTTAATATCAAGTTTTGCCTGTTTCTTGTCGCCGTTAAGCCAATTGACCGCCGCGCGATTTGAAAATGCTTGCCAATTGGTAGGCATCAGCTCCAGCGCTTTGTCACAAGCATCAAGTGCTTTTTCGTAAAGACCTTGCGAACCTAATGTGGCACATTGATTACTATAAACAATGGCCATATGCGAGGTTTTCAACCCTTGGTGCAGAGCATTGCGGTTAAAGGCGGCGGCTTTGGAAAAATCGCCATTATTATAAGCAAGGGCGCCTTGCTTAACGGCCCGTTTTCCGGACTGCTCAACGGTAAAGCGAGGGGAGTTATCCGCAATTTGTGTCTCGCCAGCGGACGCAGTGCCGGACAAGCCAATAATAACTGATGCGGTTAGCGTTGTAGCAATGGCTGCAACTAAAAGGGTACGAATGGTAGTTTGGGGGGAGGAAGTGTTCATAATAAACTCCTGTGTTAGTGAACATGATTACAATTGGGTAATTCAAATAAGAATGCAATTGACGTATTTCGCAGAGATGTTATACATAATTGTATGAACAACTGGTCCGACTATCCCATCTTTCTTGCTGTTGCCGAAACGGGTAGCTTAACGGCCGCTGGTGATCAGCTCAATATCAGCCAGCCGACGGTTGGTCGGCGTATGAAAGCTTTGGAGGCTCGGTTTGGTGCACCTTTATTGACCAAAGAGGACGGTAGGCTAGCCCCAACCGAATTTGGCTATCTGGTGCTTGATCATGTCAGACGTATGGAGGCGGAGGCAGATGCCATCACCCGTACTTCTGCGACTTTGGAGCACTCTTTGGTTGGTCCGGTGATGATTACGGCTTCTGAAGGTATCGGTGATTTTTGGCTACCAGCCATTATGCAAAGATTTCGTAAGGACAACCCGGATATCGTTGTCGACGTCAATATTGACTTTCGCGCTGCTAATTTGGCACAGCGCGAAGCAGATATTGCCCTGCGCTGGATGGGGCCTGGTACCCAAAACAGTCTCATTGGCCGCCGCGTCACAAGTTTTGGCTTTGGCCTCTATGCGTCGAAAGCTTATTTAGACAAGAGGGGCACGCCAACGCGTCCAGAAGATTTACTCGACCATAATGGTGTCCGGCTTAATATCGGTACACAAACATTTTGGCCTTTGGACGCGGACGGGAACACAGTGCCCACACCGCGCACGGTGTTTAACACCAATAATTTGATGGCGCATTTTAATGCCGTACTTGCTGGCTACGGCATAGGCATGGTTGGTCATGCTGCTCATGCAGTGGAAATGGGGCTTGTTCGTGTTTTGCCTGACCTATCACGAGAAGAAGATCTTTGGGTGGTTGCCCATGAAGATTTAAAGAAAAGCGCACGGGTACGCGCCGCTTTTGATTTTATTGTTGATGCACTTCAGCAAGATTACGCACACTTTAAATCGGGTGCGCCGTCCGTATTTATCGAACATGCTATGTTACATTATCCTGCCATTATAGATAATAATGAAGCCGCCCATCAGGGGCATACGAAAACTTCTGTGAAACGGCCAATGCCAGCCGCTTGATGTCCTAATAAGCCTTGATTTCCTAAAAACTTATGGTTATACACCCGCCTTCGCGGGGGACCACAAACGCTTGAACCCGTGTTTCACACAGGAAAGAACAATGAAAAAAGATTTACACCCAGACTACCACATGATCAAAGTGGTTATGACTGACGGCACAGAATATATGACCCGCTCTACATACGGTAAAGAAGGCGATACATTGGTATTGGATATTGATGCATCTTCTCATCCAGCTTGGACTGGTGGTGGGCAAAAACTTATGGACCGCGCTGGCCGCGTCTCGCGCTTTAAAGACAAATTTAAAGGTTTTGCATAAACCTAGTCTCAAGACACAAAAACCCGCCGTGCTGGCGGGTTTTTTATTGGGCGAGCTGAATTAATTAGCTAGAAAAATTTGAGAAAGCCGTTTCTAGGCGGTTTATTTGATCGGCAACGGTATTGCCGTGCTGTGCATTGATCGAGCCGTAAAGAGAACGGTCAAGACGAACGATGCGTTCATATAGTTTTTCAGAGCGGGCCAGTAAATCTAACAGTAGAGCCGGTAGGCTGGCTGCGTGTTGAGCAAGAGGCGTAGCGTTTTCTGGGTCTGTAATGCGTTCAGGTACAAGTCTGTACTTGTCGGCTCTGGCTTCTGTGCCTGTCATTTCACCTTCTTTCAATGCACGTTGCACCAACAGCCAAGAAGCCACTTGCATAAGGCGCGTGGTTAAGCGCATGCTTTGAGATGCATAAATAAGGGCTTCATTTCGGCCGAGCAATTTGCTGTCCTGACGACCTGTACCGTCCAAATACGCAGCCGTTTCCTCGACCATATCCATGCCTTCACGAAAAGTCTTTGCGAACAGCTCGGAGGCTGTAAATTCTTTCAACCGTTCTTCAGCTTGTGGCCCTAAAGTATCAACCGATGTGTTCAGTTGGGTCCGTTGTTTGCCAAACCCTTTTTTACCAAAACCTGTGCTATCGTTCATTTTTAACTCCGTTACAGGTATTTGGCCTGTGTATCAAAATAGTCTGTTTGCAAATAGGTGTGCAAAGCTCGCGCCAAGTTTAAGTTTTCTTAAAAAAACCTTCTGCGCTGGTTAGATCTTTGGCCTTTTTTGCAATTTCGCGGGCGATACGTGCTTGCTCAGCTTCCAATACTTTGAGCCTTTCTTCCAGTTGGCTGATAGACACGCCGTATAAGTCTTCGCCGACACAAAATGTCTGACCGGCTCGTTTTAAATCTGCATCTCCCAGAATATCCATATGTAAACCATTTCTATTTTTGGCCTTATTTCTGTTCTTATATGGTAATTTTCCGTCTACGCCAATAAATAGTGAACCCCCTTGCCAAAACGAATTAAAAGGCTTAGATAAGGGTTAACGGGAGGCTAAGGCTTCCAAAACCACCCCGCCGAGCGGGGTTTTTTATTGGCTAATTAAAAGTGGGTTATTTTCAAGGAGAGATACTTTGAGCACATCCCATAATTGGCCCATAGTTGGAGAAAGACATGAGCAAAATTTTAATGCCGAAAGCTACAGCCGTTTGGCTGATCGACAACACAATGTTGACGTTTGAACAAATTTCATCCTTTTGTGATTTGCACATCCTGGAGGTGAAGGGGATTGCTGACGGAGATGTGGCTGCGGGTATTCGCGGTGCGGATCCGATTTCAAATGGCCAAGTGAGCCGCGACGAAATTGAAAAAGCAGAAAAAGATCCAAACTATAATTTGGTCGCCATTAGCTTTGATGCTGCACCGATCCCGACCAGTAAAACCAAGAAACGCCGCGGCCCACGCTATACGCCATTATCACGCCGCCAAGACCGCCCGGATGCTATTGCTTGGCTTGTTCGCAATCACCCAGAAGTATCTGATCCACAAATCTCCAAGTTAATTGGCACCACCAAGCCAACGATTAGCTCGATTCGTGACCGGACACACTGGAAAACCAGTACAATTAACCCAACCGATCCAGTTTCTCTCGGTTTGTGCTCTCAAATGGACCTCGACGAAGCTGTGAAAATTGCGACTGAGAAAAAAGCAAAATTGGATGCTAAAAATGCCCCTAAAGGTGATGAAGGGGATGCTTTGAAACCAGTTGTGGATGCACAGGCAGCCGAACCAGAAGCGCCTAAAGTTTCTCATACGCTGGAAAGCCTGTTTAAACCTGCTACACCTGAAAGCTAAACGCCTAAGCTTTGTTTTAGGTTGGGGGCGCGGTCTCGGTCCAGCTGTCTAGTTTCTCAAACGCCTCAAGCCATTTGGCGAGTTTGGGCATGTGGTCGCGCCACTGCATGTCGCTGGCGCGAAAATCCACATAGCCAAGAGCGCAGGCTATAGCCAGATTGCCAAATTCCCAAGGGGAGCCCAATTCGTCCGTGATGGTTTCTAGGTGCTGCAGAGAGCGGACTGTGGCATTTTCCTGCCGCATAGCCCAAAAATCACACCATTGCTCTTGGGGGCGAATGCGTTCCATTCTAAACGCCAACACAGCATCAATTATACCGTCACCCAGGGCATGCAGTGTTTTCTGTCGCCATCCTGCTTTCCTTGCCGGGAGCCAAGGTGTTTTAATATTATCCAAATACTCACAAATCACCGGGCTATCATAAAGCGCCCTATCACCATCCATCAGAGCCGGAACTTTGCCGAGTGGGTTGGCTTTGTGAAGTATTTCGTCGTCGTCAAATGGTATAGTAGTCACGTTTTCGACGTCCAATCCTTTTTCAAGGATAAGGATACGACATTTACGCGAATAGGGTGAGGTGGGGGAATGAATGAGTTTCATAGTGTGGTGTTTTCTAATTTTTTTATTTTGTCATCCCGGGCCTGACCCGGGACCTCGTAGGTTAGTCTAAACATTGAGGTCCCAGCTCTGCACCGTAAGAGCGGCTATTTTTAATGCAAGGAGGGCCGGGATGACAGTTTAAGTGGGATGACAATTTTTACTTCACGCATCAGCCACCTCTACAGGCACAATGGTCACACTTTCGCCGCAACCACAGGCATCGGTCTGGTTTGGGTTTCTGAACACGAATTTTGAGTGCAGCACTTCAGTTTCGTAGTCTACGACCGAGCCGAGCAAGAAAAGCACGGCTTTGGCATCGACGACGATGGTGACACCATTGTCCTCAATCACTTCGTCGAATTTCTCGATCTCGTCGACATATTCCATCAGATATTCCATACCCGCACAGCCACCATTGGTTACGCCAACGCGGAGATAACCTTGGCCTTTATTGTCAAGAATTTCGCGCACACGCGCCGCCGCCGCGTCGGTCAGGGTTACGAGTTTTGGTATTTGTCTAGCCATTATTCACTCACCTCAAAACATATTCAGTTCAAGACGGGCTTCATCGCTCATCAGGTCGGGTGTCCACGGCGGGTCGAACACCATATCCACTTCTACCTTGACCACACCGTCAATCATAATACAGGCTTCTTGCACCCAAATTGGCATTTCTCCGGCAACAGGACAACCTGGCGCGGTCAGGGTCATATCAACTTTTAGCACCCAATCGTCTTCAAGTTCGACCTTATAAATCAAACCAAGTTCATAGATGTCCACCGGAATTTCCGGATCGTAGACGGTTTTTATCTGGGAAATCACCTCCGCCGTCACTCGCTCGATATCTTTATCGGTGGGCTTTTCAACGCCCGGAATAGGCGCAGCATCAATACTGTCGCGAATCGGTTCAATATCTGTTTTCATATCTTCCATGGTCTTACCTATATAGTGTGTCTGGTTGGATAAAAAAGCCCATATCCAATATTGAAAGTTTCATTGTTGAAGTTTTGATCATGACAAAAACTTTCTGGCTTTGTGAACCGCCGTGATAAGGCGGTCCACTTCGTCTTCTGTATTGTAAATACCAAAACTGGCGCGCGCGGTTGAATGAACGCCAAAACTTTCCATCAAAGGTTGGGCACAGTGCATGCCTGCACGAATAGCTACGGCGTATTTATCCAGTATTTGTGCGATATCGTGAGCATGTGCACCTTCTAAGGTGAAAGCCAATACGGCGCCCTTATCAGGCGCGTGGCCAATGAGCCGAAATGCATTGACCTGCTTAAGGCCTGCCAAAGCCCGTGTGTAAAGTTTCATTTCATGGGCTTCAACCTCTGCCCTGTCAAATTGGGATAACCAATCTATGGCTGCGCCCAATCCGATGGCTTCGATAATTGGCGGGGTGCCCGCCTCGAATTTATGGGGAATATCGGCGTAGGTGATACGGTCTTCGAAAACATCGGCGATCATTTCGCCGCCGCCGTTAAAGGGCTGTAACCGCTCCAGCATTTCCCGTTTTCCGTACAGGGCACCAATTCCGGTCGGCCCGTAAAGCTTGTGTCCTGTCATAGCATAGAAATCTGCATCTACTTCCAGAACATCTACGGGAAAATGCACCACCGCTTGGGTGCCGTCGACTACGAAAATACAATTATGCTCGTGAGCAATTTTACCCATATCGCGGACGGGGTTTATGGTGCCTGTCACATTGGACATATGAACAACGGAGACGATTTTAGTGCGCTGTGTAAATAGAGATTTATAAACATCCAAATCCAGCGAACCGTCTTCCAGTACCGGCACCCATTTAATCACAGCCCCAAAGCGTTCGCGCAAGAAATGCCACGGCACAATGTTGGAATGGTGTTCCGTCTTGGTCAGAATTATTTCGTCTCCAGCTTTGATCTCGCCCATTAGACCGTAAGCCACCAAGTTCAGGGCTTCGGTAGCCCCTTTGGTAAATATGATTTCACTTGCTTCTGCCGCGCCCAAAAACTCTGCAACTTTACTCCGCGCTGCCTCAAAGGCTTCGGTGGTTTCATTGGCCATAGTGTGCAGGCCCCTGTGCACATTAGCATAGGCATATTCCATCTGGCCCTGCATGGCCTTTATTACAGCATCCGGTTTTTGTGCACTGGCGGCATTATCGAGATAGGCCAATGGCTTGCCGTTGATCTGGCGCTTTAGAATAGGAAATTGCGCCCGGATTTTTTGAACGTTGAGGCTCATGAATTTTGCTCTAGCCATCGTGTTATCAAAGACATGAAACCCGTATTATCCACCATAGTGTCAAAGCTTTGTGCCACAAAAGCCTGGGTCAAAAGTGCCCGTGCTTCACGCGCTGGAATGCCTCTTGATTGCATATAGAACAGCGCACTTTCGTCAAGCGCACCAACCGTATTGCCGTGGGCACACGCCACATCATCCGCGTAAATTTCGAGCTCTGGTTTGGCGCGAATTTCGCAAGTTTCCGAGAGCATAATCGCGTCGTGCCGCATTTCTGCATCGGTCAGCTGTGCGGGCCTGCGAACGTGGAATTTGCCTTGAAACACGCCGCGCGCTTTACCCGTTACAACACCTTTAACGCTTTGGCGAATATGGGCATTTTCAGCCCCCAAATCTATATAAGATGTCATATCGCAGTGGCGTCTATCCTTTAGCAAATACGCGCCGTGGATATTGGCTTTTAGCTCAGCACCAAGGCTTGCAATACGCGTTTCGAACCGCGATAGCCTCGCGCCGAAACTCAGGGTGTGTTGATTAATCTCTACGTCCGCCCATGCATTTATCTGGGACGTTGCAATACGCGTTGTGTCTGCATGGTCGTCATGGTGGATGGTGCGGGTAAGCTTGGCACCTTTTGCCAATTCAAACCGTATATCCAAATTGATAAAACTAGGCTCGGCGCTGTCGTGGGTTTCTTCCACGTGCAATGTCGCGTCCTCGCCAATACGAATGACAATACGAGCATGGCCATTATTTAGGTTGCTTATTACCAATTTTTCGGAGGAACTAAACCCTAAAGGCACGGTGACCGTATAGGCATTCCCGCCAAAATTAGCGGCCAATTTACCCATAGGAGTGTCGGTTGCTGCTATGGATTCACGGGTAACATCGAGCCCAGACGGAAGGGAAAACTTTGGCGTACAAGCAGAGGAAATACCGGATTTGGCGTCAGTTACAACCCCGCGCACATCCGTCCATTTCCACGCTTCCATACGGCGGTGGGGCAGTTTTTCTATGAGGGAATTAAACACTATCCTACCCCCCGCTCATCCCGGCGCAGGCCGGGAACCACCTATCAGCCTTCACCATGGATCCCGTCCTACGACGGGATGAGCGGAATGAAGAGATTATGTTCTTATCAAGCTGCATATTTGTCATAGCCTTCTTTTTCGAGCACTTTGGCGAAATCAGCATCACCGCTCGCAACGACTTTTCCTGCTGCCAATACATGGACGCGGTCAGGGACAATATAATCGAGCAGGCGTTGGTAATGGGTGATGATGAGCATACCGCGCTCAGGGGAGCGCAGAGCGTTGACGCCGTCTGCAACAATGCGCAGGGCATCTACATCAAGACCGCTATCCGTTTCGTCCATAATGATGAATTTCGGCTCGAGCATCATCATCTGGAAAATTTCCATGCGTTTTTTCTCACCGCCGGAAAAGCCGACATTGAGGGGCCGCCTCAGCATGTCAGGTTTGACTTTAAGATCTGCTGCAACTTGGCGCGCTTTTTTGAGGAACTCAGGTGCCGCCACGGGTTCTTCGCTCCGCGCTTTTCTCTGGGCATTTAAGGCCGTGCGCAGGAAATGCATAGTTGGCACACCGGGAATTTCCAAAGGATATTGGAAGGATAAAAACAGTCCTGCTGCTGCCCGTTCTTCAGGCTCCATAGCCAGCAAGTCTTGGCCAAGATATTGGGCGCTACCGTCCGTAACGTCATAACCGTCCTTACCCGTGAGTACATAAGACAAGGTCGATTTACCAGCTCCATTTGGCCCCATAATCGCATGCACTTCACCCGCCGGAACTTCCAGAGAAAGCCCATTAAGGATAGTTTGCTGACCTTCATTCACTGTGGCCGTAAGATTATTTATTTTTATCATTTTTGTTTCTCGTATTTTAATTTATTTTATCTCTATATTCCGCTCATACTCGCACGGGCGAGTATGAGCGGTACTGAGGATGGGATTGTTTCATCATCTCGCTATATCCAAACATCATTGGGGGCGTCGAATTTTTCGGCTACTTTTGTATCGCCGTTGTTCTTTAGGTTTTTAGGTTCGATAAGGAAAAGCTGGACTTCGCCGTGGGCGACGGGGCGGTGCTCTATGCCTTTTGGTACGACGATAGCTTCGCCGGCTGTTAGGTTGACGCTGTGGGTGCGAAATTCAAGTGTGAGATTGCCTTTCCAGATAAAAAACATTTCGTCTGCGTCCGCATGGCTGTGCCAAGGGTACTCGCCCTCGGCTTTGACCAGTTTAAATTCCTGCCCGTTGAGTTCCGCCACTATTTTTGGACGGAAATGCTCTGAGAACAGTGCAAATTTCTCGTCGATGTTGATTTTTTTAGGCATAGGTCATCTTTCTCTGCCTCCCCCATTTACGGGGGAGGTGCCCTGCAGGGGCGGAGGGGGTGTGCACATCTTGTGCGCTGTTGAGTTGATAACAAATTTCACCATCGTAGCGCCGCAAGAGCGGTGGCCCCCATCGCCTCCGCTTTGCTCCGGCACTTCCCCCATAAATGGTGGAAGGAAATTATGTGCTATAACCCCTTGCATCATATCAACCCTTATACGCCGTAACTTCGATTTCTATTTTCATGTTTTCCTCAATCAGATCGGCAATAATCATGGTGGCGGCAGGTTTAATCGCGCCGAAAGCCCTTTGTAATTCCGGCCTAATTTGCTCGATATATTTACGGTCAGAAACTGTGTATTGTACCCGCACCACATGGCCCATTTCAAAGCCCGCACCGCGCAGGGCAGCGTCGATTGTGGTGACGGCATTGCGCGTTTGCTGCGCCGCTTTCTCGGGCATCTCGCCTAGCTCGTAATTTGTACCCGTAGTGCCCGAGACAAAGCACCAGTCACCCTGGGCAACAGCGCGGGAATAGGCGAATTCTTCTTCCCAGCTAGACCCACTTGATACGTGTTTGCGGGTTGGCCGAGGCGTCGGTTTGCCGGCTGATTTGAATGTGTTGCTCTTAACCATTCCAGCTTCCCATTTTAATTGCACACGGCTCTATCGTCCATTCCTGGACAACTTTCCCAATGGTGCATTTATGGTCGTATTTTACGTCAGTAATGTTGAACATCCGCTTTTTAGTGGTGCGTATGGTATAACGCTCTGCGTAAAGGCCGTTCACACCTCTGATATCAAGCTCGAAAGTTATTGTGTAATGTTCCAGGAATTTAGTAAGTCTGGGTTCTGTTTTTGTCTTAATGAAAATTTCTCTTGCATTGAGGTCATAATTGTCGGCCAATTCTTGGGTGCGGACTTCTATAATGCGGTTTGTAACATCTTTAAGAAGCCTGGTTTTGGGTAGATCTGTAATATCGGTCGCAAGGGATAAGAGCCGTGCTTCTTCTTTGGGTTTACCCATTATGTTTACGCGCCCGGACACTGCCAGATAAATGCCTGCGAGAGCAACAATGCCCAATAATATTATTTCTTTTAAGTGCATAATTTCACCGTCCATTCCTTAGAGGTGTTACCACGGTAACATTTAAACCTATGGCCTATTCTGGCAATGTGGTAATGAACATCATTTTTCTCAAAATAGACCTTGTAATCTATAGCATAAATTGCGTCGTCAGGCAATGAACTGAGTTCGTATTGCCAAGTCGTTTTGCCTTCAATAGATGTGCGCACTTTAGCCCAGGCAGACACACCGTCTTTGTTCGCCGTTTCGCATTGACTAAATGAGGAAAACAACGTCATTACCCAACACTCCCCTCAAGGCTGATTGCCACTAATTTCTGCGCTTCTACGGCAAATTCCATGGGTAATTTTTGCAGGACATCACGGCAAAAACCGTTGACGAGGAGCGCAACAGCATCTTCTTCGGACAAGCCGCGTTGGCGGCAATAAAACAACTGCTCGTCGGATAACTTGCTTGTGGTGGCTTCGTGTTCAAATTGTGCGGACGGGGTATTGGTTTCAATATAGGGTACGGTGTGGGCACCGCATTGGTCACCAATGAGAAGACTATCGCACTGGGTAAAATTACGCGCACCGGTAGCTTTTTTATGGGCGGACACAAGCCCTCGGTATGTCTGGTTCGATTTACCGGCAGATATGCCCTTAGAGATAATTCTGGATTTGGTGTTTTTCCCCAAATGGATCATTTTTGTGCCGGTGTCTGCTTGCTGATAACCATTGGTGATGGCAATGGAATAGAACTCACCAGATGAGCCATCACCGCGCAGTATGCAGGACGGATATTTCCACGTCACCGCAGAACCGGTCTCGACTTGTGTCCAGCTTACCTTAGCGTTTTTACCGCGGCAATCGGCACGTTTGGTCACGAAATTATAGACACCGCCTTTACCTTCGCTATCGCCCGGCCACCAGTTTTGAACCGTAGAATATTTTATCTCGGCGTCCTCCAATACGACCAATTCAACTACGGCGGCATGCAGCTGATTTTCGTCGCGCATGGGTGCGGTACAGCCTTCAAGATAAGACACATATGAGCCTTTATCCGCAATGATAAGCGTGCGCTCAAATTGCCCTGTACCTTGGGCGTTCATGCGAAAATACGTGGACAATTCCATGGGGCATCTAACACCCGGCGGGATGTAGACAAATGAGCCCTCCGAGAACACGGCCGTGTTCAGCGTCGCGAAGAAATTATCGGTCGGCGGAACAACTGTACCAAGATATTTTTTTACAAGCTCAGGGTGGTTCTTTACGGCTTCGGATAGGGGGCAGAAGATCACACCGACTTTTGCCAATTCTTCTTTAAACGTCGTGACCACGGAAACGCTATCAAACACCGCGTCAACGGCCACTTTCGGGGCGCCTTGTACGCCTGCCAAAACTTCTTGTTCCTTTAGCGGGATGCCCAGTTTTTTGTAAACGTCCAGTAAGTCCGGATCAACTTCATCCAAAGATTTCGGCCCGTCTTTGTCTGATTTTGGCGCGGCGTAATAATAGGCATCTTGGTAGTCGATTTGTGGATAGCTGACCATAGCCCATGTCGGCTCTGTCATGGTCAACCACCGTGCATAAGCGTCCAGTCGCCACTGTAACATCCAGTCCGGCTCGTTCTTTTTAGCACTAATAAACCGCACGATATCTTCGTTTAAGCCCTTTGGTGCAAATTCCTGTTCGATATCGCTCTCGAAACCGTATTTATATTTATCGGCTTCCAGCCCCGCAACATCTTCTACAGTGCCCTTTTCAATAGCATCTTTCGCGATATTTTTTATGTTGCCCATTATGAAATTCCCTTTAGAGCACGACGACGTATTTTCGCCCATGTTTGTAAAAATATGTCTGCGTCTTGTGGTTTTGAAATATAGCCAAGACTAATACGGATCGCGCCTTTAGGTGCTTTCTCAGTAAGACCCATAGCGGTGATAGCGCGGTTGGCACCAACTTTTCCTGACGAACAAGCAAGCCCGGTGGAGACGGAAATGCCTTCTAAATCCAGTGCCATCATCAATGTGCTGGAAGCAGTGTCGGGGACGGCGAAGAATAAAGTGTTAGGCAAGCGCGGCGCATCTTCGCCGAAAATGGTCAGTTCTGGTTCCATTGTTTTTAAGCCCGCCTCGATGGCATCACGAATTATGCGTGTATGGCTTAAATCAGAATCCAAACCTGCGGCAACGCCAAATCCTGCAATTCCGGCAACATTTAGCGTTCCGGCGCGGCGGCGTTTTTCCTGACCGCCGCCTATTATATAGCTACTAAATGGTGCATCAGGGGAAATATACAAAGCCCCGACCCCTTGTGGTCCGCCGATTTTGTGGGCTGAAACCGCCACATAATCCGCCAAGCCAATAACGCTTAGCGGGATTTTACCAAGTGCCTGTACGGCATCAAATAACAACAAACCGTCCATATCTTTGACAAGATCAACTAAATTTTCGGCATCTTGAATGACACCAGTTTCACTGTTGGCAATGGCCACAGAAACAAAGGGCCGCCCTTCGGCTTTGCTATCATGTTCGGCCAGCCGCGTTCTGAGCCATTTTAAATCTAGTAACCCTGATGGGAATACGGGAATTAATTCAACATTGACGCCGCCTTCTTGATCCGCATAGCTTTGCGCCATCAAGATAGATGCAGGATGGTCTAACGGAGAAATAAATAAACGCTTACAGCCACCGTCTACCGCAGATTTTATGGCTGTGTTGACAGATTCGGTGCCGCTGGCCGTAAATATTAAATCCTGTGCGCATACGCCCATAGCTAAAGCCACAGCTTCGCGACCGTCCTCGACTAAAGTGCTGGCGGCGCGGCCAAATCCGTGTGGAGCGGATGCATTGCCGGGGGTCATTAAAGCCTCCCGCACCGCTTTGATTACTTCGGGTCTAGCCGGAGAGGATGCGTTGTGATCAAGATAGAGGGGTAGCGTCATTATATGTTCCCCTTCGGGGCAAGCCCCTCCGCGCCTCTTGATATGTTCCCCTTCGGGTCAAGCCCCTCCGCGCCTCTTGATATGTTCCCTGTCGGGTCAAGCCCCTCCGCGCCTCTTGATATGTTCCCCTTCGGGTCAAGCCCCTCCGCGCCTCTTGATATGTTCCCCTTCGGGTCAAGCCCCTCCGCGCCTCTTGATATGTTCCCTGTCGGGTCAAGCCCCTCCACGCCTCTTGTTGTCGCCTCCGTCTTGCTTGATATTTCCTGGGCCAAATCTGGGCAGATTTGCGGGAAGCGTTGATCAATAACATCTTGAATAGATGTGGCCGTAAAAAACCCTTCAATATGGTCTTCCATAGCCTGCCATAGGTCATGGGATAGGCATTTCGCGCCCTTAGTCGTGCAGCCAAGCCCGTTGTCATCACAGCGTTTGGTTTGCACTTCTTCGTCTACCGCCCGCATCACATTTCCGATGCTTATATCTGCGCTCGCCCGCGCGAGCACATAGCCACCGCTCGCCCCGCGCACACTCTCGACTATACCCGCCTTGCGTAATTTGCCAAAAAGTTGTTCTAGGAAGCTCAAAGAAATATCCTGCCGCACCGAAATATCCGATAAACTAACCGCGTCTCCGTTTTTCGCGCTTACAGCAATATCGGTGATAGCAATCACGGCATATCTGGCTTTGGCGGTTAATTTCATTTGTAACTCTTCTAAACGTGTATTTTTTTTGCATTTTGTGAAAATGCCTGTTAGAAGCCCGCAACAAGCAGGTTTCAGATATGCGATTTACGAATTCCGACTAATTTAGTCAAGTATTATTTAGCTCTATACATTGCATATTTGTGACAGGCAAAATGAATGAATTTCCAAAAGGGATTTTATGCCAGAAGTAATTTTTGCCGGCCCCGAAGGTCGGTTGGAGGGACGTTATCATCCCAGCGATGATGCCGCAGCCCCTTGCGCAATTGTTTTATCACCACATCCGAAAGCTGGCGGTCATATGGACCACCGTATTCCGGTTGCTATGTATGAATGTTATAAACGGCGTGGTTTTTCTGTATTGCGGTTTAACTTTCGCGGTATTGGCCGTTCCAAAGGTGTTTATGATCATGGTTCCGGCGAGTTGCAGGACGCAGCTTATGCACTAGATTATCTACAAAGTTTCAACCAAAATGCTCCGTTCTCGTGGGTTACCGGGTATTCATTTGGTGCCTGGATTGGTATGCAACTTTTAATGCGCCGTCCAGAAGTTGCCGGGTTTATTTCCATGTCTCTCCCGACCAATACCTATGATTTGGCATTTCTTGCCCCTTGTCCGGCTTCGGGCTTGATTACTTACGGGAGCCACGATTCGGTTGTCCCCCCCGAAGAAGTTGAACGGGCCATAGAAAATATCCGTATCCAAAAGGGTCAAAAAATTCACGGCAAACTGATCGAAGGTGCGGATCATTTCTATTCCCAGCATTTGGATATAGCTTTGGAAGAAATCGAGAAATATCTCGATAAAACATTGGACGAAAAGTACAGCCCGCCCAGAGAACCAGGTTTGATAGGGTTTGAGGACTAAATTTTAGCCAAAACGCCGCCGCACATAGGTTTAGATACGCCCGTTGTTTCGGGGTATGATAACGGTAAACCTTTGATGCTGCGTACCGCTAGATAGGCGAATGCTTCTGCCTCCAGATCATCGCCGCGCCAGCCAACTTGTTCAGTGCTGACAATATCTCCAATACCTTGCTCGCCCACGTTTTGCTCTCTAAGAGCCGCCATGATCGCCGGATTTTTGCGCCCGCCGCCGCAAACGATCAAGCTATCAATAGAGTGTCCGTAAGAGGCCACAGACCGCGCGATAGCCATGGCAGTGAAAGCCACCAAGCTAGCGGCGCCATTTTGCGGCGTATGGTCTTTTAAATCGGATAGGATATCGAAATCCCATCTATCTGCGGATTTGGGAAAGGGCTTGGTGAAAAATCTGCCGCACAGCCATTTTTCTATGAGGGCGAAATCTGGTACACCTGATAGAGCTAGGGCACCGTTTTTGTCATAAGCCCCAAGACCACAAGATTGCACCCAGCTATCCAAAGGCCCGTTACCGGGGCCGCAATCTGTAGCGAGCAACTCTCCGTCTTGTGTCAGCTCCCCTTGTGTCAACAAAGTGATGTTGGACACGCCGCCAATATTGAGCACTGCGGCGGGCAATTTGACACCGTATTTTTCCAACATGGCTTTGTGATAAACGGGGGCCAGCGGTGCGCCTTGCCCGCCGGCCTTTACATCCGCTGAGCGAAAATCATAAACCACATCAACCCCGAGGGTATTTGCCAAAACCTGACCATCTCCGAGTTGTAAAGTTTGTCCATTTGTATTTTTCGAGGGTGCACGGTGTAAGATCGTTTGGCCGTGAAATCCGATTATGTCGATATCATCTGTCATTATGGTTTGAGCCGCATCGATATGTGCGGCGTGGATAATGGCCTCTGCTTGTGCGAAAATATTTGGCGGCGGGCCGGAAAAGTCCCAGCCAAGCGCTGCTTGCGTGGCTCTGTTGAGCACATCTTGCTCTTCGTGCGTGTAGGGCCGGAAATGTGTTTTTCCATGGCTGAATACAGTTTCGCCGTCCGTTTCAATAATGGCCGCATCAACACCGTCCAAAGACGTACCACTCATAAGACCTAAAGCTTTATATCTCCCGGTTGGTCGCTTACGCTCCCTCTTCGCCTCTTGTACATATCTTTTCTTGCCCATCGACACGCTTTCCCTATAAAGAGTCCATTCAATTAGAATAGAGCACAACCATGAGCAAATACAAATCCGAATTGATGAAAACCCTGACCGGGCGCGGATTTTTATATCAATGCACTGACGAGGCCAGCTTGGACGCGCTTGCTTCTAAGGGCGAATTGAGCGGCTATATCGGGTTTGATTGTACGGCACCCAGCCTGCATGTAGGGTCGCTTGTGCAGATTATGATGCTCAGAGTTTTGCAAAAATCCGGCGGCCGCCCGATCGTATTGCTCGGCGGCGGGACGACAAAAATTGGCGACCCGTCCGATAAGGACAAATCCCGTCCAATCCTGACGCCCGAAAAAATCGAGCAAAATAAAAATGGCATCAAGCAAGTATTTGCCAAATTTTTGGACTTTGATGGCCCTAATGCAGCAATTATGGTTGATAATGCGGACTGGCTCGACAAGCTCGGCTATATCGAATTTCTACGCGATATTGGCAAACATTTCACCATCAATAAAATGGTGGCCCTAGAGAGCGTCAAGCGCAGGCTTGATAATGAACTGCCTATGACATTTTTGGAGTTTAATTACACACTGCTCCAGTCTTATGATTATCTGGAGCTTTACCGCCGTCATAATTGTCGCTTGCAAATGGGTGGTTCGGATCAATGGGGCAATATTTTGGGCGGAGCGGATTTAACCCGCCGCTTAGAGGGCGCAGAAGTTTACGGTTTCACGACAACGCTTATTACAACTGCATCCGGCGCTAAGATGGGCAAAACCGCCGAAGGTGCGCGTTGGTTAAATGCAGACGCGAGCCTTGGCAGTGCATACACGCTATCAAGCTATGATTACTGGCAGTTTTGGCGTAATACCGAAGACGCTGATGTGGGTAAATTCCTCAAATTGTTCACAGATTTACCCTTGGCCGAAATCGCCAAATTGGAAGCCCTCGAAGGTGCAGACATCAACCAAGCCAAAATCCGTCTCGCTAACGAAGCGACGACTATGTTGCACGGGGCTGATGCGGCGCTGTCTGCCGAAGAAACGGCGCAAAAAACGTTTAAACAAGGCGGTGCCGCCAAAGGTCTGCCGACCTTTGAAGTTGACGCAAAAACACTAGGCGATATCACTGCTCTTGAAGCAGGCGTACTCACGGAACTATGTGCGTCAAATGGTGAAGCTAAACGCCATATCAAAGCGGGCGCACTTAAAATTAATGACGAGAAAGTCACAGACGCAGGTGCAAAATTATCTGCGGGCGATATCAATGCAGACGGGGTTATAAAAATATCCGTAGGTAAGAAAAAACACGCTCTGATCAAGCCAGTTTAACAAGCAACTCCTTCCCCTGTTCTTACGGGGGAAGTGCCGGAGCGTAGCGTAGGCGATGGGGGCGCGCACCTCTTGTGCGCTACAAAACAATAGTGGACGTCGAAAGTTCAGAAGCGTGCATGAGCACGCGCCCCCATCCCCCCTTCGGGGTACTTCCCCCATTTTTATGGGGGAAGGAGCTGCTCCCGCCCCTTATACTACCGCGTCTCCGCATCTACGTGCACCTTATAACCTCGTAATAACCCTCGTTTTTCTGCCGCGAAATTTTCGCCAATATCTCTTGCGGAGACAATCCGGTCGATGCGAAAGTTTCGGTAGTCTTGGCGCAGTGCGCACCAAGCCGCCAGCAAATGCGCGTTGGGGAAGAATATTAGAGCGAGCGGTTTAACCGTGCGCGTCGTTCTTTCCCCCGATAGAGCTTCATAATCTAGCTCCATCACGGTAGCGTTTCTGATGGCGAGCCGCAGCACGCTCATCATATGTAAATGTTCGTGGTGACCAAAATTGGGGGCATAGAGCGCCGTATCTTCAGGGGCGAAATTTGTCGTGGCGACGCTGCGGATTTTCTCAAGCGCCGACAAAGCCGCCCCTTGCAAAATCGGGTCTGCTTCGCGGCCCACCAAACGTAATCCAATAACCAATGCGTCTAGTTCATCATGGTCAAAAGCCATGGGCGGCGCATCAAAACCTGCGCCGAGCATATAGCCAACTCCAGCCTCCCCCTCAACTGGAATGGCCTGGTCTTCCAGTGATTTCATATCGCGGTATATGGTACGCTCTGACACGGAAAATTCTGCCGCCAATTGTGCTGCCGTCACCGCAACACTATGGCCACGTAGCCTATCAATAATACGAAATAATCGTTCAGTTTTTTTCATAATCTCTCCTGACACACTACTGTCAGTATGGCTATGTTAGAGCATTTTGGAAAGAGGGAAATCAAGGATCCCTAAAATTCACTAAACAATATAAAAGGGTTAACAAATGATCGGCTATCAGACTGTAGGGACAAATAAACTAGAAGAAGCAGTGGTGTTTTACGACACATTATTGGCAGAAATCGGCGCAAAGCGCGCTATGGAAGAGGCGGGGGAGTTTGTGCTGTGGTCAAAGGCCCCCAACACACCGGGTTTTTGTGTCCATGTTCCCCATGACGGTAAAAAGGCGACAATCGGTAATGGCTCCATGACGGCCTTTTATGTGGAAACGCCCGAAATGGTCGATAAAATGTATGCCTTGGCTATGGAGTTGGGTGCAAGCGATGAAGGCCCAGCAGGGCCGCGCGGCGATGATGGCTTCTACGCCGGGTTTTGCCGGGATCTGGATGGGAATAAGTTTAATTTTTTCTGTATGGTAGAAGTATAACTTTGGAGCAAGCCATGATCGAATTTTTTAAATTTCCAGAAAACTTTGGTATGCGCGATGCCAGTCCATTTGTCTTGAAACTGGAAACCTATCTGCGTCTTGCCGGACTTGATTACAAGACAACTATCATATCCGACCCGCGCAAAGCGCCAAAAGGCAAATTGCCCTATATCAAAGACAAAGCACAGACCATTGCCGATAGTTCTCTTTGTATACAGTATTTGAAACAAACTTATGGTGACCCGCTCGGCGATGGCCTGAGCGTCGAGCAACATGCCATAGGCCATGTGGTTAAGACAATGCTCGAGGAGCGCAGCTATTGGGTGCTTTACTATATGCGCTGGATGGATCCAAAATACCAACATATCACGCTGGATGCTTGGTTTGGTGATATTCCGGCGATTATTCGCGGTTTTATCACCAAGAAAATCATCAAAGATGCGCAAGCTGAGATGCACGGCCACGGTATAGGCCGTCATACGCCCGAAGAAATATATGGGTTTGGGGTGCAAGATTTGCAGGCGTTCGCAGCCGTATTGGGCGACAAACCCTATCTGCTCGGGGATAAGCCCAGTGAATATGACGCTACGGGTTACGGTTTCCTCGCTAATTTCACAGCCGAGCCATTCCCGTCGCCATTGTCGGAATATATTGCCGGCTCAAAGACGCTTACCGCATATATTGACAGGGTTGGTGAGAAAGCATTTGGGTAGTTCTATAGTCATTGTCATCCCGGCCAAGCCCGGGATGACAACACAGGATTAAGCCTATTCAGTTTCTTCATTCTCATTACCTCCGCCAAAACCCAATTTTTTCATCTTCTCGATACTAGGGATGGGGGTAAGTTGATATTTTCCGCCGTCTATTTTTAGAGTATCTGCGCCGAGGTTTTTCAAATCCTTGATGCTGACGACATACATGCTACTTAATTGTTCTACCAACAGGTCGTCGATTTTATTTCCGGCCTTTGCCGCATATATATTTGGTTTGGCAGTTTCGAGATTATCTAGATAGGTGATGCCCACATGGGTCATTTTCGGTACCATTATTGACATAGGGCCTGGAAACATTTTTTTGTAATATGACTTACCGTCTTTGGCACCGTCAATCAGTTGGGCCAGGCTATGGCTACCCGAACTATTCTTGAACCTTATATCAAAAGAAATGGACAAGTTCATGCCGCTCTCGCCTTCCGCCTTGCCAATAAATTGTTGGCCTTGCATACAAAGCTCGCCCTTTTTATTCATGGTGCCAATGCGGGCAAAATCGGTCACGACACCGTCTTTGTCCATGTTGAATTTGTGCTCGGACGTCCCTGCGCGAAAATAGACACGCTCGGGTAAGGTCGTGCCTTCGCTTGCGGTTAACTGCATTTCGGGCGTAACGCTAACTGTGTTTTTTTTCTCTGGCTTCATACTGTCAAATTTGCTCGCTAATTTAATTATTTTATTGGCAGGCAAGCATTTAATACCCGCAGCCATATCCTTGACCTCTGACGCAAATGCGTTTCCAGACAGAAATGCCGTACATAGAGTTGTGCCGAGCAAAATAAATTTCATCATCAGATGCTTCCCCATTTTTATGTTTCGCTCATAAAACCGATATGAATTTTTAGCGCCAGTGAAATTTTGGTAATTTAACAGGGTTTGACACTTGCGCCGGACTATGTTTATAGACGCTTTATGAGAAACCGTATTGTCCATAAATTTACACTGACCACCCTTTTAGGTGTGTTCGCGCTTGGGACATTAACGGCTTGCGGCATCAAGGGTGAGTTGAAAACACCACCGCCGCTTTGGGGTGACCAGAAACAAGTTGACCAGAATCAAGCTGATATTCCGTCCGCAGAAAAACAAAATTCTGAAAAATCGAAACAGGAGAGCAATAACTAGCTCGGCCTAAAGACCCATGCCTTTCGTTATTGCTCGGTAAAATTTACAAATTTCTTCTTCCTGTTTTTTCTTTTCGGATTTTTATTATGCGACATTTTACACCTACGAACGGCCAGATGATGGTCGAGAACATCAATCTTTCTACCATTGCAGACGATGTCGGCACTCCGGCCTATGTTTATTCTGCGGCAACCTTAACCCGTCATTACAACGTATTTGAAAGGGCGGTGTCCGGTATGGATGCCCTTATTGCCTATTCGGTCAAAGCAAATTCTAATTTGGCCGTGCTGCATTTGCTGGCCAAACTTGGTTGCGGCGCAGATGTGGTGAGCGGCGGCGAATTAGCCCGTGCTTTGGCTGCTGGTATTCCGGCAGAAAAAATCGTGTTTTCCGGCGTCGGCAAAACCGAAGTTGAACTCCGCGCAGGCCTCAGCGCCGGGATTTTTCAGTTTAATGTAGAATCCATATCAGAGTTGGAATTGCTCAATTCTATTGCTGTGGAAATGGGCACATTTGCCCCCATAGCCTTTCGCATTAATCCGAATGTTTGCGCGGGGACACACGAGAAAATCTGTACGGGACGTGCCGAAAATAAATTTGGTGTTGATATAGAGGACGCAGATGCGGCCTTTGAGCGGGCTCGTGATCTTCCCGGAATTTCTGTACGCGGCATCGCGATGCACATAGGCTCACAGATTGACAATCTGGCACCATTCGCGTCGGCACTCACATTGGGTGCAGGGCTGATAGAGCGCTTGCGAACCGCAGGGCATACAATTGATGTTTTTGATATCGGCGGTGGTCTTGGCATTCCGTATCGTGCGGGCGAAACGGCACCGCCGGAGCCTGGGGAATACGGTGAATTAGTCCGGCGGCTTACGGACGGCCTTGGCCTGAAGATGGTGTTCGAACCGGGACGGATGATTGCCGGCAATGCAGGCGTTTTGCTTGCAAAAACTATATATGTGAAGCAGGGCGGGGTGCGAAATTTCTTGATTATAGACGCCGCCATGAACGATTTAATCCGTCCGGCGCTCTATGATGCACACCACGACATAGAGCCTGTTGCTACACCGGCTACGGACGCCGAAATGGTTAGCTATGATGTGGTCGGCCCCATATGCGAGAGCGGAGATACTTTCACCCAGCACCGCCTACTGCCTGAAATGCAGGCTGGAGATCTCCTCGTTTTACATTCCGCTGGGGCTTATGGTGCCGTGCAAGCCAGCCAGTATAACTCCCGCCCACTTGTGCCGGAAGTTCTGGTAAGCGGTGATAAATTTGCAGTGATCAGGGAACGCCCGAGCATGGAAGATATTTTGAAGGCGGAGAGTATCCCCGATTGGATTTAGATATTGGGTTTAGCGTTATTTAGTGCCAAACAATTTGTCACCTGCATCGCCGAGACCCGGAATGATATACCCGGCCTCATTTAGGTGATCATCCACGGCGGCCACATATATATCTATGTCTGGGTGACGTTCCTGTACGGCTTTGATGCCCTCGGGCGCAGCGACAAGGAACAGGCCTTTTATGTTGGTACAGCCCGCCTCTTTGACCATGTCAACGGCGGCGTTAAAAGAACCGCCTGTGGCTAACATCGGGTCAACGACGAGTGCAGTGCGCTGGTTTATTTTTGGTGCCATTTTCGAGAAATAGGCGATGGGCATAAGTGTTTCTTCGTCGCGGTATAGGCCGACAACGCTGATGCGGGCATTGGGTAGTAGTTGTATAACCCCGTCGAGCATGCCGATACCGGCGCGCAATATAGGCACAATGGTGATTTTTTTACCTTTGATTTGCTGCACCTCTATCTCGCCGTCCCACGAATTTATTGTGTGCGGCTCAAGCGGGAAATCCTTGGTCGCTTCATAGGTCAAGAGCATGGAGACCTCCGCCGCCAGTTCGCGGAAATTTTTCGTGCTAATATCAGCCTCACGCAGAAGCCCGAGTTTATGCTGGATAAGCGGATGTTCGGCAATGTGGATCACGGCGGCCCCTTTTTAGCTTCCTCTAGCACATTATTTTAGAAGGCGGTAATTCTTTTTATTCCGCACACTCTCACACCGCTCATTCCCCTGAAGAGGGGAATCCAGTTGGATTTTATATATAAAACCCGCGCACAAAAAAGCGACCAATATTTTAGGATACATCCCACTGGATACCCGCCGCCGCGGGTATGAGCGGAATAGTTATTATTTACTGTCTTCTTCTTCTAGCTCTAACAAAGTTTCACCGTCAGACACAAGCGCATCTGCGGCAGCATGAACAGTTGCCACAACCCCGTTTCTGGGTGCTTCCAAGGATATCTCCATTTTCATAGCTTCCATGATGATGAGTTTATCGCCAGCCGTAACACTGTCGCCGGGCTTGACATTTACAGCAACAACTTTGCCAGGCATAGGCGCGGTGATGGCGTTGCCACCTGTTGTGGCGTTTAATGTACCTTTTGCTTGGTAACGGTTTAGAATAATAGATTTTCCATTGCGCTTAAGACTTACCAGTTCATCGTCGCACCATCGCGCCCATTCTGCGTAATATTTTAGAGAGTTTAATTCATTAACATCACTTTGCGCGGCACGATTTTCGATAAAGAACGGCTGTTTTTCGTTAACGCTGACGTACCACCCTTCATCGGAATCTCTCAATATTTCGACGGTCAATATTTCACCATTCTTTTGAAAATTCCATTTTTCGTTATCCTTAAGGTTCAAACGCCAACTACCCATTTCGGTAATGGGGGTTATGTTCTCACTCTTTCTTGCACACAGATTACACGCTGCAAGAGCAAAGGCTTCATCGGTCTGGGATAAATCTTCACCAATCAAGTCTTGGAGATACATTGGTATGAAAGCGGTGTTGATTTTCTCCTCCTGAAAGTCTTTATGAGCGAGTGTTCGAACAAGAAACTCAGTATTTGTGGTGACACCAAATATTTCAGTGTGAATCAGTTTATTTGAGCAATGCAATATTGCATCCTCCCTATCTTCTCCATACCCGATGATTTTCGCAATCATTGGGTCGTAATGAATACTAATTTTATCCTTATATTCTACGCCTGTGTCACATCTTGCACCGCTTTCTTCGTCATAATCTTCGCTAAAGTTGCATTGCTTGATGATTCCTATACTCGGCAAAAAATCATTGGCCGGGTCTTCCGCGTAGAGGCGTGCCTCAACAGCATGCCCTTCCAGCTTAATGTCTTTTTGCTTCGGTAGCTTCTCGCCTTGCGCTACCCGTATCTGCCATTCGACCAAATCCAGTCCGGTGATCATTTCTGTGACTGGGTGCTCAACCTGCAATCTCGTGTTCATTTCCATGAACCAGAAACCGTCTGAGCGTAATTTGCCGGAGCCGTCGACGATAAATTCTACCGTGCCTGCTCCGACATAGTTGACGGCTTTGGCTGCATCTATGGCTGCGTCTGTCATGGCTTTGCGCACCGTATCTGTCATGCCGGGGGCAGGAGCTTCTTCGATGACTTTTTGGTGGCGGCGTTGCAGTGAGCAATCACGTTCATACATGTGGACGACATTACCGTGGGTATCGCCGAACACTTGTACTTCGATATGGCGCGGGCTCAGGATGTATTTCTCGATCAACACACGGTCGTCCCCGAACGCAGATTTGGCTTCGCGCATACAGGATGCTAACGCGTCATCAAAATCACCCGCCGCGTCCACTTTGCGCATGCCTTTACCGCCGCCGCCCGCAATAGCTTTGATCAACACCGGATAGCCGATCATACCGGCTTTGGCTTTCAGGAGTTTAGCGTTTTGGTCTTTGCCGTGATAGCCCGGCGTCACGGGTACGCCGGCTTTTTCCATCAGTTTTTTGGCCGCGTCCTTAAGCCCCATGGCTTCCATGCTTTCGGGTGAGGGGCCGATAAAGGTGATTTTTTCTTGTTTCAGGCGGCGGGCAAATTCAGGGTTTTCAGACAGAAACCCATAACCCGGATGCACGGCATCGGCGCCGCTCGATTTACAAGCCGCAATGATTTTATCAATAACGAGATAACTCTCTGTCGCAGGGCTAGCCCCAATATGCACGGCCTCGTCGGCCATACGCACATGCAGCGCCTTACAGTCTGCATCCGAATACACGGCCACGGAGCCAATACCCATCTTGCGGCAAGTCTTCATCACCCGCACGGCAATTTCGCCGCGATTAGCAATAAGAATTTTTTTAATTTTGGTCATGCTTTCCTTCCTCCATTTATGGGGGAAGTACCCCTCGTTTTTAAGAGGGGGGATGGGGGCGCAGGCCAGAGGCCTGCTTCCTTAGCGTTTGTTTGGCGCTGTGCGCCGCCCCCATCACCTACGCTTCGCTCCGGCACTTCCCCCATAAATGGGGGAAGGAGTGTTTCGTGCTTTTTTATCATCATCACATCCTAAATATACCAAATTCAGTGTCGCACACGGGTGCGTTTGCCGCCATGGCTAGCCCGAGGCCGAGCACCCTGCGCGTGTCCGTCGGTGCGATAATACCGTCGTCCCAGAGCCGCGCAGATGCATAATAGGGATGACCTTCGCGTTCATATCTTTCCAGTAGGGGTTCGCGAAAAGCTTGTTCTTCTTCCGCGCTCCATTCTTCGCCGCGCCGTTCTTTGCCGTCTCTGGTAACCGTAGCAAGCACGCTGGCCGCTTGTTCGCCGCCCATGACGGAAATCCGCGCATTGGGCCACATGAACATCAGGCGCGGGGAATAAGCCCGCCCGCACATGCCGTAATTTCCAGCCCCGTAAGACCCGCCAATAACGATGGTGAATTTTGGCACTTGGGCGCAGGCCACCGCCGTGACCAATTTGGCGCCGTCTTTGGCAATGCCGCCCGCTTCGTATTTAGACCCGACCATAAATCCAGTAATGTTTTGCAAGAACACAAGCGGGATTTTGCGCTTGGCACAGAGCTGGACAAAATGCGCACCCTTGAGAGAGCTTTCGGAAAACAGCACCCCGTTATTGGCAATGATGCCGACTTTATAGCCGTGGATTTTAGCAAAGCCGCACACGAGTGTCTCACCGTATAATTTCTTGAACTCGTCAAATTTAGAGCCGTCTACAATGCGCGCTATCACTTCGCGCACATCAAACGGCTTGCGGGTATCTTTGGGAATGATACCAAGTAGCTCGTCCTCGTCGTAGGCAGGGGGCTCTTCTGAACTCGTGGGTGTGTAGCTTGCTACGTGATCACCAAGCGCGGCAACGGAATTGCGGGCAAGTGCCAGTGCGTGTTCATCACTACTGGCCAGATGATCAACCACGCCTGATGTTTTGGCGTGCAGCAGGCCGCCGCCTAAATCCTCGGCGCTGACCACTTCGCCCGTGGCAGCCTTCACGAGCGGCGGCCCTGCCAGGAATATGGTGCCTTGGTCAGCAACAATGATGCTTTCGTCGGCCATGGCCGGCACATAGGCCCCGCCCGCCGTACAAGAACCCATGACCACAGCGATTTGCGCGATGCCTTTGGCGGAGAGGTTAGCCTGGTTGAAAAATATCCGGCCGAAATGTTCTTTGTCCGGGAAAACTTCGTCTTGCCGCGGCAGGTTGGCACCGCCGCTATCTACCAGATAAATACAGGGCAAATGGTTTTCGCGGGCGATTTCTTGGGCGCGCAAATGTTTTTTGACGGATAAGGGATAATAAGACCCGCCTTTGACCGTTGCATCATTGCAGACAATCATGCATTCGCGGCCTGATACTCGTCCGATACCCGCGATCAGTCCGGCGGCGGGCACATGTTCACCGTAAACATCGTAAGCGGCAAATTGCCCGATCTCAAGGAATGGCGTGCCGGGGTCAAGCAGACGCTCTACGCGTTCGCGCGGCAATAGCTTGCCGCGCGCTAAATGCCGTTCACGGGACCGCTCAGGCCCGCCGAGCGCAATTTCGCCGACCTTGGCCCGTAAGTCCGAAACAAGCAGCTGCATAGCTTCGGCATTACCGCGAAATTCAAGCGCGTCAGGATTAATTTTAGTTGCAAGTTTAGGCATAAATACTCTTTCTACTTGGTCACTCCAGTCGCCCGTTTTCGAACTGACAGTTTTGCATTTCCCTGCGCGAAGGTGTCAAAATCATGCCCGAAATTGGCTTTGGTACGGAGCGACGACTGTGCTATTTCTCAACTTAGACTACTTGTACATAAATTCGACCCAAAAGTCAAATAAATTATATGTAACTGAGATAGGCGGTTAATGTGTACAAAATTGATAGAATTATGCTAAACCAATTTTTCTGGCTTGTGTGTAAATTGACCTCAAACGTAACTCATACCTGCCATGCAGGTATCGATCTATGTATGCAAAGATAGACCTTTGCTTACATACCCTAAGGGCACTTCCAAGAGGACGCATAATGAGCGGTTTGGTAGTACGTATATTATGCGGGTGATTTTTCAAGTTTTTCAGGGGGCGTGCCAACTAGCAATCCCGCTAAATTTTTCTCGGCGACTACGAAATATACCGGGCTTTTTTGTATGGCTTTTTTGTAGAATTTTCTTGCTTGGCTCGGTTTGCCTTGGGCTTGGGCTATGACGCCGGCATCATTGTAAATTTGGGCGGCGCGAATATCGGAGAGGCCTTTGAGGGCCGCTTTTGTTTTACCGGACAGCGTTTGTGCGAGCCTTAAATTATTGTCGTAAACGGGCATGTCTGGGTTTGCTTTATAGGCCTGTTTGAACTTGGCTAGGGATTCTTTTTTACGGCCCTGCATGAGCAAAGACATACCCATATTATTGACAACGGCTGCCGTGCTGGAACCCGTCTGCTTGGCAACTGTCAAGGCCTGGACATAGGCGTCGAGAGCATCCAGCCAATTTGCACCGCTATCATGGAGCTTACCCAGTGCATTCCATAACCGAGGGTCGTCGGGGCTTGCTTCTAAAGCAAGGCGCAATTGCTCTTTCGCTTCGTTCGGCTTTAGGCTTGCTAAATCCAATAACAACGTTCCAGACATGGCGCGTGTTTTATGGTTTTTCGAACTATCCTCATCTTTGGCAACTATATTGTATAGTTCGCGCGCACGGGTTTCATATGTCCCTGCGCGCCAGCTCAGTGACAGCGCACTATCCGCAAGTCCGAGCAGAATATCTGTGCGTATTTCGTCTTCGACTTGTTGTGATCTTATATGTGTGAACAAAACACTATAAGCATCATAGCTCGCACCATAGTCAGAAGAGAGCCGTAGTTTTTGCGCTTCCGCCAAAGCAATTTCGACATCGAAACCCTGTTGGGGGGCAGGGCTGGAATTGGTGAGAACAGGGCGGACTTGAACGTCCGTAGCCGGTTTTGTAGTCGCGCAGGCACACAGTACAAGAATGCCTATTAGGCATGGTGATATAAGCGTTAACTTTCTCACATGAACGCTTTGGATAGGCGCGCGGCGGCAGGTAGCATCATCATCATGAGAATGGTCGGAAAGATAAACAGGATCAAAGGTACAGTCATTTTAGCTGGCAGTGCCATAGCTTTTTCTTCAGCCCTGAGCATACGTTTTGTCCGCATCTCTTCTGAGAAAGTGCGCAGAGCCGTACCCAGAGAGCTGCCCATTTCTTCGGATTGTTTGAGCATGATATTAAGGGATTTAGCTTCGTCGAGACCAAGTCTCTCGGCGAAATTTTTAAAGGCTTCCGGCCTTGTCCGGCCCGCCATGAGCTCGAGGTTAAGCAGATCGAGATTGATCTGGATAACGGGAAACCGTTTACCAAGCTCCTTGGCCACATTGGACAAGGCAGCATCCAGTCCGAGCCCGGCTTCGATACAGGCGATCAATAAATCCATCATATCCGGGAAGCCGTCCCGGGCTTGTGATTTGCGTTTATTGATACGCTGGCGCACATAAAGTTCAGGTGCAAATAAGCCAATAATTATCAATGCTATGGCAATGAACACAAGTTTTTCAGTGGGAAAATTAGGAGCAAATAAGACCCAATATGTCAAAAGCCCGAAGACAGGCAATATCAAGGATACAAGACGAATAGCGTAAAACGTCGGAATGGATTTTGCGGCGTAAAACCCAGCTTGGGATAATTTAAACCGGATGCGGGAAATTTCTTCCGGCCCAGGCAAAGTTAAATGTTGACCTAAATTGGCTATCATCTTCGGCGTGGCCGCCCGTGATTTGGGTGTAGCTTGCGTTTTATTAGGTATTGAACCAGCGAGCCTTCTGCTCATAACCCGGTTTTTCTTTAGGGATGAACGGACGGCGGCGGTTATTCCGCCCAAGGACAAAGCCATGAAAATAGCGGTAATAGTGACCAACTGAATAGGGGAAAGAGATGATAGCATAGTCTGGCCCTATATCTTGAAATTGATCATTTTACGAATGACTAGATTGCCAATCACCATCCAGAATGCGGCCGCTATCAGTCCTTGCTTGACGAAGTCCACATCAGAAACATCACCGTAAAATTCAGGCGACAACATATTAACTGCCGCAAAAAGCAAAATAGGCACCACATTCAAAATCAACGCTGACATGCGCCCTTCGGACGAGGCGGCTTTAATCCGCAGACGCATCTTTTGCCGGTCGCGCACCATTTTGGCATTACTCGCCAACAGCTCGGCCAGATTACCGCCGGTGCGTGCCTGCAACCGTACCGTGGCGGCCAACATATCAAAATCACCATGGCCAATTCGGTTAGACATGCGCTGAATTGCGGCGCCTAATTCTGTGCCGTAAGTTATCTCGTCGCCAGCCATTCCAAATTCGGAGCCAATTGGATCGCTCATTTCTCGTGCCACGAGATCAATTGCAACAGGCACAGGATGACCAGCACGTAATGAGCGAACAATAACATCCAGCGCGTCGGGGAGTTGTGTGACAGCTTTTTTTCGTCTGCGTTTGGCGATAAAAAGGACAATAATTACAGGCAAACCAAAACCACCGAGGAAACCCAGAGCAAAATACAAATAATTATAGGTAAAGATAAAGACCAATGTAGCGACGACAAATGCAGACACCGACATCGCAATATACAGCCCGTGAGCTCCAATTCTTAGACCAGACTGCACAACTAAATTATTGAGCCATTTTAGTAACTTACCCATTTGATTGTCGTCATTAAGTCCGCGTGACTGCTTGAGGGCTTGTAGCGCTTCAACTGAATTATTTTTCCGTGCCAATAACTTCATGCGGATATTTATGCGTTTAACTTTACGTGCGCCTTGCCGGCCAGCGCCAATAATCAATTGCATAAACAAAAACGCACAAGCAAAGATCAAGATGTACACTACAGTGTTTGACGGCATTTCCATATCTTACGGCATCCGTTCATGTAGGTTAAGTTTTGAGTTTCGACCAGGTTCCAAAACACCAGGCTCGAATATAGTTTGGTCTATGTTCGACCCGCTCGTGAGGATTTCGTGTAGACATTGCGGGCGAATACCCGTTGCCCGAAACTCGCCAATAACCTCGTGATTGGGCCCGGAACCGGTTTTTGTGTAATTAAAAACCTCTTGCATTTGAATGATCGGGCCTTCCATGCCGGTTATTTCAGATACGCTCGTGATCTTGCGTTGTCCGTCGGATAACCGGCTGGCTTGTACGATCAAACCAACCGCAGATGCGATTTGTCCGGCAACACCTTCGGGGCTGATTTTTATATCACCCATGCCCACCATTTGTTCAAGCCGTGTGATGGCATCGCGCGGTGTATTTGCATGCAGTGTCGCCAGGGAGCCTTCATGGCCCGTATTCATGGCTTGTAACATGTCAAAGGCTTCTTCGCCGCGAACCTCGCCAAGGATGACCCGGTCGGGCCGCATACGCAGGGCGTTCTTAACCAGTTCTCTTTGTTTAATCTCGCCGTTGCCCTCAATATTGGGGGGTCTTGTTTCCATACGCGCTACATGGGGTTGTTGTAATTGTAATTCCGCAGCATCTTCGATAGTGATCAAGCGTTCTTTGTGGGAAATTGATTGGGATAAAGCATTGAGGAGCGTGGTTTTACCAGAACCCGTTCCGCCAGAGATAAGAATAGTGACTTTAGATTTACAAGCCGCCCATAAAAATTCCGCGACCACTTCTGGTGCGGCACCAAATTCCACTAATTTATCAAGCGTGAACGGGTTTGAGGAAAACTTACGGATTGACATTAACGGCCCGTCCACAGCAATAGGCGCAACCGCCACATTGACCCGGCTGCCATCTGCGAGACGTGCATCCGCCATGGGGTGGCTTTCATCGACACGGCGACCAACGGCCGAGACGATCTTGTTTATTATACGCAGTAAATGTGCCTCGTCAGCAAAGCGCACATCCGTAGGCTCTAATTCGCCGCCGCGCTCAACAAATACATGGTCATGCGTATTGACCAGAATATCGCTGATGCTTTCATCTGCCAGTAAAGGCTCTAATGGCCCAAGCCCAGTCATTTCATTGACAATAGACCCGGATAAATCTTGGATCTCGCCCGTATTGAGCTTCATGTTTTCGTTTTTAACGATGTCTGTGACGCGGGCTTGTATCTGTTTGCGCATTTCTGCTTCGTCGAGTTTATCAAGGATAGAAAGATCCAGATCATCGATTAGCATATTATGAAGGCGCCGTTTGGTATGTAATGCATCTTGCTTTGCACGTTGCTCTTTGGAGAGTGAACTGCGCGCTTTGCTTCGACGGTCAGGTTTGTCAGCTACCTTGGTTACAAGCGATTGCACGTCCGTTGGCGCTTGAGCCTGCTCAGTAATTTCGGCTATATCGGCAGGTGCAACCTGCTTAACTTGGGCGGCAAGTCTGCCCGGTGTTACTATGCTAGAAAATCGTCCCATAGGGTTTATTAGAGGTGGTCGGTAAAAGTGGGCTTAGTAAGCATGGTAAATATCGGATAAAAATTAAGCCTTAAATATTGGCTCTTGTTCAATTTGCCCCTTGTAACAGAGGGTAAGGTTCGCCATTTTAGTGTTAATTAACGGGCGCATAGAATTGGAGCTTAGATGTTTATACAAACCCAAGACACGCCAAACCCGGCGACACTAAAATTTTTACCTGGCCGCGAAGTCATGGCCGCAGGATTGCCGCCCATGGAAGTGGATAGGGGTGAAGACGCGGGTCATTTGCCTTTGGCGGGTATTTTGTTTTCTATTCCCAATATCGATCGGGTGTTTTTCGGCTCTGATTTTATTTCTGTTACCCGCAGTGCGCAGGCCGACTGGCCGCACTTAAAACCGGCTATATTAGGCGCGATAATGGATTTTTATGTTAGCGGCGGCGGACTTATTACAGACGACGGTGCGCAAGTGGGAGAAGAAGTTTACGAAGGTGAGATTTTGGAAATCGTCAACCAGATCAAAGAACTAATTGATACAAGAGTGCGCCCAGCAGTGGCGCAAGACGGCGGCGATATATTGTTTAGGCGTTTTGATGAAAAAAGCGGCGTAGTGTTTTTACAAATGAAAGGTGCTTGTGCCGGTTGTCCGTCTTCTTCTATGACACTAAAGTCCGGCGTGGAAAACCTGCTTAAACATTATGTGCCTGAAGTGACCAGCGTGGAAGAAGCCTTTTAATTGTCTCCCTCTAATTCCCCCATATGCTTAGGGCTGGATACCACGGCCGAATGGTGCAGTGCGGCGCTTGTCGACGATGCAAAAATCCTAAGCTTTCGCAGCCAAAAAATAGGACGCGGTCATGCGGAATTACTTGCAGGCATGGTACAAGATGTTTGGGCGGACGCCGAAATAAAACCGTCAGATATTGATAAAATATCCGTTTGTGTCGGACCCGGTAGCTTTACAGGGCTGCGGGTTGGTTTGTCTTTCGCCAAAGGTTTTGCTCTGCCCCATAATATTCCTATCGTTGGCTTGTCGGCATTAGAAGTTTGGGCGGCTAGCGCAGACCCGCAGCAAAATAAGACAATCTGCGCCGTAGCCGATGTCAAACGCGGACAGATATTGTCACAAATCTACAAGAACGGGCAGGCTGTACACGCCGCTAAACTTTCAAATGCAAATGAACTTTCAAAGCTTCCAAATATGGTAGTTGGCGGCGGTGCGAAACTGTTGGGGGCAGAGGTCGCAAGCACATATATTTGCCCCGCAACCTTGGCTTGGCTAGGGCTGGAAGCTTCGCTAACTAGTCATCCAGCCGAGCCGTTATACCACCGTCCACCAGATGCGAAACTACCTGGCGGAAAATCTTTATAGGGTATATGTATGTCGATCACAATCCGACCATTAGCTGCAGATGATAAACAAGTCTGGCTTGAATTATGGCAAGGTTATCTGACTTATTATCGTTCTAAGCTAGACGCCGAAGTCACCGAATTGACATGGTCGCGGTTGATGGACGCAGATTTTGGTATTCAAGGTCTTGGTGCGATAGACGAAAGTGGAGCCCTCGTCGGTTTTGTCCACTATCTGTTCCACCCGGTCACATGGGCCAAAGGCCCGCGCTGTTATCTCGAAGATTTATTTACAGCGCAAGCCGCCAGAAATACCGGAGCAGGTCGCGCCCTTATAAGAGCCGTAGAAGATGCCGCACGTGCCAAAGGCGCAGATCAACTATATTGGCTAACAGAAGACCACAATAAACGCGCCCATTACCTCTATAATAAGGTCGCAGAAAAAACTGAATTTATTAAATATAAAAAAGTATTGAGAGATGCCCCATGAAAATTTTGCGTACCCCTGATAGCCAATTTAACAACTTGCCTGATTATGATTTCAAGCCAAACTATGTGACAGTCGGTGATAATCTACGTCTGCACTATGTGGATACAGGGCCGAAGGATGGCCGTGTTGTCATTATGATGCACGGCGAGCCGAGTTGGTCGTTTCTTTATCGCCACATGATAAAGGCCGTTGCAGCATCGGGTTACAGAGTTCTTGCGCCAGACCTCATCGGCTTTGGAAAATCAGATAAGCCGACCGAGACATCGGACTACAGCTATACGCGTCATGTTGACTGGATGAATGAGTGGTTTGAGCAGCTAGATGTGAGCAAGACTGTCCTGTTTTGCCAAGACTGGGGCGGGTTACTCGGCTTGCGGCTTGTGGCAAAATATCCCGAGCGATTTGACGGCGTCATAGCCGCCAATACTTTTTTGCCAACTGGTGATCGTGACCCCGGCGAGGCATTCACCAAATGGCGTGAATTTGCCAAAGTTGTACCAGAGTTTCCTGTTGGCGGCATTATTGACGGCGCGACGGTGAACGATTTAGATGCAAATGTCAAAGATGCCTATAACGCGCCTTATCCTGATGAGAGCTATAAAGTGGGCGCACGTATCTTTCCTGCGCTCGTCCCGACTAACCCCGATATGGACGGGGCGGCGGATAATGTTGAAGCGTGGAAAGTGTTATCAAAATGGGACAAGCCATTCCTAACTAGCTTCTCCGACCAAGACCCCATAACCAAGGGCGCCGACAAAATTTTCCAAAAACTCATCCCAGGCTGCAAGGGTCAACCGCACCAAATCGTCAAAGGCGGCGGGCATTTTCTACAAGAAGATGTGCACACGGAGCTGTCAGAAATTATCATAGCATTTTGCAAAAATTTGTAGGTAGGCAATAATGCAGAGCCACTATGCGGCTAGAGGCCACTTATGCCCTTGCTCTATGGGCATAAGCCTTTATTGAGTCTGAATGTCGAAATCACCCTCCACAATTAAACCAAAACTGTCCTTGCTGGAGTTTGCGGCCATGATGGCCTATATGATTTCTTTGGTCGCGCTCGCCATTGATGCCATGTTGCCGGTGATAGATATTATTGGCCAAGATCTGGGTGTGACGGACCCCAATCAACCGCAGCTTATTATTGGAATGTTGTTTTTGGGACTGGCCATTGGTCAAGTCATTTACGGCCCCGTTTCTGATAGCGTGGGTCGCAAGCCGGCTATATTTTTCGGACTTGGCTTGTTTAGCTTTGGCTGTGTTTTAACCATGTTTGCACAAGATTTTAATGTTATGTTGCTTGGCAGGTTTTTACAAGGTTTAGGCGTTGCGGGGCCGCGTATTGTCTCGACCGCCGTTGTTCGTGATGTCTATGCAGGGCGAGCCATGGCACAGGTGACATCATTTATTATGTCATTTTTTATTGTTGTTCCGGCACTTGCTCCTTTGCTTGGGCAATGGGTAGCCGATATGTGGAATTGGCGCGCCATATATTTTGCTTTGCTGGCTATGGCAGTTATCGTCTCGCTTTGGTACGGGCTACGTCAGGGCGAAACTCTACACCCTGAATTTCGCCGTAAATTTTCTGTACAAAACATGATAGAAAGTTTTATCGAGGCCTTAAAATTTCGGGTAACATTTGGTTATTCACTGGCGGCAGGTATCGTCTACGGTTCATTTTTGGCTTATTTGATGACGTCACCACAATTGTTCGAAGATGTATTCGGCATCACCCATAATTTTCCGTATTATTTTGGCGCATTGGCTATTTGCATTGGTTCCGCCTCCTTTGTTAATGCCCGTCTGGTGATGGGGCTCGGCATGCGTAAATTGTGTACATGGGCGCTGTTGGCCAAAGCCGTCTGGTCCGGGTTGTTTTTTGTAATCGTCGTGGCCCTGTCCAAAACGGGTAACACACTGCCTTTGCCTGCTTTTATGCTGTGGGCAGGTTTTTCGTTTTTCTTGCTCGGGATTTTGTTTGGCAATGTCAATGCCATTGCTATGGAGCCGGTCGGTCATATTGCAGGTGTTGGCTCGGCTGTAGTTGGCTCTTTGTCGGGGTTTGTCTCGCTCGGTATTGGTACCCTAATCGGACAATCTTACGCAGGTACGGTATTGCCGCTCATTGGCGGTTTTGCTTTGCTGGCACCGATTTCCTTACTGGTCATGAACTGGGCTGATGATGGTCACGAGGACGGCAACCACACATAATAATATGGATGATACTATCTCCCAAACTGCAAAAATTCACCGCTCAAGCAAACCGATTTCTGGTGGGCAGATGGCGGCTGTGCATTTCGGCCCTATACATGAGCCAGTAAGCCTTGTATATTTACATGCCAATGGGTTCAACGCTTTGACTTACCGAAGCCTTTTAGAGCCGCTTGCAAAAGAGCAAAATATACATGTGGCGGCATTGGATTTGCGTGGACACGGGCGCACGGACTTACCCATTGATGACGCCTCTTTAGCCAGTCACACCAATTATGCCAAAGATTTGGCGGCATATCTACATACACATATTGAGGGTAGGGTGATTTTAGCAGGTCATTCTCTCGGTGCCAATGCAGCTATTATTGCTACGGGGATGTTGCCTGAGAAAATAAGCCGTGTGTTGGCATTTGATCCTATCGTACTACCCCTAAGTGTGCGGTTCATTATGATGAGCGGGGCAGGACGTAAATTTTTGATAAATAATTACCCATTTGCTAAAAATGCCGGACGTAGGCGTGATAAATTTGCGTCCCATGAGGCGGTCTATAAGCGTTATCATGGGCGCGGCCCGTTTAAACATTTCCCAGCAGATGTCCTGAAGGATTATATCTTTGAAGGGTTTTCCCCAATTGAAGACGGCGTGCGGTTGGCTTGTCGGCCCGGGTGGGAACAGCTTGGTTATGTCAGTCAGTCACAAAACATGAAACGGCGTATTGCTAATCTTCCGCCCGGCTCGCGGATTATGATTACGGATTTTGTCAAACAATCAGAAGCCTGGATGGGCCGCGCACAGCGTAAAAATCCAGATTTGCGGATAGATTATTACCCGCAGAAAGATCATTTCTTTCCAATCATTGAGCCGGATATGAGCCGGGAAGCCTTGCAAGATATTCTTGATTAAATTCGGGCCTAGGTGCTTAGGGTCTTAAATCTTTGACCAAGCCTTTTTTGAGAAAAGCCAACATTTCGTCGTCTATCTTAACCAGCTTTCTGGTTTTCAAATTAAACCGACACCCAACACCGACAAAACTGCTCCAGCATTGCCCACTCACAGGGTCTAAAATCCAGTGACACAGTTCGCGCACATGGGTTGAGACACTGCGCAGTCCAGAGCGCATTTCGTACATATCACCGGCCTTGGGGCGGTGCTTATGGCGGGCACAGGCTTCTACAAGTGCTCCGCTCATACCGTCGTCCGAGGCAAAATCCAGATCCGGCCATGCCGTCTTGAGATGCTGCGCCGAGTTAGAGACGCGCCCGATAATGGCCGTTGGTAAGACATGACCAAACACATCACATTCGGCGGGCCTGAATGTTCCGCGCCCAATCGCTTGCAGCCCTAATTTATCAGCATCATCCATGGTCGGCATGAACGCTTGTTCATTTGGTTCAATATTGCGCGGCGTAGCGATATCAGGCAAGTTAACCATATGGGCTTGGGCCAGTTTTCGTGTTCGCTTTGACCAGCCAAATGAAATCCCTGTGCGTGCAGCAATATGTGTCAAGGTTTCTATAATCGTTGCGGCAGGTGCACCTTTATTGCCGCTGATTAAATGGACGAGGGTAATATCCGTTTCGCCGAGAGCAACAACACCGCTCTTGACGACCATACCGTGTCCGGGGCGGACTTCTTTAATATATTTTATGTGCTGATTGGTTGGTAATAGGGTACTGAGAGATGCGGATTTATAAATATGTGGCAGACCTATTATATGGGCAAAGCGTGCGCGGGCTTCATGGGCGCGGTCAAAATAATACCGCATATTCATGTGACCAAGCTCGTCGGCCTCCCAAGCCAAAGCCTCGCCGCGCCATGTTTCTATCAGGTCAGACATATTTAGGGCTTACGCGCTTAAGGCTGAAGCGGTGCAGTTTTTGCAAATACCGTAATGCTCAATGACAGAGCGGCGGATTTTAAATCCTTCGGGTATACAATCAATATGGTCATTTGCGGAGCGTTCTTCCAAACTTTCGCACTGCTCACAAATGAAAAATTCAGCGACATGCCCGCCCAAAGAATGATCGCAAGCAATATAAGCGTTCAAAGCTTCGACGCGGTGCACCAAACCAAGCCCGGATAGAAAATCCAAGGCCCGGTAAACCGTTGGTGGTTTGGGAGAGCCAAATTCCGGCCTTAATTGATCGAGCAGGTCATAGGCTTTGATGGGGCTTTTGCTTTTTGCTATCAAAGTAAACACGTGTTCGCGTAATTTGGTGAAGCGCCGTCCTTGTTGATCACAAATCTGCTGTGCAGTCGCCAATAATTGCTCTGGCGTCTTGTGTTCGTGCTCATGTTTGCATGTCGTCATAATACCCTCTATTCTAAGCCATTATAACATACAATTTTGTATTTGCACCTGTGAATTTGGCCTGATTATTGCTTCTGAAGGCTGCTGGTGGTGTATATGCGGCCTTTTTACCATTGAAGCGGTCGCTAACATAGGTTAATGACGCTCAAATTTTCAGATTGGGCATTTATCCAAAATGGGATTTAGAATTTTGAAACCACATAATGTGGAAATTAAAGGAAAAAAAATGGCAAAAGCTCCAGAAAACCAACCGAGTGTAACTGGCAATGTGATGATGTATGAAGATCCAAAGCCGCTGACAAAAGACAGACATGCAAAATACGGTGTAGTTCAAGTAGACAAACCGTTCACATTTATGGAAAAATCTCACTTCATGCCGCTGACAGCGCCTGAATTTGGCTCGGCTTGCGGAAGCTATCCAATTATTTTCGCCGGTGAAGATAGGGCGCCATTAGCGGTTATGGGTATTCGGTCGAATGAAAACTTGCTGGTTGAAGATGGAAAATTTAATAACAAATACTATATGCCAGCATTCGCACGGCGTTACCCATTTGTCCTCGCTGGCGATCAGGAAAATGATCGTTTTGTTGTGTGTGTCGATGAGAAAGCCGAGTGTGTGACGGATAAAAATCCGACACAGACTTTCTTTGACGGTGAAGACCCATCTCAATTTACCAATGAAGCGTTCGAATTTTTAAAACAGTTTGAGCAAGACCGCCGTTCTACGGAAGCGATGATCGGTCGCTTCAAAGAGCTTGACTTGTTCGAACAAAAGGAAATGAATTTCCAGGGTCAAAACGCAGACGGAACGCCGTCCGAGAAGCAAAAAATCGCTGATTATTTTGCTATCACTGATGATAAACTTCGCGCCCTTGATGCAAAAACCACCAAAGAATTGATGGATAATGGTTTCTTGGCTGTTGCTTATGCCCACATGTTATCTCTGGGTAATTGGCAACGTTTGGTCAATATGACTTTGGAACGCGCACAAGCAGAAACTGCTAACGCATAAGATCAAATATTTCGAATATTAAGATTAAACCTCGGCCAGTCGGCTGGGGTTTTTCTGTGCACTATTGGTCTATTTTCTTGCAGGGTTAAAGTGCTTCTGGTTTACATTAACGGGCATACCCAAGAGTATGTCAGCTAATAGTTCTCCAGAGCCAGCCGACATCGTCCAGCCCATATGCCCGTGTCCCGTATTAACCGCCAGGCCGGGCATCAATTTACCAATGAACGGCATGCCGTCTGCACTGACAGGGCGAAAGCCGTACCAAATTTTGCCGTCTGATATGGATAGGTTTTCTGCAAGCCGCGGGTAAATATCCTTAAGCATGCCCAAAAGAGGCGCAAGGTGCTTTGGCGAAACAGACGTGTTAAAACCAGAAATTTCTGCTGTCCCTGCAATTCGGAGAGATTGCCCGATCGGGGTGACGGCACAATGAAGTCCATCATCAACAATAGGCAGGTTTGGCCCCGAAGAGTTTACGATACCATCAAATGTCAATGAATAGCCTTTAATGGGTCGCAGGGATAGTCGCACCCCCAATGGTCGCAGTAATCCCGTACAATGTGCACCGCTCGCCAGAATTGTTGTACCCGCACGCTGGTCTGTCTTGCCGGCGCGGACGCCAGTTACAACCCCATGTTCCGTAAGTAAAGACACGGCGGTTATACCCGTCAAAATTTCCCCGCCTAAATGTAAAATTTCCCGTTCAAGTGCCTGACAAAATGTGTAGGCATCAGCTTTGTAGTCATCGGGGTAATATATCGCGCCAACAATATCACCGGTAATGGGTGCAAGGCATGGCTCTTTTTTTGCAGCATCAGCACCGTTCAAAAATTCTGCCTTAAGGCCAAGTTTTTGTAATTTGTTTGTGAGTATACGTGATTTGCCAAATGTCGGTTCGTCTCTAAATATTTTAAGTAAGCCCGTGCCATGACAACCATCTTTAATGTTCAAATCATTACGCCATTTATGGATAAGCGCCGATGAGTATTCTGCCAGCCTATAATTAGCTTTTGTAGCTTGCCAGTGCTTTTCGTCTGTAGAGTGCTTCAAAAATTTCAAACCCCAACCTGCCATAGTTGGGAGTGCACCCAGTCGCAATGTCATCGCTGAAGGCCGTCCAAACAAGGAAGCTAACATTTGCTGGCCAACACCAGGCCCGTTCCAAGGATCAGCGAGGGAAGCATGTACCATTCCTGCATTGGCAAAACTGGTTTCTAGGGCAACGCCTTCTCGCGCTTCTATAATGCGAACCGATACCCCTCGTTTTAATAAGGCGTAGGCAGTAGATAGGCCGATGAGCCCGCCGCCGATTATCTGGAAATCCGGGTTCACTTCAAAGCTAAAGGCGTGTTTTGCTGCCAGGCGGGAATACGTGCACGGGTGGTTTTGATAAAATCCATGGATAAGTCGTCACAACAAAACCCGGGCATATTTGTGTCCAAGGCGGCGATGACTTCACCCCACGGATCTATAATCATGCTATGGCCCCATGTTTCTCGCCCACCTTCGTGAATACCGCCTTGAGCAGATGCAAGAATATATGTACTGGTTTCAATGGCACGTGCTCGCAATAATGTGCGCCAATGTGCTTCGCCAGTAATCGCTGTAAAGGCTGATGGCACAGTTATAATATGTGCGCCTGCCTGAGCATAATATTTGTAAAGATTGGCAAAACGTAAATCATAGCAAATACTCATACCGATGTTAAAATCTGCCGCCTTGGTGAGAACGGGTGTGTTGCCCGCTTGATAATTTGCCGATTCCATCCAGGTCTCAGCCTCGTTGATAGTGACGTCGAACATGTGAATTTTATCGTACCGGGCTTTTACGCTCCCGTCTGGGCCAAACATAAATGAGCGGTTTGCGGCTTTATCGTCTGTCAGTTTAATCGCCATTGAGCCTATCAATAGATCAATGCCCAATTCCTTAGCCAATGCGCTGAAATGCGCAATACCTGCAGTCTCTTGTTCAGGCCTAATGCCCCTAAATAATTTTTTGGTATTGCCCTGCATTAATAGTGTATTTTCAGGGGTTACAACAAATTGTGCGCCGTCCTTGTGAGCGGCACGAATATAGTGTTCCGCATGGTCAAGGTTAGCGGCAATATCTGCACCACTACATAAATTTATGACGGCTGCTCGTAAGGTCATCCCGCGAGTAACCTATCAAGACGTCCTGCGCGTTCCAACGCCATCATATCGTCGCACCCACCAATATGCTGCTCGCCGATAAAGATTTGCGGGACACTGGTTACACCCCCAGAGCGCTGAATCATTTCTGCGCGCAGTTTAGCGTTCATGCCAACGTTAATTTCTTTAAAGCCCACGCTTTTCTTTTTCAGCAAACTCACGGCGCGCCAGCAATAGGGGCACATGGGACTTGTATATATGGTGACAGGCTGCATTAGTTTTCCTTTTGGCGTTTAAACGTCTTTTTAGGGATTTCTTGCGGTCTGACAACCCGCATAAATGTCAATGCGTCAACGCGACCAGCACCAGCACGTTTAAGAGTTTTAGCACATGCTGATATTGTAGAGCCAGTGGTGTAGACATCATCGATCAGGACAATATGTTTTCCCTTTATTAAATCTGCTTGTTGCGGGCGGACACCGAATGCGCCCGATACATTTCGTTTTCGTCCCAAAAATGTTTGTCCGGCTTGGCTGGGTGTGTTTTTGCGGCGCGTCAATATTTCTGTTTGGTAGGGGATATCGTTTAATTGTGACAGCGCACGAGCAAGCAATGTAGCTTGATTAAAACGGCGGCTGCGCAGGCGCATCGGGTGCAGGGGTACAGGGATGAGCATGTCGGCACCCGCCAGTATTTTCTGTCCGGCCCGCAACATCTGCGCGGCGAAAAATTTAACGCCGTCTGTGCGCCCACCATGTTTGAAATCCAATATAAGTTTGCGGCTATTATCATCATAGGTAATTGCCGCACGGGCATGGTCAAAATTTGGCGTGTGCGCCTGGCACCGCATGCACTGAGCATTATCGCCTTGTTCAAATTCAAAAGGAAAACCGCAGACCGTACAACAAGGATCATCAATAAATTTCAAATATTGCCAGAGCTCGGTATCGGCATCCCCGTCGATTCTTGTTATAACCTTGCCCGTAATTAACGAATGCGGCGGTAAGATTGTATCCAGTACGCGGCTGAAGTAAGATGGGACTTTCAATCGGATCATAATCAGCGCATATCAGAAAAATGGTAAAAGTGAAACAACAAGGTGAGAAATCCGGCAATAGCCCATTTGACTGTTCTTTGGTGCGGCATAGGAAACGCCGCGCACAAAAACTGGCAGATAAGCTATCTGGTGACAGGTTTTTGTATACACGCTGCGTAGACGATGTTGTGGAGCGGGTTTTGGATGTGCGCAGGCAATTCCAGAACACCTTGCTGATTGGCGCAACAGAAATAACGCAAAACGTTGCGGAACGATTAGGTGATAAAATTGGTCACACGCTCAGTATAAATGATATTGTATGCGACGAAGACGCATTGCCGTTCCAACCGGAAAGTTTTGACCTTGTTATCAATCTCTTGACTTTGCATGCAGTCAATGAAGTGCCGCAAATATTGGCCAAAACAAGAAGTTTGCTCAAACCTGATGGTTTGTTCTTGGCAGCGTTTTTTGGCGGTGAAACATTGTCGGCATTAAGACATGTGATGTACGGCGCCGAAGATAAACTTTATGGTCGTGTAAGCCCCAGAGTTTCCAGCATGATTACGCTCGACTTGGCGACCACTCTATTGTCGTCTAACGGCTTTAGCATGCCCGTTACAGACCGGGATATAGTGAATGTGTCCTATAAAAGTTTGGATACGCTTTATAGGGATTTGCGGCTCATGGGCGAAACCAATGTGTTAGCGGAAAGGGCGAACACGCCAGTATCGCGCAGATTTTTTCATGAAGTCGAGGCAATATACAAACGGGATCATAGTACAAAATCTGGCAAATACGCTGTAACATTTGAAATTATCTGGCTAGCGGGCTGGGCGCCACATCCTGATCAGCCCAAACCCTTAAAACCGGGGTCTGCAAAGGTGAAACTAGCGGAAGCTTTGGGAGTACAGGAAGGAAAACTATAGCTAACTTTAACTGGCTTGGCCCCAATAATTATAAGATAGAATTTTAGGTCCGGGAACGTACATCTCTTCCATAACATCAATGTCAAGTCCGGCGGATTTCAGCAAGGCCGGTATATCGCGGCCCGAATGACAGCCGCCTGATATTCGTTTCCATATTGGATCAATACGGTTTTGCCATTTGTGGACATTTGCATCAGGGGCTAGGCCGTGCTCACAAAACAATATTTTTGCCCTAGCTTGGCCAAGTTTACTGGGTTTCAGTAATCTCTTCATTTCAACCAGCGCTTTAACGGGGTCAGGGATTGTACACAGTGAATAGGTAACGACGACCGTATCGGCACAGGCATCTGGCAAGGGGATATTTTCGCCGGACAGTCCAAGACGCTCTAGTGGTTTGAAAAATTTTGCGCGGTTGGGCGCAGCTTTTTTCCAAACATACTCATCCGGGTCTATGCCGATTAATTTGGTGACTTTATCTTGATCATAATAGGGCAGATTATGCCCTGAGCCGATACCAATTTCCACTACATCGCCGTGGGCTAGCGGGATAATTTTTTCGCGCTGTCTTCGAATAGGCTTGGTTGCGCACGCGCAATTAATAACGTGGGGCAGGATATGGCGATCATAAAACTTCACAATAAAACCCCGCCTTCATGTTTCAACCTTGCTATTCGCCTTTGCCGACAAGCATTTTGCGGGCTTTCTCTTTGAATTCTTCTTCGTTTTCAGCCAGTTGACTTTCTGTCTGGGCCTTCATGCGCTCTTCTAAATTATAAGGCACGTTAAGGCCAGCAATAGCTGCGGGACGCTCGCCGATTTGGTCTCGCCAACGCACGAGATTTTCAAATGGTTCAATGTCAACGCCCGACCAAGCGTGGGTGCGCACCCAGCACCAATTGGCTATATCGGCGATGGAATAATCACCAGCCAGATATTCATTCTCGGTCAACTGCTTGTCCAGCACACCGAACAGGCGCGCACTTTCGTTTTGGTAGCGGTCAATAGCGGGCTGGATTTTCTCTGGGAAATATCTGTAAAACACATTGGCCTGTCCCATCATTGGGCCAATACCACCCATCTGGAACATCAATCATTGTATGACCCTTGAACGCCCCTGCACATCCGCTGGCATTAATGTGCCGGTTTTTTCGGCCAGATAGAGCATGAGAGCCCCGCTCTCAAACACAGCAAATCCGTTTCCGTTTTCGTCCTTGATATCATGATCAACAATCGCCGGGATACGGCCATTCGGGTTGATTTTCAAAAATGCGGGTTTTTTCTGATCACCCGTTGAAATATCAATAGCCTTGACGTTGTACTCTAACCCCAGCTCTTCTAGCGTGACACCGGCTTTCCAGCCGTTCGGGGTCGCCGCAGTATAAAGATCAATCATATTCGTTTCTCCTTTGCGCAAGTCATAGCATAGCGTATAAACAAGTCCGTACACAATAAAGTGTAAAGGATATAAATGCCAAATAGCCTAAAAACCACTTACCATCACGGCGATTTAAAATCTGCGTTGGTGCAAGCGGCAACTGCGCAAATAGAGAGCGACGGCGTTGATTCGGTGAAGGTGCGGGCATTGGTTCGAGATATAGGTGTGACCCATAGGGCGGCCTATGTACATTTTCGCAATAAGGATGTGCTTATTGCGAGCGTCATAGCTGCGGGTTACCGCCGCTTGGAGAAGCGTTTGGCTCAGAGGCTCGACGCGGCGCGGTCTCCCCAAGAACAGCTTTTACAGATTGCGGTTGCCTATAGCGATTTTGCCTTTGAAGAACCCAACATGTTTTTGACCATGACGGGGCCGAGAATGAATACTAATGCACAGTTTCCAGAATTGGAATCAACATTGCGACAAACTTGGAAATACATTCTAGCGCCTGTAAAACTAGGCTGCACATCGGGCGTGTTTAAAGTCAACTCTGATAATGCTGCCGCGTATTTTTGGGGTGGATTACAAGGTATTTTGACGCAATGCTTGCTCAATCGCATCAAAATTTCGCCAGGGAAGCGCAACGAGTTTATGCGTGTAAATGCTAAAATGCTGATATCTGGACTCGAAAACAACCCGTAAATTTCTAAGGGCATATTACTCAAGGGCAAATTATTAGTAATCATTCAAGAATTGACATCCTTATTTTTTAATGTAACCACTGGATAGATTGAAAAATAAGGATGTCAATTATGTTAAAATACCTGGGAACTAAAGTCGACAATTGGGGTTGGCGAAAGAAAATGATACAATTTCGGTCAGGGTGGCCCGCAAATAGCGTCCCAGACATCAAATTTTACCGCAGCCCAAAAGTACAATATAGATATAGGGAACGCGGCACAGGGCAAACCTTGGTGTTTGCGGCTGACCCGCCCGTTACTCTGGAGCTTTATAACGATTTGCTGGACACATATGCTCCTCATTTTCGTGTGATAATAGTGGAATTGCCAGCCATGGGGTTTTCTCAGCAACAAGGGGATTACCGCTTTGGCTTTCGCGAAACCAATGATGATATGGCCAATTTCCTAAAATCCGTCGCAGGGGAAAACGCGGTGCTAGCCTTTTCGTGTGTGGGGGGGCTGGGAGCTGTCGATATTGCTGTACGCTATCCTGATTTAGTCTCAAAACTGATATTGATACAGACTGCCGACTACACGCAATTCCAAAAATGGAAAGCCGCTAGGGACCCAAAGAAAATTTTGGCAAAACCTATCATTGGACAAATACTCATGCGTAGGCTTAGGCTAAAACGTTTGCCGATGTGGCTCGGTCTTGCCGTGGGTAAACGAGAAATGCTGGAACCGTTTTGCGCCTGCGGTGAGCTGACCATAAACCACGGCGCTGGATGGACAATGGCAGGGGCTTTTCAAAATTATATGCGCTCAGGCTTGGAACTCGGCAAGGCACAGCAACCCATTCTAGCAATTTGGGGCGACCTGGACAAATCCCATGCTTCGACAGCGTCTCAAAGTGTGAAAAACCTCGGGAAAAATACACAGCTGATTTCCTATAATGATCTCGGGCATTTTCCTGAACTGGAAGATGTGCCGCGCATATTTGGCGCCATCCGCACATTTTTAAAATAACTTCAGTTTATTCCCGTGCTTCCATACAAGCCCTAATGCTGAGCCATAATACAAAGATGTTTAAGGGTCAGCTAGAGGAAAGCTTATCACAAATACGGTGCCTTTTGCACTCGTAGATTGCAATGATAAATTGCCGCCTTGACCACGGGCGAGTTCTCTGGATATTGTCAGGCCAAGACCTGTGCCGCCTTTGTTGATGCCAGAGGTGAAGGCTTTAAATAGGTTTTCGCGAACGTTTTTTGGGATTCCAGGGCCCGTGTCGGCAATCAGAAAAACGGCTTTTCCATTGTCGGTTTTTGCCTCGACTTTCAATATTTTTTTAGGTTGTTTTTGTAAGGCTTGGGCCGTGTTTTTGAACAGATTGTACAAAATTCGGTAGGTGTGGTCAGGATCTGCCATAACCATTAAATCATCTGGTACCCTATTGGTAAATTGTACTTTGCCTTCCTCAGCCATGCTATTAGCCCCGGCTTCATCGATTAACTTGGCGATGGCAATTGGACGGGGTTCTGGTTTTTCCTCTGCACTTTGTGAAAATGCCAATGTGGCTTCACACAATTTTACACCTCTATCGACAGAGCGGACAAGACGTTCACCCATAGCTTTAATGCGTTCATCAGGGTCACTGGCTAAACGATCGGAAATTAGCCGTGTGGACGTAAGGACATTGCGTAAATCATGATTGATTTTGGCCATAGCCATACCCAGTGTAGCAAGGTGTTCTTGCTGTCTTAAGGCCGTGCGGACACCTGATTTCATATCAAGAAATTCTCGCTCTAACTGTCCGATTTCATCGCTACGGGCTGTTGGCTTTTCCTGCCCGGCACGTTTACGCGGATCTTGGCGAAATTTTGCCAAACCGCGCGCCAATTTGCGAATAGGTCGCGCAATTATGCGCGACAAAGCCCCATATATCATTATTCCTGTCAGTATTGAGATAGCAAGAGACCATAGCAAAACCCGCTTGGAATAGTCGAGCATAGCGTCTTTAAGGGCATATTGTGGCACCAAAACTTCCAACGCGTCGACCCCGCTAACGGTTGGCTCTGACAATATACGAATATAGGCAGTTCCGTCTCCAAAAAAGTCTCGAAAACTTTCGCGAAATAAAGGTAGACGGCGGTCATTTCTCAAATCCGCTATAATAATACGTCCTGACGTGGGCGGCATACCCAAAACAAGTTGGCTCATGCCGTCACGTTTTTGCGCCACCATGGTAACACCCGTATCATGCATAAATTGGTTGCTCAGCATTTCCCCGCCTTCGTAATTGGGCACACCTTCGATGGCCAAAGTCAGCAGGCCAGCCTGTTCAGCACGTTCAGTAAGCCAAGTTTGGCGAAACATGGCTGCGGACGGGATAAAGATCAAAACCTCCGCCACCATGACAAACAATATGGTTAGGAGCAACAACTTGCCTGATAATTTGCGTATGAAAAGGTCTTTAAACATGCTCTAATCTAACTTGCATACTTAATGAAATCTAGCCATGAGGGCGGCCAATTTTCTGGTCTTAGGTGAAAACACAGATTCGGTGTACCAAGAGGATGCCGCGCGTTTTACGGCTTCTGAACGGGTCGGGTAAGGCGAGATCATTTTGGTTAAATGAATAATTTTCATTTTATTGGCCATCGCCAGACTGATAATATGAATAAGCTCGCCAGCACTTTCCCCCACAATTGAGGCGCCGACAATACGGCTATTGCCTCTTGCGATTATTTTTACGGCTCCTTTGGTGGAGCGCTCGGCAATGGCCCGGTCATTTTCACCGAAATCGAAATGCACCGTTCGGACATCTGAATACTGCCCTCTTGCCGATTTTTCCGTAAGTCCAATGGACGCGAGTTCCGGTTGCGTATAAACGGCGGCCGGCATATTCTTGGTCTTTGCGCTGGCTTTGAAAAACGGCACAAAATAAAAATTCTTAATAATGATACCCGCATGATGCCCAGCCGCGTGGGTCAGGCCGCCGCGTCCTGATACATCACCAACTGCATAGACACGTTTATTGGAAGTGCGGAGGGTTTTGTCGGTAACGACCCCGCCGTGTCCGGTCGTTATGCCGGCTGCCTCTAGGTTTAAATTTTCAATCACAGGCCGTCGCCCAGCAGCGACCAGTAAATGTGAACCCGTCAGTGTTGTGCCGTCTTCAAGCTCGACGGCAACACCCGTTTTAGTTTTACGGATAAGCTTGGTGTTGACGGGGGCGTGGAATTTTATGCCCTCTTCTTTGAGGGCATCTATAAGTACTTTGGCATGTTCTGGTTCGGATCGGCCCAAAGGTTCGGCAATATCAATAATTTCAACTTTGCTACCAAGCCGCCTAAAGGCTTGGCCCAATTCTAACCCGATAGGCCCTGAACCAATAATTAATAAATGCTTTGGTTGCTCCGCAATGGTGAAAATTTCTTCATTGGTGATAAATGGAGTGTCTTTCAAACCCGCAATAGGCGGCGCAGACGCGCGGCTTCCCGTGGCAATGACGATACGCTTGGCGCGTGTGATCGTAGTTTCGGACTGGACGGTCTTCGCATCTTTGAAACTGGCCATTTCGCGGATAACCGTACAGCCAAGGCCTTCGAAACGTTCTTGGGAATCTACAGGCGCTATGGTTTCGATCACATCATTGATATGGGCTTTGACGGCGCCAAAATCTATTTTTGGCTTGGCAGTGGCGATACCAAAATCTGTACCGCTGGTAAATGCATGGGCATGTTTTCCTGCCGCAATGAGGGCTTTGGAAGGCACACAGCCAAAATTTAAACAATCCCCGCCCATGGCTTCCGCTTCGTATAAGACAACAGAGCGTCCAAGCTGTGCTGCACCGGATGCAATGGATAACCCGCCAGCGCCCGCACCAATAATACAGATGTCTACGTCATATTCAGTTTTTGACATTTTCGCGCCCCTTATGTTTTATTTTTGGATAATTTTTTATATGCTACAGGAATTAGAGAAAGAAGTATCAGACCTAGAATGGGCAAAATCACGGCCGGGCGAAACATGAGCCCGGATAAAGGTACGTCCTGACCGGCTGATAGGGCATCGCCAATACCGTTTCCAACACTGACATAAACGAGCGAGCCTGGGATAATTCCAAACAGTGTGGTCAGCACATAATTGCGCAATTTCACATCAAACAGCGCTGGAACGACGTTAACAATGAAAAACGGGAAAATTGGCACGAGCCGCAAGATAAATAAATACGATAATTCATTTTCCTTAAGCCCCTTTTCGAATTTTTCCATATATGGGCCAGCCTTTGCTGCTAGACCTGAGCCAAATGCAGAACGGACTACGAGAAATAATGTTGTGGCGCCAATTGTTGCGGCAATAATAACGGCGGGGACACCCGTAGTCAGGCCAAATAAAAATCCGGCAAAAATACTGAGAAAACCTGCACCCGGCACTGATATAGCGACTAAGATAGCATATATGACAATAAATCCTGCCACGGCTAAAATATAATTATTAGCGACAAAGGCTTTCAGAAACTCTTGGTTGTCGCGCAAGGAGTCGAGACTGATATATTGAGGCCCGCCGAGGGCAAAAAATGCGGCCAGCGCGGTAATAATTATGACGAGCGGCAAAAACCGTTTCACTTTTGATTTAGGTGCGGGCACAGATGTAGTGGTGGCTTCCATATTAGACTCCATTTAATAGCTTATTTACTTAGAGGGGTTTGCGGCCCAGTCATAGGTATTTTTAATTTTGCGGACAGGCAGTTTCTATCGTTATACCAAAACGGCACATAAATCCGTACCCCCATATTGGTTCAAATAGTTCTGCCTCACCACTATGAAGCGCAATTTGGGGCACAAATGTTGCGCTGAGTGGTGAGGCAGAGGAGGTTCCTGCCACCGGTGCACTGTCCGAAGAGGGGCGGACGGACAGGTCCCGAGCGGCAGGAGAGCTTGGCGAATTGTTGATAGCTTGCGCATGCGTTTGCACGGATAAGGCCGTGGTCACTAAACCCAACACCATAGCCGACACTTTAAAAAGTGCCGTCTTCTGTATTGCCTTTTGTAACGTCTGCTTAAGTGTGCGCACATGCGCCTCCAAATTCATTCGATTTGTATATAGGCCGCTTTTACATGATTACACTTCAAGTCCGTTCACAAAGCCGTGCTTGTTTCGTGGGGTGCTTAAAAGGGTGAAATTATGCGTGATTTTTTGCCCACTATAATGTGGGTATGGCTTGACTCGTGTAAACCGGCACCCTAAAGACGCCATCTTGAATTTATTTTGCGCCCGGGTGCGCACAAAAGTGTAGTGAGACCGATATGAAACGTACATTTCAACCTTCGAAAATTGTTCGCAAACGCCGTCACGGCTTCCGTTCGCGTATGGCCACCAAAAATGGTCGTTTGGTTCTGGCGCGTCGCCGCGCCAAGGGCCGTAAGCGCCTGTCTGCCTAATTTGTCAGCCTAATGTCTGCCTAAAGGCAGATTTAGGCCCTTTTATAGTGGCGACTAAAAACATCAAACTCGGGAAGCTTAAGAAGCGTTCCGAGTTTTTGTATGTACGGGGGGGGCGCTATCAAGCAAGGCCATCCATTGTCATACAGATGCGTGCTCAGCCGGATCCATCTGACAGTATCAACGTTGGTTTCACTGCGACAAAAAAAATAGGGGGTGCGGTGGTGCGTAATCGCTGCAAACGCCGTTTACGGGAATTGGCACGCGCTTTATTACCTATGCACGGCAAGCCAGGGCATGATTATGTTTTCATTGCTCGCGTGACCACCGCCAAGGCAGAGTGGGGCGCGTTACAAAAAGATGTTGAGAAAGCGCTTTTAAGGTTGGCTTAAACCGGTATAAAGCCCAAAACAAAACACACAATTTGGAACGAAAGACCTCTCATGGACGACCAAAAACGATTTGTACTGGCAATGTTGCTCTCCGGCCTGGTAATGGCGGGATATTTTTTATTATTCGCCAACCCTGCCGCCAAACAAGCTCAGCTTATGGCACAACAGGAAAACGCAGCTAGTCAGCAAAAAATTGAACAGGCTCTTGCGCCGACAGAGCCTGTTGCCCGGGCCGAATTGATTGCCAAAGGCACACGTATAAAAATCGATACGCCCGCACTTAGCGGCTCGTTCTCGACCACAGGTTCAAGATTTGATGATTTGCGCTTGAAAAGATACAGGCAAACCATCGAAAAAGATTCCGAGACCGTAATTTTGTTTTCGCCCCAAGGCTCAGACCATGCGGCAGAAATTTTTGACAATTGGGTCAAAGTTGGCGGCGACGCCAGTGGGGCGGAAATTAGGACCGGGAGTGGCGTGGATACGGATTGGGGCGTTGTAAGCGGTGATACCCTAACGCCCACCAGTCCCATTACCCTAAGATATGACGGCGACGGCTTTAGCGTACAACGTGTTATCAGTGTTGACGAAAATTATTTGTTTACCCTTGACGATACCGTTACCAATACATCGGGCGCTGAAATTTCTCTCGTGCGTAAAGGTGCGGCACGGCAATACGGTCTGCCGGCTAATCTCTTAAACTTCTTCATTTTGCAAGAAGGCCCTATCGGGGTTTTGGATGATACTTTGCAGATGAAATGGAAATACAAGAAACTGGCCAAAAAACAATCTTTGACAGAGCAAGGCAAAGCGGGTTGGGTTGGGCTAACCGATCGGTATTGGCTCTCTGCAGCTATCGCGCCGCAAAACACCCAGATGAGTGGTGATTTCAATTTCAAAAACTTAAATGGTAGAGACGTGTATGAAGCGGGCTATACGCTTGCTCCAACTGTGCTTAGCCCGAATACATCCATACAGTCTACGGGCTATATTTATGCGGGTGCCAAATCCCACACTTTATTAAAACAATACACAGATGAAAAGGGCATTTCCCGCCTTGATTTGGCCGTTGATTACGGCGTCCTTGGCTTGCTGACCAAACCAATGTCATGGGGTTTGACGGTGTTAGGGGAATGGACCGGAAACTTTGGAGTTGGTATTTTGCTGATGACATTGATTTTGAAACTGGTTTTGTTCCCGTTGAACAATAAAGCCTATTCGAGCATGGCGAAAATGCGCGGTATCGCGCCAAAAGTTGCCAAAATGAAAGATCGCTACGGCGACGACAGGATGAAGCTCCAACAAGAAACTATGGCGCTTTATAAAAAAGAAGGCGTCAGTCCTGTTGCAGGGTGTTTGCCGATGATCCCGCAAATGTTCATTTTCTTTGCCTTGTATAAATCCCTGTTCATCACGTTTGAAATGCGCCATGCACCGTTTTATGGCTGGCTCAAAGACTTGTCAGCCCGCGATCCTTTATCGATGCTAAACGGCTTTGGTTTGTTCCCTTGGGACGGTATTCCGTCTGAATTTTTGTCGTTCTTTGCCCTCGGCCCGCTGGCACTTCTCTACGGGATCACCATGGCACTGATGCAAACCTTAAACACGCCGCCGACCGACAAAATGCAGGCGCGGATCATGCAATGGATGCCTTGGTTCTTTATGTTTATTCTGGCACCATTTGCGGCTGGCTTGCTTTTATATTGGGTATGGAACAATATTCTGACCGTGTTCCAACAATACTATATCACGCGCAAGCACAAGGTCGAGACACCGCTGGATGTGTTTTTCAACAAAATTTTTGGCCAGAAAAATAAAAAAACAGCCAATTCAAACAACAAAAAATAATGATAGACAATGGCTGTTGTTGAGAAAAATCCGAATTTAGAGGCAGCCAAAGAGGCAGGTAGACGGTTGTTTGCGCATCCCGTTACATTTGTTAAAAGCGTGGTCGCGCTCGAGCACTTACCAGATGCTGACCTGCCTGAGATATGTTTTGCGGGGCGTTCCAATGTTGGAAAGTCATCACTGATCAATGCTCTGTGTAACCAAAAAGGGCTTGCACGTGCGTCAAATACGCCGGGACGCACCCGGGAGCTTAATTACTTCAATTTGTCCGAGCGTCTGTTTTTAGTTGATTTGCCTGGGTATGGCTATGCGCGGGCCTCCAAGACGGATATTGCCCATTGGACAGCGCTGACCCGTGATTTTCTGCGCGGCCGTGCACCCCTTCGCCGTGTGTTTGTTTTGATCGATGCGCGCCGCGGGATTATGGATCCCGACATGGAGATCATGGACATGCTCGACGAGGCGGCCGTGACCTACCAAATAGTTCTGACCAAAACCGATAAACTGAAAAAAGGCCAGTTGGCCAAAATTCTATCTGACAGCCAAGCTAAAATCACCAAACGTCCCGCCGCGCACCCAACCGTTCTTGTGACATCAGCTGAAAAGAAAACCGGTCTGGAAGCGCTGAAAGCTGAAATTGTTAGTTTAGCTTTAAGTGAAATTGCTGTATAGCGTCCCCATGTTAAAACGCCGCAACAATGAAATGGGATGGACGAGCGCTAAAACCTTGTCCGAAGCTCTGCCATTTATCCAGCGCTATACGGGTAAAACCGTTGTGATAAAATTTGGCGGGAACGCTCTAGGCGATGTGGGAGGCGACAACGATTTAACCCGTGCTTTCGCCAACGATGTGGTTCTTTTGAAGCAGTTCGGTATTCGGCCTGTAATCGTCCACGGCGGCGGGCCGCAAATAGGCTCCATGCTGTCGCGTCTTGGTATCAAGAGCGAGTTTAAAGACGGACTTCGGGTTTCTGATTTAGAAACCGTGGAAGTGGCCGAAATGGTATTATCTGGCGCCGTAAACAAAAATTTGGTAGCCGCAATCAATCAGGCCGGAGGCCGCGCCGTAGGATTATCCGGCCGCGATGCCGGGCTGATAACCGCAAAAAAATTACGGAATGATTTAGGTTTTGCTGGAAAACCGCACAGCACGGATGTTTCGGTACTTGATGTCTTGGCTGCAGCTGATCCAGGATTTATTCCTGTGGTCTCTCCTATAAGCTCGGACGCAAATGGAGAAATCCTCAATGTTAATGCGGATACGGCTGCAGGTGTATTGGCGGGGGCGCTCGGCGCCGCCCGTTTGATGCTACTAACCGATGTAGAAGGTGTGATGGACGCGGACGGAAATTTGCTCACCAGTCTCACCCCGTCAGACGTGAAAAAATTGATTGAGGACGGCACAGCCAAAGGCGGCATGATACCAAAATTGGGTACGGCCCTTGATGCCCATGCAGCAGGTGTAGAAGCCGTTGTCATAATTGACGGGCGGCGATCCCACGGCTTGCTGGTCGAGTTGTTTACTGACCAAGGCGCGGGGACTTTGATTTGCTAATGGTAAAACTAGCGACCAATATATTCGTAATGTGTGCAGCTTTTTCTTTGAGCACAACCAGTGTTGCACAAAATGCAAGCACGCAAACTCCCGAGCAGCCGAATTTACAGCCCCCATGGCAGGTGTGTAATGAGACATCATATATATTGAATATTGCAATAGCTGGCGTTCCTGAAGGACAGGCAGGGCAATCGGTATCGGTTTGGGGTTGGCAATCATTACGCCCGGGGAAATGTGAAATTATTAACGTGGAAAAAGGGACGCCGCGCTTTGTCTATGCACGTAGCGATGCTTTGCACCAGGGCGGTGTGCGCGAATGGAAAGGCCGTTACGATTATTGCGTAGCCGAAGAAGACTTTACCGCCAAGACGGATATATCTTGCGAAATTCAAAACATGACTATGAAGCAATTTCTACAAGTTATTCCAACAGAAAGTCGCACGGCATTTGTTGAGCCGAGCGACTATGGACGTCTCGCCGAAACCGCCGGAATACAGCGTCTTCTCGGTGATAATAATTATGATATAAAGCGCATTGATGGCCGTACCGGAAGACGTACAACCAATACCATGAAAAAATTTCTGAAAGACCACGCGCTCACCTCCTCAATCAATGTGGATGCTCAATATAAAGCCTTGCAGGAGGCTGCACTGAAGACCAAACAAGATGTGGGTGTCCGCCTTTGCAATAAGACAACAGCTAAATTATGGGCCGCCCTTGCCTATAATGACAATGGCACGGTGGAATCCCGTGGTTGGTGGCCAATAGAGATAGATATGTGTATTCAGCCATTTGCGGAAAATTTAAAGGGCAGGGCTGTACACTATTATGTGCGCCAAGAAACCATTGGCGGCGATGATAAAATTTTAAGAACTGCCACCAAAGACGCAAAATCATTTTGCATAGGTCCGTCTAAATTTTCAGCGATAAGCCACGAATTTTGCCAAGACCGAGGTTATGTTTCGGCGGATTTTAAATCTGTCCCTAGCGATAAAATGGGTGCGCAGATAGACCTAATGGACACGGATTTTAATGTCGCAGTGGTAAGCGGGCTTAGATAAAACTGTGAATCTCTCACACATCAACACTTGGATATTTGATCTCGATAACACGCTGTACCGCGGCGATGATATGTTTTTTTCACAAATTGTCGGAAATATCACAAAATATATCAGCCGCTATCTTGCCCTACATCCAACCGAAGCCCGCATTTTGCAAAAACAATATCTGTTGGAATACGGCACGTCTTTGTCTGGTTTAATGGCGGTGCACGGCATGGACCCTGCGGATTTTCTGGACTATGTCCACGACGTTGATTTGGACATACTAAAGCCCGACGCGCGCCTATATGCAGGTTTGTCGGCGCTGCCCGGCAAGAAGTATATTTTTACCAATGGATCGCGCGGTCATGCCAAAAACATTGGCGAGCATTTGGGCATTTACAAATTATTTGATGGTGTATTTGCTATTGAAGATGTGGATTACACGCCCAAACCCAAGCGCTCGGCCTACGAGATATTTACCCGGGAATTTGGTATCGACCCACAGCGTGCTTTGATGGCAGAGGACACTGCGCTTAACCTTAAAGTACCAAAAGATATGGGCATGACGACATTACTGATTGCGCCTGACGGCGGCGAGTTACCCAATTATGTGGATATGCAAACCTATGATCTACCAGCATGGTTACAAGTGTTTCCTTAGAACATGCCATGACAGATTTTTATATTGGCATAACGTTGCCGGGTGTTTTAAACCGCTTAGGCAAATAGAGAAAGCATGGAATTATTGCCCAAAATAAGTAGAAGCACATTTATCTGGTTTGGGCCTATTCTTGCGGTTCTATTTACGCTCGGTCTCAAACAAGTTGGGCTAGAGGATAAACCTGCGATCGCGGCTGGGATTACGATGCTCACGGTGATTTGGTGGGTCAGTGAGGCCATCCCGATTGCCGCAGCATCCTTGGTGCCATTTGCGCTTTTGCCCGTATTCGGGATTGTTGATCATAAAGCGGTATCTTCGGCGCTGGGCAGTCATGTTATTTTGTTGCTCATGGGCGCATTTATGTTGGCCAAAGCGTTAGAAAAAAGTGGTGTGCATGAGCGCTTAGCCGTCTATATGATCCGCTTCGTTGGTGTATCGAGTGGGCGGCGTTTAGTGTTCGGCTTTATGTTGGCGGCTGGGGCTTTGTCCATGTGGATTTCCAACACGGCCACCGCCCTGATTATGATGCCCATTGCGTTGGCGATTTTAGCAGGACTCGACAATCCGAAATTGCGCATTGCGCTGATTTTGGGCATTGCCTATGCGTCCAGTGTTGGCGGTATCGCTACGCCCATCGGCACCCCGCCCAATGTAATATTTATGGGCGTGTACGAGGAATTAACAGGCAAAGAATTTAGTTTTGTGCAGTGGATGCGTATCGGTGTTCCAGTGGTTTTGGTATCTCTGCCGATTATGGCCTTGTGGCTGACGCGGCATGTGAAATTGGAAGCAGAAATTTACCTGGCCAAGCCGGGGCGGTGGCGCACCGAAGAACGCCGGACTTTGTTCGTGTTCGGATTGACCGCACTCGCATGGATATTTCGCAAAGACCCTTATGGTGGCTGGAGCGGTGCATTGGATATGCCGTTGGTCGGGGATAGCACGATTGCGTTGTTCGCAGTCGTCGTGATGTTTCTCATTCCTAATGGCCGCAAAGATGAGCGATTATTAGACTGGCAGACTGCACGAAATATCCCGTGGGGGCTTCTGCTATTATTCGCAGGTGGTATCGCTATGGCGAAGGGTTTCACGGCATCGGGCTTGTCTGCTATGCTCGGTGAGTGGCTGTCATCGCTGGCACATTTGCCGCTCATATTGATGATACTGACCATCTGTTTGGTCGTCACTTATTTGACGGAAATCACCAGCAACACGGCTACCGCAACCTTGCTGATGCCTATATTGGCCGCCGCAGGTCTCGCTACAGGCATCGACCCAATTTTGCTGATGATCCCCGCAACCATGGCCGCCAGCTGCGCCTTCATGCTCCCCGTAGCTACAGCACCAAATGCCATAGCCTATGGTCTCGGCGATATAAAAATAAGCGACATGGTAAAAGAAGGCGCAGTGCTCAGTTTCGGAATATCCGTGGTGATAGGTTTGGTTTGTTATGGGTTGTTGGTTTGAGGCCCTAACTTAAAACCCGACCAACGGCTTTATCCCAGCCCGCTAATAAATTCTTGCGTTCACTTTCGTCCATGTCGGGCGTAAAGCGCTTGTCTGTTTTGTGCATAACCTTACGCACATCGCCGTAGAACCCACATTGATGCCCAGCAAGGAGGGCCGCGCCGAGAGCTGTGGTTTCCATATTGGCGGGGCGGTTTACATTTATGTTGAGAATGTCCGAGAGGAATTGCATGGTCCAATTGTTGGCCGCCATACCGCCGTCTACCTTTAACGCGTTTGGCTTGGAACCAGAAGCAAACATGTCGGCCGCCATCGCCGCTAATAAATCATGGGTTTGGTAACAGACGCTTTCCAATGCAGCGCGGACAAAATCTTGTGGCCCGGTGGCGCGGGTAATGCCGAAAATGCCGCCCCTTGCGTTCGGGTCCCAATGGGGTGCGCCGAGACCTGTGAAGGCGGGGACGAGATAGAGCCCATTATTGCTGTCCATATCTTGTACAATTGCTTCGGTTTCGCTTGCAGATTTAATTAAGCCCATTTCGTCGCGTAGCCACTGCACTGCCGCGCCAGCCACAAATATAGAACCTTCAAGGGCATAATGAGGTACGCCGTCTAAACGGTAGGCCACCGTTGTCAGTAAACGATTGGCCGAAATAATTTTATTGGTGCCGGTATTGAGGAGAACAAAACAACCGGTGCCGTAAGTGGATTTGATATCGCCGACAGCAAAGCACCCTTGGCCAATGGCGGCGGCTTGTTGATCTCCGGCCACGCCCGTTATGGGGATTTCTGCCCCGAGCACATCTTTGCTGGTCATACCAAAATCTGCGGCACAATCGAGAACCTCTGGCAGTAAAGCACGCGGCACATTAAACAGCGCTAACAGTTCATCATCCCACGCGCCCGTCTCGATATTATACAGCGAAGTGCGGCTGGCATTGGTCGCGTCGGTGACGTGATTTTTTCCGCCCGTCAGCCGCCAAATCAGGAAGGTATCAATCGTGCCAAAAGCCAGTTCTCCATTCTCCGCCCGTGTCCGTGCACCCTCTATATGATCCAGTATCCATGCGATTTTTGCACCTGAAAAATACGGGTCGAGTAGCAGGCCGGTTTTCTCTGTCACCATGGTTTCATGGCCTGCGGCTTTCAGCGATGCGCAAATATCTGCTGTGCGTCTATCTTGCCAGACAATTGCATTATATATCGGTTTGCCTGTGGCTCGCTCCCAAATCACACAGGTTTCGCGCTGGTTAGTGATGCCGATGGCTTCAACGTTTTTTTGGTTTTTGGCTTTGGCAAAATCCAGCGCGTCACGGGTTGTCGACAGCACGGTTTGCCAAATAGCTTCAGGATCATGCTCCACCATGACATGCTTGCCTTGGTCATCATCAGGGTAAATCTGCGGAAATTCTTCCTGCGCTGTCATAACGGGCGTAACATCCTTATCAAAGAGAATGGCGCGACTGGACGTGGTGCCTTGATCGATAGCAAGAATAAACGACATTTGAATTCACTTTCTATTTTATTCCTTATAGACAGACTTTATGAAAAATAAAACATTCGACTTGCTGATTATTGGCGGCGGCATTAATGGATGCGGCATTGCGCGAGATGCTACGGGGCGCGGCTTGTCCGTATGTTTGGTTGAGAAAAACGATCTGGCGAGCGGTACCTCATCCAAATCTTCCAAGCTTATTCACGGCGGTCTGCGTTATTTGGAATACGGTGAATTTAGATTAGTTCGTGAAGCCTTGCGGGAGCGCGAAACCTTGATGCGCATAGCCCCGCATTTGGTGTCTCCCCTGCGGATAGTATTGCCGCATCACAAAGGCCTGCGACCTAAATGGATGCTTAGGCTCGGACTGTTTATGTATGACCATATCGGCGGCGGGCGAACATTGCCTGGTACATCTGTGGCTAATTTGCGCACCGGTTCAGGCAAGGATGTTCTTAAGCCTGAGTTCGAAACCGGGTTTGTGTTCTCAGATTGCCGTGTTGATGATGCACGGCTCGTGGTCGCCAATGCGCTTAGTGCAGAAAAACTTGGCGCAGAAATTTTGGTGCGCAATAAATGTACGGCGCTCACACATAAAGACAATATCTGGCATGCCACCATATGTGCCCATCCGGGCGGAGAAGAACGATCGGTTCGGGCCAAGTGTATCGTCAATGCATCGGGAATCCGTGTGGACGATATGGTCGAACTGGCACTCGGCACTGAGCACCCAGATCATTTGCGCCTTATTAAGGGTTCACATATTGTCACCAAACGGCTCTATCCGGGGCGGCAACTTTATATGTTCCAAAACCCGGACAAGAGAATTATTTTCGCCATTCCTTACGAGCAAAACTACACCTTAATCGGGACTACGGATGCACCATATGAACTCAGCGATGGTGCCATAGAAATATCGGATGCAGAGACGGATTATCTCCTTCAAGCTGCTAATCAATATTTTGCCAAAGAAATCACCAAGGACGACATTGTCTGGAGTTACGCCGGTGTGCGGCCTTTATATGATAATAACAAGGGAAGTGCCTCCGCCGTTACCCGTGATTATGTATTTGATGTCAAAGATGATACGACGCCGCCAATTTTGTCAATTTTTGGTGGTAAAATCACTACTTACCGCGAGCTTGCAGAACATGCTCTGGGCAAGCTTGGAAAATACTTCCCAAATATGAAAAAAGACTGGACGGGGGAACAGGCTTTGCAAGGTGGAGATCTGGGGACAGACTTTGCGAACTTTGCCAAAACGCAATCGGAAAAATATCCATTTTTATCTGCACCGCATTTGCTGCGCCTATGCCGCTCTTACGGCACAAATATGGATACGCTCTTGGACGGTGCAACTATTACCGCCGATATGGGTCAAGATTTTGGCGGCACGCTAACTGAACGCGAAGCCAAATATTTGGTCAAATATGAATGGGCGAAAACCGCACAAGATATACTTTGGCGCCGTACAAAATGTGGCCTGCATATGAGCGAAGCAGAGCGAGGTGCGTTTCGGGATTGGTTTTAAATTAGTTCTTGCTTTGTTCTAATTTGTGTTCTATATATCTGTTCGGGAGTAAGTGACGAGAAAATATTACAAGAGGCGTAGAGCGAACATAGTGAGTGACAGGGAAACATAATGGGTGCAAGAATTTCTACGGTTGCTTTTGTCGGGGCTGAGGCTCGATTGGTGGATGTGCAGGTGCAAATCGCACCGGGGCGGCAGGCCTTTAATATTGTTGGTTTGGCCGATAAAGCTGTGGCCGAAAGCAAAGAACGGGTCATTGCCGCATTTGCTGCCATGGGGCTTAAATTGCCTTACAAACGTATTGTCATTAATTTGGCACCAGCCGATATGCCCAAGGCAGGTGCCCATTATGATTTACCGATTATGCTCGGCCTCATGGCAATGATCGGTGCAATACCGGAAGACGCTATTGCAGATTTCGCAGCCATCGGCGAATTGTCACTAGACGGTACGATAACGGATGTACCGGGTACTTTACCCGCCGCCATGTGTGCTAATTCTAATGATTTAGGTTTGATATGCCCGCAGGATAACGGACCCGAAGCGGCTTGGGCGGGCGATTTGCCAATATTAGCTCCTAAAAACCTTATTCAATTGCTCAATCATTTTAAAGGCACACAAATATTATCGCGGCCAGAACCTGGAAAGCTTTTAGATGTAACCACACCGCTTGATATGCGCGATGTCCGTGGGCAAGAAACGGCCAAACGGGCGCTAGAGGTTGCGGCTGCCGGCGGTCACAATATGTTGATGGTTGGGCCGCCTGGCTCCGGCAAATCTATGCTCGCCGCGCGAATGGCTGGTATTTTGCCGCCACTTGCGGCGCGCGAACTGCTCGATGTCTCGATGATACATTCTGTGGCTGGCCTGTTGGATAGGGGGCAGTTATCCCGTACGCGCCCATTTCGTAGCCCGCACCATTCTGCTTCTATGGCGGCCATGGTTGGCGGCGGTATGAAAGCCAAACCTGGAGAGGCTTCTTTGGCGCACCGAGGCGTATTGTTTTTGGATGAACTTCCAGAATTCACGCCGCAGGTATTGGATAGCTTGCGTCAACCACTTGAAGTTGGCGAGATCAATGTGGCGCGTGTTAATGCCCATGTTAGCTATCCGGCACGGTTCCAATTGATTGCGGCTATGAACCCGTGCCGATGTGGTTCAGCTGGTGCCGACGGCATAGCGTGCAAGCGCGGGCCGCGCTGTGCGGTGGATTATCAATCGCGCGTATCGGGGCCGTTTATGGATAGAATTGATATTCAAATTGATGTTCCTGCGGTCACCCATGCAGATTTGACTTTGCCGCCGTCCAAGGACGGCAGCCAAGAAGTCGCCGCACGTGTGTTGGCGGCGCGGGAGCGGGCAGAGCAACGCAATGGCGGTTGTACCAATGCGGAATTATCCACGGCTCAGCTTGACCATGTGGCACAAGCGGACCGCGAAGGGCAGACGCTTTTACAAAAAGCGGCAGAAACTTTGGGATTAACGGCACGGGGGTATCACCGCGTATTGCGGGTAGCGCGTACTCTAGCCGATTTGGAAGGTTCGGAGCACATTCGCCGTCTTCATATTGCTGAAGCATTGGCGCACAGACGCGGGCGCAAACCTGTAACATCTGCTAATTTTAGCGAGAACCGTACTTACCAGAAATAACTGTGATAATAAGTCACGGCCTTTATACGGTATCGTGACTTGAGAAACGCTAGCCGTTAGGCTACACTGTCTGGGAGAGAGGGGTAATTTTAGTCTATCCTATGGAGACAACCCATGAAGATACAATTTTCAACAATAAAAAACATTGCTGTAATTGCAACTGCGACAATATTAACGGCGTGTGCGACCGCGACCCCCTACCAACCATCGGCTCACGCAAATATGCGCAATGGCTTTTCGGAAATGAAAATTGAGAAAGATCGTGTGAAGGTTACTTTTGACGGTAATTCTCTGACAGACCGCCAAACTGTTGAAACATATCTGCTTTACCGCGCCGCAGAACTGACCAAAAATGCCGGATATGATTATTTTGTTTTAACTGACCGTGCTACTGACAAAGAAACTCGGATTCAGGAGACAGGATTTAATGACCCATATTACGGGTTCTTTAATTATTCATATTTTCATCCACGTTTTGGTTGGAGTAATCCTTATTACCGCCCCTATTACCACCCGTTCTACCGTTCGCGCTTTGGTAGTCGTTTTGGCGCTTATGATCCGTTTTATAACAGATGGGGGCGAAATTTTGATTACCGGGAAATCACGCGTTACCGTGCAAGTGCCGAAGTTAAGTTCGGCAGCGGTGACAAACCGAAGGACCGGGACAACGCTTTTAACGCAGAAGAAGTGTTGGTTAATTTAGGGGATAAAATCATATACCCTGAAATCAAAGACGCTAACAACTAGGTTCGTTTTATTTGGCGGGTTTGTGGTCGTCTGGTTTTGTCAGGCCAGCAAGCCCGTCAATGCTTTTCGGGTTGCGTATATACCGGTATTTTTTCCAGTCCTTTTCCGAGCGGTGGTTGGTCGCCCGCAATAGTTGGTCGCGCTCACCTTGGAAGTCGTAAATGGGAACACCAAAACCACACGAGTCGGCAATGCGGGTGATGTTGATGGTAATAATGCTACGCGCACGGTTATAGTTAGGGAACAAAGCAAGGGCTTTTTCGAACCCCGGTTCATCAAAATTAACCGCCGTACCGGTACCGTAGAGCCGGACAATATTCGCCTTTCCTGCAAAGGCGCAAAACATAAGTGTTATGCGTCCATTTTGCCTGAGGTGGGCTAGGGTCTCAATCCCTGATCCACCAAGGTCGAGATAGGCAATAGTTGTCGGGTTAATAATTTTAAGACAGTCATAGCCTTTTGGCGACACATTGACATGCCCGTCCAAAGCGAGCGGTGCTGTAGCCACAAAAAACATTTTTTGCGCCCGTATGAAACTAGTGAGTTTATCATCTAATGCTTCATAGGTTTTGCCCATTACATAATCCCGCTTGTCCGTCCGCCGGTTTTGCCGACTACATTATCGCCGACAAATGGATTGTTGCGGCGTTCATCTCCAAATGTACTCATTGGCCCGTGACCAGGGATGAAGCGCATATCATTACCGAGCGGCCAGAGCTTTTTGGTGATGCTCTCGACAAGCTGCTTTGGATTACTTTTCGGAAAATCTGTACGGCCTACGGAGCCTTTAAATATGACATCACCAACGAAAGTTATTTTCATATCTTGATTATAAATCACCACATGCCCAGGCGTGTGGCCGGGACAATGCACGACACCAAATTTGAGACCACCTAGTTCAAGGACGTCTCCGTCTTTCAAATACCTGTCCGGTTTACAATTGCGTCCCATGCCTTTCTGGCCGTATTTTTCCCAGTCGTCAGAAATTTGATCCATCCAGAATTGATCATCTTTGTGCGGCCCGATGATAGGCACGCCAAGTTCTGCTTTCACATCTTCCGCCCCGCCCGCATGGTCAAGATGGCCGTGAGTTAGCCAGATTTCCTTAACCTTAACGCCGTGTTGTTTTACCCCGTGCAGAATTTTCCCAGCGTCGCCGCCTGGGTCCACAAGCACGCCGTGCATGGTTTTGGTGTCCCACATCAATGAGCAATTTTGCTGGAAAGGCGTTACGGGAATAATGCGTAAATCAAGTGTATTTTCAGTCATGCCACAAACAGCCACTACGCGCCCAAAAGGTCAAGAAAAAAGTTTACACAATGTGTTGTGCCAAAGCGCTAAAGCCAAACTTAGGGAAATAAATTCCCAGTACACTACCTAAAATTAATGGGTTAAGCGTAGCTTGAGTAAGCTAGCGCCAATATCCTCAAATGCTTGTTTGAGGCCAGCAGCGTTACTTGCCAAGAAAAACATGTCTGGTTGGGTTGCGCATTTTCTGAGAATTTTCAGCGTATCCGCACCATCAAAATCATAGGCAACTGTATAAATTTGAATTTTGTTGCTTTTGATATTATTACAAAGTTGTTTCGTTTGTTTGTTGGCGTGGTTAATGTCACTGCCGTTATGAAGCTCTCCATTTTGCGAAACCGTATTGGCACCGTCCGTCATAAAAATTAAAACGGAGCTTTTATTTTTTGCCTTGGCGGTGCTGGCTTCAGTTAGCGGAGCCTGTGGATGTAGCGCTCGCCAACCCCACATTAAGCCTGCTGGCAGATAGGTCTTATCGTCCGCCGTCAAACTGTTTATTTTTGCACGAACGGCACTCATATCTTTGGTCAAAGGTAAAATTTCTTTGGCGCAATCCATTTCGTTCATTAAGCCAGGAATGGTTACGGCTCCTTTACGTGCCCGCTCATTCCACGGTGTAAGGCGAGACCCAACACAACCATACCATTTGCTAGTGCTTTTGGGGATATAACAATACTCGTATTCTGGGCCGTAGGTATAATCACATGTGGTGGATTTCCATGAGCAAGAATACGATACGCCATCATTATTACAGGTGCCAGTATGATTAGTTGTTTTACAATTAGTCTTAGAAATGACGTCCTTTTTCATATAGCATTTTTTGGGTAATGTCGTTGAGCTATCAGCAGGTACATTTAGCCAAGGCTCGTTTCTTCGCGACAGGCCTACATTTACGTATTCACTGAAAGGGATTACAGAAACACGTATAGACTCGTTCTTGTAACCTTCCAACTGCGTAACGAGTGCATTTGCGGCCGTCTTTAGGGAATCAATTTTGCTTCCGGACATGGACCCTGTTGTGTCCAACACTAAAGCGATGTCAACTGGCTCGCTCGTGGCGAGGGGTGCTTCGGCCAAGGCGTTGATATCTTGCTGTGATTTTCCGATAAGCGACATCATGATGGCTTCATATGTCCCGCTGACTTTGACCCGTACACGGCCTTCTTTGGTAAGAGTGAGTTTAGTTTTTAGCTTGTCACCAGTAAAATTATTTGCCTTGACGGCAGCTTTAGCAATTTTTTTTAATTTTGATTTTTTATCTTCCCCTGACCTGGCTGCTGCCAATACGGCTATGTCTGCCAAGCTTTGATAAGACGATTTTTTGCGGGTCATATTATTGTAATCAACAGCCGCACCTGCCGCCGTCATGAGCATTAACACACAAATGGCAAATGTAGCCGCCATATTGCCGGATTTATCTTTTAAGTAATTTCTAAACATTCCCATTTTTCCCACACAATGAATTCATGCACTTTCTAGCTGTATAAACTTAAAATTTTGAGGGGAAATAAGGTTAATTATTTGATAAAACAGCACCTAACAGAGCGGAAACCTCGGCACTCTGCCAATCCACATCACCGGGAATGCGGACAAGTTCTTTACCACTTGGGCTATAGAAAATACTGATGGGAATGCCTTGCACACCGACTTTAGCGCTAATGCTATAGGTCGGATCATGGTACAAGGTTAGCGCATTGATATTCGCTTTGGTAAAAAATGCCTTCGCATCGTCAATATGTCTGTCCATGCTAATGGTAATGACAACAAAATCTTCGCTGCCTTTTTGAGCCTGTAGCCTATCAAGGCTCGGGATTTCTGCTACACACGGAACACACCATGTCGCCCACACATTGAGTAACACTGTCTTACCGCGAAAATCTCTTAAGCTAATATCGTTGCCGTCTGCCGTCTTAAAATTCATTTGCGGTTGCGCGGGTGGGGCGTCCAAAACCTGTAATTTATTAAGTCCTCCTTTAGCAAATCTTTGCAAATAAGGGCTTTGCTCTATTGAGCAGGACTGTATTATGACAAAAATACAGGCAAGTGCCGCAATCAGCACCATCAGGCGGATGGCGAATGCCGATCTTTTTGGCACAGAGGTGGAATTTTGAGGTTTTGACATGACGGACTTATCTAAGGGACAAAAAATGTGGGGTGGCAGGTTTTCTGACAAACCTTCGGACATAATGCAAGCGATCAATGTCTCTATCGGTTTTGATAAGCGTATGGCAAAACAAGATGTGCGCGGCAGTAAAGCCCACGCAGATATGTTGGCGGCTTGCGGTATCATTGCGGATACAGATAATGCGGCTATCCAGCAAGGTCTGGATGATATTTTGCTCGAAATTCAAGCCGGAACATTTCCCTACCGCGACGAGTTTGAAGATATCCACCTTAACATCGAAGCCCGTCTCAGCGAGCTTATCGGCGAGACGGCGGGACGTTTACATACGGCCCGTTCCCGCAATGATCAGGTTGCGACCGATTTTAGGCTTTGGGTGCGCGAACGGTTGGATGGTTTTGACGAGAGTATTGTAAACTTACAAAAGGCTCTGCTCGCTCAAGCGGAAGCACATACAGATACGCTGATGCCAGGCTTTACTCATTTGCAAGTGGCGCAGCCTGTGACCTTTGGCCACCATATGCTGGCCTATGTGGAAATGTTTAGTCGTGATCGTTCCCGTTTCACAGATGCGCGTAGGCGCATGAATGAAAGCCCGCTCGGTGCGGCGGCTCTGGCGGGAACCCCTTACCCGATTGACCGGGATATAACAGCGGCGGTTCTTGGGTTTGATAAGCCGATGAATAATTCGCTTGATGCGGTTTCCGCGCGGGATTTCGCCCTTGAGGCGTTATCATGTGCCAGTATTTGCGCCACACATTTATCGCGCCTCGCCGAAGAAGTTGTTATCTGGACATCGGCGCAATTTGCTTTTACCGCCCTGTCCGATAAATTCACCACGGGCAGTTCCATCATGCCGCAAAAGCGAAACCCGGATGCAGCCGAGCTTGTTCGAGCCAAAGTAGGACGGATTTCAGGGGCTTTGATATCATTGACAATAGTCATGAAGGGTCTTCCGTTAGCTTATTCCAAAGACATGCAAGAAGATAAGGAACCGGTTTTTGAAGCTTTCGACGCCCTGTCATTGGCTTTAGCCGCCATGGCCGGCATGGTCACAGACTTAACCCCAAATAAAGACAATATAGAAAAGGCGGCAGGATCGGCTTTTTCTACGGCTACAGATTTGGCGGACTGGTTGGTACGAGAGCTTGGCCTACCGTTTCGCCAAGCCCATCATGCCACAGGCGAAATCGTTGCGCTTGCGGAAAACCAAGACAAAGCCCTGCATGAGGTTTCACTCGCTGATATGCAGTCAGTGAAGCCGCAAATACACGCAGGTGTTTATGATGTGCTCAGTGCGGCCAATTCCGTAGCAAGCCGCACATCTTACGGCGGTACTGCGCCCGATAATGTTACGGCACAGGTTAAACTTTGGCGGGAGCGCTTAACAAATTCGGTAGAATAATTAAAGCACAGCCTTGGTTTTGAACACTTTTTCGTCCAGCGCGCCTTCCCATTTGGCAACTGTACAAGCGACAGCAACATCGCCGGTAACATTGGTGACTGTCCGCATCATATCGAGCAAGCGGTCAAATGGAAATATAAACGCTACGATTAAAATGGCTTGACTTTCGTCTATCCCGAAAATGCTTTGTAACATGCCGACAGCCAAGAACAGGCTGGCGGAAGGAATGCCAGCCGCACCGATGGATGCCATAGTAGCCGTTAGGGCAACCATCAAATAAACGCCAACGGAAAGATCCAAATTAAAGGCTTGGGCGGTAAACAAAGCCACAATGCCCAGATAAATCGCAGTGCCGTCCATGTTGATAGTCGCACCCATAGGCAGAACCGAACCGGCAACAGATCTATCAACACCGAGGTTTTTTCGCGCACAAGAAATGGTAACCGGTAGTGTAGCACTAGACGACGAGGTCGAATAGGCAACCCCTATGGCATCGGCTATGCCGTAGATAAAGCGGGTGAAGGGGAGTTTGAGCACGAGGCGGACAATAATGCCGCCGTAAATAAAGATGATTTGCAAGAAACATGCGAGGTAAAGTGCCATGGCTAATTTGCCCATATTCACAAGCACGCCAAGGCCGTTTACGCCCATCACCCATGCCATCAAAGCCATAACACCGTAAGGCGCCAATTCCATAATCATCATGGTGACTTTCATCACTACTTCTGCTGCTGCATCGAAGAAATCACCAACCGGCTTTCCTTTTTTACCCGCTAGCAACACGCCAACACCCATCAGAATTGAGAAAAAGATAACAGCCAATACATCGCCTTCGACCATGGCTTTAAATGGGTTGCGCGGTATGATGTCTAATAAATATTGAGATAGGGATCTCTTGGCGTCGCCAGCAGACTGTAATTTTCCCGTGACAGTGTCGACACTGCTATTTCCTGCCGCAATAACATCGTTTAGACCTGCACCTGGCTGGAATAAAGTGGCAACAAGCAAGCCAAGCCAGACAGCGAAAAACGTTGTGAACAAATAAAGCGCGATGGTGCGTAGGCCCAAAGTACCAAGGCGTTTTGGATCACCCATGGCAACCATGCCCGATACCAGTGTGGTTACGATGAGAGGAATGATCAACATCCTGATTAAATTAACGAAGGCATCACCAAACGGTTTAAACCATGTTTCGGCGATATGCTTACCTTTGTCCCCAAAACCATAATGTAGGCCGAGCCCAATTACGACACCCAATCCCAATCCGATAAAGACCCGCTTCCAGAGCGTCATTGCTCGCCAAGATTTCAACATGTATTCCCCTTATTTATAATCGTTAATTTGTTTAAAGCGGTGGGGTCACGAGCGCAAGGGTTTAAAAACACCCGCCTTTTGGATAGGTCGCTGGTGTAAATTGATTATTGGCGTTAGATTAAATACGAATCGCAACAAGGATCCTCTATGCCCGCATCACCCGCAGGTCCAGATATTGAAAACCTTATCGGCTTGCTGGCAAAATTGCCCGGACTTGGGCCGCGTTCTGCAAGGCGTGCTACGCTGGCATTGGTAAAAAAGCGTGAACAATTACTCGCGCCTTTGTCGGATGCCCTAACCGTTGTGGGTGAAAAAATAAGGCCGTGCGGCACGTGCGGGAATATAGATGTTAATGACCCTTGCCATATCTGTACGGTCAATACCCGCGATCCATCTATCATCTGTGTGGTACAAGAAGTGGGAGACCTCTGGGCATTGGAGCGCGCAGCCGCTTTTAAAGGACGGTATCATGTTCTCGGCGGATGTTTATCCGCACTGGACGGGGTGCGGCCCGAAGATTTAAACATAGCTGGCCTTATCTCCCGGGCAGCGGCACCAGAAATCACGGAAATAATCTTGGCCATGAATGCCACAGTGGACGGTCAAACCACGGCGCATTATATCACCGATCACTTAGCTGATATGGATGTAAAAATATCACGGTTAGCCCACGGCGTGCCTGTCGGCGGTGAGCTGGACTATCTTGATGATGGCACTATCAGTGCGGCCATGGCCAGTCGCCAGCCTTTTTGATGAAACTTCTTAGTCAAACCTTGTGTTAAATTCATTTGCATTTTTATACTGGGTCAGCAATCTTGCTAGGGATTACTGCCTATAACTGCGAGAGAATTAATGCGTATTGAAAAATTCGTAATACCAATGATAGCCGGACTGTTATTTTCGGCTAATGCTTTTGGGCAAATAATTTCCCAAAACCCGAGTCCTGATGTTCCGGCCCCAGAACCGCAAACACAAACGCAACCCGTAGAAACTATTCAGCGCACGGAACGCATTGGCCGCTCTGGCACCGTTATTCAGATTCCGCGCTCCGGTGCGCTCCTGTTTGCTGGTTTTGATACCAATGGTGATTATATCATCGATAGAAAGGAAACGGCCGCAGGTGTTGCACGCGCGTTTTTGCACGCGGATCGGGATAATAATGAAATTCTGTCCTTAGTGGAGTTAGAAGGCTGGCGTGTCGCTGCGCTTGGCTCTGAACATGCTGCGCCTAGTAATTTCGCATTTGCTCCCAATTTTGCGCGTACTGTTTCGCGCGGTACATTTACGGTTGTCCTTTCAGAGTTGGCTGATAGGCTGGATAAAGATGACCAAGGTGATATGGACGGAAAAATTGCGCTATCTGATCTGCTCAAAGATTACCGACCACCGCGCCAACGCAAAAACGAAAATTGCATAGATGCTATCCGCGAGGAGCGCCGCCGCGCAGAGCAACAATGTCGTAATAATCGCCGATGATTTAACAATCACGCTGGCGGATTTTTCTTCAGGCTCCTCCCTGTTATAACGGCGTTCTTTCCAAATTTATCTCTCGCAATGTCACTGGCGCGTTCTGCGCGGCGGCGAAGGACTGCCTTAGGGTCAAGTAGGTCGCCGCTGTCTCCGGTGGGGTCACATAAATTCGAAAGACCGGCACCGATCAAGCGGAATTTCTGACCTCTATTATTGCCGTTAATTTCTGCCTGCAATAACGGCAAGCATGTGTGAAAGAGTGTGTCGGCTAGCTGAACGGGTTCGGGTAGGGTACGTCTACGGGTTAGAGATTTAAAATTCCTGGTTTTTAATTTCAATGTAACCACACGGCCCGCCATGGTTTTGGCCTTGGCACGGTCCGCCGTTTTCACACAGACCTGCCAGAGCTTATTGGCCAATTCAGTTTCATCCCCGATATCTTCGTTGAAAGTAATTTCTGTTGAAATACTTTTACGGACACTGCCTGGTTTGACGGGGCGAAAATCTTCAGCGCGGGCAAGCTTGGCCAGTCGTAAGCCTGCTTCTCCGAACTGTTTCATCATATTTCTATCCGAGCGTTTGCGGACATCAGCTATGGTTATAATGCCCGCCTTTTTTAAACTTCGCGCAAATGCGGGGCCGACGCCAAAGATAAATTGTACAGGTTTATCTGCTAGAAAGTCCAATGCTTCGGCGCGCCCAATGACGGCAAAGCCGTGGGGTTTATCCAGATCAGATGCTGTTTTGGCGAGAAATTTATTATAGGAAAGACCGACACTGACCGTGACTCCAACTTCTTCTAATATACGTTTTTGCAGTTTTACCAATGTGACAGCGGGCGGCGTGCCGTGTAAGCGTTCGGTGCCGGTTAAATCCAAGAAGGCCTCGTCAATGGAAAGCGACTGCACTAGAGGCGTTAACTCCCGCATGATGTTTTTAATGCGGCGGCCTTCATAGGCATAATTGGCCATGGAGGATTTTATCACGACAGCATGGGGGCAGGCTTTAAGCGCCTGAAACATGGGCATTGCCGAGCGCACACCGTAAACTCGCGCGTTATAACAAGCAGCGGCAACAACACCGCGTTTATCGCCGCCAATAATCACCGGTTTGTCGTCTAGTTCTGGGTTATCGCGTTTTTCGACTGAGGCAAAAAATGCATCGCAATCCACATGGGCGATAGACAGATTAAATAGCTCATTGTGACGTATGATTTTATGGGAGCCACATGCAGTGCATATTGCTGTACCACCAACAATAATGGTGCCACAATCTCGGCATAGTTTTTTATTATCCATAACCGTCATATGCTGCTTTTACTTACCTAGGTAGTGAACAAATTGGCACATACCATTTTGGCCTGAGTTTATGAGTACACTACCTAGTTCTTGATACGTTCTTTTAACAAATGATTACCGCCGTGAACACTGTTAATTAATTATATTGCACTATGGGTTGGTTAGTCAAAACAGGCGCACAAGCGTCGAATGGTGAAATGGTTGATATGTTGCAAGCAATGCCCAAAAAAATACTCATCGTCGAAGATAACGAGTTGAACATGAAGTTGTTCTCTGATTTGCTCGGTGCTCATGGTTATGAAACTTGTCATACCCGCGAAGGTCTCAAGGCGATTAAAATGGCCAAAAAGCACAAGCCGGATTTAATTTTGATGGATATTCAATTACCGGAAGTGTCCGGGTTGGAGGTCACTAAATGGATTAAAGATGACAAAGATATTGCCGACATTCCTATTGTCGCAGTGACAGCTTTTGCCATGAAGGGTGATGAGAAACGTATCAGGGCCGGTGGTTGTGAAGCCTATATATCTAAGCCTATTACCGTTTCCAGTTTTCTGGCGACCATAAGGAAGTTTTTAGGTTAAGTTATAAGGTGGGAGAGCACTGATGAGTGCCCGAATTTTAATTGTAGACGATCTAGCACCCAATCTTCATTTACTTGAAGTGAAACTGTCTGCGCAGTATTATGATGTTGTCACCGCCATGAGCGGTAAGCAGGCCTTGAAACTTGCGAAGAGCGAAAAATTTGATCTGATATTACTGGATGCTATGATGCCGGGCCTCAATGGGTTTGAAGTTTGCAAACGTTTAAAGAGTAATCCGTCTACTTGGCATATTCCCGTCGTCATGGTCACCGCACTCGAAGAAACCAAAGACAGAATACGCGGGTTGGAAGCTGGTGCTGATGATTTTATCACTAAACCAATTGATGATTTTAATCTCTTAGCCCGGGTTAAGTCTTTATTGCGCCTTAAAATGGTAACCGACCAACTCTTGAGCCATACGGGTCATTCCATGGAAAACTCCCGTCCTATGTTGGAAGTTTTGGATAACCGCAAAGGCCGTATATTAATTTTGGATGACCATATCCGCAAATTGGAGAAAATTGCAGGGCCTTTACACAGTGCACACGAAATTGTTCTTGAAACCGATCCCAAACGCGCAGTGGAGTTAATAGGCAATACAATCGATTTGGTTATTGTGAGCTTGGTGTCTGCAAAGTTTGACGGGCTGCGGTTTTGTGCCCGCTTACGTTCGGATGCGGTCACGCGCGATATACCAATTCTCGCAATTGGTGATCTTGAAGCCGAAGCCACTTTGGTCCGTGCCTATGATATTGGCATAAATGATACATTGATGCGCCCCATTGAAGCACAAGAATTACACGCTCGGGTCAATACTCAACTCAAGCGAAAATTCTACGCGGATAGTTTGAGAGAAAATTTCAGCGAAAGTATGGAAATGGTGGTTACCGACCCTATGACTGGTCTTGGTAATCGCCGTCATTTTGATCGGTCTGTTGCTCCGCTCTTTGATCAGCTCAACCAAAGTGGACAAGCTTTTTCTTTGGTGATTTTTGATGTGGATCATTTCAAACGGGTCAATGATATTCTTGGACATGATGTGGGCGATATTGTCTTAAAAGAAGTGGCTGCTAGGCTTGCTTCAAATATGCGCTCGATAGATGTGGTCAGCAGATATGGCGGCGAAGAATTTCTTATTGCTATGCCCGATACTGACCAAGAAGCAGCAATCGTCGCTGCGGACAGAATACGTTCGTTAATCGGCGGCACACCGATTACTGTGGGTGACCAAGCTTTTAGTATTGCTGTTAGTGCAGGTGTTTCTGAAGCCAGAAAAGGCGAGCATTTCCGTGATGTTTTCAAACGTGCTGACGGTGCCCTCTATACTGCCAAGCAAGAGGGCCGTAACCAAGTTTGCGGTGCAGGGCAAAACGATATTGCAGCTTAGTGGTTACTTTTTGTGTTTTAAAAATTGTGCTCAATACGTACATTCAAAAGAATTCAGTAAATTTAGTGCTGGCAACAATGGGAAGTGTGGATTAGCATATTCCTACGGCCTCCCTAAATTATAATAGCCTTAAATTATAATAGCATGGGTTTTCATTAAGACATTAACCCACTCCAAAACTCTATAACCCACTCCAAAACTCTATAACCCACTCCAAAACTCTATAACCCACTCCAAAACTCTATGGTATCTTCCACATGATAACTAAAACCGGGAATAAAATTAACAAGCCAACCCAAGGCAAAGCCCCTAAACAAGGCAAAACCCCTAAACATGGGGCACGATATGTCGCCGCGCACGGTGTACGTGAAGTGCTGGTGGACGGTACTCCCCTTGATATGGCTTTGTCAGGACAAGCATTATTTGACCAGTTGGAACGCCGCGATCGGGCATTTGCCAGACTGATTGCAGCAACCGTGTTTCGCAGAATGGGACAAATCGATAAAGTGCTCGCTGCGTTTATCAAGAAGACTCCGACAGACTATGCGCTTGCCGTCTTGCGTACAGGTGCGGCACAAATACTGTTCTTAGATACACCTGCCTACGCCGCCGTTAACGGCAGTGTGGCACTTCTGAGGCGCTCGAAAAAGACGGCCCACATGGCCGGTATGGCCAATGCAGTTCTAAGGCGCGTGACAGAACAGGGGCCGGATTTACTCGCTACAACCAGCACGCTTGATAATGTTCCGGATTGGTTGTTAGCGTCGTGGACGCAAAGCTATGGTGCGCAGGCTAGCCAAAAAATGGCAGATATGCTGATACAAGAACCCCCGCTTGACTTGACAACCAAACCAGATGTTGCAGGCCCAGATATTGCAGGTCTTGGCGGTGAAATTTTGCCAGGCGGTACGGTCAGACTTGCGAAGGCAGGGGATGTTCGCGCGCTGCCTGGTTACGAAGAAGGAAATTGGTGGGTTCAAGATATCTCTGCAGCATTACCCGTTAGATTGCTGATCAATACTTTGGGGAAAATCAAAGGGAAACGCGTATTGGATATGTGCGCCGCGCCGGGTGGGAAAACTTTGCAATTAGCAGCAGCAGGTGCGCAGGTTACGGCTTTGGATAAAAATGAAGAACGGTTGAAGCGGGTCGAAGAGAATTTAGAGCGGACAGGCCTGAGCGCGAAAATTGCAATTGGTGATGCTAACACATGGCGCGATCCTGAGAACACAAATGGCCGCGGTTTTGACATTGTTATTTTAGATGCGCCGTGCACAGCCACAGGCACATTTCGCCGCCGCCCCGATGTCCTATATAATAAAAAACCGGAAGATATCAATAGTTTGGCGCGCATTCAGGAAAAATTGCTGATGGCTGCCGCCCGCCATGTTGCTCCTGGTGGAACTTTGCTATACTGTACATGCTCGCTTCAAAAGCGAGAAGGTGAAGAACAAATCATCAAATTTATGCAAAACAGAACAGATTTTCGCCTTAATTCACTGATAGACACAGATGGCTTGGGGATAGCTGAGGCTGTTACTTCCAAGGGAATAGTTAGGGTGTTACCTCACTTTATGCACGAAAAGGGTGGAATGGACGGTTTTTTTGTAGCAGCGTTAAGCTGCGGTTAACCATGAATTTTGGATAAGGCGCGATATATGTGTGTTTTATGGTTAAATTTAGATGTATATTAAGATTTTAGCCCTACTGATTGGGTTGAACGACAGAATTTTATTAAGACGGGAGGCTCGGATGAGCGGCAATATTCTTTTTAAGGTACCGATGTTAAAATCTGGCATGATTGCTGGCGCAAGCATTGTAGCACTAACCTTGGGTGCTTGTGCATCTAATGGCAGTAATTCTAGCCGCTACGGTAGTGTTTATGACTATGAAAGTGGTGGCAGTTGTAGTGGTGCATCTTGTGCGGCCGTTGTCAGCCCAGCTGTAGCGCCAAGCTATGCTTCTACCACAACTGTTATTGGCGGACAGCCTGTTAGCCCGGGAATTGTTTACACCGATTGCTCTCAAGTTGCAGCAATGGGCTGTGGTGCGCCATATGCACCGCCTGCTCCGGTTTACACAGCACCCGTCGCAACTGCGCCAGTGGGTTGCCCAGTTGACACTACAATGGCTAGTGACGGGACTTGTATAATGACAACCACTACAAGTTCAGGCTGGAGCACGTCATCGACAAGTAGCAGCACCATAAATTGCCCGAGCAATACAACACAAGCAAGCGACGGTACATGTATGATGAACGAGGAAGCCCCGACAGTTACAATTTATCCGACAACCGGCTATGTACCGCCTGTTGATTATACGGCTCCTGTTTATCAGCCTATTCGCAAATAAGCGTTGAATATATACAGTTTTTACCCCGTCCTGTCAGCAGGGCGGGGTTTTGTGTTTTTAGTGTAGCCGAACACCCCATGGTGCTTGCTTTGAGGTTTTTGGGCTGATATTGACGAGCCGAAATACGACGGTATTTAAACTTACGGAGCAAAGGTTTATGAATGGCTAGGCGAATTGGCATAGGTGACGTAGCTGCTGCAGGTTTTCGCAAGTCTTGGCACCGATTTACAGTAGATTTTGGTGCTCCAATACGGGCATTAAATTCAGGTGCAATCCGTGTCCCTACCTTTGTTAGTTTACCTATACCACTAAATATTGGTGATGCTATTCAAGGTTTGCAAATCTTGGACGGGCAATTTTCTCTGGGTTCGCAAACTCTGGATGTAGGTGCTGACGGTGATCCATGGTCAGTTCCAGCGCCGTCACAAATTTATGCTAATCGTTTACACAGCTTTACTTGGCTAGATGATCTGACGGCTTTGGGGTTATCAAGGAAACACATTCGCAAAAGCCCTGATACGTCAAAACGCACCGGCGAACGGGCACGATATTTAGTAGACCGCTGGATTACCGTTTACGGAAAATGGAATCCTTTCGCTTGGCGCGAAGATATATTGACCAACCGTGTTTATGCGTGGCTCACCAATTGGCAAGCTTTGCTAAGCGCTGATAAAGATAGTGGGGCTGCAGAGACACGTCGCGCTAATTTGGCGCGGCAGCTAAAACGCTTACGAAAAACCTATCACTATACGCCCCAAGGGATATGCCGATTAAAGGCTGCGGCCTGTTTCGTGATTGCGGGTGCATGTCTTGATGGGAAACAAGAAGGTTTTTTGGACAAAGGGTTAGATTTACTCGACGATGAGTTGGAAAAACAAATTTTGGCGGACGGGGGACATATAAGCCGTTCACCAGCGCAAACTTTAAGTGCACTAGAAATTTTGATCCAAACCGAAGAAGCACTAGATGCAAGAGGCATTGCTGGCTCAAAGGAAATCCGCCGCGCCATAGACCGTCTTGCACCTCTCGTAACATTTTTTTCTACGGCAGATGGTCGCCAGTTCAGTTTTCACGGTGGGGGTACTGGCAATCCACGCGCTACTAAAACTTTGCTGGCACGGGCTAAAATAAAGGCTAAATATTTTGGCACTGCGCAGCATACAAAATTCCAAAAACTGGAACGTAGTGGCAATGTTGTAATGATTGACTGCGGCGACGCTGCACCGCGTCCGTTTGATTTGGATGCGCATTTAGCGCCACTGGCTATGGAAATGTCCACGCCGGCGGGCCCACTGTTCGTAAATTGTGGTTGGAACATAGGACAACCTGAACACTGGCGCCAGCCCATGCGTGCAACTGCCGCACATACCACATTGGTATTAGATAACCATGACACTGGAGAGTTATTAGAATCCGGCCTGACAGCGAAGTTACTTGGTCCGGCTATTGTAAAAGACGCAACTGGTGTGAGTTGTACCCGCAATGAGCAGGAAACCGGAACTTGGCTAGAAGCTAACCATAATGGTTATCTAAAAACTTATGGGTTATGCCATAGACGTAGATTATATATGGATTTAACGGGCACAGACATACGCGGTGAGGATCAACTTTATGTACCGCTTAAGGCTGATCCATTACGGCGGGACCAAATTCCATTTGCCATTCGGTTTCATTTGCACCCAAGTGTAAAAGTTACATTGGCGCAAGACCAACACAGTGCTCTGTTAATACAGCCCGGCGGTATAGGGTGGCGCTTTCGTGCTGATGGTGGGCCATTGAAGCTTGAAAAATCAGTATATTTGGGCGAAGATTGCCGTCCAATACGGTCGGAACAATTGGTCGTTTGCGGCAATGCCTACGGTGACAGTGACGGTCAAACCCGATCAAATCGGGTGCGGTGGACAATAAAACGTATGGGCAATGTAGAAACAAAAAATGGAACAAAAACCAATGCCTAAACTTGCGCCATGGACAACCAAAGCCTTAGTAACATTTTATGATGTTTTACTTGGTGCGGTTTGTATGTACGGCGTCATGCGTTTACGGTTTTTATATGAAGGCAAATTGGCACCAGAAAATATTGACATTCGTACCACTATCATTTTTGCAGCTTCATGTTTACTTGTGTGGGTGGTAACGCGTGCAAACCGCGCGGTTTGGCGGTTTATGTCTCTTGATGATGTCCGCATACTGCTCGGCGCAGTGATTTGGTCTAATATCATCACTTTAATGGTACTGTTCTTGTTTTTTAATCGTGCTGAACATTTGCCCCGTTCGGTACCGTTCATTGCGGGCAGCTTCTTTTTCTTTATGCTCGTGGTCAGCAGGGCGTTGGTCATGGTTTACCGCAATGGTGACATTAAGGCACTGTTTAGAGGTGGACAACGCCATAAACCCCCTGCAATCCTTATTGGCCGTTCCGAAACTCTCCATAGTTATATGCGCGATGAAGCGATGAAAAAACGTGACACGGCGCATTTTATCAGGGGTTTGATTGAGACAGAAGGTGGACACAAAGGCCGTTCTATACGCGGCGTACCCGTCATTGGAAATTTGTCAGATATTCCGGGTGTGGTAGCCAATATCGAGCGCTTACACGGAACAAAACCCATATTGGTTTTGGTCGAAAAACATACGGATAGAAAACGCGCAGCCAGATTGGTTAAACTTGCTTCTGCCCTTGGGACAAGACTTGAACGGCTTAGTAGCAATCAGGAAGATGGTCTCAGCCCGTTCGAAGCTTCAGACTTAATCGGGCGGCATGCAAAAACGTTGGACATGAAGCCGGTTGAGCGTTTGCTTAAAGATAAGACAGTGATGATTACGGGGGCAGGCGGCACGATTGGATCAGAGCTAGTCAGTCAAGTCGCTGGCTATGAGCCAAAACAAATCGTCTTAATAGATGCATCCGAAATGAATCTGTATAATATTGATCGGGAACTTTCTCAGGCTGACGATGTAGTTTTTAATTCCTATCTTGGTGATGTCCGTGACCGTGCACATATGGAAGAGATTTTCAAAGATGAAAAACCGGATATAATTCTACATGCGGCGGCGCTAAAACATGTGCCTTTAATGGAGGTTAACCCCATTGCTGCGGTTTTAACGAATGTAGGCGGAACCAAGGTTATCATTGATTTAGCATTGAAGTACGGCGCGGAAAGTTTCACATTAATTTCTACTGATAAGGCGGTTAGTCCTAACAATATTATGGGGGCGAGTAAACGTATTGCCGAAATGATGACCCTTGCGAGTTCAATGCCTGGTGCGGATATTTCGTCCTCAGCCGTGAGATTTGGCAATGTGTTGGCGTCTAATGGATCTGTGATACCGTTGTTTGAAAAGCAGATTGAAGATGGTGGTCCCGTCACCGTCACAGACAAAAACGTTACGCGTTATTTTATGACTAAAGAAGAGGCCGCAGCCTTGGTTCTACAAGCGGCAGCTCTGAACGGCGGACAACGTAAAGAAGTATCCGCAATCTATGTTTTGGATATGGGGGAGCCTGTCAATATTACGCATTTAGCCAAACAACTCATTCGCCTGCGAGGCTTGATACCAGGTGAGGACATCAAGATAAAATATACTGGCTTACGCCCGGGTGAGAAGATGGAAGAATTTCTAACCAGCGGCGATGAGAAACTAGAGAGCACCTATGTGAAGGGTATCGATAGGTTTACGGACAGTGTCAAAGATGTAAAGACTTTGGCCAAACAAATAGACATACTTCTGGACGCTGCAAAACTGCGCGATCGGAAACGTGTCAAGAAAGCTCTTGCGGTGCTGATACCTGAATTTGAACCAAATGGTAGGCTATCTAAAAAATCTCTAACCAAATAACCATAAGCATGGTAGCGCTCGATTTTAACCCACCAAAGTGATTCTCACTATATGCGAGCATCCCACAAAAGAGTTATTTTATGTCCATACCCACTAAAGCTGGTCTCACTAAAATCCAAACTGCTCTTATCTCCGTTTCTGATAAATCTCGTCTCATCGATCAAGCGACTGCGCTTGCCAAACACGGGGTTCGCCTTCTGTCAACGGGCGGGACCTACCGCGCTTTGCTAGATGCTGGTTTTGATGTTACTGAAGTAGCCAGTGTCACCGGGTTCCCAGAAATGATGGACGGGCGGGTGAAAACATTGCACCCTGCAATCCACGGTGGGCTTTTGGCTGACCGTGATATTCCGCATCATATGGCGTCGATGGACGAGCACAATATTTTGAAAATTGATCTGTTGATTGTCAATTTATATCCGTTCGCGGAAACCGTAGCCAGCGGTGCGGACTATGATACTTGCGTTGAAAACATAGATATTGGCGGTCCGGCAATGATCCGCGCGGCGGCAAAAAATCATAAACATGTGGTGGTTTGTGTTGACGCGGATAGTGTCGAGAAATTGCTGGGTGATATGGAACAGCACGGCGGATCGACATGCCCAAAGTTTCGTAAAAAACTAGCAGCCAAAGCCTATGCTAGAACGGCACAATACGACGCCGCTATTTCCAACTGGTTTGCTGAACAGCTGAGCATCAAGACACCGGATTTCATTGCACAAGGCGGTGAGTTGCGGCAAACCTTGCGCTACGGCGAGAACCCGCACCAATCTGCGGCTTTCTATATATCGGGCAAATCCCGTCCTGGCGTGGCTACCGCCCGACAAATTCAGGGCAAAGAGCTGTCTTACAATAATATCAACGATACTGACGCTGCCTTTGAATTGGTTGCTGAGTTTGGTGCACAAGCGGATGGTGCCAAACCAACTGTAGCTATTATCAAACACGCCAATCCGTGCGGGGTTGCGCAAGCGGACACACTGGTCGAGGCCTATAAAGCCGCTCTGGCCTGTGATCCGGTTTCCGCATTTGGCGGTATTGTCGCCATTAACGGCATGCTCGACGGCGAAACGGCGCGGGCCATTTCTAAAGTATTTACAGAGGTCATTATAGCCGTCGATATGGACACCGAAGCTCTCAATATTTTGAGCAAGAAGAAAAATGTTCGTGTGCTCATTACAGGCGGCCTGCCTGACCCAAGCGAACCTGCATTCACCATGCGCAATGTGGCGGGCGGTTTCCTGTTGCAAGACCGAGACAATGGTCATGTATCCCAAGCAGATTTGAAAGTTGTTACCAAACGCCAGCCAACCGAGGCAGAAATGTCCGACATGTTATTCGCATGGCGGGTGGCTAAGCATGTTAAATCCAACGCAATTATTTATGTCAAAGACGGCGCAACGGCTGGTGTGGGTGCAGGCCAAATGAGTCGCATCGACAGTGCGCGTATTGCTGCCCGCAAAGCAGATGATGCCCAAAATGCTGCCGGATGGAGCGAGCCGCGCACCAAAGGTTGCGTTTGTGCCTCGGATGCGTTTTTCCCCTTCGCAGACGGACTTCTCCATGCTGCCAAAGCCGGTGCCACAGCCGTCATCCAACCCGGCGGTTCAATCCGAGACGACGAAGTAATCGCCGCCGCCGACGCAGCCGGACTAGCCATGGTGTTTACAGGCATGCGGCACTTTAGACATTAAAGAGTGCTAGTATGAGCATTGACAACATAGTATACGAGATAGCTAAGGAAATTATCCATACCTAGCTATGGTCTGTTCTAACTCTGCTAATCTATCCCGTTTTGCCACTCGAAGTTCATAATCTTTTTGCAAGTTAAACCAAAACCCAATACTCATATCGAAAAACAAACCAAAACGGAGCGACATGTCTGCCGATATCGCGCGTTTGCCATCTATAATTTTTTTGATAGCTGCACGGTCAACGCCGATGGCTCGTGCGAAACTGCCGGGTTTAATGCCTAGGTCTTCAAGGAAGTCCTCTTTAAGCATGACGCCGGGGTGTTCTATTTCAATCATGTCCATTTTTTTCATAATCTGACTTTCCATATTCCGCTTAGTGATAACCTATAAATTTAACATCATGAGCCGAGCCATCGACCCACCTAAAAACAATCCGCCATTGGGCATTGACCCATATTGCATAAAAACCTTTTAAATCACCGTGATTTTTCTCCAACTTGTTAGATGGCGGAATACGCAAATCATCAACTTTTCCAGCCGCATCGATATAACGTAACCGCCGCAAAGCTTTGCGTTGTAAATCAGTATCAAGTCGTTTGACCCTGCGGCCTTCAAATATTTGTTCAGTACGGTTATCTCCAAAAGATTTTATCACATATGTTGCCTATCAGACTACGTGGGTGAAGTCAAGTATTTGTTGCCTATGGGGCTACTAAAAGTATATGTATTTGCACACGAAAATGTGACCCTGTGATATGGATGCCTCATCTATAGCTGAGAAAACAGGAGAAAATTATGTACACATTAGTTGGCTCACCGCAAACGCGGGCATTTCGCGTTGTTTGGTGTTTGGAAGAATTGGGCCTGGAGCAGGGTAAGGATTACGAGATTGTACCTGATATGCCAGGCGGAGACGACATAAAAAATGTTAATCCGTCGGGTAAGGTTCCGGCGTTGATCGTCGGCGATGATGTCATTATCGATTCTGTGGCTATCTGCCAATTTCTTGCTGATAAACATAGTGGTTTAACTTTTCCGGCGGGCACAATTGAACGGGCTAAAATGGACAGTTTTATTCATCTAGCCGTCGACGAATTTGACCATGCCTGTTGGGTTTGGGCTAAACATGACTGGATATATCCAGAAGGGCTGAAAGCCGAAAATGTTAAACCCGCCTGTGCGCTTGAATTCAAAAAGGCCGTGCAGCATTTGCAAGAACGGCTCGGCGATAATAAATATGTTATGGGGGATACTTTCACCATACCGGATATCCTGCTGGGCCAGTGTGCAGGCTGGGCGGAACGCATGTGTAAATTTGAAATACCAGAAGGAAAAGTTGCTGATTACTTTAAACGGGTGACCCGCCGCAAGGGTTTCATAAAGGCCATGCGAGTTAGGAATGCCACTTAATTAACACTCAATGCTCTGGAAATAAATAGTCCGTATATAAACCCGTAACACCCATATTTTTTAAGGCTTCGGCTTGCGCATTTGTGTTTAAAGTATGCGCATATACTGGTGTGCCTATTTTCGCTAGGGCAGATGTTAGGGATTTCGAGGCGCGAGCGGCAGGCACCGTTAAAGCGAACAAATGATGTGTCCGTGCAAATTCGGTCAATTGCTCATCATTGAGTGGAGAGCGGTAAGCGGTGAATATGATATCAGTATAGCCTAAGTCGATGATCTGGGTATATTCGTCCGGCGCATAAATTTGCGCGATAAAACGGTTCTGGTATTGCTCCGCTTTGGTTTTTACCTTGGCGCTGATTTGGGTCATTGCTTTGACATTATCGCCTTTTACATCTGTTACAATTTTAACATTTGGGTTGTTTTCTAGCCAAATTATTAAATCATCCAATGTCATTTGCGTCAGGTCGTGGTTCATTTTGAGCGATGAAAATTTTACTGCGCTTTCTGATTGCCGAGGCCACCTGCTAGCGAGTATGGGCGGAATGAAAGTTAGGCGACTAAAATATTGATAATACCGCTCTCTCCAATCATGAATAAGGACAATTTCCCCGTTCTTCGTCAGGCTGAAATCAACTTCTATAAGTGTGAAACCATTTTGCACAGAGAGGTCAAATGCTTCACGTGCATTGGAATAAATACCCTGAGGCAACCCGCCGCCCGCATGAGCAATAAGGGTCATATTTCCTACAGGCACATATATGGGTTTTGGCCCAGCTTTTGGCCTCAAGATTACAATCAGTGCCAGAAGTAAGGCAAATAAGAATAATACCTGCCAAAATAACCGCTTAGTACCATACATGTTTTGTCCCTATTTTGGCAATTTGGACACTCTATCGGTGCAGTGTTAAAACAAGGTTTCTATGCGGCTTTGTATTTGACACCACATATTTGTGCCCCTATAAGCCCGCAATCCTATGCGCAATTTGTAATTTGCGCTCTGACTTATGCGACACCATATAAAATGGACGATATAAGCAGGGTCCTCCGGTCGACATCATATGTTCACTGGGGTCATTTGTGTATGGAAAAACGGATGTGTATGGGAAAACCGAAGTAAATAGAAGAACGTAGTAAATGTTTGAAGCCTTAAGCGACCGTCTCGGCGGCGTATTCGAAACACTGACCGGACGCGGCGCCCTTAGCGATAAGGATGTCGGTACTGCCATGCGCGAAATCCGCATTGCCTTGCTAGAGGCTGATGTGGCGCTACCCGTTGTCAAAGACTTCATTGCCCAGATTAAACAAGAAGCGGTCGGCGAAAAAGTTATCCGCTCGGTAAAGCCCGGCGAACAAATTATTAAAATCGTCCATGACGGTTTGGTGGACATGCTCGGCGGTAAGGTCGCCCATGGCCCGGACGGAGAAAAAGAGCCACCTGCTTCATCACATTTGAATTTAAAGACAAAACCGCCTGCATTTATCTTAATGGCAGGCTTGCAGGGCTCTGGTAAAACCACAACATCCGGTAAGCTCGGATTGTTCCTTCGTACCAAAGCCAAGAAGAAAGTTTTACTGGCATCCTTGGACACTCGCCGCCCCGCCGCTATGGAGCAGCTCGGGATTTTGGCGGAGCAAGCGGGTGTAGGCTTCTTGCCGATTGTCAAGGGCGAAGACGTTATTGGGATCACCAAACGGGCGCTGCGCGAAGGGAAGCTCGGTGGTTACGATGTGGTCTTCCTGGACACTGCTGGTCGTACCACACTAGACGACGAGCTCATGGACGAAGTCGCCAGTGTCGCCGAACTGGCTAAGCCGGTAGAAACACTTTTGATAGCGGATGCATTAACGGGCCAAGACGCGGTGGAAACGGCGCGGCGTTTTAATGACCGTTTGCCGCTTACCGGTTTGATTTTAACACGGATTGACGGTGATGGCCGCGGCGGTGCGGCACTTTCCATGCGCGCGGTTACGGGTCTACCGATAAAATTCCTGGGTACAGGTGAGAAGCTTGACGGCCTGGAAATATTTGATGCCGAACGGATTGCTGGTCGTATTCTTGGCCGGGGTGATATCGTTGCTTTGGTAGAAAAAGCCACCGAGATTATCGATGAAAAAGAAGCTGCCAAACTGCAAAAGAAAATGGAGAAAGGCTCGTTCGATTTGGACGACCTTGCCAAGCAACTTGGGCAAATTAACAAAATGGGCGGCATGGGCGGCCTCATGAAGCTCATGCCGGGTATGGGCAAAATGCGTAAGGCCGTTGACCAAATGGGCGGTGTAGACAACAAATTGCTCGCCCGCCAGCAGGCTATTATTTTCTCTATGACACCTTATGAGCGCACCCACCCTAAACTCATCAAAGCGTCGCGCAAAAAACGGATAGCAGCAGGTTCAGGCATGAGCGTTGCGGATGTTAACAAGCTCCTCAAAATGCACCGCGGCATGTCCGATATGATGAAAAAAATGGGCAAAGGCGGTATGCGCGGTATGATGGGGGCCATGGGTGGTGGCATGGGCGGCGGCATGGGTGGTGGCGGTATGCCAAATGACCTAGCTGGTATGGACCCAAAAATGCTCGAAGATATACAAGGCAAAATGGGCGGCAGTGCGCCTAAAGGATTACCCGGACTAGGTAACAAGGGACTTGGCGGAAAAGGTCTGCCTGGTCTTGGTGGAGGGTTGCCGGGTCTCGGTTCCCCAAAGAAGAAATAGAAATTAATTGATAAGCTAACCAAAAGGAATATTACTATGGCACTTAAAATCAGACTGGCCCGTTCAAGAGGCGCGGAGCGAGTGACAGCGAGTGACAGGGTATAAACAAAAAAGTGACGGGCCAGACCCCGCCAATCAATCAAAACACTACAAACCAAAAGGAATATTACTATGGCACTTAAAATCAGACTGGCCCGTTACGGGTCTAAAAAACGCCCTTACTACCGCGTTGTTGTGGCCGATGCTCGTTCACCGCGCGATGGCCGTTACATTGACCATATTGGTCACTATAACCCTCTTCTTGCGAAAACCGACGAAAACCGCGTCAACATAGACCCAGAGAAAGCCAAAGCATGGCTTGCCAAAGGTGCGCGTCCAACAGAACGCGTTGCTCGCTTTTTAGGTGCGGCTGGTTTGTGGGAATGGAAGCACGGTAACAACCCGATTAAAGGTAAACCAGGTGCTAAAGCTCTCGAACTTATCGAAGCGCGCAAAGACAAGGCAGAAGCACGTAAAGTAGCTGAGGCAGAAGCTAAGGAAGCTGCAAAAGAAGCTGCGGCCGCCGCTAAAATTGCCGCTGCTGAAGCTGCTGAAGCTGAAAAAATTGCCGCCGCAGAAGCGAAAGAAGCAGCCAAAGCTGCGCCAGTAGACGAAGCACCTGCAGAGGAAGCTCCTAAAGAAGAAGCACCGGCTGAAGAAGCGCCAGAAGTTGCGGCGGAAGAAAAATCAGAAGACTAAATCTGTTTCAGATTTAAGCTTTTTCTTGATGCAAAGCGGGCGGGAGAAATTCTGCCCGTTTTATTTGCCTAAGTCTTGGTTAAGTTTCGTAGTTTCTCGGCAATAATAAGTCTATGAGCCGCCAACTGTCCCGCTCTAGCCAGTTAGTGTTTTCGCCTGTACGTTTAAAAATTGCGCACGCACCTGTGGGCATGCGCCGCGATAGACCAGAAAAGTGAAACAGTAAGTCTTCCCAAGCCGGGTTATGACCAAGTAACATCAATGTTCCGCTCTCTGGTTCGCCGTTTTCAGCACAAATATACAGCACCTGATTGGCAGAGGCATGATAAAAACCTTCATGCCAGACGGGTTTAATATCCGTATTTGGGAAACTATGTTCAAATGTTTCGCGTGTGCGCTGGCTGTCCGATGACCATATATGATCTGGTACTAAACCTTGGGCACCCAACACGCTACCGATGTCGCGAGACGCACGGCGACCTCGCTTGTTGAGCGGTCTTTCATGGTCGGTTAAACCCTCATGGTTCCAAGAGGACTTTGCATGCCGCATCAAGAGTAAATGTTGGGTTGTCATATAGATATGATAGTGGATACAACTAGCCAAAACAATGCCAAAACAAAGATGATAAAAGAACAAAAATTATGAATTTCCAGCCTACTATAACGGCGGTGCTCGGCGGTACCAATACTGGAAAAACCCATTACGCGGTTGCGCGCATGCTTGCTCGCTCTAGCGGTGTTATCGGCTTGCCTTTACGGTTATTGGCACGTGAGGTTTATGAACGTGCCGTTCGCGAAAAAGGAAAGGCTTCGTGTGCATTGGTCACGGGGGAGGAAAAAATTGTTCCACCTCATGCTCGCTACCTCATTTGCACGGTAGAGGCTATGCCAATGGATGATATCCGCGCTGGACGATTTGCTAGTGTCGTTATCGACGAAGTGCAAATGATCGCCCACAAAGAACGCGGGCATGTTTTTACCGACAGGATGTTGCACGCACGGGGAACGGAAGAAACGCTCTTGCTCGGTGCTAATACGGCGCGGCCTCTAATAGAAGCGCTGGTGCCGGATGCGCGCTTTATGACCCGCGAACGGTTCTCGGTTTTGTCTTATACGGGACATACGAAATTATCCCGGCTTCCAAAAAGAACTGTGGTTGTGGCATTTTCTGCCGGGGAAGTGTACGCGCTGGCCGAATTGATGCGGCGTAATTACGGCGGTGCGGCTTTGGTTATGGGGAGTTTAAGCCCGCATACGCGCAACGCTCAGGCGGCTTTGTACCAGTCCGGAGAAGTGGATTATTTGGTGGCGACGGACGCAATTGGCATGGGGCTTAACCTGGATGCAGATCATGTAGCATTCGCTTCACTACGGAAATTTGACGGGGAACGGCGGCGCTATTTAACGGCGGCTGAAACGGCTCAAATTGCCGGGCGGGCAGGTCGGTTTCGCAATGATGGTAGTTTCGGCACAACAGGTTCGTGCTTGACCTTAGACGAGGATATGATTGCTCGCATCGAAAACAATGCATTTATGTCTGAGCGGTACGCAGAGTGGCGCTCTACGGCACTCGATTTTTCATCAATAGAGGCTTTGAAACACAGCCTGGCCACTCCGCCTAAATTAAAAGGCCTGCGCCGGATTGCGCCTGCGCCAGACGAGACGGTTTTATCCCGGCTTTGCGATACCCATGATATTGAAGACAGAATAAAACATACAAATGATGTGAAGCGTTTGTGGGATATTTGCCAAATCCCAGATTTTCCAGACCTGGGTCCACAGGCACATGCCCGTTTGCTGGATGATGTACACACTCACTTATATAACAATTGCGGGGAATTGCCTGATGCGTATATGGAGCGTAATATTGGTCGCCTTAACGAAACGGGTGGTTCGGTTGAGACGCTATCCTCTCGTTTAGCAAATATCCGCACGTGGACATATATTGCCCATAAACAGGATTGGGTTCCCAGAAAAAATTCTGGTGAAAAAGACTGGATTAAACACGCACAAACTGTTGAACATAGGCTATCGGATGCGCTACACACCAAATTGGTTGACAAGTTTGTCGACCGGCGCACCAGTGTATTGTTAAAGGGTATGGGGGCAGAGTTAGACATGGAAGTTACCGTCACACCGCAAGGACAGGTGATAGCCGCAGGTCAGACCCTCGGCGCGCTTAAAGGATTATTGTTTACGCCAGTAATTACCGATAGCGACCTTGAAACCAAGACTGTTCTTCAGGCAGCACAAAAAGCTTTGGCCCCCGAAATAGATAGACGTTTAATGGATATCGCAGGGTCTGAGCAGGGGGCCATAACTTTATCTGACCGCGGTGAATTTATGTGGAATGGCTCTGCTATAGGCAAGCTGGTCGTGGGCGACACAATGCTCAAACCCAAGGTGGAATTATTGTGTGGAGAGTTAGGCACAAGAGTGTTACGCGACGGTGCGCTGGGCCGTTTGGCGGATTTCATTCGTCTGGAAATCGAACAAAAACTAGGCTGTATATTTGCCCTTCGTGATTTTACCGAAAGCCCCACTTCGTATAAAGATGCCCGTGCCTTAGCGCATATTTTGTTTGAAAATAATGGCTCACTCGAATGCAAAATACATCACAAGCTAATCAAGGATGCTGGCAATATTGCCCGTGGGCATATTGTTGGCTTGGGCGGTGCGTTCGGATATTACTATGCCTTTTTACGCGAACTGATGAAGCCGGCTTCGGCGCGCTTGCTCAGTATTTTGTATGTATTTGCGTGGGCAGAGAAAGATGGTGGAAAAATACCTAGTCAGCCATTTTTCCCTGCTAATGGTATCACATCCCTGCCAGCTACTGATGACTACTCTGAGCAAGTTCTTAATATGGCAGGATATACACGCCGCGGCCCGCGTATTATTCGGTTCGATATTCTCAACCGTCTTGGAAAACTGTTATTTCAAGCTCGTGGGGAGCGTAAAGATGGGCGTTTCGTTATTAAGAAGGAAATGCTAGCTTTACTAGGCTGTTCTTTTGATGATTTTGAAAAAATCCTTGTGGCACTTAAATACCGCAAAACGTCACAAAAATTTACCGCAGAACAAGCGAAAAATCATAAAACATATGTCCTCGCATATTTCGCCAGACGCGATGCTATTCGTAAGGCCAAAGAGCTAGGCGACATTAACCCCAACGATTTTCCGCCAATTTTGCCGAAAAAACCCGAACCTATTACAGACAAAACCAACCCCGATTATGTGCCTAAAAGGCAACGAACGATAACCTTAAACGATCATGTCATACGGCCTGAAGAAAATGAAGATGGTAGCCCGGTATTTCAAACGCATCTTGAGCTATGGTCCTTCGGGCGTGCTAAAGCATCACCAAAGCGCTCTAAATCACCGTCGCGGTATAAAGTGTCTGAACATGGTAGTAATGACCCAGATAAAAACAACGGCACTTCATCTAGGCAAAATACGGCGCGACAAAAAAATGTAGCAGGCTATGCAGCGTTGTCTGCAGCCAGCAAACGAAAAGCGCAACACGCAAGCCAAGATCGACCTAGCTCACAAAACAAACGTCGTAGGCCTTCTAACAAATCCGCAAGCAAGCCTATGCAAACAAGTTGGGCACCACCTAAAAAAGAAGGCGCTTCTTCTCAATCTATCTCCCCATTTGCTGCTTTGGCCGGTTTGAATTTTGAGGAACCAAAAACTGGAAAATCCAAAAAGCCACAAACTAAACCAAAAAACAAAGATAAGAAAACTTGACGGCTCTCAACATTCGGCTGGATGTCTGGTTATGGCGTGCCAGATTTTTTAAAACTCGTAATTTGTCAGCTCGCTGTATATCGCGCGGGCAGGTGAGAATAATCCGAGGGGGCCAAATTTTTCGGGTTCGTAAGCCTCATAGCGAAATACAAATTGGCGATAAGCTAACTTTCACCGCCTATGATAATTTGATACAAATCGAAGTGCTTTCGCTTGGAAAAAGACGCGGGCCTGCTCGCGAAGCCCAAACGCTTTACTGTCATATCCCTCCCGAACCGTCCTGCGACATCTCATGCAAATGCAGATTAGATGGTTGACAAAATAGCCCTTCCACGCCAATTGAAATGCTCATTAATCTTAAGGAAAGTAAAGGCTGACAATGACATATATTGTTAAAGACGAATGTATCAAATGCAAATTAATGGACTGCGTGGAAGTGTGTCCTGTGGATTGTTTTTATGAGGGCGCCAACATGTTGGTCATCCATCCAGATGAATGCATCGATTGCGGTGTTTGTGAGCCAGAATGCCCTATTGACGCCATAGTACCGGATACTGAGGACGATAAAGACGGTAAATGGTTGGCAATAAATACTAAATACGCCGACATCTGGCCAAATATTACTATTATGGGCACGCCTCCTGAAGACAGTGAAAAATTCGAAGAAGTGACTGGGAAATTTGAAAAATACTTTGATCCAGCTCCGGGAAAGGGCGATCCTTAGCAAAATTACTGGAAAGAGATATGTAGAGAGATGCATATTTTTTGAAAAAAAGCTGACCATGTACTGGTTTTTAAGCAAATTTTGTGTTATACTGCGAAAACGAAAACGGCGCGGGTTTAAACGTCCCCGCGTCGTTTTTGTGTGAAATTGAACGCCCCAGAGTTACACTTGTATGAGTGGTGCTCTTTTGAATATTAATCTGGCAAAAGGAAAATTCATTTATGGCTAGCCCAACAAGAACGACTAAGACTAAAACGGCGACTAAAAAACCAACACGTAAAAAAGCAGCTCCCAAAAACGGTGCGCAAAAAAAAGCCAAACTGCTGTTTAAAGCAGGTGATTTTATTGTTTACCCAGCGCACGGTTTGGGCAGGGTTGTTGCTGTCGAAATAGAAACCATCGCGGAGATGGAACTAGAAGTTTATGTTATTTTGTTTGAGCAAGACAAAATGACATTGCGGGTGCCGACATTAAAGACGGATAGTTCTGGCATGCGCGGACTGGCCAATGATATGGTTCTCAAAGATGCATTCACGACCTTGAAAGGTCGGCCACGGGTCAAACGAACCATGTGGAGCCGCCGTGCTCAGGAGTATGAAGGTAAAATCAACTCCGGTGATTTGCTATTGTTGACCGAAGTGGTCCGAGATTTATACAGAACCGAAGAACAGCCCGAGCAATCCTATTCCGAACGGCAGCTTTATGAACGTGCCATCGACCGTATGGTGCGCGAGGTCGCAGCGATTCTAAAATTAGACTACGGGCCGACAATGGACAAAATTGTTGATACCTTATCTTCTGCTCGCGCCAAGGCGGCCGCAAAAGCGGCAGCAAAATTTGCGGCGGAAAACCCTGAACTGGCTGCAGCCGAAGCACAAGCCGCAAAAGATGCCGCTGAAGAATAGTTTTCGGTATTATAGCCGCTAGGGGAGCTTTTTCAAAGCATCCCTAGCGGGTGCCAATAAGACTTTAATATTGGCATTTTGTGTCTCGTTCGCATTGATGTAAATCGCTGATAAAAATGCTTTGGTGTTGTGGAGCTTTGCTAGTCCAGACTCGGATTTATAAGCTTCACCCCATGCGGTAAACGGCGCCGGATCGGCCAATTTTGCCAGCCATATATCCCAGTCTTCAGGCGGAATAACACCGCGCCTAGCCATATAGAGTGCGGCGCGCGCTAAACGTTCTGGTTCGCTGTGAATATAGGCATGACCGCTGGTTGGAGCTATTTGCGCGGCGAGTGCTGCTTGCAAAGTTCGTAACTGGGTTTCTGTCACATTTGCATTCAGGCTTAACTGTAGGATTATATCTGCCGTATGGGCAACGCTGTGTCGCCATCCATCATTGGCAACAAAACCGCGATAATCAGTAATGCCTCTCATATAACTAGCAGTTGTTTGCACCAGGTTTTCCCTTTGGCCATCTGAAAGGTAAGGAGAAATGCGGTCAGCCCTTGCTAACTCTGACATCACAAGTGCCGCAAATGGGCGCGTGTATCCAGGCTCAATATAAGGGCCGTTCATAAGGTCTATCATATGGTCGAAAAGTATAAGCTTGGTGGCTTTGGTCAGTTGCCCGCCGCGCAAAAATCCAGACAGACTTTCATAAACCAGTCCGTCGCGGATATCCGGGTTTGGGTGTCCAATACAGTTCTGTAAACCCAAAGCGATTTGGTTGATCGCTTCATTATCAAGACCTTGATAATTTTCCGCTTTCATAGCGAGAATATCTACTTGTTCGTAAGTACCGACTTTACATTCTGGAGGTGCGATTTTTTCATCTATTGATGATGATTGTGTGCATGCAGAGAGCCACAAAACTAATGTCGACGCTAACATCCATTGACGCATAACACTCTCCTGATATCTGAACATAAAAAAGGCCGGGCTAACCCGACCTTTTCATCAATATAGATTTATTGAGCTTAAGTCTAGAATTTCACTTTGCCTTGTAAAGTGATCGTCCGACCTTGACCAAAGAAGCTATAATTGGTCTTGCGTCCAAATGAGCTAAAGGCAAGCGGCGCATCACCGGTATAAGTGCGAATGATTTCGTCGCCCAGGTTTTTGCCAAGTATTGCAATTTCCCAAGGGCCGTCTTGCGGTGCAAAGGCGAGGCGGGCATTGAATTTCGCATATCCGTCCTGGCGACCTAATGGATCGTGGGTTGCGGCTGCATCATAAGCGCCTGCATAGAACACGCTGGCTAAACCCGTGATTTCGTAATCCCCAATTTGGTGATCAAAATCTATGGCCAAGTTGCCTGAGAAATCTGAAACCAACTGATTGGATAGACCAGTATAACTACATAAAGTAGGTGTAGTCGGGTCATTACTGTTGGGCGTTTGTCCAGCGTAACATTGCCCGTTTTCAAAATCAGTAAATTCAAAGTCCATTATGGACAAACCACCATTCAAACGTACATGGTCTGTAAGTGCCCAGCGACCGTCTAGTTCAATGCCTTTAACCTCGGATGTCGCCGCATTTCTAACATTAAAGCCGAGCGTGCCATCAAAGATGGAAACTTGAAGATCGTCAAATTTGGTGAAATAAGCTGTTGCATTCAACTCGGCTGAAGCGCCCAATTTGAATTTACCACCAACTTCATAATTGGTTGCTTGCTCATCACCAAATTCAAAAGCATCATTACTGGTTGCGAATGTACCACGGTTGTTGGCCCGAAAATCAAAACCACCAGACTTGAAACCTCTGGCCCAGCTAGCATAGAGCATAGTGTCGTCGTTGGCGTCCCATACCAATTTTACATCAGGTGAAAACTTGGTGACATTACGATCACCAACAGGGCTGGAACTGCCGAGTGCTGCTGTCAGGTTTGCAACTGTTGCACCACCACCAATGGGGGTGGCGCCAGGGAATGCCTCAAGATTAGTCGAGACAATATCAAACCCAACCGCATAGACAATGGCTGCTGCTGCTTGTGCAGCAGGTAAAGCGCCGCCGCCAGCCGCCTGAATGTTCATAACCCGACTTCCTTCGCGGTCATCATTGGTGATGCGTCCGCCCAGTTGTAGCGTCAAAGCATCATTAAAATGCCAATTTACTTGTGCAAATGCAGAGAGGACCGTTGCATCGACTTGTGCAACACGTGCCGCTTGCGTGCCAGGCAGTGCAGCGCTAAATGCAGGCCCTAAAATTGAATTGGCATTTACAATGATCTGGTCGTTATATGTATGATCGGATGTTTGGAAATAAGCACCCAAGATATAATCATAATTATCACCAAGCGGTGAGGTTAGCCGGATTTCTTGGGAGAACTGTTTATACTCTTCTTGCAGTGCAGCCAAAAACACATTGGCGCCTGTAAAATCGCAATCGCAAACCTCATCGTATTTCAATGTTTCAAATGCAGTGATTGTCTGTAGGTCGTGGTCACCCAATTGCCAGTCCAGTGTCATTTGCGCTGTTGACATTTTATTATTGGAGAAATCACCGTTTGAGGAACGGATACCGTCGACGGTTTCGTTGAGGACGCTAGCGTCTTGCCCAAACAAACCAACAAGAACTTGACCATAGGTCAAACCACCAGCGGCTTGAGCATTTTCAATTTCCATATTACGGCCAAGGCTATCAAAATCACTATATTCGTATTTAAATGTTGCCATCAGGTCGTCTGTAACATCCAATTCCACGGTACCGCGTAAGGTTAGCTCTTCGCGGTTTGGTTCGTCGCGGTTTAGTGTAGCGTTGGTTATCCAACCGTCCAGATCGCGGTAACGACCTGCTACACGAAAACGCATACGGTCGCTGACCGGGCCAGAGAGCATGGTTTCGACAATCGTTTCACCGTCTTCGATTTCCCGCGACGCCATGATCGAGCCTTCAAAGGTATCGGTTGGTTTAGCGGTGGTAATATTCATAGCGCCCGCAACGGAGTTTTTACCAAACAAAATAGATTGCGGCCCGCGAAGAACTTCGACCCGCTCAAGGTCGAGGAAGGGTGCGCGTACTTGTTGCCCGCGCGGATAATGTACGCCGTCAACATAAACACCAACGGATTGTTCAAAGCCCTGATTGATGCCAGAACCAACACCACGAATAAAGAAGTTGGTAGAAATGCCTGTTTCTGTATAGGTGAAGTTCGGTACAAAACTTGTTAGGTCTTCGATTTTAACAACGCTTTGTTCTTCGATAATTTTTGCATCAACCGCAGATACGGAAAGTGGCACATCTTGTAAGCCTTGTGCGCGGAATTGCGATGTGACGATAACTTCGTCGAGCACAGGCCCGTTTTGTGCGAAAGCTGGCATTGCGACGAGAATTGAAAGCGCGGATGCGCCTAGAATATATTTACTTAACATGGTTGTGTCCCTTGTATTATAGCGCCCCTCTGACACTAAAGCTGCCCTTTTTATACAAAAAGCAAATAATAAAACAAGGGTTTTTGATTTTGTTGTGCGCGTTCCCTTTTATGGTGTGACAATATTGAACCAGTACTCAAAATCGTCCTGTAGCGACATGAATTTGCGCAACTTCAATAATGAGCCTTCAACTTTTACGGCCCCTTCTTTCATAAGCTCCGGAAAACTGGTTTGCTTTAGGATAATCCGGTTAAGGTCTGCACGCGACAGTATGACGGTTGCGGCGGCCTCTTCGTGCTGTTTGTCCATGCGGGTATTGAGAACGGCATGTTTCAAATGCAGGGCCGCCATTTCTCCGGTGTCGGGGAAAGAAAAATTGACCTTCATATCCAGCCCTTCCGCTTTTGGGCCGTTGAGGCGCACGGCCATTAAATCAAAAAACAGATCGAGCGGTAGATTGGCGATCATGTCCGGGTTGGAGGTGTTGATAACAATATTTTTCAAAAGAGGCTTGGTAAGTTCCTGTGCTCCGGTGAGATAAAAATCCCGCCATGGGCCAGATTCCGAATTATATCCCAAGCGTGTATAGGTTTTGGCGAGCAAGGCTTTTGCTTCCTTATTTTCAGGTTCTGCAAATACCAGATAGTTGAGCGCAGTTGCGACAAAGCGGTATTCTCCGTCTTTATAATCCTGGTTGGCTTTTTCGAGCATGGCCGTACTGCCGCCCATATACTCAACCATTTTTATTGCCCCTGCTACCGGCGCTAACGGATTAAGGTGTGCAGGGTTGCCGTCAAACCAGCCATAATAATATTGGTATTGGGCTTTGGAATTAAAATTTGTGGTGCCGTAATATCCTCGGTTATAAAATTCGGAAGCAAGTGATTTGGGTAGTTTAATTTGCTCGGCAATCTCGACCATAGTCATGCCGTGATTGGCAAGACGCAAAGTCTGGTCGTGAATATAACGGTAGGTATCGCGTTGCTTTTCGTAAAAATCAATGACGTCATCATTGCCCCATGTTGGCCAATGATGGGAACCAAAGGATACGTCTATTTTATCGCCAAACATTTGAATAGTGTCGTCGATATGTTTTGACCACTTCAGGCCGTTGCGGATTTGAGCACCGCGCGGCGTCAGAAGATTGTGTTGATTGCGGTTTATCTCTTCGGCCTGACAGAAGGCTTTAAACTTCGGCAAATAGAACATAAATTCTTCGGGAGCTTCTGCGCCTGGTGTCATTTGAAACACTATTTCAACACCGTCGATGATGAGGGTTTCGCCTGTGTGGGTGATTTCATGGGTCGGCGGAATGAGACCAGAACGACCCGTACTAATGCCTTGGCCGAGGCCGGAACCAATATGTCCCTTTGGCCCTTTGGGCAAAAACGCACCAAACATAAAGCCTGCTCGCCGCGCCATTTGATTGCCAGCCAGAATATTTTCTGCTACGGTTTCTCGGGTAAACCCCTGGGGCGCAATGATTTTAACTTTACCGCTCGCGAGGTCTGCACCGCTGACAATACCGCGTATGCCGCCATAATGATCAATATGCGAATGGGTCAAAATAACGGCGACTACTGGACGTGTGCCAAGATGTTTATTGGCCAACGCCAAGGCAGCTGCAGCCGTTTCTTTGGAAATTAGCGGGTCAACAACAATCCAGCCTTTATCCCCCCTTATCAAAGTCATATTTGACAGATCAAATCCGCGCACCTGATAAATACCGTCTACAACCTCAAACAATCCGTGCTTGGCATTTAGCTGGCTTTGCCGCCACAAGGACGGGTTGACAGTGGCGGGGGCATCAGCTTTTAAGAAATCATAAGCGGCAGGCGAATAAACCGGATTGCCATCTGCATCCGTAATGTCGTTTTCCAGTGTAGCGATAAACCCGCGCTCAGCTGCAACGAAATCTGCGCGGTTGGAAAAATCCAAGACCGGGTCAGCTTGCACCGGAGTAAACATCTCTTTTGTTGGAGCAAATACTTCTTTTGTATCGTCCGCATTCTGTACAGTTTGTTCTACGCACCCGACTAACAAGCAGGCGGTACTTATTCCAGTAATAACAAGTTTCAACATAAATTCCTCTAACTCTGTTTCTGTGAAATTGACAAAAGGCTGGCGAATATGCAAGTTTATTCATATGAGTGACAAATGAATGGCAAAACTGTTTGAGGGAAATCGATTTGGAGGTGCAGATGAATAGTTTTGATTATGTGATTGTTGGTGGTGGTTCGGCCGGCTGTACTTTGGCTGGAAGGTTGTCCGAAGACCCGGATGTGACGGTATGTCTGCTAGAAGCTGGTCCCAAGGACGATAGCTTTATTATTAATGTACCTGCGGGAGCGGCAGCGATAATGCCTAAACCCGGTAAGCTTAACTGGGGGTTCGAGACGGTTCCGCAAAAGGGGTTAAACGGACGATGTGGTTATCAGCCGCGCGGCAAAACCCTCGGCGGTTCTTCATCCATCAATGCGATGATTTACATTCGTGGTCACAAAAGCGACTATGACAATTGGGTGTCTATGGGTGCCAAAGGCTGGGGTTGGGAAGATGTGCTTCCGTATTTTAAAAAGTCCGAAAACCGAGAAGCCGGGGCGACTAAGCTAAGAGGGAAAGGTGGGCCTTTAAATGTCACCAATTTGCAATCACCAAACCCAACCGCAGAATATTATCTGGAAGCTTGCGACCAAATTCAGCTGCCCAAAACCAAAGATTTTAACGGTGCCCAATTCGAAGGTACTGGACGCTACGAAGTTACCCAAAAAGATGGGCAACGTTTCAGTGCGGCAAAAGCGTATCTGACACCTAATTTGGACCGCTCTAATTTGACCGTTTTTACAGATGCGACAACAACCAAGGTCAATATAGACAACGGGCGAGCAACAGGCGTTGAGTGCCAAATAAACGGCGAAGTTCAAACCATCGATGCGGCCAAAGAAGTAATATTATGCGGCGGTGCATTTGGTTCGCCGCAGACATTGATGCTATCGGGCGTCGGCGATAAGGCCGAGCTGGCCGAGCACGGTATTGAGTGTGTGCACCATCTGCCAGGTGTGGGTAAAAATCTGCACGACCATATTGATTATATTATTTCCTACAAATCCCCCAGTACAGATACTTTGGGATATTCGCCCGTTGGTATCTATAAAGCGGTAAAAGCTGTGTTTGAATACCGCAAACACAAAACGGGCATCTTCACATCCAATTTTGCAGAGGTCGGCGGGTTTTATAAATCCGGCCCAGAAGTAAAAGTGCCGGACTTGCAAACCCATTTCGTTGTCGGCGTTGTTGATGACCATGCCCGTAAGTCCCATTGGGGCCATGGGTATTCTTGTCATGTTTGTGTCCTGCGGCCCACTTCGCGCGGTTCGGTTAAGTTGGCCAGTTCGGACCCTTTCGCCGCCCCGCTCATTGATCCGGCATTTTTGGAAGATGATGCAGATATGGAGGTTTTGCTCAAAGGCGTGAAACTGGTCGATCAGATCGTCAAATCTCCGGCATTTGCTCCCATTAGAGGAAAGCGGCTTTATAGCCATGATACTATGAGTGATGAGGAGTGGCGCGAAGAAATTCGAAATCGTGCCGATACGGTTTATCATCCCGTCGGCACATGTAAAATGGGTGTCGATAAAATGGCGGTGGTTGATCCGGGTTTGAAGGTGCACGGTCTGGAGGGATTGCGCGTAGTTGATGCTTCAATAATGCCGCAGGTTAATTCTGGGAACACCAATGCACCAACGATAATGATAGCGGAAAAAGCGGCTGATATGATAAAGGCCGCCCGTAATTAGCCTTTCTTACTTCTGTTATAAACTGATAAATTAACTTGCACCTAAGTTTTAGGCGTGTATAGGACGGACAGATTTTAAATTTTGGTAGTCGTGAGTCTATAATATTGTTTTTCTAAGTGCCTAAGAACCAATTCGCTTTTGCGGGTGTTGATCTCACGATCTGACCAGTGTTTCCAAGTCCTAAGTCCTTCAATTTCCAGCTTTTAATTTCGATTTGTCTCTTGCGGCTTTGCCAAAGGTGTGAGGGTTTTATACATGCTCAAATTAGGAGAGTAAACATGGCAACTGGAACAGTTAAATGGTTTAACGGAACTAAAGGTTACGGATTTATCGAGCCTGATGATGGCGGCAAAGACGTGTTTGTACACGTAAGTGCTGTTGAAGCAGCTGGCCTTTCTGGTCTACAGGAAGACCAAAAAGTGAGCTACGAAATCGTAGAAAACCGCGGCAAAGAAGCTGCTGGCGATCTAACTATCGTTGAAGGCTAGTCGTTAAGACAAAACTTCCAATCGGGCCTGTTAGCCTGATAGCAAATAGAAAAGCGGAAGCCCTGATAATTTCAAGGGCTTCCGCTTTTTTTATGGGGAAGGAACAAAAGTTAGAGGGTAAATCCTTTCTCCTGCCTCCGTTTACAGGGGAAGGAAGTATTGTATTTTCCATCTAAAATGCGTCACACCGCTAGGGTCACGAGGAAGTGTCCTTGGGCGCAATAATCGTGGATATAGTTTGGATACATAGTACAACATTCAAGCCCCTCACTTTGTTCCTCTCCCTATGGGAGAGGAGACGTTGCCTTACATATCTTTTTCATAGAAAACGAAGTTTTCTTACCTCTCCTTTAAGGAGAGGTCGGCACTCTTGTGCCGGGTGAGGGGCAGGAATGTTAGCGGTTATTGGCTAAGTCAATCTCTGCCAAAACCCCAACTATAAAGTCAAATATAGCTTCGGTTTTACTTGTAGCCCTTATTTTCATCCCATAACTCTCTGATGCGGTGGTCTAGGTCGGTGCCTATGTTGAACCATGCGGTTTTCCCCGCCTCGCTGTTTAAGATAAAGAGCCTGTCTTGCTGGTTTAGGGTTTGGGATAGAGTGTTGCGAATTTGCTCTACCGCATAGGTGCTGCGTACCAGCCAGACCGTATCGCCAATCCGTTCAGCCTGGCCAAAGCCTTGTAAGGCTTTTAAGAACGCCATTTCCCCGCTTGAGCTAATTTCTGCCATAACAAGAAATACACATGATTGTGCACTTTGATTATTGGGTTGAATTGTTGGTGTGTGGACAGTGGGCACATCAGCCTGTACGGGCTCAACTTGCGCCGGTTCAAACTGTATTGGCTCAAGCTGAGTAGGTGTTTCTAGGGCCTGCCCCGGCACATATTGCCCACTTGGCTGTACCCTTGGTTGCCCTCCTGATTGCATCCCTGGGTGTTCATTTTGTACGGGTTGAATGGGGGCATAGTTGGTCGTTGTCGCTTGCACGGCGCCAGCGCCGGCGGCAACAAGCGGCATCAACATGCTTTGTTGGGCCGCGCCGGACCAGAGATTAAAGGCATCATATTCTGTGGCACTAAAAAATCCAGATTGAGGCGCATTGGAAATCAATGAGTTGGTCGTTATGCGTCCTTCGGCGACAAATCCGCACATTTGTTCGTCGGAGTAAGGGCCGTAAGACTGATTTTCGACAAATACATACCAGTGCATGATCGACCCTAATAGAACATGTCCTTAAGAACATGATACCTGTTTAAACCAACAAATTTGACACTTGCTGATGCTTATTTGATTCTAGTGAAGAATTTAGGCGGTTTTACCCTGTTGTCGAGGGGTAATTACTATGTGGCCTCTAGGCCAGTAAAAACAAATTCACACCTATCCAGAATAATCCGGAGAAAATGCTGAGCGCAATTGTGCGTTTGATGTGAAAGTTCAAAGCCAAGTACATTTGCAAAGACCAAAGCGCCGGGAACAACCATACAAAGTCAGAAATGCGCGCGTTCATGAATACATAACTGCTCCAGCCAATCGCCGTAAATAAGGATAAGTGCAACAGGAATGGTGTACGCCATAGCTTGGCAAAAACAAGGCTAATTGCCGCAAAACCCATAACCAAAACTTCCGGTAAAATTGTAATGGGTGTTGTGCTCAAATAGAGCCAAGCGAGTCCAGTTGCACTAATGCATGCGCCGGCAATGCCAATACTATGGCTAATTTTTGCGCTACGCCGTCTTGCTAGCGAGGCGAGCCAAAGCGATAGTAAGCCAAATCCGCTAGCGGCAATCATTATGTTTTCGCTGGTGAGTAAATTATCTTCCGCGCTGCCGGTAAACCTGGCTATTGCTACTGCAACAATGAGCCAAAGCAGGAGTAATGCAAACACGGGAAACCGACCTCCGGTTTTTTTACGCTTGGGGGTTTTTGTGCTTTGTACTGTCAAACTAGGGTTGTGCGGCGTATATGTAGTGGACAAAACCAGAGGCGCATGAACAATATCCTCATTAGGAGCACCATCCTCAAGGACGACGCTTTCAGGAAAATTGCCCCCCCCTAAATTGTACCCCAAGGGCATATTGCGCTCCAAAGGCATATTATCATTTGCGGTTGTTAATTTCATTTGCATCAGCACAAAATAGAAGGAATTTAACTCGGTTAAACGCAATTCGCCTGAAAAGAGCATAAAAGAATAAGGGACACATTTGCAGACTGCGCCGTTAACTTTAATTGCGGTAAAGGGATAAAATATCTGGTAATATTGTACGCGGTCTTGTAAAGCGCGGCAAAAGTGGCCATATGGCTTCTTAGATAGACTTTAAAGACACATATTAGAGACCCGCTATGGCCAATGTATTACTTGTTGTATTGCTTATTATCAGCATTATTTTGATAGGACTTATCCTGATCCAACGTTCCGAAGGTGGTGCCCTTGGTATTGGCGGCAGCGGTGGTGGTGGCGGCGGACTGATGTCTGGCCGCGGGACTGCTGATCTGGTATCACGCATGACGGCAGTTTTTGGCGCTGCGTTCTTATTGGTTAGCCTGCTGATTTCTATCTCATTCAATTACCAGAACCAAGATAGTGGGCCGTTTAATGCTGCAACTGCGCCAGAAGAAATGACAACTGAAACAGGCTCCGAAACAGGAAATGTTGAAAATAGTCTAAATAATGACTTGAATGCGCCTGTCGTTTCAGACAAAGATACGACCCCGTTGGTAGGAGATTCTCAAGTTGAAGAATCGGCTGCAGATACTCAGGAAGATGCTGAAGCGAAACCTGAGGAACAAACACCTCAGGACTAACGGAAACCTCAAAAGTTATGCCGTTTTCCTGATATTAGGAAACGGGTCATGGCTAAGGGAAAGATTAGTAAACCAAGATATATTTTTATTACGGGCGGTGTTGTATCGTCTCTTGGCAAAGGCTTGGCTTCTGCATCTCTTGGTGCGCTGTTACAGGCGCGCGGCTATAAAGTCCGTCTGCGCAAATTGGACCCATATCTGAACGTAGATCCGGGCACTATGTCTCCTTATCAGCACGGTGAATGCTATGTAACGGACGACGGGGCGGAAACCGACCTTGATCTTGGGCATTATGAGCGTTTTACGGGCGTATCAGCGCACCAGAGCGATAATATCACCACGGGGCGTATTTACTCTAATATCATCGAGAAAGAGCGGCGCGGCGATTATTTGGGTGCAACAGTTCAGGTTATTCCCCATGTGACGGACGCGCTAAAGAATTTCGTGCTTTCTGATGCGGGCGCAGATGTAGATTTTGTCTTGTGCGAGGTTGGTGGTACAGTCGGCGATATTGAAGGCCTGCCGTTTTTTGAAGCCTTGCGGCAACTCGGCCAAGAGCTTGGCCGTGAGCAGGTCTTGTTTATGCATGTAACCTTGCTACCATATATTGCAGCGGCGGGTGAGGTTAAAACCAAGCCAACTCAGCACAGCGTCAAAGAACTGCGTTCTATTGGTATTCAGCCGGACATTCTTTTGTGCCGTGCCGACCGTGAAATTTCCAAAGGGGATATCCGAAAAATCGCTCTGTTTTGTAATGTGCGCGAAAGTGCGGTTATTCAGGGGCTTGATGCGCGCTCTATTTATGATGTGCCGCTCGCCTATCACAAAGAAGGATTGGACAGAGAAGTTTTACGCCATTTTGGAATGGAGACACGCAAACGGATTAATTTAAGGCGCTGGCGTAAAATTTCTGAAGTTTTGCACAATCCGGACGGCGAAGTAAATATTGCCGTGGTCGGTAAATATACGGTTCTGCCCGATGCCTATAAATCCATCACCGAGGCATTGGTACACGGCGGGATTGCCAACAAAGTTAAAGTCAAGATCAAGTGGATTGAAAGCGAAGCGTTCGCCAACCGTCAATCTGATGTATTGGCAGGCCAAGACGTTTTATCAGGCCAAGACGTTTTATCAGGGATGGACGGTATCTTGGTGCCGGGCGGATTTGGGGAGCGTGGTGCAGAAGGTAAAATCGAAGCCGTGACCTATGCTCGCGAAAACGATGTGCCGTATTTCGGGATTTGTTTTGGTATGCAAATGGCAGTTATCGAAGCAGCGCGTAATCTTGCCGGAATAGAAGCGGCCAGTTCAACAGAATTTGGCCCAACGGAAGAGCCGATTGTTGGTCTGATGACAGAATGGCTAAAGGGCAACGAAAAACTAACACGCGACGAAACTACAGATTTGGGCGGCACGATGCGGCTTGGTGCTTATCCTGCCGTGTTGGATAAAGGCAGTTTGGCCGCAAAAATGTACGGTACAAAAACAATCGAAGAACGCCATCGTCACCGATACGAGGTCAACAATGTCTATATTGACAGGCTGGAAGAGGTCGGCGTCAAGTTTTCGGGCATGTCGCCGGACGGCATTTTGCCAGAGATCGTAGAAATCCCAGACCATCCGTGGTTTATCGGTGTGCAATACCACCCCGAATTAAAATCCAGACCCTTCGCCCCGCATCCACTCTTCGCCGGTTTTATCGCGGCGGCACTCAAGCAAAGTCGGTTGGTTTAGGGGTCTAGAGATGCTTTGATATCTTACCCCCTCACCACGCTGTCGCGCGCCTCTCCCCATAGGAGAGGCTAAATGTGCCTTACCAATTTCGTATGTTTATAATCACAATGATTATATCGGCAACGTCTCCTCTCCTATGGGGAGAGGAACAAGGTGAGGGGGTAAGATGTTAAGGGGGCGCAGGATATTCCCACCTTACAAAAATTTCATGATTAACATTATGGACAAGCGGGGATATGTGCCGCACCTTAGGACAATTGTCGTTTTAAGGGGATAGATATGCGTTTTGGGAAATTGTTTGCCATAGTCATGATAGGGGCTGTTGCGGCCTATGGTTTGGCATCGTGTGCGGGTGATACGGTAGATATTGTAGATGCCGTAGATGGCACTCAAAAATCTACAGAAGTTCAATTTGAAAAATATACATTGGAGAACGGCCTTGATGTTGTTTTACATGTGGATAAATCGGATCCGATTGTGGCCATTAATCTGGCCGTACATGTTGGTAGCTCGCGCGAGCTTCCTGGACGCACCGGTTTTGCCCATTTGTTCGAACATTTATTGTTTTTAGATTCTGAAAATCTTGGATACGCCGGACTAGATCTTATGAACACCCGTATTGGCGGAGAGGGCACGAACGGTTTTACCACCAATGATATGACCCAGTATTTTCAAGCCGTGCCAAAAGACGCCCTAGAGAAAGTTATCTGGGCCGAAGCCGACAAAATTGGTTATTTCATCAACACCGTCACTACACCCGTAATCGACAAAGAAAAACAGGTGGTAAAAAACGAAAAACGCCAACGGGTCGATAACCAACCCTATGGACATCGTTGGTATATAGTCGGCAAAGCGCTTTACGGCGAGGACCATCCCTATAATTGGCAAGTGATTGGCTCACTTGCGGATTTGGAAGCCGCGGCGCTCACCGATGTGCAAAATTTTTATAAAAAATGGTATGTGCCCAATAATGTCACAGTGACCTTGACGGGTGATTTTGACGTGGCGCAAGCCAAAGAGTGGATTGAGAAATATTTCGCAGAAATTCCGCGTGGGCCGGATATTGCAAATATTGCCCCGCGTGCATCTGGCATAACCGAGACGGCTTCGCTCTATTATGAAGATAATTTCGCAACAGTGCCTGAATTTAGCATGGCTTGGCCCACAGTGCCCCAATACCATGAGGATTCTTATGCTTTAAATGTTCTGGCTACCTATCTTGGGAACGGTAAGCGTGCCCCGTTTAATGAAGTGATGATCGACGAGGAAAAAGTTACCTCTTCCGTGCAACTGTTTACGAATTTTGCCGAAGTAGCGGGTGAGTTTTATCTTCTGGTGGATGCCAAGGAAGGCGAAGACATTGACGGTTTGCAAGACGGCCTTAACAAGGCCTTTGCCCGTTTTGAAGAAAACGGAATATCCGAGGACGATCTTGATATGATCAAGACGGCGCAGGAAGTTGATTTTTACGACAATTTACAAAGTGCTCTCGGTAAAGCTATTCAGCTGGGCCAGTATAATGTGTTTACCGACGATCCGGGTTTTATCAATACGGATTTAAAAAACATGCAGGCCGTAACCACGCAAGACGTCATGCGGGTGTATAATACCTATATTAAAGATAAGCCGCGCGTTATGACATCTATTGTACCAAAGGGTGCTGCTGGTTTGACATTAGAGGGCGCAAAACTCGCGACTATTATTGAAGAAAAAGTTGTGCAAGGCGCTGAAAAAACCGTTGAAGAAACCGAAGACAAAAGAGATTTTGTGCGCACTGCTTCCAGCTTTGATCGTACTATAGAGCCGGAATTTGGCGCATCTTATGATTTGCCGACGCCTGATATTTGGCAGGTAAACCTTGAAAACGGTATCGCCGCCTTGGGTATCGAAAGCAACGAGACGCAATTGGTCTATTTCTCATTGGCAATAGATGCGGGGCGGGAACGCGGTGATGTTGCTAAACCGGCCGTAGCAAATATGACCGCAGACATGCTGGAAAAAGGAACTGCAAACAAATCCACTGCCGAGCTTGAAGACGCCATTAATGCACTGGGCTCCACTATCAATATCAGTGCAGGTGTAGAAAAGGCGGTTATTTCCGGCAATACATTATCGCGTAATTTCGACGCCACGATTGCGCTGGTCGAAGAAATGTTGCTGGAACCGCGCTGGGACGCAGAAGAATTTGCTTTGCTAAAAGCTGAACGTATTGATGCGACTATACAAGCAGAAGGCAATCCGAATGCTATTGCCGCCCGCGAAGCTTTGAAACTGCGCTATCCGTCCGACCACATGTTCAGCTACACTGCTTACGGCACAAAATCAGGCTTGGAAGCGGTTGAACTTGCAGATTTGAAATCGTTTTACGAAACCAACTATGCGCCTGCGCGTGCCAAGCTACGGGTCGTTGGTGCAGTTGACGGTGATGATGTTAAACAGGCGTTTTCAGGCATAGCGCAGCGCTGGACACGTGCAGAGACCCAAGATGTAGTATTACCGCAATCAGCAGACATAGAAGCGTCCAAAATATATTTCTACGATGTGCCGGGTTCCAAGCAATCCGTGTTACGGATACAGCGGCCATCACTTCCGGCAACCCATGCGGATTATCCATTGGCACGGGCGATTAATTTTCCTCTGGGCGGTATTTACACCTCGGAACTGATGACAGAACTTCGGGTCAATAAGGGTTATACATATGGGGTGCGTTCGTCGTTTAACGGCGGCGAAGAACGCGGCACGTTCAGTGTGGGTTCTAGTGTGCGCTCGAACGTAACACTCGAATCGCTTGTCCTCATCCGCGATATTGTCAAAAATTACGGACCGGGTTTTACAGACGAAGATTTGGCAACCATGAAAGAAGCCCTCTTACGGGGTCAGGCTCTTAAAAACGAAACCTTAAGCGATAAGCTAAATATGGTGTCTGAAATCGGCGCCTATGGTTATGATAATGATTACCGCACCCAAAACGCCAAACGTATCGACGCCATGACATTGGCAGATTTCAAAAGACTGGCGGACAATTATCTACGTCCAGACGCTATGTTCTATCTAGTGGTAGGTGATGCGAAAACTCAATTTGGCCGTCTAAAAGATTTGGGTTACGGCGAACCTGTGCTACTTAATCCTAATGTTGAGGGTAAATAGCCATACGCAAATTCCGTTATCGGAGGTAGAATTGACCGCCGTGCGTGCCCAAGGGCCGGGCGGGCAGCACGTCAATAAAACCAACTCGGCGGTGCATTTGCGTTTTGATGTGATGGCATCAAGTCTGTCTGATGCGGCCAAGCAGAAAATACTGGCACTGTCCGACCGCCGCCTGACGGCAGAGGGCGTCATCATCATCAAATCACAATCCACCGCGAGCCAGATGCGTAACAAGCAAGCCGCTTTAGCCCGATTGGCAGAACTATTGGCATCCGCCTTAAAGCCCACGAAGAAACGCCGCCCTACAAAACCTTCAAAAGGCGCAATTAAACGTAGGCTGAAGAAAAAGACCCAAAGAAGTCAACTTAAAACCAGTCGTAAAAAACCAGCCAGAGAGGATTGATATCCGCAAAGGCTAGTGTTTCGCACAACTTAACGGTATTTTAAATCTGTATTTTCTCTTGATTCAACGCTTGCGAAGCTGGGGGGTTTAGGCTAAAGCCAGCGCACATTTTCCGGCTCTGTGTGCCGGTTTACTAGAATTCCAGTTATAGGAGGCTGTGATGGCTGTTCCAAAGAGTAAAATTTCCAATTCACGCCGCGGTATGCGCCGCGCCCATGATGCTTTGTCTGCTGCCAACTATGTAGAAGATAAATCCTCCGGTGAATTGCGCCGCCAACACCATATCGACCTCAAAACCGGTATGTATAATGGCCGCCAAGTTCTACCGGCCCAAGAAGACTAGCTACAAGAAGATAAATACCTCTCAACATCGAGGATATTCCAGAGAGTTTCATGACTGAAATAGACGATATTTTTGCCATAAATGATATCTTTGCTAGAGAAATTCTTGACAGTCGCGGCAATCCAACCCTCGAAGTTGATGTTCTGCTCGGCGGCGGGGCATTTGGCCGTGCCGCAGTCCCGTCTGGTGCATCTACGGGTGTACACGAAGCGGTAGAGCTTCGAGACGGCGATAAAGACCGTTACGGCGGTAAAGGCGTGCGGGGGGCTGTCCTCAATGTAAATGCAGAAATCGCTGATGCACTGTGCGGCCTTGATGCCACAGAACAAGTGCGCATCGATCAAATCATGATCGGCCTTGACGGCACGCCGAATAAAGGCCGGCTTGGTGCCAATGCTATTTTGGGTGTGTCGTTAGCCGTAGCCAAAGCTGCCGCCGAAGCCCAAGGCGCGCCGCTTTACCGCTATGTTGGCGGTGTCAGTGCAGCGGTTTTGCCCGTACCGATGATGAACATCATTAACGGCGGCGCCCATGCGGATAACCCAATCGACATCCAAGAATTTATGATCATGCCAGTAGGAGCAGAAACATTCGCCGAAGCTTTGCAAATGGGCGCGGAAATATTCCATGCCCTTAAAGCCAAACTCAGCGCAGATGGTCACAATACCAATGTGGGCGACGAGGGCGGATTTGCACCGGGCCTTGCCTCAAGCCGCGCCGCCCTTGAATACATTATGAGCGCCATCGACGCCGCCGGATACAAAGCTGGCAAAGACATTTATTTGGCGCTCGATGTAGCGGCCAGCGAATTCTACAAGGACGGTAAATATCATCTGGCGGGAGAGGGCAGTGTCCTGTCGTCAGAAGAGTTTGCAGATTATCTGACTGAACTAGCCGCGGACTTCCCTATCGCGTCTATTGAAGACGGTATGGACGAGGACGACTGGGCCGGCTGGAAGTTACTGACAGATAAAATTGGTGCGACCTGCCAACTGGTCGGGGATGATGTTTTTGTCACCAATCCCGTTCGGCTTGGACGCGGGATAGAGGAAGGCGTCGCCAATTCTATTTTGATCAAAGTCAACCAAATCGGTACGCTTACGGAAACACTAGAGGCCGTCTCAATGGCCAAGCAAGCGGGCTATACGTCCGTCATGTCCCACAGATCAGGCGAGACTGAAGACTACACGATTGCCGACCTAGCGGTTGCGACAAATTGCGGCCAGATTAAAACCGGCTCCCTAGCCCGTTCAGACCGCCTAGCAAAATACAATCAACTCCTGCGCATAGAAGAAGAACTAGGTAGCCAAGCAGTTTACGCTGGGCGGAGCGTATTGCGGTAGCTACATGTTTGCCTTGTTCTCAATAGCCATTACCCTCCTGCCAGCAGTGAAATTAAATACGTGATGTTTCCCCAAAAAACATTTTACACCCAATTAGAAAAAACCAAATAATTTGGCTTAACCCAAAAACTGCTGTAAAAATTTCGAGCAAAGGAATGATGCTCAAAATACCTGCCAAAGCAATGATGATGCCAAAATAGTTCAGTGGTTTAGCCAACCAGCCAGCTCGTAAAGCGGCCCAACTTACTAGCAACATCCATAAACCTCCAAGCAGCTCACTCCCGCCGCCAAGGGCATCATGCACAGTAGAAATTGCAATCCAAACTGTTGCTGCGCGTTCTGGCTCCGTACCATACATATTCGTGACAACATCCATGCCAGATATGAAAATCAAGGCACTGGCAATAACAATCGCACTCCATATCAAACCGATGACCGTAGCAATTTGCATAAGGATAGGCGCGCTGGAGCGCAATCGTTCGTGAAGAGATAATGTGAGAACAAGCAGGGCAATGCCGGTGACAATATAGCTGGCTAACATTGCCAAAAACTGCGTAAGTTTCGTATCGACTAAAAAATCTACATGACCAACAGATCCCTCATAGCCCGAGGCATCCAGGAAAACAATAAAAACTGCGATCCCTAAAATATATCCTGTGGCCATAATGAATGCGGCTACGCCACCAATTTTTTGAAATGTACTCATGTCATTTACCTTTCATAGTTTAGCCCATCTCTACATGTGGAGATGTCTTCGGCTAATAATCTCTCGGAATGATTGTGCGATAGCTCGACCAATATCTCCCGAGCCTATAGGCGCGGACATATTTGAAGTGTTATAACTTGGTCTGTTGAAAAATTCAGTTTAGAACGAATGCATGGAGAACATAGAATTTGCCTTGGCTATGGCTACTCTGGGCCAAATTGGATTGAGCACAGCAATACTGTCGATGCGATCTATTCACACGCAAGCCTATTTACCGCTTGTCGTGTTTTTATTCGCCTGTGCGGTTGTTATATCGAAGCCTGTAACTCTCGTCTTTTGGCCAACGCTAATTGTACACCATATTGCTCTTACCCTTCCGGCATATCTTATGATGGGGCCTATGCTTTGGCTTTATGTGTGCGGTTTGGTTTCGGAAACGCCGTGGAGGATACAGGCTAGATATCTCGGACATATGGTGCTTCCAGGTATTGGCTTTGTCACGGCTTTGCTGGCCATTGCGTTGCCAGTTGACACGCGTAATATATTATTTATGCAGGGCGAAATTGTGAATAACCCCTATCCATTAGCGCTTATGCTTGTCGTTTTTATGCTTGTATTGGCCTGGCTAGTTCAGTCTGTATATTACCTTGTGCGGATCATCCAAACTTTGTCCCGCTACAGAACCCGTCTTCACGAATTATTTGCAAGCGACGAACAAAGCGAGCTTTATTGGCTTGGCTGGTTTGCAATCCTTGTTGGCGGGATTTGCGTGATAATGATTGTTTCAACCCTCTCAGAAAATTTTGGCGGCAAGCCCATAACAAACCCACGAATGCAAAGCGTGATAGGGCTCATATTGGTCTGGTTTTTAAGCATTTGGGGTTTAAGACAAAGGCCTGGATTTCATCGCCGCTATTTAGAGCCGAGGGAAATACAGCCCTTGCCTTATGAGGCCGACCCTTTACGAACCAGAAAATATGATCGTTCGGCACTCGAGCACAAACAGTCAGAACGGATCGCTAAAAAAATAAATAACGTCATGAAAACGGAGAAGCTTTATTTAGACCCTAATATATCACTCCCTAAATTAGCCAATGCCTTGTCCATTTCTCAAAATCATATTTCTCAAACGCTAAACCAAACTATCGGCGAAAGCTTTTTCAGCTATATAAACCGATGGCGCATTGAAGCTGCTAAAGACAAACTTATGTCTGGTGATGAGACAATTTTACAAATTACATATGGAGTTGGCTTCAATGCGCCATCAACTTTCTATAAATCATTCAAACGTGTCACAGGCCAGACCCCTAGGGACTTTCGTAAGTCTGCTATGGAGGCTACTGCTCAACATACTACAGACGAAAAGTTCTAGGTTGCGGATTATTCATGTCACAGGCTAGGTTGGGATAGACGGAGCGGTAGAGTATATTGTTATGTAGCACCTAAGCCCAATCCAAAATATCCTTCAGTGCTCTTGCGGCTAATTTGCTTTTGCGGAAACGGGTTTTAAATTTGCCGCGCAGGCGGTTTCCGTCTTCGTCTTTGTAGGTAAGCTCAATAGGTGGAAATAGGCCGAAATTTATGTTCATGGGCTGGAACTTGGCTTTGGGGCCTGTCATATAACCGCCTGTGACATGGTGGGCCAATGCGCCGAATGCTGTGGTTAGGGGTGGTGCTGAAACGACATTGCCTTGGGCTTGAGCAGCGGCCATACGGCCAGTGATGAGACCAAGGGCGGCGCTTTCTACATAACCCTCAACGCCCATAATTTGTCCGGCGAAGCGCAAATTTGGCCGCGCTTTCATTTGTAGCTGTGCGTTTAGGAGCTTGGGAGAATTGATAAATGTGTTGCGATGAATGCCGCCGAGCCGTGCGAACACAGCGTTTTCAAGCCCCGGAATAGTCCGTAGTAATTCAGTTTGCGCCGCGTATTTCATCTTGGTTTGGAAACCAACCATGTTGTAAATTGTCCCCAGAGCATTGTCCTGTCTTAACTGCACAATGGCGTGAGATTTTACCAACGGATCATGGGGATTGGTCAGGCCAACAGGCTTCATGGGCCCCCAGCGTAAAGTCTCCGGTCCGCGCGCCGCCATCACCTCTATGGGCAAACAACCATCGAAATACGGCGTGTTTTTTTCCCAATCTTTAAATTCGGTTTGGTCGCTATCGATAAGCGCTTGAATGAAGGTTTCGTACCCCTCTTTGTCCAGCGGGCAATTGATGTAATCTGCGCCATCACCTCCCGGGCCCTTCTTGTCGTAGCGGGATTGCATCCAAGCGATGTCAAAATCGACACTGTCTTTGTATATGGTCGGCGCGATTGCGTCAAAGAATGCCAAAGCATCTTCGCCGCTGGCTTCCAATATCGCTTCGGCCAAAGCAGGGGTCGTCAATGGCCCCGTCGCGATAATTACGTTTTCCCATTGCTCTGGCGGGAGACCTCTGATTTCGCCGTATTCTATGGTGACGAGGGGATGATCATGCAGAGCTTTGCTAACTGCAGCTGAAAACAGTTCTCTGTCTACGGCAAGAGCGCCGCCGGCCGGTAGTTTGTGAGTATCGGCGGCCTGTATAATCAGGGAGCCACACAGACGCATTTCCTCGTGTAGTACGCCAACCGCATTGTTTTCTTTATCGTCAGAACGAAAAGAATTGGAACAAACGAGTTCTGCAAATCCGCCGCCTTGGTGCACCGCCGTTTGTACTTTGGGGCGCATTTCGTGCAAGATTACGGGTACGCCCGCTTGGGCCACTTGCCAAGCCGCCTCACTGCCCGCAAGCCCCGCGCCTATGATATGTACTGGATTTGTCATGAGAGGGGTTTAGGGCTCTGCCGCCCGAGTTAAAAGCAAAAATAGTGAATTTAGTTGATTTTTTGCCGTGCACAGAGAAACTATACTGAACAGGAGAGCAATTATGAGTAATTTATCACCACAAACCAAACAGCCATATGATTTTGGCAGAGCTATTTTCCTACCGTTTAATAGCGGGCCTGGTAGCACAGCTTTTGTGTTTAAATCTGCCTTGTTCTATGCCTTGGCCTTAACGGTATTCTTTGCCCTGTTCGGGCGGATGTTAATTGGCCCGATGGGAGATTTTATTGCTGTGATGATAGAGCTAGAAACCGCTTCTGAGGCAGAAGAACTAGCTATGGTGGGTAAGATGTTCAGTGCAATGGGACGGATCATATTGCCTTATTTGCTGATAATGTTGGGAGGTTGGGCTATTTGGTCGATGATCGAATCCGCTTTGCACCGCCGTGTACTCCTGGGGGAAAGACCAACCGGTTTGTTTGTGTGGCGCTTTGGCGCTGATGAGTGGCGAACAATCTTGGCACAACTGATTTTATTTATGTGCTATCAAGGCTTGTATTTTGTTGTCTATATGGTGTTTGTTGTTGGTATATTGTTGGCAGCATTGATGGGAGCAGCTTCGCTTATATTGGGTGTGATTGGCGGAATTATTGCTTTTGGCTTAATCATTGCCGGTATGGGTTTGATGGTTTGGGTTTTGGTACGTTTGGCACCCACGGCGGCTCTATCGGTTGCAAACGGCGAAGTTGCCATTGGTGAAGTATGGCCCGTGGCAAAAGGCCGGATATGGCCAACAATCGGTGCTTACGCCTTTCATTACTTCGTCAGCACAATTGTCTTTTATTTTATTATGGCCATAGTCAGTATTGCATTTATCGGAAGCATTATGGGAAAATTCATGGACCTTGGCGATGATGCGAGCGGTGAAGAAGTTTGGCAAGTTTTCAAATCCGTATTTTCTGAACCTTCAACATTAATAGGTCTGACGATTGCCGGTTTCATAATGTTTTTTATAGCTGCTATCTGGATGCAATTAATTGCAGGTATTTCCACACACGTAACGGACCTCTATAAACGTGATCTGGAAACTGATAGTGCTGGGGTGTTTGGCTAAAATCATTTTGCGAGCGCCGGTTTTAAGTATTTACCTGTCCAGCTTTCTTTCACATTAGCCACGTCTTCGGGTGTGCCGACTGCCACGATTTCGCCGCCGCCGTCGCCGCCTTCCGGGCCTAGGTCTATGATCCAGTCTGCGGTTTTAATGACGTCGAGATTATGCTCAATGACAATCATGGTATTGCCGCCTTCGACCAATTCGTTGAGGACGCCGAGCAATTTATTGACGTCCTCGAAATGAAGCCCAGTGGTTGGTTCATCCAAAATATAAAGCGTGCGGCCCGTGGCGCGTTTGGAAAGCTCTTTGGCCAGTTTGACCCGCTGGGCTTCCCCGCCTGATAGTGTGGTGGCTTGTTGCCCGACTTGAAGATAGCCAAGCCCGACCCGTTGTAGGGTAACCATTTTATCGCGGATGCTTGGCACGGCCTTAAAGAAAACTGCCGCATCATCGACGCTCATAGAGAGCACATCGGCAATGGTTTTGCCTTTAAACTTTATTTCCAAGGTCTCGCGGTTATAGCGTTTGCCGCGGCAGGTTTCGCACTGCACATAGACGTCCGGTAAGAAGTGCATTTCAATTTTTATGACACCGCCGCCCCTGCAAGCCTCGCAGCGCCCGCCCTTGACGTTAAAACTAAACCGCCCGGGTTTATAGCCGCGTGTTTTGGCTTCGGGCAGGCCAGCAAACCAATCGCGGATCGGGGTGAAAGCACCGGTATAGGTGGCCGGATTAGAGCGCGGTGTGCGCCCGATAGGCGATTGGTCAATATCGATGACTTTATCAAGATACTCAAAGCCCTCGATACTTGCATGGGGCATGACGGCAACACTGGAATTATTCAGTTTTCTTGCTGCCGCTTTGTATAGGGTTTCAACGGTAAGTGTTGATTTGCCGCCGCCAGAAACACCTGTCACACATATAAATAAGCCGAGGGGAAATTCTACATCTATGGCCTTGAGATTATTGCCGCTTGCACCGTGGATTTTCAGAGATTTATGCCCCGCTCGGCGTCGTTCTTGTGGTATTGCGACTTGCTTTTTGCCCGTCAGATACTGCCCTGTCAGGGATTTTTTGTTGGCTTTAATTTTCGCAGGTGTGCCTTCGGCAACGACTTCGCCGCCTTCAACCCCCGCCAATGGGCCCATGTCGACCACGTAATCTGCGCTCAAGATAGCATCTTCGTCGTGTTCGACCACAATCACGGTGTTGCCAAGATCGCGAAGACCGCGCAGGGTTTCCAACAGGCGCGCATTATCACGTTGGTGTAGGCCAATGCTCGGCTCGTCGAGCACGTAAAGCACACCCGTAAGGCCGGAGCCAATTTGAGAGGCAAGGCGTATGCGCTGGCTCTCACCACCCGATAAGGACCCAGAGCCGCGCCCCAAAGTTAGATAATCCAGCCCAACGGCATTTAGGAATGAGAGACGGTCGGAAATTTCCTTAAGCACAGGCCGTGCGATTTCTAGGCTCTGGCCCTTTAGTTCAACGGCCAGTTTTGCGAATCGTTCTTCGGCATGGCTGATCGACATTTCGCCGGTTTCGGTAATGTCCATGCCTTCGATTTTAACGGCGAGGGCTTCGGGGCGCAAACGTTTACCTGCGCAGGTTTCGCAACGAGAACTAGATTGGAATTTGGCTAGAAAATCTCTGACCCAACTACTTTCCGTATCGCGAAAGCGGCGATCCAAATTGGGTATGATACCTTCAAACGGTTTTTTGGTTTCATATTTGCGTCCGGCCTCGGAATAGACGAATTGTACCATTTCTCCTTTGGTGCCGTGCAAAAGAATGTCTTGGTGTTTTACTTTAAGTTTTTGCCACGGTGTCTCGAGATCAAAGCCGTAATGGCTTGCCAGTGCCTCAAGTGTCTGGCGGTACATCCGGCTCGGCGTTTTTGACCAAGGGGCAATCGCGCCAGAGCCAAGCGTTTTTCCCGTGTCGGGTATAATCAATTTGGCATCGAATTTCAGCTCGTTCCCAAGCCCGTCGCAAGCGGAACAGGCGCCTTGGGGCGAATTGAACGAGAACAGACGCGGCTCTATTTCCGAGATGGTAAACCCGGAGACCGGGCAGGCGAATTTTTGCGAAAACAAAATCCTCTCGTTTTCCCCGTTTACGGCATCTGCATTTTCAGCAATCGCCAGCCCGTCTGCTAGCCGCAGCGCCGTCTCGAAACTATCCGCGAGCCGCGTTTCTAAACCTTCGCGTACCACAACACGGTCAACGACGATATCTATGTCGTGTTTAAACTTTTTATCGAGAGCAGGGGCGTCTTCTATGCGGACAAGTTCTCCGTCGATTTTAGCACGCTGAAAACCTTGTTTCATCAACTCGGCAAGTTCTTTACGGTATTCACCTTTACGCCCGCGCACGATAGGGGCAAGGATATAGAGTTTGGTTTTCTCGGGCAGAGCCATAACGCGGTCGACCATTTGTGCTACGCTTTGGCTCTCGATAGGGAGGCCCGTTGCGGGCGAATAGGGCACGCCCACCCGCGCCCAAAGTAGACGCATATAATCATAAATTTCCGTAACCGTACCAACGGTGGAGCGCGGATTTTTGGATGTGGTTTTTTGTTCAATAGAAATGGCAGGGGACAAACCTTCAATGCTGTCCACATCTGGCTTATCTTGCAACTCTAGGAATTGCCGCGCATAGGCAGACAAGCTCTCCACATAGCGGCGCTGTCCTTCGGCGTAGATGGTGTCAAAGGCAAGGGACGACTTGCCGGAACCCGAAAGCCCAGTAATGACAATAAGCTTATCGCGCGGTAAATCCACGTTGACGTTTTTAAGATTATGCGTCCGCGCTCCGCGCACTTTTATATGTTTTAATGTGGTCATAAGGTTGGCTCATAACATGAACATGAAGAAATAATATAGGAAAATATTGGCACTACTGACAAAAGCTGGTTTTGTATAGAATTATATAGTATGGCGTCACAAATATAATGTATTTTGAGGGCAGTGGAGATATGGAAAAAAATAAAAGAGCCTGCCCTGTTTGTTTTGAACAACAACCAGTGCCACTCCCAAAACTAAGCCATCCTGATTGGAATACTGTGAAATGTGCAAATTGCACCATGGTTTATCTTGACGAAGCACCACATTATGCAAGCTTAAGCGAAGATATGGCGTGGACAAAACAGTTCGGGAAAGAAGCAAAGCGCCGCAAGCAAAAAGAACCACTCATAGCCTGGCTTGATGCCAAGACTAGGTGGCGGCTGCATATGTTTAGGGACAATGAATGGGATTATATTAGCACATATGTGAAATCCGGCAAAGTATTGGATATTGGTTGCGGCGGGATAAATAATATTCCCGCGCAATTTACCCCGTTTGGCATTGAAATCGAAAAACAGGCTGCCGAAATATCCCATGCTTTGATGAAAGAGAACGGCGGGTTTGTAATTCATGCACCCGCTTTGGAAGGTATCGCGCAATTTGAAGACGCGTTTTTGGACGGCATTATTATGCGCTCATACCTAGAACACGAAGCCAATCCAAGACAGGTGCTCCGTGCTTGTTATCATAAATTAAAACCGGGCGGTGCGATATACGTTAAGGTGCCGAATTTTGGCACTATTAACCGGATAGTCCGGGGTGTAAATTGGTGCGGGTTTCGGTTTCCGGATCATTTGAATTATTTTGGCGTTAAAAACCTACAACATCTTGCGGAACTGGAAAATTACCGATTTGAGCTTAAAAATAAATTCACGCGCTTTACCAATGACAATGCGCACTGTTTTTTCATTAAAAAGTAGTATGTTGCTAGCGCGGTGACGTGAACATTAGTCCCTAATTAGGGAAGGACTCTATTCGCGGGGCAACTCCTGGATGGACAACTCCGTCCTTTTCGTCGTGTGTAGCACGAGCTTTATTGTGGGGGTGATCTTTGGCTTCTTTGTAAGTCAGAACAGGTGTGACACAAGCGTCCGAATTTTCAAACAAAGCTTCCCAGTGTGCGCGGGGTTTACTTGCGAAAATATGGGTAAGGCGTTGGGTCTGTTCCGCCCATAGGGCCGGATCATTTTGGTCGCCATAAGTTTGAGGATCGAGATTGAGGACGCCGAGCATTTCTTGGAAGAATTTTAGCTCTAAACAACCCACGGCCATAAACCCGCCGTCGCCAGTCGTGTAACAACGGTAATATGGCCGCGAGCCGTCGAGTAGATTGCACCCGCGTTTTTCTGACCACATACCGAGATGATCTAGTGAATGGACTATGCCCATCATGGAAAAAGTTCCGTCGATTATTGCCGCGTCAATGACACTACCTTTTCCGGTTTTTTCGGCGTGTAGCAGAGCTGCTAAAATGCCGATAACCAAAAATTGGCTACCACCACCGTAATCGCCAACAAAATTGAGAGGCAATGTGGGTGGGCGGCCATTTTCACCCATGGCATAAAGCGCCCCTGTTAGCCCAACATAATTGATATCGTGGCCAGCTTTGTTTGCCCAAGGCCCCTCTTGTCCCCACCCGGTCATACGGCCATATATAAGCGCAGGGTTTATTTTGTGGCACTCTTTTGGCCCAAGACCTAGTTTTTCCGTGACACCGGGGCGGCTACCTTCAAACACGATATGGGCAGAGGGGAGCATGTCGATGACAGCTTGTCGGCCGATATCCGTTTTCAAATCAAGCTCTAGGCAGGTTTTACCCCTGTTTTCCACTGGTAATTTGAATGCACCCGGTTTTTCAACGCGGATGACATTTGCCCCCAAATCAGCTAATAATTGCCCTGCATAGGGCGTCGGGCCAATGCCGGCAAGTTCAATAACCTTGATGTCTTTAAGTGGCTGGATGTGCATGGTCATCTCAAAAGTGACGATAAATTTACTTTATATTACAAAATATTACAAAAAACTAACTTTGCATGTCAAATTACTAACGATAGATTAATCATATGCGTGTAGGTTACGCTTAGGGCGATTCGCTTTTTACGGGGAGTAAAGCCGGGTCACAACAATGTCTAGGGAGCGTAGGCACTAATCACTTGAAGTCTATGGAGACGCACCATGGAACGTAATAATTGTAAGCAGTCCATCAAGACGCTTAAGGAAAACCTTAAACGACTAGAAGGTGTCATTAGCAGCAAGCACGTAAGGCCTGCTGATTATACGACACGTGACCGTATGGCGCGTAAATTACGTGATGCCGAAAAACTGAGCGCTTAAAGAGCACTCATAAAGTTTAATTGTTTTGTGTCCTCGCGCTTTGCGTTCTTGCAAAGGTGAGGAAATTCTCTATTATGCAATAAAATGCATATGAGAGGAATTTGTCATGAGCGTATTAGAGACCTTACAAGCAAAAATAGGACAAGAATTGGGTGTGTCCGAATGGGCAGAAATGACCCAAGACAGGATATCCCAATTTGCTGATGTCACCGAAGATCATCAATTTATCCACATAGACGAAGAAAAAGCTAAAATGTTTACACCTTTTGGCGGTACTATTGCACACGGATTTTTGACGCTATCCATGTTGTCACGCTTTGCGGAAACTGGATTACCTAGTGTTGAGGGTGCCAAAATGGGTATGAATTACGGCCTTAACAAGGTTAGGTTTTTATCGCCTGTACCGAGCGGTGCTAAAATCAGAGGCCGTTTTACGCTGTCATCAGCTGAGGAAAAAAATCCCGGACAGTTACTTCTTTGCCATACCATTACCGTCGAAATTGAAGACGCGCCAAAACCGGCGGCCGTCGCGGAATGGTTATCGCTTATTTTTATCTAGACCATTATTTAAACCGCTTTAGGACACATCACATGAAAATTGAATTTAATAACCGCGTGGCCATTGTCACCGGAGCTGGCGCAGGCTTGGGTCGGTCACATGCACTGGAGTTAGCCAGGCGCGGGGCAAAGGTCGTGGTCAATGATCTCGGCGGCGCGGCAGACGGTACGGGCGGTTCTATGACACCAGCCCAAGAGGTAGCGGAAGTAATCATCCAATCGGGCGGTGAAGCTATTGTGAGCGGTGCTAATGTTGCTGATTACGCGCAGGTTGAGGCTATGGTCGGCGCGGTTATGGATAAATGGGGTCGGGTCGATATTTTGGTCAACAATGCCGGAATATTACGCGATAAGTCCTTTGTGAAGATGGAGTTGAAAGATTTTAGGCTGGTTTTGGATGTACACCTAATGGGCAGTGTGAATTGCACCAAAGCCGTTTGGGAAATTATGCGCGAGCAAGGCTATGGCCGTATTGCCATGACGACATCTTCGTCCGGCATGTACGGCAATTTCGGTCAGGCCAATTACGGTGCAGCCAAAGCCGGCCTGGTTGGGCTGATGAATACATTGTGCATTGAGGGCGCAAAATACGATATTCGCGTCAATGCGCTGTCACCCGTGGCACATACCCGCATGACTGAAGGCTTAATCCCTGAGGCGGCTCTAGCATTGTTAACACCAGAGTCCGTTACTGCCGGATTGGTCACATTGGTAGCTGAAAACGCACCGAACCGGACGATTTTATGTGCAGGCGCAGGGGGCTATGCCCGTACCGTAATTACGGAAACCGACGGTATTTATTTGCCTCCCGAAGAACAGACGCCAGAAAATGTTATGGCGGCAATGGATACAATCAACGACACTACGAATGCGCAAGAATTCACTCAAGGGTTCCAGCAATCTGAGAAATTCGTTGGTAAGGCTATGGCTAAAGGTTGAAAGCTGAATGAATAAAGTCGAGATATACGATCAAGTCGCCAAAGAAATTACCGCCGTAAACGCGGGTGAAACTTCGGCTATTGCGCGCTATGCCACCGCTTGTTGCTTGCTGAGTGAAGCGTTTCCGCAATTTTACTGGACGGGGTTTTATCTGGTAGATCCACTCAAGCCGAAAGAACTAGTTGTCGGGCCGTACCAAGGTACACTTGGTTGCTTGCGTATTCCGTTTGGCAAGGGCGTGTGCGGTACGGTTGCGGCATCTGGCAAGACGGAGATTGTGGACGACGTGCACGCATTTCCCGGTCACATAGCCTGTGACAGTAAAACCAACTCCGAAATTGTTGTGCCCGTATTTGACGGTGCGGGCGATTTAGCGGCTGTGCTAGATATAGACTCGACGCAATACGCCGCATTTGATGCAGTTGACCAAGAAGCTTTGGAAGCTATTTGCAAAGCCTTATTACTTTAACGCACATTTCGAGAACATTTCCACACAATGGTACCCGCGTCAATGAGCCGCGCGAAACGAGCAAGCTCGGATGACAGCTTTTTGGCGCGAGCCGTTGACCATTTGACATTGGATTCCGCCCATAGATTTTCCACCGAAAGAACGCCAGTTTTGCGGTCAGCCTTTAGCTCGATCCGGCCAATAAATTTGTCGCCCTCAAGCAGTGGGTAGACATAATACCCCCATTTGCGTTTTGCACGGGGCACAAAAATTTCTATGCGGTAATCAAAACCGAATAGACGCATTAGCCGTCTTCGGTCACGTATTGCCGGGTCAAAAGGATTGATGATGCGTAGGCGAGCCGTCGGTGTTTTAGCCGCCGATAAACGGTTTTCTATATCAATGGGCGCAAGCATAGAATGCCAAGAACCATTTGCAGATTGAACTTTGATAGCACGGAGTTGGGCCTTTGACTGCTCGGCCCATTCCCTGACTTCGGCCAGTGTTGTAGCATCCCAAAATTTTTGGATTTCGCGTAAATTGGCAATTCCCATGCGCCTGAGCGCATTGGTACACAACCAATCTATCTGGCTAAAATCTGAATGATCTTGCCGTCTATAGTTTTGCGGAATTATACGCTCTGATAAATCGTAAAACTTGTTAAAATTTTCACGGTGAGACGTGGTCAGCTCTCCGATATACCACATATAATCCAGAGCCAGCTTGTGGGGTGGGCGTGACCACATTTCTTTCTTGCGCGTTATTTTTGTATCAAATGCACGCGTGGACAATGGCCCTTCGTCTTTGATGCGGGCCTTAATGATATTCCTGTCTTGTGGGCCGGGCAAGCTTTGTAAATATTTCGAAGCCTTCATCTGTTTACGCATCCGAGAGAATTGCTTTTGCCACATGGGATAATAATCTATGGGGATGAGAGATGCATCATGGGTAAAATGTTCAAAAAGGGCTCTATCTTTTGACATACATTTCCAGAGCATAGGTTCGCGGTAATTCTGGTTACGTGACCATAGGATGTGATGATGTGCGCGCGTGACATTGCGAATGCTATCAATTTGCACAAACCCTAAGTTTTTGATGATTTGCAATACATCTAATGCCCCCGTTGGTGTGTGGGAAAGACCATGCGTATGTAACCACAGTCTTCTAGCATCTCGATTGTTAATCTTCAAATCCATCTAAATCATTTACCGTGCAACGCTAACCGATGAAATAGACAAATAGGCTGATTAAAAGTGCAAAAATCAGGATAGACAGGTGTAATAGTTTTAGTATTTACGAATTAGGCCTACGAGTACACCTTGGACCTCTACTTGATCAGGCCCGTAAGTGCGGGTCGGAAAATCCGGGTTCTCGGCAATTAGTTCAATTCCCTCCGCCGTTTTATACAGTCGCTTTAAGGTCGCTTCTTCGTTGTCGACTACATAGGCAACGACGATTTGGTTGTTTCGCGCGGTGCTGGCTTCGCGGACCACTGCGATATCGCCGTCCAAAATACCTGCACCAGTCATAGACTCGCCTTCAACCTCTAAGGCAAAATGATCGCCGCGACCAATCATGCCGTCAGGAATGCTGATGCGCGGGCCGGATTGCTCTAGGGCCGCGATCGGTACGCCCGCCGCAATTTTGCCAATAAGCGGAACAGATACACTGTCATTAGCAGCTTCAGGCATGTCCTTTGCTGATGGGACGTCTTGCCCGGGCAGACGTAAAATTTCGAGCGCCCGTGCACGGTGGGGAAGGCGGGCAATGAAACCCCGTTCTTCAAGTGCCGTGATTAAACGGTGAATGCCGGACTTAGAGGCGAGCCCAAGCGCATCTTTCATCTCGTCGTAGGACGGGGAGATACTGTTTTTCTTGAGACGCTCATCAATAAAAATCAAAAGATCATGTTGTTTTTGGGTCAGCATAGTAGACTCCTTTAATATAGACTCGAATCAATGTTCACTTTATGTTTGTTCTAGTCCTGTTCTAGCTTTGTTAAGGCCCTACGTCAAGAACAAAACATGCACTCGACAAATAGGCGTTAATTGCTACAGATGAATATAGAAAGAAAATTATGTCGACGACTATATATATAGATGCAGATGCCTGTCCGGTACGCGAGGAAACCTACAAAGTTGCCTTGCGCCATAATGTGCCCGTGATGGTGGTCAGCAATTCATTTCTGCGCGTGCTGCAACACCCGTTAATCTCGCGCATTATTGTCAATGACAGTTTTGATGCAGCGGACGATTACATTGCCGAGCGGGCGGATGCAAATAGCATTGTCATAACAGCCGACATATTACTCGCCGAACGGTGTTTGAATGCAGGTGCCGTTACTATCGCTCCAAATGGTAAGCCGTTCACCAATGACAGTATTGGTTCAGCCATAGCCGTTCGCGCTATTATGGTAGATTTACGTGCGGGCGCAGGTAGTGAAAACATAGGCGGACCGCCACCTTTTACAAATGCGGACAGGTCAAAATTTTTGCAAGTATTGCACGAGAGTGTGGTGCGTTTGACAGCGTAGAAAATTACTTACTCTACTCGTCCCAACAATCTCTCAGTCGCCAATTTTACATCATCTTGGCGCATTAAGCTTTCGCCCACCAGGAAGGCTTGTGCACCGTATTTGGTTAAGTCCAAAATGTCGTCAGAAGTGTTGATGCCGCTTTCTGCGACCAGAAATGTGTCCGGTGGGACCCCAGGCGCAAGCCGCTTGAATGTTTCCAAACTGGTTTTAAAAGTCTTTAGGTTGCGGTTGTTTATACCGATGAGTTTGGCACCGAGTTTAACGGCGCGTTTCAGCTCGCTCGCCGTATGGATTTCGACCAGCGCATCCATACCGAGACGGTTGGTTTCGTCCAGTAATGCACCGGCAAGGTCATCACTAACCATAGCCATGATGATTAAAATCGCATCGGCACCTTCTGCGCGGCTCTCTATGATTTGAATAGGGTCAATCATGAAGTCTTTGCGCAGGACGGGAAGAGGCGATATGGCGCGCGCTTGCTTGAGATAAAGCAGTGAACCTTGAAAACTCGGCTCGTCCGTCAGGACGGAAAGACAGGCCGCGCCGCCGTCCGTAAAGCTGCGGGCAATTTTGGTTGGCTCGAAGTTTTCGCGGATTAGTCCTTTGGACGGGCTGGCTTTTTTAATTTCGGCAATTAAGGCTGGGCCAGTAATGGCGGCGGACTTCAGTGCCCGAATAAACCCGCGCGGTTCGGGCTGTGTCGCTGCCAATATTTCCATCTGGCTGCGCCGTTCGTGTAGGGGGGCCACTTCGTCTCTCTTATAAGCGGCAATCTTTTTTAGGACATCATTTTTATTATTTGGCATTGGAGACCTCGACCAACCGCGAGAGCGCATAAAGTGCAGCTCCGGAACCAATTGAGCGGCGAGCCATATTTATGCCTTGTTCAATCGACGAAACCGTTTCGGATGCATATAAAGCTGCGCCTGCGTTTAAGGCAACGATGTCGCTATAAGCATTTTGATTGCCGTAAAGAACATCCTTGAGGGCGTCGGCATTTTCTTTTGCATCTCCGCCTTCTAAATCGGCTAATGACACACGGGATAGCCCAAATTTTTCTGGGGTAATTCTGTGCTGGTTTATGATTTTACCATTGATTTCGGTTATCATGGTTGCCCTGGTTGTTGTAATCTCGTCCATGCCGTCACAGCCGCGAACAATCAATGCGCGTTTTACACCGAGTCCGACCAAGGCTTTGGCATATATATCCCGAAGACTGTCCTCATAAACGCCGAGCAAATAATACTTAACCGATGCGGGGTTACATAGGGGGCCAAGACGGTTAAATATGCTGCGCGCGCCCAGTTGTGCTCTCGCTGCTGCCACATTGCCCATAGCTTTATGATGGTTAGGCGCGAACAAAAACCCGATACCGGCCTCCCTAATACAGGTCTCGGTTTGTTCAGGAGATATATCAAGTTTTACGCCGAGTTCGCCGAGCACGTCAGATGCCCCGGATTTTGAGGAAACCGCACGATTGCCGTGCTTGGCTACGGGTATGCCCGCACCAGCGACCACGAAGGCTACGGCCGTAGAAATATTATAGGTCTTAAGGCCGTCGCCGCCCGTACCAACGATGTCCATGGCACCTTCTGGTGCGGTAATGGGGGTCATGCGCAAGCGTAATACTCTGGCGGCGGTTTCCAGTTGTTCACCGGTTACACCTTTGTCTTCCCATGCTTTGAGGTAGAAGCAGATATCGTCGTCCGACATGCGGCCACTGATCATGGTCTCAAATGTTGATTTGAACACATCTGTCATTTAATGCCTGTAATTTTGAGGAAATTTGCGATAATGTCGTGACCGTGTTCGGAAGCGATGGATTCCGGGTGAAACTGTACGCCGTGTATGGGGCGGGCTTTATGGTGTGCGCTCATGATCTCACCGTCTGCGGTTGTACCGTTGACGACCAGACAATCCGGCATATTGTCTTTGTCCAGCGCCAAAGAATGATAGCGTGTAGCGTTGAACGGTGAGGGGATGCCCGCTAGCATACCCGTGCCGTCGTGGATTACCGGAGACACTTTGCCGTGCATGATTTGCTGTGCGCGAATAACTTTGCCGCCAAAAGCCTGCCCTATAGATTGCAAGCCAAGACAAACCCCGAAAATCGGCAGGCTTTCTGGCGCCGTTTTTAAGAACTCCAAACACATTCCGGCTTCATTGGGCGTTTTGGGCCCAGGCGAAATGATGACGCCTGCTGGCTTTAGTGCCAATGCTTCGGCTGCGCTCATGACATCATTGCGAATGACTTGTGTGTCCGCACCTAATTCTTGCGCATAATGCACCAGATTATAGGTAAAGCTGTCGTAATTATCTATGATCAACAGCATATTAGTTCCTGTTAAAATACGGGGCGTGTTCAGCCGCCGAAAACAATGCCATAGCTTTGTTGCGGCATTCTTCAAATTCGGATTTGGGATCACTGTCCAAAACAATTCCGGCTCCGGCGCGTACATGCATGACACCGTCTTTAACCACGGCGGTGCGCAGGGCTATGGCCGTATCCATGTCGCCCCCACTCGAAATATAACCAACGGCGCCGGCGTAAATGCCGCGCTTCTCGTCTTCTAATTCGTCAATGATTTCCATGGCGCGGACTTTAGGGGCTCCGCTCACCGTACCTGCCGGAAAGCCTGCGAACAGACAATCGATTGCGTCCAGACCGTCCCTAACTTGGCCTTCAACATTGGAGACAATGTGCATGACGTGGGAATAACGCTCGACCATAGAGCGTTCTGTAACTTTGATAGTCCCAGGCTTGGCTACGCGGCCCATATCGTTACGTCCTAAATCCAGGAGCATTAAATGCTCGGCCATTTCTTTTTCGTCGGCCAACAAATCCAGCTCAAACGACTTGTCCTCGGATGGTGTTTTCCCGCGCGGCCTGGTTCCGGCAATGGGGCGAATGGTAACGGTTTCGTCTCTCAGCCGCACTAAAATTTCAGGGCTGGAGCCAACAACGGCATGGTCTTCGAAGTTGAGATAATACAAAAACGGGGACGGGTTAAGCCGGCGCAAGGCACGGTAGAGCGCAAATGGAGGCTCTGGCAGTGGTGCTTCAAAACGTTGGCCTAATACGACCTGAAAAATGTCGCCGGCTTTGATGTAATCTTGTGCGGCTTTGACTTTTTTGGTGAAACCTGCCTGGGGTATACCGCCGGTTGGTTCATGAATTTCAGGTGCAACATTTTGGTGTCGCAGCGGTAATGTACCGCTCTCCAGAGCGGCTGCCGCTTCTGTGAGCCGCTTTTCAGCCGCCCTATATGCATCTTTTGCAGGCTGTTCTTCGTTTGGCCGTACCGTAGTTGTTATGATCACTTCTTGTGCAATTTGGTCGAAAATCGCAATGATGGTTGGACGGGTCATAACCGCATCAGGTGTGTCGATTGGGTCAGGATTGTCGCTCGGTAGGTTCTCGACTTGCCGGATCATATCATAGCCGAGATAGCCAAACAGACCGGCTGCCATTGGGGGGAGTTCGTCCGGAATATCAACTGTGGTACTTGCCTGAATTTGCCGTAAACTAGCGATGGGTTTTTCGCCGAGAGATTTAAATGGGCCGCCGTCCACTGACATCTCGCAGTCATTCCCGTGCACCCGCCAAATTAAATCGGGCGCATAGCCGAGGACGGAATAGCGACCTCTTTGCTCGCCGCCCTGAACGGATTCGAACAAAAAAGCATAAGGCTTATCTGTTGCCAGTTTCAGGAATGCTGAAACCGGTGTGTCGAGATCATTGACCAAACGCATCCAGACAATTTGGGGTTGGCCTTTTTTGTAATTTGCCGCAAAACCTTCAAAGCTTGGATTTAACTCAGGGTTCATGACGAATGCCCATGCTTATTGGTCAACACCGAGAATTCTTTCTATATTAGCACTCAGGGTTTGCGCCGGATTTTCGGCCAAAATAGCGGCATGATAAGCTTGCTGAATATCAGAGTTTATCGCTTCTTTTGCCTGTTCTGACAATGTGTCAGAAATACCGTCAATGATGGGGTCTGCATTGGGTGTGACACTTAATACTTGTCCGATAATACGATCAAGTCCGTTGTCAGCAATGCCGCGTACAGTTTGGCCGATGCGGGCTTCAAATAGGCGAACAAGCACCTGATTTCCAAGTCCCGGTGTAGGTGCAGCGCGGATCATTTCTACCTCTGTAACTTCTGCTCCGCTGCTCACTTCTGCAGCTAAATCGTCAAGGCTTTCCCCTGCTGATGCACGGGCAACCATGTCATCAGATAATGTCGCCAAAGCCTCGTCAGCTTTTTTAAGATGCCATGCGGCGAGGGCCTGCTCGCGCACATCTGCAAAGGGACGCGGTGCGCTATCTTTGATTTGGTCAACGCGGATAGCGGCAATCCCGCCCTCGGTTGTCTCGAAAACGTCACCGTCAAAGCCAAGGTCAGCAAGAAAGATTTCTTTCAAGAGTAAATCATCGGTTGCCACACCTTTGACAGATGGCATCCCGTCTAATTTTTGCCCGCTTTCAGTTTCCCCAAGACGTGAAACAAAGTCAAAACTGGCCACAGAGATGCCATTTGCCAAGCCTGCTTCTTCCAGAGTTAGGCTATCTTCGGAGATACCGTCTTGAATAGCCTTGGAAGCATCGTATAAAACCTGCTTGGCTTTGTTGATTTGTAGCTCGTCTATTAAATTTGCCCGTTCGGTTTCTATATCGGGGATAGTTTGCGGGGTGATGCCTGTAAGCACGACACTGAACCAACCACCAAAACTGTTTTCTACGGACACGGCCGCTATGTCCTTGATGCTTATTTCAATCTCAAATGCAGCTTCACCTGCGGTTGGGTCACTACTCGCACCGGGCAGGGCATTGTCATAAACCAAAGGGGCTTCCAAAGAAAATTCCTCAACGACTGTGTCAATATTTTTACCACTATTTAGTGCCGCTGTAATGGCATCTGCTTGGGTTTTGTCCTTTGCGACCAATTGTTGGTAGGAACGTGTCTCAGGAGTTCCCAATTGTCCGGCTTTAATCTTGTACTCAAAGTGCTTTTTAATTTCTTCTTCGCTAACCTCTACATCTGGTAATACGTTTTCTATTTCCATGCGCAGCAATGTGAAGCGGCGATATTCTGGTGCAATATAGCCGGTTGGGCTGGCCGTAATAAAGGCTTGCAATTCTTCGTCGCTCGGATCTTGCGGCGGCGTAATAGCGGTTCGGTTTAAACGTAAAATTTTGACCATGCGCTGCTCGGTCATGAATTTATATTGTTGGTCTGCAAATAACCCAGGGGCAATCAGCCCGGCTTGTAAGCTTGCCAAAGTTTGATCGCGGCGGATTTGGTTGTGAACATCCTCTTCTAGCTCCTTTGGGGACTTATTGCGGTCGATACGCGATAAGACTTCCAAAATTTTATTATTGTCCAACTTGCCGGTAATTTCATTGTTGAAAACTTCCAGACCCTCAAGCAGTTCCACAGCGTCGCGGTCGTTAACGGCAACGCCGAGGTCCTTTGCATCAATTTGGATCAATTTTTCAGTTATTAAGGTGTTGAGGATTTGGCCGTGCAATCCACGCTCATAAGCCTGTTTAGTGGTCATGCGTTCGGGAGCATCTTTGTTAATTTCACTCAACTGGCGCTGGAAGAAACTGTCAAACTCCCTTAGGGTGACTTTTTCTTTACCCACCGTTGCGGCAGCGTCTTTGGATTGTGAGGTAAATGCATCGGTAACGCCAAACATCGACAAGCCGGCCATGAGCAAAATAATCAGTACCCCGAATAAAAACCCGAGGATGGTTTTTTTAAAAGATCCAAAAAGAGACTGCGACATAATTTACCTTTAATGATAATTTTCTTATTTAGCGCCAAAACACATTATGATAGCCATACCTATATAGGGGCTAGGCGTAAACTCTTAAACACTCTATCGTCAGAAAAAAATAGTTACGGATTACAAATATGAAAACTTTGATAGCAGCCAACTGGAAAATGCACGGAAATTTGTCCTGGGTACAAAAACCTGCTGAATTTCGGACGCTTTTTCCAGTACAAGGCGGCAATATTGACATATTATTATGCCCGCCTGCCCATATATTGGAAGCAATGGTGCGGGCCAGTGCAGGTCTGGATATTTTCGTGGGTGCACAGAATTGCCATGATCAAAGTTCAGGGGCATATACGGGGGAATTGAGCGCCGACATGATTGCCGAAACAGGGGCTAGTTATGTTATTCTTGGACACTCGGAGCGGCGGGCACTTTTTGGTGATAGTGATGATTGGATTGCCGCCAAAACCAGTGCTGCGCAAAAAGCCGGGCTCAGACCAATCGTCTGTGTCGGGGAAAGTCGCCTCGAGCGCGAAGCTGGACACGCCGAAGAAGTTGTCGGAAACCAACTCGCTGGATCAATTCCGAAGGATGCGGACGGCAGTCATTTAGTCATTGCTTATGAACCCGTCTGGGCAATCGGAACGGGCTTAACCCCAACCTTAGAGGACATTGCCACCATTCACGACCATATACGCGGTTGTCTGGCTTCGCGTTTTGGTGCGAAAACCGCAGATAGTATTCAGATACTGTACGGCGGCTCCGTTAAGCCAGACAATGCTAAAGAAATTTTGGCACTAAAAGACGTATCAGGAGCGCTCATAGGCGGGGCTGGTTTGGAAATGAAAAGCCTAGCAGCAATAGCAGCGGCGGTATGAACAACAAGGGGTAATATGCGAAAATTAATGGCGACATCCTTGGCAATAGGGACTTTGACTTTTGCAGGATGTGCGGAACAAAAAGGTTTTAACGAGGCGGCGATTAAAACTGATATTATTCAAATGCTGCAAGCCCAAGATGCGGCTTGGAACGCCGGCGATATTGACGGGTTTATGGCGCATTATCTGGCTTCTGAGGAACTCCGCTTTGCGTCGGGCGGGAAAATAAAAAGGGGCTGGCAAGCAACACTAGACGGCTATAAAATACGCTATCCTGATAAAGCGGCTATGGGGGCGTTGGATTTTCAAAATCTGGAGGTTAAAGTTCTATCCCCTGATTTTGCCCAAGTTTTTGGCCGATGGGAGCTGATCCGTGCACACGACAAACTGGGCGGTTTGTTCACGTTATTGCTCAATAAACAAGACGGGGAATGGGTCATTATTTCCGACCATACATCTTCGGATGATAGCACAGACCCTGTTATTACTGATCCTATTTCTATTGATGCAGAGTTTTCGCCAGCCACAGTTGAACTTGATTTTGAAAGTCGCGGCAGTGCGCTGAACGGGCATTTTTATCTGGCAAATGGGGCAGGGCCGCACCCGACCGTTATCATGCTACATGGTTTTCCGGGCTATGAGAAAAACCTTGATATGGCGCAGGCCATTCGCCGTGCCGGCTTTAATGTATTGTTTTTCCATTACCGCGGTGCTTGGGGCAGCGAAGGTGATTTTTCTATGGCAAATGTGATCGAAGATGCACTGGCGGCGAGCGCATTCGTCCGTAGCGCAGGCAGCATAGCCAAATACCGAATAGACCCTGAACATATTACATTTATTGGCCATTCAATGGGCGGGTTTGCCGCTTTGGCGGCAGGAGCGCGGGACACGAATATTGGCTGTGTGGCTGGATTATCTTCAGCAGATTACGGTATTCGCGGCGGTATGTTTGCGGGCGATGAAACTGGGCAAGCACGCGCAGGCTTTTCTGCCTATGTGGACGGTGAGCATTTGCTTGGGCGCGGGCCGCTCAAGGGGACAAGTGGTAAACGCTTGCTCAAGGAAATTACAGATAATGCTGAGACGTTTGCGGTGGTGAAACAAGCGGATAAATTTACTGGGCGAGGTGTTTTCTTAAGCGCAGCAAAGGGCGACACTGTGTTACCGCCGAGCATTTACCACAAGGCTCTGGTGGATGCCTTTGAAGCACAATCAGACGTCAATTTGACTCACAAAATCTTTGAAGGTGACCATTCTTATTCGTGGACAAGGATGGAATTGACCAACGATGTTGTAAAATGGCTAGGTAGTAATTGTAGATAGGTATGAATTTTAGATATAGCCAAACCATAACATTTTGATGACTTTTGGGCATACAGCCCAAGCCGCTCAAATCCCATAAAAGCCAAAATTGCCTAGGGTCTGTCCCCGAAAAACCATCACCTCATGCCATCTATTTCTATTAAACTAGTTTAATAGAAATAGATGAAAGCAAAGAAACGTGGTTGCGATTGTTCATTTCTTTGTGGCTGGGGCTATAATTTGTATTTGTAGATAATAGGGGGTCGATAAAATTCAATCAAAATTTTCTGCCACTTTAACCGCGAAAGCATATTCAAGTGCGATTTCTTTCAAACTGTCATAGCGGCCCGGCTCGCCTTGGTGGCCAGCGTCCATATTGGTTTTTAGTAAAATAGGCGCGGCACCTTTTTGGTGGTCACGCAGCTTTGCCGCCCATTTGGCAGGCTCCCAATAGGTCACGCGCGGGTCGGTCAACCCTGCCGTAATCAAGACGGGTGGGTAGTTGGCGTCTACGGTATTCGTATAGGGACAATAACTGGCGATTGTATCATAGGCGGTTTCGTCCGTTAAAGGATTGCCCCATTCCGGCCATTCGGGCGGGGTGAGGGGCAAACTTTCATCGCTCATTGTGTTGAGCACATCTACGAAGGGTACGGCGGCAATCACTGCGCCGAACAATTCAGGGGCTTGGTTAAGCGCCGCACCAACCAACAGTCCGCCTGCGGAGCCGCCGTGGGCAATGATCCGGCCTACGCAAGTATAGTTCTCTACCGCTAGCCCGCGTCCGACATCAACGAAATCATCGAATGTAGCTTGCTTGCTAGCGAGCTTGCCTTTGGTGTACCAGTCATAACCTTTGGCTTTACCGCCGCGCACATGAGCAATTGCATAGACGAAACCGCGGTCGACAAGGGACAATAAGTTGGTGCGAAAACCTGCCGGAATAGTGATGCCGTAAGAGCCGTATCCATAAAGAAGACACGGGGCTTTGCCGTCTTGCTCAAAGTCCGCCCGCATAATCAACGTAACAGGGATGCTTTCGCCGTCGCGGGCCTTAATTTGAATGCGCTTGGTGATATAGTCCTTTGGATCATGGCCTGACGGTATCTCCGTAGTCTTACGCAAAACCCGCTTTCCGGTTTCCATATTATAATCAAAAATTTGACGCGGTGTGGTCGGGGAAGAATAGGCAAAACGAAGCCATTTCGTATCAAATTCATATCCGCCCATCAGCCCAAGTGCATAGGCATCTTCATCAAAATTTATTATATTTTCCGTGCCGGCTGAAAGATCGCGGATGACAATGCGGGGTAGGGCATTGACGCGCTCTAACCTGACCAAATATCCCTTATAAGTTTCCACGCCGAGGATAAGTGTGCCTGGTGTATGCGCTATAAAATCTTGCCAATGTTTTGCATTTGTTTTGGTTCTTTTTGTGCGCATAATTTTAAAATCGGTAGCACCATCAGCGTTGGTCAGAATATAAAAATCATCTGCGTGGTCATGTAGGTCGTATTCTCTGTCTCGCATACGCGGTTCGGCGCAAATGGGTGCAGTATTCGGCGTCTTGCTCGCAATAAGCCATGTTTCTGCACTGGTATGGTCGTGGCAATTTATCTCGACATAATCTCCAGTATCACTGCCGCCGAGGGAGACAAAAAATCCTGCGTCAGCTTCTCGGTAAACCATGGTGGGCTTAGCCTTGTCGTCCAAAATATTTTTGCGCCAAACAGTGCTGGGGCGGTTATTTTCGTCGCGTTCGACCCAAAATAAAGTCAGGCTGTCATTTGGAGTATCATCGGCCCAAGCCAGATCACCCGCAGTGTTTTTTATGGGTTTTCCGACGGATTGTCCTGTTTGCAAATCTACAACGATGATGTCGTACCGCTCTGCGCCTTGTATATCGACACCGTAGGCCAGATATTTGTGGTCGTCTGAATGGCAAAGCCCGCCTATATCGAAAAATGTAAAGCCTTGTTTTTTTGCTTTTAAAGCCAAAGCATCGGCATCGAGTAATGTTTCGCCCGTGCCTTCTATGTCGTCCTTCTTTGTACGGTAATATTCTCCGTGTTGGTCACCGGGCCGGTAGCGGTGCGCATAGGCCCACGGGCCGTCCGGGGAAGGTACCGTGCTGTCGTCGTCTTTAATACGGCCTTTCATCTCAGTAAATATTTCGGATTGCAGGTCTTTTGAACTGGCCATCAAAGCTTTGGTGTAAGCATTTTCTGCTTCCAGGTATGTTCTGATATCCGTATCTAGCAAATTGGGATCGTCCATGACTTTTCGCCAGTTTTTATCCTTAAGCCATGCGTAATTATCGTAGCGCTTGCGCCCCAATTGCACGATCGACTTCGGTCTTTTTTCAGCTCTTGGAGGTGGTAGCTGGCAATGTGAAAACGACATAAATTACTCTCGAAAAATATCAAAACAAGTGTGCGCCCATATACACTTAGTTAATAGAATGTCACTAGGATTTGAGAGTAACTATGTGGATTAAAGGCCATTTATGTCAACTGCAATACCACAATTTGAAAACGCGCAAACTTCGCCGCCCGCTCTTGACCTAACGGAAGAAGTGACACTGCAAAACGGGCCAGCAAACTCTGTTCGCCGCTCGCTCGCCAAACGATTGTCGGATGTCATTTGTATTCCAGCCAGCCAACTCCCGCCTCAAGAACGTCATATGGCCGGCGATGTATTGGTTGAGATGTTACGTGATGCGGATTTGGAATTACGTGCCAGTGTTGCCAAGCGTCTTGTTATGCTCAACGAAGCACCCAGAACTATCCTCATAATCCTTGCTAAAGACGAAATTGAAGTCGCCAAACATGTGCTGGAAAACAGTAAAAGCTTATCTGATTCAGACCTTATTCAAATTACGCGGCGCGTTAAAACAGAGCATCGTCTCATGATGGCGCAACGGCGGCATATTTCAGATGCCGTGGTCGATGTATTGGTGGAGTTTCATGAAGAAGAAGTTATTGAGACACTCTTGAAAAACAAGGGCGCGAACTTTTCGGAAACCGCAATACAACGAATTTTGACGGTGTCGCGTCAGCACCAGCCTTATGTTAGCCTATTGGTAAAACGCGTTGAGACGCGTCCGTCCCACGGCCTGACAATGTTTTGGTGGGCTGATACAAAAAATAGAAAATTAATTTTACACCGCTTTGGTGTTTCGCGTGCAGTTTTACAGCAAGCTTGCGCAGATTTATATCCGCAAGCTGCGGCAGAAGGCTGGAACGACCCTGCCGCACGTCAAGCGCTACAATTCATTGAGCGGCGGCAACGCAACCGGGCCGCATTAGCTCGGTCGAAATTTGGATCGCTAGAAGAAGCGGTCGATGAAGCTGAACAAGTTGGTATGAGCCGAGAGCTTGCAGATGAAATTTCCTATATTGCAGGCATAAAGCCTGCAACCGGTGCGCAAATATTATCAGATAAAACCGGGGAAGCTTTGGCTATTTTATGCAAAGCGCCTGGATTGCGCCGTAAACATATCAAGAAATTATGGCGCGCCTTGAGACGACCTGAGACCATGCACGACGGGTCCCCAAATCCATTGCTTGAAGAAGCGGTAAGGGTTTACGACGCTATTTCTACGGACAATGCGCAAACCGTTCTAAGGTATTGGAACTGGTCATTGACATCTTCCCTGACACCGGAAGTGCTTCAATATATCAAACGCGGTGTCGTGCCGGGCGAAGAAGAATTTGGTGCTGCTGCCGTAACTGCGGCATTGGTGTTCGGGAATCGCCGATAAACTCACGCTTAAGTCAAGAACATTATTTTAAATAAATTTTCCGGTAATGCTTGGCGTGCCAGATTATTGCCGCTATGCTTGCCTAAAATTAGGGCTTAAAGTTAGGGGAAGGACTAGAAATTATGATTAAATCGGCGTTTGTATTGCTGGTTATTCTGGTTGCCTATTGGCTTATGTTGTCTGGGTATTTTCATAAACCTGTTATTCTTATCATGGGGACGTTGTCCATCATAACTGTGCTGGGCCTGTCTTTGCGGATGAAAATTCTGGATGTGGAAACCGCGCCCTATATAAATGTGAAAGCGCTCGGTTATTTTGTTTGGTTGTTCAAAGAAATTACAAAGTCCAATCTAGTTGTGATCAAAGCGGTACTCAGCCCAAACATGGAAATATCTCCCAAAACAACCAGGGTGCCTATGAAGCAATCTACGGATTTGGGACGTGTGACATTTGCAAATTCCATTACGCTGACACCGGGCACTATTGCCGTTGAGATGTGTGACGACACTATCCTTGTACATGCATTGTTGGCAAAAATGACCACTGCGAGCGGTTTTGCAGAAATGGGTGAGCGGGCAGGGCGAGCCGTTAATGATCCTATGCAAGACGGGATAGGGCAAAATAAACAAGGGCAAAACAATAATGGTATTGCAAAGCGAGGCAAACCATAGATGGAAACTGCTTTGCATTATCTAAACGTCGGATCAGCGATGTTTTTGCTTATAGGTATGGCGCTTTTGCTTGGCCGTTTGCTCAGCGGGCCGACGCTGTATGACCGTGTTTTAGCGGTCAATTCCTTTGGCACGAAAACGGTTTTGTTTTTGGCTGTGTTCTCTTTGATTATCGGGCGCCAGGACGGTATTGATATTGCTATTCTGTATGCTTTGATGAATTTTATTGCCACAATTGCTGTTCTGAAATTCTTTCGCTATAGTGCACTTGATGTGTCAATGGTACGCCGTGGCAAACCGCAGGAGAAGGGACCATGACCGCCGATCTTCTCCAGTGGGTACAGTTTTCTATCAGTGCAATTTTTATGATTGGCGGTGTATTTTTTGTCATTGCTGGTGCAGTAGGCGTTTTGCGGTTACCTGATTTTTATACACGTATGCACGCGGCAGGTATGACGGATACTTTGGGTGCCGAGATGATACTTCTCGGGCTTATGGTGCAGGCCGGTTTTTCGCAAACCAGTTTAAAGCTGGGCTTAATCGCATTTTTATTATTTTTGACGAGCCCGACTGCAACCCACGCCATCGTTGGTGCCGCCCACCATGCGAAACTTAAGCCAAAACTTGGCAAATACCGCGCCCCAGTACCTGGAGAGGTGCCAGAAGCGAAACCCAAAGCGAAACCCAAAGCGAAACCCAAGCCAAAATCACAAGCTAAATCTAAGCCAAAGACAAAGCCAAAGACAAGAAAGAGGGCGACATAATGAGTAATTTATCGCCGACTTTAATTTTGGATATGGGGTTGCTCGCCATGCTGGTTGTGGTTGCATTTGCCGTTGCTCGCCTGCGCTCACTCTTTGCTATTGTCATGTTGCAAGGCGTGTATTCCTTGTTGTCGGCCGCATGGTTTGTGTCGCTCGACGCCGTAGATGTGGCCTTTACTGAAGCCGCTGTTGGCGCAGGAATTTCCACAGTGCTCATGCTTGGTGCCATGTTGTTGACGGACAGGGACGCCAAGCCTGTACCTGTTGGTCAGGCTTTGGGGTCTTTATTTGTTGTTATCATTGCCGGCTTGGCTATGTTCTATGCTATTGGGGATATGCCGGCATTCGGCGATGCAAATTCTCCTGCGAATGCTTATGTTGGCTTTGAATACATTGCTGCAACCAAAAACGATATTATCCTTCCCAATGTTGTGACGGCCGTTTTGGCCAGTTTTCGCAGTATTGATACATTTGGCGAGGTTGTGGTGGTCTATATGGCTGGTCTCGGGATTGTGTTATTGCTCGGTTTAAATGGTAATGCGGGTAAATGGCGCGCGCGGCCAAATGGCCAAAATATCTGCGGCCAAAATATCGGCCAAAAGAATATGAGCAATAAAGGGGGCCAATCATGAGCCCACATGTGATTTTACGGGTGGTTTCAAAACTGCTCATTCCGCTCATTGCCCTGTTTGCATTTTATGTTCAGTTCCACGGTGATTATGGCCCTGGCGGCGGGTTTCAAGCGGGCGTGATATTTGCATCTGCGATCATTTTATACGCGCTTGTGTTTGGTCTCGACGAGGCCAAGCGAGCCGTACCGCCCTCATGGGTGCGCATAGGCATGAGTTTGGGTGTGTTAATTTACGGCGGCACAGGTGTGGCAACATGGATGTTGGGCGGTGAATTTTTGAGTTTTACCTTTTTCGCTCCCCAAAGCACTCATGCGGCTGGGCAACATTGGGGAATTTTGGCGGTTGAACTTGGTGTGCTATTTGCTGTGGCCAGTGCCATGGTGGCAATTTTTTATGCTTTTGGTTCACGAGCACCTGAACTTCGCGACGAGGATTGGTAAAGATGCAATTTTTCGAACACTTCAACTTCGCCGTTGTCATTGTTTTGATGATGATCGGGCTTTATGTGGTTTTTGCCACAAATAATATGATCAAAAAACTGGTGGGTTTGTCAGTATTTCAAACTTCGGTGTTTTTGCTGTATATCAGCTTGAGCAATGTGAACGGTGGACAACCCCCGATCATTGCTGAAAAAGATTTGTACACTGGTTATGGGGACGGCTATGGGGGCGCACACCAAGCTGCAGAGGTGATTTACTCTAACCCCTTGCCCCATGTATTGATCCTGACCGCCATTGTGGTTGGCGTGGCAACTTTGGCTATTGGCTTGGCACTGGTTGTGCGTACCCGTGAAGTTTACGGCACTATCGAGCAAGACGAAATTGATGCTATTGACTATAGTAACAGCCTTGAGGGGGCAGTTGAATAATGGATATCAGTTCCTTGTCTTCTTCCTTGTTTCCCGAGTGGATTATCAGCCACGGCCCCGCATCTATTGTTGTGGTGCCTATACTTCTGGCTGTGCTGACAGCCCTTAACCCCAGCGCCAAACTGGCTTGGGCGACCGTGTTGGGTGTGACGGTATTAGGTGTATTTACTGCACTGGGCTTGTTGTTACAGGTAAATTCCCATGGCCCCATACATTACTTTATGGGCAGTTGGCAGCCCCCACTCGGCATTAGCTATTATATTGACGGGCTGAACGCCCCGATATTATTGTTAATATCTATCGTCGCCTTATTATGTACTATTTACGCTCTACCAAGTGTAAACGCAGAAGTGGAACACAAGAAAAAAGGGCCGTTTTATGCCGCTTTCCTGATTAGCCTAGCGGGTCTATTGGGTATAGTCGCAACCGCTGATGCGTTTAACGTATTCGTGTTCATCGAGGTTGCCAGTATTTCGACTTATGTTCTCGTCGCTATGGGGGCGAGCCGGGATCGCCGTGCTTTGACCTCAAGTTTTAAATATCTGATTATGGGTAGTATAGGCGCCACGTTTTTCGTCATCGGTATTGGCTTCCTCTATATGCAGACGGGAACACTCAATATGATGGATATTGCTCGTGTATTACAAGACATAGGCCCCAATGATCGGGTCGTGCAATTGGCCTTTGCTTTTATTGTTATTGGTCTGGGGCTAAAATTGGCAATGTTCCCATTGCATATGTGGTTGCCGGGAGCTTATGCCTATGCGCCCAGCTTCGTTACGGCCTTCCTAGCCGCTACAGCCACCAAGGCTGCCCTGTATTTGCTGCTGCGCTTTACCTTTACGGTGTTTGACCCAAGTTGGGATTTTGTTGCGACTGCTTTAGTGATTATATTAGCAGGTTTAGGAATTTTAGGCATGTTGGCGGCGAGTTTACAGGCCATTTTCCAAAATGATTTGCGGCGCGTATTGGCCTTTTCATCCGTCGCACAAGTCGGGTATATATTGCTTGGTATTGGCATGGTGACCACGCTTGGTCTGACGGCCGGATATTTACACATGCTCAATCATGCCATGATGAAAGGTGCCTTGTTTATCGCCGCAGGTGCATTTTGGTACCGGTTTGGTATCACCCAGGTTTCCGACATGCGCGGGCTCGGCAAAACCATGCCGTGGACTATGGCAGGATTTACGGTGGCAGGTATATCATTGATTGGTGCCCCGGGAACGGTCGGATTTGTCTCAAAACTTACATTAGCCCGCGCGGCGGCTGAAAACGGATGGTGGTGGGCCATTGGTGTAATCGTTGTCTCCTCTATTCTTGCCATCATTTATATCGGCAGGATAATCGAACAAGCCTATTTCCAGCCTGTACCTGAAATAAACGGAAAGCCTGTCGTGCGTAACGAAGCACCATATATGATGCTCATTCCCTTATGGATAATGGCGCTTGCTTCAATAGTATTTGGTATCAACGCAGAATGGACCATGTCTCTGGCTGACGCTGCGGCTCATATATTGGACGCCGGGCCAAATACAATTGTTCCTGGCCACGATGTTGTCCCCGTCCCAAAATTGACAGGAGGGCATTGATATGACGGCGCATTTGGCTCTTATCCTGATTATGCTGATCCCCGCCTGCGCAGCAGTGCTCATTCCCTTGGTGGGCCGTTGGGAAAATGTGCGCGAGGGTGTTTCAATTGCGGCATCCCTTGCTTTGCTTGGTGTAGTGGTTTGGTTGGTCTGTTATGTAGGCAAGTCACCTGATAACCGCCCCGAGCTGTTTTTAATTGAATTTGCCGGACATTTTGATCTCAAATTGAAATTAGAGCCACTTGGCGCAATATTTGCGGCTATCGCCAGCTCGCTTTGGTTGGTCAATACGGTGTTTACCATTGGGTATATGCGCGGCAATAAAGAGAAAAACCAAACGCGGTTTTACACTTGTGTTGCCATCGCCATAGCCGCGGTTATGGGTATAGCCAGTGCAGCGAACCTCATTACATTGTTCGTGTTTTACGAAATTTTGACCCTGTCAACATTCCCGCTCGTCACTCATAAAGGGGACGCCAAAGCCAAACAGGGCGGGCGGATATATTTACTGGTTTTAATGGCGACTTCCCTTGGTTTGTTGCTGCCCGCAGTTATAGGCACATATGTCCTTGCCGGGACTACGGATTTCCAAGTTGGCGGTGTATTTCCCGCTGGATTTTCGACAACTGCAGCAGGAATTTTGCTGTTCTTGTTCGCATTTGGTATTGGCAAAGCGGCCTTGATGCCTGTCCATCCCTGGTTACCCAGTGCAATGGTAGCGCCAACACCTGTTAGTGCGCTTTTGCATGCGGTAGCCGTGGTAAAAGCAGGTGTGTTCACTATTCTTAAGGTGAGCGTTTATATATTCGGCCCTGACCTTATGAGTAATACGCCTGCCAGTACAGTGCTGGTCTGGATTGCCGCCATATCTATTCTATTGGCGTCGATTATTGCACTGCGCAAGGATAACCTCAAAGCACGCCTTGCATATTCTACCATTAGCCAACTGGCCTATATTACCCTTGGCGCCATGCTTGCGACGTCCTTCGCAATTGTCGGCGGTGGCATCCAAATCATCATGCATGCATGGGGTAAGATTACCTTATTCATGTGTGCCGGTGCAATTTACACGGTAGCGCACCGTACAGAAATTAGTTCTCTCAACGGTTTGGGGCGCACTATGCCGTGGGTATTCGGTGCATTTTTAGTCGGCTCTTTTTCGATTATCGGTATCCCGCCCATGGGTGGGTCGTGGCCTAAATTCTTTCTGATGGTAGGTGCGCTGGAAGCCGGACAAAAGTTTTTGCTAGGCGTATTGATATTGTCGTCCATCCTCAATGTAGCTTACCTAATTCCGGTCGCCGCGCGCGGATTTCTGTTGCCACCTGACGACCCGAAAGCTGATGCCCGTCTAGGGAAGATAGTGAGCCAGCACCGGTTAGTTCGGTTCGCGCCAGTGTTTACGGCCGCAGGTGCATTTGCCTTGTTCTTTGCTATTGGTCCTTTGGTTGAATACTTAAAACCGATTCTACCGGTAAATATGACGGGAGTTCTGTGATGGCTAAATTAGAGAAACCAACATTGAGCCCAGAAGAAATCGTAGAGCGTACAGAATCCCACCCCATGGCTGTACCGTTTTTGTGGCTTGGTAAAGCCAAGGTGCAACGGAATTTTATCTTTATCCCATTTTTCGGCATGATCCTGTTTTCCATTTTAGGATATTTTTATCCGATATCTTCCCCTGCGCCGTGGGACTTTTGGTTTTCCTACAGTGTGATCGGGTTTGTTTCCTATAGTTTTGTTGTGCTGGCTGCATGGCCGCTGTTTAAACTGCTTTCCCGTCCCGAGAATTATTACGGCGAAGATAGCGACGAGGGTGGTAATGATGTTTGATTTCCTAACCTCGTTCAGCCCTGCATTTATTCTTATTGTTGCAGGTATAATTTCGGCGTTTATACCTTCTTCTCGCGTTCGCAAAATATTGCTCATCGGGGCTCCGGCGTTGGCTTTGGTGCTGATCAATATGATTTTTTACGGTCAGGATGCGAATACTTATCTTGGCGGTAAAATGTCGTTTGCGGGCATAGAACTAACCACCATACGTATTGACATTCTCAGTATTATCTGGGGCTATATTTTCTGTCTGGCAGGGGTTCTTAACGGTATATATGGCCTGCACGAGAAATGCAAAATTACTGATACCAGTGCGTTAATTTATACGGGTGCAGCGATTGGGGCAGTGTTTGCAGGCGATTTAATAACCCTGTTTATATTCTGGGAAATTCTCGCATTATCGTCCGTATTCATCGTCTGGCGCGGTGGTCCGAAATCCTATCCGGCGGGCATGCGTTATCTGGCCATGCATATATTGTCCGGTGTATTATTGTTGGCCGGCTTAATCATTTACGGGCGCGCGACAGGCTCCTACGCCTTTAACAATATTGGTATAGATGCGCCGGGCGGTAAATTGATGTTGTTGGCATTTGGTATCAAAGCCGGGTTCCCGCTCCTACATAACTGGATACAAGATGCCTATCCGCGCTCCAGTGTTACGGGTACGGTTATTCTGGCTGTGTTTTCCACCAAATTGGCGATTTATACGCTGGCGCGGGGCTTTGCTGGGACGGAATTATTGATCTATGTTGGTGCGGTGATGACGGTGTTTCCGGTATTTTTTGCGGTACTGGAAAACGATTTGCGCAAAGTGCTGTCCTATAGTCTTAACAACCAACTTGGCTTTATGGTGGCGGGCGTCGGCATTGGTACGCAGCTCGCGCTTAACGGTGTAGCGGCACATGTTGTTGTACATGTTTTGTATAAAGGTTTGTTGCTGATGAGCATGGGCGCGGTGCTGCACAGAGTTGGAACCATCAAAGCGTCCGAGCTTGGCGGCCTGTTTCGTTCCATGCCCTATACGGCTTTGTTTTGCATGATCGGGGCTGCGGCTATTTCCTCGGTTCCGTTCTTCGGTGGGTTTGTTGCCAAATCAATGATCCTGGCGGCTGTGTTTGAAGAAGGGCATCTTGTCGTATTGGCCATGTTGCTATTTGCTTCTGCCGGGGTGTTAGAGCATAGCGGCATCAAAGTGCCGTATTTTGCCTTCTTCGCCCACGATAGTGGTAAACGTGTCAAAGAAGCGCCTTGGAATATGCTGGCTGCTATGGGGATCGGTGCATTCTTGTGTATTTATCTTGCTATACCTGGCCCTATTGGCGGAATGCAGTATTTATACGCATTATTGCCAAGTGAAGTTGCGGGACAGGCAGCCTATAACCCTTATACCGGTTACCATATAGTGTTCCAGATGCAGCTTATTATGGCGGCCGTATTTGCCTTTACTTTATTAAGGCGCTTTGGGCTTTACCCGCCAGAACGCCGTGCGCAAATATTGGATTTCGATTGGGTGTACAGGCGTTTTGGGCTGTCTATTGTGCAATGGGGTAATGCTATGTGGACGCGGCTTGGCGCCGTAATTACATATGCCTGGCTCAGATTGTTTGGCAATATCGGCAAGCGCCTGTATCAGGTGTTCAGCCCTGCAGGTGCTTTTAGTCATGACGCGCCAAGCGGGATTTCGGCAATTCTCATTGCGGGTATGTTGGCTGCAACCTTATTCATCGTTTACTTTTTGTAGTGCCGGATAAAGAATATATCCTTGAACTGGCCACAGAGTTTGCCGCCGCCTATGTCAGCAATAATACTGTTGAACCTGAAGCATTGCCGGCGCTGATTAAATCTATTTATGATGCTATGGAAGAGACGCTAAACGGTGAGGAAAAGAGTTTAAGTGAAAAGCCGGTTCCTGCCGTGGCACTGGACCAATCTGTCACCGATAACTATATTATCTGCCTTGAGGACGGGAAAAAATACAAGTCCTTAAAGCGGCATCTGCGTACAAGTCATGAAATGACCCCGAAAGCATATACGGATAAATGGGGTCTACCAGCCGACTATCCGATGGTAGCACCAAATTATTCCAAGCAACGTTCCCGTTTGGCCAAGCGCACGGGTTTGGGGAAATCATAACCAAAACCTAAAAGCTAAAAGCCAGAAACCAAATTTAGCGCCAAGATAACGAAATTGTCATTCTTCGCTGGGCTTAAGGATGTAAATTACAGCATTGGGAGAAATATTATGGCCAGGATTTTTATTACAGGCACCAATCAAGGCATTGGCCTTGAGTTAGCAAGACAATATACACAGCGCGGCGATGTAGTGCTGGCTACCTGCCGAACCGCGAGCGGTGCTTTGCGGTCAGTCGGTTGTGAGATATTTGAAAATGTTGATGTCGCTGATGATATAAGCGTCGCCGCAATGGTGCGAGTAGTTGGCGAGAGGCCGTTCGACATAGTTATCAATAATGCTGGTATTCTAACGAGCGAGAGTTTTGACAATCTTGATTACGCCCATATGCGGGCACAATATGAAGTCAACGCGCTCGGGCCTTTGCGGGTGACCCGTGCCTTAAATGATAATTTGGCCAGCGGTGCCAAGGTCGGAATAGTCACGTCCCGTGTTGGTTCTATGGGTGATAATTCGTCTGGCGGTAATTACGGCTACCGTATGTCCAAAGCGGCTGCCAATATGGCCGGGGTTAATTTATCCCACGACCTGCGCCCTCGCGGTGTAGCCGTAGCGCTCTTACATCCGGGCTATGTCCGCACCAATATGACAGGCGGGAACGGTATGACAGACGCAGCCAGCGCGGCCGCAGGATTGATAGAGCGTATGGACACCCTGAGCATGGAAACAACGGGGACATTCTGGCATGCCGAAGGTTATGAATTACCTTGGTAGAATAGTGGTTGCTAAAACATAAAAGTTCTTGATTTGTTCTATTATATTTGCTATTCACGGTTAATAAAATAGGCACATTATGAGCACAATATTGCACTGATTCGACAACTTGGGAGCAAAAATGAAAAATGCCCGTACTGCTATTGACCTATTTTGTGGTGCAGGTGGGTTGTCTGCGGGCTTTCAACAAGCGGGATATCGCATTTTAGCAGGCAATGATTTTTTCGAGGCTGCTGGGCGGACATTTCTAGCTACCCATCCTGACGCTATTTTTTTCCAGACCCTATTCAGAGCATTACAACCGATGCTTTGTTGCAACGCACGGGTACTCTAAAAGGCGATTTAGATTGTTTAATTGGTGGCCCACCGTGCCAAGCTTTTAGTGTGTATAACCATCAACGTGGTTTACATGATGACCGCGCCGGGCTGTTTCAAGAGTATATACGCATGGTTGACAGGCTAGACCCCGCCTGGATTGTTATGGAGAATGTCACAGGAATTTTTTCAGCTGGCGGTGGAGCGATTGTTGATAGGATTTATGCTGGGCTGTATAAGTTAGGGTATAATGTAGAACATCGGATTCTCAAAACAGAAGAATTTGGCGTTCCCCAAGAACGGCGTCGCGTGGTGTTTATTGGTAACCGCATTGGAGCTCCAATATGCTGGCCCAAACCTACGCATGGGCAAGGTAAAAAGCCATTTCACACCATTTATGATGCGATTAGTGACCTCCCCGCACTTAAGAACGGTGAAAACAAAGGTGATAAATGTGCGTATGCAAGTCCGCCAAAATCAGAATTACAAAAAATGTTGCGAAAAGGTTCGTTGCATGTTCACAACCATATCGCGCCTCGGCTCGGTGCAATAAACCTTGAGCGCATGCAGCATATCCCGCCTGGCGGTAGTTGGCGAGATGTTCCGTTTGACCTTTTACCTAACGGAATGAAAAAAGCCAAGCGCTCTGATCATACCAAAAGATATGGGCGTATGCGTTGGGAGGGTTTGTCTTCTACTATTCTAACCAAATGTGATATGCATTGGGGGGCATTTATCCACCCCGACCAAAATCGGTCAATCACTGTTCGCGAAGCCGCACGGATACAGTCTTTCCCAGATAGCTTTATTTTTGAGGGCTCTAGAACCGAACAATATATTCAAGTTGGGAATGCTGTGCCGCCACTATTAGGGCGCTGTATTGCGGAGGCAGTAATGGAATCTGAAAACCTAATGTGTAAAGCGCCATTACAAGCAATAGCAGGTTAGAGCTTAAAATGTTGATTTCTGAAGTTTTTGGTTTTGGTGCGCCCAATATTGTTTTCTCAGAGTGGGACGCAATACAAAATGCCCTTCGCGAGGGTGTGCCTCCAGAGCCAGAAGATATTCTTGACGAGATGCAGTTGAAATTAGATAAAAAAGACAAGCACGGCTTGAAGATTATTGATATTTAAGATCTTAGAAATCAATAAGAGAGATTCGGAGCGTATCATTGGCCAAATTGTATTTTAATTATTCTGCTATGAATGCAGGGAAATCCACTGTGCTTTTGCAGGCAAGCCATAACTATCATGAACAGGGTATGCACACTTTGTTGATGACGGCGGCGCTGGATGATAGGGCGGGTGTTGGCAAAATTGCTTCGCGCATTGGTCTGGACAAACAAGCGGATTTATTCAGTAATGATACAGATGTGTTCGCTGCTATAGCTATGCGGCACGGCGAAAAGCATATTGATTGCGTGATGATAGACGAAGCGCAATTTCTTAGCCCTGAGCAAATTTGGCAATTGTCACGGGTAACAGATGAACTGCGCATTCCCGTACTGTGTTACGGCTTGCGCACAGATTTTATGGGTGAGCTTTTTCCGGGCAGCGCGGCTTTGTTGGCGCTTGCAGATCATTTGCGCGAAATTCGCACAATTTGTTGGTGCGGGAGCAAAGCCTCTATGGTGTTACGCATGGATAGTGCAGGCAATGCGGTGAAAGCCGGGACACAGGTGGTAATTGGCGGCAATGATGTCTATGCATCCGTGTGCCGCAAGCACTGGAAATCCGGTGAGCCGCATAGGGCCGAAAGATAAGTATAACCACATTTGGCTCTAAAATAAAGCAACTGGCAGCACAACATGTCTATTCATGCGCGATTCATGCGCGATCATCTTTTGGCGATTCCATAACGATGTAAGATGTGATGGCTGTAACTTGTGGCAAACTCCCTAGGACATTGGTATGAAAATGCTTATAGGCCGTAATATCCGGCACCTCTACGCGCAGTAAATATTCAACCGCTCCGGTAATATTGTGGCATTCTCGAACATCTGGAGAAAGGGATATGGAGCGTTCAAATGCTTTTTGCGCAGCTTTCGAATGTTCAGATAATCCAACTGTGATATAGGCCACAAAGCCAACACCTTGTAACTTGTTGTCTAAAACGGCGCGGTAGCCTTTTATGATACCACTTCTCTCCAAATCTTGCACGCGGCGCAAGCAGGTAGAGGGTGACATGCCAACCTGTTCAGCTAATTCAGCGTTGCTGATCCGCCCATTGCGCAATAGAATTTGCAATATTTCGTCATTTTTATGGTCATTATGCTTCATATATGTCAAATAAACTATTTTTTGCATGAAAAAGCAAGATAATTCGGAATTATACCGCATATATTACCAAAATGACTTTTGATGTATTCCTTGCTTTTGTAGCGTTTTGCTTTGTGTCCTCCGCCACTCCTGGGCCAAACAATTTGATGCTTATGGCATCAGGTGCAAATTTTGGTGTGCGAAGAACTATTCCGCATTGGCTAGGCATTGGGGTCGGGTTTACCGCAATGGTTATCGTAGTTGGACTTGGGCTCATGCAAGTGTTCGAGATGTTTCCAATCATTTATCAAGGGATGAAAATTCTTAGCGCTGCATTCTTACTGTATCTTGCGTGGAAAATTGCAAATGCGGCACCCATGCGCGAAACTGGGAAAGCCGGAAATCCAATGACATTCCTGCAGGCGGCGGCATTCCAATGGGTAAACCCGAAAGCTTGGGCGATGGCATTAACGGCAATATCTATCTATTCCCCATCAAATAGCGTTCTTGCAGTTGTGATAACCGCATTGATATTTGGGTTAGTTAACCTACCATCTTGTAGTATCTGGATGTTTGTTGGGCGGCAACTCCACCGTTTCCTCACCAATCCAGTACGCATGCGCGTGTTCAATATAACCATGTCTTTGTTGCTTCTTACATCGCTATATCCATTGCTGATTTCGTAACATTACTAATAATGTAGAGTTAAGTTATGGTGCGCCCATTTGCCGCTTGCTTTGTCGGCCGCTATTTCATAGTGTCTTATCGTAAAACAATACGTATCGATCGTAATATTAAATATCATAAAAGGGTCCCACCATGAAAAAACTCCTCCTATTGACATCAATTCTTTCATTGAGCGCACTGCCAGCACAGGCCAAGGAAGGTATGTTTACGCCGGACCAATTACCCCAAATTGCCAAAGATTTACGCAAAACCGGCCTAAAGCTGGACCCGAACGCCCTGACAGATTTAACCGCATTTCCCATGGGCGCAGTGATTTCGCTTGGTGGCTGTACGGCATCATTTGTCTCTCCCCAGGGTTTGACCGTGACCAATCACCACTGTGCACGCGGTTCGGTACAATTTAACTCAACCACCGAGAATAATTATCTCGAGAACGGATTTCTGGCTAAAACCATGGCCGACGAATTACCGGCCTCTCCGGGGTCAAGAATTTATGTAACCATCAGTGTCGATGATGTTACCGACAAAATCACGGACATGCTCACGGATACAATGAGCGGTCGAGAGCGTTTTGATGCCATTGACGGCGCGAGAAAAGCACTGATTAAAGACTGCGAAGCCGACATTGGGCATAGGTGCCAAGTGCCGGCTTTTCACGGCGGCTTGCAATATAAACTGATTAAAAGGCTAGAGATCAAAGATGTGCGTCTGGTTTATGCGCCAGCCGATGCCGTCGGCAGATACGGCGGCGATATTGATAACTGGATGTGGCCACGCCATACGGGCGACTTTGCCTTTTACCGCGCCTATGTGGCGCAAGACGGCACGTCTGCGGAATTTGCCGAAGACAATATACCGTTCAAACCTGCGCACACGCTGAAAGTCTCGAGCGCAGGGTTGGACGACGGAGATTTTGTCATGGCGGCTGGTTATCCTGGCACCACGTCTCGCTATGCACGCTTGAGCGAAGTGAAAAATACATTTGACTGGCGCTATCCCAGCTTCGTCACTGTGTTTGAAGATTGGATTGCGGTCATCGAGAAAACCGCGCCCGAGGGTAGTGACGTGCGGATCAAATATGAGGGCCGTCTTTCCAGGTTGAATAATGTCATGAAGAACCTATACGGACAAATTGACGGCGCGCGCCGGGTTGATTTGGTGGGCCGCCGCGCACTGCGCGAGGCCGAGTTGAACGCCTGGATTGGTAAAGACCCATCCCGCGCCCCGTTCGCAAACGCTATTGCCAAATTGGACGAGCTTGCAGATGAAAGTGCGTTGAAACAACGCCAAGGTTATTACTATAACAACGCCACCCGCCCGCAATTGCTAGGCGCGGCGCAACGCCTCTACCGGTTAGCCCAAGAAAAAACCAAACCGGATGCCCAGCGCGAAAGCCGCTATCAAGAGCGTGACATGGCGTCCTTCAAAGGGCGCATGTCCCGCATAGACCGCAGCTTTGATGCGGATGTGGACAAGGCCGAATGGTTGATGTTCTTGGAAACTTATATGGCTCGTCCCGCCGATGAGCGCGTTGCTGCCTTCGATACGGCGCTTGGTTTAGGCGATACATTTGACGAAGCGGCCATTGCCGCTAAATTGGATACATATTACAGCCAAACCAAACTGGGCGATCAAGCCAATCGCCTAGCGCTGATGGATGCGGACGTAGCACAATTGCAAGCCAGCACCGACCCGTTTATGAAACTGGCTGTCGCACTGTACGACTTTAACATGTCTCTCGAAGCTGGCACCAAAGACCGAAGCGGGCGCAGCACGGTTCTAAGACCACAATATATGCAAGCCATCATCGATTGGCAAAAATCCAAAGGCTATACCGCTTACCCTGATGCCAATTCCACCTTGCGGATTACTTACGGTAATGTGTTGGGGGGCTCGCCCAAGGACGGGTTGATTTATGAACCCTTCACGCGCTTAGAAGGCATTTTGGCCAAAGATACAGGCGAGGATCCGTTTAATGCACCCAAGGCACAGTTGGATTTAATCAACGCCAAGGATTACGGTAAATACAAATTGCGTTCCATCGGTTCTGTTCCGGTTAATTTCCTCACGGATCTCGATTCCACAGGCGGCAATTCCGGCTCCGCGACCCTGAATGCCAAGGGTGAATTGGTCGGACTTTTGTTCGACGGCACATTCGAAAGCGTCAACTCCGATTGGGATTTCGATCCGCGCACAACCAGAACCATTCACGTAGATACCCGCTATATGCTCTGGGTCATGGAGAAACTGGACGGTGCAGAAAATCTTATGAAAGAAATGACCATCGTTCGCTAGAAGATGTAAAGGCAATTGCCGAAAATGAGTTGTGGTTCTTTATAGCCTGGATTATTGAAGCGTCTTATGAGAAAAAAAACGCGGCAAAAGTCCAGGCGAACAATCAGTCAAGCGGCGCAGCAAACTGCACCACAGGCTAGCCCTATCCCGTGTCAGATATATTTAATCACGCCGCCAACGATAGGTGATCTGGATGCTTTTGCGGATTTGCTTACGCATGTTCTTGCGGCAGTGCCCATTGGCTGTTTACAAGTTCGCCTCAAGGACACGCCGCGCAAGCGAATTGTCGAAATCGCCGAAAGATTGCTCCCGGTAACACAAGCCCACGCTACGGCTTTGATTATCAATGATGATCCCCAGATTGCCGCTGAGGTGGGTGCGGACGGTGTGCATTTGGGGCAATCTGATTTGCGTTCAATGGATATTAAATCTGCGCAAGAAATGCTGACATCGGGTTCCATAATCGGCGTAACCTGTCATAATTCAAAAGACTTGGCGTTCAAGGCAGGTTCAGACGGCGCACATTATGTTGCCTTTGGATCGTTTTTTGAAAGTAGGACTAAACCGGACGCAAGTCCGGCAGATTTGGAGCATCTGACATGGTGGCACGAAACAATGGAAATCCCCAGTGTCGCAATAGGCGGCATCACAGTGGACAATGCGAAAGCAGTGATCGCGGCGGGCGCAGACTTTATCGCGCTATCATCGGGCGTTTGGGACTACAAAAAAGGTCCAACACAAGCGGTAAAATTGCTATCGGCCTTATGTGCGCGATATACGCGGCCACCGCTGGTTTAAGCAATATAGCGGTAGCGCAAGGCGCACCGTCCAGTTACGAAAGCGCACGCTCAGCATTTGAGGGCGGTGATTATGCGAATGCTTTAATTTTCGGGAAATTAGCCGGTATTGGCGGTGATGCCGAGGCTCAGCTTATGGTTGGGCATATTTTGGAAAATGGCCTGAACGGCACTGCAAACAAGAACGATGCAGTGGCCTGGTATCTCAAGGCCGCGCGGAGTGGAAATACAGATGCTATGGTTGCGCTCGGCGAATTGGCTGTGAATGCCCGCGGCGGTTTGTCAGCGTCAGATGCTGTAAATTGGCTGACCCAGGCGGCTGACAAAGGGCGGCCCGACGCCATGCGAGCACTTGCAGATATTTATTTACTGGGAAAAGGGACTGCGCCAGACCAAACCCAAGGACGTGAATGGTTGGTCAAAGCTTCGAATTACGGCGACGTTAGTGCCGCACACAAACTTGGCGATCAATATTTCGAAACCGACCCAAATGAAGCGGTGATTTGGTACGAGAAAGCGGCGGTAGGCGGCGATGCACAGGCCGCATATAAGGCTGCTATTATGTATGCGGAAAATTATGAAATCAAACCGGATGCCACTAAGGTTGCGCAATTATTGGAGCAAGCTGCACATGCTAATATTCCGGCTGCCCAAGCCGATTTTGGTTTGGTTGTCTATCAGGGAAATGGTATAGAGCGTTCTTTGGAAGCGGCGGCGCAGTGGTTTAAAAAATCCGCTGAAAATGGTGATCCGGAAGGACAGTTTTTATATGCATTTACGCTGGCCAAAGGGGAGGGCGTAGCGCAGTCCTTTGAAAGTGCATATTACTGGCTTTTAAAGGCAGAAGAAACCACGAGTATGTCCGATATAAAAGAATATGACCAATCCCGAGCCGAGCTAAAAAAACGGCTGGAAGATAATGTTGCACCAGAAATTTTAGCGAAAGCACGAACGCGGATGGAAGCGGATAAATAATTATGTTCGCGTGTCGGTGTAGCGGATACGTTCGGTAAAATTCATCTGAAAAACATGTTACCCAAGCTGCAACCTATACCCGCCCGGTTCGGTCAATAGTAATGTTGTTGTGCCTTTTTCTGGTTCAATTTTTTGGCGTAGGCGGTAGACATGGGTCTCAAGCGTATGGGTTGTGACGCCGGAGTTATAGCCCCAAACTTCGTGCAAAAGCTCCTCGCGGGCTACGGGTTTGCCGCCTGCACGGTATAGATATTTAAGGATATTGGTTTCCTTTTCGGTCAGGCGAATTTCGCGCATTCCTTCACGTTCCATTTTTTTAAATGCAGGCTTGAAGGCAAAGGGGCCGATTTGAAATACGGCGTCTTCACTCTGCTCAAACGAGCGTAAATGTGCCCGTAATCGTGCCAGCAATACGGCAAACCGAAACGGTTTGGTAACATAGTCATTGGCGCCCGAATTAAGCCCCAATATCTCGTTCATATCACCGTCATTTCCCGTTAACATGACGATAGGTGCCGCCACACCCGCCTTGCGCATTAACTGGCAAGCTTCAGTGCCGAGCATGTCGGGCAGGTCAACATCAAGTAAGATTAAGTCGAAGTCTTTGTCTTTGGTAGCGGAAATCGCCGCAGTTGCCGTTGCAACATCGTCGATTTCAAATTCGTCGTATAAGTTAAATTGCTCGACCAATTCGATCCGTAGATCGTCGTCGTCATCGACCAGCAATATTCTTTTTTTAACGCTCATTTATATGTTCCCTGTCGTTCGCTGCGCTCACTCCGCGCCTCTTGATAACTTCCCTGTCGTTCGCTGCGCTTACTCCGCGCCTCTTGATACTTTCCCTGTCGTTCGCTGCGCTCACTCCACGCCTCTTGATACTTTCCCTGTCGTTCGCTGCGCTCACTCCACGCCTCTTGATACTTTCCCTGTCGTTCGCTGCGCTCACTCCACGCCTCTTGATACTTTCCCTGTCGTTCGCTGCGCTTACTCCGCGCCTCTTGATACTTTCCCTGTCGTTCGCTGCGCTTACTCCGCGCCTCTTGATACTTTCCCTGTCGTTCGCTGCGCTCACTCCGCGCCTCTTGATAACTTCCCTGTCGTTCGCTGCGCTCACTCCACGCCTCTTGATAACTTCCCTGTCGTTCGCTGCGCTCACTCCACGCCTCTTGATATTTGTGCCCTTTATTTTTGCGGGCTTTATAGGCTTGCAATTGGTGCGAATCTAATGCCATTTAATGGCTACTCTATCACAAATTCGTGGGGCATGTGTGAATATTGGGATACCGAAATGAAAATACTGGTCGATGCTACTAAGAAGATATTGCATATAGGCGCTCAGGAATACCCCTGTGCTATTGGCAAAAACGGCGTAGTGAGGCAAGAATACGGCCGCGAAGGGGACGGTAAAACGCCCCTTGGCACCTACCAAATCCGGTACGGCTTGTACCGCGCTGGCCGTGTCACATTACCGCAAACCAAGCTCATATTTTGGCGCATCCGCAGAGACGACGGTTGGTGCGACGCTCCGAACGGCCCAGCCTATAACCGCCCCGTATGTCTCCCGTGCTCAACAAGTGCAGAGGCGCTTTGGCGTGAAGACCATATTTATGATGTTATCATAGTGCTCGGCCACAACGACAGCCCACCAATTTCGAATATGGGAAGTGCAGTTTTTCTCCACGTAGCAAGAGAAAATTATGCGCCGACATTGGGATGTGTCGCAATATCGCTAGCAGATATGCTCAGATTGATAACCGCATTGGATGAAAACAACGAAATAGAAATTACCGCGTAAATTTGCGGAGCACACATGAGCACCAACAAAAAACGCCCAGGCGAACCCAAGCGTTTTAAGTGTGATTGTTTTTTATTATTCTAGAAGCGGTAACGCCCTCTGATTTGTAGAGGTACTGACCAACGCGAGCCACCTTGGTTGGCACCTTCTAGGAATGTGCCTGTGGTGATTGTGTTATCCTCACTTAGACCGCCCATATAACGAACACCTGTCTCGAACCCGACGCTCATTTTTCTGGAAATTGGTTTTTCAAAACCAACGAGAGCAGAAGCAGTTACCCCCATTTTGCCTTTATATAATGCAAAATCTGCTATTGGAGGAGCACCGTTAATCGTCATGTTTTGCATAGTGACATCGCTGACACTGGCGACACCAACACGACCTTCAACATAGGGCGTCACACCCCGTAAGAGGGGTAAATTAGTCGTACCGGCATTTTGACGTAGGCCAATTTCTGCGCCGAAGGCTTTGTACGCAGATAAATTACCATTTACCGTACCGATCGCCGTTGTGCCAATGACCATGTCTTTGCCTTTGGCAGTTTGGTAAAAGCCTGTAACCGTAAATTCTTGATTTTTACCGATCCTGTAGCCTGCGCCGAGTTCGCCGCGCCATCCAAGTTTGTAGGCGTCTTTCATTGACCGATGTTCAATGCGGACTGGGCTGGCAAATGGGGTAGTCTCACCAGATAGAACATTTCCGCCTACGGCAATCTCTGTTCCTAAACTACCTGATATGGAGAACTTACCGGGATTATTGCCCCTACGCGAAGAAGAGCTAGAACCACTTGAATAAGAACTAGAGCTATATGTGCTGCTTTTCTTATTATGATTATGGGTCGACCCCAACCACGAACACCCTGATAATGAGACAGATGCGACTGCCACTAATAAAATACGCAAAACCTTGCTCCTTCTTTTACGATCCCTATTGGACCTGCTATATGCGGCTATACAAAGCAATTTTCGTGCCTAATTCTAAAACAGCAGTAAAATAAGGGGAAAGAGGCGGTAATAGGTTATAATAGCGGGCTGAACGAGGAATTTAAAGGATGGTTGGGCCGGCTTTTGTCACAAATTTTAAGTGTAACCGGTTTTGCCCATATACATGTATCATTTTGATACAAAACGGGCATGTGCTAATTTAGGGCTCCGAATAAGGCACTCCCGACGCGTATATGTGTTGCACCAAATTCTATTGCTGTTTCGAAGTCTTCGCTCATACCCATGCTCAAGCTTTGTATGCCGTTGCGCTTTGCAAGTTTGGCCAAAAGTGCGAAATGAGGGCCGGGGGCGTGGCCTGAGATATGGGTACCGGCGGGCGGAATACACATTAAGCCGACTGGATTTAGGTCGTATATTGTCCGAAGGGTTTGTATGAAACCATCTAGTTCACGCGGGGCAATGCCCGATTTTTGTGGTTCCTCGCCTGTATTGACTTGTACGAAAAGTTTTGGCTGGCGGCCCGTTTTATCCATTGCCTTGACAAGGGCTTTGGCCAATTTTTCGCGGTCGAGGGTTTCGATAACGTCAAATAATTCACAGGCGGCTACCACTTTGTTGGTTTGTAAGGGGCCGATGAGGCGCAGTTGGATATTCGGGCGAGCGTCTGCGAAACGTTCTCGCCATCTGCCCTGTGCTTCTTGTACTTTGTTTTCGCCGAACACGGCTTGACCTGTTACAAGCATATCTGTGATCCGGTCGTCCGGTTGTTGTTTAGAAACTGCAGTTAAACAAATATCATCCGCTGAGCGTGATGCTCGCTTGGCGGCACCGGCTATCCGGTCTAGGATGCCTTGATGTAATTGTGAAATATGCCCATTTTTTTTTGATTGGATGCTCATGAGCTGGACATATACTGGAAATGACAAGCTCGCAAGGGTAGCGGCGCGGCTTTATGAACAGCGCACACAGCCTTGCAAAATTTCACCGATGGTTTTCATGAGCGACCCGAAACGTGCGCCTGATGTGTTGGCTATAGTGCGGTCTTTGCCAAAGGGGGCTACATTTATCTATCGTCATTTCGGTTCTGATGCCCGTGAAAATATTGCACGAGAACTCAGGGAAATTACGGTTACACATAACATCCAATTCCTCATAGGGCAGGATGTAAAAATGGCCGAAAAAATAGGCGCAGACGGTGTTCACCTGCCGGAGCGGGCATTGGAGCAAGGGCGTATGTTACGCCGTGAACACCCAAATTGGCTCTTAACCGGCGCTGCCCATTCAATACAAGCTGTTGCCCAATGTGAACAGCACGGATTGGACGCCGCGCTTTTGTCGCCAATATTTGCTAGTGAAAGCAAAAGCGCGGGCAAGCCAATTGGGGCTTCAGTTTTGGCTGATATCGTTTCCAAGGTCAATATCCCGATCATCGCATTGGGCGGGATTTCGGCCGAGACTGCTCCCAAATTATTAGGAAGTGGTGTAGCAGGAATGGCTGGTATATCTATGTTTTGTGGCCATCATCATGGATGATACTTTGCGGAGCAAATACATTGCGCAATTGGTCGCTATTCATAAGACATCTTTTTCACCCGGTTGGTCAGTGGATGATTTTACGGTGCATATGGATTTGGCGACAGATAATATTATTGATATTACCGAGAACGGAGAAATCTGTGGGTTTGCTGTCACCAGGACGGCAGTTGATCAGGCGGAAATACTCACCATCGTCATTGCGCCCGCGCACCAACGCAAAGGCTTGGGGCGGACTTTGCTGCAATTGGCAGAAACATGTGTGCGGGACAACGGTGCTGATATTATGTTCCTTGACGTGGCTGCTGATAATGTCGCCGCACTCAAGCTTTATAAAAATAATGGCTATCACCAATGCGGTTTACGCCCAGGATATTATCGCCGTGAAGTTGACGGTAAAATCGGCCGCATAGATGCGGTATTATATAAAAAGCATTTAGCTTGAAATGGGCCTAGTTAACATTTAGAGTGATTCAAATATGCCAAAAAAACTTACAGAAAAACTTACAGATAACTCTGAAAATAGCCCCATAGAGACTTTATGTATCGAAAAAGGTCTGCGAATGACAGGGCAACGTCGGGTCATTGCGCGGGTCTTATCCGATGCCAATGACCATCCTGACGCCGAAGCCGTGTATCAGCGTGTATCAAAAATTGACAAGAAAATATCTTTGGCCACGGTATACCGGACTTTGCGTTTGTTTTCTGAAACAGGTATCATCGAATCCCATGATTTTCGTGACGGTCGTGCCCGCTACGAAGCTGCTGACGACGATCACCACGACCACTTGATTGATTTGACTTCGGGCGATGTTATTGAGTTTGTGGATGCGGAAATAGAACGTTTACAAGAGCGCATCGCAAAAAAATTAGGCTATGAACTGGTTGATCACCGGCTCGAGCTTTACGGACGGCCAATTAAAAAATAAACATAGCAAATATTTTTCATTACACGCGACATCTGAAACAAGAGATGATAGAAAATGAGCGTACACATTTGGTACGAATCATTTCCCAAAGTTGATGGGCAAGGTAGTGGGCAAGTAAAGTGGTGAACAGCTATGACAATTAATTTTTCTTCAAGCTTCGCAGAAAATTTCCAAAACGATGCCAAACGATCCGAAATCCGCGAAACGGTGACTGCGCTTTGCGTGGCTGCCAAGCAGATATCGCATATCTGTGCCCGTGGCCCATTGGAAAGCGGTTTAGGGGACACAACCGGCGGGGCCAATTCGGACGGAGATGCGCAAAAGGCCTTGGATGTGCGCTCGGACGAAATCGTGACTGCAGCTCTGGAAACGGCGCCCGTTGCCTATTATGCCTCCGAAGAGCAAGATGATATTGTGATTTTGGATGCGCGCAAGTCTTTGGCGGTGGCGTCCGACCCGCTCGACGGGTCATCCAATATTGATACCAATGTTTCCATTGGCACGATTTTTTCTATTTACGGCGCGGGCACAGATGCGAAGTCCAGTTTCTTTCGGGCCGGCTCGGATCAAATGTGCGGCGGGTTCTTTGTTTACGGTCCGCAGACGACTTTGGTGATGACGGCAGGGGCGGGGACAGAAACCTATGTTCTGGACCCTGATACCGGTAATTTTGAGCTGGCATTTGCCCATATGAAAATCGTTCCGGCATCTACGGAATATGCCATAAATGCTTCGAACCACCATCATTGGGGCGCACCAATACGGGCTTATATTGATGATTGTCTGGCTGGTGCGGAGGGGCCTTTGGGCGAGAAATACAATATGCGTTGGGTCGGGTCTTTGGTTGCCGATGCAAACCGAATTTTATCGCGCGGCGGTATTTTCATGTATCCGGGCGATGACCGCGCGGGCTATCAATCTGGTCGCTTGCGTTTACTGTATGAAGCCAATCCGGTTGCCTTTGTAATCGAACAAGCAGGCGGTCTTGCTACGGATGGTGCCGTGCGTATTTTGGACATGCCGTTGGATAATTTGCATCAACGTGTGCCATTCGTATTTGGTTCAGAAAAACCCGTGGAGACGGTTGCCCGCTATCACCAAGCAGAAATGCCGTAAAGTATCGGGCTTTAATTTGCTGTCTATCTATTGATTTTTCCCAGCTAACCCGCATGATGTGACACCAGTGATTCACCGTCTGGCGGGTCAAAGCCGCAAAACACATTTGACGAGCACCTAAAGGGGATAATTATGGCCGCAATACATGACGACCCAACCCATAATCAAATGGCCAATGCCATCCGTTTTTTGGCGGTGGATGCGATCCAGGCCGCTAATTCTGGGCATCCGGGGGCACCAATGGGTCTCGCGGATGCGGCCACGGTTTTATATACCAAACACCTGAAAATAGACCCGTCAAACCCGAAATGGCCAGACCGGGACAGGTTCGTTCTGTCGGCGGGGCACGCATCCATGTTGCAATATGCCCTGCATTATTTGGTCGGCTTTGAAGACATGACCATAGAGCAGATTAAAAACTTCCGCCAATTTGGTGCCATTACTGCCGGACACCCTGAATACGGTCATGTGGATGGGGTTGAGACCACCACCGGCCCGCTGGGGCAAGGTATCGCAACTGCAGTCGGTATGGCTCTGGCCGAACGGATGCAAAATGCCCGTTACGGCGACGATCTGGTATCCCATTATACCTATGCCGTGGTGGGCGATGGTTGCTTGATGGAAGGGATTAGCCACGAAGCTATCGACTTTGCGGGTAATGCGGAATTAGCTCGCCTCATTGTTTTATGGGATGATAATTCCATCACCATTGATGGCGCGACAGACCTGTCCACCAAGACCGATCAACTTGCCCGTTTCAAAGCCAGCGGCTGGAACGTGCAGTCCGTAGACGGTCATGATGCAGATGCTATAGACGAGGCCATCACCAATGCAAAGAAGTCCAGCCGACCGTCTTTTATTGCCTTGAAAACCGTGATCGGTAAGGGCGCACCCAATAAATCCGGCACTCACAAAGTCCACGGCGCACCGCTGGGCGCAGAAGAAATAGCGGCAACGCGCAAAGCCTTAAACTGGGATGCGCCCGCCTTTGAAATCCCAAAACATATCCTTTCCGCATGGCGAGCCGCAGGTGTACGCTCCACCGGTGAGCGCAAAAATTGGGTTGACCGTATGGCCGCATCTGGCCGTGCCGATGAGTTTAGCGGTGATACCTGTAGCAGCTTACCGGGCAAATTACGCGCTGGCATTAATGAACTGAAAGCCCAAATTAACGCAGACAAGCCTAAACTCGCCACCCGCAAATCCTCGCAAAATGCGCTCGAAGTGGTCAATGCAATTTGCGGGCATACGGTGGGTGGGTCTGCTGATCTTACGGGTTCCAACAATACTTTAACGGACGGTATGGGTATTATCAGTGCCGATGATTTTTCGGGCCGTTATATTTATTATGGTGTACGCGAACATGCTATGGCCGCAATTATGAACGGCATTGCTCTGCACGGCGGGTTCATCCCTTACGGCGGTACGTTCTTTGTGTTTGCAGGCTATATGCTCGGTGCTATGCGGCTATCATCGCTTATGGGGCTGCGGGTTATCTATGTGCTAACCCACGACAGCATTGGTCTGGGTGAAGACGGCCCGACCCATCAGCCCGTGGAAATGCTTGCGACTTTGCGGGCGCTTCCAAACCATAATGTTATCCGGCCCTGTGACGCCGTGGAAACCGCCGAAGCATGGGAATGTGCGCTCGCCGAAGACACGACGCCGACATCATTGGTATTGACCCGTCAAGGCCTTCCAACTTTGCGCACAAAGCGTAATGACGAAAACCTCGTCGGTAAGGGTGCTTATATAATTCGGGATACAGACGGCGTGCGCGATATTACATTGCTGGCCACAGGCTCAGAGGTGCATTTGGCCGTTGAAGCGGCCGAAACTTTGGCCAAAGACGGTATCAAAGCCGCCATTGTCTCCATGCCGTGTTGGGAATTTTTCGAGCAGCAAGAGGAAAGCTATCAGGCCGAAGTTTTAGGCACTGCGCCGCGTCTTGCCATAGAAGCCGCCGTTGGATTTGGTTGGGAACGCTATTGCGAAGTGTCCGATAATTTCATAGGAATGAGCGGATTCGGAGCTTCGGCTCCTGCGCCGGAATTGTTTAAGCATTTCGGCATAACCGCTACTGCCCTTGTGGGCAAAGCCAAAGATATTTTGGCCTAAAACATTTAAAACAAGAGGGCTATCATGGCACGCATTACTTTACGGCAACTTCTCGACCACGCGGCTGAATATGGCTATGGGGTTCCGGCATTTAACATCAACAATATGGAACAAGTGTTGGCCATTATGGAAGCGGCCAAGCAGGTTGATGCACCAGTTATCCTACAAGCGTCGCGCGGTGCACGGGCCTATGCAGGTGATATTATGCTGGTTAAAATGGTCGAGGCGGCGGAGGAAATGTATCCCAATATTCCGGTCTGCCTACACCAGGACCACGGCAATAACGGCGCGACGTGTTTCTCTGCCATACAAGCAGGATTTAGCTCTGTTATGATGGACGGTTCATTAAAGGCAGACGGAAAAACACCTGCGTCTTATGAATACAACGAAAATATCACCAAATATGTGACAGACGTTGCCCATGATGTGGGCGCATCTGTAGAGGGTGAGCTTGGTTGTCTGGGATCCTTAGAAACCGGTATGGGCGAGGCCGAGGACGGGCACGGGTTTGAGGGCAAATTATCCATGGACATGCTGCTGACCGACCCGGACGAAGCCGCAAAATTTGTCAAGGCTACCCAGTGTGATGCGCTTGCCATTGCTATGGGGACAAGTCACGGTGCCTATAAATTCTCGAAAGCCCCAACTGGAGATGTGCTGGCAATGGATAGGGTAGAGGCCATCAATAAACGTATTCCCAACACACATTTGGTTATGCACGGATCAAGTTCTGTCCCACAAGAATTACAAGACCTGTTCAATGAATTTGGCGGCGGTATGCCGCAAACCTACGGTGTGCCCATAGAAGAAATCACCAAAGGTATAAAATTCGGTGTCCGCAAAGTTAATATCGATACGGATTGCCGCCTGGCCATCACCGGACAAATCCGCAAAGTCCTGGAACAAGATAAAAAACAGTTTGATCCGCGCAAATATCTTGCACCAAGCATCAAAGCCATGAAAGACCTGTGTATAGACCGCTATGAACGCTTCGGCACGGCGGGTAATGCCAGCAAGCTCAAAGAAATTCCCATGGCCGATATGGCAAAACGCTATGCAGACGGCAGCTTGGCGGCGGTGATCAGTTAGGGTCTGTCCAAGAAATCAAACAACATTTACCTCTTCATGGGAAAGGCTCTAAGTTCAGGTTTCGCAAACCAAGTTGAGGCAAATAAGTTTTGCTCTTATAACTATTGAACCCTCGCACTTCTTGTAGTAGCTGTTACAGGTATATTGATTATATTAACATTGCCTGGAGTTTCCCCATGAAGACAATAATTTCTAAAATTACCCTTACCCTTGTTTTTGGTTTTGTAGTGTGGAGCCTAATGGCGCAGACTGCCTTTGCCAATTCAGACAAAACCCAGTTTGAATTTAAGCCGCTGAGTGGCAATGCCGACCATATCGCGGTTTTTGTCGGCAAAGACGGCGATCTCAGTGAGGCAGTCGCAGATGTCAATGCGAAAACTGACGGTCGGTTACAGACGGCATTGAAAGATGCAGAGTTTAAAGGGAAATTTGGGAAAAAATTACATCTATACGGCCTGTCTCCGTACAAGTCTATTGTTGTGGTCGGAACTGGGGCAGACGAACTATCGGTGCGCAAACTTCGCGATCTTGGCGGCTATGTCGCCCAAGCCAGTAACAATGATTATGGGTTGAGCGTTATCGTTGATGGTTTGAATACAAAGGTCGAGCAAAGCGCGGCACAACTAGCTATGGGTTATGCCCTTGGCTCATATAGTTTTGACAAATATAAAGAAGTCAAAGAAGATGCAGATGAAGATCAAGGCCGCACGGTTAGCTTCCTGTCGGACGGCTATACAAGCGCCAAATCCTTGTTTGAAAATGATCTAAGCTATGTTGTCACCGGTGTCAGTTTCGCCCGCGATATGGGCACCGAACCGGGCAAGTCCATTTACCCCGAAAGTTTTGCCCAAGGCGTGCGCGAATTGTTTAAAGGTGTTGCGAATGTTAAGGTAGAAGTCATGGGTGTCCCCGCCATGAAACGTCACAATATGGGTGCACTTATGGGCGTTGGGCAGGGCTCTATTCATGATCCGCGCCTAATTATTGTCACATATATGGGCGGCCCGCGTGATGATGCTCCAATCGCACTCGTGGGAAAAGGGATTACTTTTGATACAGGCGGTATTAGCCTAAAGCCAAATAATGGCCAATGGGCGATGAAATCTGATCTCTCCGGCGCGGCAGCGGTGGCAGGAACGCTTTATGCGGCCTCTAAGCGCGGTGAAAAAGTCAATCTGGTCGGTGTTATGGCTATGGCAGAAAACATGCCAGCCAAAGACGCTATCAGGCCCGGCGATGTTTTGATGACAATGAGTGGTAAAACCATCGAAGTCATGTCAACGGATGCGGAAGGTCGCCTCGTACTTTCTGATGCCATCACCTATGCTCAGCAAGAATATGATCCGCGTTTGCTTGTCGACATCGCGACTCTGACGGGGTCAGCCGCCAGAGCTATGGGCGACGACTATGCGGCCGTTATCACGCGCGACTGGGATTTGGCACAAGACATGATGCGGATTGGTAAACAAGCCGGCGAAGATGTCTGGCCCTTGCCGCTGAATAAAAACCATTACAAAGCCATACGCTCTGATATCGCTGATATTAAAAGCACAGCCGGTAGCCCTGGTGCCAGTATTGGCGGAGCTGTCATCGGGACATTTGTCGATGAAGACCGGGTTTGGGTGCATCTGGATATTGCAGGCGTTGACTGGCTAAACAAAGCCAGACCGACAACACCAAAAGGCCATGCAGGCTGGGGCGTAAGATTTCTAGACGCTGTTGTGCGCGACAAGGCATTGATAGACTAGGGGTAGTATTTACGCTTCAAGTCTCGCAAAATGTTTGTAGGGGCTCACCGTCTTGGGGGGTGGGTTCCGCTAAAACTGTGTAGGTTTCTTGTTGTGTGTACGGGTTTGTGAGGGCGTCTAGCAATCGGTTTACTTTGCTTAAATCGCCATTTTCTGCGGCTTCTAGTGCAGTCTCGACTTGTGCGAAGCGAGGGATGTAAACCGGATTGCTAGCCGTCATAGTGTTGGTGGTTGCGCCGTGTTTGAGAAATGCTTTCTGCCATGAAATTAGCCACGGTTTCGCTTGCGCCGTATCTGTGAAAAGATCCAGAAACAGGCTGTCATCGCTTGCGTCAGCGCTATCGGTTAAGCGTCTGAAGAACGCGGTGAAATCGGTTTTTGTGTCTGATAATAAGGACATGGCGCCGCTTAATATTTCCTCTGCATTTTCTGCTCTATCACCGACTGGGTCATCAAACCCAAGCTTTGCCAGCATGAACGCGTTAAACGTGTTTGAGAAAATCACTGAGAATTTTGTCAACTCGGTTTCGGCTATTTTAACGGCCTTTTCTTGGTCGGTATTGAGCAATGGCAGCAAGCTTTCCGCGTACCGGGTTAAATTCCAATAGGCCATTTCGGGCTGTTTGTTCCATGCATAACGGCCGCGCTGGTCAATCGCGCTAAACACTTGGTCGGCGCGAAAATTTTCCATGAATGCACACGGGCCGAAGTCTATGGTCTCGCCGGATATGGCCATGTTATCCGTGTTCATAACGCCGTGAATAAACCCGGCGCTCATCCATTTTGCGGTGAGCTTGGCTTGTTTGTCTATGACCTTTGCCAGCAATTGCGTATACGGATTTGCTGCGTCAATTTCGGGGTATAGACGTTCTATGGTATAATCGGCCAGAGCCTTAAGCGCAGTTTCGTCTTGCATCAGGCGTGCATATTGAAACGTGCCAACACGGATATGGCTCTGTGCTATGCGCACCAAAATAGCCCCCGGATGCGGTTTTTGCCGCACCACGGTTTCGCCGGTGGTCAGAGTAGCCAGGGAACGGGTTGTCGGAATGCCGAGCGCGGCCAGACTTTCCGAAAATATGTATTCTTTCAAGACGGCCCGTAAGGCGGCTTTGCCGTCGCCGCCGCGCGAATAAACCGTGCGGCCACTGCCCTTGAGATGCATGTCATAGCGGATATTGTCACCGTCCACAAACTCGCCGATCAGAGCCGCGCGACCATCGCCGAGGCGCGGCGAGAAGCCGCCAAATTGGTGACCCGCATAGGCCATGGCGATTGATGTATAATTGTGCGCGGGACTATGCCCTGTGAAAAAACCCAAGGCATCTGACGATGCAAGCCAATCCGCATCCAACCCTAATGTATCGGCTAATCCGTGGTTGAGTAATATGGGTTTGGCTTCAGGGACGGGATCTGGCTGGAACGGTGTATAAAGCCCGCCTGGTAGATCAGTATATGTCAGATCGAAAAATGGTCGGGGCAATTTTATTCTCTTTGGCTTTTAGAGCTTTGGGCAGTCGTCTCCCGCCCGTAACATAAACTCGACATAAACGCTAGGGACAGACCCTAGAACATCGAGCCCTAATATAGGGGAACAGGTTATGATGAAGTGACGGTCACCGCAAATCCGTGGATCCGGTGTAAACCTTATGAACCTGAAGTTCAGGTGGGTGTCGCATAACCGGACCACGATCCGGACAGAGGTAACTCCCTAAGGTTAATTTAAGGTCCCTAGGTTACGTGTTTCTCACAAAACCCGCAGCAACCGTCAGACTTAATGTGCTACTTTACGTGGGAGATTACAAGTGGAGAAAGAAAATACTAGGTAGTGTACTCATAAACTCAGGCCAAAATGGTATGTACCATTTTGGCCTGAGTTTATGAGTACACTACCTAACCCTGCTGCAGTTTTTCGGCCAAGCGTTCAATTTGTTTAGCTGCATCGGCGAGAGCATCGGCGGCACTAACTTCGGATTTTTGTGCTTTGGCCTCTAATTTCTGGGCCGCCGCAAGGGCATCTTCAGTTTCGCGGCGTAGCTCGGACGTTGCGCTTTCGGCTTCGCCTTCCAAGTTCTCGCGCATTTCTTCCATTTCGTCGGTCATGGTGATGCCGGCCATCACAAGCAAGCGTACATCGCCGATTTGCCCGAATTGGTCGGCCAAGCTTCGCACACGGGCATCCAGTTTTTCGCCGAGGCGGGTCAAGCGCTCTTCTTCCCCGTCGTCGCATCCAAGAGCATATTTTCGGCCGTTAATTTCAAGGTTGACTTTTGCCATTATGCGTCTCCCCCATTATTGGCCCCATCACCAAGAACCCGCAATACTTCTGAAATAACGGCGTCCAGTTCTTGTGTGGTTTCACCAGCCAGTTTGGAAAACTCAGCTTCACGGGATTTTAGACTGTCATGCTCGGCTTGAAGCGCGTCCAGTTCACCTGCCAAGCGTGCACGGTCGGCATCATTATCTTTGGCATCCGCATTTTGTTGCTGAAGTGAGCTTATTTTATCCACTAAAGGGTCTAGGGAATTTTCAAGGTTTTTCAGTGCCCGTTGCAAACGGTCTGCGGCATCCTTAATTGTGGTCACTTGTGTCATGTTTTGCGCCGAATCTACTACTGTGGGCTAGAATGAAGCAATAAACGGCCAAGGCCAAGTAATAATTATAGTTAAGTGGTCAACGGATATACAAAATATGGTGGAATTGGCTAGATTTTCATAAGAAACTGCCTATAAGTCAGACCCAATTCAGTGTGTTTGGGGTTGGATTCGGGCGCATCATCATATTGTTACCTTATTGGAGAGATTATGACTTTACGTATTGCTGTTAATGGTTTTGGCCGTATTGGCCGTCTCATTGTCCGTTCCGTGGTTGAATATGGTTTGAAGGACGTTGAAATCGTTGCCATTAACTCACCAGGTAAGCTGGAAATGATGGCACATTTGTTGCGTTATGACACTATGCACGGTCGATTTGAACCCGAAGTGAAAATCAAGCCAGGCGAGATGGATTTTGGCTCTGGCAAGGTGCGTATCACCCATGAACGCAATCCGGCAGATATTGATTGGGCTGCGCTTGATGTAGATGTCGTCATGGAATGTTCAGGATTTTTCCGTGACCGCCCCGGCAATCAATTACATTTGGACGGTGGTGCCAAAAGTGTTTTGGTGTCTGCTCCTGCAAAGGGCGTTGATAAGACCATCGTCTACGGCGTCAACGAGGCCGATCTCACTGCCGAAGATTTGATTGTATCGTGTGCGTCTTGTACGACAAATTGTCTGGCACCACTGGCCAAAGTTTTGCTCGATGCCGTTGGTATCAGGCGCGGCTTCATGACGACCATTCATTCCTATACGCTCGACCAACGTATTTTGGATAGCTCTCACAAAGACATGTACCGTGCCCGCGCCGCCGCTCAAAATATGATCCCGACATCGACGGGTGCAGCTAATGCAGTTGGTTTGGTTCTCCCTGAACTTAAGGGTAAATTGCACGGTTCGGCCATTCGTGTACCAACCGCCAATGTGTCTTTGGTTGATTTATCGTTCCAGCCGGAGCGGGTGACCAGTGTGGATGAACTGAACGCATTCGTCAAAGACGCAGCCGACGGCCCCATGAAAGGGGTGCTACGTTATACCGAAGAACCATTGGTGTCTTCAGATATCAATCACGACCCGCATTCGACCGTATTTGCAGCCCCTTTGACCGAAGTTCTGCATCATGATCTGGTCAAGGTTATTGCTTGGTACGATAATGAGTGGGGCTTTGCCAATAGGATGATCGACGTAGCGCGGTCTATGCAAGCGGCGCAACAATAAACGGCCAAGCATAAAGAAAGAGCCATATGGTCGATTTTCGCAGACTAGAAGATATAAATGTAGAGGACAAACGCGTACTTGTACGTGTCGACTTTAATGTACCTTGCGACGACGCCGGTAATGTCACCGATAATACACGTCTGCTGGCGGCTCTTCCGACCATCAACTATCTGCGAAATCATAAAGCAAAAATCATACTGGTCAGTCATTTTGGCCGTCCCGGCGGTCAGCGCGAAACCAGTGCTTCCTTGATGAAGCTGGTTGGGCCATTATCGGGCCTGTTGGGGGTAGATATTGCCTTCGCACCAGACTGTATAGGCAACACGGCCGAGGCGGCGGTTGCGGCTTTGAGCGCCGGTGATGTTCTCTTGCTTGAGAATACCCGTTTTCATAAAGGTGAAACCCACAATTTGACCAGTTCAAAAGGGGGCGACGGTGCAAAGGGCTATGACCCAAAATTTGCCAAAGCCCTTGCCGCCCACGGCGAAATTTTTGTCCATGATGCTTTTTCTGTTGCACACCGCGCCCAAGCGTCCACCTCTGGTATAGCGGCTAGCTTGCCGGCCTATGCAGGTTTGGCTATGGAGCGGGAACTGGACCATTTATCACAAGCTTTGGATGTTCCGCGCCGCCCCGTCATGGCTTTGGTCGGCGGGGCTAAAGTCTCCAGTAAAATCGATCTTTTGAAAAATCTGGTCGGCCGGCTTGATACGCTCGCGATTGGCGGCGGGATGGCCAATACATTTTTGGCTGCACTTGGCCACGGGGTCGGCGCGTCTCTATGTGAACATGACTTTACCGATACGGCGCTGGAAATTATGGCCAATGCTAAACGCGCCAATTGCGAGATACTCCTGCCTGTCGATGTTGTTGTCTCTAAGGAGTTTAAGGCTGGTGCGGCGCACAGGGTTTGCGGGCTGAGCGAAGTGGGCGACGACGAAATGATATTGGACGCAGGGCCGGCAACGGTTGATAATTTAGCCGATGCTATCGATGCTAGTCAAACCCTGATCTGGAACGGGCCGCTTGGTGCGTTCGAGCTGATACCTTTTGACACTGCCACAGTAGAGGCGGCCAAATATGCGGCGAAACGCGTGAAAAACAACGGCTTAATCGCCGTAGCAGGCGGCGGCGATACGGTGGCCGCACTCAAACATGCACGTGCAGCTGACGGCTTTACATTTATCTCGACGGCGGGCGGTGCATTCTTGGAATGGATGGAGGGCAAGGCGCTCCCCGGCATTGAAATCTTGAAGAAATAAGGACTTTTGCAGGCAGGCCTAGACTTAGTTTTGTCGGTTGGCTAAGAGATGACCCGAAATAAATACTCACCTCATTTTATTGGAGACATATATGAATAAATTTTTATTGGCGGGCATGTCCGCCGCGCTCATTACTCTTGGTGCTTGTAATAAAGCACCGACAACTGAAGAAGCAGCCGCAGAAGCCGTAAAAATTGCGACAGAAAATTTGGATAAATTTCGCACATGTGCCGCCGAAAATGTGCTTGCGGACATCACAAGCTATTCCAGTGATTTCGGCGATGCAAGCCTTGACCAAGCCGCATGGTTCGAAGCCAACGGCAAGCTGGACGGCGTGACAACGACCGCGTCCGGTCTACAATACCGCGTCAACAAGGCCAGTACAATGAAGTCAAATACGCCAAAGCCTGAGCAATTTGTGCGGGTAAATTATCACGGCTTGTTTTTGAACGGTGAAAAATTTGACAGTTCTTACGACCGGGGCGAAGACATCGAGTTTCCACTCAACCGCGTAATTAAAGGCTGGACCGAAGGCGTTGGCCTGATGCGCCCTTGTGATGCGTGGACATTTTACATTCCGTCCGATTTGGCGTATGGCGATAACGGTAAAGGCAGTATCCCACCAGCAACACCTTTAGTGTTCCACGTGCAATTGCTGGGGGTGAGGTAGAGTTACTCCTTCCCCCACTTGTGGGGGAAGTGCAGAAGCGAAGCGTAGGCGATGGGGGCGCGCACATCTTGTGCGCTTCTTAAACTTTCAACAAAACTAAAACTAATAATAGTTGTCATCCCGGGCTTGACCCGGGATCTCGTAGTTTGCGGAAAGCACGAGGTCCCGGCTCTGCGCCGCATGAGCGGCTTGGCCGGGATGACAGTTTCAAGCGTCCGGTAAATTATCTAGTGCCGCTTTCAGTTTTTCTATTTCTATTGCAAAGGCCGCGCGTCTTGTGTGCTCTTGTTCAACAACGTGCGCAGGGGCGCGGTCTGTGAAATTTTTATTGGCGAGCTTGCCGTCGATTTTTTTAATTTCCATTTCTACCTTAGTCGTCTCTTTGGACAGACGAGCGCGTTCTGCATCAAGGTCGATAAGGCCTTCTAGGGGCAGGGCGAATGTGGCTTCTTCTACAATAGTTTGCAGCGAGCCGTCAGGGACACTGGTTGCAAATTCAAAGCCGTCAATACGGGCAAGGGGCACGATGGACGGATAATATAACTTGACCCGTTCCCGTGTAGCGTCATTGGCACCGACTACAATCATAGGGGCTTTTTTGGACGGCGGGATATTCATTTCTGCCCGCGCCGAGCGTAGTGATGTAACCAATTCTATTAACCAGTCTATATCGTTTTGTGCGCTTTGATTGGCAGCGCCTAAATTATATTCGGGCCAAGGCGCGAGGATTAAATCTGTTTGCCTTGCGGCGGTTTTTTGCCAAAGTTCTTCGGTGATGAACGGCATGAATGGATGCAGAAGCTTGAGGATATTGTCAAACACCCAAGCCATAGCGGCGCGGGTTTCGGAAATATGTTCCTGATTATCGCCGTTTAAAACCGGTTTGCTCAACTCCAGATACCAGCCACAAAATGAACCCCAGGCAAATTTGTAAATTGCGTCCGCTGCATCATTAAAGCGGTAGTCTTTGATGGCGCGTGTAACAGTATTTTGCGTTTCTATAACGGAAGCAATGGCCCATAAATTATAGCCTAATTGGCATTTTGTGTAATCAAACTCCGGGTCGGGGGTACATTCGTTTATTTCCATAAACTTTGCGGCGTTCCATAATTTGGTACCAAAATTGCGGTATCCTTCTATGCGCGGTTCGGAAAGCCGGATATTGCGGCCTTGGGCGGCTTGGGCCGCGAGAGAAAACCGTAATGCGTCCGCGCCGTATTTATCAATCAGGACAAGTGGGTCGACCACATTGCCTTTGGATTTGGACATTTTTTGACCGTGCTCGTCCAGCACAAGCGCATGGATATACACGTCCTTAAACGGTACTTTCCCGGTCAGATGCAATCCCTGCATCATCATCCGAGCCACCCAGAAGAAGATAATGTCATGGGCGGTAACAAGGGTAGAGGTCGGATAGAAGCGCTTATATGCCTCGGTCTCCTCTGGCCAGCCAAGCGTAGCAAACGGCCAAAGCCCAGACGAAAACCATGTGTCGAGAACGTCTGGGTCTTGGTAAATTCCTAGTTCCAATCCATCTTTAAATACTGCATGTATATTGTATTTTCCATCGTCATCGTTTCTTACAAACTCAAAGTTCCCAAACTTTTGATAGTAATGTGAAATTTTCTTGAGAGCTTCTTTCTCCGTTAATGCAACAAAAATTTTTGGCTTGAGGTTTTCGTCTGTACCTCCAAAAACTTCGTTATCCTCAAGGTGAGGAGTTGCATACCAAGCCGGGACCCTGTGACCCCACCAAAGTTGTCTGGAGATACACCAAGGTTGGATGTCGTTCATCCATTGGTCCCATGTTTTCTTCCAGTTGGGCGGGATGAAGCGGGTTTCGCCCTTGCCTGAAGATGGATACCGGCCTGCGCCGGTATGAGCGGAGTGGAGGGTGTTGGTATGAGCGGGTGGGGGGGAAGTATGAGCGAGGTTAGGGGAGGTCTTGGCCGGATTATTAAGAGCGGTAGCATTCTCCCCTCCCTCTCCGCTCACCCCGTCGGAGGACGGGGTCCAATTTTCGTCTTGCTCAGGGGTTTTAGCATGTCCCGCATTCATGGCGTCCACCGCGTCCACCGACAATTTTTTCGCGTCCACATACCATTGGTCGGTCAGCATTGGTTCTATGACCACGCCGGAGCGGTCACCAATGGGGACGGCGGCTTTGTGGTCTTCTATTTTCTCTAATAGGCCGAGCGCGTCTATGTCCGCGACCACGGCTTTGCGAGCGGCAAACCTGTCCATGCCGACATATTGCGCGGGCATGATGTCGCTGGCTTTCATGCGGGCTTGTTCGTCCATCAAGATATACATGGGCAGGTCGTGCCGCTTGGCGACCTCGTAATCATTAAAATCGTGAGCACCGGTGATTTTCACGGCGCCGGAGCCTTTGTCCGGGTCAGGGTAACGGTCGGCGATGATCGGGATATATCTATCGGCCAATGGCAACAGGACTTTCTTGCCTACTATCGGTGCATAACGTTCGTCGGACGGATGCACGGCTACGGCTCCGTCGCCGAGCATGGTTTCGGGGCGTGTGGTGGCGATGGAAATATAGTCGCGGGTCTCGCGTAGGGTGACATTACCGTCTTCGTCTTTTTCCACATATTCGTAGGTTTCGCCCTTTTCGAGCGGATATTTAAAATGCCAGAAAAAGCCGTCGCGTTCAACGTTCTCAACTTCGATATTTGAAATAGCCGTCCTAAAATGCGGATCCCAATTGACCAAGCGTTTATCGCGGTAGATCAAGCCTTCTGCATACATTTGCACAAACACCTTGCGCACGGCGTCTGACAGACCTTCGTCCATGGTAAAACGTGTGCGCGACCAATCACAAGACGCACCAAGGCGGCGGGTTTGCTTTTCAATATTCCCGCCGGATTTTTCTTTCCAGTCCCAGACTTTTTTTATGAACGCTTCGCGGCCTATTTCGGTGCGCTTCGGCCCGCCTGCTTCGGCCATTTGTCGTTCGACCACCATTTGTGTGGCGATACCCGCATGGTCCATGCCCGGCTGCCATAAAACCGCCTTGCCGAGCATACGGTTATAGCGAATGAGAATGTCTTGCAGGGTGTTGTTGAGCGCATGGCCCATATGCAGATTACCCGTCACATTGGGCGGCGGGATTACCACGGAATAATTTTGGTCGCTATCTTTATCGCCCGGTTTTTCATCACGCGGTTTAAACGCGCCGCTGCTTTCCCAAGCTTCATAAATACGCCGCTCGGCCTCAAGGGGATTAAAACTCTTGTCCAACATGTCATTACTCATAAAAATAACCGCCCTCTAATATAGAGAGCGGTTTATTCGTTTAACGTGCCTATGCGCACAATTCCAGAAAATATTTGCCCTATTTGTCAGGTCACTTTCCGGTCGAAATTCGCTTGATTTCTTTGGTCACGGCACGTTGAACCATGCCCTTTAAATTTTTATCGAGCCATTCTTGCAACATAGGTCGCAGGGCTTCTTTGACCAGTTCGCCAATGGGCGGGCCGTTTTCTTCTGCGAGCGCATGCTCTTGAACGGTCGTTGTTAGAGTTGCGAAAGCATTACCCACTTCTTGCTGGGTGTCTGCATCACTTAATACGTCATTTTTTAAAGGTGTTGCCATGGCTTTTTCCTCTTGTATTGGAGATTTTATCATCTCTTGTTCTTCAGTTGGTTCAGTAGTCTTGGATGTTGTTTCTGCACGGTCTTTTTCAGCGATTAATTGCTGCAGGTTCTCCAGATCGTTTTCTGCTTCTGTCGCGATAAGGCCGTCCGTATTACCACCAACGAGAGCCGCACCACCTGTCAAACTAGCCGAAAGTGCCAATTTTGATGTATAATCAGGTGTTGATAATTCGACCACATCATCATTTGTCCCCCTATCATCATTTGTCCCCCTATCATCATTTGTCACAGCGTCCTCAGTCGTAATGTCGCGCACTTCAGCAATTTCCCGAGCCAGTTGAGCCAGCTCGTTTTCAACTTCACTTTCTGGCCCTGTGTCTTCTGGCTCATCAGAGGATGAGTTAATATCAGCCTCACCAATAATATTTATTTCGCTGGCGGGTGGTTCTGGTGACTGATTTAATTCCTCAATTGATGGGGTCTGTTCTTGTACGGCTTCAGGGTCAGGAATAAGTAAGTCTTCTTCCGAGAAAACATCCTCTACACTGAAAGAAGTCTCTGATATTGTAGTTTCACCACTCTCAGAAATGCTCTCAGAAACGGCTTCAGATACTGTATCGGAAATGGGTTCATCCATGAGATCATCCAACAGAGACTTCACAAGGTCCATATCGTCGTTAGAACTGGCTTGAATAGGTTCTCGGACGTGTGCTGGCTCTTGTTCAGGCTTAGGCTCAGGCTCTTGTGCTATTTCTAGCGTTTCAAAGTCTGCATCATTTTGCTCATCTGGTAATATATCGTCCAATATACTGGCGGTTAACTCTTCGTCTGGGTTCGATTTTTCAAAAGCCTCTACCTGCTCTTCCTTTGGTTCGGCATGGCTAGGTGCAATGTTTTTTGTAATATAGTCCGAAGCATCGGCGTCCATGACCAAATCTAAAGTTTCGTCGAAGTCAAAACGAGCGGCCTGCTCGTCATCTTGTTCGGCTATTTGTTCAGTCGGGCTTTCTAGACTTGGTTCTTGCTCAGATATGTTATCGGGGTCAGATATATTCTCGGGGTTAGGTAGAACAGGAGAAGGTACGGTTAAAGTTTCAAATTCCGCGTCAGCAGCCTGAATGTCTGTCGTGTCGTCTTCAAACTGAATAAGTTCCATCAATTCATCCGTGTCGCTGTCGGGATCATCTATATCGCCCAGAAGGTTATCCAGCTCCAATATATCGTCTTGCGGGACTTCAGCGATTGATGGCTCATGTGTAGGTTGCAAATCGACCGGTGCGGTTTGTTCTGTTGCAGTTATCTCAGAATTGTCAATTGGGCTTATTTCAGTGTGAGGCTCCGCCTCAGCCTTAACCTCAGTCTCAGCCTGGGTTTTCGTATCTTCTTTTTGAGACAAGTCTTCAGCTATAACTTTGCGGATGGAAGACAAAATGTCTTCCATGCTCGGTTCGATATTGTTACTTGCCAGATTTGATGTGTCCGACATATCACTCCCCGTTTTGCCTAATGCCTATTCCTATATTAAGTCCTATATCAAGACCGTTTCGCGTAAATAGAGCGCTAATAACGCAAACTTAGAATAACCCCTGTGGATTGTCCAGTGAGCACTTTTCGCAATTCACACGCGAATCATACGCGAATCACTTAAATGCGCATACCCATTAATAATTATTAACGAGAGGTTTACAATAGACTTTGCGTAAAGGCTTGTTGGTTCTTATTCAAGCTTTGGTTCGAGCTTTGGTTCAAGCTTTGGCTTTTGCTCGGTAATGATAAGAATAGGTTCAGGGTCAATATAGTGCGGATCTGCGACTTTACCAGCGCCTACCGAATTTGGTCGGCGGGCATCTGACAAGTCGACTAAGTCTTTGCTCACTTTACCGCCTACAAAGTCAATTGCGTCCGTGGTTTTTTCGGGAATATTGTCTAAAGCTGATGCGGCAGAATTTGGTAGATATTTCCCAAATGGATTGACACTAACGCTATCAAAATTGTCTTGCGGGTCGTAATTATCTACGGGTAATTGCAGCGAATAGGCATCAAAACCACCGATGGTGACAAGTAGTTGATAGGTGGCGACATTGAAATTCCGCTCAGCCTGTATCACGGACAATTTTGCGTTCAGTAATTCTTGCTCCGCATCCAAAACGTCCAATGTGTTGCGCGTGCCGACCTGTTGCTCAAGTTCAACACCTTCAAAAGCGATTTCCGCAGCCGCAACCTGTTTTTTACTGGCGGAAAGAGATCGCTCGGAGGCCACAACTTGCGCCCAAAGATTTGAGACCGTCTGATCTACGGCCAGTTCAGTTTCGCGGGTTTCAAATTTTGAACGTATCTTTGCCTGCTTTGCGGCGCGAATACGTGATTGATTGATGCCGCCTGTGTAAATTGGAATGCGCAACAAGGCCGTAATACTTGCCGATTCTGAACGCGGGACATTGGCGCTACTTTCTCGTGCCCCTTGCAAAGTGCCGTTTAGAGACAAGCTCGGGCGACCAGCAGATTTCGCGACATGAATGGCCGACTGTGCCGCATTTTCATTATAGCGCGCCGCGATGAGTTGCGGGTTGTTGGCCCGCCCCCGGCTCAAGGCTTTGGGCAGGGACGGCGGCAAAATATACCGAGGCGGCTTGCTAAGGTTGGCAGGTGTATGACCAATAAAGCGTATATAGGCGGCGCGGCTGACGGCCAGAGCGGCATCAGCATTAGCCAATCCGATTTCGGCTGCCGCCAAGCGAGCATCAGCTTGGGCAATATCTGTGCGCGTACCTTCGCCCACATCAAATCTGTCTTGGGCTGCTTGTTTTTGTCGTGTGAGCACAAGCACATTATTGCGCCTTATACTGGCGGCTTCTTCGTCGCGTAACACGTCCAGATAGGCAGTAGCAGCGGATAATAGCAAATTTTGTTCAGCGTTACGCAGGCCTTGTCTCGCAGATAATATGCCAGCCTTGGCCTGGGCTTTTAGCCCTTTAATGCGCCCGCCCTGGTAGAGAGGTTGAACAATGGTGACTTGAGCGGAATGGGGCGTTGCATTAAATACGCCACCGCCAAAAAAAGAAGCAGGGGTCTCTGTACGCGATTCCCCAACCTGTAAATTACTGCTGATATTAAAACGTCCAGCCGCTTGTGCTTGCACATAGTTTTCATCGATTTCGCGCACACGTGCCCGTTCAGCCATCAAGCGGGGGTTGTTTTGATATGCAGAGACCAAAGCTTGCTGGAAATCCTCAGCTAGAGCTGGAGTGCTCATACCAAGCCCCATACTAAGTCCCACCAACCCAGCAATAATATATTTTACAGTTGAAGATAGAAAAAACTGTTTCACATCCATTTCCTCACAGAACAAATATCCTAAAGGACAAAGGTCTGTTTATGTTCAAATCCAGATAGTGCGGGGATATTCGCATCAAATGAGGTGTTATGACCCACTTTATCACTGGATTTCTTAAACACCTTAATTCTGGAAACCGGGCCGTCATTTACGGCTACAATTAAGCGTCCATTATTAGCGAGTTGGTCAAACCAAGTTTGCGGAACACAGGCGACGGACCCGCCAACAAAAATTACGTCAAATGGCCCGTGTTCTGGTGCGCCAGCCCGAAAATCTCCTTGCACAACCGCCGCATTCGTAGTGCCGCATTGATCTAATAGGTCTGTGGCGCGCTTTACGGTGTCCTCAGTTTGCTCCAAAGCCACGACTGTCTCGGCCAGTTGTGCCAGCACGGCAACGGAATACCCGCGCCCACAACCAATGTTCAGCACTACATCCGTGCTTGTGATGTCCGCAGATTCTAACATTTTGGCAAAATCGCGCGGACGCAACATATAGCTACCCTGGCCAAGATCAATATGCACATCGCTATAGGCTAGTGCGGTTTTAGCTTTGGGTACGAAACATTCGCGCGGGACAGCTTTAAAGGCGGCTTGAATATCATAGTCCGTCACATCATTGGTGCGGATTTGACTATCGAGCATAGCCTCGCGGGCGGCGGCAAAATCAAACATAATCTGTCCTTTGTTTGTTGTTTAGAAGTTTTTGAAAAATCCTAAACCATGTCTGTACTGTTATATAGAGTTGCCCCCCAAACAAAGCAATGCCGCAAAACTGTACAGAGGGCATAAATAAATGCACATTTTGCCGCAGGACGAAGCGTATAACCTGCGTGTGCCGTAGCCTTTAAAGAGCGCTACCGCTTAGGCAATTGCTGATTTCTTTTAGTTCGTGGGCGGCTATGCAGAATGCATCTTCGTATTTGAAATGCACGGCAGCAATGCATTGCTCGGTGTTTAGGCGCGCCGTGGTAACACATTGGGTCAGGCGCGGTGATGTCATGTAGTTTTCAATCCACTCACTGCTTTCCGCTCCAGTTGCACCGAGAATTTCAAGGGCCGACAATGTTAAGGCTTTGCGGTGCATGGCACCTCTATATTGACTAACGAAAGTCTCGGTTTGTGGTTGATCGGTACGGCCGTAAGTTTGCCAAAATTGTTGGCGTTTTACCGGGCCTGAAACATCATGTGCTCTAATTGTACCGACTTCAGCTATTTGTTGCGCGGTTGTTCGCGGAGGGTCAAAGCGAATAGATTTGGCCCGAGAAATGATCTCAAGACGTTCAGTGCGCGAATCAGCGCGCTTTTTCTTCCACTGTTCCTTTTTTTGCATGGAATATGATTGGCTCTTAATATGGGCACCAGAACGGTCAATACTGGCAATATCGCTAGCCCATGAATTTTGAATATCTGAAGATGCAGAGAGTGCTCCGGGTAAACTGGCTGCGTAATTTGGATCTACATAAAGTTGGTAAATGACACTGTCGATGCCTTGGTGACGTGCAGTATCAATGACCCCTTCAACGAATTCAGTGCTTTGTGCACCGATCAAAGCGCCGTAACCGATTAAGGCCGGGCCTAGGCTCGGGGAGAAAACTTGCGACAATCCGTCCATAGTTTTGTTCATATGTTCGGGTGAACTGATGTCTTGGGTGGGGATGGAATTGACGTGGGACATAAGTACAGCGTGATTACCTGCTGCTCTAACCAATGGTTCATTTATACGTTCGGCGGTTGGCCTAGCGTCTATGAAGAGCGGCGGCGGTGGGGGCGGCGGGGCAGGAATGATTTCGGCCACTTGCTCTATGACAGGTGCCGGTGCTTCGGTGGTTTTACAGGCGGTAACAAGCAATAGGGTGCAAGCGAACAATATTGGTAAACTTATCCGGTCATTTTTCTTGTACATATAATTCCCATTTCTTTTGCTTGTAGTGCTCACAATTTGCTACAAAACAACTGTAAAAACAACTGGCGAACACTGTATAGTCTATTTCACCTCTAACACGAAATAGCTATCTTTTAAGGGTAGAATCGCATTGTGTGGTAAAGAAGTTGTAAGCAAAATCATATTCGGAAGGTAAAACTTTGAATTTTAGCATAAATCGCGGGCTTCCCCTTGTCAGCCTCTTGTGGTGCTTGACCCTGTTGGCAGCATTTATGGCTGCTTATTTCAAAGGTGCAGGTGCTACCGCCTTGCTGCCATTAGCAGGTACAGCAATAGCTCCGGCAGTCATTGGGCTGGCGCTTTGGCCGTTCTCGAACCGGGAATGGGTGCAAATGTTCGTCATATTCTCTTGGCTTTTACTGGCAATACTTGCCTGTTTTGCAATCGGTTTTGTACCTATGGCTATCTTATTTTTATGCGCGCCTGCGGTGGCCGTAGTTTTTGCTCGTGAGAAAGTGCTGGAGGCTATTGTCTTTGCTGCGGTTTTTGCGGCGGGCGTATTTTATTTTGGCAAATTTGGCTTTGCGCCGGATACTATTGTTTCAGCAAGCCAGGCAAATTGGGCCGGTTTAGCTGGTATAATGGCAACTATTGCCTTTATGCTTGGCGCCATGTTTTTTGCATCTGGCGGACAAGAAAGTGTGGATGATGGGCAAACCAATACCATGCAGGCTGCGCCGGTTTTGCAAGACGAATTACGGTTTGCTGAAGCTTACCCTGGCGCCGTGGTAAAATTTGGCGCTACTGGTGATTTGGAAATGGCCACACCGGTGGCACGGGCTATGTTCGGAATAGAGGCTGACAAATATGATCAAGTCAGCTTTGCCAGTTTAGGCATAAACGGGCAGCAAGAGCAATTATTAGAGGCCTCTTTTGCAAAACTGAAGCAAACTGGTGAAAAAACATCTGTCAGCATAGATTTTCCGGACATTTTTCAGGCCAATACGGATATTTCCAGCCAGTATATGGACATCACATTGGTGCCGCAAATAGACGGATCAGTCTTTGCGTTTACAACGGACTGCTCGCGTATTGGCGACAATATTGCGGACAGTATTGATGCGCATGCCAATGTTAAAAAAGAATTTGACGAGAAGACGCTGTTCTTTGCAGGTGTGAGCCACGAGCTACGCACGCCGCTGAATGCTATTATCGGATTTTCAGATATGATGCGTTCACGCCTATTTGGGCCGTTGCCAGGCAAATACGCCGAATATGCGGACATGATACATGATAGCGGTCAACACATGCTCGACCTTGTCGGCGATGTGTTGGACATGTCGAAAGTCGAAGCCAATAAATATGAACTGACCTATTGCGAATTTGACATTGCAGACGTGGTTAGAAGTTCAATGAAGATGGTGCGCCCATCAGCCGATGCCGCCGAGTTGACTTTGGACGCCGATATTGAGGCGGATAAAGACCTGGTTATTGAGGCCGACCGCCGCGCCGTGCGGCAGATTTTGCTCAACCTTCTCAGTAATGCCATTAAATTCACGCCGAAGGGTGGACGTGTAACATCCAGCGCACATTTAAATGGCGATCGCATAGACATAAGCGTTGCAGATACGGGTACAGGTATGACGGCCGGCGATATTGCCGCGATTGGGGAACCGTATAGTCAGGCTGCTAATGCTAATTTGGTTAAGCAGCGTAGTACCGGTCTTGGGTTATCGTTGGTCAAGAATTTGGTCAAATTGCACGGCGGCGACTTTTCTATTACCAGCCATCCGGGTGTTGGCACCAAAGTTTTGGTTTCATTGCCTATAAAAAATCCAAATATTTTGGACTTAGTATAAAAATTTCATTATTTCTTGCGGCTCATCATAGGTGAGCCAAGCGCAGCAATAAAAAACCCGAAGAAAATCAACAGTAGAAAGAATGCGGCGCGGTTGTGAGTGATATCGTGCCACCATTGTTTAACGAGCTTTTTCTCGAAAGCCTGCGTTGAGGCTTTATCGACCCAAGATTTAAGATCGCGGGATGTTTGTTGGCCTCTTAGCTTGATCTGAGCTATGGACGGCACGGAAAATTTGAAGGCTGACAAGTCCCACGATTTACTTTCCAGTGCTGCCGTATGCAACTCATTTGGTGACGAAACGGTTTGGACGATTTCATCAGATATAGCTGTACTGGTCTTTGGCTTGTAAATTGACAAGGAAGAAACCCAGTTTTTTGCTGTTGTAATAAATTGAGGTGTTTCATTGGCAGGCATGGTTTTAGATGTCCCAAATGAAGCGGGCAAGGGAGTGGCCATCTGGGCCATCAAAATTGTGTTTTTATCCCAGCGGGCTACACTGCCCTGCAAGCTGTTCCAATAATCATTATTGGTGACAAAATTTACTGAATTGGCAAAGTGTTTTGGCTGGTCAGAACTAATTACACCGATCATCCGGCTATCAGCGAAAGGCGAAATGAAGAGAGCCGCCAGACCGCCCGGTTGTAGCCGTGCGCCGTTATCTTGACGTGCAGCAATACTAAAGGTTTGCGCAGCATCATTAGAGGCAAATTGATCTGAACGGGCACCTAAATTGGGTTTGGGCGTATTGAGGACATTTTTCCCCAACGCTAGTTTAAGTGCGCTCGGTGCGGCAGAGTAAAGTGTAGTGTCAGTAATCGGATTTGGGCCGATGACCAAAATATTTTGGTCCAAATTCTCAATTGCCGGCAAGGCGGATACATAATTGGCATTACTCCACTGTGGGCCAAATTGTTGGGCGGCATATCCAAGAAGCTGTAAAGTGGACTGCCTATCTTGAGCAGAACGGGCAGTTAGCACCAGTGTGCTTTCTTGGTCAAAGGGTGCGCCGGAAGCGGCAAGCCGGTTCAGTTCTGTACCAAGAGAAAGCCTGGATGTTTTTAAACTAAGCCTGGATGTACTATTCACCATTACAGACGGGATGTTTTGTTGTGAACGGCAGATTGGCGCCGATGCATCGGGGCGTATTTCAGGCTCGAAACTGAGCGTATTTTTTGCCGCAGAAAACATGCCGGGCTTGATAGCAAATGACACGCGCTTTGACGTTTTGTCCAGATGGGTAAAGCCAATAGATTGGCCGTTCAGCTTTACTGATAGGCGGGAGCTTGTATTGATATCTTTAGAACTAAGGATATTGAGGGTGAGGACACCGCTTGTCGCTTCTGGGTCTGCAATATTAAACTTAATACTAGCGGGATCTGGCCGCCAAGACGGTGTAAATATGGGCGTACCAATATCAGAGAGTTTATACTCTTTGGTTCCGTGTTCCTGGGCTTTAAGAATTTTCCCGTGTGCGAATTTTTCAGCTGAATAAAACTCAGCCAAAGATACACTATTACGCCGCGCCGCCGGTAAATGGTAAGTGGCAAATGCACGCATTAATTCTAGCACTTTTGCCTCGGTTTTCGCTGTTAACACCACTGTCGGTTTTTGGCGGTCATCAATCATGACCCGTGCACCGGATGCCGTCAGGATTGATTTTTTGCTTAACAAAGAGCGGATATCATCATGAGTGCCTATGATAAATTCCATGTCGCTTAGGCCTGAATTTAACTTAAAATCAGGCACGAAGGTCATGCGCTGGGCTATGCCTTGCGCCGCTAATGCTGCGTAGGCCAATTTGTCGTTTCCCCTCGCAGTAATACCAACACGTTTGGGCGCGGTCATGGCATGGGCCATGCGCTTCTCAATTTCAATAATTTGCATGTCACGATTTTTGGTGCGGGCCTTGGCAACCAGCTTTGAACGCGCAAGATCAAGTATCCATTGACCATTATCCGGGGTCAAGCAGTCAGCATTCCTTGGTGTCTGGTAACTGATTTTTATACTGTTCCCCGATAGGCGAATACGCGAAGTGTCCATACGGATATGGGCGTCAAACCGTGATGCGCGCCCGTAAATTGGCACAGGTTTGGTGCCGTTATAACTAATGAGCAAGGGTGTGCCGCGCATCACCCGACCTTCGGGGTAGGCGCTTAAAAATAAATCTAGGGTTTCATACCAGTCATTGGCTGGCAAATCGAATTTTAATTCGAACTCCTGGGTGCGCCAGTCAAGAATAGCGCTGTCTTTTGCGGCCATTTCGGTAAGGCGGGACTTTAAGACATAGGTTTGGTTTCTCTCCACTTTTGAATTGGATGTAATGGCTGCTTGCGCAGAATTAGGCGCTAATACCAACAGGCTGGCGAAACAAATGAGCAATACCGTATAAAAACCTTGCTCGAAGCTCATGTGTCGATTGCTATTGAATTTAAGGTTTTTTTGCCTATTTTGGGACATGTCAGCGCCTTTTTTAGTGAATAGGCTGTCAACCAAGCAAAAAGAGTGCCAGTTTCCCCACAAAAGAGAATTTAAAGGCGGGCATTAAATGCGAGGGAATTTACCCTGAGAAAAGTATTGTCAGAATTATGATGCCAGTTTTGAAACCATCGATTTGGGTCTATGCTCTGATGCGCCGCGCCCAGATGGAGACTGCCTATGCCACATTGGCCCGCAAAGGCGACGGCGATGCGGGGGCCGTATTGGTGAAGGTGTGCACTCTCGACGGAGATGCCGTATTGTACCGTCCCATACGGAATCTATTAGGGGAAAGAGTGTGGCTCCCGAAAGGGCCATTACCTGAACGCGAAATTGACGCAATCATCGGCAAGCGCGTGGCCACAGACCCCGACTTATGGGTGGTCGAAATAGAAGACAAGCAAGGTCGGCATTTCTTGACTGAAAACGTCGAAAGTGAATAAGACTTGTTTGTTTAATCGTTGCCACCTATGTGAACAGCCATGACAAAGATAATGACAAGCACATCTGAGCATCCATCAAATTCAAGGCGGGTTTTTGCGATCATTTCTCACCCGGATGCGGGTAAGACAACTTTGACCGAAAACATGCTGCTGGCGGCGGGTGCTATCCACCAAGCCGGGCAAGTGGCGGCGCGCGGACAGCGCAGACGCACACAATCAGACTGGATGAAAATCGAGCAAGAGCGCGGTATTTCCGTCTCCTCATCTGTGATGACATTTGAACATAGGGGCTTGGTGTTTAACCTATTGGATACGCCAGGCCATGAGGATTTCTCAGAAGACACATACCGGACTTTGACCGCCGCTGATTGTGCGGTCATGGTACTGGACGCCGCCAAGGGCATCGAACCGCAAACATTGAAATTGTTTGAGGTTTGCCGGCTGCGCGATATCCCGATCATCACATTCGTCAATAAATTTGACCGCGAAGCCCGCGAAGTATTTGATACTTTGGCCGAGATCGAAGATAAATTGGCGCTCGATGTGGTGCCGATGCAATGGCCGTGCGCCAGTGGTCGTCGCTTTAAGGGTATGGTCGAGCTAGACACAAATATGTTTTTACCGTTTTCGCCAGACGGAGAGCACGGTGCTGCCGTGAAATCTGGCAGCGACGCCATGAAAGCTTTGATTGACGATCCTGAATTGTTCGCGGAGTTTAGCGAAGAAGCTGATCTGGCCCGTGAATACGGCGAATTTAACGAACAATCATTCCTGGAAGGTCATATGACCCCGGTTTATTTTGGCTCGGCCTTGAAGAAATTCGGCGTGTTACAATTGATCGACGCATTGGCCCGCTATGCCCCAGGACCGCAAACCGAAAAATGCACAAAAAATGGCGTCGATGATACCGTTGCCCCATTTGATAAAACCGTGTCGGGCTTTGTCTTTAAAGTACAGGCCAATATGGATCCAAACCACCGCGATCGGGTCGCATTCTTGCGGCTCAGTTCCGGCGTGTTTAAACGCGGTATGAAGCTCAAGACAACCGAAAATAAAACCATATCCGTGCACAACCCGATTCTGTTCTTCGCCCAAGACCGGGAATTGGCTGAACAGGCCTATGCGGGGGATGTCATTGGTATTCCCAATCACGGTGTGTTGAGGGTAGGGGATAGCCTATCGGAAAGCGGCAAGATAAAATTTGCCGGCATTCCAAACTTCGCGCCAGAACTCCTGCGCCGCGCACGTTTGGCAGACCCACTGAAAGCCAAACATTTACGCAAAGCCCTGGAAAGCCTGGCGGAGGAGGGCGTGACGCAATTGTTCAAGCCCGCTATGGGGTCAGATATGATCGTTGGCGCGGTAGGCTCTCTACAAATCGATGTGATGGCCGAACGGATAAAAACCGAATACGGCCTTGAAGTCGTGTTTGAGCAAAGCATGTACCAAGTGGCAAGATGGGTCATGTCCGACGACGACGCCGTACTCCAAGCCTTCATCAACAAAAATCAAGGCGCCATAGCCGAAGACCTAGACGGCGCACCCGTTCTGCTGGCAAAATCCCAATGGGACATAAGCTACGCCGCCGATAAAAACCCGGCCCTGCGGTTTTTGAAAATTAAAGAACGGAATTAGAGGTTGGGCATCTGAGAGCACTGTGCATTCAATTGGGTCAGATATTTGTCCTTCCCCCATTTTCATGGGGTTTGAGCCAAAGTGCAACAAATGTTGCACGACGCGAATGGTGGGTGCCTCTTGGCGCTCAATGGGGGAAGGAAAGAAAGTGAACGTAGTTATGGGCTTTATATACCGCTCGCCCAATCCAGAAATTCTGCGACCACCGCTTCACGCTCTTTCTTTGGTTCGTTTAAGGCTTCGTGGCGGCCGTCTTTACGGATGGTGGTTTTTACATTGGTTAAGCCCGCCGCTTGCAGTCTTGCTTGCATATCTGCCGTTGCTTTGGCGTCCATTGTGGACGGGTCAGCATCGCCGCCTAGAAGATATATGGGTGTGGATTTAGGTGCATTTTCAAGACCTGCATCAGATGCGCCGCGCAGTATCCAGGCCAGCATATCTTTCCACATACTGACCGATGCAGGCCAGCCGCAGTCCGGGTCGTCGTCGTATGCGCGGCATTCGTCCACATCTTTGGACAGCCAGTCACTGCCGGTCTTGTTTGGTTTAAATTTTTTGTTGAATGCCTTAAATGTGAGTTTGTCAATCACACTGTCTGCGTCCGGTTTTTTGAAAATGCCTTCAAGACCCAAGATGAGTTTCAGGAGGCCAGTTGCCCCGCCTTTACTCATGGCCGCATTCCAAACTGCATAGGCGTCCGCATCTTTTGGCCAGCGGAGCAGGTAATTATAGGTAATCATGGCCCCCATAGAATGCCCGAACATAATCAGCGGTAGCTTTGGGTGTAGCTTGCGGATTTTAGTGTTCATAAATTTCACGTCTTGCAAGACTGTATCCGCACCGTCCTTGACAGCAAACACGCCTTGGGACGCATCTTCTGCGGTTGTCGCACCGTGTCCCCTGTGGTCATAGGCATAGACATGGTAGCCGGCCCCCGCGAGAGCTTCGGCAAAACGAGCATATCTGCCGCCGTGTTCCGCCAATCCGTGATTGATCTGGATAACGCCTTTGGTCTTTACCTGTTTTCGGCCAGTTGCCTTTTTGTAATAGACACACATGGACGCACCTGTCGGGCTGTCCCATGCCTGGATTTTAGTGTATTTGCCGTTTAGGCGGGTTGGTTGATTTCTCATGCTTTATCATAATGGGGAAAAGCACATTTAGGCCAGCATTTATTTCGGCATCATGCCTTGGAATAATGTGCCGACGGATTTGACCAATAGTGTTTCGTAATCTTGGGCGCTAAAGGCAAAGGTTTTAAGGCCAACTGCGCTGGCTAAAATGAGCTGGGCTAATTCTCGCGCCGCCATATTGTCTGGCCCGCCCGTTATTTCTTTGGCATCAAGACTTGATTGCAAAGATTCTGTCAATTTACTGAGGAAATCATTGTCCGCTTTGGCGTTAATATCACCTGATGTGCTTTGATTGACATCAAACAATTCCGGGCCGTGGGCGGAATCGTGGGCAAGGGCATAGAGCGGTGTCATCCTTGCTGCCACGCTTGCGGCAATCCGCTCGCGAACAGGGGCGTTACCCGAAAGCGCATCTTCGGCAGCTTGTAAAGTCTTTGCATGAAATTCATGGGTGAGGCAACGAAAAATGTCGGTCTTATTTTTAAACAGCAAATAAAGCGCAGGCCGCGACATATTGGCCGCTTTGGCTATGTCTTCCATACTGGTGCGCTTAAAGCCGTACTTCTTAAAGCAGCTAAGGCTGGCGGCCAATGTACGCCCGGTTTTATCGCTCAAATCAAAATTCATCATAATATACCTGACATATTGACAAAATAACTACAAAGTGTCAAAGAATATTTTTTATAAAAAAGGGGAGCCCAATCATGGCCGCAAAAAAGACAGCTAGCAAAAAAACACCAGCCAAAAAGAAACCTGCTAAAAAAACACCCGCCAAAAAGAAAATTGTTCTGGTTACCGGTGCGTCCGGATTTATTGCCAAGCATTGTATCGTGCGCTTGCTCAATGCGGGCTATGCGGTACGTGGGTCTTTGCGCACCCCGAACAGAGCCGATGAAGTGCGCGCGGCTATCGCGACCAAAGCGCCACAAGCGTCAACGGACGATTTAACGTTCGTGACTTTGGACTTGATGTCAGACGATGGTTGGGACGCGGCAGTAAAGGGCTGTACATTCGTACAACATATAGCTTCGCCGTTCCCGGATGCTGAACCGGACGACGAAAACGATCTGATCGTTCCTGCCCGCGAAGGCGCTCTGCGGGCAGTGCGGACGGCGGCCAAGGCCGGGGTCAAGCGGGTTGTGCTCACGTCTTCTATGGCGGCTATTGCCTATGGTCATGATAACGGCTCGGACTATGAATATAGCGAAAAAGACTGGAGCAATAGTGACGGCGATATTGGTGCATATCTCAAGAGTAAAACCATTGCCGAACGGGCCGCCTGGGACTTTATGGAAACCCCAAAGGCCGGGAAAATGCAGTTGTCCGTAATCAATCCAGGTGCGGTTTTGGGGCCATTACTCGACGCGACCTATTCAACGTCCGGTGAGCTTGTGCGAAAATTGCTGGCCGGTGAAGTGCCAGCCTGTCCGGATCTAGGGTTTGCTTGCATAGACGTGCGCGATGTCGCTGATGCGCATTTTAATGCCATGGTTATGCCTGTAGCGGCGGGGCGGCGGTATCTGCTGGTTGATAGTTATGCTAAAATGCTGGATATTTCTAAATGCCTGTACGAAGCGGGCTACAAAACCCCGACCAAAAAACTGCCAAATTTTGTAGTGCATATCTTGGCTATATTTGACAAAACCGTGCGCATGATAAAAGGCGGCCTGGGCAAACACGAAAACACCAGTAATGAACGCCTGCGCGAGGAACTGGGCATAGACCCCCGCTCCATAAAAGAAATGAGCCAAAGCATGGCCGAAACCATGGTCGAGTACGGGGTTGTGACGCCGAAAATGCGGTAAAACAAAAAGCGCAGTAAACCACACCGCCTTTTTTAAGAGTATGTAAGGGTTGTATTTTTCCATTATGTGCGTACCATACGCTTTGTAAAACGGGGACGGCGGGTTTTGCAGGCTAGAGGGTTAATGATGAAATATACAAACCCACGATTTCTCTGGAAGCTTTGTGCTCTATTAGGATTGGCTACCGCTGTGTGTGGCCTTTTGCTGATGCCGGTATTTCCTGCTACGGGTGCGGGGTATCTTGCTGGATACGGCGAGCCGGTATTTGCCTTTGAATTTGCGCGCAGTGTTCCTGATTTGCTTTTGGTCTTTGGCGCGCCAGACGATCCGGCGCGGGCGGGGCGGATCTTGGATATGGTGCACGGCACCTATTGGGATTTTGGTTTTTTACTGATTTATAGCGGGTTTATCTATACGTTTTTTCTGGCTGCTTTTAATAGCACGGGTACTCAGGTCTGGCGGGTGTTTGCGGTGCTCGGCATTGTGGCCGGATTGGCAGATATAGTAGAAAATATCGTTCTATTGGGACTGATGGCAGATATTGAAACTGCCAGATATTTACCGGTATTGCCGTTTCCGGTTTACGCTAAATTTATAGCCATCACATTGTGCGGTTTAGGGGTAGGTGCTTATCTCTTGGGAACGCGCAAGCCCGTTTGGATGGTGCTCGGCGGGCTCGCTATCATTGGGGCTTTGGCCGGAGTTCCCGGACTTGTGGCACCGCAGGATTATGGCCAATATGTCGGTAGTGCCGTTACTGTTTTTTGGGTTATTCAGTTGGCATATGCGGGCCGGGCTGGGTTTCGTAAAAGTGTCTAACTATCCTGCAATATCAGCGAACCATCCTGTTTTTCAATCTTGAAGCTTTTAGAGGTAAACGCCTTATAGTCAGTCTTGTAGATTGTATCTACACTGACGAAATTGGCCTGGCCGCTTTCTCGGTTTAAACTCAGGTCTATATAGCCGTGGCTTTCAAGATTGTGGTAAATCACATCATCGTTTTTCGCGTTAAGTCTGGCGGAAAAATCCGCAGAAGCTTCACCGAAATAGGCACCCGTGCCCGGGGAAGTAACACTGGTCGTCCCGAGCTCTACTCCCATGGCTGTGCCTGATGCTGTCTCCAGCTTATTGGCCCAACACTCATGGGTATCGCCGGTTAAGACGAGCAGATCTGTGACACCTTGTTCTTGTGCCGTAGTGTAAAACTTTTCCCGTGCGGCCGGGTATCCGTCCCAGGCATCAAGGTTGAGCGGTAGGCCGAGGGGCGACAGCGCAATATAATCATGAATTTGCGGGAACAATTTTTCAATGTCCTTAAGGAATTCCGCGTCTTTATAGATGGTTAAATCTGGGCTGGCGATACGCGCCATAACAACCTGATTGGCAATCAGGCGCCATGGCTGGTCCGCGGATTTAGAGGTCTGCAATGCTTTGCCCACATAGGCGGATTGCGCCGCGCCCAGAAGTTCGCGCGATGGATCCCCCAATACATTTTGGACAAAATTACCTATGCCCGCGCGCGTTTGCAAATCGGCAATATATTGGGCGTAATCGAGAGGCCGTGTGCGGGCGGTCAAGCGGGTTTCTATGGCGCACAGGGTCAGTAAATCGCCGAAACTATAGCTGCGAAACAATGCTTCGCGCGCCCGACCTGGCTCCGGGTCGCGCACGGGCATATATTCATAATAAGCCTGCATGGCGCTCGCACGCCGTGCGTCCCAATTTCCGTCGCCCTCATTATGGTTTTCTGCACCGGTTTTCCAAGAATCGTTGGCCGTTTCGTGGTCATCCCAAATGCAAATAAATGGGTGGGCTGCGTGCACGGCTTGGCTGGCGCTATCGCTTTTGTATTGTGCGTGGCGCGTGCGGTAATCCGCCAAGCTAAGAACTTCATGGGCAGGTTCGACCAAGCGCCCCAGTTTAGCGCCGACCTGACTGCCATAGCCATCGCGCCCATATTCATAAAAATAGTCGCCGAGATGCAACACGGCATCAAAATGGTCATGTTTGGCAATCTCGTCGTAAACATTGAAATATCCAAACCCGAAATGAGAACAGGAAACCACGGCAAACCGTGCCGTCTCTACTGCACCCGCAGGCAGAGTTTTTGTCCGCCCAACTGGAGATATATATTCGCCCACCTTAAAACGGTAATAATATGTCTGTCCGGGCTTTAACCCAGTGGCATCAACCTTAACTGTGTAATCGCGGCTTGCATCCGTCGTTACCTTACCTTTGCGGCGGATTTTGCGAAAAGCTTTATCAGTAGCCATTTCCCATTTTATAGGAATAGAAGGCACAGGAAGAGCATTTGGGATTTTGGCACTGATTCGCGTCCAAATCACGATTCGGTTGGCGCCAGGGTCGCCGCTGGCCACACCGTGGTTAAAATGAACTGGAAAATCAACCGATTGACGATCCGCACAGGCTGTCGCAGAGGCACCAACCAAAGAAATTCCGGCAAATAATGCGCCGCGCCGCGTGACATTTGTCATATTTAGTCCTGTTTTAATGTAGGTTAGCCGTAATCAATGGCATAAATATCACAGTTGGGAAATAGTTAACAGCCTGTAAAATAAAAAGTCGATAAACTGTTGTAAATTTTTCGTAATCAAGACAAAATACTGTCACACGCGCGTTTTACGAGGCGCGCATTCTTATTTTAAGAAGATTTATTTTTAACGAGGGGTTCTCAAATGAACAAACTAACGAAATCAACAGTCCTTGCCGGCATGCTCGGTGCATCTACCATCGCACTGACCATGGCAATGTCAACATCTGCCTATGCGCAGACCACATCTTCATCGGTTCGCGGTGTTGTAACCAGTGAAACTGGTGCACCGGTTTCCGGCGCTTCAGTCACGATCGTCCACGTACCATCTGGCTCAGCTCAAACTGCTGTTACCGGCGGAAATGGCGTATTTGTAGAACGCGGATTACGCGTTGGTGGTCCATATGTTGTAACAATTACTGCGAATGGACAGGCACCTTACCGTGCAGAAGATATTCAGCTTTCATTGGGTGAAACATATAACTTTTCAGCCGTAATGGGCAGTGCAACTTCTGACGAAGTTATTGTCACTGGCTCACTGGTAAATGCCGTTGATGTAGCTCTTGGTCCGAACGCTACGTTCAATCTTGATGATTTACAGCGCGCTCCATCTCTTAACCGCGATATCACGGATGTTCTACGTAGCGACCCACGTATTTATATCAGTGAAGCTGCTGGTGCTCGCGGTGGTGTTTCGTGTGGTGGCCTTAACCCGCGCTTTAACAGCTTAACTGTCGACGGCGTTCGTATGAATGACTCCTTTGGCCTTAATTCTAACGGTTATCCAACGGAGCGTATCCCGTTCTCATTTGACGCTATTGAGCAAGTAGCCGTTGAAATGGCCCCATTTGATGTCCAGTACGGCGGCTTTACAGCCTGTAACATTAACGCCGTGACTAAGTCTGGCGGTAATGAAATACATGGTGGTTTGTTCTTCGACTATACAGATAATGGTCTCAGAAACGACTCTCTGGAAAACGCCCCAATCTCTACGGGTGCTTTTAGTGAAAAACGTTACGGCTTTAATGTCGGCGGACCTATTATTAAAGATAAGTTGTTCTTCTTTGCGGCTTACGAAAAACTAGAAGGTGCTAACTTGTTTGACCGCGGTCCAATTGGTTCCGGTGCAGTTAATGAGGTTAGTGTTACAGACGCCGAACTTTCGCGTATCGAAGCCATTGCGAATGCAGTTTATGATTACGATCCAGGCGGAAGACCACAAAGCTTTGATAACAAAGATGAAAAAATCCTGGTTAAGCTAGACTGGAATATTAATGCTGATCATCGTGCCAGTTTCACCTATAACTATAATGATGGTTTCAATATTTCTGGTGCTGACCGTGATCTCAACGAGTATGAATTTAGCAATCACTTATATGAGCGTGGTGCCAAGCTAGAGTCTTACTCAGGTACATTGTATTCAAATCACACAGAAAACTTCTCGACGGAATTCCGTATGGGCTATCTAAAACTTGATAACCGTCAAATTTCAGTTGGCGGCACTGATTTTGGTGAAATTCGGGTTGCACTCCCTAATCGTTTTGACACTGCGGGTAATCCCCTTGGTGCTATAAATGTTTTCCTCGGCGGAGATGATAGTCGTCAGTCAAACAAGCTTAACTATGATTTGTTTAACATTGCTCTCAAGGGTTCTTACACTATGGGCAATCATACAATTTCGGGCGGGTTTGAACGTGAAACCCTAGATGTATTTAACCTGTTTATTCAGCACACGGAAACAGAACTACGTTTCCGCGGTATTGATAACTTTGAAAATGCTCTTGTTGATCGGATTTACTATAATAATGCACCGTCCCATAACCCAGACGATGCTGCGGCGGAGTGGGGCTATTCACTTAACTCTATCTATGCTCAAGACGAAATTGATTTGGGTAACGGCCTAACGGTTATCGGTGGTCTACGTTATGATTGGTACACAACAAGCGATTTACCGACTGAAAACCCTGCCTTTGTAGCAGATTACGGGTTCTCTAATTCGCAAAACCTAGACGGTGAAGGTCTCATCCAGCCACGGTTTGGTTTTAACTGGGAAGCCAATGACAAGGTGACAATCCACGGTGGTATTGGTCGTTATTCTGGTGGTAACCCGAATGTGTGGTTATCCAATACTTTTTCTGGGAACAATATTGAACAGGTTGGTGCTCTTGCACGCGCGGGTCGTGGCGGTCAACCAAACCCAATCGACTTGAACACACTTACCTATTCGGGTGGAGAAAGCGGTGTTCCGAACTTTGCCGGTTATGCAATTCCTGATATTGTTTATAACCAAATTTCAACGGGTATTGGATCCAATTTCGAGCTTAACTACCTTGATCCTAATTTCAAAATTCCGTCAGAATGGAAATTTGCTATTGGCGGTACTTTTGAAGGACCGAATGAGTATTTCTTCACAGCTGACATGTTGTTCTCCAAAGCCAAAAATACGGCAATTGTTGCGCACGGAGATTTGGATCCATCAGGAGCTACGGCAAGCAACGGTACGCCATTGTTTGACAGCAACCGTCTTGCTTCCTTTGTGTTGACTAATTCTGATGTAAATAATGAAAGCTTTGTTTTATCAGCTGGTGTCAGCAAGCAGTATGACAATGGCATCGATTGGACCTTTGGCTATGCCTATACAGATGCTAAAGATGTACAACCTATGACCAGTGCTGTTGCGTTCTCCAATTATATGAACCGCGCATTTGACAATCCTGAAGAACAAGTTCTTTCTACATCGAACTATGAAATTCCGCATCGTTTCACATCGACCCTTAGCTACGAACATGCTTTTTGGGGCGACAACATGACCAAGTTCTCTGCACTTGGACAATTTAGCTCTGGTATTCCGTACAGCTTTACCCAAGGTGGTAATGGCATATTTGGCTTTACGCCTTTCCTTGAAGGTAGCAATGTTTTGGCTGACGGCTTTGCCCGTAATGACCAAAAAGGTTCATGGTGGGGCAAAGTTGATATTAAAATTGAACAGGAATTTCCTGGTTTGCGTGAACATGACAAAGCTTCCGTCTTCATGGTGATTAACAACTTTACCAACCTGCTCAATGATGATTGGGGCGTTCTACGTCAGGCCGTATTCCCTGGCAATGTAGACCATGCTGCTTTCACATCAGGGGCGCTTGATCCAGAGGCACGTATTGGTGCTGCATCACGTTACGAAATTCGCTTTGGTGCGAAATACGATTTCTAGGCTAGCTTAGGAAATTTAAATAAGAAAAAGGCGGGGTTTTCCTCGCCTTTTTTATTGCCGCCTTTTTTATTGCACTGAAATACGTGAAACGAAAAACGTATCCACGGTTTTTGGGGCGGGTGTATATTCGCATCATGAGTTTTGTATCAAAATATAAATCAGCGAGTTTAAGCAGTGTGTCCAGAGGTGCGGTTTGGTTTGCAATCCAGCCCGGATATTGGGCGGTGCCTGTTATAAGGTCTACTGATTATAAAAACCACAATCACTTCGTGCCCCAAAATGGCGTACAGGTATTTTTGTTATGGTTGCGTATATGGCTGGATTGGTTGTGCGGGCAGGAGTACGCTATTGGCTCTACCCAGATACGCAAACCTGCTCTTGTTAATCGCCGTTGTAGACGCATGGCCCTGCGCAAAACACCGCCAGCACGTAGTTACAACATATTGTTTCATCTATGCGGCAAAACATTAAGCCGCACCCAGTTTCTTGAACTTATGTGTGTGCTTATGCCGCTAGGACGGGTGCGCATATATGGTATGTGGTTTAGGGGCTCAGTTCTGCAAAGGCGGGCATTGCTTATCTGCTATGATCATGGCTGGTGGCGTGCGCCGCTCGGTGAGATGGGCCGTGTCAACGGCGGGGTTTGGCACGCACATTTACGGCCTGACTAACCCGCGAGACTGACCAGTTTACCTTACAACTTGAAAATCAAAAACAACCCGCACCGCGGAGCGTATTTGCTTGCGCGAAACTCAATTACCTTAGCTCCTGAGCCTAATCATCTATCCCGGTAGCATTTTTCATAATATCGAAAATCTCGGCCTGATCGATGAGGCCATTGACTTGGTCCGCGCCGGGGCCTTTGGCAAATAATGCTACATCTTCGCCAGCATGGGTTTCTGATGCGCGTCTTACGGCGGATTGTTGTTTATAGTCTTTGTCCTGCACCATTTCGGCGGTTTGCTCCACATCATCCCTAACATGAGAACCGTTATGATAACCCAGTGTGGTATAAGGGAGTTTGTCGCCTGCCAGGCTTGGTTTGCCGTCTTTGCTCCCCGCTGGTACCACAAGCCCTAAAATTGGATTGCCTGCTTTCGGGTATCCGGCGATGGTAAATACATGGCTGTGGTCAGCCGTGACCAGGATGAGCGTATCTTCATCGCTGGTGATTGCATCAGCTGCGGCAACGGCGCGGGCAAGTTCCTGTGTTTCGGTGAGGGCCCGATAGGCATTGCTACCGTGATGGGCATGGTCAATCCGGCCCGACTCGACCATGAGGAAATATCCGGTATCGCGTGCCGCCAAATTTTCAATGGCAAATTTAGTCATTTCAGTCAGGGAAGGTTGCTCGCTAGCGACACGGTCAGCTTCATAGTCCATATGGCTGATGTCAAACAATCCCAATACTTTTTTATCGCTCGAAGCCTGTATAGCCCGAAGGTCTGTGATATTATCCACATAGCTGTGGGAAGCGCTTTTCTTGGTCCAGCTTACGGTTAGGTTCTTGTCGTCCGTCCGCCTTCCGCCTTCTTCTTTGCCGAGGAATGCCCCTTGGCCCCCGCCGAGGGCAACTTCAAGCCCTGCCGCTTCTCCTGCGCCGCCGTAAGCAACCAATTGAGTGGCCAGATCGACACACCCTTTTTCTTTGCCGGCTTTACTAATTCTTTCATCGGTTTCCCAACCTCGGCTCTGCGCATGGCCGTACACTGCGGCAGGGGTCGCGTGGGTAAGGCGGGCGGTGGAGACAATACCGGTGGACATGCCGGCTTTCTCGGCTAAATCGGCAAATAAGGTCGGCGGTATGGCTGCGCTATCGGCGCACCCTGCATAGAGCGCGTCGGGTCTGACATTGATTTTGCCGATCTGGGTTTTCATACCGGTATTCATGGCGCTGGCGGTGCCCGCACTGTCCGCGACTTGGGCGTCAAGATTATAGGTTTTGACCAGAGCCAGATTGTCAAATTCCTCGAAAGATAATTTATTATCTTCGCCGCTCATGCCCTTGCTTTGACCGTCAAAAATTCGTGCCGCCGTGATCGTGGAAATCCCCATACCATCACCAATAAACAAAATGACATTTTTGGCTTTGACCTCTTCGACCGGCGCAGTCGCTGCGGTCGTCTCTTGTACTTGACAAGAAGACATGGCAATCGCGCTTAAGGTCGTTAGGCTGGCGGCGGTAAACAAAAATAATTTGGATAAAGACTTCATGATAGATCCTTTTGGTATTTTGAATGTAAGTGTTCATAGAAGAAAACAAGGTGTGCTGTCACCATAATTATATCTGCCTTAACGTCCTTCAAGCCGCCAAGCGATCAACAATGCTGCCAATATCAGCAGAAAATAAATCCATGTTGGCGCAAATGGTGTTCGCCGAGATGCAGAAACTGTATATTGCTGGTTTTCGATAACGCCGGCAAAGTTAGTTCCAGATGCTGTTTCGCCCCGACTTATTTTTCGCAAGGCCGGGATAGCGGCATCAACGCCTGCCCAATATGTTCCGCCGCCGCTGGCCGTGACCAATGGTTCTAATATATCCGCCGTAGGGATTACATGTTTAAACTCGGTTGGGTTCAGCGCCCCGGCTGCGGCAATTGTGGAAAGTGCATCCGTGTTGACACGGTAGGCACCTTGGCTATCAGCCTTTACACTGCCAATGAAATGCCCCGGCTCTATGCGGCGCAAATTTACGGTTTTTGATGAACCATCAGGCAATAAAACCTGTACGGATTGGGGTTGGTCGTCCAATGACCGATGCTCGATTTGTAACATGCCGTTTTCGACGCGGGCCTGTAATCGATCAGCTTCCAGGTCAGGCTCGCCCATCAACCAATGGGCAAGCCTTCTGAACATTTCATTATAAGGCCCACCGCCGTCGTGCCCCTTTGACCAAAGCCATGCTTGGTCGGAAAGCACCAGCGCTACGCGGCCTTTCTCGACCTTGTCCACAACCAATAAGGGCTTGCCGTCGTCATTGACCATCAGTGCATCACCTTTGATAACCTCAGCATCCAGCGATCTATACCACCGTCCCCAACGCGCGGCGGTTTCGCCTTTGAAGATTGACGTAATCGGGTGGCGTTTGCCTTTGTCATTTAATTTGGGCCGAAAAGGTGTCGTATCTATTTCGCCTGTTGGCCTTGCGGGAAGCACCGCAATTAACGGTGAGCGGGCAAGACTATCTTCGGTGGAAAATGCTGGCCCTGCCGCCACCAGAAGGGCTCCGCCTTTTTCGACATATTTGGCTACATTGGAAATATAATAAGGGCTTAGCATTGGCCGTGTTCCTCCCCGCGCTGCCATCGTCCTACGTTTAAACTGGTCGAATATAATCAGATCAAATTCATCGAGCTTTTCTTCAAATAACTCGCGAACCGGAAACTGGATTAATGACAATTCCTGAGCAGGTGCATATGTATTTTTCACCCCCGGATTGGTCAAAATAGTGAACTGTATGAGATCAACAGACGGATCTGATTTAAGTAAATTTCGCCAAGCCCGCCCGCCCATATGCGGCTCGCCCGTAACCAGCAAAACCCGCAAGCGATCACGAACGCCAGATATTTCGGCGACCAACACATTGTTAAGGGCCGTTAGCTCGCCCTCAGCCGTAGCCGCGCGAATTTCCACCGTGTTGATGCCGCGCTTTTCAATTTCCAAGGGGACGGTAATTCTATCCCCGACAACAGCCCCAAAGCGAGCCATCAAGTCGCCGTTCAAACGGATTTCCAGTAGAACCCGTTCACCTTCGTGCCCAGGGTCTGCGAGGTGCAATTCAAAATTGGCTGTCTCGCCGACCATGCCGTATTTTGGTGTCACAATTGCATCAAGTCTGCGGTCACGGGCATTTTTATCACCAATGACAAGATTGTGAAAAGGGACGCCGGACGGTAAAAGCCCACCGGGGGTTTCAGGCAGGTCGTGGACTTGCCCATCGGTAACCGTAAATACACCGGCAATACGGTCGGCGGGTAATTGCGCCAACCCGTCAATAAGAGCTTGCGCCGTCCGCGTACCGTCTTTGCCCGGCGGGATGACTATTTCGACAATTTCCGTATTTCCCAAAGCATTAAGCGCGTCGGTCACACGGGAACGCACGGTGTCGGCGGCGCTTTCCCTATCCGCTAATTTCATGCTCTCGCTATTGTCATTCAAGATGAGTGCGATGTCGGGAAGAGGCGTGCGCTGCTCGATCAATTGTTGTGGGTTGAGAAGCGCACCGCACAGTATGAACGCCGCAATTGCCCGTAAAACAAAACTTTTCAGACCGCGCCACTGGCCGAACGTTGCGGCGGCTAAAATCAGAATAGTCAGACTTATAATCGCCCACACAGGCAGTAAAGGATCAAAGACAAATGAAGTATTCATTGTTCTATTCCTTCTGGTAGTTCTGGCTCTAACAATGGCCCAAACTCTGGCTCAGTTTCCTCGGGAGCAATTGCGCCGTTGAGACCTTCCCCGAGCCGCTCAACGATTTTAGCCGCATGCACTTGATCGCCTTTATAGTTACCAGATAGAGCATACATAGCCAGATTGACACCAAAGCGCATGGCCATTTCCCGTTGGCGCGGGATTTCGTTTTCTATGACAGTTAGGGACCTTCCTTTATCGTCCTTGGCCCAAGCCGCCGCCCAATCGTTTGAGCCGACAATGACACTGGAAACACCGTCGCGGCTTGACCCGCGCGTATCGGCCTCAACCCAAATGGGGCCGTCAGACCAACGTCCAGGATAGTCAGAAATCAGGTAAAACGCTTTGGTCAAGACATGGGTTTTAGGCGGCGCAGACAAGCGCGGAATATCAAGGTTTTCGGAAAGTCGCGCCAGTCCCGGGTGGGTTTCGCTTGCGAACAGGCGTTTTCTGTCTTGGTCTTGTGTATCCAAAACCAAAGTGCCGCCCGACTGCATAAAATTATTGAGCTTGGCAAAAGTTTCAGGTTTTAGATTTCCCGTTTCGCGCTGTACTGGCCAATACAGGAACGGATAAAAATCTATTATATCACTGTCCAGGTTAACCCCGCGCACACCAATAGGCTCAATAGTGGTTCGGCGGGTGAGTTCGAATGCCAATCCTTCAAGGCCGCTTTTACTCAAACGGTCAATTTCAGGATTGCCGGTAAGGACATAGGCAAGGTGCAAACCAAGGGCATCATTACTTGAATTATCTTGAGCATAGGGTTCCGTGGGGAATACCAGGGCGACCGCTAATACTAATGCGGCGCTTGCCTGTATAAATGGCCTGCGTAGTCGGCCTGATGCCAACAGTGACATTGCCACGTCAAATGCCATCAATAGTGCCAAAAGTCCTAGCAAATTGCCGCTAAGGGATTTGGGCTTGCGACCACCGTAAACGGCAGTGCTCAGGCCGGATGCGGACAGGGCCGTGTAATCATTTGGATTGGAAACGGTGTTAAGGGCTTGTCGACGCATCCCCTGACGGTACAGGCCGGGCGGGTGATCGAGGCCCGGTTTTGTTTCGGCAAATACGGCATCGGCTATGGCAGCCGCCGTTAGCGGCGGAGTTTGTAAATTACCATAACCGTCAAGTGTTCGTTCCGCCGTCCAGTCACCATTTGCACTGGTGGTGATGGGCGAATGGGTGCTTCTAGCCAAAGGCAACAGTCTGTCCAACATTTGCACATATAATCCCGACAATGGCAGTGTCGACCAATCTGGCCCAGCAGTGACGTGGAATAAAACCACGCGGCCAAGACCACGGGTTGCGGACGTAATGACCGGTGAACCGTCCGCCAGCCGCGCCCAGGTATTGGTATCGGTTTCTGCACCGGGTGTCGATAAAATTTGCTTGCGAACAACGATGTCTTCTCGCACGCTCAGACCAAAGAACGGGCTGCCTTGAGGAAATGTATCAAAGCCCTGCGGTTCTTCCCATGCTAACGCCCCGCCGATATCGCGGCCACCAGTGCGCAAAAGCACGGGCAATAATTTATCGGTGCGTTTTGCCAGTTTTGGCCCGGCAAAGCGAACCAGCATACCGCCTTCCTCGACATATTTTGTCAACAAAAGACTTTCGGAGCGCGCCCTGTCCGTCATGAAAATAATGCCCGGCGATACGGCCAGCAATTCACCGAGGTCGCCTTTGTAGATGTCAGCGCTCGGGCGCAAGGCTTCTTCTATATAATGCCATTCAGACAGTAATGGCTGGGTATTGACATCACTGCCCTTCAGCAAACCAACCAAGGGTCGCCCCCAACTATCATCTAATAATTTTACTGCACCCGCAGATGCAAATTCGTCTGGTTTTAACACAGACACCCGGTTTCTAAGTTCCGCCGGAAGCTCAAAATTGGCTTCTGCATTTGCTTCCCCGGGCAAGAACGTTATTTCGCTGCGGGCGAGGACGCGCCCTTGGGGACTATAGGCGACAATGTTCTGGTTGCGTAGACTTGTTGTATCTGTGCGGTGCCAAGCGGCCCGAAACCCGTTCGCAGTCTCAATAATAGCACCAGCGAGAAGCGGGCTGAAGGCGGAATTGGGTTTGTAAATTTTCTGGTCACCACCTGAATTCAGCGCGTCTTTGAATTCATCCGCAAACCCGTAATTAACCCCGTCCGACAACCAGACTATATCCGCTTTGGATAAATCCAACCCGCTCATTTGCGCGATAAGCTTCATCCGGTCAGGCGCATAGGGCGTTATTTGAAGAGACCGTATGGATTTCAGGGCTTCACTTGCCGGTATGAAGCCTGCCGCGTTCTCGCCGCGACTATCAACAGAGCGCAACAGGGCGACCATCTGGTTCTCAGAGACGGCTTGCTCGGCTAAAGCTTCGGCTTCCATGGTTACCGCAGACCAGTTTCCTGCCGCCGCCCAGCCATTATCTATGATCATGACCAGCGGGCGATTGGTTTCCACATCCGGTTTGAACAATATGGGTTTTGCCAAGGCGATAGCCAGAACCGCGCCCATAAACAGCCGAAACAACAAGAGCCATATAGGCGTCGCATTGGGCGTGTCTTCTTCTTTGTTGATGTCGGCCAACAAACGCAAAGGCGGGAAAATTTGCAGTAAAGGTTTTGGCGGTGTGATTTTTAACACCCACCAGATAATTGGGAGGGCTAATAGTCCAAGCAGCGCGAGCGGTGCCAGAAATGTAATAGGGCCTAAAACAAGAGAGAATACCATTAAATATCCCCTGCTAAGGAGAGGTACATAGCGCTCAACGCCTGTGTAGCGGGTTGGTCTGTGGTATGGGTGATCAGTGTCCAGCCGAGCCGGCGTGCCGTTTGTGCCAATGCGTCCTCATGGGCTTGAAATTTTTCTAAATACTGGTCGCGCATTTTTTCGGCGCGCCCGAGCAAGAACGGGAGCTTGGCTATTTTTGTGCCGGGCCTCAGCATTTGTATGCGGCCTTTGAACGGAAAACTACGTTCTGCCGGATCGACAATATGCAGTAAAATGCCTGTGGCCGGGCGGGCGCTTAAGGCCACCAAGGTTTCGCGCCAATCTTCTGCGGGGGCTAGAAAATCTGACGCGAGCACCAATTTTGAATGGGCGGAAAAATCGGCGGCAAGTGCATCTCGACCGCCTGCGCCCGTGGCTAGTTTATAAGATATGCGCTCTATGCCGAACCGTCCCGTGTGCGGCCGTTCGCTCATGCCGAGAACCGCGCACCGTTCTCCGGCCCGCATCAACAGGGATGATAAAGCCATCATCAGTACACTGGCTCTATCTTTTTTAGTTGGCAAAGATTTCAGTGATTTCCAATTCATGCCATCAGAGCCGTCGCGCCACATCCACACGGTGTTGGCGGCTTCCCATTCGTTCTCGCGTACATAATGGTGGTCGGCGCGGGCGGAACGTCGCCAGTCAATATCGTGGGCGCTGTCGGACGCCGAATAATCGCGGTATTGCCAGAAAGTTTCGCCCTGCCCGGAACGCCTACGCCCGTGTACCCCTTGGGCCACAATTGCTGCCACCCTTTCGGCCTCGGCCAAAAGCGGCGGATAAGGCGCGGCCAGATGTTCTGCGTCTTTGCGAAGGTTGGTTGTGGGCATACTATTCCTTCCTCCGTTTTTCACGGGGGAGGTGCGCGCCCCCATCCCCCCTCTGAAAAACGAGGGGTACTTCCCCCTGCGCCCTCTTGTAAGTCCCTTTGGGGAAAAACGGAGGAAGGAAAGGAAGGGAAGATGTGTTACTCGTGGTTCCCACTAACTCACCCGCTGTGCTAGCGTGCTGATCAAATCATCAAGATTGGCACCGTCTGCGCGAGCGGCAAAACTAAGGGCCATACGGTGTTTAAGTACGGGAGCAGCCAAGGCCAACACATCATCTACGGACGGCGCAATACGTCCGTCCAAAAGCGCACGAGCGCGGCTCGCCAACATCAAAGCTTGCCCGGCGCGCGGCCCAGGGCCCCAAACAACTGTGTCTTTGATAAAGCCGAATTCACTTTGGTCGGGGCGGGCATTTCTAACCAAAGATAAAATGCAATCGACAACGGTATTACCAATGGGCATGGAACGTACCAAGGCTTGCATATCCATCAATTGCTTAGGGGTCATAACTTTTTTAGCAGCGCCTTGTTTGGTGCCTGTGGTGGCGAGCAGGATTTCGCGTTCGGTCGCTTGTTTGGGATAGTCCACATCGATTTGAAATATGAACCGGTCAAGCTGGGCTTCGGGCAAGGGATATGTTCCTTCTTGCTCGATAGGGTTTTGCGTGGCGAGCACATGAAACGGAGCCGGTAAATCGTGTCGTTCGCCTGCGATGGTCACAAAGCGTTCTTGCATGGCTTGTAGTAGAGCAGACTGGGTGCGCGGGCTCGCACGGTTAATTTCGTCGGCCATGAGCAATTGGCAAAACACCGGCCCCGGGATGAAACGAAAAGACCGTTTGCCATTTGCGCTTTCTTCCAAAACCTCCGAGCCAAGAATATCTGCGGGCATAAGGTCTGGTGTGAACTGGATGCGTTTGCCGTCGAGACCAAGCACCGTTGACAATGTTTCCACCAGCAAGGTTTTAGCAAGGCCCGGAACCCCGACCAGCAAGGCGTGCCCACCCGAGAGCATTGCGGCCAAGGACAGGTCAATTACGGCGTCTTGCCCAATGACAATATTGGATATTTCCGACTTGACCTTGCCCAGTTTGGCGCTGGCGATATCGAGTTTTTTTTCAAGGGCGGAACTGGTCATAAATCTTACTCTTCTGTTGGCATTTCTCTTGTATGGTAGGTTTGATTGCTTAGGTTTAGGGCAATAAGTCTAAAGCGCAAAAGGAAACTTGCACGTGTCCACATTAAAAAATGGCAATTCTGGAAAAAATGGCAATTCTGGTCTATCTGCGTTGATCAAAGCGGCACGTGCGCAAGGTGACGGTGTTTTGCCAGTCGATAAATGGCACCCCGAACATTGCGGGGATATGGACATGGTCATCCGCAAGGACGGCTCTTGGTGGCACGAGGGTGTGCGTATTACGCGGGCACCATTGGTCAAGCTTTTTTCGCGGATATTGCGCAAGGACGAAGACGGCGAAACCTATCTCGTAACCCCGGTTGAAAAAATTCGCATCACAGTGGAATGCGCCCATTTTTTGGCTGTACGGGTAGATGTGAAAGGCGCGGGTGAAACCCAGCGCCTGTTTTTTACGACGAATATGAACGCGGTTATTGAAGCGGAGCCTGACCACCCCATAAGCGTCGAAACCGATCCAGATAGCTTAGAGCCGACACCGCTTTTGCGGGTGCGCGGACGGTTGGACGCTTTGATAAATCGCGCCGTATTTTATGAACTGGTCGAACATGCAATAGAGGTGGATAACCAGCTTGGCGTTTATGCGGGGGGAGTGTTTTTTCCTCTCGGCCCCAAGGGGGTTCACAATGTTTAGTTTGAACGACCCCTTGATTGAGCGTATTGGCACAGTGTTGCAGACTGTTGATATGTGTGATGATAGCCATATTCCCAAACGAGATGGCCAACGCCCGGCAGCCGTTTTGATGCCGCTGGTCAAACGCGGGGAATGGAAGGTTTTGCTCACCAGGCGCCCCATGCACATGCCGACCCATCCCGGGCAAATAAGCTTTCCGGGCGGGCGAACAGAAGCGGGGGAAACGCCGTGCCAAGGTGCACTCAGAGAAGCCCATGAAGAAGTTGGCGTTGTTGCGTCTGACATTCATTTGCTGGGCCGCTTACCGTCGTTTAATGCGGTGTCCGAATTTCGAGTGACACCATTTGTCGGTGTTCTTAACCCGAAGGCCACAATTATCCCGTGCGCTAGTGAAGTGGAAGAGACGATGGAAATCCCCTTCGATTTTTTTATGGACAGGGAAAACCATGTGCCGCGTAAAGTCGAGTTTGAAGGTGCCGCCCACCAGTTATATGACATGCCGTGGCCAAATGCCAAAGAGCCGACCTGGCATGTTTGGGGCATGACGGCGATGATGATATATAGGCTTTATCAAGGGATGAACACGTGAGGTTAGAAGCAAAAAAACATAAATGGTTGGTATCAAAACCAACGCAAAGATTGTTTGCGGCTTTGCCAAAAGAGAGCGCAAGGTTCGTCGGTGGCTGTGTACGCAATGCACTGTTGGGCGAAATTGTGGCTGATTATGATATCGCCACAACCCTAGAGCCGAAAAATGTTGCCCAATGCTTGAAAGCCGCCGATATTGCCGTACACGAAACCGGCATAGCCCACGGCACGTTAACGGCTGTGGTGGACGGTACGGTGTTTGAGGTTACTACTTTGCGCCGCGATGTCAGTACGGATGGCCGCCGTGCCACTGTAGAATTTACCGAAGATTGGGCGGAGGATGCTCGCCGCCGGGATTTTACCATCAATGCGCTCTATGCTGATCTGAGCGGTAAAATTTATGACCCGACCGGGCAAGGTTTGGCCGATATTGAAACCCGAAAAATTCGCTTTGTTGGCAATGCCGAAACCCGTATTGAAGAAGATTATTTGCGCATCTTGCGGTTTTTCCGCTTCAATGCTTGGTATGCCCATGACAAGGCTATGGATAGTGCGGGATTGACCGCATGTCGGGAATTGAAGGCCGGGCTGAAAACCTTATCGTCTGAACGGGTTTGGTCGGAGCTAAAGAAACTCCTATCTGCACCAACCCCATTTCGTACCATCAATGTGATGTCGGTGAACGGGATATTGGAGACTTTATTGCCCGAAGCCAGTAATTCCGAAGGCTTGCAATTGCTGTGCGCGCTAGAGGAAAATAAAACTTTATCGCCTGACCCGTATTTGCGCTTGATGGCAATGTCGGCACGGGACGAGCTTTCTATGGCGCGCTTGTGTAAACGTCTGAAAATGTCAAACAAGGAGAAAACCCGCTTGAAATATTGGGCTGGCGATCAAACTAATTTACAGCCTGGCCTGCCGGACAAGGACACGAAAATAGCTATCTACACGGCCGGTAAAGCGGTCGCTATGGACAGAGCTATCATACGCTCAGCAGGGGCAAATGATCCAATAGAGGCGGCAGCTTGGTGGACGTTATACGAAACTGCTAAGGATTGGCAGTGGCCCGAGTTTCCCGTCACGGGCAAAGATTTAATTGCACTGGGCATGGGGCGCGGCGAAAAGCTCGGCAAAGCTCTTACGGCCTTAAAAGCTTTGTGGGTTCGCTCCGGCTTTACAGTAGAAAAACCGCAATTGCTGGTGGCGGCGAAAATGTTGTTTAAGCAATAAACTTCTTTATCGCAAACAAGCCTACTAACATCAGCGCAATGCCGAGAGCCAGCCCCCATAGGCTACCGGTTATACCAGCAAATATGAAAGCGGCTACACAACACGCTGCGTTAAATAAGGCGTAGGGAATTTGGGTTTTGACATGGTCGAGCTGATGACAGCCTGCACCTGTGGCCGAGAGGATTGTGGTGTCGGAAATGGGTGAGCAGTGATCACCAAAAAGCCCGCCAGATAAAACTGCTCCAATACACACATATATGGGTGCATGAAATTCGTGGGCAAGCGGGATGATCAGAGGCATCAAGATAGCATAGGTTCCCCAGGACGAGCCAGTGGAAAACGAGATAATGCCGCCAACGGCAAAGGCGATGACCGGGATGAGGTAAGCCGGTAATTTGCCTTCGACCAGCCCAGAGATATATTCGGGCGCACCCAGGTTTTTACCAATAGCACCCAGCGACCAAGCCAATACCAAAATGGCGAGAATGCTGACGATTTTGCTCATGCTCTCTAGGTAAAGCGAGAAGGCTGAGGCGAGAGACCGCACACCATAATGGGCCATCAGCAACATCAATACCATGGCAGCCAATATATACCCGGTAGATAAACTACCCCGAAATGCATTAGAGGGAACGTTTTCCATATGCATGGGAAAACCCATGGGGATGAGCAGGCCAAACATGACGGTTAACATAATCGTTAGCGGTAACCAGACCATGATAGGTTTGGCTTTGCTGGAAGCATCGCCGCTGACCTTCTCTGCTTTCAAGACATCTTGGTTTTCTGCGACAATGCCTTGCGCCGCATTATCCTCAAATTTTTTCATGGGGCCAAAATCTGCTTTGGCGATAATGATAACTGGCACCATGAGTACGGCCATTACAGAATAAAACTGGAACGGGACGGCTTTCACATAGGTAATAAATGCGCTTTCAGTAATGCCGAGGTCTTTGTATTCGGTTGCAATAAGCCCTTGGGAATACAGTCCCCAACCGATGAACGGTATCAGCACGGCGACGGGCGAAGCCGTACTGTCTATTATCCAGGCTAGTTTGACACGCGATATCTTGAGCCCGTCTGTAATCGGGCGAAACAACGGGCCGACGATTAAGGGTGTGCCGGAGTCTGTGAAAAATAACAATGAGCCGCTGACCCATGCGGTTATTTGTGCGCCGACCTTGCCTTTGATATATTTGACCATCATGCCGGCAAATGCTGCCGCGCCGCCGGATTTTTCCATGAGGCCAACAAGTCCAGCAATAAAAATCATCAATATGAGAATGCCCATATGGGCGCTTTTGGCAGCCTCTGCCACCATATAATCGTTGACCATAATGCGCAGAGCTGTGAACGGGTTTGGGCCGTTCAAAAGCAGCACTCCGCAAAACACACCAAGAAATAACCCCAAAATAACATTGCGCGACCAGACGGCTACAATCAATGTAATGATCACTGGTGCCAGTGAAAGAAAGCCTACGTCCATGATATTCCCCTTTTTAATTTGCCTAACACGGTCGGCATGACTTGTCTTGTATAATTCGGAGAGACGCATAGTCTGTGCCAAAAGCAAGGAATAAATATGGCACGTTTTTTGGTATTGGGCGCAGGATTGGTGACAGCTCCACTGGTGGAGTATCTTTGCAGGCGGCCTGAAAATACAATCGTGGTTGCCAACAATATTTTGGCTGATGCGCAAATAATGACAGACGGATTTGCCAATGGGCGTGCTGAGTTTTTTGATGTCAATGACGCGGACGCTCTTAAGGTTCTCGCTGCCGATTTTGATGTTGTGCTGAGCATGGTGCCGCCGCCTTTTCATCCTCTTGTTGCGCGGGCCTGTATTGATGCCAAGACCCATATGATAAGCGCCAGTTATCAAACTGCGGAGATGTTGGCGCTGGAGGAGGACGCCAAAGCTGCAAATATTTGTATCATGAATGAAATCGGGCTTGACCCTGGAATTGATCATCTCAGCGCCATGCAAATTATTGACACCGTGCACGCAAAAGGCGAGGAAATTGAAGCCTTTGTTTCGTGGTGCGGCGGTATCCCTGCACCTGATGATAATGATAACCCGCTCGGATATAAATTTTCCTGGAACCCCAAAGGGGCCATATTGGTCTTGCTAAACCAAGCCGACTATTTGCGTGCAGGACAAGGCGTCACTATTGCCGCCGAAGATTTGATGGAGTGGGCGCGTCCGGTTGCTATTGGCGGACTTGACCTGGAGTGTTACCCAAACCGCAACTCGCTTTTATATAGGGATATTTACGGTGTCCCAGAAGTTGGTACGCTGATACGCGGCACATTGCGCTATCCCGGGTTTTGCCAAGTCATGCAACTGGCCAAAGCGCTGGGACTATTTCGCTTGGATGGTTTTGAAGCCCCCGCTGGGGTAACTTGGAAAGAGTATATTCAGCTTCTCAACGGCGGAGCCGACATGGATGCCTTGGAAAAAGACGCGTCTCAAACCGCATGGGCGGCACTTAAATGGCTTGGTGTTTTTTCGGATATAGAGACACAAATGGGTCAAACGCCTCTGGATGTATTTTGTGCGCTACTCCTCGACAAACTTTCTTATCACGCAGGTGAGAAAGACATGATCGTCCTACAACATAAATTCATTATCAAAAAACGTGACGGATCGAAATATTACAAATCCAGCTTGCTAACATCCATAGGTAAACCAGATGGGTATAGTGCCATGGCAGCAACGGTTGGTTATCCAGCGGCCATGTCGGCGCAATTGATTGCGGACGGCAGGGTAGATCATGCAGGATTACTCTTGCCTATATCTAAAAATATATACGAGCCTCTTTTAGAGATGCTTGCGCAGGAAGACATAGAATTTACCGAGCAGACCTGGGAATTTACCGAGCAGACCTGGCGGGATGACAAAATGACCGAGGAGCAGTTTATCTCTGAGCTATATGTATAATTCGTGCTTGGCCTGAAAGCCCAATATTGTTGTAGTTAAATTTAATACATTGCTTGTGCGTGGTTACGTGGTAAATCAGTTCGCTTTCAAACATGTCTGATGAGGACAGGAGCATGAGCAATACAATGTATAGGCATTTTTTAAATCTAGCGGATATTCCCGCCGAACACTTGCGCGAAATTCTGGATGAAGCACACCGGTGCAAAAAAGCCAGGGCAGGGTTTCCTAAAGGTAGGGTTGATAACGGCGCACCATTGTCCGGGCATATTTTAGCAATGTTGTTCGAGAAAAGTTCAACCCGCACACGGTTTTCTTTTGAAGTCGGTATGATGCAACTCGGCGGTACAAGTATCACCACAAGCGCAGATGATATGCAGCTTGGGCGCGGGGAAAGCATTGAAGATACGGCGAAAGTGCTGTCACGTTTTGTCGATGCTATTATGTTGCGCGCTAATGACCATAACTCACTGGTCGCGCTCGCGCAAAATGCGACTGTGCCTGTGATTAACGGGTTAACGGATTATAACCACCCGTGCCAGATTATGGCAGATTTGATGACCCTTGAAGAGCAAGGCCGCGACTTGAAAAACTTGCGGCTCTGTTGGGTAGGGGACGGCAATAATGTGGCCATGAGCTTCATCAATGGGGCGGCAAAGTTCGGCTATCAACTAACGATTTCTACCCCGGTTGGATACGGCCCGTCCGGGCAGATGGTCGAACGGGCGCGGGGCGAGGGGGCTCATATCGAGCTCATCCAAGACCCGTTAAAAGCGTGCGCCAATGCTGATGCTATTATTGCCGACACATGGGTATCTATGGGCGATACGGATATAGACAAGCGTATGGCTGATCTGGGGGATTGGCAAGTCAATGACGCGCTCATGGATGTGGCCGCCAATGATGCGCTTTTCTTGCACTGTCTTCCTGCACATAGAGGCGAAGAAGTTACGGCGTCCGTGATAGACGGGTTGAGTTCTGTCGTGTTTGACGAGGCCGAAAACCGCCTGCATGCACAAAAAGCAATTTTGCAATGGTGTCTGAATAAGTAAAAATGAATAAATAAAAAATGAATAAATAGAAATGGATAAGTGATTTTCCCATTTACATCTTACCCCCTCACCTTGTTCCTCTCCCCATGGGAGAGGAGACGTCACAGCACTTTCTGTATTCCTCCGATAAAGAGAACTTCTATACAAAGAAAACGCAGTTTTCTCACCTCTCCTGTGGGGAGAGGTCGAGTGTAGCGAGGGTGAGGGGATGGGATGTTGAGGGATGCATCAATATGCGATTTCTCGGTTAATGAGGGAAGGAAAATACAAATTATGCTATCGCTTCTTATGTTTTTTGTTAAAGAGAGTACATGACAATTCTCGTTACAGGTGCTGCCGGGTTTATCGGCCATAATCTTTGCCTGAGCCTGCTCGCAAGCGGCGAGCAAGTGGTTGGCATTGATAATCTCAATGATTATTATGACCCGAGGATTAAACATGCACGTCTGGAGCGCTTGGCAGGGTTTGAAAAATTTCGTTTTTCGCAGGTGGATTTAGCCGATGATGGTGCGCTAGAAAAAGCCGTATCGCCTGATGAGGTTACGCATATTGTTAATTTGGCGGCGCAGGCTGGTGTCCGGTATTCAATTGAAAATCCGCGCGCTTATATGCGCTCGAACCTGACGGGGTATCTCAATTTGCTGGAATTTGCTCGTGCGGCAAAAAATCTCAAACATATGGTCTATGCGTCCAGTTCTTCGGTTTACGGCGACCGCGCAGACGGGCCATTTAGAGAAAGCGACCCCGTCATAAAACCCGTCTCATTATATTCGGCAACTAAAATTAGCGGGGAAATGTTATCCCAGAGCTATGCGCATTTATACGGCATTGCGCTGACTGGCCTTCGGTTCTTTACGGTGTACGGTGCATGGGGGCGACCGGATATGGCCTATTGGATTTTCACCGAGAAAATTTTCAAAGGTGAAACCATAGATATTTTCGCCGCCGGAGAAATGTCCCGGGACTTTACCTATATTGACGATATTATCACGGCGCTGACCCGCATAGTAGACACGCCGCCCCAAGTCACTAAGAAGGGTGAAGTGCCGCACGAAGTCTATAATCTCGGTAATTCAACCCCAACGCCTTTGATGGATTTGGTGCACACAGTTGAGAAAGCTTGTGGACAAACAGCCAAGAAAAATTTCATGCCCAAACAAATGGGTGATGTCTCGAAAACCTTCGCCGATATTTCCAAGGCCAAAGCCGCCTTTGGCTATGACCCTAAAACCACCATAGACCAAGGCATTCCGGTGTTTGTCAATTGGTATAAAAACTTCTACCAGATATAGGAAACCAAAATGAAAAAAGTCATCAACAATAAAACCAAAATTGGCAATCATCAATTGCACCCTGAAACCTTGATGATGGGGTACGGCTATGATCCCATGCTCTCAGAAGGCTCGGTTAAACAGCCCGTGTTTTTGACTTCGACATTTGCATTTCCAAACGCCGAAGCCGGGGAAGAATTTTTTGACGTTATGGCAGGTCGAAAGCCATTGCCGAGCGGTGATAGTGCCGGATTGATTTACTCTCGGTTTAATCACCCCAATGCCGAGATTACCGAAGACCGCCTCGCCGTCTATGAAGGTGCGGAAGAGGGTGTGGTTTGCGCGTCCGGCATGGGGGCGATTTCCAGTGCGCTTTTGTCGGTTTTGCGCCCCGGTGATGTATTGGTACACGGTTCCCCGCTTTACGGCGGTACGGAAACCTTGATCCGCAATTTATTATCTCAATTTGGTATTAAATCGGTCGAGTTCCAAGACGGTCTTGATCCGGCCAGCCTTGATGCAGCTATCGAGAAGGCCCAAAAAATGGGGCCAGTCAAGATGATCTATATGGAAACGCCCGGTAATCCGACCAATTCCATTTTTGATTTTGAAGTGTTGAAAAACGCGCAGGAAAGACTTGAAGCCGAGACCGGTGTGCGCCCTGTTACAGTGTGCGATAATACTTTGCTTGGCCCCGTGTTCCAGCAAGCCGTCAAAAACGGTATCGACTTGGCTGTGTACTCGCTGACCAAATATGTGGGCGGCCATTCGGATTTGATTGCGGGTGCCGTTATGGGCAAGGGTGCGTTGATTAAAGCCGTTCGCGGCATTCGCAATGCTATGGGCTTGAACCTTGACCCAAATACGGCCTGGATGCTGTCACGCTCATTAGAAACGCTCAGCATCCGTATGCAGCGCGCATCCGATAGCGGCGAGAAAGTTGCGGATTGGCTAGCAAGTAATCCCTATACCAAGGTCAAAGTTCTGCATCCTGACCATATCAAGGACGTTGCATATCAAGCGGTTTACAAGCGCCAATGTAGTGGCCCTGGCTCAACATTCTCGTTCGTGATCGACGGTACACGCCAAGATGCATTTAAAGTCATCAACGGCATGTCACTGTTTAAGTCTGCGGTTTCTTTGGGCGGTTCTGAAAGCCTGGTTTGCCATCCCGCATCCACGACCCATTCGGGCATCCCTGCGGATGTCCGCGCACAAGGCGGTTTGACGGAAGGTCTCATTAGAATATCTATCGGGCTAGAACATCCAGACGATTTAATAGCAGACTTAGACGCAGCCCTGCGCGGTGTTTATCAGTAATTTAGGAAACGAAACTACAATTAGGACTCCCAAAAGGCACTGATTGGTCGCCACCCGCCCAATTGAATCGGTTCCGGTATAAAAAAGGGCGTTTTTTCGCCTATTTACGGTGTTTTTCTTGAAACGTGGCTGTATTCGCGGTTCCTCTTAACCAATAGTAACGATTCATTAACCATATTATTCTTGAGGGAAAAGGATGATATTGAGGGGGAATTATGCTGGCTGGAACCGCACTTCGACATCAAATGATATTGCCACAACAGCAATATGTTTATGACTATTGGCGTTCAAAATGTAAGGCCGGACGCTTGCCAAGCCGCGCCGATATTGACCCTTCGGATATATACGAACACTTGCCTATGATTACAGTTATAGAGGCTTGCAATGCTTCCGAGCAGACAAGATTTAAATACAGGCTTGCCGGCACGGGTTTTTGGGAATTGTTCGAGGACGAAATTTCCGGCCGTTATATTGATGAACTCCCAATTGGAACTAGATGTGAATATTGGCACCGCGTACTCAACCGTGTGATGGATTTACGCCGCCCGTCAGCTGGAGTAACTAAGCCGGGAACGCCTATGCGTGGCCATTTGGCTCAGTTTTGGATTAGACTACCGCTATCGGACGACGGTGCAAATGTGACTTCTATCCTTGGTTTTGACCATTTGGTCAAATATTCTGAAATAGAACAACACGCGGCAGAGCCAGAGAAAATATTTGCATAATATCAGTAACTTAGCGAGTATAAACTATAGCGCCCATAAGTAAAATTAACACTTTATTCACTATAATATAGGAATATAATCCTTAATAGGTTAAGTAGTCCTATATTGCACCTCTAGCCCTGGAGGATGTATGAGTGACCAATCGAAACACCACGACAAAGCTTTGGCGCAATTGGTGTGCGCTATTGTTGCCATAGAATTTGGTGTGCCTAGCACGGCGTTAATGAGCCGGACAAAAGGGCCGGCTCAAATGAGTTTTGCCAGACAAGTGGCCATGTATTTGATGCATGTTGTGTTTCAAATACGCATTGCAAAGGTTAGCCGTGCCTTTACGCGCGACCCGAGCACAGCAAGTCATGCGTGTCGGCTCATCGAGAGCGAGCGGGATGATCCTCTATTTGACCAAAAATTGCAAAAACTTGAGGAGTTCCTAAATTCTGCTCTCATCCTAAAGACTATTAAAGGCACGGCCTAATATGTCGCGGGAGAGCAGCATATTAAAATTGATGCTGGATAAATGTGGTGTGATTTTCGAAAAAGGGCCAGGGTGTGATGTTTATGCTATTGTTCCGCGCGGTGACAAGCGCTGTCGCCCGGTTGGTTGGGTGGAAGACGTAACACTTGCCCGTTTATTGGCCAGTGGTTCAGTGGTTAAAAAAGCGGATACATACATTTTAGATGCCGCCTATCGACACCGCGAAATCACAGCTAAAACGCAAGGCCGTAACGGAGCCTATGCAAACCAGCACCGCCAAATGGAAGCCCGAGACATTTACCATCCCGACGGTATTAAACGCCCGGCGCGGATAAATAGCCATTTGTCAGCCTTAACCCGCTTGGCCAATATGAAAGATAAAAATGGGAAATATTTTTTGCAGCCTGACGAAATAGAAGCGGCGCAGCGCTTTGCTGCCGACTATGCGAGGTCGATGATGTCTACAATAGCCACTCAGAGTTATAGCGGCAATTCAGGCAATGAGAGACGCTCTTCAAATGCGGCTGAACATATATCCATAAGCGCACTTGATGCGCGCAAGCGGGTGATGGATGTTTTGCACGTTGTTGGCCCGGGTTTGGACAAGACTTTAACCACTTTATGCGGCGGGGATATGAGTATGGGTGCTTTAGAATTGTCTGAAAATTGGGCCAAAGGATCTGGTAAAACCGTTTTTAAACTAGCTCTTTCACGGCTTAGTGAATATTATGGCTGCCGTGTTGGCGTACCGGCTCGGCGTTCAAGATAAATAATCAGGATAATAATTGGGCCGCATCACGTTTTATACGCCCGATCATAGCATGCAAACCATTGGAACGCTGTGGGCTCAAATGCTCCTGCAGACCAAGCCCGGATAAAATGGTGGTGGCGTCAATATCAGTAATTTCTTTCGCCGTTCGCCCTGAGAAAATCGTCAGCACCACGGCTACCAACCCTTTGACAATATGGGCGTCACTATCACCGCGAAAATTTAAAACCGGATTGCCTCTATCATCTTTTTCAATCTCAAGAACCAACCATACTTGTGAAACACAGCCGTTTACTTTGGTATTTGCATTGCGCTCGTCGTCGCTGAGCGGGGCTAGTGATTTTCCAAGCTCGATGACATGCATATACCGGTCTTCCCAATCATCCAGAAAGGAAAAATCGTCCATCATGTCTTGTATATTTTGCGGCATATCCATCATGGCCGACACATAAGGGCAGGGCGGATAAAACACAAGAGCCAGAGTGGTTAAGCGCGCAAACTTCGCAGAATTAAGCTTTCTCTGGGAACAAGGCTAACAAGCTTGTTTTGTTCGCGGCGCTTATGCCGCGTTCTGTGATCAGGCCCGTTATGTATTTCCTTGGTGTTACATCAAATGCATCATTTCTGGTCTTGGCGGGGTCGGGCATTGTTGTGACGCGGCGGATGACGCCTTCTTCGTCGCGGCCCGTAATCCAGCCGACTTCCTGTTCGCCGCTACGCACTTCGATAGGAATTTCTTTAAGCCCGTCTTGCATGTCCCAATCAATGGAATTGCTCGGCGCACAAACGTAAAACGGAATATCGTTATCAAAGGCTGCCAGGGCTTTGAGGTAAGTCCCGATCTTGTTGCAGACATCACCCGTGGCCGTGGTGCGGTCCGTGCCGACCAGACAGATATCCACAAGCCCGTGTTGCATCAAATGCCCGCCGCTATTGTCTGTGATAACGGTATAGGGAACGCCGTGCCCCTCTAACTCCCACGCGGTGAGGCGGGCTCCTTGGGAGCGCGGGCGGGTCTCGTCGACCCAGACATGTACATTCATGCCAGCATTAAAAGCCTTATAGATAGGCGATATCGCTGTACCCCAATCAACGGTAGCCACCCAACCCGCATTGCAATGGGTCAAAATGTTGATGGTTTCGCCGTCCTTATATTTGGCTATTTCGTCCAGAAGTGTCTTGCCATAATCACCGATATTGGAACACATCTGCGCGTCATTATCACAGTTCTCGGCGGAGAGTTTAAACAACACATGTGCGCGGTCTGCTTCGCTGACACCTTTCATAGCTTTCATACATTCATCAATGGCCCACTTCAAATTCACTGCTGTTGGGCGCGATGCATTGAGCACATCATAAGCAGTTTTAATGGACGCGTCGGACGGATCATTACGCACAGAAACGGCCATGCCGTACATAGCCGTAGCCCCGATACAGGGGGCGCCGCGTACCTTCATATCGGCGATTGCCGAGCGTGCATCTTCCAAATTTTCTATAGGGATAATTTTAAGCTCATGAGGGAGAAAGCGTTGGTCAATAATCTCAACTACGCCGTCTTCCTCCCATATGGTGCGCATGTCCTTGCCGTTAACCTTCATTTTCTTCTCCGTTTCCATATCCATTTTCAGGTTCTAGATTTTTATAACATTCCGGTGTCCAGCGCGGGGTGCAAATTGATTGGAACACCAATTCTTGGTCTGATTTATTGATCACGCGTTGGGATTGTCCGGGGTTTATTTTTGCGCATTCCCCTGCCTTGATCGGCATTTCCTGTCCGTCAATTTCGATAATGCCCGCGCCGCTTTCCATCACATACCATTCGGTAATGCTGAGACTATGGAGCTGTGTTATACCCCTTGCCGGTACCCGGAACCGGGCGAGGGACAAGGCAGGTTCCTCGGGCGCGTTCATAAGCTCGCGGATATAAATCCGCTCATCCAGCCAGAACTCATCCGGAGTGGGGGATTTGAAAATCTGAGATATTTTTTCAGTCATGACCATATGCCATGCAATAAAAATTACAGAGTTTCAAGACTGCGTGATAACTTCTTTCCCAATTTTATCAATGGCGATGTCAACTTGACTTATTAGGACAATTGTCCTACAGGAAACTAAATGTATGAATTCAGGAGAATATAGACATGCGTGCCGCGCTTACCCGCGAAAATATTGTTAAGGTCGCTGACAATTTATTCTATCAGCAAGGCTTTGAGCACACCTCATTTGCAGATATTGCAAAAGAAGTAAGAATTTCGCGTGGCAATTTTTATTACCATTTCAGAACCAAAGATGAAATTCTGGATGCTGTTATCGAAAAGCGCCTATCTGACCGCATGATGATAATGGAAAAATGGGAAATTGAGGGGGACTTACCGCAAGACCGCATCCGATATTTTATTTCTATCTTGTTAACCAACAGCTGTAAAATCAAACAATATGGGTGCCCGATAGGTACCCTCACAAGCGAATTGGCAAAGCTAAACCACCATGCCGCCAAAGATGCCTGTGAGCTTTTCACTATCTTTCGGGTCTGGTTGCGCCGCCAATTTGAACAAGCCGGCCATAAAGCAAAAGCAGACGAATATGCATTGCATGTTTTGGCGCATTCACAGGGTGTTGCGACACTGGCAAATGCATTTCACGATGACGCATTTATCAACCGGGAGGTCGAAAACCTTATTGCCTGGCTAAATGACCTCCCCAAATCCAAAGTAACGTAAAAAGGAGACGTAAACATGTTTATCATATTATTGAAATTTTCAAAAAACAAAGCGCAGGCCGGTCAATTCATGGACGGGCATAAGGCTTGGATCAAGCAAGGTTTTGCCGACGGTGTGTTTTTGCTGGCAGGGTCTTTGCAACCGGGTATGGGAGGTGCCGTTATAGCGCATAATTGTGAGCGAGGCGAATTGGAAGCCAGGGTGGCCGAAGACCCATTTGTGGAGCAGAATGTCGTCACAGCGGAAATCCTTGAGATTACGCCATCAATGACCGATGAACGGCTTGATTTTTTGAAAGCTTAAGACAACACGAAACTGTGATAATATCAAGCTTGATAAGGACTATGTCTTGATTACCTGTTAGGCAGAAAACAGTCGACAAATTATTCAGGAGAGACATCATGCCTAAAACCGCCAAATACGAACCACCAAAAGTATGGAAGTGGAACACCGGGAGTGGCGGCAAATTTGCATCGATTAACCGGCCTATAGCAGGTGCAACCCACGACAAAGAACTGCCCGTAGGTAGACACCCATTCCAGCTTTATTCGCTCGGTACTCCCAACGGGGTCAAGGTTACGATTATGTTTGAAGAATTGTTGGCCGCAGGTTACAAAGATGCGGAATATGATGCCTGGATGATCAATATTTTAGAGGGCGATCAATTCGGATCGGGCTTTGTCGCGGTTAATCCGAATTCTAAAATTCCGACACTGATGGATAGAAGTGGCGATAAGCCACAACGCATTTTCGAAAGCGGTGCCATGCTGTTGTATTTGGCCGAGAAGTTCGGCGCATTCCTGCCTAAAGAACATGCCGCGCGTACCGAAACCCTGTCCTGGTTATTCTGGCAAATGGGTAGTGCGCCGATGCTCGGCGGTGGGTTTGGGCATTTCTATGCCTATGCACCGGAGAAATTTGAATACCCGATAGACCGTTATACAATGGAGGTGAAGCGCCAACTTGACGTGCTGGACAGGCAGCTTGCAGATAATGAATATATTGCAGGCAGTGAGTACTCCATAGCCGACATGGCCATCTGGCCGTGGTACGGTGTGTTAGCCATAGGCGACCTTTACGACGCCCAAGAATTCCTGGACGTCAAAAGCTATGAGCATGTCCAACGCTGGGCCAAAATGATAGAGGCCCGCCCCGCCGTGCGGCGCGGCCAAATGGTCAATAGGACATGGGGCGAAGACAGCGAACAATTGCATGAGCGGCATAGCGCCGAGGATTTTAACTGAGGATAAAATCTGCCTTTGCAAAGTGGGGTAATCATGGCAAGTGTCTTTTGGAGATAAGTAAGGACAAACCATGAAAAACCTTTGGTCTGATAAGGACGCTCACAAAATTGTCGAAAAATACGCAAAGCAAGGCGTCAATGAGGATTTGGCCCTCAGGGTTTACACCTCGCGTCTTATTGGCGGCGTGCCTGCGCTGGTCATTCACGGCGGCGGCAATACGTCGGTTAAAACCCGTATGCAAGATTTCCTTGGCAATGAAGTGGATGTGCTTTGTGTCAAAGGGTCGGGCTGGGACTTGGCGACGATTGAACCTGAGGGATTACCCGCACTGTACCAAAAACCGCTCGGTGAAGTGCGGTCTTGGGCGGAAATGTCCGATGAAGATATGGTCAAGTTTCAACGGTTGAATTTGCTCAACCCAGCCTCTCCAAACCCGTCCGTAGAAACGCTCTTACATGCGTTTCTACCCCATAAATTTGTCGATCATTCCCACACCAAAGCCGTACTTTCTGTGTCTGACCAAAAAAACGGCATGGAAATTTGCAAAGAAATTTACGGAAACAAGGTCGCTATATTACCCTATGTAATGCCGGGCTTTAAACTGGCTAAGGCTACGGCTGATCTCTATGATAAATACCCTGACATAGAGGGGATAGTGTTGCATAAACACGGACTGTTTACCTTTGGAGATACGGCGAAACAGTCTTATGACCGGATGATTAAATTGGTCTCTATAGCCGAAAAATATATTGCGGCCAAACCTGTTTACCGTCCCGAAAAAGCCAACATGAATGCCAGAGCCGCCAAGCTAAGCGATATTGCCCCAATCATTAGAGGGGCTTGCTCGGTTGATAATGGCGGCGGTGATTTTTCTCGCCTTGTTATGGATTTTCGCACTTCGCGGAAAATCCGCGCATTTGTGGATAGTGAAGATATTGCCAAGGATGGTCGGCGCGGGGTGATGACACCTGACCATATTATCCGCACGAAAAACAAGCCTTTGATATTGCCGTTCGCTGCGGCCTTTAATATGGATATCTACAAAGATATAGTAGCCAAAGAAGTGTCGAAATACCGCAAAACCTACATAAAATATTTCGATAAAAACAATAAAAAAGCAGGTGGTGTAAAGACCATGCTCGACCCAAGCCCGCGCGTGGTTTACGCGCCGGGGCATGGTCTGTTCGGCATGGGTGCAAACACCAAAGCGGCAAGTGTAGCCGCAGATTTGGCAGAAATATTGGTGGCGACCATATTGGATGCGGACAGGGTCGGTCGCTATGAAGCTTTGCCAGAGCACGAATTGTTTGACATGGAATATTGGTCATTAGAACAAGCCAAACTCGGTAAAAGCAAACCATTACCATTGGCAGGCCAAGTGGCCGTTATCACTGGCGGCGGCGGTACGATCGGCGCGGCGACCGCGCGGTTGTTCGCCGCACAAGGCGCACAAGTCACCATGCTTGACCAAGATATCACGGCGGCAAAAATTATCGCCGATGAATTGGGTGGGTTAGCGATTGAATGCGATGTCACCAACCCTAAAAGCATTGCAGCAGCATTTCAAAAGGTGTGCGAAACATACGGCGGTGTGGATATTCTCGTCTCTAATGCGGGGGCGGCATGGGAAGCGGCCATGGACACCATGGATGATGATCTCCTGCGCAAAAGTTTTGAGCTTAACTTTTTTGCCCACAACACAATGGCGCAAGCGGCCGTGCGTATAATGAAAGCCCAAGGCACAGGCGGGGCATTATTGTTTAATGTCTCGAAACAGGCGGTTAATCCGGGCGTGGATTTTGGCGCTTACGGTTTGCCAAAGGCCGCGACACTGTTTTTGATGCGTCAATATGCGTTGGAATGCGGCAAATACGGTATTCGCGCCAATGCGGTTAATGCGGATAGAATTCGCTCTGGCTTGCTCGACGATAAAATGATTGCCGGGCGTTCCAAGGCGCGCGGGCTAACTGAAATTGACTATTTAGGCGGCAATTTACTTGGCCGTGAAGTTCTGGCTGAGGATGTCGCCCAAGCATTCTTGCATCATGCATTAGCACTGAAGACTACCGGTGATGTCACCACAGTTGACGGCGGTAATGTTGCGGCAATGATGCGTTGAATGGAGATGCGCTTAGTTGGCAAGGGCTCAGTAGGGAAGACTATATTATGACGGTTTCGAATTTGCTGGATTTAACGGGGCGAACGGCATTGGTCACAGGGGCCGGGGGTGGTATTGGGGCGGCCATATCGCGTACATTGGCAGCTGCAGGGGCGCGCGTGATTTTGCATTATCACAACAGTAAAGCGGGTGCCCGAAACCTTGCGGGCGAAATTAACGCTGAGCGGATTATCAAATGCGATCTCTCCAAGCCCGCCAAAATCAAAGCTATGGTCAATACGTTGGCAAGCGAAGAGCGCACACCGGATTTATTGGTTAATAATGCCGGAATACAAACCGCCTCGCCTTTGCTGGAAGCGGACGCACAGGTTTGGCAAGGCATCAACGAGGTCAACCTTGGCGGTGTTTACGCTTTGACCAAATATTTTGCCAAAGCCTTGGTGGCGCAGGGGCGGAGCGGCGCTATTGTCAATATTGCCTCAATCGAAGGACTTGATCCGGCAGAGGGTCATGCTCATTACGCTGCATCTAAGGCAGGAGTGCTTATGTATACTCGCGCGAGTGCGCTGGAACTGGGAGCCCATAATATTCGCGTAAACGCAATTGCGCCTGGGCTTATATCGCGCCCAGGCATCGAGCAAGACTGGCCGGATGGTGTAAAGAGATGGCATGCACGTGCGCCGCTTTCTCGTCTCGGTACTGGCGAGGACATAGCCAATGCGGTCTTGTTTTTGTTGAGCCCTGCCGCAGTGTGGATTTCGGGTAACACTTTACAGGTAGATGGGGGTATGGGGGCGCAAAATAGGTGGTAATACCCATTTGTGTGGTTTAGAAATGCAGAAGGCTTAAAGCGAATCAGCTTTACCACGTTAATTTTAATAAGGGGATGCACATGTCCGCACCAACAAAGTCCTTGAAAAGGGCAAACACAATTAAAAAAAGTCTACTACTCGGCGCCAGCGCACTAACGGCAAGTGCACTCCTATTTACCGGCTCAGCCTTTGCGCAGGTTGATCAAGTTATCGTAACGGCGCAAAAGCGCGAAGAAAACATCCAGGATGTTCCGATTTCTATCACCGCTATTCCAGCAAAAGAAATCAACACCATCCTGCAAGGCGGCGGTGATATTCTAAGCCTCGCAAACCGTACCCCTGGTCTTTACGCAGAGAGTTCAAACGGACGGACTGCACCGAGGTTTTATATTCGCGGCCTCGGGAATACCGATTTTGCTTTGCAAGCCACACAGCCCGTTTCTATCATCATGAACGATGTGGTTATGGAAAACACTTTGCTGAAATCTTTCCCATTGTTTGATGTCGAGCAAATCGAGGTTCTTCGCGGGCCACAAGGTACATTGTTTGGCCGCAATACCACGGCGGGTATCATTAAGATATCGTCAATAAAACCTTCGCAAGAAACAGATATGCGGTTTTCCACGAGCTACGGTACTTACGGCTCCATGAATACGCAGGTCGCTGTTGGCGGTGGGATTACTGATACATTATCAGGTCGTGTTTCCGGCGCACTTATCCGCCGTTCCGATTATGTGGATAACACGTTTACGAATGTAAAAGACGAGCTTGGCGGATTTAATGATCTGGCAGGTCGCGCGCAATTACTTTGGACACCTAGTGAGGAGCTAGACGTTTTACTGGATGTTCATGCACGCGACGCGGAGGGCACGGCTACATTGTTCCGCGCTAATATCCTGACCACTGGTTCCAACGATGTGAATAGCAATTTTGTCAAAGACGAAGTAGCCTTCGACGGTGGTGGCGGTAACCCACAAGAGATTAATTCCAAAGGCATTACGCTGAATGTGTCTTATGATCTGGGTGCGGCGACATTAACGTCTATCACTGCATTTGACCAGGCAACTGGTCTGTCGCGCGGTGATATTGACGGTGGTAATTTGGTCACTGGTCCAGGCTTCATCCCGTTTCCGTCTGATACCGGCAATGAATATTTCACCAACCAGTACACGCAGGAAGTCCGTCTGGCCAGCAATGGCGGCGAAGCGTTTAACTGGCAAGTGGGCGCATTTTTATTCAGATCAAAAATGAAAGCTTTGACGGATCCGGGCTTTGTACCGCCGTCCATAATAGTTGATCATAAAAAAGCCTGGGCGATATTCGGTCAAGGTTCTTACGATTTCAATGACACCACTACGCTAACCGGCGGTGTGCGTTACACCAAAGATGAAGCAGATTTATCCGTGTTTAATCAGCCTGGAGCACCAGTACCCGAAACAAATATTGATGCAGGCGAAATTAGCTGGGATATCAGCTTGAACCATGAGCTCAACGAAGATGTCAATGTATATGGCCGAGTTGCTCGCGGTTTTCGCGGCCCATCTATCCAAGGTAGAGATGTTGCATTCTTTGGTGGTGTAACAACGGCTGATTCTGAAACAATTCAGTCCTTTGAGGTCGGGTTCAAATCCATGCTTGCCGACAATCATCTACGGTTTAACGCAGCCGCTTTTTATTATACTGTAAAAAATCAGCAATTTACGGCTGTTGGCGGCACAGGAAACAATGTTGGTTTGGTCAATGCTGATAAAGGTGTTGGTTACGGATTTGAAGCGGATGCAATTTGGGCCGTTTCAGATAATTTAAATTTAACGGCTGGCTTTGCTCTCAATAAGACCGAAATTAAAGACCCGAATCTTTCAGTAGCAATATGTGGGTCTGGTCAATGTACGCCAACAAATACGCTTGTGAATATTGGTGGCACTAACCGTGCTCTGGTTAACGGAAATCCATTCCCTAATGCGCCAAAAATTACGGCTAATTTCGTTGCGGACTATAATGCGCCCATCAATGATAGCATGAATTTTGTGGCCTCATTAGATGGTTCAATTCAGGGGCGTACTAACCTGTTCTTGTACGAGTCGCTTGAATATAACACCTCTGGTAACTTTGAACTGGGCGGAAAAATTGGCCTGACCTTTGAAGACGACAAATACGAAATCGCTGCATTTGCTCGTAATTTGACAGATGAAGTGAACATTGCTGGCGGTATCGACTTTAACAATAATACGGCGTTCGTAACAGAGCCGCGTATTGTTGGTATTATGTTTAGTGCCAGAAACTAGAGCTAAAGTAACTAAATCTTAGACAAGTGAACAATTATGAGCCCCGCAGTTTTCTGCGGGGCTTTTTCTTTGACCCGAGAGCAAACAGGCCTAATATAAATCCATGTTAACAGCCGAACAAAAACGAACCTTTGCGGACGACGGGTTCATTGTCCTGCCGGATTTTAAATCTTCGGCGGAAATCGCCGAACTTAAGCTTCGCGCTAACAAAATCGCTTTGGCCCATGATTTTGATGCTAGCAAAGAGGTGTTCTCAACGGATCGTCAAAGGGGACCACAAGCCGATAGGGTTCAGGACTATTTCTTGAACTCCGCAAATGAGATACGTTGCTTTTTTGAGGAAAAGGCGTTTGGTGCAGATGGAAACTTGGTACAGCCGCTCGAACAATCCATCAATAAAATTGGCCATGCTATGCACGATCTTGATCCTGTGTTTAGCAAATTTTCTCGCGGTGATAAACTGGCGGAATTGGCCGCAGATATCGGTTTGAGCCAGACGCAAATCTGGCAGTCCATGTATATTTTCAAACAGCCCCGTATCGGCGGCGAAGTGGGTTGGCATCAGGATACTGGGTTCTTCTATACCGCGCCGCAATCCGTCACCACATTTTGGTTCGCTATTGATGATGCGACTTTGGAAAACGGTTGTATCTGGGTCGAACCGGGCGGGCATAAATCTCCCCTGCGCCAGAGGTTCATACGTGAAGGCCGGACAACAAAATTGATCGACTTGGACGCTACACCCTGGCCGGATACGGATAATGCTATGCCTGTGGAGGTTAAATCCGGCACATTGGTTTGTTTCAACGGATTACTACCCCATTATAGTGCGCCTAATACTTCTAATAAACCCCGCCATGCTTATACTCTCCATGTAACGGACGCGGCTTGTGATTATGCGCCGGAGAATTGGATACAAAGAAGTAAGGATTTCCCTGTAGGCGGGTTTGTATAATGACACAAAAAGCATATAGAGCCCAAATTTTTCACTTGCTTGACGATCCGCAGGTTTGTGAAAGTGCCTATCAATATTTCAAAGATGGTTTGCTTATTGTCGAAGACGGGCATGTCAAAGCTGTCGGGCCTTACCGGACATTGGCCAAGACTTTGCGTTTGTCTACAAAAATACAGCATTATAAAAACCACCTTATCGTGCCGGGGTTTATCGACACCCATATCCATTTTCCGCAGGTTGATATTATCGGCTCTTACGGGCGGCAATTACTGGACTGGCTCCAAGACTATACATTTCCCGCAGAGATGGCGTTTAGCGACCCCAAGGTCTGCAAAGAGACAGCCCGGTTTTTTGTAAAAGAACTCCTGCGTAATGGTACAACGAGTGCCTTGGTATTTGGTACTGTACACGCAGGTTCCGCCGATGCGTTATTCCTTGAGGCACAAAAGAAAAATATGCGCCTGATTGCGGGCAAGGTTTTGATGGATAGGGGGGCGCCGAAAGGTTTACTGGACGGTAAAGATTTGGGCAGAGCAGCGACCAGACGGCTCATTAAAAAATGGCACGGAACAGATAGGCTCGGCTATGCGATAACGCCGCGTTTTGCCCCGACCTCTACGCCGGAACAATTGGCAATGGCAGGTGCTCTTAAAGCGGAGAACCCGAGCGTCCATGTCCACACCCATATGTGTGAGAACAAAGACGAGATAAAATATGTGGGCGAATTGTTCCCGGATTCTACGGACTATCTTAGTGTTTATGAAAAACACGGACTGGTTGGGGATAAGACTGTATTAGCCCACGGTGTGCACCTCAACACGTCTATGTGTAAACGTATTTCTGCGTCTGGTGCGGCTATTTCCCTGTGTCCGACCTCTAATATGTTCATTGGTTCAGGCCTGTTTAATCTATCACAATTACGCCGCCATAAAGTTCGTCATGCGCTCGGGACTGACATAGGCGGTGGCACCAGTTTTTCTTTGCTGACAACCATGAATGCGGCTTACTCCATTTGCCAATTACGAGATTTATCTTTGTCGAGCATGGACGCGTTTTACATGGCGACATTGGGCGGCGCTAAGGTGCTGGGTATGGATAAATATGTCGGTAATTTCGAGACAGGCAAAGAGGCTGACTTCGTGGTCATGGACCTAAAAGCGACGCCGCTCATTGAACGCAGGCTTAAAACCGCCAAACGCATGAAAGCCATGTTATTCGCTATCATGATTATGGGCGATGACCGGATGATAGCCGAGACATTTATCATGGGGCGGTCCGTGTATAAAAAGAAAAGTAATAAAACTGTCACCCCGGCCAAGCGTAGCGTAGAGCCGGGACCTCGTAAGTTAGACTAAACTATGAGGTCCCGGGTCGAGCCCGGGATGACAATTTAAAAGGAAATTATGAACGACTTGTTTAATCAAAATGAAACCCGGACTGCCGTGTTCTCGGACTGTCGCACATGGCGGTATCGGCTCGCGCAAATATGGGACGAGAGCAAAGACCCGCTCTATTGGCTGATGCTAAACCCGAGCACGGCGGATGAAGTTAGGAACGACCCGACGGTGGAACGCTGTGAACGGCGGGCGCGCATGTGGGGTTATGGCGGTTCGGTTGTGCTCAACATCTTTGCTTACCGCGCCACAGACCCCAAAGACATGCGCGCGGCGGCCGACCCTAACGGCCCCGAGAACGATAAATGGATCAGAGAACTGGCCGCAATGAGCCAGCAAGCCACTGTCATCGGCGGTTGGGGTGAACACGGTAAACATATGGATAGAGGCCAGAGCGTCCGGGATATATTCAAGAGTGAGGGTGGGCGCCTACAAGCCCTAAAAATAAACGCCTCAGGTCACCCCGCCCATCCGCTCTATATCGGGTATGACAAAACACCATTTGCGGTGGAACTTTAGGGTAACTCCCCCTCAATCCAAACCCGTAGCATTTCGCGCTCTGCGTCCGTCATCTCGGTCTCATTGCCGAGCGGCATGTCTTTACCTGTTACTGTACGTTCCATGATCGGGGCTTTATTTTGCTCTATGAGAGCATCCGTGTCCAAGCGAAAACCGGACGGGGCTTCGTCATACCATTCGTGGGTTGGGTTCTCTGCGTGACAGGCCGTGCAGTGTTTGTCTATGATTTGGCGTACCTCTCCAAAGCTGACTGCGCCGACCTCTTGCACTGCTGGCTTTTTCAAGGCTAGCGGGAAAGTCATGGCGGCGATCATGAAGATAATTGCGGCTACGGCAAATGGCATTTTGGGCTTGGCAGTATGGCGAAGATTGAAATAGTGGCGCACGGATATGCCCGCAAGGGAAATAAGCGCGAGGCTGAGCCAACCCATGCCCGAACCGTAAGTCATAGGGTAATGCGCACTGGTCATAATGAACAGCACGGGTAAGGTCATATAATTGTTGTGCATAGAGCGCAGCTTGGCCGCCTTGCCAAATTCAGGGTTAACCGGGCGTCCCGCGATGAGGTCGGCCACGACAATTTTTTGGTTCGGGATAATATTGAAAAACACATTGCCCGCCATCATCGTGCCAATCATGGCACCGACCTGCATATAAGCGGCGCGGTCAGAAAACATCATTCCTGCTGCCACCGCCGATAATGTCATCAGGATAAACAGCAAAATAGCGAACAGGCCAGGTTTCTTACGCAGAGGTGATTTGCACAGTAAATCATAGAATATCCAGCCACCCGCAAGCATGCCCATACTGGCACCGATAGCCTGCCACTGGGAAAGTGCTATTTTGCTTTTGTCAATCAGGTATAAATTCGCACCGTAATAATAAATAAGCGCCATGAGTGCAAAGCCGCTGAGCCATGTGAAATAGGCTTCGTACTTGAACCAGTGTAAATGCTCTGGCATGTCGCTTGGTGCGGACATGTATTTTTTATTGTGATAAAATCCGCCGCCGTGCACCGACCAAAGCTCGCCGTCGGGCTGGCCTTTTTTGGGCTTATGAGGACGCTCAAGATTGTTGTCGAGCCAGACGAAATAAAAGCTGGCACCAATCCATGCGATACCGGTAATCACATGCAGCCATCTTACCGCCAATGAAAGCCAGGAATAAAAATCAACACTCATGTGGTTCCCCAATTTGTTGTAAGAGTTGCGCCGCGACGGACGCTGCAATAATTTCCGGTTCTTTGCCTTGTATGCCCTTGATGCCAATAGGGCAAGTCAGGCGCGATAATTGTGCATCTGAAAAACCGTCTTTCTTGAGCCTAGACATAAACCGCGCTCGTTTGGTTTTCGAACCGATGAGGCCAAGAAATGCGAAATCGTCTCGTTTCAGCACTGCGCTGACCAAGGCATAATCTAAGTTGTGATCGTGGGTCATGACTAAAAATAAAGTATTTTTTGGCGCTTTGGATACTGCGCGTGCAGGATCAGTGTAGGCTAAGACGGAGTCTGTGGTTTTGTCTTTGCGGTTATCATAAAACTGTACTGCGAAAGGCAGGGGAGCGAGAGCCCTAGCCAAGGCGCTACCCACATGCCCGACCCCGAATACATATACGGGGTGTGTTTGTAATTCTGGCAGAGATGGCAGGTCTTTTGGGGACGTAACAACCAAAAAAGATAATTCTACCCGACCCCCGCAACATTGTTCCATGTCAGGCCCGAGAATATAGTCCAAAACGTGTGATCTGTTTCCGCCGCTCAGGCAAGACCGCGCGGTTTCGATTGCGGCATACTCTAGATTTCCGCCGCCAATAGTGCCGTATTCATCTGTCGCAGTGATTAACATGATTGTGCCAATATCGCGCGGGGTTGAACCTTCCGCCTCAGTGATAGCGATGAGGCAAAACACTTCATTGTCCTCTAATAATTTGCTCGTAGTTTTTCGCCAGTTAAACATGGGAACGTCTGTATGTTCTAGGCTGCAAACACTTCCCTCCCCCTTTTAAGGGGGAGGTGCTGGAGCGTAGCGGAGGCGGAGGGGGGAGCGGCAACCACAAAGCCCTGTATTTGGCACTCCCCCCTCCGTGCGCAAGAGCGCCCACCTCCCCCGCTTTGCGGGGGAGGGAAAGAAAGGGTGTTTTTATTAAAAAAATAGACATGGCACATTTAAACCTAGTTCAGTGACGTCACCGCCCGCAGGACTTCTTCGGGTGTGCAAGGGGCATTCAGGTTCGCGCGGGATGTGTAATCAGCGCTGGCGCAGACTGCATCGGCAATGGCACAATAAACGGAATTGGCCAACATGAAGGGCGGTTCGCCCACGGCTTTGGAGCGGTAAATGGTTGGCTCCGTGTTGCGCCCCATTTCCCATATTTTGATATTCATGGTTTTTGGGCGGTCACCAATGGTCGGGATTTTATAGGTGGACGGGGCATGGGTTTTTAAATGCCCCGCATCGTCAAACACTAATTCTTCGCATGTAAGCCAACCCATGCCTTGAATAAACCCGCCCTCGATTTGCCCCATATCTACGACCGGGTTGAGGGACTTCCCACAATCGTGCAGGATGTCGACGCGGACAACTTTGTTTTCCCCGGTCAGGGTGTCGATAATGACTTCGGATACAGAAGCACCATAAGCGTAGTAATAAAACGGGCTCCCCATCAAAGTTACCGGGTTATACCGAATTTTAGGCGTTTTATAAAACCCGGTTGCCGAGAGTTGAATGCGGGCTTCATAGGCAGAGCGGGTGAGGTCAGAAAATGCGATGGTTTGACCGCCTCCGCTAATACTCCCGTTTTTAAAACTGATATCAGTTTCCGCACATTTGAACTTATTGGCCGCATGGGCGATAAGGCGAAGCTTAATTTTCCGCGCCGCATTTAGCGCCGCCATGCCGTTAAGATCAGAACCGGATGATGCTGCCGTTGCCGACGTGTTGGGGACTTTGTCGGTGCGGGTGGCGCTAATTTTAATCTGTTCGAGGGGGATTTTAAATTCTTCCGCAACCACTTGTGCGACCTTGGTGAACAGGCCTTGCCCCATTTCTGTGCCGCCGTGGTTAAGGTGCACAGAACCATCCGCATAAACATGGATGAGGGCACCGGCTTGATTGAGGAATGTTTTGGTAAAGCTAATCCCGAATTTTACCGGCGTGATTGAAATGCCTTTTTTAAGGACTTCACTGGTTTTGTTAAAGCTGCGGATAGCCGCACGCCGCGCCCGGTAATCGCTACTGTCCGCCAGCTCTTCGAGTAGCTCTTTGACCACAGCGTCTTTTACGGTTTGGCCGTAAGGTGTCTCGTTGGTGCGGCCCTTTACAGGTTCTGGACCATAAGCATTGAGCAGGCGCACATCCAGCGGGTCTTTACCGAGTTGATGGGCAATGTCTTCTATGATTTTTTCAATCCCGATCATACCTTGCGGGCCACCGAAGCCGCGAAATGCTGTATTGGAAACTGTATGGGTTTTATAACGGTGTGAGGTAATTTTTGCCGTGGGTAAATCATATGCATTATCAGCATGGAACATGGCACGGTCATTGATCGGGCCCGATAAGTCTTTGGAGCGGCCACAGCGAGATTCCAGTACCACATCAAGCCCTGAAATTCGGCCAGCACCGTCAAACCCGCAATCATATCCATAGATGAAATCATGACGCTTGCCGGTCATTTTCATGTCGTCGTCGCGGTCAAGGCGGCACTTAACTGCTTGTCCGGTTTTGATTGCGGCAATGGCGCAGGCCGCTGCCATAATCGCAGGTTGAGTTTCCTTACCGCCAAACCCGCCGCCCATGCGGCGCACTTCTACGGTGACATCTTTTTGGGTTTTGCCCAAGACATGCGCAACCAAATGTTGGATTTCTGTCGGGTTTTGTGTCGAAGAATAAACATGTACATCCCCGTCTTCGAGAGGAAGTGCCATGGCAATCATGCCTTCAAGATAGAAGTGGTCCTGCCCGCCCATAACGAAGGAGCCTCCGGTGCGGTGGGTTGCTGATTTTATGGCCTTGGGCGCATTGCCTTTGGTTATGGTTTTGGCGGTTTCAATTGTCAGATCAGCATTCCGTGCTTGTTCAATCGTCGTTATAGAAGCCAAAGGCGCATACTCTATTTTCGCTAATTTAGCCGCCCGTATTGCCAGTTCGCGTGTGGCCGCTGCAACTGCAAAAATAGGTTGGCCTACATATTCAACCAAGGTTTCCGCAAACAACGGATCGTCGCCGCCAAATGGGCTTACATCATTATGACCGGGGATGTCTTTGGCGGTCAGGACACACCCAACCCCGCATCTAACCCCACGGGCATTTTCCACATCCGACACATCCATAGATTTAATCTCGGCGTGTGCATGGGTGCTCATAGCAATATACATGTGCAACAACGCCTTGGGTTCGGGGATATCGTCCAGATATCTTGCAGTGCCGCAAGCCTGTTTTAAGGCACTATCATGCTGGACGGATTTATGCACACTCATGCGTCCGCTCCAAGTACATGCAAAGATCCAGTTGATTGATCTTCTAGCCACGCTTTTAAAATCAAATTCTGCGCCACTTGCATACGGTAGTTCTTGGTCGCGCGCATATCATCTATTGGTGTGAAATCAGAGGTCAGGCCGTTCATGGCGCGGCGTACATTTGGTTCAGACCAGTCTTTACCTTCTAGCATTTTCTCGGCCGTTTCTGCCCGTTTTGGCGTGGCCGCCATGCCGCCATAAGCAATGCAAATATTGGTGCAAATGCCGCCTACAAGATCAAAGCTCATCGCCATGCAAAGGGCAGAAATATCGCTCTGGAAACGTTTGGAAATTTTATAAGCATAATAGTTTTGGCGCGCGCGGGGCTTCGGGACGATGATGGATTTCACAAACTCCCCTGTGCGCAAATCCTGCTTACCGTAGTCAATAAAATAGTCTTCAAGGGCAATTGTGCGTTCGCCTTCGGTATTTTGCAATACCATCTTGGCTCGCGCTGCCATGAGTAAAGGCGGCATATCGCCGATAGGTGAACCATTGGCAATATTACCACCGATGGTGCCAAGATTACGAATTTGCGCACCGCCTATACGGCGCATAACGGTCTCTATATTCGGATAATATTTGCCAAGCTTGGTTATTGCGTCTGTGTATTTTACGCCTGCGCCAATAATAAATTCGCTCTTGGTTTCGGTAAATGTATTGAGAGCCTCCACATTACCAAGATAGATAATTGAACTAAGCGTCTTGTGGTGCTTGGTCACCCATAGCCCTATATCCGTACCGCCAGCAAGAAGAATTGCGTCTGGATATTGAGTAATTAACCGTGTGAGTTCTGCCAAAGTTTTGGGATCAAAGAATTGTTTGCGGGCCCCATAAATATTGGCACTAAGCTTGATGGTTTCGGTATGCTGTAATGCGGCAAGTTTTGCTGAATTGTCATTGGTCGTTGCCGCCGGTTTCATAGCCATTGCGGCATCAATAATAGGCCCATAGCCCGTACAGCGGCAGAGGTTTCCGGCCAGTGCCTCGTCAATATTGCCGCGCGTATAAGGTATATCACTTGCTTGCAAGGCGGCCAGTGACATGACGATGCCGGGTGTACAAAACCCGCATTGTGACCCGTGTTTTTCTGCCACTAATTGTTGAATTTCGTGGGGTGCATCTGGCGAACCAAGGCTTTCCACGGTACGGATTTCTTTGCCGTCCAATGTACCCATGAACAAGATGCAGGCATTAACCGAACGGGTGCGAGCTTTGCCGTCTACCAGTTCGCCGAGCACCACAGTACAAGCACCACAGTCGCCCTCGGCACAACCCTCTTTGGTACCGGTTTGCAAGCGCCGTTCACGAAGATATTGCAACACCGTCATGGTCGGGTCGATGTGTCGCTCGGTGACTATCTCACCATTTAATAAAAATTGGATATAATCCCGCACTAGATACTCCGGAGTATCATAATAACATCCGAGCCCCTCACCTTGTTCCTCTCCCCAAAGGAGAGGAGACGGTGTAGCGACAATCTGGTTCGTATATGTGTATGGTGATATTTCGGCAAACTTAGCCTTTCCTTTAGGGAGAGGCGCGCGACAGCACCCCAAGGGTACTTCCAAGAGGGCGCGTGGTGAGGGGGTAGAATGGTAGATTTTGCGCCTGGTTTTCTCATCAACTGCCCCGGTATGTAGAATAGCCGTAAGCGGATAACAAGAGCGGTACATGATAATGGCGGGCTGTGTCCGAGATTGAAAACTGTATGGGGATGATATTTAAGAAATCGGAACCGCCATTGTGCGCAAGGTAATCGCCTGCATGAAATTCCAACCTATATATGCCAATTGCGAAGCTACCGCCTTCCAATAGCGGATTATCCACCCGGCCATCATGATTAGTTGTGTGGCTGGAGAGAAATTGCGCTTTACCGCCTTCTATCCTGTATAGATCAATCCTGAGTTCTGCCGCAGGGCTACCCGTCATTGTATCAAGCACATGTGTTGTTAATTTTGTCACAATTAATCCTTTTTGTTCAGATGAATATGGCGAACTGTACAGACTTTATCAATAAAATTGTGGACAGAAGCGAACAGGTCAAACAATATAAATCTTATGACTTATCAACGTGATCTTTCAGGCTATGGTGCCAATCCTCCAAACCCAAAATGGCCAGATAAAAGCAAAGATGGTGCGCGTATTGCTGTGCAGTTCGTCTTAAACTATGAAGAGGGCGGCGAGAATTGTGTTTTGCACGGCGACGACGGGGCGGAAACTTTCTTGTCAGAAATCGTCGGTGCGACACCCGTACCGAATTCGCGCCATATGAGTATGGAAAGCCTATATGAATATGGTTCACGCGCCGGGGTTTGGCGGTTGCTTAAATTATTTCAAGATGAAGGCATGCCGCTGACCATATTCGCCGTAGCCCATGCGCTCAAACGTTCACCACATATGGTTGATGAATTTCTCAAGCGGGGTCACGAAATTGCGTGCCACGGCCTCAAATGGATTGATTATCAATATGTTGATAAAGAAACTGAACGCGCCCATATTGAAGAAAGTATCGAGATATTTAAAACCCTGACCGGTTCCGCTCCCAAGGGCTGGTATACGGGCCGTACCAGTCCGAACACCCGTGATTTGGTCAGTGAATATGGTTTCGTATATGATGCGGATGATTATTCTGATGATCTACCGTTCTGGTCTACCCAGACGAAAAAACCGCATTTGATTGTGCCTTATACGCTTGATACAAATGATATGCGGTTTTGTGCCCCGCAAGGGTTTAATGCGGGTGATCAATTTTACACTTATCTAAAAGATGCATTTGACACTCTGTATGCGGAAGGGGAGACGGCTGCAAAAATGCTCTCCATTGGCCTGCATTGCCGCATATCAGGAAGGCCCGCTCGCACGGCGGCTTTGGCAAAGTTCCTGCGCTATGTGAAATCCCACGACAGAGTTTGGGTCACCCGCCGGATTGATATTGCTGAACATTGGCGAAAAGAATTTCCTCACGTGAGAGGGACATAATGACCAAGGATGAATTTATAACTGCCTTTGGCGGTGCTTATGAACATTCTATTTGGGCGGCGGAGCGCGGGTTTGACCCTGATTTTAATGCACCTTGCTGTGTCATTCCGGCCATGCGGAAAGCCGTTGAAGCGGCTAGTGCGGCGCAAAAAGATGCGCTAATCAAAGCCCATCCGGATTTAGCAGGGAAATTGGCTTTGTCAGGTGGATTGACGGCAAGCTCCACCAGGGAACAGGCGGGGGCAGGGCTTGACCAATGTTCCCCGCGCGAGCTTAAGAAATTTCAAAAATACAATGGGGCCTATGCAGATAAATTTGGCTTTCCATTTATTATTGCGGTGACAGGATTAACTCGAAAAGATATTCTAAAAGCCTTTAAAAAACGTCTGAAAAATTCAGAAGTTGAAGAGCGCCAAACTGCGTTAGAGCAAATACATAAAATCGCGGCAATCCGTATTCAGGGCTGGTTCAATGAAAATTCCTGATTTCACTAAACTCACTAACCTTGCCGCGCCGCGCTTGGGCTCCGAAGTTGTATTTGCAACGGATGATTTTTTTGCTGACAAAGCCCGTTTGATTAACCCCGAAGCCCCGATTTTTGTGCCGGATAAATACGACGATAACGGCAAGTGGATGGACGGGTGGGAAAGCCGCCGCAAGCGGGTAGAGGGCCATGATTGGGCTGTGGTGCGGCTCGGGCGTAGCGGCATTATCAGCGGTTTTGAGGTGGACACATCACACTTTACGGGAAATTTCCCGCCGTTTTTGTCAATCGAACTGGCCAATTCCAGCGCTGAAATACCAGACGAAACCGATTGGCAAGAGGTCGTGGCTAAATCCGAGTTGCAAGGTGATAGCCGGCATTATTACGCCGTAGAAAGTGACCAAATCTGGACGCATATACGCTTGCATATTTATCCGGACGGCGGCGTGGCGCGTTTGCGGGTTTACGGGCAGGTGTTCATTGATTGGGATAATTTTGACGGCACCCAAACCATTGATTTAGCGGCTCTGGAATATGGTGGTTGGGCGATTTATGCCAATGATACGCATTTCGGCATTCCTGAAAACCTGATTGCTCCGGGCAAAGGCATCAATATGGGGGATGGCTGGGAGACCCGCCGCCGCCTGGAACGGGCCACCGATCCCGATTATTGGACGCAAGCCCACGATTTTGCCATTTTGGCAATGGCGCACGTGGGCGAGGTAGAGCGCATCGTTATAGATACGGCTTTTTTCAAAGGCAATTTCCCTGACCGTGTGTCCATCCAGGCGGTAAATTTAAGCGGTTTGACGGACGGCGAAATCATAAAACAATCAGATGATTGGCCAGAGTTACTCCCAATACAAAAACTATCGGCAGATAGTGAACATGAATTTATGATTGATAGCACAAACCCTATCACCCACATTCGCCTAAATATTTATCCAGACGGCGGCGTGTCGCGCTTGCGCCTGTTTGGAAAAATTACACCGTAATCGTTATCGGTTGCTTCAACGTCACCTCGTCACAATTATCGCCGTCCCCGCCTCTGTCTATCACAAGGAAGTCGCTGACGGCGTCAAGGGCAAGACTATAATGGTGCCATGTGCCAGCGTGGTAGTTAACGCCTTGGTCGGGACTGGCTAGAAACACTTTGATTTTGCTTTCATCAAAGCCGCCTTTGGGGGCGACCACAACCAAATAAGGGTTGCTCGATAACGGCATAAACATTTGCGATGACAGGGGATGGCGTTCCATGATTTCAATTTTTATACCGCAAGGGTATTTTCCAGAGGGCGTGGGTAGAGCGAGTGGTGTGCTACGAAAAATATTGACCAGCACTTGGCCGCCTGCCGTGCTCACATCTATGGCCGCCAAATCATGATAACGTTCTGTTTGTCCGTAATTTATGGACATTACCTTCTCTCGGGGTTGACCCCGTGCTTCCACCACATCACCGAACGGTGCAAAATTGGTGCTTGTAAGTGGTAAAGGTGTTAGTATATGTGCCATAATGTTATAATATCATTTTCCTATTGCGTTAGACTATAGGTCGTGATTGCTTTGGAGGCAAATGTGTTCGGGTTTAAGACACGTAAAAAACAAATGAAATCTATTGGCCACGGGGCGGATGAATTTGCAGTACTGCGCCGTAATATCATCGGCCATGATGCCGTTATCGATGGGCCGTTCGGACCGCGGCGGTTGATGTATGCAGACTATGTGGCCAGTGGGAGATCTTACGGCCCGATTGAGGATGTCATTCGCGATTCCGTTTTGCCGCTTTATGCCAACACCCATACGGAAAGTTCAGCCACCGGACGCCAAAGCACGGCTTACCGTGAGCAGGCAAGAAGCATTATCGGAAAATCTTTAAATGCCGGTGATGATGATGCGGTTTTGTTTTGCGGTGCGGGCTGTACCGGGGCTATTGACAAGCTTATTGGGATTTTAAGGCTAAAATTACCACAAGGCATGTCGCGTTACGGGATTGATACAAAGATTAAAGCCGCGAACCGCCCCGTTGTTTTTATTGGGCCACATGAACACCATTCAAACGATGTGCAGTGGCGCGAAACTATTGCCGATGTGGTCACTATCGCAGAAACCGGTGACGGCTTGCTGGATTTGGCGGACTTGGAAGCTCAGTTAAGAAAATACAAGAAGCGCCCTGTGAAAATCGGGAGCTTTTCTGCAGGCAGTAATGTGACGGGAATTTTAACGGACGTACAGCCCATAGCAAAAATGCTGCATGAGTACGGTGCATTGGCTTGTTTTGATTTTGCGGCTTCTGCCCCCTATGAGCCAATTGATATGAACCCAAAAGACGGAGAACCGCTGGACGCTATCTATATCTCCGTGCACAAGTTTCTTGGCGGGCCCGGTACGCCAGGCTTGTTGGTGGTTAAGAAAAAATTGGCGCAAAACAAAACGCCCGTCATTCCGGGCGGCGGCACCGTGTCCTATGTAAGTCCGTGTGCACAGGCTTATCTTTCCGACATCGAGCACCGCGAAGAAGGCGGCACGCCGGATATTGTCGGCGCTATTCGCGCAGGATTGGTGTTTGATCTTCGTGACAAAATAGGGGCGAGAAAAATCTCTGCAATGGAGCATAAATTTGCAGGCACAGCGATAAAGCGGTGGGGCCGCCACAAAAACATCCAATTGCTTGGGTCGCAAAAAGCTGAACGATTACCCGTATTTTCGTTTTTGATCCGTAGTGCTCGCGGGGAGCATAAATATTTACATTATAATTTTGTTGTGGCTTTGCTGAACGATTTGTTTGGCATTCAGGCGCGAGGCGGGTGTTCGTGCGCCGGGCCTTATGGCCACAGGCTTCTGGATATTGATCTAAAAACATCTGAAGAATATGAAGCCGTCATTTCTACAGGTGTCGAAATTTTAAAGCCGGGTTGGGTGCGGGTCGGATTTAATTATTTTTACTCCGAACATGATGTAGAGATGTTGTTACGGGCTGTGGAATGGATAGCTGATCACGGTGAAGAAATGTTGGCTTATTATGGCTTTGATAGTGCCACGGGTGTTTGGACACATGTGGACACTGGGGTTACAAGAATGAGCGACCTTACTGATCCTGACGATGTTAATTCTCTTAGCTCTGCACCGGACAGCATAGATAAGCTGATTGCCTATGCTGATAAATGTATCAAAGAAACACCACCATGTTGTGCCAAACCAAATTGCTGTGTGCTCGACACCACGCCAAAGCATTTACGGTGGTTTAGTCTTCCGAGTTAAATTGTAACTCTGCTAATCTAGCATAGAGCCCGCCGCGTTTCACCAGTTCTTTGTGCGTGCCTTGATCTACGATTTTTCCGTCTTCCATAACAATGATCCGGTTTGCCTTTTTAACGGTCGCAAGCCTATGTGCTATGACCAAAGTTGTGCGGCCTTTGGACAAAACCGCAAATGCTTCTTGAACGGCCCGTTCACTTTCAGCGTCTAAAGCGCTGGTAGCTTCGTCGAGTAATAATATAGGGGCGCCGCGTAATATGGCGCGAGCAATGGCGATGCGCTGTTGTTGTCCCCCGGATAAGGTCAAGGCTTTTTCGCCTAAGTCAGTATTGTAGCCGTCCGGTAATTTCATTATAAAGTCGTGAGCAAAGGCGGCTTTGGCGGCGGCAATAACCTCTTCATCGCTCGCACCCGCACGGCCATAGCGGATATTGTCCATGGCCGACCCTGAAAACAGTGGCGTCGCTTGTTGTACAAATGCAAATTGCTTGCGCAAAATTTGGGGGGTGAGGTCTTTGATAGGGGTACCGTCTATTTTTATCTGACCGGATTGCGGATCGTAAAACCGCAATAGCAATTGGAACATAGTGGTTTTACCCGCACCGGACGGGCCAACTAAGGCTACGGTTTCGCCAGGTTTGACTTTGAAATTTACGTGGTTCAGCGCGGTCTCGTCTTGGCGTGTTGGGTAGGAGAAAGTCAAGTCTTCTACGTCAATGGCACCTTTGGCATTTTTTAATTCTACCGGATTTGCAGGTGCCGTAATTTGCGGCACTTCGCCTAGCAGTTCCACTATCCGTTCACTAGCACCAGCTGCCCGTAACAGGTCCGTCCATGTTGTAATGACGAAACCGAAATTGGTCATTGCCATGACCGAAAGTAGTGCAAATTGTCCGATATCACCAACGGTCATTTGACCGGCCGCAGCTGCATTGGCTCCGTACCACAATACGGTAATTATGCCCGCTTGACCAAGGCCGAACATGATAAACGTCATAACGGAGCGGACACCAAGCCTGCTTTTTTGCGAGTTATATGTATTTTCGGCGGCTTCGCCAAAACGTTGTCTCTCAGTATCCTCTTGTGTGAAAGCCTGAACGGTTTGAATTGAAGACAGAGCTTCTACGGCGCGGGCGGATGCGGTGGCGAGATTGTCCTGCCCTTCGCGCGATAGGCGCTGAACCCGCCTGCCAAATAAAATCGCGGGGATAATTATAAGAGGGCCAATGGCCAACACCATAAGCGCCAATTTCCAACTAACAACAAACATAATAGCCAGTGCGCCTAAACCCGTCACAATTGAGCGCAGAGCAATGCTCATGCTGGAACCGACGACAGTTTCGACCAACATAGTATCGGTGGTCAGGCGGGACAGGACTTCTCCGGTGCGGACTTTCTCAAAAAATGCAGGGCTTAGGCCGGTGATGTGGTTGTAAAGGCTTGTCCGTAAATCTGTGACGACGCGTTGGCCTAATATGCTGATTGTGTAAAACCGTGCCGAGCCTAAGAGGGCACCCAATATGGTTACGGCGATCAAAATAAGAAAAAATATGCCGCGCCCATCTGCTGGTATAAATGTAACACGTTCGCAAAGTTCAGCGGTTTTCTCTGTGACACCAAAGCCGCAATCAATCATATATTTGACTGCAAAAGTCATCAAAAGACTAGTCAAGGACGCCGTAATCAGGAAGAACATAAATAGACCGAGTAGCCCAGGATATCTCGTGATAAATGGCCACACTTTGCGTAGTGGTTTCAGGCTGCGGGATTTTTTGCGGTGGGCTTTGTCACGTTGCATGTCCTGAACAAATGTGGCACCTGCGCTGCGGTTTATGTTATTTGTGTTGTTAGATATTTTCATAAGGCTCTATGTAGGCAGATATTGTTTAATCGCAAGGTGAAATTGGCGCACATACACTATTCAGATTTGCTTATTGTTGTTTTTTACGTTTCATCAAGGCGGCGCGGTGACAGACCGCGACCAGTTTGTCGTCCTGATTGTAAGCACGGTGGATGAAAGTAATGATGCCTTGACCGGGTCGTGATTTACTGGCGCGGGCCGCGGCCACTTCTGTGGTCACATGAATAGTATCGCCGTGAAAAACTGGGTGTGGAAATTTAGTGTCGCTCATACCGAGATTGCCGACCGTAGTGCCCAGCGTCGTATCGCCCACAGATATCCCGATCATCAAGCCAAGGGTGAAAATGGAATTGACCAGTGGTTTGCCAAATTCGGTATTTTTGGCAAATTCATGGTCGATATGGAGGGGTTGGGGGTTCAAAGTCATATTAGAGAACAGCATATTGTCGCTCTCGGTTACCGTGCGGCGCAGTTCGTGCTCGAACACATGCCCGACAACAAATTCGTCAAAATATAATCCAGCCATAATTTATTTCCCTAATCCCTGCCAAACCTTCAAATGCTCTTGCACTTCAATGCCGAACCCGTCTAGCACTTGCGCATTGGTTTGGTCGACCATGTCTTCGATTGTTTGCGGCTTTGCGTAAAACGCAGGCACGGGTGGGGCAATAATAGCCCCGATTTCTGTGACCAAAGCCATATTGCGTAAGTGCCCTAAATGTAACGGGGTCTCGCGCACCATTAACACGAGCCGCCTTCGCTCCTTAAGGCAGACATCAGATGCTCTTGAAATGAGTGTCCCGCAAATACCGTTCGCAATAGATGCCATGGTTTTGACTGAGCAAGGCGCAATCACCATGCCGTCGACTTTATAAGAGCCGCTGGCAATACATGCCCCGATATCACCGTCCGTATGCACATGGTCGGCAAGGGCATGCACGGCCGTCTTGTCCATACCCAATTCATGGCGAATATTCATCCATCCTGCGGTCGAGACAATGAGATGTGTTTCTACATCCTCTATGCCTTGCAACATAGACAGCATGCGGATACCGTAAATAGCGCCGCTTGCGCCGCTTATGCCAATGATGAGTTTTTTCATGCAGGTGTTATGCCTTTATCTCGGTTGATTTGCCAGCGCTTTGTGCCCAAAGTCGAATCTCATATTAATCTCTGGCAGGATATCCCGCCCAGCGTTTGACGGCTTTCATCACCAAGGATGATTGGATGCGCGAAACATGGGGCAGGGCGGCAATGGTGCGGCGGTAGACCCGTTCATATTCGCGGGTATTTTCAACCGCAACTTTTAACAAATAATCGGCAGACCCTGTCATCAGATAACACTCAAGAATTTGCGGGCGTGATAATGCCGCTTTCTCAAATGTTTCCAATACTTGCTCGCTTTGGCTATCCAGGGATACTTCTACGAAAAACTCGATTTGATAACCAAGTTTTGTGCCGTTTAGGCGTGCGTGATATCCTTCTATAACCCCAGCTTTCTCCAACAAGCCAATGCGGCGGTGTGCAGCGGAGGTTGAGAGGCCAATTTCGCCCGCCAAATCAGAGATAGGGCGGCGGCAATCCTTTTGTAGGGCAAGGAGTAATTTCTTGTCAATAGCGTCCATAATAGAATAATTTCCAATTATTATCGTTAAATCCGGATTATATTACGAAATAAAGTGAAAATAGCAAGGTATATGCAATTTGTTACAATGGGAGCTTTGCTAATTATTCGGCAAATTCAATAATGGAGAGCTTTATGCTTATCGGTGTCCCCAAAGAAATTAAAAACCACGAATACCGTGTTGGCCTTACGCCGGAAAGCGTAGCCGAACTCATCCATGCTGGCCATAAGGTTGTTGTGGAAAGTGGGGCTGGCCTCGGGATTGGGGCTACAGATGCAGATTACCGCGCCGCTGGTGCCAGTATATCCAAATCCGCCGAAAGCATTTTCAAGCGCGCCCAGATGATCATAAAGGTCAAAGAGCCGCAAGCCGTTGAATGTAAAATGCTGCGCCCGGGGCAAATCCTGTACACATATCTGCATTTGGCACCCGATCCAAAGCAGACAAAAGCTCTGCTTAAATCCGGCTGTATCGGCATTGCCTACGAAACTGTGACCAATGATGCGTGTGAATTACCGCTCTTAAAGCCCATGAGCCAAGTTGCCGGGCGTTTGTCTGTGCAGGCGGGGGCAGTGGCTCTCCAAAAAGAACACAATGGCCGCGGCGTCTTGCTCGGCGGTGTGCCGGGGGTTGCCCCTGCCAAAGTCGTTATCATCGGCGGCGGTGTCGTCGGATTTAACGCGGCGCAAATGGCCGTTGGTCTACAGGCTGATGTGACAATTCTTGACCGTAGTCCTGATGTGATGGAGAGCTTGTCCAATTATTTCAAGGCTTCTGCCAAAGTCGTGCGTTCCACGCCGAGTGTTTTGGCTGAACTTGTCAAAACCGCCGATTTGGTTATCGGTGCCGTTTTGGTGCCGGGTGCCGCAGCGCCGCAATTGGTCACCCGCGCTATGCTTAAAACCATGCAACCGGGCGCTGTTCTCGTTGATGTTGCCATCGACCAAGGGGGGTGTTTCGAAACCTCAAAAGCGACCACCCACGCCGACCCGACTTATATCGTAGACGATATCGTTCATTATTGCGTCGCTAATATGCCCGGCGCCGTAGCACGCACAAGCACCTACGCCCTAAACGCGGTAACCCTCCACCATGCATTGGCCATAGCCAATAAAGGCTGGAAACAGGCTTTGCGTGATAATAAGCATTTAAAAGAAGGCCTGAACGTAGCCGAAGGCAAACTAACCTACGCCGCAGTTGGCGACGCGCTGGGCTTGGAACATGTAGAGGCTGATAGCGTTTTGGGGTAATTTTCTAATCCGCACTTAATTACTAATCTTCACTGAGTAGGCGTTCAATATGCTCAACTGTGTGATTGGTGAAATCTTTAGCGATTTCATCAACAATCTTGCTTTTAGCACGAGCTGTTAAGTTACCGCGAACCACGCCCAAAGTTTTTGGATCCATTGCCAAGACCATTGCGGCGCAATCTTTACTTTGTGCCCAGCGGTTTATCTTCTCCGCCATGTCATGGGCAGCGGCCTTTTTTGCTAATTGATGCCAATCAGTTTCTTGCAAAGCGCTAACCCTGCCGTGGGCCATTGACCTTGCGGCCGGGACATCTGCGCCACGACCATGGGGAGACGCAAAACGCCCTGGTCGATCAGAGCCTTGCTCATGTGTCGCAGGATTGTCGTTTTCGCCTTGATATTCGACCCGTAAGTCCAGCATATCAGCACTGCCTTGATTTATTAAAACAATGTATTTTTCGCTATCTGCGATAATGACCCAAATTCCGTGTTTAATTCTCATGGCAAATTCTCCTTTGGATTTTTATAACGTGGATTTTTATAACGCCGTGTTTTAAACTTGGGATGCCAAAAGTTTTTTACAATATGGGCATTAACTATAACATAAGTAAATATGTGCGGTTAATTGTCGCTACCACCATTGCTATTGGTTTAGTGTTATTAGCTTGTTTTCATCGGTATTCCCATCATTACCAGTTTTGAAGATTCCCGTTCAGTTTATAGAAAAACACAGAGGAGAGTATGGGGACAGCATCATGAACATAGCCAAATATTTACCTAGGATCATCGGTGCTTTTACAGCCTTTTTCGGACTGAACTTCGTGTTTGCAGCGCATAATTTTTTTTCGAGCTTTATACGGACCGAACGTAACTACTATCAGTCCACCGGACTGATAGTTTGACTTCGCCGACCGTCTAAGCAACCTCAAACAACCCCGCTGCGCCCATGCCGCCGCCTACGCACATTGTGCTGACGACGTATTTTGCGCCGCGTCTTTTGCCTTCTATCAACGAGTGCGCGACCATTCTGGCACCGCTCATGCCGTAGGGGTGACCGATTGAGATAGCGCCGCCGTTGACATTTAGGCGCTCGGACGGGATGCCCAATTTATCGCGGCAATAGATAACCTGCACGGCGAAAGCTTCGTTCAGCTCCCATAGATCAATATCGTCCATGGTTAAGCCGTTGGCTTTGAGGAGCTTCGGGATAGCAAATACGGGGCCGATGCCCATTTCGTCTGGCTCTAGCCCAGCCACGGCCATGCCGCGGTAACTACCGAGCGGGGAAAGTCCGCGTTTTTCGGCTTCTTTGGCCTCCATAAGGACGCTGACCGATGCCCCGTCAGAAAGCTGACTAGCATTACCGGCTGTAATCGTGAAATCTGGGCCGCGAACGGGTTTCAGGCCAGCCAACCCCTCGGCAGTGGTCCCCGGACGGTTGCCTTGGTCTTTATCCAAGGTTACATCCATTTCGGAAATTTCGCCGGTTTCTTTGTTTTGGACTTTCATGGTTGAAGCCATAGGAACAATCTCGTCGTCGAATTTGCCGGCTTCTTGGGCCGCATGGGTGCGGGCTTGGCTTTCGGCAGCGTATGCGTCCATGGCCCCCCGGGAGACGCCATATCTTTTGGCAACAATTTCCGCCGTGTCGATCATTTGGATATATGCGTTCGGATGATTGGCGAGAACCGTAGGGTCGACGGCAACGCGCATTTCGGCCGTTTGCACCATGGAGATACTATCGACACCGCCGCCAATAGCGATCTGGTGACCGTCGCACATGATTTGCTTGGCCGCTATACCAATGGCCATCATACCGCTTGAGCATTGTCGGTCCACGCTCTGCCCTGATACGGTGACGGGCAGGGAAGACGCCAAAACGGAATTTCTGCCGATAGTCACTTGTACACCTTGTTGCATGGCACAGCCAATAATCACATCGTCCACTTCCGCGCCGTCAATGCCGGCACGCTTTACGGCTGCGTCAATACAATGTCCGGTCATCGTTGGTGATGGGGTGGCGTTAAATGCGCCTCTATAGGCTTTGCCGATAGGGGTGCGGGCGGTGGATACGATGACGGCTTCTCTCATGGTGCTCTCCAAGTGTAGGCTTTGGTGTGATATGCAAAAAATTGTATATGCGGGTTTGGGGGCCATTTGCCAAGAGAAAATATATGACGAGAAAATGTAAAAAGAGAAAACATATGAAGAGGAAATGTATGAAAAGAAAATAGGTTTAATCACTATTATTTTACGATTGTGGGCGTATGTTACCGGTATCAGAGAAATGGGCACAAAAAGAAATGGGCTGATATGTTTGCGCGCAAACTCTTTATTGTAGTTTTTTCCGCCTTGGTGTGGGCGTCAGGGGCATTCCAGTACGCCTATGGGCAAAGTGAAAGCGAGCAAGCAGCTATATCAGTGCCGTTCACTGAAACTTCTTTAAACGCTTTTATTGCTGCTGCTAATGACGATACCAATCTGTCTGATGAAGATAAAGTATCGATAATAGAATTATATAATAATGCGCAAGTCAGGTTGGCAGAAGGTAGGTCTAGTGAAATTTTAGCCAAAGATTTTTCGGCAAAACTGGAAAATGCACCGCAACTTATTGAAATACTGGAGCAAGATACAATAGCAGTCCGTGAAAATTTACGGCGTTCGCGAACGGATATGATGGCGGCCTATAGCGAACGTAGTCTTGAGGAACTTGAGCAAAGTCTTGTGGAAGAACAAGCAAAGGTTGGAGCTTTGCGCGACTTGATGAGCCAATACGACAGCGATTTACAATCATTGGATTTACGCCCGGCACAGGCGTTAGAAGAAATTGCAGCACTGGAGCAAAACATTGCGGCACATACCACCATACAGACAACTACCAATGGGGAGGCGAGTAAACTCTCGCACGCCTCCGACATGCTTAATCAGGCACAACTCTTTGCCGAGCGGCACAAGAAAAGAGCACTAGAACAAGAGATCGCCAGTATTTCTGCAAGGCGAAAAGTCCTTGATAAACAACTCAGCCTGACGGCCGCCAAGATCAGTCAGTCTAATGATTTAGTGTCTGTGCTGAGCGAACGGACGGGGGTTGCTCGTACAGACGGTGCAATGTTGCGCTTGGAAGACGCACAAAAAGAAGCCGAAGAATTTATAGGTGATCATGCTATGGTATTGGCATATGCCCAGGAAAACGTAAAGCTTGCTCAAAGAAATCTAGCTATAGCCAGGTCCGAAGGAAATTTACCTGAGCAAATTACCCAGATTGGTGTCAAATTACAACAAGTGCGGTTTGATGCCAATGTAACGGAGCAAATCCTCGGTAGTAGTCGCGTGAACAAAGCTTACGGTGCTCATTTGCGTAGTTTGCGTAAAAAACAGCCAAACATATCGGACATACAACAACGCATAAAAGCGCGAGAGACAGACCTGCAAGATGCATTGTTTCAACGCATTACTTCTCAGGAGGATATCGGTATTTTTAATGCAAATCCGTTGGATGTTGCTGCATTAAAACAGGCTTATGATCTTCAATATGGAGACAGTCCTGAATTGAGTGAAAACGACATTGAACATTTACAGCGCGCCTATGATAGTCGCCGTGGGCATTTGAACGAACTTGCTTCGGTTGCGTCCATAAAGGCGCGCAAGTTGGAAGAGGTCAATGTACTGCACCAACAATTGTTGGATGAAGTAAGGGCATTATGTGTTTTGCTTGACAGCCGTCTGCTCTGGTTACCAAGCACAGAAACATTCGGCGTTTCTTGGCCAGAGAAAATTGGCAAGGGAGTTGTTCAGACCTTCACGCTCAGTAATATGACGGTGACCGGTAAGGCATTTGTTGACGGTGTACGCAATTCTTATTTTCTTATTTTTCTTGCCCTTGGTTTGATGGCGGGCTTACATATGTTGCGTGAGCGGCTAAGACCAATTGTAAATAATATGGGTGCGAAAGTAGGCCGTGTTCAAAAAGACGGATACAGCCTAACACCTTTGGCCATGTTTGACGGCGCCGCGCGAGCCATGATAATTTTAGCCCCTATTGGCATTCTTGGAATGGTGTTTGCTTTGTCTGGTACGGATTCTAAATTTGTCAAGGATTTGACACGCACATGTTTCATTTTATCTGGCCCGTTATTTGTGTTTTTATGCTTGCAAGCATGGAGTTTTAAGGGCCGCCTGTTTGATTTACATTTCAGGGTTGATCGACAATTACGGGATAGATTACTCGCCAATATACCTTGGTTGATCATTGTCATTTGCGTAAGTGCGCTGCTCGCAGGGCTGACTAATAACGATTTAGATTTTGATTCAGGTTCTGCGGCACTTGGTGTGTTTGGATTTTTAATTGGCTCGCTTGGCATGTCTTGGTTTTCTTTGAAGATGGCATGGTCGCGTTCGAAGGTGTTTTTGACTAAAAACCGCGAAGCCGATGGTTTGTATTTACGCAATGAGCGTTGGTTTCTTGCTCTTGGTGTGATTGTGCCTCTTGGTACGGCATTGTTGGCCACATTTGGTTATTTCGAAACTGCGCAGCTCTTATTGTCCAGATTTTTCGTTTCGTTTTGTATTTTGATGGCAGCTTATCTCATCCACGGGCTTTTGAGGCGCACACTTGTGATTGCCCAGCGCCGTTTAGCATTGGAACAAGCCCGCGTCCGCCGTGACAGTGCCGTCAAAATGCGTGTGGAAAAGGCGGAAGCTGAAGAGCGCGGCGAGATAGCCGTGCCAAAACTTGATACAGACAGTATTGATTTGGAGACCATTAGCCGACAATCAAAACAGTTGATAAATATAACTATATTTGTTGGGACAATTGGCGTTTTATGGGCTTTGTGGAGTGATATTTTACCAGCCCTTTCCGTATTTGATGATGTAACAATAAAGACATATCATGAAACCACTGCGGACGGTGTGGTACAAAGCACTATAAGTTTGTGGAATATCATGCAGGTAATCGGTATCGGATTGATAACTTGGATGTCGGCACGAAGTGTGCCGGGGTTTTTAGAAATGTTTGTCTTAAACCGGCTGAAACTGATGCCTGGTTCGCGTTATGCAATCGTGACGATTCTGGGTTATACGATTTTCCTAATTGGGGTTCTTATCGCATTTGATACATTAGGCACTCAATGGTCACAGTTGCAGTGGATTGTTGCCGCTCTGGGTGTTGGTATTGGTTTCGGTTTACAGGCTATATTCGCCAATTTTATTTCAGGATTGATTTTGTTGTTCGAGCGTCCGGTTCGGGTAGGGGATTATATCACGGTTGGTGATATAAGCGGTACCGTTACCCGTATCAAAATTCGCGCTACGACCTTGTTAGATTTGGACAATAAAGAAATTTTAATTCCCAATCAAGAATTGGTCACCTTGCAAGTGACCAACTGGACTTTGGATAACCCAATAACCAGATTGATCATCAATGTTGGAATTGCCTACGGTTCGGATACGCAGCTTGCCCACAAAACTATGTTGAGAGTTATAAAGGAAAACCCGAACATTGTCAGCAACCCTGAACCGACGGTTTTATTTTTGGGCTTTGGCGATAGCACGCTCGATTTTGAACTGCGGGCATTTTTGCGGTTCACACAAAGATTTATAGTCAGCCATGAATTGCATATGGCCATTGACGCGGCATTGCGCGAAGTCAATATAGAGATAGCATTCCCGCAAAGAGACCTGCACATAAAAAACCCTGAAGCGATCAAAGTGATGGTCGAGGACAGCCAAAACAAGTAAGCCACCTTAATAACAATAAAACATATCCACGGTTTTTTAATGTGCGCCATAGTATGGGCATGACAAAATTAAACGAAAACCATAAATCTCAATCCAAGGTCAAATCCTTAAAGCCCAAAACCGTGTCTTCGGTGCATCAGGATATTGATAATACCGATTGCGAGTTGCACATAGATGCGAGCCTTTTGATAAAAAGGGTAAATGCTCTGGTTGCTCATGTCAGTAATTTGGACGGTGCGGATGAGGCTGAGAAAAATTCTCGGGAAACATCTGCCCATATTAAAAACATCAAAGAAATTATAGCGCTTAACGAGAGCATAAAACATGCGCAGAGTGAGACACAAAAAAGCCTGGGCTATACACCAGAAGAAGAACAGGCTTTGGCTGAAGAGTTAGCTAGGCTTATTATAAATAACGGTGGTGTTACTTGACTATTATACAGTGGGCTACCGTAGTATTACCTCTAGGCGGCGACAAGCTTGTGCACCATATAAAGAAATTTTCCGCATGGGAGAAAACGCGCCGCCCTGACCAAACGCCGCCGGACGGAGACTGGTTGATTTGGCTTTTGCTGGGTGGCCGAGGTGCCGGCAAGACGCGTGCTGGTGCGGAGTGGGTTTTGGAACAAGTCAATGCTGGTGCGCGCAGGGTAGCCCTTGTGGCACCAAGCTATAATGATGCCCGCGAGGTCATGATTTCTGGTGAAAGCGGTTTGTTGAATATTGGCGATGAAGCCAATAGACCACAATATTTTCCGTCTCGTCGGTTGTTGCAATGGCCTAATGGTGCGGTTGGTCATGTGTTTTCCGCAGAAGACCCGGACGGATTACGCGGGCCGCAATTTGACCGTGCCTGGGCCGACGAGTTTTGTGCCTGGGCTTACCCCGAAGAGACATTATCAAATTTGCGCTTGGGGTTGCGTCTTGGCGACGCGCCGAAATTGGTGATCACCACTACGCCTAAGCCAAGCGCCTCGTTGAAAAAAATAATAGCAGATCCGGGCATGGTCATATCGCGGGCGACAACTAAAGATAATGAGAGGAATTTATCCGAAGCCTTTATGCAATCCGTATATGAGATTTACGGCGGTACGCGGCTTGGGCGTCAGGAGCTGGGCGGTGAAATCATTGAGGATGTAGAAGGGGCATTATGGACTCGCAAATTGATTGACAGTGTCGTGGTCAACGCAGCCCCGCCAGATTTGCAAAAAATAGTGGTGGCTATTGACCCGCCCGCTAGTTCTGGAGCGCATGCGGATGCTTGCGGTCTGGTTGTTGCAGGGCGTACTGGATTTGGTGCGCAAGCACGCGTCTTCATTTTACATGATGCTACTGTGCAAGGGTTGCGGCCAGATAAATGGGCGGCCTTAGCCGTAGAATTATGGCGGGAATGGGATGCAGATTATTTACTGGCCGAGATTAACCAAGGCGGTGAAATGGTGCAGTCTATCTTACAGGCCATTGGTAGTGAGGTACCAGTCAGTACCGTATATGCGTCTAAATCCAAGGTGGCTCGCGCCGAACCCGTTGCGGCCCTCTATGAACAAGGCAAGGTTAAACATGTGGGCCGCTTCCCAGAACTGGAAGATGAGCTCTGTTCTATGGGTGCCCATAAAGGGCCCGGTAAATCTCCTGACCGCGCAGATGCATTGGTATGGGCGGTGACAGATTTGTTGCTTAAACCGAGGAAATATCCACAGGTGCGGATGATATAAAGCTTGCAGTTTTAGGCACTTCCGTTCACTATATGTTCCATGGAAGTTTTGGTGATTATTGTTGTCAGTATTTTGTTGGTGTTCGGGTTTTCCCTGCGCCGTTCAAAATGGCAGGACCCGCAAAACACATATGCAGATGCGGACACTGTGCGGGCTTATACGGCCAGAGAAAGCTTATTTGTAAACCGACCGGAACTTGCTCTGTTTACTGCGCTCAATCGACACAAACCAGGCGGTTCGCATGTCATGGCTAAAGTCAGATTGGAAGATATTCTACGGGTTGACCATGCCGTTAAAGATGGCCGTTTACGCTGGCAATATCGGGGCCGGATAAAATCAAGACATGTAGATTTTGTCCTTTGTGATGCCGCTGGGCGGTTTTTATGCGCCTTGGAATTGGACGGAAATTCTCACGAAAACGCAGAGGCAAAAATGGTAGATGGTTTCAAAGATGCTATATTTAAGCATGCGGGGCTAAAGTTATTACGGGTAAATACTGGCGATAATTTTGACTTTGTATCCCGCAATATTTGGCAAGGGGTCCAGTAAAATTAACATCTTATTTACCTTGATATTTAAGGGGAGTTTAACCATAAAGTATCATGTAAGAGGGGAATATATAGTTTTTGGAGAGAAAAATGACCTTCGGTCAAAGAAAGAGCCACAAATTTGCAATACTACGTAAGCACAAAGATGCGACTATGGAACTCTCCAAACTTAACCGCGAGATCGCGTTGCGTATGATTGCGCTGGCGCACGAAACTGGCGAAGTAAAACCACTTATTGATGCCGTAAACGCTTTGCGGGCCTCGGAAGAATATTATTTTCAAGATACAGTTCAGCTTGATACTGCCCGTGTGCAGAAAAAGCTGGGTGATGTGCTCCTCAATATTGGTAAAAACGAAGACGATATATCGGCCATCGAAGCGGCCATAACGGCTTACCGTGGGGCTATTACCATTGCCTCCATGCTCGGCGCAGAAAACCTGCGCTTGGATGCTCGAAAAAGTCATTCTCTCGCTATGAATTATGCAGGTAGGGGTGCCCGCGCCCAAACTGTATCCTTGATGGGCGCCGCTTAAATACCCATAAAATCAAATACTTGTGAAAAAACATAAGAGATAAATCCACGGCTCTCCAAGCTGGGGTAGATTTCATCCATGGTCAGAAACTGGGCGTAACACAAACCGCAGTTCCTGACACCAAAACAAAGATGAAATCAAAACCCTGGATATCTTATGAAAAACTGGCTGCAGGCGGCGTTTGTCCGCCCACCACAAATTAAATCTGATACTAATACCGCAATGCCTCTTATTGCCCTGCAATTGGCAAATTCCAACCATTCAGCCAAGTGGACTCCGCATAATTATGCGGCTTTGGCGCGTGAGGGTTACCAGAAAAATGCCATTGCTTATCGGTGTATTCGTTTGATAGCAGAGGCTGCGGCTTCGGTGCCATTATGTGTACGCCGCGACAAAGAATGTCTTGGTGCTGATCCAGTAGCGCATTTGCTCCGCAAACCAAACCCTAAAACGTCTCGTGTAGAATTCTTTGAAGCTTTTTACGGTTATTTGCATCTAAGCGGAGACAGTTTCTTGGAGGCGGTTATTGTCGATGACCACCCTGTCGCACTGTTTAATTTACGGCCGGATAGAATGAGAGCCGTGACAGATAATAGAGGTTGGCCTAGCGGATGGGATTATGAAGTCGGCGGCAAGAAACGGCGCTTTAGCCCTGACCCAAACAGTGGCTGCTCCCTCATTCATCACGCGCGCCTATTTCACCCCACAGATGATATTTACGGCTTCTCCCCGCTCGCTGCTGCTGCCAAGGCAGTAGATGTTCACAATGCAGGCGGGGTGTGGACCAAGGCCTTGCTTGATAATTCGGCGCGTCCAAGTGGTGCGTTGATTTATAAAGGCAACAGTGGTTCCGAGCACTTAAGCGAGGAACAGTTTGAGCGGCTTAAGTCGGAACTTGATAGCAAGCACTCAGGGGCAGGGGCGGCCGGGCGACCACTTCTCTTGGAAGGGGGGCTTGACTGGAAAGCCATGAGCATGAGCCCGACCGATATGGATTTCCTCAATGCACGGCGCGAAGCAGCGCGGGAAATTGCTCTGGCATTTGGTGTGCCGCCCATGTTGCTCGGCATCCCTGGCGATAATACATACGCCAATTATAAAGAAGCTAATCTAGCGTTTTGGCGCCAGACAATATTGCCCCTGGTTCGAAAAACTGCGGATGGTCTCGGCACGTGGCTAGCGGATTGGTACGGCGATGATTTGCGTATCCAAGCTGACGAAGACAATATTCCGGCTCTGGCATTAGAGCGAGCAGCACGCTGGAAAGCGTTGAACGGCATTACTTTCATGAGTGACACTGAAAAACGTGAGCGTGCAGGCTTGCCATCAGAGGTGACACAATGAACGGGCTGAGATTTGACCGAACGGTTGGCATCGGCATTATAGTGACCTTGGCAATTCAAAGCGCAGGCGCATTGATGTGGGGCGGTGCAGCAGAAGCCCGGTTACAAAATCTAGAGAAAACAACAATGACCAGCCCGCCAATGGCCGAACGCATTGCTCGTATGGAAGAACAAGTGACCATGGCAAGACAGTCTCTGGAGCGCATTGAACACCGCCTCGATACGGAAAATAACTGATTTCTTCCCCCGTTCTTACGGGGGAAGTGCTGGAGCGAAGCGGAGGCGATGGGGGTGTGCACATCTTGTGCGCTACTGCGCTAAAGGTCAGCTCTCAACACCGTATCGACGCAAAAGCGTCGGCCCCCATCCCCCCTCTGAAGTAGAGGGGTACTTCCCCCATAAATGGAGGAAGGAAAGAAATAAATTTTTTGAGAAATAATGAACATGAATATGAAACACTTAACGCATACGGACCGTGTGCGTATTTCCGGCTATGCCAGCCTGTTTGGTAAGAAAGATCTGGGCGGTGATATTGTCCGAAGAGGTGCGTTTTCCGCCAGCTTATTGTCCCTGAAGAACGGACAACTCCCTATGCTTTTTGCCCACGAAACCAAAGAGCCTATCGGCGTGTGGCACCGGATGTTTGAGGATGCTACGGGCCTGTTTATTTCCGGGGATATTTATCTGGGCGAACCGCGTGCTGACCGCACTGCGCGCTTGGTTCGCAGTGGCGCTCTCAGTGGTTTGTCTATCGGATACCGAACCGCGAGAAGCCGGACATTAAGCGCTGGCCGTGAACTTATTGAACTAGATCTTTGGGAGGTTTCTATCGTCGCCTTCCCAATGTTGCGCACTGCGCGAATTACCCAAATCGACGATCTGTTCCCTAATGATCGCAATGATCTGGAACATTTAACCTCACGCAGGAGTATAATGTGAGAAATTCTAAAACCACCCCTCTTAAGGAAACCAAAATGGTAAAATCCGCCGAGCTACGTACTGCCCAAGCTGATTTTTCTAACACATTTGCTGCTTTCAAAGACGCAAATGATCAACGGCTGGCAGAGATAGAAGCCAAACAATCTGCTGATATTTTATTGACCGAGAAAGTCGAGCGACTGAATGCGGCACTTGATCAACAAACAAGCCGCATTGAACGCCTGTCCATTAAAAATGCTCAGCCACAACTCGGGACTGTTCTTGAAAACGGCGAGGCTAAATCAGCCTGGTCATCATATATCCGTACCGGTGACGGTAGTGCTTTGGCTTCACTAGAAAGCAAAGGTCTAAGCGCAGGTGTTGACGCAGAAGGCGGTTATGTGGCTCCGGCAGAAACCGAAAGCCGCATTGACCGTGCGCTGACCGAAACGTCACCATTTCGCGCAATCGCAAGCATTCGCCGCATTGGCGCAGGTGCCTATAAAAAGCCCGTAAGTTTAGGCGGGGCTTCGTCAGGCTGGGCTGGTGAAACTGATGTCCGCCCCGAAACGACTGCGCCGCAAATGGATCTGCTGGATTTTCCAGCTGGTGAGCTTTACGCCATGCCGGCGGCTACGCAAATTCTGCTCGACGACGGTGTTGCCGATGTGGATCAATGGTTGGCGGATGAGGTACGCGATGTATTTGCCGCACAAGAAACGGCCGCTTTCACAAGTGGTAATGGCACCAACAAGCCGAGCGGTATCCTCAACTATACCAATGTCGCAGATGCGTCCCACACTTGGGGCAATGTTGGCTATGTGGCAACGGGGTCAGCCGGCGCATTTGACGGCACTGCGCCGATTGATGCTTTGATTGATTTGATCTATGCACCCAAACCACGCTACCGGGCGGGTGCCAGTTTCATGATGAACCGCCGCACGGTTGGTGCTTTGCGAAAGTTCAAAGATGCAGATGGTAATTATATTTGGCAACCAGCCACGTCTGCCGGGCAACCGTCATCCTTGTTGGGCTACCCGTTGGTTGAAGTTGAAGATATGCCGGATATTGCCGCCTCTAGTTATTCGGTAGCTTTCGGTGATTTTCGCCGGGGCTATCTGATTGTAGACCGTCAAGGTGTGCGGGTATTACGCGATCCTTATTCTGCCAAACCCTATGTCTTGTTTTACACGACCAAGCGTGTTGGCGGCGGCATCCAGGACTTCAATGCCATTAAACTTCTGAAATTCGCCGCAAGTTAGTCCCCCTCTTGCGCGAACGGCTGTCCTTGCTTTTTTTTCAAATTTCGAAAGCAAGGACAGCCACCCTATTCATTCAAAAATTGAGAACCCTATGTCCCTAATAGATTTGTCCGCCCCTGTGGTGGAGCCGATTGACCTTGCCTATGCCAAAACCTTTTTGCGTGTTGATGGTATAGACGAAGATGTGCTCATCGAAACTCTCATAAAAACTGCCCGTCATAAGGTGGAAAATATGATCGGTCGGACTTTGATGGGTCGCAGTTTTGTTTACCGGCGTCCCGTCCCGTCCGGCTCATGTTTTTCTCTACCGCGCCCGCCTTTGCTCAGTGTTGCGCGTTTAACACTAATTGCGGAAAACGACCAAGCCGTAGATATTCCTGCCAATGATTATTCTGTGACCAGACGCCGGGATCCGGCTCAGGTAAATTTGAAATCTGGCATCAAATGGACAGATTATCTTGCCGAATTTGTAACACTGGAAGTCGAATTTACCGCCGGTTACGGGGATACACCCGATGAGGTACCGCTTCCCATTCGCCAGGCAATTTTGCTACTGCTTGCCCATTCCTATGAGTACCGCGAAATGTCCAATAGTCCTGCGGTGCCGACAATGGTGGATGCGTTGCTTTCCCCTTATCGTCTGGTGCGGTTATGATCGGTAATTTACGCACCCGGCTCGGCATTTATGTGCCGCAAACAACACCGGACGAATTTGGCGGTGTGCAAACGGTCTGGGTTTTATTTGCTCAGGCCTGGGCACATATCAAACCAAGTACGGCGACAGAACGCAGCGAAAATGGCCGTACCGCAATCACCAAAACATATCTGGTCACCATTCGCTGGCAACGGAATTTCCCTGAAAGAGCACGGTTATTGTGGGAGGAACACACCTTACGTGTCCTAACCGTATCTGACCCGGATTTACGCCGTGAACGCTTGCATTTAATCTGTGAGGAAGAAGAACAATGAGCGATGATAATCAAGCCCAGGCGCTGGCCAAAGCGATCCATTTGACGCTCAGTACCAATGTGGCCGTGCAAAGTGTATTGGGACAAGAAGCACGGTTATATGACCATGCGCCCGAAGATCCGGTTTACCCTTATTTGACATATGGCCCTATGCGAAGCGCGGATATTGGCGGCGATGACAGTCCCATGACGGCTCATAATATAACATTGCATTTATGGTCACGCTACGGAGGTCGCGCAGAAATTATGACCATGTTACAAGCCGTATCCGGCGCATTACAAAGCGGTGGCTGGCAGCTAGCAGTTGGGCATTTGGTGAGTGCAAACGTGGTTTTCACTGACCAATTTCGGGCACCAGATGGCCATACTATACACGGTATTATCCGGCTGAACGCTACCACTCAACCATAAAACCACTCAACCATAAAACCACTCAACCATAAAACCACACAACAATAGGAGGCCAAAATGGCTGCACAACGCGGGCGGGATATGCTCGTTAAAATCAAAAATGACCAGGACGCATTCGTCACGGTGGCAGGTCTACGCACCAAGTCCCTCAAATTTAATGCCAAATCTATCGACATTACCCACAGTGAAAGTGATGAAGCATGGCGCGAATTATTACCTGGCGCCGGGGTCAAATCTGTCGAAATTGGCGGCGAAGGCATTTTTAGAGACGGCGCATCAGATGCACTGGTGCGGACAAGCTTCTTTGAACAAAGCGCTAAAACTTACGAAATCATCATTCCAGATTTTGGAACCATTACGGGCGATTTTTTAATTTCGACCTTGATGTATGCCGGCAGCTATAAAGGCGAGGCCAGTTATGAATTGCAATTGGTCAGTGCAGGTAAGCCTGTATTTGCGACACTGTAATGCCCAAGTACAGAGAAAACGGGTTTCAAAAGGGCGATGTAGCCGTAAAAATTGAGGGCCGTCATTACCGCTTGCGCCTGACGCTCGGCAGTTTGGCAGAAATCGAGGCGCGACTTGGCGTTAAAGGGCCGTTAGCATTAGCCGAAAAAATTAGAAGTTTTGGTGCGAAAAACCGCTCAAGTGTTGAAGCGTTGACTTTGCTGGAATGTTTGCTGTGCGCCCCTGACCATAGGGGCGACATCAGCGTCCCGTCTATGGTGGAAAACGCCAAACCCATGGACTATATGCCAGCTATTGCCGCTTTGTTTGAAGAGACATTTGCATGAACGAGGACAGGGCTGAATGGCCGTTTGATTTATGGCTTAAAGCTGCCGTGCGCGGGTTTGGTCTGTCACCAACCGAGTTTTGGGCTATGTCAGTCCGTGATTGGCTGGCCTTGCTGGCAAGCGGTTCAGAACAAGGGTTAGCCCGTACAGAGCTTTCTAGATTGATGGATATTTATCCAGACTACCTTGGCGAAAACAAAAGAGAAAATCATGATTGATACCGAGAAAGCCGAGCAGGCTTTAAACGATTTTGCTGAAGGGCCGGCAAAAGACGCCGCCGATCTGGCTGCGCAAAGTTTTGAACAGGCAAGCGAGCGCATTGCGCAAGCACTGGAAAGAGCGGCCCGTAGCGGTGAGTTTTCTTTTCGCGATATGGCAGCCGCTATCACCCGGGATATAGCCACATTGGCCATTCAAGAGCTAATCCTGGACCCATTACAAGCGGTACTTTCGGGGAGCGCAAAATCCGGTGGTTCAGCTCAATCCCAAAATCCACTGAACATCGTGATGAACATTTCAGGGGTGAGCGACGCAGGGAGCTTTCAGAAATCGCAAGGGCAAATCTCGGCCTCGTTAGCCCGCGCTGTTGCCCAAGGTCAGAAGTTTATTTAATGCACATTTACAGCGATTTTACAATGATTTTATAATGATAGACCAATTAACTTTAAACCTAGTTAAATGACATTCTATTAAACTAGTTTAATAGAATGTCACGCCAAAATTTAGAAGCCTCACAGCTCGAGATTGACGAAATACCAAACAATTTAAGGACAAAACCATGTCGTCATTTCACGATGTCAACTTTCCGCTACCGCTTGCCTTTGGTGCAAGTGGTGGGCCGGTTCGCCGTACTGAAATCATAACACTTGCGAGCGGATACGAACAGCGCAACGCTAGCCAAGTCAATTCTCGCCGCAGGTATGACGCCGGGGTCGGCGTAAAAAGTCTGGACGATATGCAGACATTGATAGCCTTTTTCGAGGCCAGACGCGGTCAACTTTACGGCTTTAGATTTCGCGATCCCATGGACCATAAAGCGGACGGGGTAATCGGTACTGGCGACGGAATTACCGCCGAATTTCAATTATGCAAGACTTACTCCGATGAGGCAGGATCGTGGAAACGCACTATCACAAAACCCAAAGCTGGTACCCTTATCATTAAGTTGGGAACTACGCTCACCACTGCATTTAGCGTTGATAATATAACAGGGAAAATTGTGTTCAATACGCCGCCTGCAAACGGTGTGATTATTACCGCCGCCTATGAATTTGATGTGCCGGTGCGCTTTGATACTGACCAGTTGACGACATCACTAGAGAGTTTCGGGGCAGGCGGAGCCGTGCATATTCCTTTGATGGAGATATTGAGCGATGCGTGATTTTTCTCCTGAATTTATAGCCCATATAGAAGGCGAGACCACCTCATTGTGCTGGACTTGGAAGCTTACCCGTCGTGATGATGTGGTGCTCGGGTTTACGGATCACGACCAAGATTTATCCATCGAAAATATAACTTACCAAGCTGCAACAGGATTTAGTCCGTCCGACATCGATACCCGACTTGGATTTGCACTGGATAATTCTTCTGTGCAGGGCCTGCTGAGTGCGAACGTAATTACAGATGCTGATATCCGCGCTGGAAAATACGACAATGCAACAGTTGAAATTAGTCGGGTAAACTGGAGGCAGCCTAATGAGCTTGGATTGATTTGGGTCGGCAAGCTCGGCGATATTAAAATTAAAGATGGACATTTCGAAGCCGAATTGATTGGCCGTGCCGCCGTTTTGGAGCGGGCTACAGGCCGGGTATTCGCACGCGGGTGTGATGCCAGTTTTGGTGATATAAGGTGTGGTTTGAATCCAGACAATTTTCCAGTCGGGACGACCTGTCCGCGCACCTCTGAAGCCTGCCGGTCACAATTTAATAACACAGAAAATTTCCGCGGTTTTCCCTATATGATCGGCGAAGATGCGGCTTATGCGGCTCCGAGGGACGGTGACAAGAAGGACGGCACTTCTCGTTACTGATGGGTCGCTATTAACCATGCAAAAAACCATCTCGCGTCAAACCGTAATTGACGAAGCATTAAGTTGGGTCGGCACACCCTATCAACATCAATGCTCGACGAAATTCGCCGGCTGTGATTGTCTTGGATTGGTGCGGGGTATTTGGCGAGAATTGTATGGAACTGAGCCAGTGCAATTACCTCCCTATACTCCGGACTGGGCAGAAGTTGGCGGGGCCGAGACGCTCCGTGATGCTTCAAACCGTTATCTTGACCCGATTGCGGTAAGTGCGGCGTGCCCGGGGGATGTTTTGTTGTTTCGCATGCAAGCGGCGGTGCCTGCCAAACACATGGCCGTGTTGATTGAACCTGACCTGATCGTTCATGCCTATTGGGGGCGGGCAGTGACACGATCGTTTTTGGCTCCTTATTGGGTGCGCCGCCGCGCCTATGCTTATTCATTTCCAAATATAGAGACCTGATATGTCCAATATACTTCTCACCGCTGGCAAAACGTTTGGCAGCCAATTATTGCAAACTGCGGGCCGTATCGGTGTGGCCTATGCTGGGCAGGCTATTACCAATGCTTTTGATAACCGTGTGTTTGAGGGGCCTCGTCTGCAAACCTTGCATATCCAGTCTTCCCAAGACGGCGCACCAATGGCGCGCGTTTATGGCCGTGCGCGGATAGCAGGGCAAGTGATCTGGGCCGCGCGTGTCAAGGAAACGGCAAGCGAAGAAAAACGCGGCGGTAAAGGCGGGCCAAGCACACGCACATTTAGCTATACTCTTAGTTTTGCTGTGGGTTTGTGCGAAGGGGAAATCCTGGATGTCGGGCAAATATGGGCCAATGGGCAACCACTTATAACCAAAAATTTAAACACGCGCCTGTATAGGGGCAGTGAAAGTCAATCACCAGATCCTTTGATCGCGGAAATCGAAGGTGCGGATGTACCCGCCTTTCGCGGCACCGCCTATATGGTGTTTGAAGATATGCCTCTGGACGATTTTGGCACGCGCTTGCCCCAATTAAATTTCGAGATTATTCGTGCCCCAAAACGCACCAATAATGAGCCGCGTCTTGAAGATTTGGTGCGCGGCGTTGATTTGATACCGGGATCTGGTGAATTTGCTTACGCGACCTCTATCACTGAAGAACGCCTTGGGCCCGGTAGCAGCCGCGCCGTTAATATGAATAACCTCACCGGTAAATCCGACATGGATGCGGCGCTCGACCAATTACAAGCCCAGCTACCGAACTGTACTCATGTGACCTTAATCGTGAGTTGGTTCGGCGATGATTTACGGCTCGGGAATTGTCAGCTCAGGCCTGGTGTTGAGAGCCGCGACCGTATAGACAAACCGGGTAATTGGCAGGTTGGAGACGAGACCCGCTTGGATGCCTATTTAATTTCCAAGCTCGATAACCGCCCGGTTTACGGCGGCACACCCAGCGATGCCTCTGTCATAGAAGCCGTACAGACGCTAAAATCCCGTGGGTTGTCAGTGACCTTATACCCGTTTATTTTAATGGATGTTCAAGATGGTAATGCATTACCCAACCCGTATGGGGGCACAGGCCAGCCTGTGTTTCCTTGGCGTGGTCGCATAACGTGTGACCCTGCGCCGGGTGTGTCCGGTACGGCGGATATGTCGAGTGTAGCGACCACGCAGGTGCAAACATTTTTTGGTGTGTCTGGCATCAATGATTTTACGCAAAACGGGGCGGGTGTGTCTTATTCTGGCCCGGACGAGAAATCTTATCGCCGGATGATTTTACATTACGCCCATTTGATGCAGGCGGCAGGCGGCGTGGATGCATTTATTATCGGCGCAGAAATGCGCGGTATGACAACGGTGCGCGGGCCAATGAGCGGGGGAGGAAATAGCTATCCTGCAGTCAGTGCCTTAAAGCTATTGGCAGCTGATGTCCGCTTAGTATTGGGTGTCAGCACCAAGATAACTTACGCTGCTGATTGGTCTGAATATTTTGGCCATCATCCTCATGACAGCTCTGGAAACGGCACTGGAAACGGCTCTGGAAACGGCTCTGGGGACGTAAATTTTCATCTCGACCCATTGTGGGCTGATAGCAATATCGACGCAGTGGGGATTGATGCCTATTTTCCGCTGTCTGATTGGCGCGACACTGCGGATCATTTGGATGGTTTGGTTCATGAAAATATCTATGATACGGATTATCTGGCATCGAATATGGAAGGCGGAGAGGGGTATGACTGGTATTATGCTAGCCAAGCCGACCGTGATGCCCAAATCCGTAGCCCAATCACAGACGGAGCACAGAATAAGCCGTGGATCTTTCGTTATAAAGACGTCAAAGGCTGGTGGGCCAACCCCCATCATAACCGTATTGGTGGGGTGGAACAGGCCGCCCAAACTGCGTGGATACCCCAGTCCAAACCTATCTGGTTTACTGAAATAGGGTGCCCTGCCATTGATAAGGGCGCCAATCAGCCCAATGTGTTTTGGGATCCGAAGTCTTCGGAAAGCTATGCACCGTATTATTCTACCGTGGCACGCGACGATCTTATCCAGCGCCGATATATAGAAGCCTTCCTTGGCTATTGGCAGGTGGATAACAATAAAAACCCGATCTCGACGGTGTACGGTGCACCAATGGTTGATCTGTCCCGCGCCCATATTTGGAGTTGGGACGCTAGACCTTTTCCGGATTTTCCGGCGCGGCTGGATACATGGTCGGACGGCGGAAATTGGCACACCGGGCATTGGATTAGTGGCCGCACCGGTTTGGTCAGTCTTGCAGATATTGTAAGCGATATAAGTATTTCTAGTGGCACAGATGCTCCGGATGTGTCGGGTGTACTGGGCATGGTCAGCGGCTATGTGCTTGACCGGCCCATGAGTGCCCGTGCTGCGCTCACACCTTTGTCCCGGCTGTACGGGTTTGATTTGGTGGAGCGGGCGAACGGGTTGCGTTTTGCGTCACGGGGAACGCAAACCGCCTTTGTAATAGAAGCGGATAAATTGGTATATGAGCAAGGGCGTAGTACATTAAACATCACCCGCCTTGATGCAGAAACCCGCCCAAAAGATGTGCGGGTCAGTTTTATTGACCAAGCCAAAGATTACCAAAGTGGTTTGGCGCTGGCGCGGGATTTATTTGCCGAAACAGAGAGGGCTATTGATATATCTGCGCCGCTAGTCCTGGACGTTGGGCAAGCCAAAACCATGGCAGCTTCTTTGCTCGAACAAGTGCTTATAGAAAACGAAACCATTGAATTTGTCGTACCGCCGATATTGCTGGGGTTGGAAACGGGCGATGTTATTGGCGTTGGCGGCAGTGCTGGTGGCAGTGACGGTGAATGGCAAATCACCGGCCTTGATGGTTTGGGCGTGCGAACGGCACAAGCGCGGCGCACCGGTGCTAGTACGGTCAATATATCAAACGGTGTTGCGCCCGGCGTTGTCGCCGTGCCTGATTGGGTGTCTGCTCCAGAAGGCTACGGGCTTGATATTGCTGATTTTACCGGTACAGGTCTAAGAACCGGGCCTTTGGTCGGCGTTCTCGTCAATCCGTTTGTGGATACGCAGATCACTGAACCGAACGGAGCCGCTGTGGATTTGACTGCTCCGGTTCGTATTGGTGTTTTGCTGAGTGATTTAGCTGCGGGCCCTGTTGGGCGGTTTGATACGGCAAATTCTGTAGATATTTTATTGCCTGGTGTGGCCTTGGCCTCTTTATCTGATGTGGATGTGTTATCAGGTGGCAATCTGCTGGCAGTGGAAACTGTGCACGGTTGGGAAATTCTGCAAGCTGCAGACATAGAATTGATAGGCGTAGATACGTACCGTATGAGCCGTCTATTGCGCGGGCAATACGGCACTGACCATGTTTTGGGGAGTACGGTTCAGGCCGGGGCGCGGACCGTATATTTGGGGCAAGGCTGGCAGGACATCCCCGTGAGCGCAGATTTGCGCGGAACCGACATAGAGTTCACATTGACGGCAAGCGGTCGCGAAAATACGGAAAGCTTCAACCAAAATTACCAAGCCAACCATTTGCGCCCGCTTTCTCCCGTCCATATCAAAGCGGTTCGTACCGGCGATACCATAGAAATAAGCTGGATACGCCGCACAAGGGTCGGCGGTGATAACTGGGCTTCACTGGATGTGCCACTGGGCGAGGAGATTGAGCGGTATGCAGTTGATTTTATGGACGGCGCGCTGGCCGTATTAACCAAAGACGTGAACACGGCATCACTACAAATCTCGCTCACAGAGCTGGAAACCGTTTACGAAAGCCCGCTGGGAGAGATGACGATCTCGGTTTCCCAAATATCTCAAAACTATGGGCGGGGTGCGCGGCGGGCGCTCAATTTTTTTGTGGGCTAGCTGTCTGGAAGATAAATTCGTAAATAACCCTACTGTCAATTTTAACATAAAACCTCTTGTTAATCTTATATTTTATGATTATGTATATCACTGTGATATATATCATGGTGATATGTCGAGTATGTGTTATGGAGTTTTTGAATATTGACAGCTTGGGATACAGGAGAGGCGACTAATAAAATAAATGCTATGGCTAAGTCATTTCGTTTGAAATTGGTCTATACTTATCATTCACAAGAATAAATGTACGAAAGAAATTTAACAACAGGTGATTTACTCCATGTAATGAAATTCGGTTTTGTTCTCGAAGAGCCGGTTCCGTCAACTCAAGATGGGTTTTATAAATATAGTATTGAAGGCCGTACCCCTAATTCCGGTTCAAGAAAACTAAAATTGATAGTAATTCCCGATGAAGTGAAATGTGGAATAAAATTTGTTACCGTGATGTGGAAAGATGAGAAGTAATTATGAAAAATGAAATTGATAAAAAAAATGAAACACGTGATTATAACTACACCGCTTGTGGGTTAGACAATGTTATCATTGGTGATATGCCATATGTATTGGATGATGTGGGACATGAAGTAATTCAAATCCCAATGGTTAATCTATTGCATGCTTATATTATGCTGGCGCTTGTCGTAAAGGATTGTGGTCTCTTGGCATGTGAGCTGAAATTCCTGCGTACTGAGATGGGATTGACACAAGCCCAGTTGGCTGAACGTATCCGTAAAGATGCACAAACAATTGGTCGCTGGGAGCGCGATGAACACCCTATAGATGAAACTGCGGAGGTTGTTATTCGCTTGCTTATACTTGAACACCTCGAAGACATCAGCTTCTTGGGTGAAGTTGAGGAGAATAAGCCAAGTTATCGGATTAAAACCCTCAGCACTAAATGTGTTCCTTCTGCAAGTAATGATCCCATTCGCATTCAGGCGCACGGGGATGCTGGATATGCGCTTGTAGCATAGTTTTCCGCCGCATAATCTCTTGCGGTTTAGTCCATTCTTCTTACATTAGGTGTGAAGGAGAATTTCGTGGCTAAAGACCCATATAAACTGCTGGGCGTTAGTAAGAGCGCTAGCGATAAAGATATCAAGAAAGCCTACCGTGCGTTGGCCAAGAAATGGCACCCGGATAAAAACCCTGACGACGTCAAAGCAGCGGAACGGTTTAAGGAGATGTCTGCGGCTTATACTCTGCTGTCTGACAAAGATTTGCGGGCGCAATATGATAGCGGCGGCATAGATGCTTCTGGGCAGCAACAAAACCCATTTGGTGGCCAGGCTGGTGGTCATGCTGGCGGAATGGCAGGTGGATATCGCAATGCATCTGGTGCACAAATGGGCGGCGATATGAGCGATTTGTTTGCATCCTTGTTTGGGATGCAAATGGGCGGCCATCCCGGCCAAGCTGGCGGGCCGCAGTTTAGGCGTCCTCAACCACGGCCGCAAAAAGGTGCCGATATACGCTATGCGCTCACCATTACTTTACCAGAAGCTGTAGCAGGTGCGACTAAGCAGGTGCGCATGAGCGGTGGCAAGCAATTGAAAATAACTATTCCCGAAGGTGCAAATGATGGAGCGACCTTGCGTTTGCGCGGCAAGGGAAGCCCCGGTGTTAACGGCGGCCCTGCGGGGGATGCCAAGATTGCCATTTCCGTCAAAACCCACAAATATTTGCGCCGCGATGGTAATAATTTGCGCCTTGATTTGCCGATTACCTTACAAGAAGCCGTATTGGGGGGGAAAGTAACCGTCCCAACCCCCAAGGGTAATATCAACCTTTCCGTAAAACCAGGCTCAAGTTCCGGCAAAACCCTACGCCTTAAGGGCAAGGGCGTAAAAGGCGGGGATTTATTGGTGCGTTTGATGATAAATTTACCTGAAGATATGGGCGACGATTTAAAAAAATGCGTCGGGGCATGGAAAGACCAGCCGGATCCGCGCCGAAATATGAATATATAGTCTGTTTACCTGAATGTGGCATTCAGATTGCATTCACAGATGAACGCTTATAGAGACACCATAATGAAACGCATGAAACATAATATTTTTGGCCTTGTTGTTGCCGCTCTTGCTTTGCTTATTGGAGTTTTTCCTGCTGGCACTGCAGTTGCGCGCACTGCCCAGAATCAGCCAAATTGGCAGGTACAGCGTCCGAATATGGTACAAAACCTATATGTCCAAAATCAATCACAACGGAAAATTTCCGCCAGCCAAGCTAAGTCGGCAGCTATGAGCCGATACCGTGGTGCCAAATTTATCAATGTACAATTGGTCAATCAATCTACATATCGGGTGCGGTTACAGCAAAAAAATGGTCGAATTATTGATGTTTATGTTGACGCCTACACTGGACGAGTGAAAAACTAGCTCCAGATTAGAGGAGATTGCCATGCGTGTTTTAATTGTCGAAGACGATCCAGATTTGTGCCGCCAGCTTTCAGAAGCTCTTGGCGATGCGGGGTATGCTATTGATATGGCTACGGACGGTGAGGAAGGGCATTTCCTCGGCGATACTGAACCTTATGATGCAGTCGTTCTCGATTTAGGTTTACCGGTAATTGACGGTATTAGCATTTTACAAAAATGGCGGGCAGACGGTAAGTCTTTCCCCGTATTGATATTAACGGCACGCGATCAGTGGAGCGAGAAAGTCGCAGGTTTTGACGCAGGTGCAGACGATTATTTGACGAAACCGTTTCACACCGAAGAATTGCTTGCTCGCCTACGCGCATTGGTGCGCCGTGCTGCCGGGCACACCACCGATACAATCGATATAGGCGGGCTGATGGTGGACAACCGTGCGGGCCGGGCATTTGTAGACGGCGCACCGGTAAAGCTGACGTCCCACGAATTCCGCTTATTATCTTATATGGCTATGCATGTGGGCAAAGTTATATCGCGCACGGAATTGGTCGAACATATATATGACCAGGATTTTGACCGGGATTCCAATACTATTGAAGTGTTCATTGGCCGTTTACGGCGCAAGATCGGCGTAAAGCGTATCGAAACTGTGCGCGGGCTTGGTTATCGTCTGGTTGATCCGGTTGCAGACGAAGCTGGGGCATAGCGCTGTTTTGCAGGGCGACGCCAAACAAGCTGAAATTGATAATACCGAGCAAGGCCGCTCGCTGGTTTGGCGACTGGTGCGCAGTGCCGCCATGTGGGTGGTGCCAGCCTTGTTGTTTACGGCTTTTTCTCTGATTTGGTTTTACCGTGCCTCGATTTATAAAAACTTCAATGACCCGCTGGTTAGTACAATACAGGCGCTCGTGGCCAATATTGAAGATGACCCTCTCAATGTAGACGGTGAAGTCAATATTATTTTGGCCAACCAGCCTATAGATGCCCGTTATCAATTGGCGCTTTCTGGAAGGTATTGGATGGTTGGAGAGTTACGGGGCGACGATGTGCTGGAGCCTCTTATTAGCTCGCTGTCTCTTTCAGATTCTACATTGAAGCTTTCCTCAAACACAGCCGATAAAATTAGTGAAAACCAAGGCGAGGTGATACGTGCTTTCTCGGTCGGGCCGGACAATGAACCCCTCAGCCTTGCGGCTCAGTCGGTTATATTTAATGAGAGGAATTTGGTCATAGCGGCTGCTGCCGACCGCCGCCCTGCAACGCAAGCCGTTCGGCAATTTTCCATGATTGCGCTGGGTTTGCTAACAGTTTTGGCGTTAGGGTTAACACTGGCGATTTATATGCAGGTTAGATCCGGACTAAGACCATTATTTGAGTTGCGTGATAGTGTGGTAGACATACGTGAAGGTCGCGCTAGTTCAGTAGAGGGGCGGTACCCCAAGGAGATTAAACCACTTGCTGACGAGCTAAATTCCCTCATTGGGCACAACCGGGCTGTGGTAGAATATGCCCGTACCCATGTGGCCAATCTGGCCCATGCCTTGAAAACGCCCTTGGCGGTATTGATAAATGAAGCAGGCGGAAAAAAATCTAAACTTGCCAATATTGTCAAAAAACAAACAGCTACAATGAACAAACAAGTTGATCATCATTTGCGCCGTGCCCGTGCAGCGACACGGGGACAAAGTATCGGCGAGAAAACCTCTGTGGAAGATACAATTGTCTCGCTTGCCCGTACTCTGGGGCGAATTTACCGGGATAAAGATTTAGATTTTCAAGTGGAAATAGAAAAAGGGTTGTACTTTCGAGGCGAAAAACGTGACCTTGAAGAAATGGTTGGTAATTTGCTGGACAATGCCTGTAAATGGAGCAAAGAGAAAGTCCATGTCATGGTTAAAATGGCACCAGAAAGTGCCGCTCAAATCTCTATTACCATTGATGATGACGGTATAGGTATGGCGGTCGATCAATACGAAAATGTCCTTCAGCGGGGAACACGCCTTGACGAAACGACCCCCGGGACAGGCTTTGGCCTATCCATTGTTAATGATCTGGCGACCGCTTATAAAGGCTCATTATCATTAGATAAATCGCCATTGGGCGGATTAAGAACTATTTTGCTTGTCCCTATGGTTAGAGAATAGGGCATGCAGTTTTTTAGTCGATTGTGTCATAGGGCAGTTAATGGCTGTTATTGGGTGTGGCTACATATTGAGAAGTGGTTCCTCAAATTAACATTATTTGTTTTGCCAAAATTTTATGTTGATCCAGATATGTGCGAGCACGAGTGGACAGAAGCGCTGCGTGCTCCCCCCAAACCCTTATTCATGGAAAAGCGCTGAACGTGTTTCCTTTGTTAAACAATGAAAATGTAGGAGAAAATATAGTATGGCTAAATCATCCCAAAAACGTAATGCGCCATCCGCAGAACGGAACAAAGTTCCGATTGGTAAGCATCTAGTTCAACTGATGCCGCAAGGGGCGCATGTGCTGGAAATAGCTTCTGGAACAGGACAGCACGGTGCTTATTTTACGGAGATCCGGCCTGACATCATTTGGCAATACTCAGATATCGATATGACAGTTCATGAAAGCCAAAGGGCTTATGCTAAAGAAAATACTCGTCAGCTAAAGTTCCCACTACAATTGAATGTGACCCAGGAAAATTGGTGGCACAACATTGCGCCTGTTACCAATATTTATTGTGCCAACATGATCCATATTGCACCTTGGCAAGCGGTAATTGGGTTGGCTAAAGGTGCAGGAAAGTTGCTGGGTGCTGGGAATAATTTATTTCTCTACGGCCCATTTCTATTGGGAAAAGCCAGTGCGCAGTCCAACCTGAATTTTGCCGAAAACTTAAAACAAAGAAACAGGGCATGGGGTGTGCGCGAATTGGTAGATGTTGAGCAATTATTTATAGATAACGGTTTTAAGCTCAAGCAACAAATACCCATGCCGCGAGACAACAGCTTGCTGGTTTTTCGCAAAAACTAAACCCACTACATATCACTAAATCCTTACTTCTTGTTAAGCATATATTTGCAGTTGGCCGACAATAATGGTGTGCTTGCGCAAATATGGCGATTTTGTCATGTTTTAGAAAGGTTGTCGTTAAGTGCCGTGGCGCACTTTGATTTTGGAAAGGATTCTCGCGTGCTGTCTGTATATTATAATGCTCTCAAACCAGTATTCACATTACTGGGTATAATGGTGCTTTTTGTTACCGTATCTGTTAATGCCGTAGCCAAACCACTCGGTATGCCTGATGAGCAGGGATTGCCCAAATCTTTGGCAGATTTGATCGAGCATGTATCGCCTGCCGTTGTCAATATAAAGGTTGTGACCGGCGGCTATGCAGCAGAACGCCCCGGTGAAGATGCCACAGAGGGGCAGGGTTCCGGGTTTATCGTCACATCAGACGGTAAAATCGTCACCAATTTTCATGTTATTGACGGTGGTGATAAAATCACCGTAGGTTTTGCTAACGGCGAAGAATTTCCTGCTAAAATCATTGGTACAGACCACGAAACCGATATTGCTGTCATACAAATTCAATCCGAAAGACCATTTGACTATGTCGGATTTTACCACGGGCCGGATGTTCGTATCGGTGATTGGGTTTTGGCTATTGGTAATCCATTTGGTATTGGTCAATCATCCAGTGTCGGTATAATTTCTGCCACCTTGCGCAAGCGGGTCGATTCCGGTTCTTATGTAGATTATATGCAAACTGATGCAACGGTGAACCGGGGCAATTCAGGCGGGCCGCTGTTTAACTTCAAAGGCGAAGTTGTCGGCGTTAATTCAGCCATTTTCTCCCCGACAGGTGCGAGCGTTGGTATTGCCTTTGCCGTACCCCATATTTTGGCAGAAGAGATCGTCGTTGATCTCATTAAATACGGAAAAGTCAAACGGGGCTTTTTGGGTGCCTCTCTCCGCGAAGCGGAATATACCCAACATGGGATTGTATATAAAGGCGGTGCAACAATTAACTCTGTGGGTGCAGGTAGTCCTGCCGATAGAGCAGGGTTGAAGGTTGAGGACGTCATATTAGGCATTAACAATATCGATGTCAGTAATGCGGTAGATGCTACGCGGGTTATTGGTAGATTGCGGGCAGGCGAAACGGCGATCTTTCAAATCGAACGGGCCGATAAAGTCATTGAAGGCGGTGTCCGTGTGACAATAGGTGAACGCCCCGACAATAAAGATGCGCTAAAAATGGCTACGGGGAATACTGGCGGCGCAGTTAGTTCAACCGTTACAGCACCGCCCGCCCCAAAAGCGAATTCACTGTACAATACGGGATTGTCACTGGTTGACCTAGGCGCAACATTTCGTGAAAGCATTGGCATGCGCGTAGATCAGGTAGGGGTTTATGTGGAAGCGGTGGCGCTGGGGAGTAATGCGGCGCGTAAAGGCATTAAAAGCGGCATGGTCATTCTTGAAGCAGATAACAAACCAGTGGTCAGCGTAAGGTTTTTCGGTGAAATTGTGCGCAAAGCACAAGCATCTGGACAGCGTTCCCTGACCATAAAAGTACGCACCTTAAACGGTAGCGAACACTATACTTCAATTTCACTGAATTAACTTGGTAACTTAAAAGGAAAATATTATGCGTATATTGGTGGTAGAAGACGACGACATTGCGGCTGAATATGTACGCAAGGGATTAATGGAAGCAGGCCATGTTGTCGATTTGGCTGGCGACGGCGAGCTTGGCCTGGAGATGGCTAAAGCTGCGGATTATGACGCGCTGGTTCTTGACCGCATGTTACCGAAGCGGGACGGGCTGTCTTTGCTCAAGGAACTGCGCTCGGACGGTGATAAAACGCCCGTATTGATTTTATCAGCGCTCGGCGAGGTTGACCAAAAAGTGGAAGGCCTGCGGGCAGGCGGGGATGATTATCTTTCCAAACCCTATTCGTTCACAGAGCTACTCGCGCGGGTCGAAGCCATGGGCAGACGCACTGACCCGACGGCTGCGGTTACGAAGCTAAAAGCAGGCGAGTTGGAAATGGATTTGCTCGCACGTACAGTTAAGCGAGATGGGCACAATATTTTACTGCAACCGCGAGAGTTCCGCCTGTTGGAATGTTTGATGCGCCACGCAGGAAAAGTGGTTACCCGCACAATGTTACTTGAAAAAGTTTGGGACTATCACTTTGACCCCCAGACCAATGTCATTGATGTACATATTTCGCGCTTGCGTGCGAAAATTGACAAAGAATTCGACACACCGATGCTGCACACGGTTCGCGGCGCAGGTTACCGCTTGCAGATTTAGCAAACCTAGGCGATCAAACCTAGCGACAAGGGGTTTTCATGTTCGCGCACCTAAAACGTCTGTTTAAAAACACGGTTTTTCGTTTCACTATGATTGCAGCGGCTCTGTTCGCTGTGTCATCTTTGATCATGCTTGGTTATATCTATTTTGCTACTGTGGTTTCTGATTTGAACCGCGTTGACAAGACAATAGAGCTTGAAATTGACGAGTTGACCAAGATTTATGAAACTCTTGGCCCGGTCGTTCTAAACCAGGTTATTTTTGATCGTGCCCTGCCTAAAGGGGCGAGCAATAGTGATAATAATACTTTTTATGTGTTCGAATATTATGACGAGAAAGGGAATGCCAATGGGGGTGGTAATTTGCCGGCAAAACGTTTTTTCACTGATCCTGAAAAAATCCCTTTTTGGAAAAAAATCCCCGGCTTGAAAAGTGAACAAACCCGTGATTTTGAATATGCAGTTGTTTCAGGTACACAGGATAAGCAACGCACCAGAAGAGCGCGCGGACGCTTGAAGGAATTTCTGCCCTCTGGCGCTAAATTATTCATTGCCAAAGATGTTGAAAACATTATGGATGCGGGCGAAAAAGTTACGCGGGCTCTCTTAATTTCTTTGGCATTGGCCGTCACACTGGGCTTGGTATCGGGCATATATATGTCGAGTAGATTTGCCCGCAGAATAGCTGCGTTCAATAAATTAGCCACCGATGTGAGAGCGGGCGATCTTAAACAGCGCGTACCGCGCAATGACAGCGGTGACGAGTTAGATGTACTGGCGGAACATCTCAACGCCATGCTTGATCATATTGATACATTGATGGTTGCTATGCGGTATGCGGGTGACAGTATTGCCCATGATCTCCGTTCACCGCTGACCCGGTTACACACCAGACTGGCTACGGCCGGATCAGAAGTTATGGATAAGGCCGCACGGCAAGCACTCTATGAGGCATCTGATGATGCAGGTGAATTACTGCGGACTTTTGAAGGTGTCTTACGCATTGCCAGGCTGGAAGCCGGTGAGCGCCGCGAAATGTTGGTACCGTTGGACCCAAGCCTCGTGTTGGAAGACATAGCAGAACTATATGAACCATCTTGCGAAGATGCTGGGCTGGATTTTGCTTTGGAAATAGAAGGTAAACATAACATACGGGCTGACCGTGGATTGCTATCTCAGGCCGTTTCAAACTTGGTTGAAAATGCTATAAAATATACACCTAGAGGTGGGGCGATTACTGTGCGCTTGCGTAAAATACGCTCAGGGAGATCCGAAATTTCTGTTACTGATACAGGCCCCGGCATTCCGCCAAATGACCGCGCCCGTGTTAAGGAACGTTTTGTCAGATTGGAAGAAAGCCGAACGGAACCGGGCAGTGGTTTAGGGCTAACCTTAGTCGACGCAGTTGCTGAATTACATCAGGCAAAGTTTGAGCTTTCGGAAGGCCCTGGAGGTGAAGAAAGTGCAATGCCTGGCTTGCGGGCAGCTTTGATATTCCCGCGCCTTAAACGTAACAAATGAGCGAGGCCAAAGAAAATAACGGAGTCAAGAATGCATTGTTTAAGCACCGTATTCGCAAAATTTTGCCAGTATACAATGAGGAAATTGGCAACATAATAACACCGACCAAGGGCCTTGATAATATTGTCAGCGGCGCACGCAAGGCTGCGCCTTATCTGGAAAAGCTAATAGAAAGCTGGCCTGAAGTTATTGATTTTTTGCGCACCAAACCGCCGGAAGAAATTCTTGCTGGCCTTCTCACAAATATTCAATCCGCGTCTCTGACTGAGCTCAATATCAATCTGCGCCAGACCAAACAAAAAGTACATTTACTCGCCGCACTTTGCGATTTGGCAGGTGTTTGGGATTGGACGCAAGTCTGTCAGTGCTTAAGCGATTTTGCCGACAAAGCTATGGAAAGTTTAATCTTTGCACTTGCAAAGGAAATGGAATTCGAAGGTACACAAGATAACCCTGTGCCAGGACTGTTTGTGTTGGCGCTCGGTAAATACGGGGCGTGTGAACTTAATTATTCTAGCGATATTGATTTAATCGTTTTTTATGACCCTGATCGTATAAACTTGCCAAGGCCGGAACGGGCTGAACGCACTCTGATCCGCTTTGTTCGCAAGTTAATGCGTAGTTTTGATGATAGGACTGAACATGGCTATATATTTCGCACGGATTTGCGGTTGCGGCCTGATCCACGTGCGACAACAGTTGCAGTGTCTACCCGTACAGCTGAACGATATTACGAAAGCCTGGGACAAAATTGGGAACGGGCGGCGATGATAAAAGCCCGTCCTGTTGGTGGTGATAGGGCGGCTGCAAATGAATTTATTAAAGATGTGCTGACGCCGTTTATTTGGCGTCGGAGTATGGATTTTCATGCCATTGATGATGTGCATTCTATCAAACGGCAAATCCAATCTGGTGCAAAACCCGAAGATATAGAAGCATCTGGCCATGATGTGAAACTGGGTATTGGTGGCATTCGCGAGATTGAGTTTTTTGTACAAGTGCAACAACTTATTCTTGGCGGCCGAAATCCGCATTTGCGAACGCCCCGCACTATTGAAGGATTAAAGGTGCTGGCTGACGGCGGCTTCACAGAGCCTAAAAATGCGCAAATACTACAGGACAAATATGCTTTATTGCGCAACACAGAGCACCGGATACAAATGTATGCAGATGGGCACTGCCATACATGGCCAAGTGATGCAATACAGAGAAAAAAATTGGCCTCTCTCTGCGGCTATGATGATGTAGAAAAATGTGAAAATGCGTTAAAACGGACTTTCTTACAGGTTCACAATATTTACCGCGATTTATTCGCAGGCGGTGAAGATTTATCGACCAAAAAAGGCAGCTTGATATTCACGGGCGTAGAAGCAGAACATATTACCCTGCAAACATTTGAGAAATACGGATTTGAACGCGGTGCAGAAATTTGGCAAATCATGGCGGATTGGCTTGGCGGCCGCATGCCAGCCACGAGAACAGAGCGGTCGCGAGAGCTTTTAACCAGATTGGCACCGCGCATTATAGAAGCCTGCGGCGCGACCGGCACGCCTGATAATGCGTTCTTTAGTTTTGCCGAATTTGCTACAAAGCTTAATGCCGGTGTGACTTTGTTTTCGCTGTTTTTGAAACAGCCAGCCGCTTTGATTTCACTGATAGACATGTTAGCGATAGCCCCAAAATTGGCACAGCAATTGTCAGCCAGACCAAACTTAATAGATGCGCTCACAAACCCGGGTTTTTTTGATGCCGAGATGCAGATAACGCAAGATTGCTATGCGGCCCTCATTCCGGCCAGTGCTGATTTTGAAACTGCAATGAATATTGTTAGGCGCAGCGTGCACGAAGACCAATTTATGTTTACCGCGAGATTTTTGCGCGGGCATAATCCAGAGCGTGCAGGGGCGCTATTGTCAGATATTGCCGTCGCCGCTATTACAGCTCTATTACCAGTTGCCGCTCAGGAGACCGAAAGAGTTTACGGCCCGATAGACGGTGATTTCGCAGTACTTGGTCTTGGAAAACTAGGTGGACGTGAATTATCTCTCAAGTCTGATTTAGACGTCATGCTTGTTTATGATGATACTGACAACAGCAGTGGGCGTGATGTTTTTAACAAATTGACGCGCCGGGTTATTACGTCCTTTTCTAGCGTGACCGCCGAGGGGGGGCTTTATGAAGTCGATATGGCTCTGCGACCATCGGGTAGAGCGGGGCCGTTGGCCGTATCATTGTCAGCATTTCAAAAATACTACTGCAATGATGCACATGGTGCACAGCCTGGTGGTGCTTGGACTTGGGAGTTTATGGCCCTGACCAGAGGGCGTGTTGTAGCTGCCTCTAGCCCTGAATTTGCAGAGAAATTAGAGCATATTTTAACCGAGACTTTACAGTTAAAAGACTTTGGCGATGACCTCGTCAAAGACGTCTTGGATATGCATCAACGGCTAAGGGTCGAGAAACCGGGGTTCGGTTTTTGGGACATTAAAAACACTGCGGGCGGACTACGCGATATAGAATTTATTGCACAGTTTTTGATGTTGAAACACAAGCCGAAACTGGTTGTTCAAGGGACTATAGACATGCTGAAGATGGCCCGCGCCGAGAAATGGATTGCCGATGATTTTGCTAGCACATTATTAACAGCAACAAGGCTTTATCATATCTTGCAGCAAACCCTTGCTATGACTATCAGCGGAAATTTTAACCCAGATACGGCACCAACATCTATGATAAACCTGTTGGTCAGGGTGACACAAGCGAAGAACTTTGACCAATTAGAGCAAGACTATACTCGATTCTGTGAGGAAACGACTTATATTTTTGAGAAAACAATAAGGTAAGGTATGCATCTCTATTCTGACAATAAACGATACAGAAATAAATTATAAGCAAGCGCACTTGACCCCGCCGCGACAAGTCCACTATTGACGCCTTACCTTAGCCCAGAAAAGAAGATATTCATGACTGACGAAAAAGATAAATTGGCACATATGCTTGAACAGGCTAGTCCGGAAATGATGATGGCTGACCCAATCGTGCGCAAGGCGTTTAGCGTCGCCTTATTGGCATCGGATCTATATGTGCCCGTGCATCAAAGCGAAGATGAACAAGCTGTGGACGGCGGCGTATCTTTACAGGCCATTGACATTGACGGTGCTTTGCACGTTTTATTATTTTCTTCCAAGGATAAGCTTGGGACATTTATGGATGGGAGCACAAGATTTGCCCGCGCACCGGGCCGTGATATTCTACCGTCCTTGCGCGGCGGATATGCCGTCCTTAATCCTGGTGAAAAGGGTAGGGTCTTTGCCCCCGATGACATTGCTGAAATATTAGGTGATACGCGTAATCCTGCCCACGGCCATGCTGGCCATGTTCACGGGCCTGATTGCCAACACTAAATGTAAACTACGCAGCAGGGCGGTTCGTGGCTTGTGTATTCGTGACTGGTGTGGGTGGCGCTGCGGCCGGTGGCTGGGGTGGAGGCGCGGCTGACGGGTATGGTGCAGTAGCTCCCACTTGCGGCGGGGCTGAGGTTTGATCAAGGACATTTTCGATATCAGCTGTGATTTTTGATATTTCCTGGCTGACATCGTCTTGACTTTCTTTTTCCTCTTTGGGGCTAATTGGTTTATTGGGTAAAGAGAAAATAACAGTTGTTCCTTTACCTATAATGCTCTCAATTTCAAATTTTCCGCCGTGTAATTCGACAAGGGATTTTGACAAGGCTAACCCAAGGCCAGTGCCTTCGGATTGCTTGTTCGCCTTATTATCGACCTGCTCAAACGGTTTCGCCAGTTTTTCAATATTTTCTTGTGAAATTCCAATGCCTGAATCGGATACCTTGATGATGATACCAGATGCTTTTTGAACAAGCTCTACACTTACTTTACCACCTTCAGGTGTGAATTTTACAGCATTGGTTAGTAAATTAAGCAAGACTTGTTTGACGGACCTTGGGTCTGCTTCGATTTCGCGTACTTCCGCAACATCAACATCAAGTGTTAACCCTGCATCGTCGGCGCGGCCCCTGACCATTCTAACGACTTGAGCCACCATTTCGTGCATATACATAATTTCCGAATTCAGCGTCATCTTGCCCGCTTCGATTTTTGACATATCCAGGATGTCATTGATTAGAGATAGTAGATGCTGGCCGGAAAAAAGAATATCATTGACATATTCCTTATAGCGTGGGTCGCCAAGAGGGCCAAACATCTCCTTTTTCATAATGTCGGAAAATCCATTGATTGCATTCAGTGGTGTACGCAGTTCGTGGCTCATACTGGCGAGGAAGTTACTCTTTGATTGTGAAGCTTCTTCGGCGCGGATTTTTTCGCTTTCATACCGTTCAGCGAGTTCAACAATACTGCTTTGAGATTTTCTCAAAACATCAACCGTATTATTCAGCGTCAGTTCATTGTCTTTAAGGTCTGTCTCTCTAAGTCTGAGCTCTGTTATGTCAGTACCTACGCTGACATGACCACCTTCAGAAGTGGGCGTTTCTATATAGCGTACCCACCGCCCATTGGTAAGATTGTATTCCACCCATTTTTCTTGCGTAGTTTCATAATAAAATTTATCTTTGATGGCTGGACTTGCAAGATAGTCAACACTTGCGTGATCCATACCCACATACAGGCTCCCCTCGGCTAAACCAAAAAAACTTTCAAAGCGGTTGTTCCAGATAAGTAGCCTATTCATAGAGTCCCATACAACAAACGAATCTGTCATTGAACTAAGAGCGCTGTGAAGCCGGGCTTCTGCGGTTTTAAGGCGGATTTGAGCCGCGCGTTGTTCCGTAATGTCCAGGGCAACGCCAACAATAACACGTTTCATTTCTTTGCCAGAACGTGTGGATGACCGCCCACGACATTGTAAAATTAAAGGGAGGTGAGCAACGCGGATATCAAAATCAAATTCTCCTTGCATGTGCGCACGCCGCGCAAAAGCTAAAAATCTCTCCCTGTCGTCAGGGTGAAATAATCCTAAAAATTTGGACAGCGGCATGGTTTGCTCTTGTCGTAACAACCCCAATAATCCTGCGAGGGATGCACTGACAAAGGCGGCACTACCGGTTAGGTCTACTTCCCAAACACCGCCCCTATCACCTTCAATAGCGGCCTGATATCTTTGTTGGGATACTTCGGTGTTTTGTTGTATGCCCTGCACAACGCGTAACTGGTTCTTTAACGAATTAAGCAAGGTTACAATTAAAGCGCATGTCCCGATGAACAAAATCAAAAATAACATGAGGTTGTTTTGTAATACTCCCGCATTGCCATAAGGCTTTGCTTCTAGCAAAAACAGATTGGAATTTGGGATCTGCACGGCGGCAAGGATATGTTTTTTGTCATTTATTTTTACAAATTCTGTCGTTTTAATGCCCGGTTGCATCAGTCGCAAAAATTGTTTTTCGCTCAAATTGAAATTCTCGCGCGAACCAAGGCTTCCAACGGCACCATTGCCGTCAATAATGTGCCCTGAACGTGCAACAATAGCCATTTTAGCACTCATTTGCTTGTTATTGTTGACTAAGATGTCGTCGGTGAGCACTGCTACAGCGTAATATTTCCCTGCCTTTTTTATAATGTGTGGGACTGTTTGTCCGTCGGGGTCTGTTACTGAGCTTAGTCTTATGGCTTCAGTATTAAAATCTTGCGCCGAAAAATTCGTCAAAATAGGCGCATTTTGGGGATTGCTGGCTATCACTTCACCTTTGGAGCTAAATATTGCCGCAACAGCCACAGCGGGTGAGCGCGCGATAATTTCAACTGATTGTGATGGCGATTTTCCTTCAGCTAAACCATTATTGATCCAGACAATAACATTGTTAATTTCAGTGGAATAATTGCCAGCAACGGCTTCGGCATAGCTAAGGTGTTCTGTTTGGGCCGTCTGTCGATTGGTCCGGTAATCAACGGTTAGTTTCGATGTAACGACTAAAACGTAAAAAATCAGAAACGCCAAAGCCAATAGTCGCATTCGCGTGTCAGTTTGTTTATCAGAAGAAAACGTTTCTGGCTTTACGGCAAATTTAACACGGGATTTGAGAGGTTTGCGGCTTTGTTTACCCCGAGTATTGGCATTTTGCGGTAGCGACGCTCTTGCAGAATTCCCCGTAGGGGCACCTGAAGGCGGCGCATACGCATTCGCTGGCGGCGTCTGGCGATATGGGGTTGGACCCTTTTGCACATCTATCCCTTTACGCAATTGTCATATTTGCGAATCATTTTGCTATTTAACCGTGAGAATAGAGGGTTATTGTTAATAAAGTCGACAATAATACAGTCATTTTGGCCCCATTATTGTATGATTTCCGGTTCTGGCGGGCCAAAAATAAAGCCTTGGAGTGCATCAAAGCCCATATCAAGAGCAAAACCCCGCAACGGCTCAGACTCTATGCCCTCAGCGATAAAGCGGACATTTAGGTCATTTCGCAAGCTCAGTAAGGCTTTTAGAATGGATTTTTCGCGGTTATCCCGTGCCGCGCAAGCAAGAAATTCACCGTCAATTTTCAGCCAATCTGCAGGAAATGCGCGCAAGTAACGAATGGATGCGGCACCTGCGCCCACATCGTCAAGGCATAAGCTATGCCCACGTTCTCTTAAGATATTGAGGAGACGGAGTGCGGGGTTTAAGTCTTTTAAATCCCAGGTTTCGGTTAACTCAAAAATCAATTTTTCTGGTTTTGCGTCCAGTACTGATAAAGCGGATAATAGATTGCGCTCAAATGCGGGGTTTGCAAAGGAAGCTCCGGAAAGATTAACCGCAATAGCATGCCTGTCAGGATTAACGTTGAGGGTCGCAACGGCTTGTTTGAGCATAGATATATCCAGGTCGGTAATAGCGCCGCTAATTTCAGCTGGACGCAAAATGTGCTCTAGCCCTGCTTCACTATCAAACCGGACAAGCCATTCATGGTGCTTGACTGAAAAATCTTTGGCGCAAACCACAGCTTGGCGCATGATAGTATGGCGTTTTTCAGAGATATGGGCACGAAAACCGTGTTCTGTCTGCAAATCAGTCATAGGGGTATATAGGCTATAGCTTTAAAGATTTCCCTAAAGTCTTGGTGGCAATCTCGGTAACATTTCCGGACGGTTTTGCCTTTAAAATACGTGTTAATTGCCCTTGTATTAAGCCTTGGCGCCGAATATCCAGCTTGCTCCAGACTTCAAATGCCCCAAGCAAGCGCGCTGCAATTTGAGGATTAAGTTTGTCCATATTTAAGATGCTATCTGCATAAAATTTATATCCAGCACCGTCCAAACGATGAAATTGTTCAGGGTTCGCGGCCGCAAACCCGCCAATAAGCGCACGCACTCTGTTAGGATTGGCCCCTTGAAAAGCGGGGTGTTTCGTCAGAGATTTAATGACACCAAGCTTTTGCATGGCGCAAACGGCGAACCACTTGTCTATAACGAGCGGATTATCTTGCCATTTTTCGTAAAATTGTTTCAAGGTCTCTTCTGCCCGCAAACCGCCGAGCCGCACCAATACCACCAAGGCGGCAAATTCTTCGGTCATATTTGTAGCACTTTCAAATTGTTTAAGCGCGAGTATAGAGGCTTGATGACCAGGTATTTCGGCAAGAAATGACAAACATGTATTGCGCAATGCCCGCCGCCCAGCGCCTTCTTGGAAGTACTCTTGGGGTGCGCCCTCTTGGAAGTGCCCTTTTAAGGTAGGAGAAAGGGGTAGGCCCTTTGCATCCGGTGTAAAAGCGCAGGGTTCTGACATGGCGCGGTACAGGTTTCCCAAATCATCTTTGTGGTGGTCTGCAATAGCCCGCCGTAATAGTTTGTTGGCTTGGTGTGCCGCTAACGGGTCGACACCTTTATTTGTTGTGCTGGACGCAATTTGTATAATTGCAGCATCACTTGGTAAGCCGAGTGCTAAGACTTTGAAGCCTGGATCAATATTTTCATCGCAAATAATGCGGCCCATTGCCTGTACATAACCGCGAGTTGCCTTCGTGTTGTCGGGTGGTTTTCCGGCTTCGATAGCAAAGGTTAATTCTGCGAGTAAATCCCTTGCCAGAGCTTGTCCCGCTTCCCAGCGGTTAAACAAATCTTTGTCAGCATTCATGAGCAGTAAAGTGTCGCTCAAACTACGATTCATGGTGATATTTACCGGAGCGCTAAAGCCGCGAAATGCTGATAATGTTGGCTTTGAGGGGACGTTTTCAAAATTTACCTTTGTGGTTTTCTTATTAAGGATAACAAGCCGCTCGGCAGAGTTATTACCTTCACTGTCCAATAGACCAAGCCTGGCGGGGATCATGAGAGGTCGTTTATTTGGCTGGGCGGGCGTGGGTTTTGTGTGCTGGGTCAGGGTGACAATAAATGTCTGGTCAGTCGCGTCATAGTCGGTGTCAATATGAACATTTGGCGTGCCGGCTTGTTCATACCAGCGCATAAATTGCGACAGGTCCTGACCGCTTACTTGCTCGAAACAGGCTAGGAATTGTTCTATGGTCGCAGCCGTTCCGTCCAGGCTTTCAAAATATAGGTCACTGCTTTTTCGAAAGTCATTTGCCCCGACAATTATCTTGAGCATACGAATGAGCTCCGCGCCTTTTTCGTAAACTGTCGCCGTATAAAAATTATCAATTTTCATGAAACTTGCAGGGCGAACCGGATGGGCGAGAGGCCCTGCGTCTTCGGGGAATTGCCGGCTGCGTAGGGCAATCACATCCTTAATCCTTTGTAGCTCGGCCCCGCGCTGGCTGGCGGAAAATTCCTGGTCGCGAAACACAGTAAAGCCTTCTTTTAGGCAAAGTTGGAACCAATCCCGGCACGTAACGCGGTTGCCCGACCAATTGTGGAAATATTCGTGTGCGACGACGCTTTCAATCCGCTCGAAATTCATGTCTGTGGCAGTGGCTTCATCGGCAAGTAGAAGGGCTGAATTGAAAATATTCAGCCCTTTGTTTTCCATGGCTCCAAAATTAAAATCCCGCACGGCAACCACCATAAAACGGTCTAAATCATATTCACGGCCAAAGGCTTCCTCGTCCCATTTCATAGACCGTTTTAGAGCGTCCATGGCAAAATACGCCCGCCGCGCATCGCCGGGGTCAACAAAAATATCCAGCTTAATATCACGACCGCTCATTGTGATAAAATTATCAGATATCCGGTCAAACCCACCCGCGACGAGAGCAAATAAATAGCTCGGCTTTGGGAAGGGGTCTTCCCATACTGCAAAGTGGCGCCCGCGTTCTAAATTGCCGCATTCTACATCCCCACTGGCAATCTTGTTGCCATTGGAAAGTAAAGTTGGATATGCCGTTTTATCAGCAGCCATGCGCACGGTATATTTTGATAAGACATCAGGTCTATCAGGGAAATAAGTGATGCGGCGAAACCCTTGCGCCTCGCATTGGGTGCAAAAACGACCGCCGGAAACATAGAGACCCATCAGGCTCGTATTTTTATCAGGCGCACATTGGGTTTTAATTTCCAAAACAAATTCGCCCGGTACATCCAAAATCGTCAGACTAGTTTTGGATATTTTAATCCGAGATTTTGGCAAGTCTTTACCGTCAAGTTTCAAACCAAGCAGTTTAATGTCTTCACCGTCCAAAAACAAATTAGCCAAATTGCCATTCTTCGCGACATATAATTTTGACCGGACAATCGTGGCACTTGGCCGTAAATCAAAATCCAGCTCGACCTTTTTGATCGCAAAGCCGTAAGGTTTATAATCTGATAGGCGTGTTACGATGGGGGCATCTGTTTTCATATTTTTCTCCTGCTTCCTTATTGCGATAGCCAATAAAGATTGCAAGCCTCGTTCAGACTGATACAACGCTTATATGGCAAAGGTATTGAAAATTGCATCAGCCCAGCTTAATCCCACGGTTGGGGATTTATCCGGGAATATGGCCAAAGCGCAAGATGCCTATGCCCGTGCAAAAGAGGCGGGTGTAGATATTCTGGTATTGCCGGAATTATTCGTAATAGGCTATCCGCCCGAAGATTTAGTTTTAAAGCCTGCTGCCATCGCAGATTGTCGCCATCAGGCCCAAAAATTTGCCAAACTCACCAAAAAAGGCCCTGCCGTAATTTTTTCAACGCCCTGGATGTACCGGAGTAAATTATATTCTGCCGTTTTGGTGATGCAAGCCGGTAAAATCACGGACCGGCGCTTTAAGCACAATCTTCCAAACTACGGCGTATTTGACGAAATGCGGGTGTTTAATTCTGGACCATTGCCAAAGCCTGTAAAAATTTCCGGTGTTAAAATTGGCTTGCCAATATGTGAAGATATTTGGCATGCGGGTGTGGCCAAGCATTTGGCAGACCTGGGCGCGGAATTGCTCATCTCGCCAAATGGATCACCATATCGCCGCACGGCTCGTGATGAACGGCTGGATGTGGTGCATGACCGGATCGAGCGTGCCGGCTTGCCACTCATATATGTTAATCAGGTCGGCGGTCAGGACGAATTGGTGTTTGACGGTTCGTCCTTTAGTGTGACCGCAGATGATAAAGTCCGCCAGTTTTTACCGTCCTTCGAAGAAGTTTTCGAGATAGCGACATGGACGAAACTAGGCGGTGAGTGGACATGCGAGAGCGAAACCAATTTACCGCCGCTTGGACAAATGGAGGCCGATTGGCGAGCCATGTGCCTCGGGCTTGGCGATTATGTTAATAAAAACGGCTTCAAGCAGATAATCCTCGGCATGTCCGGCGGTGTTGATAGTGCTATGGCGGCTGCCATTGCCGTAGATGCCTTGGGGCCGAGCCGCGTATGGTGTGTGATGATGCCGTCGCAATATACATCGAGCGATAGTCTGGAAGATGCAAAGGCGTGCGCCGAAAGGCTTGGTTGTAAATATGATATTATCGCCATTCCGCCTGCGGTAGAGGCATTTGGGGATATGCTGTCGGGACATTTTGAAGGTACATTGCCTGATACCACAGAAGAAAATATCCAGTCTCGTATCCGCGCCGTGACTTTGATGGCGCTTTCCAACAAATTCGGCCCTATGTTGGTGACAACGGGCAATAAATCCGAAATGGCGGTGGGATATGCTACGCTCTACGGTGATATGTGCGGCGGCTTTAACCCGCTAAAAGATGTCTATAAAACCGAAGTTTATGACTTGGTGAAATGGCGCAACAGCGTTCATCCCGAAGGCTTGCTCGGGCCTGCAGACCCGATACCAAACCGTATCATTACCAAGGCCCCATCTGCCGAACTACGGCCTGACCAGACCGACCAGGACAGTTTACCCGAATACGCTATTTTGGACGATATTTTGTACGGGTTGATAGAGCAAGAATTACCGGTTGAAGAAATATTAGCGAGAGGGCATAAGCCCGAAACCGTCCGCCGGATACAGCATTTGTTACACATCGCCGAATACAAACGCAGACAAGCCCCGCCGGGTGTGAAAATCGGCAGCAGAAATTTTGGTCGCGATCGCCGTTATCCGATCACCAACAAATACCGTGATAAGGTCCCTGATTAGGAAATGATGATGAAACCTGCCCCAGAAAATATAAAACCAGAGAACATAAAGGTAAGATTTGCCCCGTCCCCAACTGGCAAACTTCATGTGGGCAATGTCCGCACTGCATTGATAAATTGGCTCTATGCCGCCAAAGAGGGCGGGGAATTCATTTTGCGTATTGACGATACGGATACGGAGCGTTCTACCAAAGTTTATGAAGACGGTATCAAGGAAGATTTGTTGTGGCTCGGCATGACATGGGGCCAGACATTTAACCAGTCCGACCGTTTTGATATATATGACGACGCGGCCAATAATTTACGCCAAGCCGGGCTTCTTTATGCTTGTTACGAGACAAGCGAAGAATTGGACCGCCAGCGTAAAATTTTACGCGCGCAAGGTAAACCGCCCGTCTATGACCGCACAGGACTTTCCCTGACACCTGAAGATAAAGCCAAATTAGAAGCGGAAGGGCGCACGCCCCATTGGCGCTTTAAATTATCGGGCAAAACCGTGAGTTGGGACGATATGGTGCGCGGTCGGCAAAATATTGACACATCGTCCTTGTCGGATCCGGTGCTGATACGCGGCGATGGTTCTTATCTCTACACCTTGCCGAGCGTAGTTGACGATATTGACGCCGAAATAACCCACATTATTCGCGGCGAAGACCATGTGACCAATTCTGGTGCACAGATTGAAATTTTCCAAGCACTTGGTGGCCCCATACCGCATTTTGCCCATACTCCATTACTGGTTGGCCGCGACGGGAAGGGTCTATCTAAGCGCCTTGGTTCTTTGTCTATGGATCAGTTGCGTGAGCAAGGGCTTGAGCCGCTTGCCATATGCAGTTTGCTCGGGAAAATCGGGACGTCCGATCCGGTCGAAGCCCGACAATCCCTGTCTCTATTGGTTGATGAATTTTCTTTTAGCAAGATAGGTCGTGCACCAGCACGGTTTGATAAAGCTGAACTGGAACTGGTTAATGCACGTCTCTTACACGAGACACCATATGCAGATGTCAAAGATCGGCTTGATGCCATGGGCGTCACAGGCGGCGAAGATTTTTGGCTACTGGTTCGCGCAAATCTTAATACGCTCGGGGATGCGGCAGGCTGGTCAACTGTTCTCTATGCACCGATGCCGGGACAAATTGCCGATGAAGATAAGGGTTTTTGTAGTCAATCCGCAAAGACATTGCCCAGTAATATTGACGAAAATACGTGGGGCGAGTGGACGAGCGCCTTGAAAGACAGCACGGGCAGAAAAGGGAAATCCTTGTTTTATCCTTTGCGTATGGCTTTAACTGGTCGTGCGCGCGGACCGGGGATGGATCAGATATTACCATTGTTAGGCGCAGAGCGGGCTAAGAGTAGACTGCAAGGAAAATCAGCTTAAGAATAACATAGGGAGAAAATCATGGATGGTAATTCTAGGAAAACAGGCATAGCTTTACTGGTATTAAGGCTCAGTATGGTTCTATTTTTATTGCCGTGGGTCATTGAGAAATTTACCATGCCCGAGCAAACGGCTAAGATATTTTCGCATTTCTACCATATCAATTTACCCGTTGCCGGCTCATATGGCGTTGGTGTGGTTTGGGCACTGTTATTAGTGGCATTTACCGTAGGGTTTAAAAAACGGATTAGCTATGGTCTTGTACTGATTTTTCATGGCGGTTCGACACTGTTTACAATTCCGAAAATGCTACCGTTCCTAGAAACTTATGATCACTTATTCCTTGCAGCTATTCCCGTTCTTGGCGGCTTGATAGTGCTTTATATGCTACGCGAGGATGACACTATTTGGACGCTTTCCTGAATATTTAGGCTAGGGTCAGCCCTCATTAAGATTGGTGGCTGGTCATTAAGCTCATTGGGATGAGTAAGAGACCAATGACCAGTCCACCGTGTGGCAGCTAGGGCGTAGCTGCCATTGAGCGATAGGATTATTGGGGAACCACACCGCCTATGAATCGGTATATAGGGGTAATTATGAAAAAACAACTAATGAGTGTAAATATTTTTAAAATAATCTATAGGTTGCATATTTTTCAGTCTATTTCTGCAAAACCTTGCGTATAGAATGCTTAAATCAGGCATATTGTATCCATCAGTGAAATGACGCCAATAATTCTTGCCCCGCAAGGCCGCGCCTGTTAACTGACACGCCTGATATTTAGAGGCTTGGTAATTTGGGCCTAGAGTGAAGGAGCACTTACGTGAGTGATAAAAACAGTGGCGTCACCGCCGAAACCGTAAAGAAGATTGCGCGACTTTCCCGCTTACATGTGGAAGACGATAGGCTTGCCCATCTGGCCGATGAGATGAACGGAATTTTGGCATGGATCGAGCAATTGGGTGAGGTTGATGTGGAAGGTGTAAAACCTATGACCTCTGCCGTAGAAATGCCTGCGCCCATGCGTGCTGACATAATAACCGATGGTGGGGTACGAGATAAAGTGTTGGCCAATGCCCCAAAAAGTGAAGCCGGGTATTTCGTTGTGCCCCGGTCTGTAGAGTAGGGGGAAGTATGACAGATTTAACAGCCCTAACCCTTGAGGCCGCTCTTTGCGGCCTGAAAGCCAGAGATTTTTCTTCGGCGGAAATTACCAAAGCGCATATCGATGCCTGTATGCAAGGCGCGGATTTGAACGCCTTTATTACCACGGATTTTGAAAACGCGCTGGACGCCGCGAAAGTGTCTGACGTCAAACTTGCCAAAGGCGAGGGCGGGGCATTGGAAGGTGCACCTTTGGGCATCAAAGATTTATTCTGCACCGAAGGCGTAAAAACCACGGCGGGCAGTAAAATTCTCGGCGAATTTAAGCCACAATATGAAAGCACGATAACGACCAATATGAAAGCCGACGGCATGGTTATGCTCGGTAAGCTGAATTTGGACGAATTTGCCATGGGGTCTTCTAACGAAACGTCTGCATTTGGTTCTGTGGTTAACCCGTGGAAGCCCGAGGGGAACAATGACGTAGAACTTGTTCCGGGTGGTTCATCCGGTGGGTCTGCATCCGCTGTTGCAGCCAATTTGTGCCTTGGTGCTACGGCTACAGATACGGGCGGGTCTATCCGCCAGCCCGCCAGTTTTACCGGAACCGTCGGGATTAAACCGACTTACGGTCGGTGTTCGCGCTGGGGTATTGTTGCCTTTGCATCTTCCCTCGACCAAGCGGGTCCAATTACCCGCACGGTGAAAGACAGCGCCATTATGTTACAGTCCATGGCCGGATATGATGCGAAAGACAGCACGTCGATCAATAAAGAACTGCCAGATTTTTCAGCCGCCTGTGAGCGCTCCATCAAAGGACTGCGCATAGGTATTCCTAAAGAATACACAATGGACGGCATGCCGGGCGAAATAGATGATTTATGGCAACGCGGTATTGAATGGCTAAAAGACGCTGGTGCGAAAATTGTACCCGTGTCCTTGCCGCACACAAAATATGCATTGCCCGCCTATTATATCGTCGCGCCCGCTGAAGCTTCCAGCAATCTGGCCCGTTATGACGGGATGCGGTATGGGGTCCGGGTGGACGGAGAAGATCTGAACGATACATATGAAATGACCCGCGCCGAAGGCTTTGGCAAAGAAGTGCGCCGCCGCGTCATGATCGGGACATATGTCCTCTCCGCCGGATATTATGATGCATATTATCTACAAGCCCAAAAAGTGCGTTCGCGCATTGCCGAAGATTTCACCAATGCCTGGGAAATCTGTGACGCACTACTGACCCCAACTTGCCCAAGTGCAGCCTTCCCAATCGGCCGCAAAGTCAATGACCCAGTGACAATGTATCTCAACGATATTTTCACGGTCACAGCCAATTTGGCTGGCCTGCCCGGTATCAGTGTCCCGGCGGCTCTGGATAAAGACGGGCTACCGCTCGGGCTACAAATTATAGGCCGCGCCCTAGACGAAGAAACCGTCTTCGCCGCAGGTGCGGCGATTGAGAAAGCAGCCGGGTTTACGGCCAAGCCTAAAAAGTGGTGGGTTTGATGAGCAAAATCCCAAACCCAAACTTCCCGCTCATACCCGCGCAGGCGGGTATCCAGTCAGATATCTCCCTAGACTCCCGCCTGCGCGGGAGTGAGCGGAGTTTAGGCGGTATGTGTGGGACTTCAACCTCTGACATCTTACCCCCTCACCTTGTTCCTCTCCCCATGGGAGAGGAGACGTCCTCTTGTCCATCTGTGAATGATAGAAAACACAATGTGGTGTCGACAACCTTAGCCTCTCCCATAGGGAGAGGCGCGCGACAGCGGGTGAGGGGATGGGATGCTCATAGCAGTGCCGCCGAATGTTAGTGGTGGTTTGATACAAGTTTAGGAGAGCTTTATGAAAAACCGAAATTTCAAAACAATTGAGAAAAGAAATGTTACTACAGATATTTACCGTATTATTGGGTCTTGTGAAATACAGCAACCTGACGGTAAATGGATTCCTATGTGGTGGGGGAAAGAGTATCACATTTTTGATGGGGTGGAGAAGTTGACCCCAAATAGTCAGGATTTTATTGAATCTAAGGATAAGACCGAAGACTGGCTTTATAACCGCTGAACTTGAAAATAATAGGTTCCCGCAGTTAGTGACGGAACCTAGCGAAAAGAAAATAGAAGTAGGTAAATAATGTTTACAGCTAAACGCATAGCAGACAAAAAAGATTGGTTATCTGGTCGGGATCATGATTGGGAGATTATTCTTGGGCTTGAGGTTCATGCTCAGGTGGCGTCGAACTCGAAATTGTTTTCGGGGGCGGCGACAGCGTTTGGGGCGGAGCCGAATACGCAGGTGTCGCTCGTGGATGCGGCCATGCCGGGCATGTTGCCTGTGGTCAACGAGTTTTGCATCGAGCAAGCCGTGCGTACCGGACTTGGCTTGAATGCACAAATTAACAAATATTCGCGCTTTGACCGCAAGAATTATTTCTATCCTGATCTGCCCCAAGGCTATCAAATTTCCCAATTTGAATTTCCGATCGTCGGCGAAGGCGAGATTGAAATTTTCCCTGAAAATGGTGAGCCGTGTATCGTCGGAATTGAACGTCTGCATTTGGAACAAGATGCGGGAAAATCTGTCCACGACTTATCTCCAACCGAGACTTATGTTGATCTCAACCGCTCTGGGGTATGTTTGATGGAAATCGTCAGCAAACCCGATATGCGTTCGCCCGAAGAAGCCTCCGCCTATGTGGAGAAATTGCGCGGGATTGTCCGGGCGCTCGGCACATGCGACGGCGATATGGAAAAGGGTAATTTGCGGGCGGACGTTAATGTATCCGTGCGTAAACCGGGCGGTGAACTTGGGACACGCTGCGAGATCAAAAACGTCAACTCCATGCGTTTTATTCGCCAAGCCATCAATTATGAGGCGCGCCGCCAAATTGATATTCTGGAATCCGGCGGTGAAATCCACCAAGAAACCCGTTTGTTTGACAATAAAAAAGGCGAAACCCGCTCCATGCGCTCCAAAGAGGACGCTCATGATTACCGCTATTTCCCAGACCCGGATTTGCTTCCAATTAAAATCACGGACAAATATATTGACGATATTCGCGCAGATATGCCGGAACTGCCAGATGCCCGCAAAGCACGGTTTGTAACTGAATACGGAATTCCTGCTTATGACGCGGGTATTCTAACTGCGGACAAAGCCAAGGGTGATTTTTATGAGCGGCTTGCCAAGGGGAGAGATGCTAAAATCGCAGCAAATTGGATGATGGGCGATTTGTTCGGTGCTCTGAACAAAGCTGGCATTGAACTGGAGGATAGTCCGGTTAATTCAGATGGTCTAGGAGGTTTGCTCGACCGCATTGCTGACAAAACAATTTCTGGCAAGATCGCCAAAGATGTATTTGAGAAAATGTTTGAGGGTGCTGGTTCCGCTAATGAAATAATCGAACGGGACGGCCTGAAACAAGTCACAGATACAGGTGCCATTGAAAAAATGGTGCAAGATGTTATCGATGCCCATGCTGACCAAGCCGCCAAAGTCGCAGACAATCCGCGCTTGATCGGCTTTTTTGTTGGTCAAGTGATGAAAGCAAGCGGTGGTAAAGCAAACCCGCAAGCGGTCAATGAGATATTGCGCAAGAAGTTGGGGATTTAAATTTTGCGCTACGCTAACATCGAACACCCTCACCTTGTTCCTCTCCCTGAGGGAGAGGAGACGATTGAGACGCCTTCAGATGTAACTTGCAAATTTGGTTTAAAATTTGCGCTTAGCCTCTCCTTGTGGGAGAGGCGCGCGACAGCGTGGTGAGGGGCTGTATATTACAGTATGTTAGAATGGTAAGTTAAATGACCCCACTTAATTCAAAATACACAGGTATTTTGTGGGTAAATGTTTGTATCCTTGCCTTAGGTATTGGCGGAATGGTTTATTATCAATCGCATAATGTGTTGTATGCTATTGGTGCAGGGCTTGGTTTAGGTGTTGTTGAATATGTGGTTATGCGCTTTTCGCTGGGACGTAAGCAGCAAAAAGAGCTAGACTTAAATAAATGAAGGATATGTATGACTATCAAAACCAATAAATCCAAATCCGTTTCCAAGGCCGTTAAATCGCGCATCACAGCGCGTGCGTTTTTAGACAGGCCCGTGCCGCCGGAAGTTCTGCGCAAGATATTTGAGAAAGCACGACGGGCACCGTCCGGCGGTAATCTGCAGCCGTGGAATGTACATGTGTTGACGGGCAAGGCGCTCAATGCTTTTCGCACAGAGGTTATCGGCAAGCTGATGAAGGGCGAAACGCAGAAAGACACATACCCAGCTTACCCGTCGCCCCTATGGGAGCCAATGCGGTCTTGGCGTTATAAGCTCGGCGAGGATATGTACGGGCTTTTGGGTATTCCAAAAGACGACAAACCGGCACGTTTGATGCAGGTCGGGCAGAACTTTAACTTCTTTGGTGCACCTGTCGGTATTCTGATCACCATAGACAAGCGTATGGATGCACCGCAATTCATGGATATTGGTATTTACTTACAGACAATTATGTTGTTGGCGCGCGAGCAAGGCTTGCATACAGCGCCCCAAGGTGCTTGGCGGGCTTTCCCTGACACAGTCAAGAAACATACAGACCACCCTGACGAGCAACATATTCTGGTCGGTATGTCCATGGGTTATGCTGATCCGGATGCGCCCGTAAACGACCTGGTAGTTGACCGGGCAGAGCTAAATGAGCTGGTGAAATTTTACGATTGAGTAACTTTGATTGCAGAAATATTTACGAAAACCGGCTGGAAAGTCGGTTTTTTTATGTTTTTTGATTTTATTTCATTTAATTTCTAGTTGATTTCTACGATAGTAATACTTCATTATATTTCAATTCATCAACTATTAATTATTTAGTAATCATGTATAAGCTTATTATAAACTAAATATAAATAATCATTTACTTGTTTTAACTCAAATAAAGCTTCGTTAACCTTTATAGTAATTAACCTTATGTCAACCCGCGCGGAGCAATGTCAGATTATGGAAGCTGGAGACATTGACAAAATGCCGAAGCGGACATCGCCACAAGGACTATCCACGACGGAATAATCCGAAGGTGTTAGGTGAAAGAAGAAAATGGGGGGCATTATGGCCTTTACAGATGTTGAAGTAAAACAGGCCCGCGAGGCCGTTATTGCAAAAGCCGAGGCTGCGGATTTGTTTCGTCTCGGACTTATTTATTCCACAGACCATGAGGACAGAGGTCCGGATATGATTGAAGCCCATAAATGGTTCAATCTTGCGGCGCTTCTTGGTTCCAAGCCAGCTCAGGCATATCGCAGTGAGCTGACACTTGAGATGAGTACAGATGATGTGACTTTGGCTCAACGTGCTGCGCGCGGATGGCTTGCGGAAAACCGCAAAAAAATGGTTGCTGAACAGGCTGCTTGAATCGGGCTAGTTGAAAACACGGCTCTCACTTAATCCTAAGCGATTCCGGCGCGCAATAAGTCGTGCATATGGATGATGCCCACGGGTTTACCGGTTGAGAGCACAAATATTTGCATAATTTTTGGCGGGCTGGCCGTCATAATGTTCAGGGCTTCTGCCGCCAGTGTAGTGGATGTAATCGTCTTTGGTTCTTTGGTCATTATTGATTGAACACTGGCCTTGGGCAAATCCTTATCGAGATTACGGCGAATGTCGCCGTCCGTGATAATACCGCACAAAACGCCTACTTTATCTGTGACACCTACACAGCCAAAGCCTTTTGCGCTCATAACCGATAAAGCCGCTTCCATTTGGCAATCGTCCGAAACCAGCGGTAAACGATCACCCACATGCATTAAATCCCGCGCCGATTGTAATTGCGCCCCCAAACTTCCGCCTGGGTGAAATTCTTTGAAATCCCCAGCGGTAAAGCCTCTTGCTTCTAGCAAAGCAACCGCCAAAGCATCGCCCAGTGCCATTTGCAATGTGGTAGATGTGGTTGGTGCGCCGGTAATTGCGCAGGCTTCGGGTGTGTCGGGCAGCAATAATAAAAAATCGCTTGCACGAGCTAATGAACCGTTTTCCTTACAAGTCATAGCGATGAGCGGCACTGCACCGCGCTTACAAAACTGGATAATATCGGCCAATTCGGTGGTCTCACCGGAGCGCGACAAAGCGATTACGCAATCATCTTTGGTGATCATGCCCATGTCGCCGTGGCTGGCCTCGGTGGGGTGAATATAAAGGGACGGCGTGCCTGTGGATGCTAAGGTCGCAGCAATTTTGCGTGCAACATGGCCGCTTTTTCCGACCCCCGTCAGGACAATATGACCTGAAACGGATTTTATTGCATCTACGATAGCTGAAAAGTTAGCATCCAAACTATCCGCGAGCTTCGCTAACCCTTCGGCTTCTATCTTGATGACCCGGCGGGCTACATTTACAGCGTTAAATTTTGTCATAATGTTTTCTTATCAAGATTGTTTGCTAATGTGAATAGGGCGAATATGTATACCACGTGTAACGACTTTTACAGGCGAGTATGTGAATTTTTTCATCATTTCAGCACTACTGACGATACGGGTTTTCTGTACGGATTTACGGTCACGGAAAGTTTGCGGAAGACCTTTAATCCCGTCTTTAATACCGCGCAAAGTAGGCTTAAACCGGCCTTTGCGAAACAGCGCCCATCCAAGATACGCTAAATTTGCCAGTATATGAAACGGGGTCAGCAGGATAAGTAATGGCCAAGGCATGTTTTTAAAAAACGTCCATATCCGGTTTCTTGTCCCGTGATAAACGGCAAATTCCGGGACTTTATCTGAAATGCCCGAGCTTATATGATCAACAATAGCGTCTGGGGATTGCAGACATTCCCCGCCTGAAAGTTGCATACGAAAGGCTAAATCTACGTCTTCGTGATAACAAAAAAACCGTTCGTCAAACCCGCCGAGGGCCAAGAATTTTGCACGGTGATAAAGAGCAGCGGCGGCGCAGGAGCCAAAGACCAATCCGGCTTTGGGTGGTTGGGTTTTCTTGCCGTATCCGGCGCGAAAAGCAATACCGGAGAAATGATAACAATCCCCAACTCCATCTAGTGTTGGGGTGTCTGCAAGGGCTAAATATTGCGCCGAACCAACCATAGTGACGTTAAGTAATGTATTTGAGGCTTTGAGGAGGTGTTCGAGCCAATCCGGTCGGGCAAAAGCATCCGGGTTTAATAAGGCCAGCCAAGGGGCTTTGGCCAACTTTGCGGCAGTATTATTGGCGGCTGCAAAGCCTGTATTCTCCCCAAGTTCCATAAGGATAAAGCGTTCATCTAGCGCTGGCAATGTCGCCATTGATCCGTCAGTAGAGCCATTATCGACAATAAAACATTCGAAATCCTGCTCGGTTTGCGCCTGTACAGAAGCAATGCACCGGGCCAGCCATTGGTGCGCATTATAATTGACAATAATGATGGAAGCTTTTGGGATTTCACACTCCTGTTTCTTGGCCTGTTTTTTGGCCATTTCCTTTGGGCAATTTATCACATCCATTTGACATACAAACCATTGCGCACAAAGGGAAATATCCTTATAGCGTGCGCAACTGAATTACAATATATGTCGAAATATCGGCTCAAGGATAAATAAAATGTCAAATACACAAAATGATTTTAAAGTCGCCGACCTCTCTTTGGCTGATTGGGGTCGTAAAGAGATCAATATCGCCGAGACGGAAATGCCGGGCTTAATGTCTCTACGTGCAGAATTTGGCGAAAGCCAACCCCTAAAAGGTGCACGGATTGCAGGGTGCCTGCATATGACCATTCAAACGGCGGTTCTCATCGAGACGTTGACGGCGCTTGGAGCAGAGGTGCGCTGGTCGTCGTGTAATATTTTCTCGACCCAAGACCAAGCTGCGGCGGCGATTGCGGCTACGGGGGTTCCGGTATTTGCCTGGAAAGGTTTGACCGACGACGAGTTTTGGGACTGTATTCACGCGACTGTAAAGGGCCCTAATGGTTGGACACCGAATATGATTTTGGACGACGGCGGTGACCTTACGATTTTGATGCACGAAGAATATCCCGAACTGATGAAAGATGTAAAAGGTCTGTCCGAAGAAACGACGACCGGTGTTATGCGCCTGTACCAAATGGAAAAAGCCGGTAAATTGGTTGTCCCTGCGATTAATGTGAACGACAGTGTCACCAAGTCTAAATTCGACAATCTTTATGGCTGTAAAGAAAGCTTGGTGGATAGTATCAAACGTGCAACCGATGTTATGCTATCGGGTAAAACCGCGGTTATTTGCGGATTTGGCGATGTTGGCAAAGGTTCCGCAGAAAGCCTGCGCTCTCAAGGTGCGCGGGTGAAAGTGACCGAGATCGATCCTATCTGTGCTTTGCAAGCCGCTATGGAAGGTTACGAGGTTGTGACTATGGAAGAAGCGGCACCGGTTTGCGATATTTTTGTGACCGCTACGGGTAATAAAGATGTGATTACGGTTGACCATATGCGCGCCATGAAAGACCGTGCTATCGTCTGTAATATCGGTCATTTTGATAGCGAAATCCAAATCGAAAGTCTGCGTAATTATGAGTGGGACAATGTCAAACCACAAGTTGACGAAGTTGTGTTCCCGGACGGAAAGCGTCTCATTGTCTTGGCCGAGGGTCGTTTGGTCAATCTTGGTTGTGGCACTGGTCACCCGAGTTTTGTCATGTCTGCCAGTTTCACCAATCAGGTTCTGGCGCAGATAGAGCTTTGGGAAAATTATAAAAATTACGAGAACAAAGTTTACGTTCTACCAAAGCATTTGGACGAAAAAGTTGCCGAATTGCATCTGGCTAAATTGGGCGCTAAATTGACAAAATTATCCGGTGAACAGTCCGAATATCTGGGACTTCCTGTAGACGGGCCCTATAAGCCGGAGCATTATCGCTATTAATCAACATTCATATCAAACAAGCCTCTCATAATAATAAAAAGCCTAAAGAGCCTTAAAACCCATAATAAAAACTATGGAGAGCGTACTATGCGCAAACATTACGAATTTACATCCGAATCGGTTTCCGAAGGCCATCCAGATAAAGTATCCGATAGAATTTCAGACGAAATCGTCGATCTGTTTTTTCGTGAAAGCGTGCGCGACGGCATGTCACCTTGGGATGTACGCGTCGCAGCAGAAACCCTGACCACCACAAATAAAGTCGTGATTGCTGGCGAAACCCGTGGGTCTGATAAAATCACCAAGGAGATGATCAAAGACGTGACCCGTGCGGCTATTAAAGACATTGGCTATGAGCAAGCGGGGTTTCACTGGGAAAATGCCGACATAGATATTCTCCTGCACCCACAAAGTGTGGACATTGCCCAAGGGGTAGACGACGGTACAGGCTTGCACGCTGAGGAGGGTGCTGGCGATCAGGGCATTATGTTTGGTTATGCGTGCTCGGAAACGCCCGACTTGATGCCTGCGCCGGTTTATTACAGCCATAAAATTTTACAGCGTCTTGCCAAAGCTCGTAAACTTGAGGGGAAAACCCAACTTGGCCCGGATTCCAAAAGCCAAGTAACGGTACGCTACGCAGAGGGGAAACCTGTAGCGGCTTCGGCCATTGTTCTCTCGACCCAACATCTGGACGCAGATATGAACTCCACAGATGTAGCGGAATTGGTCAAGCCGTATATTTACGAGGAACTGCCGGAGGGCTGGATTACAGACGATACTATTTGGCACATTAACCCAACCGGTAAATTTGTCATTGGCGGCCCGGACGGCGATAGCGGCCTGACGGGTCGTAAAATCATTGTCGATACTTACGGCGGTGCTGCCCCCCACGGCGGCGGCGCATTTTCGGGAAAAGACCCAACGAAAGTTGACCGTAGCGCGGCTTATGCAGCGCGGTATCTGGCTAAAAATATTGTCGCGGCCGGTGTTAGCGATTGGGTCAATATCCAGCTATCTTATGCAATCGGTGTTGCCAATCCGACCTCTATCTATGTGGATATGGGCGGCAAGGGACAGGTTAGTGAAGCCGAATTGGAACATGCAATAAGCGAAGTTATGGACTTAACGCCGCGCGGTATCCGCGAACATTTAGGCCTTAATAAACCAATTTACGCCCGCACAGCCGCCTACGGTCATTTTGGCCGCACCCCCGATAATGAAGGCGGGTTTTCGTGGGAAAAAACCGATTTGGTCGAAGCGATTAAGACGGCTTTGTAGATTACTCTGCTACTGTAATGGGGGTAATGTCTTCGCGCATGTCTTTGTCCAGTAACTGACCTTGTTTTTTGTCGGCCATGAGCACGCGGGCCTTGGCGTAGGCGGGGTCGTTCCAGAACATCAAACAGCCATTACAACCGCGCCCGCAACACCCATCTAGGCCGAGCTTTGGATTAACCTTGGGTTTGCGGGTTTTATTGGCCTCTTGTACAGATTTTTTCAGCACATCACGACGGCGGACATAAAGCGGATTTTGGGGGTCGTCTGTACGGCCCGAAACTTCGAGGCGTTGTGCGACTTTATCGAGTTTAACACGGTTCCATTGAGCCTCAGTCAGTAAAGTTTCTTTGCGCACAACTGTGCCAACCGGAATACGGGCTTTCAGCGCATCCAGGTTTTCTTTGTCGAATAATGTGAACGGAATGCGGATAACCGGCTTGATACCTGCGTGGACAATATCGGTTTTCACACCCGGATATTCTTTGTTGATGATACCGTCTCTGCCCGCAACATTTTCAAATTCATAGAGGCGCAAGAGCACAGTTTCACCGCCGTCCGGTGTCAAAAATTCCATCACATCACCAGATTGCAAACGGTTTTTCACGTTTAAATAAAAAGCTTCGTCGTCAACCGCGCATATAGTGCCAGCAAATTCCCATGCCCCGAGGGTTTGGGTTTGCTCGTAATTATGGCCGTAATTGGTCAACCGCCCATCATGAAAGGCGAGGGTAAAACCCCGGTTCGAGACATTCATCAGCTCGTTCATATAGGGTTTTGGATTGAAATTTTCCGGGTCGCTTGCCCATGCATCCATGGCGGCGCGGTAAGCGCGAGCGACGACTGCGACATAATAAACCGACTTGCCGCGACCTTCGACCTTGAGGCTATCGACCCCGAGCGCCAAATATTCATCTAGCTTGGGCATCAGGCACAAGTCCTTGGAGTTGAGGATATAGGCCGCGTCATTGCTTTCCTCAATTGGCATGAAATCACCGGGACGATGGCCTTCTTCCAAAAGGAACTCAAACATGTCTTTATTGTCTTCGGTGATCTCTAATTCTTCGACCGTGCCGTCCTTCAGGCGCAAATGCATTTTGTAACCCCAGCGGCAGGAGTTGGCGCAATTGCCTTGGTTAGCCCCGCGTTCGGACATGAAATTAGACAAGAGGCAACGCCCTGAATAGGTCATGCACATAGCCCCGTGGACGAAAGCTTCCAGTTTAATATTCGGGCATTTTTCGCGGATTTCGGTTAGCTCTGCGAACGAGACTTCACGGGCAAGCACACATAAATCCGCCCCCATATCTTCCCAAAACTTCACAGACATCCAGGAACAAATATTGGCTTGGGTCGAGACATGTAAGGGCACATCCGGCGCATGGGTTTTCACATATTGAAACACACCAGGGTCTGCGATAATAACACCGTCTGGCGAAAGGTCTTTTATGGTCTCGACATATTCTTCCAGTTTCGGCACGTCTTTGTTGTGAGAAAACAGATTGAGCGTTAAGTAAATCCGCTTGCCGCGCGCGTGGGCAAATTCAATGCCTTCGCGGATTTGTTCTAGGGTAAATTCTGCTTTAGTGCGCAAGGACATATCCGGCGTACCAAGATATATAGCATCGGCTCCGTAGAGCACCGCCGTCTTAAGCTTGTCGAGATTGCCCGCAGGCATCAAGAGTTCTGATTTCAATATATTTGGTTCTTTTGGGGTCATGAGGCGGCTCTTCACATATTTTTCAGCCAGTCACAATACAATTTTGCAACACTGCGTTAACCACGGCTTTTTATAGTGCGGTAAATTATCAATGGATTCGTTATGATTCGCGGTATTGCTTCACTCTGCCTGATAGCTACACTGTTTGTAGCAGTGAATGTTTCTGCGCAAATCCAACACAAAAATAAAGAAAGACCAACCATCGGTCTCGTGCTGGGCGGCGGCGGTGCAAAGGGGCTTGCCCATGTGGGTGTCATCAAAGTTTTGGAAGAAAACCAGATCCCGGTAGATGTGATTGCGGGTACGTCTATGGGTGCGATTATCGGGGCTCTATATGCGTCTGGTTATAGTGCAGACGAGCTTGAAAATATTACTAAGGAAATGGATTGGCACAATGTTTTTAACGACAAAACTTCACGGAGCCGCTCGACATTTCGCCGAAAAGCAGATGAATTTGGTTTTTTAACCGATTATAAGGTTTCGTTCAAAGACGGTAAAATAGTGTTGCCCCAAGGGATAATCCAAGGGCAAAACCTGTTTCTTGAGCTGTCTCACCTCCTGTCAGAAACGCGCTCCGTCGGTAAGTTTGAAGATTTACCCATACCCTTTCGGCTGGTTGCAACGGACTTAAGTTCAGGTGATGCCGTGATTATGGAAGATGGGGATTTAGCCACCGCAGTTTTTGCCTCTATGGCCATTCCGGGTTTAATCCCGCCGGTGGAGCGGGACGGAAAACATCTTATCGACGGCGGTCTGGTTAACAATGTTCCTGTCGATCTGGCAAGAGCACTTGGCGCGGATATTGTCATTGTTGTCAATGTGGGTACGGATCCAAAACCGGCCAACGAAATTAATAATTTCATTGAAGTCTTGCGCCAAACGCAAATCATCCTGACCAAAGAAAACACACAGGCGCAAATAAATTCCCTAACCGCGCAAGATATTTTAATAGAACCCAATTTACTGGGATTAGGCGCAACCAGTTTTGATGCAGCAAACGAAATGACTGCGCATGGTGCGCAGGCGGCGCGAAAGCTATTACCACAACTAAAGGCACTTCGCCTTGACGATAAGGCGTGGCTGGATCATCTAATTGGTCGATTAATGCTACCGCAAAAACGCCCGATTATTTCCGAAATCCGTATTGTGCAAAATTCTAAGCTATCAGACGAAATTTTGCAAAAAGGCATTTCAGTTAAACCCGGTGAAACCTTTGACCCAGCCAAGCTGAACCGGGACATAGACCGACTTTACGGCGGCGGTATATACGACAAAATTACCTATAAAGTTGAAGAACAAGAGGCAAGTTCAATCTTGCTAATTGACGCAAAGGTCAAAGAAAGTAGCGATGGCTATTTTAAATTTGGCGTCTCGCTTGATTCGAATCTTGAAGATACATCTTCATTTAAACTCGGGGTATCCTATACAAAACCCCAGGTTAATAAATGGGGCGGGGAGTGGCGAACCGAAATTAATATCGGGGATGCGTTAGACGGTATCACTGAATTTTATCAACCCCTTGGCGCCAAACAGCGTTTCTTTATTGAACCATCTTTGTTCGTAACGCGTGAGAAAAACGCATTTTTTGACAATCTCGATAGGCGTCGCGGTGATTTGAAACTACTTGGATTGGGGTATTCGCTACAAGGCGGTGTCTTGTTTGGCCGTTGGGGAGAACTGCGTGCGGGCGTGACCAATGGGAATGTCAAATTAAGTTTTACCGACAATACCTTGGGCTTCAATTCATTGCGGCTCGACGATAGTTTTCTCTTGGCCCGTATGACCGTTGACACGCTCGATAGTTTGTCCTTCCCAACACGGGGTCATATTATTGCCGCAGAGTATCAAATCCATGACACATTTCTTGGTGGGGACACACAATATAATCAATCCAGTTTGAATGCATTTAAACCGTTTACGAAGGGACGCCATACATTCGGCATAGGGACGCGGCTCAGTGGAGCGACCGGCCGTGATGCCAATCTTATTGGAACCTCTAATTTGGGCGGATTTTTATCCCTCTCCGGCTTTAGTGAAGATGAATTATCGGGCCAATATGCAGCTATGATCCTTGGCACTTATTATTACCGTCTCAATCAGCAGGCGACCCTTTTTGATTTTCCGCTTTATATTGGCGGCTCGTTAGAAGCGGGCAATGTCTACCGCTCATTTGACCAAATTGGGTTTGACCAAGCCATTTATGCGAGCAGTTTATTTGCCGGAATGAGGTCACCTCTTGGCCCCGTATTTGTCGGTGTGGGCTATAATGACAAAGGTAATACGTCCTTGTATTTTTCCATCGGCAGTTTTTTCTAGGGTTTTATGTTCAATATTCCGCCAGAGCAATTTTGGGCATTTGTATTGACCTATACTATCATCGAATTGACACCTGGTCCAAATATGGCATTTCTAGCCGTCATTAGTGCGAGTAAAGGCCGGAGATACGGCTATGCAACGACACTGGGGATAGCTTTGGGTCTGTCAATTATTGGCCTTGCGGCGGCGGCCGGACTGGCGGGCATTGTCGCGAACTCGCCCCTGTTATTTCAAAGTTTGCGCATTGCAGGTGTTTTATATTTGCTGTATTTGGCATGGGAAAGTTGGCAAGAAGCTAACGAAATATCTCCGGGGAAAGTTGACACACCCCAACCACTGCACCGGTATTTTCGCCACGGTTTATTAGTCAATATCCTTAATCCTAAAGCCGCAGTTTTTTATATTGCCGTCTTGCCCACCTTTTTAAATCCAAGCGATAATATTGCCCAGCAGGCCGTGTTTTTGACCTTGGTATCTGTCGGGATAGCCACTCTGATCCATATGGTGATCGTGTCTTTAACGGGTGTATTTCAACCCATATTAGAAGACCCGGTTTTGAACAAGCGGGTGCGTAGAGGTTTAGCAATCGTCTTGGCTATCATCGCGCTTTGGTTTGGCTGGAGTGTACGTGGCTAATTTCACATTTGAAAATTCGGAACATAATTTCCCCTAGTGATTTGGTATCTGGTGGTCTAGGTTAGCGTCAAACACATTTCGGGGAAACACATGAAAGTCGCAGCTTATATATTTATTGGATTGGTAGTATTCGTCATGATCGCATTTTTCTTACTGGGTAAAAAATCGCAAAAAGGCACGGCTATTGGATTGGTTGATGGAAAGCTTGCGCCGTGTTCGGGCAAACCCAATTGTGTGAACAGCGAAGACGAAGTGCCGGCTAAGTTTAAAATTGATCCCCTAAACACCAATTCATTAGATGCTGTGACAACGGCTATTGAAAGCTTGGGCGGTAAAATAACCGGCACGCAAGACGGTTATGTGTCGGCGGAATTTACCTCTGGTATTTATAAATTTGTCGATGATGTCGAGCTTCGCCTCGACGGTAATAATGTGCAAATCCGCTCGGCCTCTCGCGTTGGATATTCGGACCGCGGCGTCAACCGTGTACGCACCGAAGCCATTCGTAGCGCCTTGCAGTAGGGAATATTCATGAGTAAAAAAATAGATCACACGAAGGTTAAATCGCTTGTGCGAGAGCTTCTCGTAGCACTTGGTGAAAACCCTGACCGTGAGGGTCTCGCCGAGACCCCGCGCCGTATCGCCAACTTCTGGCGCGAGTTTATTGAATACGAGCCTGGCAAACTTGATACCACTTTTAGCGCGGTCAAGCACAACCAAATGGTCTGTGTGACCGGTATGCGGGTTTGGTCCATGTGCGAGCACCATATGTTACCGTTTTGGTGTGATGTTTCTATTGCTTATATCGCGGATGATAAGGTTTTGGGCTTGTCAAAATTTGCCCGCATCGCCCATAAACACGCCCATAAATTAACCCTACAGGAACAGCTCGTTTCGGATATTTCCGAGGAGGTGAAGAATATTTTGGGTACACAAGATGTTGCCGTATACGCCAAGGGCGAGCATTTATGCATGACCATGCGCGGCATCCAAACTCCGCACAGGATGATTTCCAGTGCCCTGGACGGACACTTCCTGGAAACAGCCCCGCGCCTGGAGTTCTTCCGGCTTATTCAGGAATAGCAATTTTTAAGGTGGTTTTTTTTCTTCTATTGCCAAGTTATTTTCTTCAAACTCTTTTTCTTGAAATTCAGAGTCCGGAGGGGCGTGTAATTTTTTAACGCCCGTACTCTCAAGTTTTTCATTTGGATGTTCGCCGTCTTGCATGCTGGTTTCTTCGCGCTCTACCGCCGCGTCAACATCCAATTCACTTGGTGTAAATCTGATGGGTTTGAGAGTGCGTACTGTTCGCGGTTGGCTCCATTTTGGTTTATGTGCTGTGTCCGTTTTGGGGGCTGGCCTACCATATAAAAACCCGC